>ERZ842401.56-NODE-56-length-135760-cov-6.704845_pt1 | contig 135760 bp, 114 predicted proteins | sample MGYA00521270_ERZ842401 | MGnify/ENA primary metagenome ERZ842401 (study PRJEB31892, sample SAMEA3878208) | bioreactor metagenome | biome: Moose rumen | place: Sweden | collected 2011-10 | study: EMG produced TPA metagenomics assembly of the PRJEB12797 data set... | reverse complement strand
GAAAACTCCAAGCGAGGTTGCTGCTTAAACTGTCCTAAAATTTGGGGTCAGTTCACTCTGCAATCATTCCTAAAAAGTTATTGATAGACGGCATTGAATGCTATTCCTATAGAATTGTGAATAATAAACTTCCCTTTGAGGCTGTGTTTCCCGTTCGGTTTGTAAAGTCAGCAGACTTTGGAAAAAACATGAATGAATTGCAGTCTCTTGTAAAAACAGACAAGGCTGAAATCCTGTATATGTCAATTTTCAGCCAACTGACGGAAAAAGAAAAGAATTCAGATTTGCTAAAAGATAAACTTATAAAAATGTCATCTAATCTTGTTGAGCTGCATAAAAATCATTGGGACGGGGTTTGGGTAAGGATTATCACAAACTTTATGATGATTGCACGCTTCTCGGAATTTGATTTGATAGTTGGTAATCCTCCATGGGTGAAATGGGAACATCTGCCTGCAGCATATGCTGCCCGCATAAAGGAATTTTGTGATGTGAGGCACATTTTTTGCAATGATGGCGGTCAGTATGGCGGAACTCAACTTAATATTTGTGCACTTATTGCAAATGTAACAGCCAGTAACTGGCTTTCAAAAACAGGTACCCTTGCATTTCTTATGCCGGATAGTCTGATGTCTCAAAACTCTTATGAGGAATTCAGAAATTTTTATATTGATTATGAAAATAATGTCCGCTTGTATTTGAATAATATAGACCGCTGGCTGGCCCCACTCCGACCTTTTAGGTACGAGGACCAGCCTGTTACACAGGACTTTAACACTTATTATTTTTCATACAGAAAAGAAGATTATAGAAAGGGAATCCCTGTTAGAAATATATCCAGAAGCAGAAAAATAAGTGATGATGTCATAAATAAATCTGCTTCATATGAGGAGGCAAAACAATACCTTCTGTTTACAGATGGTAAAGTCCTTCAGGTTTCAGAAAATTCTACGGCATTTTCCTATTCGTCAGATGAATTTGATTATTCGGCAATAGTTGGTGAAACGGCATATACTTATAGAACAGGAGTTGAATTTACTCCGCAGGAATTATATATGCTGAATGGAATCGGAATGTCAAAACGCAAAAATCATTTTTGCTTTAAGAAAAAGGATTTCGCACTGTCTAAATATAAGATCGATGACATGCCTGAAAAAGGCTGGGATTTACCAACAGAGTACATTTATCCAATGCTGACAGCACCAAACATTAAGCCTTTCTTTTATGACAGAAAAAACGAGTACTGTATAGTTCCTTATTCAGAGAAAAATGTTAAAAATCCCGTGCCAGAAGAAGAAATGATTTCTTCCAATAAAAATCTCTATTTGTATCTGTCAAAGCACATTGAGCTTATTGATTCTCAGTCTTCAAAAAGCAAGATGATGCATAGGGGAAAAGAATTCTATTCCCTGTCAAAAATCGGTTCCTATACATTTGCCCCCTATATTGTTGCAGCTCGTGACAATTCAAATTTCTGTGCGACAGTTGTAAAACCTTCGGTAACTGATTGGAACGAATTAAAGCAGACAATATGTGTAAAGCATACAATAATAATAAGCCAAAAGAAGGACGGTAGTTTCATATCCGAAAACGAGGCGTACTATATCTGCGGCATATTAAACTCCGACATTGTTAAAAGTTATATCGAAAATACATTTAAATCTAACGGTTACAGTTTGAACAAATCAAATTTAAATTTACCTGAGTATGACGAGAAAAATCCCCTTCATGTACAAATTTCAAGTCTTGCAAGAAATGTAACCGTGGATACCGTACAGTCTGTAACAGGAAAAATTACAGAATTGTATCTTCAAATATGTACTAAAGTTTAACCAATTTTTTTAGGAACGCTGTTAACAAAAGCCGCTATAAAGCCAACAACCCAGTCTTTAATTTTGAAGAAGTCCGCCCTTATGCATTCAGCAATGTGGCAAACCTTAAAGGTGCAAGCGTTACGGCAAGTGCCTATCCGTTTATCTGTAATGTTACTATTACAGGCAAAACAAACTAAGTGTCATGTGTAACGCAGGCAGGAGCTTTTGCTTGCGTCTACACTTTCTTCCTGCTATAATGTGGGCATGGACGGCAACTTTGTTTTTGAAAGCGAGAGGGAAGTTTCTTCGGCATTTATTGATTCTTCCCTAAGGATGGGTGTAGCTCAGTCTGTGCTTCTTGTGCAGGACAACCTTACAGAATGCTTTAACGCAATGGAATGCGATGGGGTAATCTATCGGGAAAAATTTAATGCTTTTTGGGTGTTTACAAAAACTAGGGTGCATTTTGTGCGGAGGCCTTCGTGGAGGGAAGTGGTAACAGCTCGTACTTTCCCCATAGACAATTTGGGCATGCGAACCCATGTTAATACGGAAATTCTTGACGGACAGGGAAAGACCCTGCTTCTTGCAAATCAGGAAGCCTGCGTACTCAGCTTAGAAAACCACCGTCCCTTAAAAATTACAGGTCTTCCCTATCCAAGGGAAAACTTTAGAGAGGCGGTTTTTAAAGAACCCTTTGAACGATTCCCCACGGATTTTACAGAAGAAGACTTTGCCTTTGAGCAGACCGTTCGCTCCTGCCACATAGACATGTCCCATCACATGAACAACATAGAGTACATAAAACTTGCTCTGTGCGTCTTTACCGATGACTTTCTGCTGGCCCATGACATAAGCGATTTGGAAGTCCACTATACAGGTGAAAGCCGAGAAGGTCAGCTTCTGAGTGTCTACGCAAAAAAAGCCCCCACGGGGGAAGACAAAACCTTCATCCGCATAATGGAATGTGAAAGGTGTGTCTTCGAGTGTTGCCTTAAGTTTGCATAGCCCCAGTCCATTCTTGACTGAATGCTATTATGTTTCATAAAGCTAAGCATATAGTATGCAAAGAATGCAAAATCACTCTGCATCACAGTCTGGTTAGGCTAAGAAGAACCCTTGCATATGTTGTTTGCTAAGAGTCTTTGTCTTTAAGTTTGGCATTAGGCAACCAGAAGGCGTAGGGAAAACATGCATAAGCAAAAGTGGGTGTGTATGCGGTAAGAAAATGGGGCGGCAAATCCGCTTTGCGCGTGCGAGCATGGCGAGTCTAATACCAAATACGCGCAACCGTGGATTTGACCGACACATTTTCTGGTAGCGTACACAAACTTCTTTAGATTGGCACTTTGTCACCCCCGTCCATTCTTGACTGAATGCCACAAATCCGATAAAATACAGACCATATTAAAACTGCCGTAATATCGGCTTTGGAGTTTAAAATGGGTGTTGTAAGAACAATTCTTCTGGTAGCATTTATCATAGTGTGCGTATTGGCCATCCTGCTTATTGTCATTCAGAATGACAGCGAAGGCGGAATGGGCGGTGTTTTTGGTGGCGGACAGTCTGCCGCTTTTGGTGCACGCTCAGCTTCTGTGCTTACCAAAACAACTGCCGTACTTGCCGCGTTGTTCATCATTATTGCCTTTTCCCTTGCACTGCTCAACAAGGCGCCTTCATCAGATTCAGACCTTATCCAGACGGCTGCCGAAGTAGAAGGCACTGTAGAAAGCGAGGCTTCATCTGCTGGTTCATGGCTTGAAGACTAACCTACTTAACACGGAGGCTGATTCAATGGTTCTTGATCAGGTTTTTTCTCCAGAGAGTGTCATAATGCAGTTGGAAAGTTCCGACAAGGAAGAACTCTTTGAGGAACTTTTGGAATCTCTTGTAGCCGTTCAGCCGGAAATAGACAGGGCTCAGGCTTTGGCCGCACTTCGTGACCGCGAATCAAAGATGAGTACTGGAATCCTTCACGGCATTGCTGTTCCCCACGGTCACTGCGACTGTGTAAAGGGTGTAATAGGAGCAATAGGAATAAGCCGTAAGGGAATTGACTACGAGGCTTTGGATAAGGCTCCCGTCAATCTTGTCTTTATGGTGCTTTCTTCTCCTCAGGAAACCGAAAAGCATTTAAAGGTGTTAAAAGCGCTTGCGTCTATTTTACAGAATCCGCTTTTTGCAAAAGAAATCGTAGAGAAACAAAATGCACGCCAGGTTTACGAACTTGTTTGCCAGTATGAGGCTTCCATTTCGTAATCCTTTCGTAAAGCGAGGTTTATATGGCTGAAGAAATTGATGTGATTCAGCATTTGATTGAAGTGGAAAAAGAAGCCGCTTTGGTCATTCACGAGGCACAGGACGAAGCTGACAGCCGTATTGCTGCCGCACGCGCAAAAGCCGATGCCGAATTTAAAGCCCAGTATTCCGTTATGTACGAACAGCTTGAAGGCGAGGCAAAGGAAAAAATGGCGAATGCAAAGTCCGCCCACGATACTGCAATTTCCCAATACAAACAGTCGCTGGAATCAACTCCTAAAAACAAGGAGGCTTTTTCGGCACTTATGGATTCACTTTTGTTCAAGTAGGTCTGCCGTATGGGAATGGATACTTCTTCTGCAGACAGCTATGTATACGCAAAGGCAAGCGGAATGCTCGCTTCTTCCTATGTGGGGCGCCGTGCGGTAAAGTTGTTTTCTGTAAGGTCTCTACAGGAGTTGTGGACTCTGGTTTCTGACAGTGAAGTTCCGGCTGTTCCCGAAACAATACTTGCAAAAATGCTTGAACTTGAGGCAAGAAATTCTTTTGTCTCTTCCTATAAAAAACTCATTTCAAATTATGCTGTTCCCGCACCAATTCTTGTTTCCTTACTGCACTTTTACGACTACGACAATCTAAAGGAAGTGGGAGCCGCACTCTGCTTTTACGAAAAAGAAATGCCAGACATTGTAGACACTTCTCCTTTTTCTATGGTGAACTATTCAAAGTGGCCAGACATAAAGCAGATTACAAAAGGGTCTCCTCTTGCTTGGTACGACAGGGTTCCCCTTTTAAACGAGCAGCAAAAAAACGACTACCGCCTAGATGTGCAGTACCTTAGAGAACTGTGGCAGAATGTGGGTAGGGTAAATCCTTCTTGTAAGGACGCTCTTACAAAACTTCTTCTTGAAAAAATCAACATAGATAATGTGCTTTGGGCACTTCGCCTTAAGATGTATTATAAAATGCAGGGAAAGGAAATAACCGAACAGCTTGCATATTCTACTGACCAAAAACTTTCTGGCGACATTTTTGTTAGGGAGGCAATGAAGGTTTTAGACTGGGATCTGTCAAACTATGAGCAGTGGAAGACTTGGCGCTATGCAGAACTTTTAAATCCTCACGAAGAGGGCGAAGTATGGACTGTTGACCCCCGCTGGATTTCCAATGCCCATAAAAGGGAATATGTTTCCCGTGCATTAAAAACCTTCCACCTGTATCCCTTTACGGAATGTCCGCTTGTGTGCTGGTTCATAGTAAAGCGCAACGAACTTGATGCAATCCGAACGGTGTCCGAAGGTCTTAGAATGAATGTAAGTATGAACCGTGCCATGCAGATGGCTGGCGTAACGGAGGACTCCAATGGCTAGAACGACAAATATGAATCTTGTTGAGCTTATGGTTCTTAAGCAGGACATTCAGAATGTTCTTCTCTATCTGGGAAAGGAAGGCGACTTTCAGTTTCAGCGCGACCCAAGGGGAGAAGTTCCTGCGGAAGATTCCGACAAAGCCCTGTTTGAAGATTTGTGCCATGTAAGGTCTTTTTTGGGAATCCCCGATTTAGAAAAATATGCCGAACCTCTTGTGCTTCCCACTGACGCCGACAGAACTGAATGCAAGGCTCTTGTGGAGTCTGCAAATGCACTGCGACAGAAGGAAGTTTCTCTTTCCGAAAACTTAAAGCGCGTAAGCGATGCCACTTCTGAGGCTCATTCCTTTGCAAACCTGCAGGTGTCCTATTCCGACTTGGAGTCTCTTTCATTCCTTACCATGCGCATTGGAAAGATAGATCCTTCATCCTTTGACAGCCTTAAGGCAGCTGTTGGTGAAAGGGCAATAATCATCCAGTTGGGAGAAGATAAGTCTCGCATAATGGCGGCATGCTCAAAGAACGCCCGCTTTGCACTGGACACGGAACTTAAGGCTCATCATTTTGTGGAACTTGCCGTTCCCAAAGATTTTAAAGGTGTTCCAGCGGAAATGCTTTCTTCTCTTTCCAAACAGGAGGAAGAAGCTAAGACTGCCCTTGAAGAAGTTCAAGCTGAACGGCGAAACTTTGCAGACATCCACAAGAACACTTTGTTAAGGCTTCTTCAGGCGTTTTCTTTAAGTTCCCAGGTTGAGGCAATTCAGTCGGGTCTTGAGTCAACACAGTTTGTCTACCGCATTACTGGATGGATTCCTTCTTATGCGTCTAAAGAAATGATGAAGCGCATTGACGACATTACAAGTGGCCGAGCCGCAATAAGAAACTATGAGCCTTACGAGGTTGCTTCTGTTGTTGCAGGTCAGGAAAAGGTTCCTACAAAACTTAAGCATGGTAAAATTGTTTCAAACTTTGAGCGCATGGTCTTTAGTTACGGTTCACCACTGTACGGTACGATAGATCCTACTCCCTTTGTGGCTCTGTTCTTTACTTTGCTTTTTGGCATAATGTTTGGCGACGCGGGTCAGGGTCTTGTCTTCCTTATTCTTGGAATACTGATGCAGAAAAAACTCTTTAAGCTAGGCGGATGGGAAAAGTTTGGCATAGTCTTTATGGCAATAGGTATAAGCAGCATGTGCATGGGACTTCTTACTGGAGAATTCTTTGCCAACGAAGAAATACTCCTGCCCTTTGAACGCTGGGTAACGGGACTCTTTGGCGAGCCTAGAAATCAGATTCTTCCCATGATGCCGGGTGGAGACCCTGCTTCTATAAAGCGCATGTTCCTCTTCTTTGGCTTTGCTGTGGGAGTGGGCTTTATAATCAACACCACAGGTCTTGTAATAAACATTATAAATCAGTTTTCACTTAAAAGGTGGGGTAAGGCCCTCTTTTCAAAGACGGGTCTTTCTGGCGCACTCTTCTTCTGGTATGTGGTTGCCTTTGCCCTAAGGCTTGCTTTCTTTGGACACAGTCCCGCACTTTACGACTGGATTATTATAGGAAGCCTTCTTTTGGTAACGGCCTTTGGCGAACCCCTTGCGCGACTTGTTGACGGAGAAAGGCCTGTTTTGGAAGACGGTGTGGGTACTGCAGTAATAAGCGCAGTTGTAGAGGTAATAGAAATTGTAAGCTCTTACCTTTCCAACACTGTAAGCTTCCTTCGTGTAGGTGCCTTTGCCTTGGCTCATGCAGTTTTGGGTTATATTATAGAAACCCTCTGCTCCATGGCTCCTGTATGGGGTGGCGTTCTTATTAGCATAATTGGAAACGCTGTAGTCATTGTCCTTGAGGGAATGGTTGTTGCAATTCAGGTAGTGCGTCTTCAGTACTACGAGTTTTTTAGCAAGTTCTTTAACGAGACAGGTCGGGAGTTCAAGCCTTTTGTGTTTGAATACCACGGCGTACAGTAACTGTTATGGAAAATACCTGCCCGTAAGGGTGGGACATAAATAGAGTGTTTTAAGAGGTGTTTGTATGAACAAGAAATTTTTTGCGGCATTATTGGTAATGATTGCACTGGGAACTGCATCTGTATTTGCACAGTCCAACGGTCAGCCTCCTGCCAACGGTGCTGAGGTTGCTGCTAGTTCCGAAGGTCTTTCCAGCGGATTCAAGTATCTTGCTGCCGCTCTTGCAGTAGGTATTGCCTGTATTGGTGGCGGTATGGCCGTAGGAAAAATTGGTGCGGCTGCAATGGGTGCAATGAGCGAAAATGCAGAACTTTCTGGTAAGGCAATTCCGTTTGTAGGTCTTGCAGAAGGTATCTGTCTTTGGGGATTCTTGGTGGCACTGTTCATCATCCTGCTGTAAATGGAATACTTTATTATTGGTGAGCGGGAGCTTGTACTGGGCTTTATGCTTGCTGGTGTAAAAGGTGTGGCCGTTACAAACAGACATGACGCGCTAGACGCCTTTCACATGGTAACTGGCTCCGGAAACCTGGTAGGTGCTCTTGCAAAGGAAAACAGACCAAAGGTTCTCATTCTGACCGAAGATGTTTCTGACATGCTTTCAAAAGAAGTCCTTGACTGGCAGATGAAAGGGGAGGCTCCCCTCATCGTAGAAATTCCGGGGCTTCAGGGGCGCATTGCCGGAAAAAAATCTCTTACTGAATCCATAAGGGAAGCAGTGGGAATACAAATTTAGGAATTGGATTATGGAAGAGTTGCGCTCTACAGATGTGCTGGATAAGGAAATTCGTGCGGATGCGGAAAGAAAGGCCAAACGCATTTTGGAAAAGGCTGACGAAACTGCCGCCTCCCTGCTTGGCGATGTGGATTCTCGCGTTGCTTCGTCAAGGGAACAGGCTCAGAAAAAGGCTTCCAGACAGGCTTCCCTGTACGAAAAGAATGTGAATGCTTCGGTTCCTCTTGAAAAGGAAAGGTATACTGTTTCCTACATTCACAACTCGCTTCTTGATGCGATGAACGAATACTTTGACTCGATTGGAAAAGAAAAGAGGCTTCTTGTATTGGAGTCTCTTCTTGTCCGCTCCCTTACCGTTTTGGGCGACTCTTCCGTAAAGGCTCTTTATTCTGGTGTTGACGGAAGGTCTGCAGAAGACATGCTTAAAAAACATCTGGGCAAAAGACTTTCTTCCTGTACTGAATGCCAAAGCCACCTGTTTGCAGGAGAGGCTGTCTCTGGTTTTAAATTCCGCGAAGGAATCATCCTTACTTCAGACACTGGCATAACATGCAGACTGTCCCTTGACCAAAAAGTTAAGGAAATCATGGATGTGAACAGAGAGGAACTTTCCAACGCTCTTTTTGACGGGAGGATTTCTGAATGATTAGCGGAACTATTACCCGAATTTCTGGCCCTATAGTTTATGCATCTGGGCTTGACAAGTGCGGCCTTTACGATGTGGTTTATGTAGGCGAAAAGGCCCTTATGGGAGAAATTATCCGTCAGGGAAAAGACTATGCCACAATTCAGGTATACGAAGATGTAACTGGAATGCATGTAGGAGAAAAAGTTGTTTCCAGCGAAAGGCCTCTTTCTTTAAAATTGGGTCCCGGTTTGGTGGGAACAATTTACGACGGAATACAGCGTCCCCTTAAGGCAATGTTTGAGCAGAGTGGCGCATTCCTTCTTCCTGGTCAGCGGACTGCTCCCATAGACGAAAATAAAAAATGGGATTTTAAAGCTTTAGACTCTGTTTCTGAAGGCACTCAAATTAAGCCGGGATTTGTCCTTGGCACTGTGGAAGAAACTGGTTCAATTACTCACAAAATAATGGTTCCTCCTACGGTAAAGGGAACTTCGCTAAAGAGTTTTAAGGGTAGCGGTTCCTACACAGTGGATGAGGTTATAGCCGTAACTGATCTAGACGAAAACATTTCTATGGCTCAGTATTGGCCCCTCCGTAAGCCAAGACCCTTTGCACAAAAACTGGAAGTAACTCAGCCTCTGGTAACTGGACTTCGCGTTATAGATGTTTTCTTTCCTCTTTCAAAGGGCGGTACTGCCGCAATTCCGGGAGGATTTGGAACTGGCAAGACTATGACTCAGCACGCCATTGCAAAGTGGTGCGATGCAGACCTTATTGTCTATATTGGATGCGGTGAACGGGGTAACGAAATGACTGATGTTCTTACCGACTTTCCAAAACTGATTGACCCTCGTACAAACCGTTCTCTTATGGAGCGTACGATTCTTATAGCAAACACTTCAAACATGCCTGTTGCTGCGCGAGAAGTTTCACTCTATTCAGGCATTACCCTTGCGGAATACTACAGGGACATGGGGCTTCATGTTGCAATTATGGCGGACTCTACTTCCAGGTGGGCAGAGGCTTTGCGCGAACTTTCTGGCCGTATGGAAGAAATGCCTGCAGAAGAAGGATTCCCTGCCTACCTTCCCACACGCCTTGCAGAATTTTACGAAAGGGCAGGACGGGTAAACTCCTTGTGCGGAGAAGAAGGTTCTGTTTCTGTAATTGGTGCGGTTTCTCCTCCTGGAGGAGACTTTTCCGAGCCAGTTACTCAGCATACAAAACGCTTTATCCGCTGCTTCTGGGCACTTGACCGTGAACTTGCAAACGCCCGTCATTATCCTGCAATTGGATGGATAGACAGCTACTCAGAGTATGCCGACGAAGTGCGTGCCTGGTGGGACAAGTACGACCACCGTTGGGCAGACATACGCATTAAGGCCCTTGACCTTCTTAAAAAGGAACAGAGACTGCAGCAGATTGTTCGCCTTATTGGTGCGGACGCCCTGCCAGACGCAGACCGTCTTGTTCTTACCGTTGCAGAAATGATTAAGAACGGCTTTTTGCAGCAGGATGCATTTGATGCTGTAGATCAGTTCTCCGTTCCCGAAAAACAGGTGCATATCCTTGAGCTTATTATGTCATTCTACGACAAAGCTCTTGAGGCTGTTAAGGCTGGAGCGCCTCTTGTTAAGGTAACGGAACTTCCCGTAAGAAACGAAATCATTAGGGCAAAATCTCGCGTACCCAACGAAAAAATTGACGAGCTTTCCACCATCTCTCATCACCTTGACGAACAGATGGCTGGTCTTTCCAGAACTTATGGCGGCATCGCTGACAGAAAGGATTAAGCAGTATGAAAGGAATAGAGTATTCAGGACTGAATGCGGTTGACGGACCTATTGTAGTTGTAAAGCGCAGTGAAAATTCGTTTTACGATGAAGTTGTATATGTCCGTGACAAGTACGGCGAAAAGAAAACAGGAAGAATCATAGACCTTAACGAAGACACGGCAGTTGTTCAGGTTTTTGGAAGCACCACAGGACTTGACCTTGACGACACCACTGTAGAATTTTTGGACGAGCCCATGGAGCTTAGGGTAGGCCACGGACTTTTGGGACGCATCTTCAACGGTCTGGGCGAACCTATTGACGGATATCCTGCAATAGTTTCTAGCAAAAAGGTAAATGTAAACGGAAACCCCATAAATCCTTACGCAAGAGTTTACCCAAGAGACTTTATTCAGACTGGCATTTCTTCCATCGACGGAATGAACACCCTCATTCGCGGACAGAAACTTCCAATCTTCAGCGGTAACGGACTTCCCCACAACAAACTGGCGGCGCAGATAATCCGTCAGGCAAAAATTCTTAATTCCGACGAAGACTTTGTTATGGTTTTTGCAGGCATGGGAATCAAGTACGATGTGGCCCAGTTCTTCCAGCATACCTTTGAAGAAAGTGGCGTTCTTTCTAAAGTTGTCATGTTCCAAAGCCTTGCAGACGCGCCTTCAATCGAACGCATAATTACTCCCCGATGTGCTCTTACTGCAGCAGAATATCTTGCCTTTGAATGCAACATGCATGTTCTTGTTGTAATGACGGATATGACCAACTACTGCGAGGCCCTCCGTGAAATTTCAACTACAAGGGGAGAAGTTCCGGGACGAAAGGGTTATCCGGGATATTTGTATTCAAACCTTGCGGAACTTTACGAAAGAGCGGGAAAGGTTCAGGGGTCTACAGGAAGCATAACTCAGATTCCTATTCTTACCATGCCCAACGATGACATAAGCCATCCAATTCCTGACCTTACTGGTTACATTACCGAAGGCCAGATTGTTCTTGACAGGGAACTTAGTCAGAAGGGAATGTATCCTCCTGTTTCGGGGCTTCCTTCTCTAAGCCGACTTATGAAGGACGGAATAGGCGAAGGCATGACACGAGAAGACCATGCTGCAGTTTCTAGCCAACTTTTTGCATGCTACAGCAAGGTAAAGACAATCCGCAATCTTGCCGCAATCATTGGCGAAGAGGAACTGTCAGAACTGGACAAACTTTATCTTCGCTTTGGAGAGGCTCTGGAAAGCCAGTTCTTTACTCAGGGTGAATACGAAGACCGCTCCATTCAGGAAACACTTGACTTGGGTTGGCGCATCTTGAGCATTCTTCCCCGAGAGGAACTCTACCGCATTAAGGATGAGCTTCTGGAAAAGTATCTTCCAAAGGAGAATGCATAACAGACCATGGCACGGCTCAACATTGCTCCGACAAAATCAAACCTCCTCTCCATAAAGGAACAACTTGCAATCAGCACGGAAGGCTACGATTTGCTTGAGCAGAAAAGGGAAATCCTTGTTATGGAACTTATGCGTCTTGTTGAAAAGATAAAGCTTCTTGAAAAGGATATAGACAGTTGCATTGCAAAGGCATATCCCGCCCTTAAGGACATGCTTATGGCTGTTGGTGGCGACAGAGTTGAGCGCATTGCCCATTCCGTAGAGTATTCCTTTAACATTACGCAGAAGCCTGTTGTCGTAGGGGGAATGGAATTTACTAGCATAGATGTGGAACTGCCCGACAGAGAACTATTCTGTTCTTTTGGAGGAACTTTTCCCGACAGCGATGAAGTTATGGCTGATTTTTTTGAGCTTCTTACTCTGCTTACAAAAATGGCCAGCGTGCGTACAATCGTGTGGCGTCTTGCAAAGGAAGTAAAAAAGACTCAGCGCCGAGTAAACGCTTTGGACAAGATGGTAATTCCTCAGGACAAAGAAACTGTAACCTACATAGAAAGTGTTCTTGAAGAAAGGGAAAGGGAAAATGTCTTTGTACTTAAGAGCCTTAAAAACAGGCAGGGGGGCAAAAAATGATAAAGCCACTTTTTCAGAAAGTTCTTGTTGCCTACGACGGTTCAAAAGAATCCCTGCAGGCAGCTCTGTACGGAATCATCATGGCAAAGACTTTAAAGAGCCAAATAAAAATCGTATATGTAATTGACACTGCAACCATAAAACACCTTACACTTACAAAATTTCTTGCAGCAGACGAAGCCTTATCCGCAGAAGGCGCACTGCAGCAGGACGGTGAGCGTAACCTTGCCTATGTTGCAGAATTTGCAAAATCTAAGGGTGTAAAAATTCAGACTGAACTCCGCCGTGGTGCCGTATGGTCACAAATTGCCCTTTGTGCCGAAGACTTTAAGGCAAATGTAATCCTTCTTGGAGGAAACATAAACATTAAGTCTGCCACCGAACACAATGTGGTTGGCTCAAACAACAGGGAACTTATAAACAGCGCAAAGTGTTCCGTCATGGTTGTGCGTGAACCTTATGTGGAACAGCTGTTTAAATTAGCCTAAAATAGTCCTAAGGTAATCCTAAAATAACATTTAACTTGTTATCTCATGGGAACTGTGTTATACTGTACAGTAACGAGAGTTAATTTTAAACAAAATGTGAGGGCCCATGCGATTACTTTTAGTAGAAGACGAAGTCAGACTTTCTCAGGCTTTGGTGGAAATCTTTCAGAAGAACCGTTACGGAGTTGACACCGTTTACACTGGAACGGAAGGCCTTAAATATGCTCAGAGCGGAATATACGATCTAATCATACTTGACATAATGCTTCCCGAAATGGACGGTATTACGCTTTTAAAGACTCTTAGGGAAGAAAAAAATACGGTGCCTGTTCTGCTGCTTACCGCAAAGGATGATGTGGCGGACAAAGTTAACGGTCTTGACTGTGGTGCCGATGACTACATGACAAAACCCTTTAACACTGATGAGCTTCTGGCTAGGGTAAGGGCGCTTACCAGACGCAAGGGAGAAATGAAGGAAGAAAGCGTAAGTTGCGGTGACCTTGTGCTTAACAAAAATAACTGTGAACTTCAGAACAAGTCTGGCGATGCAATAAAGCTTAGCCTTAAGGAATTCCAGATTATAGATCTCTTCTTTGAAAATCCCCGGCAGATTATAAAAAAGGAACGCTTCATAGAAAAAATTTGGGGAGGCGACTCTGATGCTGAATACAACAATGTGGAAGTTTACATTTCCTTCATCAGAAAAAAGATGGAACAGCTTAAGGTTAAGACGACAATCAGAACTGCCCGTGGAATAGGATATTCTCTAGAAGAAGGTAAGTAACGCCTTAGTCATGACTGTAGACGTATTTACCCATCTGCGCAGAAAACTTTTTTTAGGAATCCTCTTTGTCTTTCTTATGCTTCTGTTTTTGTATGGGGCAATTTCAAACATCTACTTTCAGATTTCCATGCAACAGTCTGCAAACGGATTTTTAAATTCCCTCATTCACAACGACGGACTTACTCCCCTTAACGACAGCGACTACGCCTCAAGAATTTCAGAAGAAAAAAAAGGCATTAGATATTTTCTGTCTCCTGTTGATTATCGCGGTACGCCATACTTTTCTGTAAGAGTTGATTCTAAGGGTTCTGTTGTAGAGCTTATCCATCCCTTTCAGCCAGAAATGACTGATGGGGAAGTGCAGGCTGTTGCAGACCTAATTCTTGCAGACAAAAAAAACTTTGGCATTGTAAAAATGATTTCTTACAAGGTCTACGACGAAGAGTCAGGACAAAGAATGATTGTGGCCTTTGACCGCACCAGAGAACAGGAGTTTGGAAGAAGGCACATAATTGTCTTTCTGATGATTACATTTTTTGCGGCGGCGGTTCTTGCGGCGGTAGGCTACATGCTTTCCCGGTTCATTACATCTCCCGTTCAGAATGAATTCATAAAGCAACAGGATTTTATTGCAGATGCAAGCCATGAGCTTAAGACACCTATTTCTGTAATTGCGGCAAATGTTTCGGTTCTTGAAAATGAATTGCCCGACAACAAGTGGCTTGGTTACATAAAGTCTGAATGCCAGCGTATGAACACCCTTGTTCAGGATATGCTTTTTCTTGCCAAGGACGATGCAGGTCGCTACGAACTAAGCGTAACAGGTTTTGACATTGCAAATGCTGTTTCCTGTGCAGTGCTTCCCTTTGAAAGCGTGGCCTTTGAAGACAGAAAAACTCTTGTGCTAGAAGTTCCCCCTGAGCCTGTAATGGTGGAATCGGATGAAGACAAGATAAAACAGGTTGCGGTAATTCTTACTGACAATGCTATAAAAAACTCCTACGAAAATACTGAGATTAAGGTGAGCGTTTTTCAGAACGAGGACAGGGTTTCTGTAAGCGTCTACAATTCAGGCTATGGAATTTCCAAGGATGACATAAACAACATCTTTGACCGCTTCTTTAGGGTTGACAAGTCTCGGGCAAGAAAGACAGGCGGCTACGGACTGGGACTTGCCATTGCCTACGCCATTTCCAAGGAACTGGGAGGAAGCCTTACCGTAAAAAGCGAGGAGCAGAAGTACGCCCAGTTTACTCTGGAAGTTCCCCGTGTTTACAGAAAAAAACGGCAGTCCTTTATGCACTAGCAGACAAAAAATACCACTTTTTTTAATTTGCAATTTGATGTACACTTAGCTGTAAAAAAAATACGAGGAGTAACTTTATGGTTGAACGAAATTCTGGTTTTGCAAATCTGGCACAGGGATATCTGTTTCCTGAAGTGGCAAAGCGCCGCCGCGAATATCAAGCAAAGCACCCTGATGCAAAAATAATAAGCCTTGGCGTGGGAAACACCACCGAACCCCTTACGCCTCATATAGCAGGTGCAATGGCTTCTTACGCAAAGGCACTGGGAACCGCAAAGGGCTATTCTGGTTACGGTGACGAGCAGGGCATGACAGAACTTAGGGAAAAAATTGCAAGCGTTGTCTACCCAAAGATGGTAAGCGCTGACGAAGTTTTTATTTCTGATGGTGCCAAGTGCGACATTGCTCGCATTCAGACTCTGTTCGGCTCAAAGGTAAAGATTGCAGTACAGGATCCTGCATATCCCGTGTATGTGGACGGAAGTGTAATTGTAGGTGCCGCAGGTGCAAGTTCAAAGAGCGGTCATCGCGGAGTAACATATCTTCCCTGTACGGCAGAAAACAACTTCTTCCCCGACCTTACAAAAATAAAGCCAAACTCGCTCATATACTTTTGCAGTCCTAACAATCCAACAGGTGCCACAAGTACTCGCGCAGAATTAAAGAAACTTGTTGACTTTGCTCGCAAAAATGGCTGCATCATTATTTTTGATTCGGCATATTATTCCTTTATTCGCAACAAGAATCTTCCCCGTACGATTTACGAAATTCCTGGTGCAAGAAAGTGTGCGATTGAAATCAACTCCTTCTCCAAACTGGCAGGATTTACTGGAGTCCGTCTGGGATGGTCTGTAGTTCCTTCCGATTTGAAGTTTGCAGACGGAAGTAGCGTAAAGCAGGACTGGAATCGCGTAATGACAACTCTCTTTAACGGAGCAAGCAACATTGCCCAAGCAGGCGGACTTGCAGCTCTTGACAAGGAAGGACAGAAAGAAACAAAAGCTCTTGTAGACTTCTATCTTGAAAACGCAAAAATAATGCAGAAGACCCTTACTGGCAAAAACTTTGCAAATGCAGGAGTAAAGGTTTACTACACCGGTGACTCTCCCTATCTGTGGGTAAAGTTTCCCGGATGGAAAAGCTGGGACATCTTTGACAAAATCTTGGACGAGTGCCGCGTGGTAACAACTCCAGGTTCAGGCTTTGGACCTTCTGGCGAATCTTACCTGCGCTTCTCAAGCTTTGGTCACAGAAAGGATGTGGAAGAAGCCTGTAGACGGCTTTCAAAACTGGTGCTGTAAAATCATTATGTATGCGGTAGTTTCTGTGGAAGCTGCCGCTTCTTTTTTTAGTAAGGTCTTTTATGAAAAAACAAATCTGTTTTCTGTTGATTGTCATTTCTGTTCTGACACTTGTTTCCTGCGCTAAAAATAAAAATCCTCCAGCAGAAGAGGCTGTGGTTCATGAAGCGCCTGCTGTTACCGTAAAGGCGGAAGAAAAACCTGCTTCACCTGCTTCTTCCCCTGAGCCCTACATAAACGACGCTGAATGGAAAATCCCCGTGAGCTATTCCTATGTGCCAAGAGAGCAGTTGGTTACAGAACTTGCGCCCGGAGTTCAGGAGGGGGACATTAGGGAACTCCTTCATGTTTACCGCTTTACTCCAGAGGAACTTGGTGAGCGGTTAAAGTATCAGGATTGGGGAAACGGAAAAAAATCCGTGGTCATTTTTAACGAAGATATGGAAACGGCATTTTTTGCCCGTCACAAGGAAGTGTTTCCAGATCAGCTTTATGCGAATTACAGGGAAAAACCTGACAGAAACATATGCTGCGAGGTTTTTAGGACTGAAAACTATATTGAAGACAACCGCAATCTTTTTGTAATAAAGGATCTGACGAGCGGAGCAATTACAGAATGCATTGTCATTGACAGCAGTGCGTACGGCGACCTGTACCTTACGGACTCTGAAATAAAGTATGGTGGCGACAGGGAACAGGATTATCTTTTTGTTACAAGGCGCCTCCCCTACGACGGAGAATTTAAAAAAGAAAATGAAAGCCTCTTTAAAGAGTCCTTTAGGCCTGTGGCTGTTCCGGGACTTCCAGAATCCTACGGCCTCGTCTATTCTTCTGAAGACCAGGGTACGGTTATGGCTGTAAGCGAAGAAATGATTCCTTACGAGGGACTTTCCCAGTACTGGTTTCAGGACGGAAGCGGATATTGGATTCCCGGAAGCAAACTTTATGTTCAGACCGGCTGCTTTGAAAACCTTCCCCGTAAGAGTCTTCCCTACGACAGCATTGTTGAAGAAACGGTCTGGCTTTCTTCGAATGAAGATGCCCTGCCTGTAAGCAGAACTTTTGCCGATGACGGAGCAAAGCCTGACATGGCATCAGGTTCATTTTTTGTCGCCGATAAAATTATTGTCTGCAATGAGGGTGGCGCGGACGAAAAAAAATACTATCACCTTACATTCCCGGTTACCGGATATGTTTGCGAGGATGATGTAACAGCCAGTCAGGGGTTGCATGTAAAAGTAACCCTTATACAGGGCAGGCACGAAGCCTTTAGCATAACGCCGGAAGGAAAGTCCTTTACGGTAAGGGCAATGCCTTTTGCAGACTCTGAGATTGTGGCGGAACTTCCCAAGAAATGGTACAATGCAAGCGCGGAAACAGAAGACGGCTGGTACTACATTCACTCTGACGACGGAGTCAGCGGCTGGGTGTATACTGATGAAATCTTCTGGAAGTAGGGGAATCCCTGCTCACATGCTTACTTTGAATCCCACGAAAGCGTCAAAGATTCTAAGCCAGTTCTTGTTTTCTGTAATTGATGCCAGTGCCAGTGGGTCAAGTGAAAGTGCTGCCTTAAATTCTCCACCAAAGAGTGGCATTGATGCAAAAGGTGTAACATAAAGGTGCATGTTTTTTATATCAAATGAACCTGACGCTATTGTATTAACGAGAGAAATCAGATTGGAATCGTAGCAGGCTGTAACATTTACGCCCCAGGTAAGCTGAGTTGCACCTAGGTAAACAGAATCATTTTTAAAGCTAACATTTGCTCCCACATTTCCGTTTATTTCGCTGTTTGTTGCTCCTCTTGCATAACCGCGCAGATAAAGCAAATCTCTTACATTTTCATTTGGAAGGCTGAATACTGCAATGCTCATCTGTGTTGCGCCAAGGTTTATGCGCGGTTCAACCAAAAGGTAAATGTCTTTTCCTGTAATCTGCTTATGTTCTGCTCCACCCAAACTGAGATTGTTTATTCCAGCCTGAACTAGCACTGATGTTGTGTAGCGGTTTCCAATAAGAATGTTTGCTCCTAGTTTAAACAGTGCGGAACGAACCAAAAGTAAATCGTCTTTTATACCTGCGTAGAGGGTAGGGTCGGACTCATAAAGGCTTTTTCCAGTTGCGAATTCAAAAGAGAAGTTTGCCGAAACATCAAAAATGATGAAGGGAAAAGTTCCTGCTGCACGAAGTTCCGTATTAAACGAATTGATTGTGAATGTGCCGTTTTCTGAATCATAGGCGTAAATGTAGGCGCCCATTACAAATGATTTGTTAAAGTGTGCCGTGTAGGAAAGTCCAAGACCGTAATTACTGAAAATGCTTGTTCCAACTAGACCTCCCCAGTTTTCAGTTAGAATTGAAGAAATGGGCTGAAGTCCCAAGTGTCTCTGGAGGAATACATCTGAGCCGACTGGTTCAAACTTGCCGAAGAATGCGCTTATATAATGAGATACGGAAGCTGAAGATGCCCTAAAGGTTAAGGATAGTTCTCCTATTTTGAATTCTGTGTTTTCTGTTGTGGGCTTTAAGGGACTGTTTGCCGGATTAAACAGGTTTGCTGACTTTATGTGAAAATCACCTCTGAAGATGAGTTTTCCATTCCAGTCAATTTGTGCTGCAAGAAAGCCCTGCATGGTAAACTCCGGGGCTAGTTTTGTTGTCTCCTCCTTTTCCCCTGTAAAATCTCCTAAAAGTCCTGCATATCCGCTAAAAAATGGTGAGTCACAAAAGGCGCTTGAAAGGCATAAGGCGCAGAAAAGGGTAGCGAGAGCAAATTTTTTCACATTTTCCTCCAAAATTCGGCATTTTCCTGTTTAAATTTCGGCATGTTTTAAATAAATATAAATTGAAAAAAAATGCAAAAAAATGGCTTTTTTCCCTTGACTTATATTTGTAACCGATTAAAATAGTATAGTATGAGTGATTATCTTGATGCAAATAACGAGGAATTGTTGCGGGACTTCTTTGCCGAAGCTGAACAGCAGGTGGAAAACCTTGAAAGCAATATTCTTGTAATCGAAAACGATCCGTCTAACCACGATGCCATCGACGAAATCTTCCGTGCAGCGCACACTCTTAAGGGCGGTTCGGCCACTGTTGAAATGACTGAACTTGCAACTTTCTGTCACGATGTGGAGGATTTGCTAGATGCCCTGCGCGGTGGTTCTGTAGATGTTTCTGAACCCATAGTTGATGTTTTGCTCACTTCCATTGATATTATTAAAGCTATGCTCGAGGCTCGCAGTAATGGTTCTGTATATCAGGATGATGTAACTCCTACAATTGAGCAGATTAAAAGCTTCTTGCCCGAAAAGGCAGGTAAAAGGAAGGGTGCTGCCAAAGCGGTGGCTCCTGCTCCCAAGCCAGCACCAGCTCCTGCCCCTCAGCCTGTTGCAGAGGCTCCCAGTGCAGATGTACCTCCGTTACCGGTGCTTACCGATGACGACATTGAGGAAATGAAGAGTGCTTGTCCTGATGGTGCAAAACTTTGGTCTGTAAATGTTACCTTTGACGAATCTAACCCCATGAACAGTGTTGGTGGAATTCAGGTATTTGCGGCTCTTAAGAACTGCGGAAGCGTACTTAAGACTGTTCCTGACTTTGACGAACTTTACGAGGATGAATTCCACTTTCAGGTTGTTTACTACATTGCAACTACCTCTACTGCAGAAGAACTTGAAGATACGGCATTCCTTAGCGATGTAACCCTTATAACTGACGCTCGCCCTGTAGAAAAGGCCAAGGCTCCAGCTGACGCCCCTGCACCTGCTCCTGTTGCATCTTCGGCTGCCGCTCCAACAAGTGCCCCTGCTAAGGTTGCTTCGGCTCCTGTGGCTCAGGAAGAAGAGGAGGAGGAAGAGGCACCAGTTCAGGCTGCTTCTGCTTCATCTGCTCAGGCTTCATCAGCTCAGACTTCAAAAAAGGCCGCTCCTGCCGCATCTCACAATGCAAATCAGGGAGGGTCTATTCTCCGCGTAGACTCACGACGAATCGACAACCTGCTTAACCTTGTTTCGGAAACTGTAATTACAAAGGCTGCATTCAATCAGTCTGGACTTCAGATGGCCGACCTTCAGGTTAAACTTAGGGATATGAACAACTCCTATAAGGAAAGAGTTCACCGCCTGTTTGATTCTCTGCCCAAATACTTTGAGGAAGTTAGAGAGGGTGCAAACGAAAAGATGATGAGGCAGCGTGTTCAGGAAGAATATGCAGACCTCCTTACTTGGTTTGACACCTTTGAAAGCGAGTACAAGTCAGCGGCAAGCAAGAACCGCTCTACAACTCAGAACCTTGGACGCATTGCCAGCGAACTGCAGGAAGGCGTAATGAAGATCCGAATGGTTCCTATTGGACAGATTTTCAACCGCTTCCCTCGCGTTGTGCGTGACTTAAGCCGCGATTTGGGACGCAAGGTTAACTTGGTGCTTGAAGGTGAAGAAACCGAACTTGATAAGTCTGTTGTAGAAGATTTGCTTGACCCAATCATGCACTGTGTAAGAAACTCTGTAGACCACGGAATTGAGCCTCCTGAGGAACGACTTGCCTACGGTAAGGAAGAAACAGGAACTCTTCTTCTTAAAGCTTCAAACGAAGGCAACATGATTGTCATTGACATTGTTGATGACGGTGCTGGTATTGATGTAAATAAAATCCGCGAAAAGGCGGTTAAGAAGGGACTTATTCATCCCAACAAGATACTTTCTGATCAGGAAGCATATAACCTTATCTTCCAGCCGGGATTCTCTACTGCAGACAAGATTTCCAATGTCTCTGGACGGGGCGTAGGTCTTGATGTTGTAAAGACAATGGTTGAAAAACTTAAGGGCACAATCAGCATAACAAGCACCCTGCACAAGGGTACAAAGTTTAGCATAAGGCTTCCCCTTACACTTGCAATCATTCAGGGACTTCTTGTTCGCGTTGGCAAAGAAGTTTACTCTATTCCCATTGCAAATGTTATCGAAAGTCAGCGTATTAAGAGGGAAACAATCAACACAATCGACAACTACGAAGTACTTAATGTTCGTAACGAAGTCATTTCTATTCTGCGCCTTAACAGGCTCTTTAACATCCGCAACACGAAGGATGATGAATGGAGCTTCATTGTCATTGTAGGTTCACAGGAAAAGAAAATCGGCGTCATGGTAGACGAACTGATTGGCGAAGAGGATGTGGTTATCAAGCCTTTGCGCGACCAGTTTACCACATCTCCTGGTATTGCCGGTGCGTCAATCCTTGGTGACGGTTCTGTTTCGCTTATTATTGATGTAAGCCAGCTTCTGGAACTTGGTGTGCGTCAGGAACTTTCGGCACAGCAGACACGGGAAGAAGCCGCTATTATAGCAAGTAGGAGTAACTAATGGCCCAGAGTTCTTTTAATGCAGCAGTTGCACAGTTGGCAAAAATGGCTCAGGTTGCAGGTTCCGATGACTCAAACGAGCAGATGACTCAGGAGGAACTTGACCGCCAGAAGGCAATGATGGCAAATGTGGATTTCCGCATGGTTACTTTTTCCCTTGCTGGAAAGGATTATGCAATAGACATCCTTAAGGTTAAGGAAATTGCAAAGGCTGGACACTTTACCTATGTGCCCAACACTATGCCTTTTGTTCGCGGTGTTCACAATCTTCGTGGAGACATTATTCCCGTCATTGACCTGCGGACATTCTTTAATGTTCCCGTACAAAAAAAAGACGAAAATGCTCTTGAAAACATGCTTATTGTAAGCGTTGGCGACCAGACTTTTGGTGTGGTAGTTGATGTAATTGATCGCGTAATAGGCATTCAGAGTTCAACAATTCAGCCTCCTCACCCTCTGTTTGGTGACATAAACATCAAGTACATTTACGGTGTTGTAGAGGCAGACAACCGTCTCTTTGTTCTTCTGGACATTGACCGCATTTTTGGAAAGCGCACTCCCGAAGAAGAAGAGCAGTATGCTCAGGAAACTGCCCGCATGCAGCAGTATCAGGCTCAGCAGGCTCTTGAGCAGCAGGAAGCGGAAGCAAATGCTTCTGCAGGCCAAGGCGCTTCTGAACAGGCTCCTGTAGAAGAAGAAAAGCCAGCCCAAGACATTGACTACACCTTTATTGTAGATTCACTCAAAACGCTTAAAAAATTCACAGTGAATGGACTTACCGAACCATGGGTTAAAAAGCGTTACGAAGAGTGGGTTGGAGAAAGGGGAAAGGACAATACTCAGCTTCAGAACGAATCTGATGCCGATGCCTTCCTTGCACCCTTCTATTCACGCTTTAACGGCACATGGTGGTCTGAGCAGTATGCAAATGAGGTTGCCTCGGTTCTTCCCGACAATCCTGCAAAGACAATCGTTGTATGGAATCCGGGATGTGGAAAGGGATTCGAGACATATTCTCTTGCATGTCTTTTGAAAAAACGGTATCCTAGTTCTAACATTCGCATTTATGCCCATGATATCGATTTGCTGAGCGTTTCAAATGCTCCGCTTATGAATGTGCCTGATTCGGTTTCTGTAGACTGGTATCAGCCCTATTTGACAAAAACCGTCGGTGGGGAGTATACTTTCTCTAAAGAAATCAAAGACATGATTCTGTTCGAGTATCATGACTGCGTTCACACGAATTCGTTGCCGGACATAGATATTGTGTTCTGCCGAGATTTACTTTCGTTTTTGCCAGAAGAGTCCCAGCACACGCTGATTACGGACTTTGAGGAAAAACTTAAGGGAAATGGCGTTGCTATTATGGGTGACAACGAGGATTTTACAGCTGTTGGATGGAACAAGCAAGGATCCGGTTCTGTGGCTGTATATACAAAAAAATAAACAATTACCTATTAGGGGGATATTTGCATGAGAGTCGAGTACATTAACCCGTTTGTAGAAACTTCATACAGAGTTCTGAAAGAAGTTCTTGGGGGTGCCGAAGTTAAGCGTGGTGACTTGTACCTTAAGTCCACCGCAATGCCAGTTATGGGCGTTGCAGCGCTGGTTGGTCTTGCAGGTGATGTAGAAGGCCGTGTTCTTTTTGACATGACTTTTGATACTGCATTGAACATTGCGTCTCAGATGAACGGCGAAAAGTTGCCTGAGTTTGATGACCTTGCCAAGGCAACTATTTCTGAGCTTGCTAACCTTATTACTGCACAGGCAGTTACAAAGTTGCACGAACTCGGATTTAAGTTTGACCTTACACCGCCAGCCTTGTTTGTAGGCGAAAATATGGAAATCGCGGCTCTTGGTGGTACAGATGAGAATGTAGAAGCTCTTATCGTTCCCCTTTTGTCCGAGTACGGTAAAATAGAAGTAAATGTCGCAATACGCGAGCGCACATGATAAGGAGTTATAAATGAAGACGAAACAGGATTTTCCTACAGTAAATGATCGACCGCCAGAGGGATTAAAACTCGATGGTACTAAGTTCCGCGTACTTATCGTTGATGATTCAATGTTCGTTGCAAAGCAGTTAACTCAGATTCTTACAAGCGATGGATACGAAGTTGTTGCAACTGCCGAAGATGGAAAAGACGGCGTTGACAAGTACAAGGAATTGTGTCCAAACATTGACCTTGTTACAATGGACATTACTATGCCTCGCATGGACGGAATTACCGCCCTTGAGCAGATTATTGCATTTGACAAGAATGCACGCGTCGTAATGGTTAGTGCCCTTGGAAAGGAAGAACTTGTAAAGAAGTCCCTCCTTGCTGGTGCAAAAAACTACATTGTAAAGCCTCTTGACCGCAAAAAGGTTCTTGAAAGAATCAGCGCTTCTTTAAAATAGAGCTGGTTTCTAAAGTTAAGGTATGCCCCTTCGGTCACTGACTGAGGAAGCATGCACCATAACAGACGAAGTTAATCTCTAATAGGGAACTGGCACACTGTTCGTACGGTGTGTCGGTTTTCTTTTTTTGTCTTAGCCAAACTTCTGTCGCAAGAGTATAAGGCCGTAAGCCTTTACAAAGGAGGCAAAGGCGGTTGGATTTGAACCAACTGCCAATGGTGGAAAACTTCCCCAGCTCTGCTCCTATTTAGAGACCTTCCTTTGCCTATAGTTATGGTAAGGAAGCATAAAAAATAAGTCAAGCCCCATGTAAAAAAGGGAAGGGAACTGTAAGCAGTTTGCATATGCGTGAGTTTATGCGTAGGAAAAAGCTCATGGCACAAATAAAAAACTGATGTCTCCTTAGCCGCCAGCACAAGCGCGAGAATTTTTTTTCATGTAATGAAAAAATTCTCGTTACAATAAAAAAAGAAAGAGGTTTGATGTTAGTAAGCAACACGCGTGAGTTTTTTTGCTACGCAAAAAAACTCATTGCACAAATAAAAAACTGATGTCTCCTTAACCGCCAGCACAAGCGCGAGAATTTTTTTTCATGTAATGAAAAAAAATTCTCGATGCAATAAAAAAGGGAAAACACCGAAAGGTATTTTCCCTTTTTTATTGCGCGGCACAAGAGTCGAACTTGTGACCCCCAGCGTGTCATGCTGGTGCTCTAACCAACTGAGCTAGTCGCGCTAACGGAATGTTTGTACTTTAACAGATTACGCCCCTCTGGTCAAGGGTGAAGAACTTTTCTCAGAGGGGCATTGGTAAGAGTTGATTATTTCTTTACAGCTTTCTTTGCGGTTGCTGTTGTCTTTTTTGCTCCAGTTTTTGCTGTTTTAGCGGTAGACTTAGCACCAGCCTTTGCTGTCTTTGTTGTTTTCTTTGCGGCAGACTTAGCGGTTGTAGCTGTCTTTTTTGCAGAAGCCTTTGCAGTTGTTGCTGTCTTCTTTGCAGTTGTTTTTGCTGCCTTAGTTGTTTTCTTTGCAGAAGCCTTTGCAGTTGTTGCTGTCTTCTTTGCAGAAGCCTTTGCAGTTGTTGCTGTCTTCTTTGCAGATGCTTTAGCAGTAGAAGCAGTTTTCTTTGCACCAGTTTTTGCAGTTGTTGCTGTCTTCTTTGCAGATGCCTTAGCAGTAGAAGCAGTCTTTTTTGCTCCAGTCTTTGCAGCTGCTGTTGTTTTCTTTGCTACAGTTTTTGCCGCTGTAGCTGTCTTTTCTTTTGCCATTTTAAACTCCTCTTTTGGGGATGGTGGTCCCCGTAGATAATTTTATCTCTATATTATATTAAACACCTATTTATCGGATGTTGTCAACAAAAAAATTATCAATTTGAAGAATTTTTTTTTTCATGCATCTATGATGAATTTAAATCGCAGTATTTACATTTGATAGCGAAAGAATTTTTCAAAACAAAGTTTAAAACATTCAAAATGTTATCATTTAGTAATGCAAGAATTTGACTTTACCAAATTCTTGCAAAGAAAAATTACAAAATGTGATTTAATCACAAAATTTGATTTATTCCCTGTTACCCTGAAGGTATACATACCAGTAAAGTGCGCCTGCACAGCATGCACCGCCTACAAGGTTTCCAAGTGTGACGGGAAGCATGTTGCCTAAAAGGAATCCTGCCCATGGAAGGTTTGCAATGGAAGTTCCAGCCTGAACCATGGAAATGAATCCCACCGGAATGAAGTACATGTTTGCAACGCAGTGCTCAAATCCGCAGAGAACAAAAAGAAAGATGGGAAGGTAGATTGCAATTATTTTTCCAGCCAGGTCGTGGGTTGCAGCCATGGAAATCCACACAGCCATGCATACCATGAAGTTGCAAAGTATTCCTCGTACAAATGCTGTTCCAAATCCAAGGCTCGTCTTTGCATTTGCAGTTGCAATCAGCGAGGAAGAAAGGGCGCCTCCGTAAAGACCGTTCTTTCCACCAGAGATGAAGAAGGCTACGGCAAAGGCAATGGCAAGGCTTCCCACAAAGTTTCCGAGGTAAACTACAAGCCAGTTTTTAAGCATGCCGCCAACCTTAGCTCTCTTTTGAAGAACAGGCATAATCATCAGGCTGTTTCCCGTAAACAGTTCTGCTCCTCCCACAAGAACAAGGGAAAGTCCTATGGGAAATACAAGACCGCTTATGATGCGTGCCGCAGCGGCAGACTGGATTCCGAAAGATGCTACAGTGCTTGCAAGTCCGCCAAGAGCAATGAATGCACCGGCAAGAATAGCCATTACAAATAATTTACCCAAAGGCAGTTTTGTCTTTTGGGAACCAAGGTCAACATAGAGACGGGCGATTTCGGCAGATGAATTCATAAAATCCTTCCTTGAAGTAAATTCTTTACTTTTCTACTTTACATAGTTTACAAGAATTCTGAAATATAATAAAGTAGAAAAGGAGGAAATTGTAAAAATTTCTTAACGGACCTACTAAGGAGTTTTGCATGACATTAAAAGAGAAATACGAACGGAGCCTTCAGGATTCTGAAAATTTTATTTCTGAAGAGAAAGTCAATTACACGCCTTCCTACACAAAGGGAGTTGTTCTTGCACGCTTCTTTAACGAAGAACTTGATTATACCGACATGAATGTTCACTACAGCTATCCTGTTGAAAAATTTGGAAAGACGGAAGAATGGGACTTGAAGGTACGCTTTCAGTTGCGCAAGTCAGAGATTAACAGAAACTCACCTCTTGATGCAGCTTTTGTATTCCAGCACCTTTCTACCCTTGCTGATTCGGAATGGGTTCGCGGTGAGCCAACAGACAGCGATGCAAAGGAAATTATGCGCGGAATGAGGGACACTCTTCTTCCCATCCAGCCAGATTTGAACATTAAGTCTGTAATGGTGGAATGGGCACTGCATGTTCCCGACTGTACGACTTTCTTTGTAAACTTCCTGTATCAGTATCCTGTAGAGGAAGAACCTGCTCCCACAGAAGAAGAGCAGGCTTAACCTCTTTTTGTATAAAGCTTTCTGTCTGTTAGGAATTTGGACAAACTGAATTCTCTGCAGTCAGAAAGTTTTTAGAATGCGATTATTTCTTCAAAGACGCTTATTGCAAAAGAGTCTGTCATTCCCGAAATGTACTCTATGATGCACTTCTGAAAACTTTCCCACTCGTCTACATTGAACACTTCTTTTGTTTCGTAACGCAGAGTCTTCTTGCGGTCGGACTCGTTCCTGGGTGCGTAGTTTGTAAACTTTACCAGCCAGTCTTCAAATGTGGACTTTAGCTTGGGGTAGTAGCGTAGGGCTGTTGCAATGCGTCCGCTTTGTGCGTAGGGTTGCGTCTTAATAAGAGTGCGGTAAATGCATCCCAAAACTGTTTCGGCATACTTCTGAAATTCCACAAGACGCCAGTGATTGTATATGTTTGAAAAACAAAACTTCTTTAATTCTTTTATGAATGTAAAGTAGGAGTCGCTAAAGCACAGACCTTTTTCTGGTGAGCTTTGTTCGCACAGGTCTACAATCATGTCGTTCATGAGTACCGTTGTATTTATTGCTCTTCCCGAGCGTATTTTTGGTTTGAATCCCAAAGTGCCTGCAACTATCTGTCTTAGTTCCCTGTAGCTTCCCATGTCAAGAATGTGGTAGGCTCTTGCGTCTTCTATGTCCCGTCCTATAAATGCAATTTTGTCGCTTATTTTTACAACGCATCCTTCCCAAGTGTAGGGTTCCACAAATCCAGGCTTTTTTATGTCATACAGATCCATTGCCTCGTCACGGGGTCTTATTCCCTGCTTGTCAATTTCTCCGCAGTGGCATATGAGTCCATCTCTTACAGCGTAAGTTAGGTCAAGGTTTTTCTGCACTTCGTTGGGGTCGCTTAGGGTTTCTATGTAGTCGGCAAAAAAGAGACTGTTCCTCTCGTGCCAGAATTTCTTTGGGGCATTTTTTGCATCATCATTTTCAAGAAGGCTGTTTAGAATGTCTTCTCCTGTATGTCCAAAGGGTGCGTGTCCTATGTCGTGACCTATGGCGATTGCCTTGGTAAGTTCTGCATTAAGTCCCATGTATTTTGCAATGGTTTCGCTTACGCTTGCCACATGAAGAACATGTTCCATGCGAGTACAGGTGTGATCATTGTGGGGTGCAAAGAAAACTTGGGTCTTGTGCTTAAGTCGGCTGAATGCCTGTGAATGCAAAAGTCTTGTGTAGTCCCTTTCAAATTCTGAGCGGATTCCGTTGTTGCGGCTGTAGAGAGAGTTTTCCCTTTTTATGCACTGCTCCCACTTTGGATTTTTTTCGTTCATTGCCTCGGAGCTGAATGCCTGTTCCATAATGCACCTCTTTTCTTATGATACAAAATCATTTGACCTGGTGCAAGGTGGGCCTGCTAAACAGAGGATATCCTTTTGCTTACTGCAATGCGGTCTCCCACTTCGTAAAAGGTGGTTTCAAATTCTGTGTTGGCTTTTAAAAACTTTGCGTACTTTTGTATTTTCTTTACCAGCTTTTTTGTGCTGTAGTTGTGGGTTAGGGAAAGATCGTCTACCATGCCGTGAAAGGAAAGATTGTCGCTTACTATAACTCCACCAGGGGCAAGGTTGGCCTTGTATTTTTCAAAGAACTTTATGTACTGGGCTTTTGCTGCATCTATGAAAATAAGGTCAAAGAGTCCATCTATGGAGCAGGTTAGGGCGTCATCGTTTATGGCATTTATTCTGTCTTCAAGGTGCATGGCGCTTATGTTTTCTTTGGCGCGAATGTAGCGGTCCAGATCTATTTCAATTGTTGTAATGCGGATGTCTGGGCTAAGGCTTGCAAACCTAATTGAGGAGTATCCTATTGCGGTTCCTATTTCCAGAATGTTTTTGCAACCGTGTTCACTTATGTAGCTGCATATGAAGTCACAGCCAGCATCCTGAATGATGGGGACGGCTTCTTTTTTTGCGTAGTCTTTTATTGTGCTAATTGCGTCCATGTTGACGCTAAGGTTACGACTTATGCTGCCTCCTGTCAAGAATGCAAGTGTGCCTTTTGGGTGTCTTGCGCAAAAGTCTGATTCCGCCTAAAATTGCCTCATGGATCTGTCTAGGAAAAAAACTGTCTTTATTCTTGTGGGCGCTATTCTTGCCCTTCTGTTTGTTTCTTCTGTGGCCCTTTTGATTGCAAGACTCTGCATTCCCAGGGTAACATACGAAGTCCGACTTTCTGACGAATTGTATGACCTTTATGTTGTTGACTCTGAATCGGAATCTCTTCCTTTTGCATTTGTTAGAGAAGGTGACATTCGCGAAGAAGAGGGGTCTTTTCTTGGAACAGTGCGTCTTCCCTTTGCTTCAATCCGTGTGGAAGAAAATGTTACTCTGCTTCCCCAGCAGGCAGGCTCAAACGAAATATGCTATCCCCTTTCGGAAAATTTTCTTCTTCCCTGCGTTCCTTCTGATTTTTCAGAAAAGGGAGTTACGGTCCTTTCTCCTGAACTGGAACTTTCATTCTGTCAGGGGCTGGACATTCCCGAAGGGTGGCGTGCTCTTCCTGTAGAGGGTGCGTATGCTTCTGAAGATGACTACGGACTTACCCTTACAAAAAGTGCTGTGGTTACAATTTTTGTGCAGAATGAAAAAATGCAGGCGGCACTGGAAGACTGGTGCGAAAGACATTTTTTATTTACTGGTTACCAGGAGCTTCTTGGCTCTACGGAATCTGAGGGGCCAATGTTCATTGCTAGTGTAGGCGACATTATGGTTGCTCGTGGCGCTCAGGAAATGATGATGGGCTCTGACGACGGACTTGAAAAAGTTTTTGGCACAACGCTTCCTCTTTTGCAGAATAGCGACTTTACTATTGGAAATCTGGAGGGAGTTGTAACTGAATCTTGGAGTAATGCTACAAAGACATACACATTCAAATTTAAAAAACAGGTGCTTTCCTATCTTTTGCAGGCGGGCTTTGACTACCTTATGCAGACCAACAACCACTGCTACGACTACGGTGAGTCAGGCTTTAAGGATACCCTTAAGGCCTTTGCAGAATACGGCGTTCCTTCTAGCGGAATAGGATACAATGCAGAAGAGGCAAAAAAATTTTATCATACTAGCATAAAGGGAGTTCCCCTTTCTGTAATCAGTTGCGGTGCCTTTCCTGTGGAGCAGTCTGGCTTTGATGGGAAAAAAACTGCAACTGCAACGGAAGACAGGGCAGGAATCTTGTGGAAGAGCGATGAACTTCTTGATGCTGTAAAAAAAGAAAAGGATGCAGGCTACTTTGTAATTGTAAATGTTCACGGCGGAGAAGAATACCGTTTTGTTCCGTCAAAAAGTCAGCGTGAATTTTACGAGGCCCTCTGTTCTAGCGGTGCAGACATTGTCTTTGGAAGTCACCCCCATGTGCTTCAGCCTACGGAATGGTATGGCGACAGTCTGATTGTATATTCTATGGGGAACTTTGTGTTTAACGGCATGGAGGAAATGTACGGAGCCACAGACAGCGAGCTTGTGCGTGTTGGTCTTTTGGGAAACAAGATAGCCTATGTGGAGCAGTACCCAGCAAAACTTTCAGGCGCAACTGTTACCTTGGCAGACTGACTGCTTGCAAAAAATTATCATTTGTTGTAATGTGAGCGAATGAGTTACAATAAATGTTTTACAATGTTAAAGCCCGGGATTTTAAACCGTAGGTTGGTTGGCGAGGTAATTAGCCGCCTTGAGCATAAGGGTCTTAAATTGGTTGGACTTAAGCTTATGCAGATTACTCCTGAACAGGCGGCAAAGCATTACGCAGAGCATCAGGAAAAGCCTTTCTTTAATGAACTTACAGACTACATTACAAGCGGTCCTGTTGTTGCAATGGTATGGCAGGGCGACGACTGCGTTACTCTGGTAAGAAAACTTACAGGTTCAACAAAGCCTACAGAGGCTGCCCCCGGAACAATCCGCGGAGACTTTTGTATGCACACCCAGTGCAATGTCATTCACGCAAGCGACAGTGAAGAAAGTGCCGAAAGAGAAGTGAACCTTTTCTTTAAGCCTGAAGAAATTGTAGACTGGGAAGACGAAGCCTCCCTTTGGTACTAGTTTTTCCCTCTTAAAAAAAATAAAACGGCGGTTACTCTGTGAACTTAATTTTACTTCAAAGTTTGCAGCAGTCCGCCGTTTTGTTTTATATGCATTATGAGTTTTTTTGCTAGTGAGCGTTTAGAACCCCAGTCCCCCGGGAAATCCTGCTCCCATTCCTCCCATGCCACCCATTTGCTGAAGAAGTTTTGCCTGAGCACCCTTGTTGCGAGAAAGTTTTTTCATGGTAAGTTTTGTCTTTTCAAACTGCTTTATGAGCTTGTTTACTTCCTGTACGCTAGTGCCGCTTCCCTTTGCAATGCGCTTCCTGCGTGACGGTCCTATAATCAGGTGGTTCATGCGCTCCTTGTAGGTCATGCTCTGGATGATTGCTTCCTGCCGCTTTGTGTCTGCCTGGGCAAGTTGCTCTTCAGAAATCTGTCCTGCAAGTCCTGGCATCATGTCAAGAATCTGGCTCATGCTGCCCATCTTTTTAACTGACTGAAACTGCTCCAACATGTCCTGCAGTGTAAATTCGTTGCGCTGCATTTTTTTCTGCATGCGGAGGGCTTCTTCCTGATCAACGGTCTGCTGGGCCTTTTCTACAAGGGAAACTACATCGCCCATGCCAAGAATTCGGCTTGCAATGCGTTCTGGGTGGAAGGGTTCAAAGTCTTCGGTTTTTTCGCCAGTGCCTATGTAAAGGATTGGTTTTCCCGTGATTGTTTTTAACGAAAGTGCCGCACCGCCTCTGGCATCAGAGTCGAACTTGGTAAGGATTACGCCAGAAAGCCCCAGCTTTTCGTCAAAACTTTTTGCTATGTCTACGGCGTTCTGTCCTGTCATTGCATCGGCAACAAGAATTGTTTCCTGCGGCGGAAGGGCATTCTTTATGTTTACCAACTCCTGCATCATGGCTTCGTCAATCTGAAGTCGTCCTGCAGTATCTATGATTACTGTGTCCAAACCGTTTTTCTTTGCAAAGTCCATACCAGCTTTTGCAACCTTAACGGCATCTTTTGCACCTTCTTCTTTGTAGACGGGTACATCAATTTTCTGACCAAGGACAGAAAGCTGTTCCACTGCTGCCGGACGCACAAGGTCGCAGGCAACAAGAAGTGGTCTTCTGCCTTCCTTTTTTAGTCTTGCCGCAAGTTTGTGGGCCGCTGTCGTCTTACCGGCACCCTGAAGACCCAAAAGTAGTATTACAGACTGAGTGTCGGGGCCTTTTAGGGAAAGGTCAGTTTTTTTGTCGCCCAGCATGGTAACGATTCTGTCGTAAATGATTTTTACAAACTGCTGACCGGGATCAACTGCCTTAAGAACTTTTTCTCCCTTTGCTTCTTCTATTGTGGCATTGACAAACCTGCGCACCACGCGTAAGTTTACATCAGCCTCAAGAAGGGCCATTTTTATTTCTTCAACGGTTTCTTCTATGTTTTTTTCGGTAATGGTTGACTTTCCGCTTATGGTTCTGATTATGTTGCTGAAAGTTCCAGTAAGTTTCTCTAACATGTTTTTCTCCTTTGGAGTTAGTCTTCAACCTTATACGATACAAGTTCGTTTAAAAAGTCTAGAGGTGTAACTTCTTTGTTAAGCACTCGGTAGAGTCCGTTGCAGATTGGCAGCTTGAGCTTTTTCTTTTCGGCTACCTCGTGAACATACTTGCATGCGATTGCACCTTCAGGAAGATATCCGACTTTCTTTACATTTGCAATCAAATCATCAATGCTGGTAAATCGTGAAAGCATGTCCGTCTTGATTATGTCCTGACCGAACCTTCTGTTGCGTCCGTATTTTGACTTGCATGTTACATCAAGGTCTCCCACTCCGCTTACAGAAGCAAAGGTTTCTGCATGAGTAGCACCCATTGCAAATCCTAGCGTCTGAATTTCGTTAAGTCCTGCCGCAAGAAGGAGGCTTTCTGTGTTGTCTCCAAAGATGTCGCTGGTTTCGGCAAGGGCGTCCAGACTTCCGTAAGCGATTGCGATTACATTTTTTGCTGCCGCACAAACCTGTACTCCAACGGTGTCAAAGGAAGCGTAGGCCATTATTCCCTTTACACGAAGAAGGTCTCTCACTTTGATGGCGTTCCTGTGGTGTTCGCTTGCCGCAATAAGGCCTGTTATTTTGCCCAGTGCAACTTCTTCTGCATGGGAAGGTCCTGCTACATATACTGTGGATTTCTGATATGAGACTGGAAGGGCTTCTTCCATTGTTTCGAGGATAAGTTTGGGGCCTTTTTCTGAGGGAACAAAACCCTTGGTAAGGGCCGCAATTATAGATGTGCCGTCTGCAACATTGGGTACATCGGCAAATTTCTGGATTGTAGACTTAAGGTAGAGGGAAGGGCTTGCAATTATGATGAAGTCTTTTCCCGTGGCAACTTTTTTAATGTCCTGTGAAGCGCTCAGGTTCTGATGCAGGGGATATCCGGGAAGATAGCGCCTGTTTTCGTGGGCATTGTTTATGTCGCTTACAACATCTTCTTCCATGGCCCATGCTTCAACCAGGTTTCCGCCCCTTGCCAGTGCGCATCCAAGGGCTGTACCCCATGCACCCGCTCCGATTATGGCAACTTTCTTTTGTTCCATACAATTCCTTCCGTTACGATGGTATTACTACCATTATAGCATCTAAAGGGGATTGTGTACACTACCGAAAGAGAGCCAGTGCAGGGCTTTTTTGTGGTAAGAGCTGGCTTTACTTTACAATTAGCAGCGAGGCAATGCGTCCGTCGGCGGTGTAGACTCGTTCAGGGTTTGAAAAGTCTGGAACAGAGCTTATGCCCGTATAAAAGGCGTACTCGTATTTTCCTGGGGCCAAGGGAATATTTATTTCGTAGACTCCGGGGCGGGTTTCTGTCATTGTGTAAATCCAGCTGTCCCAGTTGGTAAAACTGCCTCCCAGTCTTACTTGCTGACCTGTGGCACCCTTGTAGATGAAGCGGACTGTTCCTGCATCGACTTTTTCGGTAACGGTGGGAATGCTTCGGGGAACATTAAGATGGGAAAGGTAAAGTCCTATCTGGGGGTTGTAAACTCGGGAAGAATTTGATGGGTCGGTAGTCCAGAGTCCGTCTATTACAAGCCTGTAGTCAATGTCTTGAACTGTCTTTGGCAGCGTAAGGATGTAAAAATACACGGAATCAATCGGCTCAAAATCCATGTCGTATACGGTTTTAAGCTGCATGGGGTGGATTATTTTAAAGTCTTCGTAGTCGAATGCAATTCCCACAAAACGGGCATGCTTGTCGGCGGTAAATACAACATAGTCTCCGCTGATATAGGGGGCGGAAACTGAACTTATGCCTGCAATAAGGTTCTGGACTGTAAGCGGTGTTTCAACCTCTTCGGCGGCATCTTTTTTGTCGGCCGCAAAGACGGGCAGTGAGAGGAGTGCAAGCAGTGCAAGAATGCATGAAAGTCTTTTGGTGTTCATGCCCATAATATCGGCTGTTAAAGGGGCAAGCCTTAATGTTTTCTATCAATGGAATTTTCTTCTAAACCGCTGTTTTTAAAAATCCGATACTTTGAATAAGTGGGATAGTCTTAAGACATACTTGTGTACCACTTGTAATAACAGGTTCTGCGGAGTATAATATAACGACATGCCAGGCTTAAGTCAGCTGAAAAAATTCAGCACAGATATGATGAATCTCGGAAATGAAGTTGCCATCCGTGCAGCGCGTGGTGAAAAGCCCTCGCAGTACACGATTCCTGCAACTGTTGAAGATGTTGACGATTCCGAGGACTTTAGGCTTGGACTTCCCGAACTGTCAGAAGAAGAACAGCAGCAGGCAGATGCGGCGGCGGCAGAAAGGGAACGGGAAGCAAACGACTTTTCAGACATAACTGGCGGCGAATCAGAGGAGGGGGAAAGTTCCCGTGGAGAGGCTGCACCCTCTACTCCAGATGTTTCCGACCTTCTTGCTCCTTCTGATGACATAGATTTGGGAGACTTGGATTTAAGCGAATTTGAAGAGCCTGAACCTGAACCAGAGCCTGTAAAGCCAAAGGAAATTCCCCTTGAGGACATGGATCTGGATGCCCTTCTTGCGCTTTCTGCAAAGCCCGAACCTGAACCACAGCCGGCACCAGAACCTCCAAAGCCCGCGGCAAAACCGGCACGACCTGCTCAGACGGCACAGCCTCAGCAACCGGCACGACCTACTCAGACGGCACAGCCTGCAAAACCGGCACAAGTTCAGCAGAAGGCCCCTGTACAGCCTCCAAAGCCTGCACAGCCAGCACCAGAAGCAAAGACTGTTACTCCAGAGCCAGAGCTTGAGCCTCTAGATTTTGCTCTTCCTGATTTTGATCAGCCGTCTCCCCAGACTGGCGGTATACAGGACGATCTTGCAACTTTGGAAGAACCCTTGGACTTTGGATTCCCTGCAGACGACATGCCCAGTCCTCAGAGTGAACCTTCTTCGGTAGCAGATGATGTCGCAAACTTTGGCTTTCCTAAGGACGACATGCCTAGTCCTCAACCTGATGCGGCTTCTTCCGCTAGCGGGTCAGACGACTTTGACTCTTTTGCATTTGACGGCTCAGGCCTTAACATGAACGAAGGACTTCCTGGCGAAGTTGACGAAGGTGCCCTTAAGGAATCTTCCGCACCCATTTCTGAACCTGATCCCTTTAGCATGGACGGTTTTGAAACAGAGGAATACAAGGCTCCCGAAAGCGATGACTTTGCCATGCCCGACTTTGACACAGGTACTTCGGCAGAGGGAACATCTTCCCCAGACGACTTTGCTATGCCCGACTTTGACACAGGCACTTCTGCAGAGGGAACATCTTCCCCAGATGATTTTGTCATGCCCGACTTTGATGCTGGAACTTCTTCCGACAGTGCAGCATCCCCAGAATCAGAACCCATGGACTTTGGCTTTGGCGCAGTGGAGGAATACAAGGCTCCCGAACCAGAGGCACAGACTTCATCCTTGGGTGGCGTTAAGGACGATGACGATGGCATAGACTTTGACATAGATTCCGTTTCTGAATACAAGCCCCCTGAGTCTACTGGAGACTTTACAAATCCCGACAACTTTACCATGCCTGACTTTGACAGGGATGAAGGTTCATTAGACTCAGATGCAAAAAAATCTCCCTCGGTTGCAGACTTTGGTTCTTCCGGCTCCGACAGCGACCCCTTTAGCATGGACGGTTTTGGAGTGGAGGAGTATCAGGCTCCTGCTTCCGATACTTCAGGCTTTGACACTCCAGACAACTTTACCATGCCTGACATGGATTCCGCTTCTGATACATCTTCCGAAAGTTCTGATGGAGGAGACCCCTTCAGCATGGACGGCTTTAATGTGGAAGAGTATCAAGCTCCCTCCGATGGTGCAGGCTCATCAGATGCCAGTGACCCCTTTGCAGTTCCTGACTTTGACGCTGGCGGTGAAGGCGGTGCGGATTCCTTTGGTAACGATGCCTTTGGTGGTGACTTTGGACTTGATGAGGGTGCTTCCGTTCCTGATGCCACAGAAAGTGTGGAAGACAGTTTTGACGAGGGCCCTGCAGAAACCTTTGACACTTCTGGCATGGACGGCGTAGACTTTTCTTCAGGCGGTGGCACAGACTTTGAAATGGGCTCCTTTGGAGATTCTGGCGACGACTTTGCAATTCCCGGATTTTCCGACACTGTTGGTACTGCCGACCTTAACAAGAACAAGCCCGATGTAGCCGTTGCAGACTTTACAGGTGCCGTTGAAGGCGATGGTAAGCCCAAGAACACTTTTACGGATGCGGAATACAAGAAGTTCCAAGAAAACCTTTCCTACTATCCTCTTAATGTAAGGATTGCAATAGAAGACCTTGTTGTAAAAAATGAATTTACTGATGACGCGGTTTTTGCAGTTCTTGAGAAAGTTCTTAGAAGGGCGCCTGTTCGTCAGGTTGCTTCAGAACTTGAAAAGATGCTGGACATTTCTTTGGATGTTCCTCGTGACTTTGAAAAGCGTAGCGCTCAGGAGTACGAGGCTTATAAAAAATCCTTTGAATACCAGCTTAAGAACAGAATTCTTCCTGTTGCTATTGTGGGTACGGGTGCGGCTCTTGTTGTGGCGGCACTCTTTATGTTAACGCTTAAATTTGTAGTGACTCCCCTTAAGGCAAGAAGCCTTTACAAACAGGGCTACGAAAATCTTCAGGCAAACCAGTACATTCAGTCTGAAGAACTGTTTAACATGGCTCTTAGTTACAAGCCCGTCAAGAAATGGTTCTTTACCTATGCGGAAGGTTACCGCGACCACAAGCAGTATGACCGAGCAGCAAAAATGTACAGGGGAGTAATTCAGCGTTACAAGCACGACAAACAAGCGGGTCTGGACTGGGCAGACATGGAAGCCAACGAACTGTACAACTACGAGGAGGCGGAAAGAATCCTTAAGAGGGAAGTTCTGGACTATCATGTAAACGATGCCGATGCCCTGCTACAACTGGGTGACACTTATCTGGCATGGGCTGATGACAAGGACCCCTCAAAGTATGCCGATGCTAAGGAAATATACGACGAACTCTACGACCGTTATGGCGACACAGCACAAAGCAACAAGTACCTTTCCCGGCAGATGCGCTACTATATCCGTACAGACAACCTGCGTCAGGTTCTTGCATACAAGGAGTATTTCTATCCCCTTAAGAAAAACGGACTTGAGGCAGAAGACCTTACCGACCTTAGCGGATACCTTTTGGAAAAGCGTTATGGTCAGCTTAAGCCTTCCGAAGAAAGTCTGCGCTTCTCTATAGAAGATGTGCGTGATCTGCTAGAACGGGCTGTTAAGGCAGACCCCTCTAATCCTGTGGCACTCTACAACATGGGCCGTTACTTTGTAGAAGCAGGTTCTTCTTCTGGAGTCCATGCCTATCTTTCTAGCGCAATCTCTGCATTTGCCGCTCAGGACAGGCGCAACAAAAAGGACACTTACCGCTACATAAACGCCTACAGACTGTTGGGTGAACAGTACAGGGACGAGCAGGAATACATTCTTTCTGAAGACAACTACAACAAGGGCATTGCAATTTTTGAGCACGAGCGTGAAGCCAGTGGTTTTGAAAGCGACGGCAATGTGGGACTCCTCTATGCAGACCTTGCAGACCTAGACTACTTTGTTTCTGGTCAGATGGACAGCGCCCTTGCAAACTACATAAATGCTGTAAACAACAAGAACGATACTGCCTCTGTGCGCTACCGCATAGGATACATTCAGTATACCAAGCAGAACTACGAGGGTGCCCTTGGATCATTCATCCGTGCGTCAGAAACAGAAAACGACAACACACATGTGCTTCTTTCTCTAGCAAATACACTTTCCCTTAGGGGCGACAATTATGCGGCTCAGGGATATTACGAGCATCTTCTTACTGTTCTTAATCAGGAGCGTGAGATTCTTGGCATTCTGCTTCCTCAGGTGCGTGACGATCAGGCCGATCTGGTCGACACCTACATGAAGGCCGCAAACAATCTTGGCGTAATCCAGTCCAGACTTGCCGCCGCTACAGGAAACAGCAGTTTGAATGCAAAGGCTCTTGTAAACCTTCAGGAAAGCATGAGGGCATGGGACGCACTTACGCGAAATCAGGAAACAATGGTTCGCCTTGAAGGATCTAACCTTGCAGAACAAAACTTCAAGTACATAACTCATCCTGTTTCGGCCTACGAACCTGAAATCTATACCGACATTCCCCGCCTCTTAACCGGAGAAAAGGGCTTTGAGTAGGCGCATTTCGTTCAGGCATCAGTCTGCACGCGAAGGAATAGAAAAGCGTCAGAATGCCATTGTTCTTAGAAAGGAAGTCTTTAGAAAGTCCATTCACCTTTGTTCTGCATTTGTTCCGCTTCTTCTTCATTATGCAAAGATTCCTGTCCTTTTTGCTTTGGGACTTGCCCTTGTGCTCTATTCTCTTTCGGAATTGCTTAGGCTTAAGGGTGTAACCATTCCGCTAATTTCTGCAATAACTGCAGCCGCAGCCCGTAAGCGAGACGAAAACAAATTTGTTCTTGGACCCGTCACTTTGGTTTTGGGAATTTTGGGGGCGGCCCTTTTGTGGAAAGAACTTCCCTGTTCCGTGGGGATCTACGCCCTGTCTTTTGGTGACGGTCTTGCTTCTCTTGCAGGCCGACTTTTTGGAAGGGTAACCATTCCTCTTACAAAGGGAAAAACTGTTGCAGGAAGTCTTACCTGTTTTGCCGCCATATTTATTTCCTGTTTTCTTGCAACTAAAAATTCAACTGTAGCCCTTATTGTCGCATCTTTGGGCATGTTCATAGAAATGCTTCCCCTTAAGGACTTTGACAACATACTGATTCCTGTAATTCTTGGTGGAGTAGCCCAGCTTCTTCTCTAGTGCCACATGTAGATTGAGTGGATTGACTTAAGGTAGAGAACTGTTCCTATAAGGAGAAAAACAGCCCCTGACCCTAGCATGATAAAGTTGTCCGTAATGCCAAGAATACTGTATCCTGCCATAAGGAAAGGGTAGGCAATGGCTGTCTTTATAAGTTCCTTGTTTGATTTTGTTATGGCGTTTATAATCAGCGTAACTTCCGTAAGAATAAAAAGACAGAGCCTTATTACAAGAAAAAGAGTGCCGTATCCCCAAATGACTGTGCAAGCGGAAGATGTCTGGGTTGTTTCAAGGGGCATTATAACTCCGATAAAAAATGAAACCAACAGCATGATTGAAAAATTCTGTTCCGCATTCTGCCTTTGGTTTGTCTCGTTAAAGAGGGTTGCAAAAAGAAAACTTGTAAAGGCAAGAAGCCGCCCTCCGATTATGATTCGTCCCGTAAGTACAAGAAGAATTGAATAGCTCTGCCAGAGTCCGAAGAGGGGAAGCAGAAGCCTTATTCCTTCTGCCATGCAGGCAATTACAAATCCGCCAAAGTATACCAGTTCCAAGGCCTGAGTATTTCCAAATCCCCGGGCAATTACAAGGGAAATTATAGGAACATAAATGATGAATATAAAGACCGACGCTATGCTTGCAGGAAATTCGTAACGGAATAGGATATGCTCTGAAATATGGGGAACAAGGCGCACCGGATTCTGTGGAGGAATAATCTGTCCCCTAAATGCGGCGTAAAGGAAAATGCCAGCATAGTAGGCCACAAGCACGGTGGTAAGCAGGGAAGCAATAAAATACACGCGGTTACGGTTTTTAAGCGTCATGCCGTTAGGATACAACACACAGAAGAAATTTGCAACAAGAATGTGCAGACCTAGCATACAGTTTTTGCATTAAAGTAAGGTGCATAGGAAGCCGATAATTGAAACAGTAGGAATTTTTTGATTTCGGGAGGAATCTATGAAGCGAATAGGCGTTTTTCTTGCGATGGTTGCCCTTTGTGCAGCTCCTCAGTTTGTATTTGCAGGAGATGCCGCTGTGTTCAACGACATAGGATTTTCGGAGGACGGGCTTACCTATCTGTTTGGTCAGTATGGAAAAACGGATGTTACATTTCAGGCATGGGCGGAAATCTATACCGTTGATGTCGTAAAAAATGACTATGTTCCCAACGAAGTGTACAAGACCTCTCCTTCTTCTGCCACTGAAAAACAGTCTGGCAAAGAGGCTTATGAATCTCTGGTAAAAAACACCCAGTGGAAGACTGCAAAATACAATGCTAAGCCTGCAAGTGCCGCCACCCTCCTGTATGTGTGCGACAGCGAAAGCAAGAAGGGTACTGACGAAATAGTGTTTAAAGACTTTGAATCTTCCACAGACTCTGTTTCTGTCTACTACTACATCAAGTTGGTTCCCACATTCTACGGTTCAGGCAAAAACCTTACTTCTTCGTTTTACATCAATCTGGAAAAGCGTGACCAGAACGGAAAAGTCCTTGGCTCATACAAAGTTGGTACTCCCGACATAAGGCGCAAGGGCATTAGCGCATACAAAATCAACAGCATCTTTACCGACGCAAGCGGAAAAAGCCTTGTTTTTATAGTAGAAAAAACTCTGGAAGACGAGACTGGCACTTCAATTCGCTACATGGTAGAAACAATCCGCCTGTTTTAGTGCAATTTTTGTAAAACCGTTCATATACTTAAGTGAATGCCGAAAAAAAATTCGGTGTTCACGGAGGTTATATGAATGTGTTGAAAAATCTGGCAAAAACAATTTCAATTTCACTTTTGTGTTTTTTCCTCGTACTTCTTTCCCTTGTTCCTGCAGGGTGTCGCTCTTCCCACGAGTCTCTAGAACTTTTATCTGGTGACTTTTCGGTTCCAGCTCTTTCTTCCTGTGGGGTAACATCTCCTTCCCGGGTGGAACTTTCCTTTTCCAAACCTGTGGAGGCTCGCTTTGTTTCCCTGTCACGGGTGGAATCTTCTGGAGACATAGGCGACATGGAGGTAAGCTTCTTTACTGAGGATGATGGAGAGGGAAAAAAAATTATTGTGGAAAGTACAGAGAATCTGGAAGTAGGGGCAAAATTTGTTCTTGCTGGAGAAATTGCAGACAGAAGGGGAAACACCCTTACTTTTAGCATTCCTGTAAACGGCTTTAACGAACATGTTCCAGTTCTTGCATTTTCTGAACTAAGAAACAACTGGAAAAATCAGGACGGAAGAAGCGAGTATGTGGAATTTTATGTTCTTACCGGAGGAAACCTGAGCGGACTTGTGTTTGAGAACGCTTCAAAGGCTGGTAAGAAAAAATACGCCTTTCCTCCCTGCGAAGTTAAAAAGGGTGAATACATTGTCCTTCATCTTCAGACTCCCACAGAAAACGATGTAGCCGACAGCGGTGCCGTAGACGAAACAGGTTCTAACCTAGGACTTTCTTCTGTAAGGGCGGATGAATGCCTTTCTACAGCTCGTGACTTTTGGGCTCCCTACTGCGAAAAGATTCTTGCCGCTACAGACATTCTTGTCTTAAGGGACATGAACAGTGGCGGTCGTATTATTGATGCGGTTGCCTACAGAACTGACGACAAAGAAAGCCAGTGGAAAAGTTACTGCCAGTCCCTTGCTGCGGAAGTGGAAGAGTCTATGCTGTGGTGTAACTTGGAGGGCGAGGCTTCCTGCACTTTTGAAACTGCCGCAAACATTACAGAACTTAAAACAGCCGCAACAAAGTCGCTAAGCCGTAAGGGCGTGGAACTTCTTGATTGCGAAGGTTTTTCTTCTTCTGCAAGAGACTGGTTTGTTACAGGAACAAAGGGTTTTAGTCCTGGCCGGAAGAATTAAAGTTAGGTATTTCCTTTATTTTTGTGTACTTGTAATCCTTTGGATGGGTACTGGGCAGACCTAGGGTAATCCTCTCGTTTTCCTTTTCGAGCTGAAATACAATCATCTTTTTGAAGACGGTCATGAGGGGCTCAGTGTCTGCATTTTTGGGACACAGGTTTTCCTTTTGCATTTCCTTAATCATATAGTAGCATGACTCTATGGTGGAAATGCAGTACTCTTCAGGTTCAGTCTTGAATGTAAAAATGCTTTTGTAGGATCCGCTAAAGGACAGCTTGGGTAGTGTGTGAAGGTTTTTACTTTGCTTTATCATTTTCTTTGAGCAGAACCAAGTTGAATCAATTATGATGATTAGGGGAATCTTTTTTTTAGCCTGACTTTCGTCGCTTTCGGGGCAAAGAAGTTCCCTCATTTTTGAAGAACTTGCAGTAAGGGCATCTTCTCCGGGATACATAAGAAAGGCCTGATATTTGGGATCATTTATCAGGCTGTTAAGATGTTCATTATTGGTAAAGTCAATTCCTACAAGAATTTCACTTTGGGGAAGACACAGATGAGAGAGTCGTCCTGTTCCCGTCCTCTGCTTTTTTGCCTCTTTGGGATGCATGAGGAAAATGAATTTTATTCCGCATTCAACCGGCGAAATGTATTTGCAGTAGCAATACTGTTTGGGACGAAGACAGTCGAAGCACAGCTCTCTCATTTTTTTTACGCTTACGCTTTTGCCGTTAGTTCAAGAAGTCCGTCTTTTCCTACGGCACCTATTTGGGAAGCTACTACCTGTCCGTTTTTGAACAGAACAAAGTAGGGAATGCTCATTACATCATACTGGGAAGCGAGGTTAGGATTTTCGTCCACATTTACCTTGCCAACTTTTATCTTGCCGTTAAGCTCTTCTGCCAGTTCTTCCACAATTGGACCCATCATTTGGCATGGACCGCACCAGGGGGCCCAAAAGTCAACAAGTACGGGGGTGGTGCTTTCAAGCACTTCGCTTTTAAAATTGCTTTCGTTCAATGCAATTGCCATAGTATGCCTCCTTTAAGTTTCTTTCACTTCAAATATACAAAACATCTGCGCTGAGGGCAAGGGTGTAGATAAAGAATGCCGTGTGCGTGAGAAGCAGGCGTAGGGAAAAACGACTGGTAAAACATCTGCACAAGTGTAATGCGGAAGCCGTTTTGACAGGCTGGTTTTCCCGAGAGCCCCCTGTTTCCCTGCACACAGTCTTTTGTAACTTGACACTCCTGCATTTTTTCGTTAAATTAACATCGTATGAACAGTGTAACTGTCTGTGCGCCGGCAAAGATAAACCTCGGTTTGGAAGTAATGCCGAAGCGTTCCGACGGTTTTCATGACATACGGAGCATCTTTACAACTGTGCCGGTTTACGATTTGGTTAGTGTAAGCCTTTTGGACTGTAAGGATTCCTGTGTCGTAGAGTGTGACGAAATGGAACTTCCCTTATCAAACACAATCACTGTTACATACAAAGCTTTCTGCGTGCTGACCGGTGAAAGGCGTGGCGTTTCTGTAAAACTAACAAAACGCATTCCTGCTGGCGGTGGATTGGGGGGCGGCTCAAGTGATGCTTCTTCTTTTTTACAATCCCTTGACATTTTGTTAGGCACGCATCTAGATGCTACTTCTTTCGAATCAATAGCATCTAAGGTTGGGAGCGATGTTTTCTTTTTTACTCATGCGCTTTTGGAAGCCGGAGAAAAAAAGCCTTACGCCGCCATTGTAGAAGGCCGTGGTGAACGGGTTTCTGCAATTCCCCCAAGAAGCGATTACACAGTGCTTTTGCTTTTTCCGCCTGTTTCTGTGTCTACAGCAGACGCATACAGATGGGTGGACGAAGATGGTACATATAATACAACTGTACGGCTGCCGCTTGCTAGGTTGTACTCCATGGGCGTCCGCGCTTGGACTTTTAAAAATGATTTTACGCCCTGTGTCGTCCGACAGATTCCCCTTATTGGGGAAGCCCTTGCAGAACTGCATCAATATGGTGCTGATTTTGCAGACATGTCCGGATCCGGCTCTACGGTGTATGGTATTTTTGAAGAAAAAGAGCGTGCGTTAAAAGCTCAGAAACTACTTTCCAAAAAATGGAAGGTAATGGTCCTGGGTTCTTGATATAAAGTGGAGGAAAGGCTTATGCAGGTTACGGATGTAAGAATTCGTAAGGTAGATGATGAAGGAAAGCTAAAGGCGTATGTAACCATTACCTTTGACAACTGCTTTGTCGTTCATAACGTAAAGATCATCGAAGGTAAGACAGGGCTGTTTATCGCAATGCCCAGTCGCAAGACGGCAACAGGCGAGTACAAGGATGTGGCGCATCCTGTCAGCCCAGAATTCAGGAACGAAATGCAGGAAAAAATTCTTGCGGAATTCAATGCGGGTCATGTAATGGACTCTTCCGAGAAATCCGATGGTGAATAATTCCTCATTCAGTGTCTTGGATAAACTGTAGCAATTTTGGGACGTCGTCAAGTGGTAAGACAACGGCTTTTGGTGCCGTCATTCCGCTGGTTCGAATCCAGCCGTCCCAGATTTATAAACAATTGATAATTTTTTTATAAGGAGCTTACAATGGAACAGTTTGTAATCAATGCTAAAACCCGTAAAGAAACAGGTAAGCGAGTTGCAAAAAAACTTCGTGCACAGGGACGACTTCCTGCAGTTGCGTATAACGAAAAGGGCGAGTCAATTATGCTTGACATTGATGCTACGGAATTTTCAAAGGTTTGGCGCACAATCACCCCTTCAACAACTATCAACCTTAAGATTGACGGTCAGGACAACATGGCTTTCATTCAGTCTACAGAATATGACATCAAGGCTGACAAAAACCTTCACGCCGACTTCCACATTGTTAGTGGAACAAAGCCTGTAATCTATACTTACAAAATCCACTACTCAGGAACTCCTGCTGGTGTTCTTCAGGGCGGATTCATGGTAAAGCACATTCCTCAGATTAAAATTAAGGCACTTCCTCAGGATCTTCCTACAACAGTTGTTGCCGAAGTTTCTGCAATCAAGATTGGAGAAAAACTCCTTGTTAAAGACCTTAACCTGGGCGACAAGGTAACAGTTATGACACCTGCAGAAGATGTTATTATTTCTGTTGCACCTCCAAAGAAATAATCGCTGTTAGCTAGCTTTCTACTTTAGGCTTAACCGCATAAGGGCATCCTTCCTTGGGGAGGGTGCTTTTTTTTTGCAAATGTGCTACACTTCTCAAAATGGTCTGTGCATTTGAAAAAAAAGTTTCTGCCTGCCTAGTCAAGTGCGGAATCAACATAAAGGACAAAAATCTTTCTCTGGGTGTAGCGGTTTCCGGTGGTGCGGATTCTGTAAGCCTTCTTCTTGCCCTTAAAAACATTCTACCTTCCTCTGCAAAAATTCAAGTTATTACGGTAAACCACAATCTGCGAAGAGAAGAAGAAACTTCAGGCGATGCATCTTTTGTTCAGAACTTGTGTTCCTCCATAAATATTCCCTGTACCCGTTTAGACATTCCTAAAAACAGAATTTACGAACTTGCCTCGGTTAGAAAAACTGGTCTTGAAGAAGCGGCTAGGGCAGTCCGTTACGAAGCATTTGAAAATTTTATAAAGACAACCAAAGTTGACGCTCTTTGTACAGCCCACACATTATCCGACAATGCCGAAACCCTTGTTATGCGCTTTTTGCAGGGAAGCGGCGCCGAAGGACTAAAGGGCATTCCTTACCGCAGAGGGAACTTTATTAGACCGCTTCTTGATGTAAGCCGAACCGAAGTTGAGTCATATCTTAAGGCTCTGGGGCAGGATTATAGAACAGACAGCACGAATGCAGACACTACCTTTTTGCGTAACCGAATACGCTCTTGTGTTGTTCCTTTGTTGGATGAAGAATTTCCCGGATGGAAAAACGCACTGTCTTCCTTAAGACAAAAAATGTCAGAAGATGACGAAGCTCTTTTTTCTTCTGCCCGTGAACTTTTCTCCAAAGCAGTAAGGGTAAACGGCGAAGGTCAGTCGGCAGTCTTTGACACAAAACTTTTTGCGTCTTCCAGTGGGGCTGTTGGCAGAAGACTTGTCTACCTTGCTCTGGAAGAACTGTCCCTTTCCCAAAGGGTTCCTTTTTCTTTTGTACAGGATTTGTGTACTTTTGCTCATTTGTGTGCAGATGACAGAAAAAGCAGACGGTGCGAAACTGGCTTACTGGAAGCCCTTATTGACGAAGAAAAAATTGTACTTCAAAAAAAGGGCAGGGTAGTTACAGAAAGCGGATTCTCTGCTATACTTAGGGAAGAGGGAAGTGTTTCCTGCGGAGACTTTTGTTTTTCTGCCCACTGCGTAGAGGGTGGAATGCTCCTTTGCGAAGAGACTTGCGGAAAAAGCATAAGTCTTTCTGGCGTGTCTTTTCCCGTTTGCATACGAAGCCCCATAAGCGGAGACAGCATAAGGAATGCAGACGGAAGCATGCGTAGTATAAAGGGCATTCTGGACGGATGGAAGGCTTGTTCCAAAAAACAGCATGTTCCCGTCGTTCAGGATCTGTCTAAGGAGGACCAGCCCTTGGTCTGCATTTGGGGAAGTCTTCTTGGATTTGAAAATTGGATTGTTAGATAGATGTTGGATAGAGGAAGTCTGATGAAAAATAAAGTTTGCCTTACACTGTGTTTTTTAATTCTTGCAGTAAGTTTTGCCTACGGACAGAATGCGACCACTGCAAACAGGCGTACTGCATTACGCTGCCTTTCCCTTGCAAAGGAGTATGCCTCTTCCCGTGCATGGTCAAGCGTAGAATCCCTTGCTTCTCAGGGGCTTGCCTATGACGATACCATTTCGGATTTGTACTACATGTTGGCCTATGCAAAAAATCAGTTGGGAGACTCAAAGGCCGAAGTCATTCCTCTGGTGCAGGCTTCCCTAACTGGCGGAGAATGGGTTGACTACAACAGAGACAGTGCAAGAGTCCTCTATGCAGATCTTTTGTGCGACACTGGAAACGCTGCTCTTGTTCCTGCAATACTGGATGCATCTCCGTTAATCTATTCCGCTGATGCAGAATACATCCGGGCAAAGGCATATTATATAATTGCAACTCCAGACTCTCTTTCCAAGGCAAGAGCAAAGGTTGACAGTGCAAGAAAAATATATCCTCTTGATACAAGATTTCCCCTGCTCTTTTACAAGTACGAAAATCCCCAAAGTCAGAATGCGGAAGTTCGCAGACTGGCAGATTTTTTCTTTACAAAAATTTCACAGTATGCGGCAGCGGCTCCAGACAAGGACACGGAACTTGAAATTTATGCAGCCCTTTTTGCAAGGGACGAAGAACAGGTGCGCATGTTGCAGTCATTTAACGGTCGCGGACTTAGGCATCCCCTGTTTGCAAAGGTTGCCCTTAATGCCGGACTCCTTACTCAGCAGGAAGCCTTTGACTACATTACTTCCTTTGCAAATGTAGAAATAGACATAAAGACCCTTCTAGATTTTATTCCCTGCATTACCGAAACCCAAGTAAAGGTTCAGGCCAACACATACTTTACTTCTTTTGAGGGACTCCTTACTCAGGACACCGACGGTGACGGAATTGTAAACATGTATGTAAAGTACTACCGTGGTCGCCCCGACAACATTATCTACGACAAAAATCAGGACGGAATTACTGACTGGCAAATTATTGCAGACTTTGGAGTTCCCATTCATGCATTCATTCCTCCTCAGGGACTGGAACTTGACTGGGATACTTTTCCCTATCTTTCTTACGCAGTCTACAGAGGTTCTGCAAGAGACACCTTGCTCACATTCCGCCTTGTAAGGGACGAAGTTGCATGGTCTCCTGTTACAATAGAAATAGAACAGTCTATAGCCGCTGCCACAGGTGCAGAATTTTATGTGCCCTTGCTTATTCCTGACGCACCTACTGTTACCGACGACCTGCTTATGACTGCATGCTACGAATACTCAATGCCTTCTTCAGAAAAGGAAAACGCCTCCATTACATTTACTGTTCTTGACGGAAGACTTCAGTTTGCCTCCTACGCAGATTCAGAAGGAAAAGTTTACGCCCAGACTCATTTTGTCGACGGCTTTCCATATTCTCGCCTTGTAGACCGTGACGACAACGGTTCGTTTGAAACCACAGAAGTATACGGTTACGATTATGACGGAAGCATGGCTGTGCATTGTCTTGAAGACGAGCGTTCCGTTATGACCAATCTCTTTGGAACTCCCGACGAAGGTGCAGGCTTTTACCTTAGTTACATTTCTGTAGACGCAGATGGAGACACCGTGCCAGAGTTCATAGAAGAGTATCTTCCCCACGAAGGAAAAATTACTTCCTGGGATTTAGACGGTGACGGCTTGTGGGACATTCGTTCCGTACGCTATCCTCGCAATACAAATGCCTTTGGAGAAAAGGAACCTCTTAAGGAAGAGGCTCAGTTTTATCAGATTACTGAGCGCAGGATTGTAACAGTTACTTCCATTGACGGAGTTCCAGTCAGTGTAGAAACAGACGAAGGTGAACTTACCCTTACAAAAGAAGGTTCAACTCGCCTTTACTGGATTGGCACTTTGGGAACTTCTGCGCTTGCAAAGGCCGCAATAGCAAAACTTGATGCCACCGGAGAGCAGGGCATGAGCATGATAGTGCGAGAAGGCAACCAGCAGGTTCTTGCAGTTCGCATAGGAAACAATTACTTTGCAAAGCTCATTCCTCTGTACAGAATTCCGGAGGATGATGATGAATAGGCGTTTGACCAGTGCGGTTTTCCTTTTTCTAAGCCTTGCTCTTTCCTGCTGCAGAACAATGGACAAGACTGCAGGAACAAAATCCTATGAAGAAATTGACTACACTGCATCAGACAGCGCCCAAACCGAAGCCGACAGGATTAGGCTCATATTGGACTCGGAAGAAAATGTCCGTGCCCTTTGGCGAGCCAAACTTCTTGTTCAGAACAATGACTGCGACATTTCCCGCGAGATTCTTTCCCTGTGCGAAGAGGCTGTGGTAGAAGAATACAAGACTGCCCTTGAAGAAGAAGACAGCATGACTGCCCTACGATGCTTTTCTTCACTGGAGGCATGTTCCTATGCAGGACTTTCTTCTCTTTCCGTTCAAAAGGCGGAACTTACAGCACAAAGCGTACAGAATGTTCCAGGATTAAAAAAATCTTTAGCAAGCCAGCAGAAGGTTTCTTCTTACATCCGTGGCACCGTAACTGTGTATGTAGACAAGGGATTTAAAGTTTCCCACGGCATGGGAGTACAGGATGCAACTCTTGGAAGTGGATTTTTTATTTCTGAAGACGGATACATTGTAACAAACCATCATGTCATAAGCGATGTTGTTGATCCGGCTTACGAAGGTTTTTCCAGACTCTACATAAAACTTGCCGATGACCCAGACACCCGTATTCCTGCAAAAGTTGTGGGTTGGGATTCGGTTCTTGATCTAGCGCTTTTAAAGACAGAAGTAACCGCTCCCTATGTTTTTTCGTTAGGCTCCAGTAGCGACCTTGATGTAGGCGACAGAGTTTATGCAATAGGCTCTCCTTTGGGACTGGACAGAACTCTTACTAGCGGAATCATTTCTGCAACGGACAGGCGGCTCTTTACCGAAGGTGTTGTGTTCCAGATTGATGCGGCGGTAAACAGCGGAAACTCTGGCGGTCCTCTTATAGACGAAGCGGGCAGGGTGCAGGCTGTGGTTTTTGCTGGTGTTGAAAATTATCAAGGGCTTAACTTTGCAATTCCTGTTGAATATCTTAGGAACGAACTTCCCATACTCTTTGCAGGAGGAAAAAGAACTCATCCTTGGATTGGAGCCTACGGAAGAACAAACAGACTTTCTGGTGCCTCTGCAAAAAATAATGGCGTACTGGTTCAGTATGTAATGCCCGGGGGAAGCGCTTACAGGGCCGGCATTCGCCCTGACGACATAATAGAAGCGGTTGACGGAACAGTTATTTCTTCCCTTGACGACCTTCAGAACAAATTTATGCAGATGCAGAGCGGTGTAGTGTGCAGGGTTCGGGTGCGCAATACAGAGGACGAAAAAAAGACAGTGCTTGTCTACCTTGACGAGCGACCTTCTTCTCCCGGTTACGAAATTTATCAGACTGATATCATAGAACATTCACTGCTTCCAATTTTTGGCATGGAACTGCTTCGTTCTTCTGCGTCAAACAAAAAAATGTACACGGTTACAAAAGTTCTTAAAGCAAGTAGTGCCGACGATACTTCATTTTCAGAAGGCGACCCTGTTCAGATTTTGGGAATAGAATTTGACAAGACAAAATCTTATATATATGTTACTCTCTATACGCAACGAAGGAAAAACGGCTGGCTAGAGATGAGTCTTCAGCTTGCTTCCTCCTTAGACAGCGCATATTATTTTTAGGTGTGATTATGACTGAACTAAAATACAAACGGAACTTCTGCATTACGGCCCACATTGACCACGGAAAGTCAACTCTTGCTGACAGGCTTATTCAAAAGGCTCGCATCATAGAAGACCGCCAAATGATGAACCAGATTCTTGACAACATGGATATTGAAAGAGAAAGGGGAATCACAATAAAAAGTCAGGCTGTAACAATTCCTTACCATGCAAAGGACGGTCATGACTACGAACTAAATTTTGTAGACACTCCCGGACATGTAGACTTTTCCTACGAAGTAAGCCGTGCCATTGCCTCCTGTGAGGGAGCTCTTCTTTTAATTGATGCAACGCAGGGTGTTGAAAGCCAGACTGTAAGCAACATGTATCTTGCCCTTGAACAAGATCTTACCATTGTGCCTGTAATAAATAAAATTGATCTGGCAAGTGCCGACATAGACGGCGTTAAAAAACAGATTGACCACGATCTTGGACTTGATTCTTCCGATGCACAGTTGGTAAGTGCAAAGACTGGTCAGGGTATAGACGACCTTATGGAAGCAATAGTAACAAAGTTTCCTCCGCCACAGGGAGACATTAACGCTCCTCTAAAGGCCCTTATCTTTGACTGCCACTACGACGAATACAGGGGAGTCATTGTTCATATTCGCATAATGGAAGGTAGGGTTAAGCCAGGAGACATAATCCGCCTGATGAGTTCTTCTACTGACTACAAGGTTGAGCAGACCGGAATTTTTAAAATTAAGTTTGAAGAAAAAGCTGCCCTTGAAGCAGGAGATGTGGGTTACATCATTGCAGGAATAAAGACAGTTCAGGATGTTCGCGTTGGAGACACTATTACCCTTGCCTCAAATCCTGCACCAGAGCCTCTTCCTGGATTTAAAGAAGTAAAGCCTGTAGTTTTTTCTTCAATCTATCCCATCGACTCAAACGACTACGAGGAACTTAAGGATGCAATGGAAAAACTAAAGCTTAATGACGCTTCCCTCGTGTACGAAAAAGACAACTCTCTTGCACTAGGAAACGGATTTCGCTGCGGATTTTTAGGACTCCTTCATCTTGAAATTGTGCAGGAAAGGCTAGAGAGGGATTTTAATCAGGTTGTAATTTTTACAGCTCCCTCTGTACGCTACAAGGTTCGTGCCGCTGGTAAGGAAGAAATTGCGGTAGACAATCCTGCCGACTATCCCGACGGAAAGATTGAAGCAGCCGAAGAGCCTTACATTAAGGCAACAATAATTACTCCTGCGGAATATCTTGGAAGCATTATGGAACTTTGCAGGCTTAAGCGCGGTGCCCAGACTAACATGCAGTACCTTGACGAAAAGCGTGTCGAACTTACCTACGACATGCCCCTTGCCGAAGTTCTGTTTGACTTTTACGACAAGTTAAAATCCTACAGCAGAGGTTATGCTAGCTTTGACTACGAAGTTACCGACTACCGCCCCACTGATTTGGTAAAGATTGACATTCTTCTTAACGGAAAAAGTGTGGATGCCCTTGCTCAACTTTGCTTTAGGCAGAGTGCTGTTGAAAGGGCAAAGAAAGTGTGCGAGCGGCTTAAAGACGAAATTGCCCGTCAGCAGTTTAAGATTGCAATTCAGGGTGCAATAGGAAGTCAGATTATTGCTCGCGAAACTGTCAATCCCGTTCGTAAGGATGTTCTTGCAAAGTGTTACGGTGGCGACATTACCCGTAAGAGAAAACTTCTTGAAAAGCAAAAGGAAGGTAAAAAGCGCATGCTTATGGCTGGCGATGTTGAACTTCCCCAGAGCGCATTCCTTGCAGTGCTTAAGGAAAAGGATGCCGACTAGAGGGAGCCTTCTTCCATTATGCGAAGAAAGGGATCCAGTTCTGCCCTTACGCGTTTTAGGAAGGGGCTTTCCATGCTCAGTTTGTATCCGTCGGGAAAGTGTAGGTAAAGATATTCCCTTTCTTTAAGAAGATTTTCTAACTGTTGGGTTAGCGAAATAGTCTTTTCCCTGTGGGAAGAATTTTCTCCGTTTGTAAGAAGGTCCTTTATTTCTAAAAGCGCTTCCTTTTCTTTGCGGTAAAAGTCACGGGGATTTTTACTGCTGTTTTTTTCTTCAAGTTTTATTTCAAATGCCGATTTTTTTTCACTCTGATTTTTAAACTGTCCTGCCTGAGGTTTTTTCTGCTCTATGCCAAGAGAAAGTCCGCAAAGGCCAGAGTCATACACATTCTGCATTCCTGAAAACTGTTCGCAGAACATCTTGGCATAAAGGGCCATGGAAGGGGTTGTGAACATTTTTGAACCGTCTTTTGTCTGAACAGCAAAACACGGAGGCAGTAGGGCACTGTAGTTTTCATGGGGGATAATTTTCGTGCAGGAAGAAAGCCGGGCAAGTTCTGCCGGTGCTGACTTTGCATGTGTCCGTCCTGCAGAAAATGAAAAGTCCAGTCCGCTTACAAAAATGGGAATGGAATCGTCTTTTCGTAAGGCTAGTGCTATGCATACTGCGCTTAATCCCACCGAACCTAAAGGAGGAAGAACTGCCCCCTCAAAAAAATTTTCTTCAATCTTTTTTAGAAATTCTCCATGGGCATATTCTGAGCAGAACCATATGACTCTGTCAGAAAACATTCGTGCAACCTGTGTCCTGGAACATATGTCTAGAAATACTGGAAACTCGTTGCCTTTAAATCCAATGTAGGCCTTTTGTATTGCAAGCTGACTTTCTACGCCCACTGCCGCATGAGGACAGATGTGGTTTTCTCTAAGGCAGGAAAGTGAAGCATCTACGGCAAGAATAAAAAAATCTTTTTCCATGCCTTTTATGTCTTTTAGTGTTGCGTCAAGGCTTTCTCCCGCTCCGCACACAAGAATGGGTTTTTCTACGGTTTTTCGCACATCGCTAAGGGTGAGACCTTTTTTTATTAGAGTAAGGTTTTTAAAAATGTTTTTTGCAAAGAGTCGGCCTAAAAGGGTAATGGTAACGCGGCTTTTCCAGAAGGAGGCCACAATGTCTTCCGAAGAGGCTTCTACGCGGCTGTAGAGTTCGCCTTCAAACTGAACGCCAGCACTCATGTCTATCCGAATAACACGCCTGTAGTTTCCCGTAAGTGTTTTTTCCCTTATGAGCGAGTCCATCTTAAGGAGTGTCTTTTTTGAAAACAGGGGAATGTTTTTTTCTTTTGGTAAATTTTCTTTTGCAAATTCACAAAGTACTTCATCAGCTTCAAAGGCAATAATCATGGAGGTGTCGCCACATTTTTCTTCCAGCGTTTCAAGTCCGTACCAAAGGGCGGGGGAACAGGCAATTACTATTGTGCCAGGTAAAATTGTAAGTGAGTCAAGTGTTTTTTGAATGGCTTGAGTTGGATTGTATTTTGAATAGAGAAAGCGGTTTTTGTATTCTACTGTGTTTAAAGAAGAAAAGCCCTGACCGGCAGGAACCAGACGGGGCTTTTGCATTTGAATGTTTTCCATTCGCCTTGTTAGTAAGAACTGCTGAGCATGTAGTCAAAGAAGACATTTGTAAAGTCGTCTTCTAGTTTGTCGCTTCTGAGCATTGTGCTTCTTGCGCTTGAGTCGTCGGCATCAAGAGTAAGAGAGGCAAATGAAGAAGTGTCTGTTTCTTCTGACTGAATGCCCGTGCACTGCGCTACATTTACATATCCGCTTAAAACAAAGGGTTCGCTTATTTCGTTAACCTTAAGGGCAAACATCTTTTCCAGTGCGTTTTCGTTAAGATAAAGTCCAGTAAGGCTTGTTATATCGCTGGGGTTGGTTGCAATAAAGTCTGCGTTTCCGTAGTTAAGGGGGAAGGCCTGAACCTGCTGGGCTTCAATGCCAAACTTTGCACATGCGTTTTCAAATCCGTTGATTGCGGCATCTGCTATAAAGTTTCTTGCAATGTCGGAGTAGTAGTTTTCTACATAGCCTGATTCGTAAGTCTTCATGTACGAAAGAATGAGCGAAACTGTGGCTTCGTCTGTAAGGTCTGCGGCTTTGGGTGAACCGTCTGCCCTAAAGATGCTGTATCCACGGTTTGTTTCTATTACTTCGGAAAGTTCGCCCTGAGCAAGAGAGGTTACTTTTTCAATGTCTTCCTCGTTTTTGATTGTATTTGCAATCTGATAGCGGTAGGGGCTTGAGATTTTTCCGTCAGTTTCTGCATAGTATCCTGCGGATTTATCTGCAACTGCATCTTCAAACAAAAGTTCGTTTGCCTTAATCTGCTTAAGAATTGATTCGGCATCGCTCTTTGCATCAACAGTGATTACCGAAAGATCGTAGCTTGTAAACTTTTCGCCATTTTCTTTTGCGTAGGTAACTGCTTCTTCCTTTGGAAAGTTGTCTGTAGAGAATGCGGCAACTGTAAAGGATTTCTTTTCTGCTGCCATTTTTGCAATAAAGTCTGTTTCGGCAGAGGCAGACTTAAGTCCGTAGAGGCTGTTTCCGTCAAGAGAAAGGTCGCTTCCCAAAACATCATCAGCGTAGCGGCTAAATGTAAGGGCGTCTTCAATGTTTGTCCTTAAGGTAGTGATTGTTGACTGGTCTGTAGTGGAATACATCTTCTGTGAGAATTTTCCCTCGTTGTCAAGGAAGCGGCTGTTCTGAACCAACTGGCGGTTTATTGCAGAGTCGGGAACAATGTATCCGCTTTTCTGAACGCTCTTTGTATAAAGCCTGTCCTGAATTGTCTGGATGTATGCTTCGTGGAACACATAGTACTGTGTCTGAGTGTCCATGGTGTAGCCTGCATTCTGGAAGCGCTGTGCAAGTTCTGACACGCGAACAAAGTAGTCTGTACCGGGCTTGTATTCTATTTTTCTACCTTCATATTTTCCAAATACGGGAAGCTTTGAGTTTGAATTGAGAAGGGATGAGTAGACATCTGCTCCGAATCCAAAGAAGACAAAGACCAGTGCCGAAAGAATGAGGATGATGATTGCTCCGATTTTTACACCGTCAAGTTTTTTATGCTGTTTTTCCTGTGCCATAAAAAAATCCTTACTATAATAATATGTTAAATGTGATAGAACATGATAGCACTCTAAAAACTGCCTGTCAACGGAAAGAAATGGATTTTATAAAATTTGTAATTTTTCTATTGACATGATGTTCTTTTTTTGCTATAGTCACTCCTGTTATGGGGTGTTAGCGAAGTTGGTTATCGCGCTGGCCTGTCACGCCGGAGACCACGGGTTCGAGTCCCGTACATCCCGTTTCAACCCATCTTTAAAGATGGGTTTTTTTTTCGGGTAATAGCGCAGCTGGTAGCGCGCTAGGTTCGGGACTTAGAGGTCCCCGGTTCGAATCCGGGTTACCCGACAAAGAAAAAGGGAAGTTCCCCAGAACTTCCCTTTTTCTTTGTCGGGTTTTTGTCTGCTTTTTTAAGTTTCTTTGTGCAATTTTTCTAGTTTCTTTTTGTCCTGTCTTGCTATAAAAAAGAGGCATGAGTTCAATTTCGTGGTTCAATTCGTTCCTTAAAAAACACCGGGCAAAGATGATTGTTGGTCTGGTGATTATTACCGTCGTTTCCACAATGTCTGTCATCAATCCTAAGATTTCGGGCTTTGTGGTAGACCATGTAATCATGGGTAAGGAATATGAGTACCTGTGGCCCTGCATGGGGCTTCTTATTTTTGTCTCTGTCTTTCGCGAAGGCTTTCAGTATCTTGCCCTTATGCTTTTTGAAAAATCTTCCCAAGGTGTACTGTACGACATGAGGCACGAGGTTTACAAAAAACTTTTGCACGAAGACTTTACCTTTTACAATGCCAACAGAACCGGAGATCTGATGAGCCGTCAGACAGGAGACATGGATGCGGTAAGGCATTTTGTAGCCTATGTAATTTACAACCTCTTTCGCAACAGTGTCTGGCTCATTGCTTCCCTTGTAATGATTTTCTTTGTAAGCGTAAAACTGGCCCTTATGTTCATTGCTGTGCTTCCCTTTACAGTTCTCTTTGTCTGGCTGCAGATGAAGGCAGTAGGTCCAGCCTTTGCTAAGGTTCGTCAGTGCTTTTCAAACCTGAACTCTTATGTGCAGGAAAACATTGCAGCAAATAGGGTTGTGCGCGCCTTTGCAAAAGAAGGTTTTGAACTTAATCGATTTGAAAAAGAAAATGCCGCATACCGAGCAAGCGAAATCAACGCTTCAAAAATCTGGCAGAAGTATGTTCCCATTTTTGAGTTTTTAAGTACTGCCCTTACGGTAATTCTTCTTGTCTTTGGAGGCTACCTTGCCATAAAGGGCGAAATGTCTTTGGGCGATTTGGTTACTGTAAACGGCTACCTGTGGATGCTTACATGGCCACTTCGCATGATGGGATGGCTCATAAACGACTGCATGAGGTTTAAGGCGTCAATAGACAAAATTTACAAGACTTACACAGAAGAGCCTGTTGTAAAGGAAAAAGAAAATCCTGTTTTGCCTCAGGGAATTCGAGGTTCTGTTTCTTTTGAGCATGTTGATTATGTTACCAACGGCGAACACATTTTAAAGGATGTAAGTTTTTCTGTTGAAAGCGGACATAGCGTGGGCATTCTGGGAAACACTGGAAGCGGAAAGACTACCGTTATGAATCTTCTGTGCAGATTTTACGATGTTTCTTCGGGACGCATTCTTGTTGACGGAACTGATGTTCGTGACATGGACATGCACAGGCTTAGGGATTCAATCGGAATGGCAATGCAGGATGTCTTTCTCTTTAGCGACACCATTGAAGGAAACATTGCATACGGTGATCCTTCTTGTCCCTTTGAAAAAGTTGAAGCGGCGGCTCGTCTTGCTGATGCAGACTCCTTTATACGATCCCTGCCCGAAGGTTACGATACCATTGTTGGGGAAAGAGGAGTTGGACTGAGCGGAGGACAGAAGCAGCGTATTTCTCTGGCCCGTGCGCTGTTAAAAGATCCTGCCATAATCATTCTTGACGACACTACAAGTGCAGTTGACATGGAGACTGAAACTCAGATTCAGAAGGCGCTTAAAACCGTTACGCAGAACAGAACGCTCTTTGTAATTGCCTACAGAATTTCTAGCGTAAAGGACTGTGACCTTATTCTTGTAATGAACGACGGAAAGATAATAGAGCGGGGTACTCATGAAGAACTTGTGGCAGCAGGCGGATATTATGCGTCAGTTTATCATCATCAGTATGATGCAAAAGAGGATAGGTAAATGGCAAGAAATAAATATGATGTGGACGAAAGTCTTGAAGAGTCCTACGACTTTGCACAGCTTCTGCGCTTAGGAAAATATGTAAAGCCTCACGCAAAAAGCATGGTAATGATTATTTTCCTTATGCTGATTACGGCTGCTCTGGGCATGCTTTTTCCTTACTTCCTTAAGTTGATTATGGACAACTTTATTCCGACAAAGGATTTTAAATCAATACTGATGCTGGGTGGAGCCATGCTTGCGATTTCACTTTTTACTGTTGTTGCAATGAAAATAAAAATCAGGATTATGACAAATGTGGGACAAAGCATAGTTCACGACTTGCGCTACGACCTGTTTGAGCATGTCTTGAAACTTCCCTTTTCCTATTTTGATTCCCGTCCTCATGGAAAAATTCAGGTTCGTATTGTAAACTATGTAAACAATCTTTCTGATGTTCTTTCCAACGGTCTTGTAAACACGGTAACAGACTTGTGTTCCCTCATATTCATAATTGCATTTATGTTTGCAATAAATGTGCCTCTTACCCTTGTGGTCTTGTGCGGACTTCCCGTATTCATCCTTTATGTTACGGTTCTTAAAAAGCATCAGAGAAAGCTGTGGAGGGTGCAGAGCAACAAGCAGTCAAACCTTAATGCATATATTTCAGAAAGCATAAACGGAATCAGGGTAACTCAGTCCTTTGTTAGGGAAGAAGAAAACATCCGCATATTTGACAATCTTTCTGGAGCATACAGAAGAGCTTGGCTTCATGCAGTCCGCATAGGATTTTTAATGGGTCCCTTTGTTCAGATAATTTCTACGGCTACAACAGTTGCAGTCTATGCCCTTGGAGTCCGCTGGATAATTACAGGATTTAGCATGGGTGGTTCTGCTGTTACAGTGGGAACTCTGGTTGCCTTTACTGCATACATCAGCCGTTTCTGGCAGCCTATTCAGACTCTTGCGGATTTTATAAACAATCTCCTTACGGCAGTTTCCTATGTGGAGCGTATTTTTGAAACTATAGACACTCCCGTTACCGTTTGCGATTCGCCAAATGCAAAAGTGCTTCCTCCCATAACGGGAAAAGTGGAGTACAAAAATGTGTCTTTCTGCTATGAAGACGACATAAGGGTTTTGGATGATGTAAGTTTTACTGTTATGCCGGGAGATTCTGTTGCAATAGTAGGACCAACAGGTGCCGGAAAGAGTACGCTGGTAAACCTTCTGAGTCGATTTTACAATCCTACCTCAGGAAGCATTCTTGTTGACGGAAACGACTTGCAGAACATGACCATAAATTCCCTTCGCACCCAGATGGGAGTAATGATGCAGGACAGCTTTATATTTAAGGGAACAATCATGGACAACATCCGTTACGGAAATATGAATGCTTCTGACGAAGATGTTGTGGCTGCGGCAAAGACAGTGTGCGCCCATGACTTTATAATGCAGATGGAAAAAGGATACAATACGGAAGTAAGGGAAAGAGGCTCACGGCTTTCTGCAGGACAAAGACAACTTATTTCCTTTGCAAGGGCTCTTCTTGCTGACCCGAGAATTCTTATTCTTGACGAGGCCACAAGTTCAATCGACACAGAGACGGAAATTCTTTTGCAGAAGGGGCTTTACAAACTGCTTAGGGGAAGGACCAGCTTTATTATTGCCCACAGACTTTCTACAATAAAAAACTGCGAGACTATTTTTTATGTTGATCACGGAAAAATTATAGAGGCAGGCTCTCACTACGAACTGATGGCAAAAAAAGGCGAGTACTACAAACTCTATAGTTCCCAGTTTGAACTTCTGTAGTATAAGAAAATGCTGTGGCAAATACATTTTACAAAGAGATAAAAATCTTACGCTAAGAAAAGCCCTGCGGTGAAAAGGTGTGCAGGAAAGACAGGCGTAAGCGAAAAAGGACTGAAAAAGTGTCATGCAAAGAAAACTGTGCATGCGGTAAGAAAATGCTGTGGCAAATCCATTTTGCGCGTGCGAGCAGAGCGAGTCTGATACCAAATTCGCGCAACCGTGGATTTGACCGACACATTTTCTGATAGCATGTACAGTCTTGTTTGTTGCATATATTTGATTTTTTCTTAAAATATGCTACAATGCCCCCATGGCTACAAAGAAAACTGAAGTGACAAGTTCTACTGCAAAGGAATTTGAAGAGTCCTTTTCTCAGGTGTGCAGAATCCTTACCGGAATAAAAGACGAACAGTTTATGAGGGAGTTTCTTGACTGCCTTGTTTCGCCGGCCGAGCGCAAGGATCTGGCAAAGAGGTGGTGCCTTGTAAAGGCCCTTTATGCCGGAACCACTCAGCGTGAGATTGCAAAAAAATACAACCTCTCGCTGTGTAACATTACCCGCGGAAGCAAGGAACTCAAAAAGGAAAATTCCGCATTCCGCAGGGTTCTTGAGGGTGAAATATCCTACTAGGATTTATCCTGTCAGGATTATTTATTTTTGTTTACGATTCTGGTCTCGTAAGTTCCGTCTTCTATGTTTATGAATCGCACGAAGAGGGACACCTTGTTGTCCTGGTTAAGGCTCTTCCAAATTGCATCGGTTACATTATCAATTGAACCTTCTGGAAGTGTTACCGCAACAGGCTCGCCTTTAAAGCTGGGCAGGGGATTACCGTTGTCTTCATATGTGTGGATGAATCTTGCCGTTCCTTTTTTGGGATTTTCGTATGTAAAGGTGTAGCGGTTGTGGCAGGAAGAGTCTCCGTCATCGCTCTTTAAAATGCTCATGCTGTAGTCGAATTTTTTATCTTCCACATGAAGGAGTCCTGAAATGCGGGGAGTAAAGTTTGGTGCATCTGGCTCAAATGTCCTGCTCTTAAGTGACTGTTCAAATGTAAGTCCCTTTGACATTCCCTCGTAAACGGTGTCGGTCTGGTCTCCGTTTGTTACGATTGTGTTCTTTCCCAGTACGCGCACAGGAGCGTAGATAATCAGGCTTGGATCTGAAAGTTTTGCTGGGTCAAAAGCCTGTGTGCGGATTCCTTCACCTTCGGTAACAAAAACACGGTTGCGGCTGTTTTCGCTTCTTCCCATGATAAAGTAGGCTGTTACGGCCGTTTTTCCGTCTTTGCTAAGGCCTATTACAATTCCCCTTCCAGGATATTCAGTGCGTGCAATTTCTGATTCAAGTTTTACTTCCATAAAATCCTCGCTATAAAAGTTTTGTCAATTATACACAAGGGAGCATTTTTTTGCTATATTATATGAAAGTAGAGGTTAGTATGGCAAACATTCTGGACTATATTTTTTGGCGAGGCGACATTGATTTTTCCCGTGCTGAATTTAACGAGGTTGATGCCCTCATTCTGTGTTCCCTGAGTTATGCCCGCTTTTATGGACTGATTACTTCGGACTTTAAGAAAAAGGATTTTGTTACACTGCAGGAGGCTGAGTCCCGTTTTTCCTCTTCCCCAGATTTTGTTGAGCGCAGTCAGATTTGCTCCCACCTTAGTCAGGAAACGGTTGGACTTTTGCAGACTGCTGCCCAGAGTGAGCGCTTTGGAAATCTTCTTGTAGGCGCCCATGTTGATGTTCTGGACACTGTCGCAGAAGAGCAGTTTTCGGCAACGACTTTTATTTCTGACGACTGGGCCTTTATTGCTTTTCGTGGAACTGACGACACTATAGTGGGTTGGAAGGAAGACTTTAATCTTGGCGTAAAGGATGTGGTTCCTGCCCAGAGGGATGCCCTTGAGTATCTTGAAAATGCGGCAAAAAACATAAAGGGTACGATTTATGTAGGCGGTCATTCCAAGGGAGGAAACCTTTCCCTGTATGCCGCAAGCCACGCCTCTTACGATGTAAAAAAGAGGATTGGAGCCGTGTTTAACAATGACGGTCCCGGTTTTAAAAAGGATTTTTTTGTAAGCGGTGACTACCGTGCAATCCGTGACAGGGTGCATTCTTTTGTTCCTGAACTTTCTGTTGTAGGAATGCTCTTTGACCACGATGACCGTTTTGTTACTGTTGCTAGTGACGGAAAAGGTATTATGCAGCATGACCCCTTTACTTGGTATGTGGGTCCTGGATGCTTTGAGGAACTTCCAGACACGAACAGTCAGAGTAAGTTTTTGGGCGCAACTATTAACGGCTGGTTTAACGAGCTTTCGCTTGATCAAAAGGAACTGTTCATAGAAACCGTCTTTGGAATTCTTTCTCACACTGACGCCTCTACAAACTCCGAACTTTCCGAAAACTGGTGGAACAGCGTTACTAAAATGGTAAAAGCCGCCGCCCATCTGGATTCCAAAACAAGGGAAGCGGTTATGAAGACCGTCCATCTTTTAATAAAAAGTGCATGGGAAAACGCTCCTGAACAGAGGGTTTAGTGTTCATTTTTGCTTATTCTCTTATATTATTATAGTGTATGGCAAATAAAGTGAACATTAGAAAATTTCTCTTTGACTGCAGGACTTCTTTGTCCTTTTTGCTTAGAACCATGCTTTCCTTTTTGTTTGGCGAGGAGACCTGCCTTGCCTGCGGTAAGAGGGTGTATGGTTCTTCCCTGTGCACCAGATGCGGCAGTTTGTTCGTAGGTGGACCAGAGGCTTTTTCGACTGCCCAAAGGTGTCCCTATTGCGGAAGGCTTCTTGTTAGCGAACTGGGTGTGTGCATGGAGTGCAGGGAGCAGAGGGTTATTTCTGGTGCGGACTCTGTATTTGCTTTGCACCCCTACAGGCTCTGGTACAAGAATCTGCTGTTTGCGTGGAAGATGCAGGGGCAAAGGGCCTTGTGTCTTATGTTTGCCGAGGCGGTAATGAACTTTCTAAGGCATTCTGGATGCATGACTGTGGTTCCTGTGCCTCCCCGTCCGGGTAAGATAAGGGTAAAGGGCTGGGATCAGATTGACGATGTGTGCAATGTCCTTAAGATGCGCTACGGGGTAAGGATTGTACATGCCCTAACTAGGCTGTCTTCCGACCAACAGAAAAAAAAGGATAGGGCGGGTCGTCTTTCTGGTAGCCTTTCCTTTGCCCTTGACCTTAAAAATCCTGGGCAGCCCCCAGAGGAGGCGGTTCTTCTTGATGATGTTATTACAACGGGGGCGACTGTTCAAGAATGTTCCCTCCTGCTTAAAAGTTACGGTATAAGAAAAGTTGCCGTTCTTTCGCTTTTTATAGTAGACTAGATTGGTTTTATAGTGTAAAATACAGTAAAGAGGATACTGCTTTTTATAGAGGAGATAATAAATGGCCGACGAAAATACCCAGCTTCAGCTTGTTACATTCCAGCTTGGCGAGGAGCTTTATGGTGTTGACATAATGGACGTTAAGGAAATTGTCCGCGTGCAGGATGTGCGCCCCATTCCCAATGCGCCTTACTATGTAGAAGGAATAATCAATCTGCGTGGCGAAATTATTCCTATTATGAACTTGCATAAGCGCTTCCACATCAAGCAGGCCGTTCTTACTTCGGAAGATTCCCTCGGTGACGATGAGGGTGGATTCATCATTTTGGACATTGAGGGTAACAAAATTGGCATTATCATTGACCGCGTTGCCCGTGTTGTTTCTGTAGACAAGGGAGAAATTAAACCTCCGCCACAGATGTTCAGCGGAATCGGTACGGAATACATTCAAGGCGTAGTGCGTCAGGAAACTTCCGGTTACCTTATTATCCTTGACACACGCAAACTCTTTAATCCTAAGGAACTTCAGAAAATTCTGGAACCACGCCGGTAGTGGAGAAATAGAATAAAAAATGATTCAGACTTACAGCTCTACAATCAGACGCAAAGAAATGGAGGCCGTTCTTACCTGCATGGTAAACGAACAGCTTGGCGCAGGCGAAATGGGTCAAAAACTCGTGCAGACGGTAAAAGAACTTACTGGATGTGACGGAGCCGTTACCGTTCGCAGTCCTGCCATCGCGCTTGATTATGTGCTAAGGGCTCTTGATATTCCCAAAGACGGAAAGGTAATGCTTTCTGCTCTTGCTCCTGCCTGGCAGATTCAGACTGTTGAGGCTTTGGGCTATTCCGCTCTTGTTCTTGATGTTCGCGAAGAAGACGGCCTTGTTCCACCAGAACTTGTTGAACAGGGCATTAAGGATGGAGGACGCATTTTTGTCCTGCATGAGGGCATGGGCGTTCTGCCAGACATTCAGGCATATCTTTCGCTTAACATTCCTATTGTAGAAGACATATCCCAGTCGGCATTTGCATTCTATCCCGAAGAAGTAAAGGAAGGTGATGCAGCCGCAAAGCCTAAGGAAAAAAAGCCAGCGGAAGGAGAATCGCAAAATCCAGAAGACGCTGACGATGAACCAAAGGGTAAGAGGGCCGGCATGTACGGAGTCTACGCCATCTTTGGCATGGAAGATAGAGATGTGGTTACAGCCGGTGGTGGTGCCGTAGTAATGGCTCCCGGTCGCCGTGAATGGAGTGTTCTTAAAAGAATTGCAGAAGAAGCCCCCTCCACAGATTTAATGCCAGACATGAACGCCGCCCTAGCTTATGTTGAGACAAAAGAATTCAAGCGTAACGAAAAAATGAGGCGTGAACTTTACACCCTTTACACAAGAGCAATAATGTCAGGCAAGCACAAGACTTTTGTACGCGCTCAGGATTATGGCTCTACAATTTATTCCTTCCCCCTTGTACTTAACACTGGATTTAAAGATGTAAAGGCCTATGCTCAGAAGAAAGGCATAGAAGTCCGTCAGGCCTACGAAAATTCAATAATCGCTCTAAGGCAGGAATCTCTTGCTTCCCAGTGCATGTGTGCAAATTCTCTTCTGCTTAGGTGCGCGCTGTTTCCCCTCTATCCAAGGCTGGGACAGAAAGATGCTTCCCGCATAGTTAAGGTTCTTTCTACTTTGCCGTAACAGTTGGGGGAGCGAAAAATGAATCACTGCCTGCTGATTGTAAACACCTTCAAAAAAGACGCACTTTCTCTTTACCCTAAGATTCAGGATTTTCTTGAGTCTAAGGGCGTAAAAAGTTCAGTCTTTTCTTATGACGGTACCGAGTGTAGGGGTGACGAAATAAAATCAGCCTTTGACGAACATGATTTTGTAATTACTTTGGGCGGTGACGGAACAGTTCTTTTTGCTTCCCGAGAATGTGCTCCTCGTAACATTCCCGTTTTTCCTGTAAACCTTGGGGAATTTGGTTTTCTTGCAGGAGTTCGTGCAGACCGTTGGCAGGAAGAACTGTTAAAGTTTCTTGAGGGCAGATCTTCGGTAAGTTCTCGTTCACTGGTAAGTTGTGAGGTTTTGCGGGGCGGCTCAACAGTATTTAAGACAACAGCCCTTAACGATGTGGTAATTTCCAGTACCGCCGCATCCCGTCTTATAAACATGGATGTTGCATTCAACCATTCAAACCTTGGTCCCTTTAAGGCTAACGGAATCATTGTAGCAACAGCTACAGGCTCAACGGCATATTCCGCTGCAGCAGGTGGACCAATTATAGACCCTTCTTTGGATGCCCTTCTGCTTACTCCCATAAGTTCCTTTAGTCTTTCTGCAAGACCGCTTCTGTTTAGTCCTGAGGGAGAGCTAGCCATAACCATTCTGCCTTCCAGAGTTCAGACAGGACTTTCTGCAGACGGTCAGATTGACTTTGAACTTTTTACTGACGATGTAGTCATCTTAAGAACTGCCGCACACAAGGCCACTCTTGTTGCATCTTCGCAAGTTCAGTTTTACAACGCCCTGCAAAGCAAGTTGAACTGGGCAGGAGGTCCCCGTGCTTGAAGAAATTGACATTCAGAATTTTGCACTCATAGACAAGGCTCATGTTGAATTTGAAAAGGGCTTTACCGTCTTAAGCGGCGAAACAGGTGCAGGTAAATCCATTTTGATAGGAAGCCTTGCATTCCTTCTAGGTGGAAAGGGCGGAACTGAACTGATTCGTACTGGTGCCCACGAAGCGTCTGTAAGTGGAACTTTTCTTCTTGAGGGTAACGGTGCGCAGGAATGGCTTACCGAACACGGCATGGAGGCCGAGGATAACCGCATTCTTATAAGGCGAATTGTGCGCGACACCAACAAGTCTTCTGCATGGATTGGTTCCACACCTGTAACAAGGGCAGACCTTGCTTCCTTTGCATCATTTCTTGTAGATATACACGGTCAGCACGACCAACAGTCTCTTATGAAGGTTTCAGAACACAGGCGCTTTCTGGACAGCTATGCAGGCATTACAGGAGAAGTAAAAAACTTTACGGAACTTTATGCAACTCTTGTAGAAAAACGCAGGACACTAGACTCTCTTAACACTAACGAAGCAGAAAGGGCCAATCGCATAGAAATGCTTTCCTTTGCAGTAAGCGAAATTGCAGATGCAAAACTTAAGGCTGGCGAAGACGATGAACTTGAGGCCGAAGAAGCAAAACTTTCTTCGTTTGAAAAACTTTATTCCGATATAGAAGAAATCAACTCTGTGCTGGACTCTTCTTCGGAATCTTCTGGCTCGGTGCTTTCTCTCTTGCGAAGGCTTAAAAATCTTGTTCCCCATGCTGCCGAACTTGACAAAGAACTTTCAGACTTGGACGACAGGTTGCAGTCTGTTTTTTACGAAGTTGACGACATTGCAAAGGAATTCAGAAGTTACGCCTCATCCCTTGTCTTTGATCCAGAACGGCTTGCATTTGTTCAGGAGCGTCTGGATCTAATGTATCGCCTTAAGAAAAAGTATGCCTCTAATACAAAGGCTCCTCTGCAGGAAGTTCTTGACTACGCCCAGAATGCTCAGACAGAACTGGAAGCCCTTACTGGCTCAAGTGCCGACAAGAGTGCACTAGAAAAAGAAATATCTCTTCTTGAAAAACAGGTTTACTCTGCCGCAAAGTCTCTTAGCGAAAAGCGACATAGCGCCTCCGACAGAATGGCTCTTGAAGCACAAGGCATATTAAGTCAGCTTGGAATGAAGGACGCAAGGTTTAAGGTAAGTCTTTCTTCAAAAGAGGGAACAGACATAACCCAGCAGTGCGGCCCTTACGGAATGGACAACATAGAATTCCTTATAAGCGCAAACGCTGGTTCGGCCCTTGCTCCCCTTGCAAAAATTGCTTCTGGCGGAGAACTGAGCCGCGTTATGCTTGCGTTAAAGACAATCCTTAGCGCAGAAGACACTGTAGGCACTTTGATTTTTGACGAAATTGACACAGGCATTGGCGGAGAGGTTGCTGTTTCCGTTGGCAACCACATGAAACAACTTGCGGCAGAAAAGCAGATTTTGTGCATTACCCACTTGGCAAGCATAGCCGTTTATGCACATAATCAAATAAAGATACAGAAGGGTACGACAGGACAGTCTACTTCAACACTTGTCTTCCCTGTAACAGGAGATGACAGGGTAAAGGAAATAGCGCGCATGCTTTCTGGAGACAGCAACTCAGACGAATCCCTTGAACATGCCGCCGCTATGCTTAAAAAGTTCGGAGGAATGTGATGTCAAAAATTACCGAAGAAGACCGCAAGGAATTTAACGAAAAGCAGAAACCTATCAAGGCTGAAATTGAAGAAGCCCTCAAAAAGGAAAAGGAAATTCTTGCCGTAATGAAAAACGACACCGGTGGAGTAGAGTACAAGAAACTCCTTCTTGCCGAACAGATGATTTATGTTTCAACCCTTTACATTCAGATTAATGCCCTTTCCGTTCACATTATGGATACCCGAAACAACGATGTCCTTAACGATGCGCGAAAAATCCTCTACAAGGCAATCATTTATCTGGAAGAAATTGTTACCGCCTATGTTGACTGCCCTTACACTGATTTGGTTCCCAACTGGGAACGAATTGCAAACACTCCCGTAGAAAAGCGCTACTATTTGGTACGCAAACTGGGGCTGGCCATTCAGATGCTGGTTGATGCATTCGGCGACAATTCAAAGTGGAAGTGGTCCTTTGTAGAAATGAGGGGACGCTTTACTGTGGTTGCAAAAAATCTTATCGACATGAAAAAGGCCTCCAAAGATTTTTTTGAACCTTCTTCTCCTGAATACGACAGCACGGTTTTGTATGTGCGCCTTATAAAAAAACTGATTGACCAAAGCGCTCAGGACTACCGCGATAAGTACGAACTTTCTTCACGCCGCATAGACGACATGAAGATGGCAATAAATTTTCTTCTTGCTCAGCGTCGCATTGCAATCGTTATGGGCGACAAGGACGATGCCGAGGAACTTAAGAAGAAGGCCGCAGTCTGGAAAGGAAAAATGGAGTCTGACCAGAAGTCGGGTCGCGTAAGCTAGCACAAAGGTGATGCCGTGAAAAAAGAATTTGCCCTTAAGATTTTTGAAGGATTTTCCATTGAGCGCTGGAACGATTTGGTGCGTCCCTTTGATTTAGTTCAGATGGACAAGGATGCCGAGCGTCTTTTTGTCGCATACATAATCGGAAAGTTTGAAGAGGAGAGGGGCGTAAAAATAGACTGGGAATGGATGATGTACGCAAGTGTGTTTGAACTGCTGCGTAAAATTGCTCTGTGCGACATAAAGAGCCCCGTTCAAAGGCTAATAAGGGAAGAATATCCTGCAGAATATGTGCGCCTTAACGAGTGGGTTTTGGAACAGTACCGCTCCCTTATTGATGATTCAGACTTATTTTCAAAGTTTACACTTTATATTGGAAAAACCTGTGGTTCAATTCCCTATGGACCTAATCAGCAGACTACAGAAAGGGTGTTCAGGGCGGCCCACAAGTATTCCACTCTGCGAGAACTGGAAATGCTCTGCCCAGTAAACGAACCAGAGCGACTTGAACGCATAAAGAAAGAAGTTAATGCCGACATTCAGGAGTTTCTAGATCTGCGCGGACTGCAGCTTCTTTTGACCAAGCAGAAGCCCTACGAGTTTTTGCTTCGCATAGAGCAGCTTAGGTTTCAGACAAGATGGAATCAGACTCCTAGGGTACCAGCAACTTCTGTTTTGGGTCACTGCTTTTTTGTAGCCCTTATGACTCTGCTTTTTACCCGTGAGTCTGGCGTTAAGATGTGCCCCAGACGGTTATACAACGATTTCTTTTCTGCCCTGTTCCACGACCTGCCAGAAAGTGTTACCCGTGACATAATTTCTCCTGTAAAGCAGGCAACGGATGATTTGCCCGCCGTAGTAAAAAACATAGAGGACCAGATTGTTGCAAAGGAACTTGTTCCCCTCATGGAAGATTTTTATCGTAACGAAATACTTTTCTTTACCAGTGATGAATTTGAAAATCGTATTGTTGTAGATAATTCTGTTTTGCACACGAGTTTTGAAGAACTTAACAAGCGATTCAATAGGGATGAATTTAACCCGGTGGATGGAAAACTTGTGCGCCTTGCAGACCATTACGCAGCCCTTCTTGAAGCAGACGCCTCAATCCGCCACGGCATTACAAGCAAGCATCTTCAGGACGGAAGGGAAAACCTTTTGCGCCGCTTTACCCCCGGTTCAATCGTAAACGGCATAGACGCATACGCTCTGTTCAACGCCCTTGTTTCCAGATAATTTTTTTAAGCCACCTTGTTTTGTGTCAATTTTTAAAAAACAGCATATATATATTATATGTACGGTGTAGGTAAAACTTACCGTGCGGCACTTTGCAACAAAGGGCGGATTTGCCTCCTAACTCTTACCGGGTAACACCGGAATAACTGTTATGGAGGTAGCTATGAGTTTGTATGAAACGCTGATGGTCGTGCTTACGGCTGTCCGGCTTATCGTCGACATTACTCGGCACCTCTTCCGAAGACGGAATAGAGAAGAAGAGTAAAAAATAGCCCACCCTGCTATGTTCCAGCTTCAGAGTGGGCGGGTCTGAAGAGACCTAAAACACTGTAGGAGGCAGGACGCTTGTTGCGAGTGCCTTTCCTTTTTCTAATATAGCGCATTTTTTCTGAGCCGTCAAGAAAAACTTTGCGCCTGCACGCTAACTAAAGCTAGCCCCTATACAAAAGCCCCCCCTGCAAGGGAGCAGGGGGCTTTTGTGTAAAGAGTATTAAGATTCTTGTGTAATATAGAATGTTATACCACTGCCGCTTTTAACTGAACCTGACAGAATTACACTCTCGGGATCAGTTTTTGTAAAAATGACGGTCTGAGTTTTTCGAGGCATAACGATGACAGGGGTGCTTCCTCCAAAAGTGAGATATTTAAAGTCTGGGGTATCTTCTGTGTCGATTCTTGGGTCAAGGTACCAGTATTCGGTAAGAGCAATTTCTCTGCCGTCTGCTACTAAGTTATCGGAGCTATCTGGAGCATAGGAATATGTCTTGCAAGACCATTTTCCTTGGGATATAGGTGAGTCATCTATACTTATTGTATAGGTGTTATTGCTATAAAAGGCGAGAGTTTTATTTTCTCCGTCTCTAATACTTAAAGACTCACCTTTATAGGTGCAAGTCGAGAAATTTAGAGGCAGCCCCTCTATTGATTCTACATCTTCTGGACTTACCTCGTTCAGCGTCATCGAAATTTTATTCTCCCACAAGTCAAGGTAAGTCCTGTCGGAAGTTCCTGTATACCTCCAGTAATTTTGAACATTCTGCGAAGCAGAACTAGGTATATAATACACATCTACATAGGCAGTAACGGTGTCGCCTACAAGAAAGTTGTCAAATGTAATTTCCGTGTATTCTGCAGATACTGACCCCGCTGTCTGCTGCGGGTTTTGCGTCGTCACCTTTGCATTGTGTACTGCTTTTGTTTCTGTAGTGCCAGATGTGCCTTCCATGGTTGCAACAATCCAGAGGTCTGTGCTACCTTCGTTTGGGTCAAGGGAAAGGTTTCGTGCAAGCTGTGCGGTGTCTATGCTAAAACTTACCTGTGCCCTTTCATTTAACTGGGCGCATGAGGTGAATGCGGCTACGGTAAGTAGGGCTAGGCTTACAACAAGGGCGTTAAGTTTCTTCATTTTTTTCCTCCTAATTTTTCTCTAGAACATGTATGGGTGGGCCATGCCAAGAACCAGAAGGACTTCGGCAATGACATAGGTAAACATAATCCAGAACTTGTATCCGGGAAATTTCTTTACATAGCCGGAAAGGGCAATCATTCCATCAGAAGCCACAAAAAGGATTCCGCCTATGAGTACGAAAATTGAGCCTGATGAATATGAGCCAAGTACTCCCGCAAGTCCTGCAAATGTAAGGGTAAGGAGTACTGCCGCATAGACGGGAACACCTATGGCAAGGGCCAGCCCCTGTTTTTTCATGCCAAGGAAAAGTAGCACTGCGACCGCCACAAGAACAGCCACCATTACAGCAAAGAACCAGGGCTGCATTGAGGCAAAGGCTTTTCCAAATATGGTCAGGTAAAATATGTGTCCTATAAGAAAGCATCCGGCACCAATTAAAAAGTGCTTTTCTTTTTCGGAAATAAGAAAGATGTCTCCCAGTGTGTGGAAGGCAAGGGCTACCACAAGGACAACTAGCAGGGCCTTAGGTGCACCAGCAGGAATCAGAGCAAGAATCGCTGTTAGGGCAAGAAGCGGCATAAGGAGCGGCTTCGAACTGTCTGCAAGCGGTTTCTTGTTAAGAAGGTTTCCCGTCCAGTTTAGTATGGTATCCAAGCAAAAAAGAATGCATGCTGCAATAGAAAGTGCGTACATACTGTCCTCCGTCTTATTCTTCCATTATAGCATTTACTTTGCATTTTGACTAGATGGAAATCTCTAAGTATGTAAAAGAAAATCAGGCTATTGAAATCGCCTCCGTTTTTCAATATACTGTTGGGCGGAGGTCTTATGACTATTTCTCAAATGCTAAGTCAAAGCGGAATCCTTACTCTGCTAGGTATGGCAGTGGTTTTTTCGTTTTTGATTATAATGATTCTTTCCATGAAGCTTTTGCACGGCGTCCTGCATGCCCTGCATCTTGATAAGGACGAGCCTCAGAAGTCCCCACAGGGTACAGCCTCGGTTCCGTCTGCCCCAGCCACCGCACCAACTCAGTCGGTAGACACAGGAGCCGTAGTTGCCGCCATTGCCGCAGCACTTCACGAAAAACAATAGGATTTTAGGAGTAATATATGTCAAAGGTAAACATTTCTGAACTTGTTCTGCGTGACGCACATCAGTCGCTTCATGCAACCCGTATGACCACTGCCGACATGCTTCCCGCCTGTGGCATGATAGATAAAATCGGCTACTGGGCCGTAGAAGGATGGGGTGGAGCAACTTACGACAGTTGTATCCGCTTTCTTAACGAAGACCCCTGGGAGCGCCTTAGAAAACTGCACGCAGCCCTTCCCAACAATCAGATTATGATGCTCCTTCGCGGACAGAACCTTTTGGGTTACCGCCACTATGCTGATGATGTTGTAGACAAGTTTGTCGAAACCGCCGCAAACAACGGCATTGGCGTGTTCAGAATTTTTGACGCATGCAACGACCCTCGTAACCTTGAGCGCGCTACAAAGGCTGCAAAAAAGACAGGCAAACATGTTCAGATGGCAATTTCCTACGCTGTAACTCCCTATCACACAATAGAAAAATATGCCGAGCTTGCAAAAACCTATGCGGAATTCGGTGCCGATTCAATCTGTATAAAGGATATGTCTGGTCTTTTAAAGCCCTACGATGCATACGAACTTGTTAAGGCTGTAAAGAAGGCATGTGACCTGCCTGTAGAAATCCACACTCACTCAACAACGGGACTTTCAGTTGCAACGGAACTTAAGGCTGCAGAAGCTGGTGCAGACATTCTTGACACTGCAATCAGTTCCATGGCAATGGGTACTTCTCACAGTCCTACAGAAACTGTTGTAGAAATGCTCAAGGGAACTCCCTACGACACTGGACTGGACACAAAGGCTCTTCTTGAAATTGCAAAGTACTTCCGCGAAGTTCGCCAGCACTATGCTTCTTTGGAGTCAAAATTCCTTGGTGCCGACACTCGCATTTTGGTAAGTCAGGTTCCAGGCGGTATGCTTTCTAATCTTGAAAGTCAGCTCAAGCAGCAGGGTGCCTTGGACAAAATTGATGATGTTCTTAAAGAGATTGCTCTGGTTCACAAGGATGCAGGATATGTTCCTCTTGTAACTCCTACCAGTCAGATTGTAGGAACTCAGGCTGTATTCAATGTACTCTTCGGACGCTACAACAATATGACTCAGGAATTCCGTGACCTTCTTGTGGGACGCTACGGAAAACTTCCTGCCGATCCAAACAGTGACCTTGTAAAGAAGGCTCTTGAGCAGAACAAGATGGAAGAAGTTATTACCTGTCGCCCTGCTGATAAAATTGAACCCGAATGGGACAAGATGGTTGCCGAGGCAAAGGCAAACGGTGGTAACGGCTCTGTAGAAGACACCCTTACTTACGCCATGTTCCCTAAGGTTGCACCTGGATTCTTCAAGAACAGAGCAAATGGTCCTGTTGATGCGGAAAAAACATTTGGTGCAAAAAAGGAAGCGCCTGCATCATCTTCTGCAGGAAAGGGCGGTTCATACACCATTACCGTAAACGGAACTCCCTATGCCGTAACAAGTGGTCCTGCTGGTGACAGCATGAATGTAACTGTTAACGGAACTTCTTACAGCGTAGGCTTTGGTCCTGCTGGTGCTGCTCCTGCTGCAAGTGCCGCTCCAGCCGTTGCTCCTCTTGTTACTGGAGGAGTTGATGTTAAGGCTCCTGTTGCTGGTACCCTCCTTAAGCAGTGCTTTGCAAACGGAACTCAGGTTACAAAGGGACAAACCATAATCATCATAGAATCCATGAAGATGGAACTAGAAGTAAAGGCTCCTGTAGACGGAAGTGTAAGCTATTCTGTTGCCGCCGGAACTCAGGTTTCCAACGGTCAGGTTCTGGCAAAAATTGGTACGGCTGTTTCTGCACCTGCCGCTTCTGCACCTGCCGCTGCAAAGACTGCTCCTGCTCCTAGCGCTCCAAGTGCTCCCACTGGTGCAGGCAAAGTTGTAAAGGCTCCTGTTGCTGGTGTTCTCCTCCGCACTGTTGTTTCGGAAGGCGCAAGTGTTGGTGCAAGCGATACAATCATCGTAATAGAGTCCATGAAGATGGAGCTTGAGATTAAGGCTGGTGCTTCGGGTAAGGTTCACTTCCTTGCATCTGCAGGCGCACAGATTTCTAACGGTCAGCCTGTTGCTGAAATCGGCTGATAGGGGAGGAACAATGCCTACATCAAAAGCTCAGAACAACACGAAAATTGCTTTTATAATGCTTGCACTTCTTACTGTTGCGGCATTCATTTCTCTTGGTACCAACATTTTTGCTCAGGACAAGGCTTCTCCAAAAACTGGTGTAGATCGTGTCATTGCAAAAACGGAAGACTGGAACGGAAAATACGACATTTCGGTAAAGTCTTTCCTTACCAACATTGGCAAGTCTACTGGTATTTACAAGATGATTCATCGGGCAACTGCTGAAGAAATTGCTCAGGAAGAAGCGCAGGAGGCTGCTCAGGAAAATGCAATGGCACATGCAGACGATGCTTTTTCTGACAGGGCTCCTGGCTGGCAGTATGTCATTATGATTATCGTAGGATTTGTAATTGTCTGGCTGGGTGCGGCAAAGGGCTTTGAACCTCTGCTTTTAATTCCCATCGGATTCGGTACAATTCTTGTAAACATTCCGGGTGCAGGAATGGGTGACGCTCCGGATGGAATGCTGCACATAATTTACAGTGCCGGCGTAGGAAACGAGTTTTTCCCCATGCTTATCTTTATGGGCATTGGTGCAATGACAGACTTTGGTCCTCTTATTGCAAACCCCAAAACTGCTCTGCTTGGTGCTGCCGCTCAGTTGGGCGTCTTCTTTACGCTTTTTGGCGTTGCCCTTATGAATTTGATTCCGGGGCTTAACACCGACTACACTATTCTTCAGGCCTGTGCAATTGCAATCATTGGTGGTGCCGATGGTCCTACTTCAATTTATGTTTCTGGAAAACTTGCTCCTGAACTTATGGCTGTTATTGCAGTAGCAGCCTATTCTTACATGGCTCTGGTTCCTGTAATTCAGCCTCCAATTATGAAGGCTCTTACTACCAAAAAGGAAAGGCTCATCCGCATGGATCAGCTTCGCCCTGTAAGCAAGACAGAAAAAATTCTTTTCCCAATGATGCTTCTGGTTCTGACAATCCTGCTTCTTCCTCCTGCCGCTCCCCTTATAGGAATGCTTGCTTTTGGAAACTTTGTAAAGCAGTGTGGTGTTGTAGACAGGCTTTCAAAGACCATGGAAAACGAAATGATGAACATTGTTTCCATTTTGCTTTCTCTTGGCGTTGGAAGTCAGATGACTCCTGAAAAAATTATTAACACAAAGTCTATCGGAATCATCGTACTTGGTTTGGTTGCATTCTGCATTGCTACTGCAGGCGGAATCCTTATGGCAAAACTGATGAATGTATTCCTGCCAAAGGGTAAGAAAATAAATCCCCTTATAGGTTCTGCTGGAGTTTCTGCTGTTCCTATGGCGGCCCGTGTTTCAAACAAGGTGGGTCAAGAGGCGGATCCTTCAAACTTCCTGCTGATGAACGCAATGGGACCAAATGTTTCCGGCGTAATTGGTACTGCCGTAGCGGCTGGTGTCTTTATAGCAACCTTTGCAGGCCTGTAATTTTTAGCCTGTTTTAGATTTTTAGATGGGAGAGTCCAATTGGGCTTTCCCATTTTTTTTACTTTTTTATTATGCTTACGGTGCTGCCGCTTTCTGTTTTTTCTACATGCAGAATGTTTTTTATGGGATCGTTAAGTGATGCAATGTGACTTATGATTCCCACTGTCTTGTTTTCTCTTATGCTTTCCAAAACCGAAACTGCATTTGAAAGCACTTCCTCGTCAAGGGAACCAAATCCTTCGTCAATAAAAAGAGAGTCTAGCGTTATGCCGCCGCTTTGTGCCTGAACCACATCTGTAAGGGCAAGGGCAAGACTTAAGGATGCCATGAATTTTTCTCCGCCCGAAAGTGAAAGTGGACTTCGCTCCAGTCCCGTGTAGGTGTCGGTTACTGTAATGTCCAGTCCCTTTTCGCCATGACCGCCTTTTTTTTCTGTCTGCAAATTAAATCTGTATCGTCCCGAAGAAATTGTTTCAAAGCGCAGGTTTGCGGCAAGAAGAACATCCTCAAGAAAAGTTCCCAGAACCCATGAGTCCAATGCAATTTTCTTAGGATTGTTTTTTCGTCCGTTAATGTCATCGTCCAAACGGATAAGGGCTTCGTTTTCTTTGCCAAGTTTTTTGCCCTGTTCTTCAAGTGCCTGTATGCGATTTCTTTCTATTTCTACAGTCTGTTTTTCTTCTCTTAGTCTTGAAATTTCTTTTTGAGCTTGTTCGTGTTCTGTTTGGAGTGCGGAAAGATTTTTTTTCAGTTCCATACATTCTTTTTCGTAGGATTCAAGAAGAGTGGGATCAGTCTTGTTTGCTTCAAGCCTTGCGCATACGGTGCGGTAGGATTCCGTAAAGTTCTTAAGTTCCTTCTGACTTTCATCGTAGTGGGATTTTTCCATTGCAGAAGAAAGAACTTCCTCTTCCGACTTAAATGCAGTCTGCAAAAGTAGAGTTTCAATTTCCTTTTTTGTTTTTTCCATAAGGAGACTGTTTTGCTCCATGGAATTTTTTACCGAATCGCATTCTGCAGAAAGAGAAGTAATGTTCTGCATGTTTTTCTGTACCTGCTTTTCGTAGGCTTCAGTTTTTTCTTCCAGACTTTTTCTTTCCATGCAAAGGTTTTGCTTTTGTTTTTCAAGGGACTTTCTGTCAAGAGTTCTTTCTCCCTTTAGAGCATCCACCTTGCCCTGAGTTTCGTAAAGTAATTTTTGTGCCTCAGAAATGCACTGCCTTTGTTTTTCTATGTTGTTCCGCGAGGGAATTTCTTTTTCACGAGGAGGAATGTTTTCTTTTTGCGGAAGAACTATTCCGTATCTTTTTGCAGTTTCTTCAAGTTCGCTTATAGTTGAACTGAGCATGTGGCATGAAACCTGAAGATTTTCCTTTTTGCCGTACAAGGCTTCCCTGTCTAATTCAAGGGCTTTTTTTGCAGCGGTTTGAATCTGTATTTCTTCGTCAAAGCTTATTTCTGTAGCATGGCTTACCGCAATGCAGGGATGTGTCTTTGAACCGCATACAGGACAGGCTTCCCCATCTTTAAGGGTAAGGGCAAGTGTTACTGAAAGTTCGTTTCTTTCGTGACTGGCTTTCTGTTCCGTAAGGGATTCAATGCTTGTTCGAGTTTTTTCTGCAAGTTGAATGTTTGACTTAATGTCTTCTTCGCACTGGAGCAAGCTTTGTTCAGCCTTTTGTGCCGCAGGATAAGTCTGCATGTAAAGTTGAATGACATTTTCTTTCTGATTTTCAAATTTCTTTGAGGCTTCTTCTATCAGACTAAGTTTTTCCATTGCAGCGTCGCTGTCGTGAATCTGTATGTCAAGGTCTGCCTTTCTTTGTGCGGCTTCTTTCATTTCTTCTGCAGACTTCTTTAGTTCCTCTGCTTTTTCTTTTTCTTTCGCAAGGTTTTCTTCCAAAGATTGAAGATCTTTTTTCTGCTGGTCAATTCTTTCTAGAAGGGATTTTTTTGTACCTATTTTTTCGGTAAGGAACATGGCTTCCTGTGCCTTTGAAAGTTTTTTTTCAAGAACTTTCATTTGCTCTTTTTTTGTTTCAAGAAGATTTTTTTCTTGCGCAAGTTTTAAGGCTTCCCTAGCAAGTTCCTTTTTTTGTTCTGCCTCAGTGTGTTTTTTTACAAACTCCTGAATCTTGGGACTAAATTCTTCCGTGCTTTTTTGAAGGGCAGACATTTCCTTTTCTATTTGCAAAAGGCGAGCCTCTCTTTCTTCGCCGTCAAAATTTCTTAACGCTTCCTCCAGATTTTTTTGCACTCGGCTCATTTCTAGCTTTGCCTCTTTTGCAAGGTCTTCCGTTTTTTGGCACAGCCTTGTGTAAAATGAGACGGGAAAAAGTTTTGAAAGTGTTTCTTTTCTTTGCATCGGAGTCTGGCTTAGAAATTCCGCAAACTCTCCTTGGGGAAGAAGTACAATTTGTTTGAATTCGTCAACTGTAAGTCCTATTATGTCGTCCTGAATTTTTCTGTTTATTTCCAGAGACTTTCCTTCCCAGTTTTTCCATACGCTTCCGTCCCATGCAGAAAGGTCAACTTCGCCTGTGGATTTTGTTCTGTTTCCAGTGCGTGTTATTCTTACGCCGGGAACTTTTCTTTGCACCCGATACTTTTGTTCCCCAATGGAAAAAGTAAGGTCTACAAATGCTTCGTCTTCTTCCTTTGCAAAGTCTGAGTGTATGTGTGCCTCTCCCGTTACATCCCTCTTTCCAGGAAGGCTTCCGTAGAGTGCGTATGTTACTGCGTCAAAAATTGTGGTCTTTCCGCTTCCAGTTTTTCCTGTAATAAGGAACATGTCTTCAAGTTGGGTAAAGTCTATGGTTTGGTCAAGGTATGGCCCTATGTTTTTCATGTGAAGGTTAAGCAGTTTCATTCTTCATCCTCCAGCTGGGCTGCAAGTTTTTGGAAGAGGGCCTTTTCTTTTTTTACAATCGCATCTGAATCAAGGTTTTCCTTTCCGTAAAGGTCTTCAAGAAATGCGTTAAAAATTTCTGCCTTGCCCTCTCTGCCTTTTTTGTTAAGAAGTTTTCGCCTTTCTTCTAGTGTCGCTGATGCCACTGAACTTTCTCTTTGTGCATATGTAAAAGAAAGAATGTTGGGAAACCTTGTGCGCAAAAGAGACATGGGGTTGGCAATAAGTTCCGTGTCCTTGCACAAAACTTGAATGTAGTTGTCCCTATAGTCTTCATATTTTTTTGCATGAAGGACGTTTTCAAAAGTGTCGCTTATTACTGAAACTTCGTGAAGAGGCTTTACTGGAATTTTTTCCAGTTCAAATTTTCCATCGCTTAGGATAACCCTCATAAAGAATTTTTTTGTAAGCTTTTCGTTAAATGAGTAGGAAAGGGGAGATCCTGAATACCATGCGTTTTTTGCCGCCTTCTGTGCGCTGTGAATGTGTCCCAGTGCAACATATGTAAAAGGAGAAAGTGTCTTTGCGTCTATCTGGTCTGCCGTACCGACTGCATTCCGTTCGGACTCTCCTATGTCTGCTCCCGATGCAAAAAGATGGGCGCATAAAAGGCTTTGCATTCCGCCGTAGTTTTTCTTATGGGCTTCCTCAATCTGCCTAACAGCCTCGTCTAAAAGTTCCTGCTGACTTCTTAACTTTCTTTCAAAAAGGTCCGCTTCTTCTTTGTTCCTTACACATCCTGGAGTAAGGTAGGGAAGCTGATAAACTGCTGTGTCATCCACTATTACAGGTGTGGTCATATTCTTACAGTCCGAGCAAATGTGAATGTTCTGCTTGCTTAGGGGGGCTTGCAAAAAAGAAAGCCGTTCTGCGCTGTCGTGGTTTCCTGCTGTCATAAAAATGTGCAGAGAAGGAAAGGCCTCGTGCAGTTCCGAAATAAAAACTCCCAAAGCGTAAACAGAATCCGAGGGGGCAACCTGTCTGTCGTAAATGTCTCCTGCAATTACAAGGGCATGGTAGCCTTGACCTTTTTCTTTTTCGGTTTTAAGTTCGTCCTTTAGCTGACTAAAAAAATAAAGCTGGTCTTCGTGAAGTGAATGTTCAAAAAAGAGTTTTCCCAAATGCCAGTCGGATGTGTGGAGGAGTTTCATGTCACCATTGTAGCATGGGCTAGATTTTAAAGTCTATTACTTATAGAATGTATCTATGGATTCCAACGATTACAGGCTTAACGCCTACATGAAAAATACAGGCAAAGTTGAAGAAAAAAAGCCCTTAGTTCATAAACCTATTTTTGAAAAAGTTAACTCTCAGGTTGCAGAAATTCTTTCTAGCAAAAAGGAAGATGAAAAAACTTTACGGGAAGCGGAAAGGGCAGCCCAGACAGGTACTTGGTTTGAAAAGAAAAAGTCTGCCACTCCCGAAGATGTAAAAAATGCTGCAGATGCACTTAAATCTGGCGCACTTATTAAAGTCCCAGAAGCTCCCAAGACAGGAGAAGGCGAAAGTATATACCGCAGGGTTGCTAAATTTCTTGTGGTAATAGGAATTGACGAAGCTGCAAAAATAATGCCTCATCTTACCGAGGAACAGACTGAAAAAATCATTCCTGAAATTGCTTCCATAAAAAGTGTAAGCAAGGAAGAGGCTGAACAGGTACTTACGGAATTTAACGCTCTTCTTGAAAAGTCCAGAGAAGACGGCGGACTGGATACTGCACGAAGTATTCTTACCAAAGCCTACGGAAGCGAAAAAGCTCAGCAGCTTATAGAAAAATCTGTGCCTTACTCTCAGGGAAAGCCCTTTGAATATTTGGCTGATGCAAACAGCGAAAGAATCCGAATCCTTCTGGACGGAGAAAGCGAGGCTGTGCAGGCTCTTGTGCTTTCTCAAATAGAACCTAAAAAGGCTGCGGATGTAATTAGTGCAATGGACGACAAACTAAAGAAAGCCATTGTTCTGCGTCTTGCAAAAATGAAGCCTGTGTCTCCCGAAATAATGAGCAATATAGACAAGTCCCTGCACGAAAAAATGCTTACCCAAAATACTGAAAATTCCCAGAACCTTGACGGCAGGGGTGTGCTTGCACAAATTCTTAAGCGCATGGATCCTCTTGTGGAACAGAGCATAATTAAAAACCTTAGCAGTCAAGATCCTGAACTTGGTGCTGACCTAAGGGAACGCCTCTTTACCGAAGAAGATGTTCTTGAAAGTGACGACCGCTATCTGCAGAAGGTTCTTCACGATATGAGCGATTCAGATATTGCCATTCTGATTTACGGCAAGAACGAAGAGTTTAGAACAAAACTTCTGCATAATGTTTCCAAAACACGGGGAGATGTCATTCTTGAAGAAGAGCAGCTTCAGTTCCCCATAAGAAGGAGCGACAGTGAAAGGCTTACTTCTTGGTTTTATGCAAAGCTTCGCCGTGCCTGGGAAGAGGGTGAACTTTACATTAAGAGCCGCGACGACGGTGAGGTGTATGTATGAAAAAAGGCGATCTTGTCTGCGGATTTGAAGTTTTAGATGTGGTGCCTGTTCCCGACTGTGCTTCTACGGGAATCTACCTTAGACACAGAACAATGGGCATGGAGGTTTTTCATCTTTTAAATGCCGATCCAGAAAATCTTTTTGCCTTTGCATTTCGTACTCCATGCAAAAACAGCACTGGTGTGGCTCATGTTCTGGAACACAGTGTCCTGTGCGGTTCAGAAAAGTATCCTCTTAAAGACCCTTTTATTCGTCTTGCAAACCAAAGCATAAAGACTTACCTTAACGCATATACCGCTTCTGACCATACAGCGTTTCCAGCAAGTTCTCAGGTAAAGGCCGACTACTTTAACTTAATGGGAGTTTATTCTGATGCTGTGTTTTTTCCTCTGTTAAGAAAGGAAATCTTTATGCAGGAAGGACACCGCCTTGAATACGACGAAAACGGCAAGCCCTGCATTCAGGGTGTAGTCTTTAACGAAATGAAGGGTGTCTATTCTTCGTTTGACACAGCCGCCAACGACACGATAGATTTTGTAATGACGGAAGGCACTTCCTATGCAAATGATTCGGGGGGCGACCCTCTGGTAATTCCAAGCCTTACTTACAGTCAGTTTAAAAGCTTTCACAAAAAATACTATTGTCCTGCAAACTGCTTGGTCTTTTTATACGGAAACATTCCTACTCAAGAGCAGCTTGAATTCATCAACCGCTCAGTGCTTGAAAGAATTTCTTCTGCCGGAAAAAAATGCGTCTTGCCCCTTAACCTTAAGGCTCAGAAGGTGCGTCCCTTTGTTCATGCTTACGGTCCTGCTGACACCGATGACAGTGAAGAAAAAAACAAAGACACTGTGGTTCTGGCTTGGCGTCTTAACGGCTACAAAAAAGATCCCTTGCTTTTTCCAATGCAGCTTCTTTTTCTTGGAGACCTGCTTTGGGGTGATGACTGTGCTCCTGTTGCAAAGGCTCTTCTTGACAGCGGATTGGGAGAAGACCTTGCTCCTCAGACTAGCGAAGACATTCACATTCCCCTTAAGAGTATGTGCGTTGGACTTAGGGGTTCCTCTGCAAAAAATGCGGAAAAAATAAAACGAGTTGTAATGAATGCCCTTAAGGAACTTTGCCGCAGGGGAATTTCAAAAGACGATGTGGACAGAACTTCCATGAGCTTTTCATTTACGACTCAGGAAATTAGAAGGTACAACGGTCCTTACTCGCTTGTTTATCTTCGTAGGGCTTTGCGCGGCTGGCTGTACGGAGCCAAACCTTGGGAAACCCTTCTTAACAAAAAGGCAATAGACTTTATCCTTAAAAACATAGAAGAAAATCCGTCCTATATTCCCAATCTAATAAAAGAAATGCTTCTTGAAAACGAGGAGTGTTCTCTTATTGTAATAACTCCTTCACTTTCGTGGACAAAGAAAAGGTCTCAGAAAGAAAAAGCCCTTGCAAAAAAACTTTCGGAGGAATCTTCAAAAAAGAAAATAGAAGCGAACCTTTTGCGCATGCACCGCTTTCAGTCTTCCAATGTGGATTCTGAATTTGAAAAATGCATGCCCCACATTTCTGTTAAGGAACTTTCTTCTGACTTTGAAAAGATATATACAAAAGTTTCTTCTGTAAGCGGACTCCCTCTTTTTGTAAACGAACTTGAAACAAACGGAATTGTTTATGCAGATGTGGCATTCCCCCTTGATGTTCTTTCTCCAAAAGATTTTGTCTACCTTTCGACTCTTGCAAACAGTCTTGTGGATGTGGGCTGGAAGGGTTGTCCTTGGAACGAGGCTCTTGCACGAATCCATTCGGTAACGGGCGGTTTTGGTGCTTACATAAGGCATGCCCATGCTCCCGAAAAATCTCTTTCTTCTCCAGACTCTGACTGTGTGTGGTTTGACCGTAACTGGTTGGTCTTTCATTTTAAGGTTTTGGAACAGAAAACATCTCTGGCTTTTGATGTGCTTTCGGACTGTATTTCTAAAACAGATTTTTCTGATGTGGAAAGACTGGAAGATGTAATAACTGAAAACCACAACAACGGAATGTCTTCTGTGCTTCCCAGTGGACATGTCTATGCAGTTATGAGGGCTCAGTGCACAAAAAACCGTAACGCAGCAATTACTGAAATTCTTGAAGGCCTAACTTCCCTCTATAACGAAAAAATGATTGCAGATCTTCCTGTAAAAAAGACTTCTGCAAAACTTAACTCTATGTTCAAGACTATTAAAAAGGGTGGAGCGGTTATTCACATTACGGCGGATAAATCTGGGGTGGCCCTTGTAAAAAAATGTCTTCCCGGCTTTATAGAAAAAGTTTCCCTTACTCCTCCCGTAAAAAAACTTTCTTATCCTGACGAAGACTTTTATGCTCTTACAAAAATTCCTTCGCGCTACCGCATTTCAAAAAAATCGGGCGGAGAAAATTCCTTTGTTAGAGAAACTTTCATTATTCCGGGTACTGTGGGATTTTTGGGAACTGCCTTTGACAGTGCAGGCTTTGACACAAAACACTGCATTGCAGACGAAGTGTTCTGCCACGGAGCAGAAACTCAGGAATTCTGGCAGGCCATAAGGACTAACGGAGGCGCTTACGGGGTAATGCTTTCTCCAGACAGTGATTCTGGGGTAAGCAGGTTTGCAACTTACCGAGATCCTGATCCTTTCCGTTCCCTTGAATCCTTTAGGGAAATTATTCCTGCTTTGGCTAGAAAGAAATTTGACGCTGACGAGGTTGAAAAGGCTGTTATAGGCTGCTATTCCGTAGAAATTGAGCCAAGAGTGCCGTCTGGTACAGGTGCAACAGGTTTTTTATGGAAGCTTTACGGACTTACAAATGCTCAAAAAAAGAGGCGTCTTGAATGGCTTATTAACATGAAGGCTTGTGACATTCACTCTGCGGCCCTTAGGTACGAAAAATCAGTTAAAAAGGCTTGTGCTGTGGTTTTGTGCGGAGAGCCCGTAATTGCGGCAAAAAACGAAAAAACTACTGGTATAATTTACAAATTACCTGTATAATGGAAGCGACAGAAATTTTCTGAGAGGCGTTTTATGGATAAGAAGAAAATGCAGGAATTTGCCGACATGATGCGCGGCCTTGTTTCTGATGTGCAGGGTGCTCCCTATCCCGGAGAAGGATTTGAAGCCGGACTGTATGAAATCTGGTATGAGCATGCCCAACGAAATGCCCAGAATTGTTTTGAATTTTTAGATGAATACTTTCCTACAGACCAGAAGGACTTTGCCAAGTCTTTGCAAAAAATATTCAAGTAAATAGTGTGAGTTATGTTGGCTAAGAAAAACAGTGGCAGCGAGCGGTACATGCTCAAGGGTGCTCTTAGAAAAAACGGATTCGACAGCTGGCGCCTTATGTTTAACGGTATAAGCGAAGAAACCGGTGAAGAGCGTGCTTTTTTTATAGAGTTCTATGTAATTAATCCTCTGCTTTCACCCAAAGAATGTGTTCTGGGTTTTAAAAACAGACTTCCTTCTTCAGAGGCCGATCTTCAGCATGCTCTTGCTGGAACTGAAGCCGCAATGAGCGCAAATCAGGAGCAGTTAGTTCAGCCTTCTTACGCCATGGTTAAAGCCGGATGCCTTTGCGAAAACGGTAAGCAGATGAGCGCCTATTATCCTACTGAGCAGATGTTTACTGGCAAGTCTGGATTTATAATCAGCATGGGATCTGGAGAAAAATCCTGCATACTTAACGAAAAGTCTTCTGTGGGAAACATAAGGGTTTCTTACGCCGACTTGAACGAATATCCCGAGATGCTTTGCAACGCTGGTTCAATAACATGGAACCTTCAGTTTGAACGGCAAGTTGCCTTTGCTCCTGACTATAAGAGCAAGACTGTAAACTGGTCTCCACTGGGAGCCTGCACTGTCTTTTCTGGAATGGTAACTCTTGACGGAGAGTCTTTTGTAGTAAGACCCGAAAAATCTTACGGCTACATGGATAAGTCTTGGGGTAAAGACTTTCCCTATCCCCATTTTCATCTGCATGCTTCAAACCTTACCAGTATTATAACTGGCCACAGACTGGAAAAATCTGGCTTTACTGTAAACGGTGTGTATGAAAACTCTCTTTCAATTCTTGCCCTTATAGGCGGAAATGATGTTGAATTTCGTGCGGAAAAATCTAGCCGCTATACCGTAACTTACGAATGCACCGAAATGCCAGAAGATGAAGACGGAGTAAAGGTTCACTGGAGTGTAAGCGTTCACAACAAAAAATCAGTTCTTGATATAGACATATTCTGCAACACTCAGGCAATGTTTGTTCGCGATTACGAAAGTCCCTCTGGCGAAAGAAAGGTTCTTAAGATTTTAGGCGGAGGAAACGGCACTGGCGAAATAAGGCTCTACAAGCAGATAAGGAAAAACCTTGAACTGATTGAACACGCCACCGTGGTGAATGCTGTCTGTGAGTTTGGCAATATAGAATTACCATGAGTTCAAAATTACATCCATGTAATTTTGAACTCGCAAGTTTGCGAAGCAAACTTGCCTTACCCGGTGCTTAGATTCTAACGCGACCTCCGTGTCGCTCTTTGGTTACGAAATATCCATGTAATTTTGAACTCGTTTTACCTGATGCTTAGAATCTAACGCGACCTCCGTGTCGCTCTTAGGCTGAAGGTGGGACTACAATTCACTTCTTTTTTCTTGCCTTTTTGAACTTTTCTGCTTATTTTAAAAGCGGAGGTTTGCAATGGATTACAATCAGATGACTTTAAAAATGCAGGACGCCTTGCAGACTGCTTCGTCTCTTGCACAGCGAAAGGATCATGGCGAAATTGGTCTTGAGCATATTCTTGTGGCTCTTCTTGAGCAGTCCGACGGAACTGTTCCTCCTTTGGTGGAGCGCATTGGCGTTCAGCCTGAAGTTTTAAAGCGTGAGGCGGAAGATTTTCTTTCTTCTTATCCTGTAGTGCGCGGCAATGTTCAGATGGTCCTCTCTAGCGAAACTCAAAAGGTTTTGGCAAAGGCTGAATCCGAAATGGCTTCTCTTAAAGACCTGTATCTTTCAACCGAACATATTTTTCTTGCAATGACAGAAAGTGATGGCAGGGTGGGCGACATGTTAAGAAAGCATGGCTGTACCCATAAGGCTACCCTTGAAGCCCTTAAGGCCGTACGGGGAAATCAGACGGTAGACAGTCAGGACCCAGAAAGCAAAATGCGTTCTCTAGAAAAGTACTGCACAGATTTGACTGCTCGGGCAAGGCAGGACAAAATAGATCCTGTCATAGGAAGGGATGAAGAAATCCGCCGTGTAATGCAGGTTATCAGCAGGAGAACAAAAAATAATCCTGTTCTTATTGGAGAACCTGGTGTAGGAAAAACCGCCATTGTAGAAGGTCTTGCTCGTCGCATTGCCAGTGGAGATGTTCCAGAAAGTTTAAAGAATAAGAGGTTACTTTCTTTGGATTTGGGACAGCTTGTTGCAGGAACAAAATTCCGCGGAGAATTTGAAGAGCGCCTTAAGGGAGTAATTACAGAAGTTTCAAAGTCTGACGGACAGATAATCCTTTTTATTGACGAACTTCATACTATTGTGGGTGCAGGTGCTTCAGAAGGTAGCATGGACGCCTCCAACCTTTTAAAGCCTGCCCTTGCCCGAGGAGACTTGCGCGTAATTGGTGCCACAACCTTAAACGAATACCGCAAGTACATAGAAAAAGACGCAGCCCTTGAAAGACGATTTCAGCAGGTTTACTGTGCGGAACCTTCCGTTGAGGATACTATTGCAATTCTTCGCGGACTTAGGGACAAGTACGAAATTCATCACGGTGTAAAAATAAATGACGAAGCCCTTGTAGAAGCCGCTACTCTTTCCAATAGGTATATAACTACTCGCTTTCTTCCAGACAAGGCAATTGATTTGGTGGACGAGGCTGCCAGTCGCCTTAAGATGGAAATAGAAAGTCAGCCTGTGGAACTGGATCAGATTGAACGCAAAATCTTGCAGATGGCCATAGAAAAACAGTCCCTTTCGAAGGAAGACGATGAGGCAAGCCGAGAGCGACTTGCAAAACTAGAAAAGGAACTTGCGGAACTTACGAGCAAGCGGGATGCAATGCGCCTCCAGTGGCAAAACGAAAAGACCTTTATAGAGGGTAGCAGAAAAATAAAAGAAGACCTTGAAAAGGCACGCTTTGACGAGGAAAAATTTACTCGCGAGGGAAATCTTGAAAAGGCGGCCGAATTAAAGTATTCAATAATTCCAGCACTGGAAAACAAAATTAAAGAAGCCTCTCAGAATGAGCCGGGTTCAAAAGATCTCCAACTTTCCCAGGACAGGAAAAGTCTTTTGCGAAAGGAAGTTACCGAAGAAGACATTGCCCGTGTGGTAAGCGCATGGACAGGCATTCCCGTTTCAAAAATGCTTACCAGCGAAAAGCAGAAGTATCTTCAACTTGAGGATGTTCTGCATAAAAGGGTGATAGGACAGGATGCCGCAGTGCTTGCAGTTTCTGATGCCATAAGGCGCAACAGGGCCGGACTTAACGACCCTAACAAACCTTTGGGAAGCTTTCTCTTTATTGGTCCTACAGGCGTAGGAAAAACCGAACTTGCAAAAACTCTTGCCGACTTCCTCTTTAATGATGAAAAATCCATGACTCGTCTTGACATGAGCGAATACATGGAAAAGTTTTCCGTTACCAGGCTTATCGGTGCTCCTCCAGGATATGTGGGCTATGATGAGGGAGGACAGCTTACAGAAGCAGTTCGCCGCAGACCCTACAGCGTAGTTCTGTTTGATGAAATAGAAAAGGCTCACCCTGATGTGTTTAACCTTCTTCTGCAGGTTCTTGATGACGGTCGCCTTACTGACGGACAGGGACGGGTAGTTGACTTTAAAAACACTATCATCATCATGACAAGCAACCTTGGTTCAGATCTAATTCTTGAAGCTCAGTCTGAAAAGGAAGAGGCTGGTGTTAAGGAAAAGATTTCCGCCTTGTTAAAGCAGACATTCCGCCCAGAATTTCTTAACCGAATTGACGAAATTGTCATGTTCAACAAACTGGACAAGTCTAACATAAGACACATTGTTTCCCTTCAGCTTGAACGGGTTGCATCTCGCCTTAAGGACCGCCGCATAACGCTTACCTTTGACGATTCTGCACTGGACTTTCTTTCCGAACAGGGGTACGAGCCTTCATTTGGTGCCCGTCCTGTTAAGAGAGCCATTCAAACTTATGTGGAAAATCCTCTTGCAAAGGAAGTTCTTGCAGGAAGGTTTGGCGAAAATGCAGAAATAAAAGTTTCTGCAGCAGAGGGTGCATTGCGTTTTTCATGAAAACTAAAATAAAGGCCCTGATGATTTTTGCATTCCTTATTTTTCTGCCGCAACTGCCTGCCTTTTCCCAAAATGCAGCAGGTGCTTACGGTGGAGCGACTTTTTCTTTTTCTTCGGAAGAAAATCTGAGTGCTGACGCAGGACTGAATTATATTCTTGACATAAACGCCTATCACCTTTCTCTGTCTGGAGAACTTTCCTTTACTCCCCAGAAAATAAAAAAGGTTGGGCTTACCGCAGACTTTTGGTTTCTCTACCCACGGATTGGCGATTCTGCCTTTCACTGGTATGCTGGAGCGGGAACGGGAGCCTATGTGCTTTTTACAGGAGACTTTTCCTTTGCCTTTTCGGTAAGGGCCGTTCTGGGGCTTGAGTTTTTTCCTGAAAGCAGATTGGGCGTTTTTGTACAGGCCGTTGCAGAACCAAGCTTTTCTAAAGACTTCTGCTTTTGCCTTCCTGTTTCTGTGGGCGTAAGGTGGTGGTTTTAAAATTAGTTTTCCTGACTAAGTGCAGGCTTTAAAAAGTCAAGGGCTGCATTAATTTCTTCTTCGTATTTCCACGGGGGATTTATTACAAACATTCCGCTACCGTAAAGTGTTGTCTGGGCCTGCTTTACTGCAAGCTCTGTACGCATACAGTCAACAGGCTGAGTTCCTGTCTTTGCCGTTGTCTCTATAGAGTGAAGCATTTGCGCAGTTTCGTTTTTTCTTCTTTGCAAAAGAGGATACCATACGGCAATTATTGCAGTGTTCCATTTTTTGTGTACAGCATCCAGAGTTTTTGAAACTTGTTCATAGTCACTGGCATCTTCGTAACTGGGGTCAACCAAAATAAGTCCCCTCTTAACTAGTGGCGGCGTAAGGGCAAGAAGTTCCCTGTAGCTGTCTTCTTTGTGTATGTGGGTTTTGGCCTTTGCCCTTTCTGATTTTTCTGCAAGGAGCAGGGGTTCCTGACAGGCGCATGTAAGAGAATCAAAAGCTTGAGGATGAAGTTCCACTACAAAGTGACTGTCGCCTGAGCGAAGAAAGTGACGGGTAAGGGTAGGGCTTCCTGCATAAAATCCCCTTTCTACATAGGGCTTTTCAAACTGAATGTATCTTTCTACTGCTGGGGGAATCGATAAGTTTTTGCTTTTTTCTAACAGTCTGTAAATTCCCGTAAGGTGTTCCCCTGTCTTGCATAGTCGTTCGTCATCGAGCCTATATGTTCCTGCTCCTCCGTGGCTGTCTATTACTGTAAAGGGTTTTTCTTTTTGCGAGAGGGAATTCAAAATGGAAAGAAGACATGTATGCTTTAAGACATCTGCATGATTACCGGCATGAAACTCGTGCTGATAGCTTAGCATAAGCCTTCTTCCTTTTTAAGTTCCTCAACTTCCTTAAGCCAGAGTGAAGCGCTTGCATCGCTGGGCATTCTCCAGTCGCCTCTTGGAGAAAGACTTACTGTTCCAACTTTTGCACCGTCTGGCATGCAACTTCTCTTGAACTGCTGGGAAAAAAATCTCTTGTAAAAAGTATGGAGCCATGTAAGTATGACGGCAGAAGAGTATTCCTCCTGAGTAAATGCATTCCGCGCAAGGAAGAAAATTTTTCTGGGAGAAAATCCCCATCGGAGCACATAGTAAAGGAAGAAGTCATGAAGTTCGTAGGGGCCCACAAGTTCTTCTGTCTTTTGGCTGATTGTACCGCCTTGGGGTGGAAGAAGTTCAGGACTAACGGGGGTGTCCAAAATGTCCTTTAGTACAAGCGAAAGTTTTTTTCGTCCGCTTTCCTGTGCTTCGTCTGCAAACCATGCCACAAGATGACGCACTAGAGTTTTGGGAATGGAGGCGTTTACTCCGTACATGCTCATGTGGTCGCCGTTGTAAGTGCACCATCCCAGAGCAAGTTCAGAAAGATCTCCTGTTCCAATGACAAGGCCGTTTGTTTTGTTTGCCAAATCCATAAGAATCTGAGTGCGTTCCCTAGCCTGACTGTTTTCGTAGGTAACATCGTGAATGGATTCTTCATGGCCTATGTCCTTAAAGTGCTGGAGTACAGCCGCCTTAATGTCAACTTCTTTTAGGGTAGCCTCTGTTTCTTTAGCAAGGGAACAGGCGTTTGTGTAGGTTCTGTCTGTAGTGCCAAAGCATGGCATTGTAACGCAGAGAATGTTTGTTCTGTCTATGCCGCATTTGTCAAAGGCACGGGCGGTAACAAGAAGTGCAAGGGTGGAATCAAGGCCTCCGCTTAATCCTATGACGGCGCTCTGGCAGTGTATGTGGCGAAGCCTTTTTGCAAGACCTTCCGCCTGCATTTCTATTACAGCAAGGCACCGCTCGCTTCGTTCAGTCTGTCCTTCTGGAACAAAGGGATGCTTTTGTACTGTTCCCAAAAGTTTTTCCTTTTTGTCTTCAAAGGGAGACGCTGCCAGTGAAAATTCTACTCGTCTTATTTTTTGCTGATTGTTTTTTGCGCAGTCTGCAAAGGTTGTTGTTCTTAGCCTATCCTGCATAAGGGCTTCCAGGTCCAGATCTGCTGTTATGAAAGTTTCTTTTGCAAAAGGTTTTGATTCAGCCTTAATGCTTCCGTTTTGTGCGATGATGTTATGGGATGAAAATATCATGTCGGTGCTACTTTCGTCATGGCCTGCATCGGCATAAAGATATGCGCTTAGGGTTTTTGCAGAATGGGCACCAACCAGTAGTCTCCTGTATGCCGCTTTTCCTACAACTTCGTTGCTTGCGCTAAGGTTTGCAATTACTGTTGCCCCCGAAAGAGATGTTTGTGTAGAAGGTGAAAGGGGAACCCATAGGTCTTCGCAGATTTCCGCACCAATGCTTACAAGGGGATTTTTGCCGTCGCAAAGAAGAATATCCTTTCCAAAGGGAATGTTTGCCAGTGTTTCTGATAGGGTGACTGTCTCTTCTTCGCTTCCGTCTGCAGGAGTAAACCAACGTTTTTCGTAAAATTCGCTGTATGTGGGAATGTATGTCTTTGGAATTAGAGCAAGAACTTTTCCCTTCTGTATAAAGGCTGCCGCGTTGTATCTGGCTCCCTTTAGAACGATGGGAAGCCCAACTGCAAACAGAATGTCGGTGTCTTTTGTTTTCTGGCATATGGTTTCAAGGGCCTTTACCGCACCGTCAGTTAACTTTTGCTGCAGAAAGAGGTCTGAACAGGTGTAGCCAGTAATGCACAGTTCTGGGAAGACCATAAGCTGCACGCCACAGGATACCGCCTTTCTTACTAGGCTGATTATTTTTTCCGCATTTCCTTCGCAGTCTGCAACTGAAAGTTCAGGGCTTGCGCACGAAGCGCGTAAGATGCTGTAATTCATGGTTTAAGTATAGCACAATGAGTAGGTTGGGACAAGGTTGGCGTCTAGTAGCATCATCTGACTGGTATGGGTGTTTGCAGGACTTCGTCCCTCTTTCAAGGTTAGCGACAAGGATGTCGCATGATTTACTTAACCTACATATTTGCGAGATTTTGCGCAGAAAAATCTTGTGCGTTACCAATCCCAAGGATGGGATTGGGAAGTCAACTCATTGACACCACACCCCATTGTGGCATAAAATAAATTAAAGTGGGTACTTATACAATAATCGTTCCTGACAATGCTGTTTTGCGACGGGTTTGCGGAACGAACGACAGTAACTTAAAACTCATAGAAAATTTTCTTGGTGTACCGGTTTTTGCATGCGGCAATGAGCTTTCTGTAGAAACAGGAGAGTCTTCCTCGGTGGAAGAGCAGTTCCGCTTTATTATAGACCGAATCCTTGATGAACTTTCTGACACATCCCTTTCTGTAAGTGACGAAGAACTTGTTCAGTCAGTTTTAAATACAGGAACCTTTACATACCACAAGTCCCAGTCCCGTGCTTTTTCTGAGTCAGCGGTTACAATTCCGGGGGGAATAAAAAAAGTCTATCCCCGTACCCAGGGACAGGCTGCCCTTGTAAAAGCACTTAGAACAGACGACATTGTTTTTGCATGCGGCCCTGCAGGAACGGGAAAGACATTCCTTATGGTTGCAGAGGCACTCCGCCTTGTTTTAAGTCATCAAAAAAACTCCATAGTGCTTACTCGCCCAGTTGTAGAGGCAGGAGAAAGTCTTGGATTTTTACCAGGTGACCTTCAGGATAAAATCAATCCATATATAAGGCCTTTATATGATGCCATGAACAGCCTTTTACCTAGGGATACCGTTCGCAAAATGACTGAATCTGGCATAATAGAAGTTGCACCTCTTGCCTACATGAGGGGACGCACTTTAAACGACAGCGTCATCATTCTTGACGAAGCACAGAATGCCACCTGCGCCCAGATGAAGCTGCTTCTTACCCGAATGGGAGAAGGGTCAAAGGTATTTGTTGCCGGCGACATAACGCAAATTGACTTACCGGCACGAGTTCCTTCTGGGCTGGTACAGGCTCTTGACATTCTGGAGGGCATAGACGGAATTTCTTTTGCGCACCTTGGCGCGCAGGATGTAGTCCGCAATCCTCTTGTTAAGAAAATAATTCAGGCTTACGAACATGAAGACTAAAAGAAATTTTTCGGAATTTATACCGGCAGTTATTGTTACGGTTTTGGCTTACATTGCAGTAGCAGTTTTTGCATTCCTAAGGATTGCAACTTCTACAACAGTTTCTTCCTTTAACATAAATAAACTGGAAGTGGGACAGGTTGTAAATGTTACCATTGTGGCAACAAAAACTCTTCCTGCCGATTACGACAATCCTGTCTCTGTAGAAAAGGGAGAAAAAATCACAAAGGAAGGCTTTCCCATTACCGAAGAACAGTATGCAAAGTTAAAGAAACTTGCAGAATCTCCGGCCTACATTGACTACCGTTCCCTTGCAGATTCCCTTTTGTATCTTGCACTGCTGGCTCTTCTTTCCTGCTTCCTCTTTAGTTCCATGTGTCTTGGACATGCAGCCGAACTTAAGGAACTTATTCTTGCGGCAGTGTTTTTTGTACTCATCTACGGATTAACGACATTTTCTGTAAAAACTCCGGCATTTTCATCTCCCTTTATGCTGGGGGTAATTGTTCCCTCTTCGTTCTGTGCAATGATTATTGCTATCCTCTTCGGACAGAAAGATGCAGTCTTCTTTTCGGTTATTGCATCCTTTGGAGTCCTTAACGCTTCCAACTTTGAACTGGTGCCACTTCTGTTTACACTTGCAACTATGCTCTCTGGCACTAGAATAGTGTGGGGAATTCAGAAACGCATGGATTTGGTAATTGCCTCACTTTTGCTAAGCGTTCTTAATGTGGCCTTTCTTATGGTTTTAAAGGTCATCTTTAACGAGTCCCTTACCCACGACTTTATTTCTTTTGCAGGAGTTGCCTTTAACGGATTCTTCTCTGGCATTCTGGTGCTTGGCTTCCTTACTCCCCTTGAGCTTCTTCTTAACACGGCATCTGTATTCCGTCTTATGGACTTAAGCGACTTGAACAGCCCTACAATGAAAAAACTTCTTGTAGCAGCCGGTGGAACATACAATCACTCCATGATGGTGGCATCCCTTGCGGAAGCTGCTTGCAGTGCGATTGGTGCAAATGCCCTTCTTGCTAGAGTTGCCGCATACTATCACGATATAGGAAAAATGGATCAGCCTGAATACTTTGTAGAAAATCAGAGTGGTCACAACATTCATAACGACATAAATCCTTCGCTTAGTGTTAGCGTTATAAGAAGCCATGTAAAGAAGGGAGTAGAAAAGGCACATGCCCTTCACATGCCCAGACAGATTATAGACATTATAAGCGAGCATCACGGAAATTCAGTCATTGCATACTTCTACAACGAGGCCAAGGAAAAGGATCCTTCTGTTTCGCCAGAAGATTTTTCTTACAGCGGTAATCCTCCCTCCACAAGGGAAAGCGCCGTGGTCATGCTGGCAGATACTGTGGAAGCCGCCTGCAGAACTTTGGAAAAGCCTTCTGTTCCCCGTTTGGAAAAATTTATTCAGACTCTGTTCAATTCAAAAATAGAACATCATCAGCTAGACAATTGTGCCCTTACATTTAAAGACATGGACACAATCAAGCAGACATTTGTTCAGATTCTTGCAGGATACTATCACTCTCGCATAGAGTACCCCGACCAGAAAGACCCTGACGAAAATAAAAATGTGGCGGAAGAAAAGGCGCCCGTTCAGAAAATTGAAGTTGCACAGAAGCCAGAGGAAAAGCCTGCTGAAAAACCAAGAGCCTCAAAGACCAGTGATAAGGCAAAGGAAAAAAAGTAATGGCAAACCGTATTTTTGTTGAGGCACAGGATATAGAAGTTCCCCAGAACCTTTGCGAAAATGCAGAGCGATTTCTAAATGTTGTTATGGAAAGGCAGAGTTACGACGGAGAGGAACTTTCTGTAACTTTCTGTGGCGATTCCTTTATTCAGGAATTAAACAGCCAGTACCGTAACATTGATGCCCCTACTGATGTTTTAAGTTTTGAAAACGGTTCTTCCTACGAGGACGAAGAGGGGCAGGTATGGAGCGTGATGGGAGACATTATAATCAGCATGGAAACCCTTAAGAAAAACGCTGACTATTTTGAAGTTTCCCAAAATGATGAATTAAAGCGTCTTTTGGTTCACGGACTTTTGCATTTGCACGGAATGGACCACGGCGAAGAACATGTTGAAAAGGGCAAAAAGCCTGAGTGCGAAATGCTCTGTATTCAAGAAGAAATACTTTCTGCAATGGATGCGGAAAAAATTATAGGATAATAACGATGGGTCTGTTTGGATTAGGTAAGAAGGAACTCAAGAAATCTGGAGCGGCTTCAGCTACTGATGCTGCTCAAGAAGAACTTCTGGCGGAAGAAAAAAATGACATGATAAAGGGCATAGAAGATTTGTCCGAAACCTCCGTCAAAGAAGTAATGGTTCCTCGCATTGATGTTGACTTTATTTCTGCCGACACTCCGGAAGAAGAACTGCTTGTAAAAATTACAGAAAGCGGACACTCTAGGCTTCCCGTCTACGAAGATTCCATAGACAATGTTATCGGAGTCCTTTATGTAAAGGATCTGATTGCCGCCATAAGCCGTAAGGAAAAAATCGACCTGCAGAAAATTATACGCAAGGCCTACTTTGTTCCCGAAAGCAAACGCATCGACAGTCTGCTAAGAGAGTTTAAAAGGCGTCACCTTCACATTGCCATTGCTATAGACGAATACGGCGGAATTTCTGGCATAGTCTGCATGGAAGACATCATAGAAGAAATTGTAGGCGACATTCAGGATGAGTTTGACAACGAAGTGGAGACGATTACTTCTGTAGGAGAAAACGCATGGATTTGCGACGGACGGGTTTCTCTGGACGAACTAAACGAGGCAATCGGTTCAGAATTTCCTACAGAAGACTGCGACACTCTTGGGGGATTTGTATTTGACTTATTCGGTAAGATTCCCGTCAAATTTGAAAAGGTTTCATGGGAATTCTGGGACTTTATTGTTCAGGACATGGAAGGCCATAAGGTAAACCGCATAAAGCTTGTAAACCGAAAGGAAAATTCCGACAAGCAGGACTCTTAAAACTGTTCGGGAGGGACGGTTATGGGAATAAAAACTAAAAGCATTTTTCTTTCTCTTGCATTTGCATTTTGTACTCTGAACCTGCATGCTCAGTCTGCGCTTTCTCTTTACAACAAGGGTAAGGCTCAGCAGGATGCAGGCAACTACTACAGTGCCGTGGAATCCTACCGAGAGGCCCTTGAACTTAACGGCCGCTACGGAGACGCCTGGTACGCCCTTGCACAGTGTACTTACGAACTTGACGAATTTGAGCTTTGCGTTCAGTATTCCGACGAAGCATTAAAATATGCAGTAAACTACAGCGAAATTTTAAACCTTAAGGCAATGGCTCTTATTTCTTTGGGTCGGCTAGACGAGGCAAAGACCGTATTCAACGAAGTTCTTTCTCGTTATCCCAACGATGTTTCTTCTCGCTTTGGACTTGCGGAACTAAGTCTTTTTAACGGTTCTCTTTCTGGTGCAGAGGGAATGTATCTTGATGCTCTTAAGCGTGACGGTACAAACCGTAAGGCTCTTCTAAGCCTTGCCCTTATAAGTGCAGAGCAGGGTAAGGATTCTGTTTCCCAAAGATATGTCAATCAGGCCTTGCAGTATCATTCTGGTAACGCTCAGGTTCACTATCTTGCCGCCTACCTTGCACTAAAGCGTGGGGACTATGAGGATGCGGAACGAAGGGCAAGAAGTGCAATGCAGATTGATCCTGACTATGACAATGCATACAGACTGCTTGCAAACATTCTGTATGAGCAGGAGCGCTATGCCGAAGCAGTAGAAATATGTGATTGGCGCATAATGCACAACCGCGCTCTAAGTGACGCTTGGTATCTTAAGGGGCGTTCTCAGCAGAAACTTGGTCAGACAGAAAAAGCTATTACTTCCTTTAACACAGGACTTTCCATAAATCCTCAGGACGAGATTATGAGGCTTGCACTGGAGCAGATTGTTGACACTCAACTTCCCATAGAAGACAGTCGGCGTTCAGCATGGGCAAAGTATCACATTTCAAGGGCAGCGGAATACAAGCGTGACTTTAACGGACCCTTTGAACGGTATGAATATCAGAGGGCACTTACAATAGATCCCTTGGGAAGCGATGCCAGACAGAAGTATGCGGCCCTCCTTTACAGAGACAGCCTGTGGGAAAGTTTTTTACAGCAGCTTAAGTTCATCGAAGAAAACAGACCAGAAGTAGACTTGAGCACAATTACTCAGACTGATGAAAATTCTCCCGTGGTAAAGAAGTCGGCTCAGCAGGTAGAAAACGAAGACTTTATCGAAGGACTGGAAAGCCTTATGGAAGACAACCTTGCCCATCTGTGGAACAAGGATCCCTTCTATTTGGATAAGACTCGTTGGTCAATTGGTGTCTACTATGTGTCAGAGGGAGTTCAGCTTATTCACCCTGATGCAGATCAGATTGTTTCTCAGGCTGTATGCGACATTTTTAGGGGAGAGGCGACTACAGCGGTAGAAGTTGACGGCAGTGCAGTGTCTGGTTACGGTGAGGCATATCGTTTGGCAAGAGCCGCCGGTAAGGATTATTTTATTCTGTTAAGCGTGGAAGAAATGGAGCGTTCCTTTAGAATAAAAGGTACCGTGTATTCCGCACGCACAGGAACCCAGACAAGCGTGATTTCTGTTTACCGCACTGGTAATGCAAGGGTGGCGTCGGCATTAAGACGGTTTAGGTCAACAGTGCTTTCTCTTCTTCCTATAAGGGGTCGCGTTCTTGCCCATTCGTCAAAGACAATTCTTACAGACTTGGGAAAAAATGACGGCATAGAAAAAGGCGCAGAATTTGATGTGGTAAAAAAAGGTGCAATAATTACGGCAGATTCAGGACCTGGAATTTTCTATCGCAGTTCTGACATTGTAGGTACATATGTGGTGGAAGTTTTGAACGAGGAACTTTCTTCTGGAACTTTTACCAAAAAAGGCTTTTACGATGTGCTTAACGATGATGACGAACTTGTGCTTGTTAAGCTTCCTTCCAAGAGCGAAGATGCTGATGGTTCTGTGCTTAGCGACACCCGTCCTTCTGGAGATGCCGACGGAGAAGCTGCCACACAGGCCGCAAAGGATGCTGCCCGTGAAGCAATAAAGGAAGACCTTGCCGTGTCTGCAAAAGAGTCTCCCCTTATAGAACTTATTCGCTCAATCCGCTAGTAGGCTTGGGGAATTTCGTACAGATCTAGGGCGTTTTCGGTCCACTTTCTTACAAGGGGACTCATGTCTTCTTCTGTGCAAAGAAAGTTTGTAACGGCGGAAGCATAGTCCTGCAGAAAGTAGTATGACTGTCCCAGATAAAATCGTGCCCTTCTTAGAGTTTCTGGGCTTCTGTCAGCAATAAGAAAAGCGCTCAAATCTTTACATGCCTTTTTATAGTCCTGTCTTATGAAAGAGGTTTTTAGTATGTCGAACAGGGCGTAATCGTCAGTACCCTTTGCAGGCATCATTAGGTCTTCTTCAAACACATAAGGTTCTGTAAATGGCTTTACAGGGGAATCTTTTTTTGCAAGAGTCCTTGCAATGGATTCGGTTTCGTAAGAGATTGTCTTTTTTGTGCCTTCTGTTCTGGACTCAAGCTCTATGTATGCAAGAGGAAGGCTTCTCTTGTCTCCCTGTAGGTTCTGGCCTTCTGCTGTCTGGGGTGCGTCCTGCACAACTTGGGAAGCTCTTACTGGAAGTTGCACCCTGCAGCCCTTTACTGTGGCGTTTACTCCGGGAAGTACTATAAGGTAAGGCTTTGCGTCTGCAAGAACTTCCTCTGGCATGGAGTCTGTTTCCTCGTCATAAAAAAGTTCGTCTTCTCCAAAGTCGCCTTCGCCCGTAAGTGTTATGACCGCATAGTAGTATTCTCTGTAGTCGGTAACGGTGTCCGTGTATGATGAGTATGTGTAGTCAAGAGTTGCCGCAAGAAGTTCTTCGTTTAAATCGTCTTTTGTGGTAAAGGGTCTGGTTGACTTGTATATGTTCTGCCGTATGATTCTTTGTCCCCTAGAAGAAGAGGGAAGGTTCCACGAGACTGTTATTTTGTTTGTTCCAGTGGGCATGGCCTGAATCCCGCTTACGACGGGGCGTGGTTCTTCTGCAAATGCCTTCATCGTAAATGCAGCGAGGGCTAGGAAAATTGTAAGCGTTCTGCAAGTTTTCATACATATATAATGAAGCAAAATGTACCGTTTGACAAGATGTTTTCTTTGCTTTATGCTGTAAATATGTTTGTTTCTGTAGTCTTAGATCCAGGTGGGGTCGAAGGTGCAAATGCTCTGGTTACTGTTCTTTCCGAGTACGGCTTTAAGAAAGTCCAGAGAACCTGCTGGGAAAACATGGATGTAACCGAAGCTAAATTATCGGAACTAAAAAAAAGCATAGACAAAGTTACTGACTATTACGACAATGTAAGAATTTATCAGTTCCCCATTGATGGAATGTTTGTCATTACTGAATTAAAGCAGAAGCGGTGGAAGCGGTGCCGCATTGGCCGTGGAGGAGGAAAATAATGCTTGAGGATTTAAGGGAACCAATTTCCGAGTTAAAGGAAAACATTATGGACGTTTGGGGGCGTCTTTGACCCGGACGACATTGCAAAAAAAATAGCCGAAAAAGAAGCTCTTACCACGGCTCCCGGATTCTGGGACGACAATGCAAAGGCAAGCAAGGTGATGAACGACATCAAGCTTCTTAAGGGACGCATTGAACCATGGAAAGACCTGCAGCAACAGGTTGCCGACATGGAAACTCTGTACGAACTGGGCATGGAAGAAAACGACCAGAGCGTAGAAAAAGAACTGCGCGAAATGTACAACAAGGCAAAAGCCGAATACGATCATCAGAGCATTTTAAATCTCCTTAGCGATGAAGTTGACAAAAACGACTGCTTCCTTTCAGTTCATGCTGGTGCCGGAGGAACTGAAGCCTGTGACTGGGCTTTTATGCTAAGCCGAATGTACCAGAGGTGGGCTGAGCGTCACGAATATAAGGTTGAAATTCTTTCACAGGAAGAGGCAGAGGGCGGACTAAAGTCCATCAATATGCGCATTTCTGGTGACTATGTTTACGGATATACCAAGGGCGAGGCCGGCGTTCACCGTTTGGTTCGCATAAGTCCCTTTGACGCAAATGCTAGACGGCATACATCCTTTGCAAGCGTGTATGTTTTTCCAGTGTTGGACGACAGCATAGAAGTAAAAATTGATCCCAAGGATCTTCGCGTAGATACCTTCCGTGCAGGAGGAAAGGGCGGTCAGCATGTAAACAAAACTGATTCTGCCGTGCGCTTTACTCATATACCGACTGGTATAGTTGTTCAGTGCGAAAGCGAAAGAAGTCAGCTTATGAACAGGGCCACTGCAATGAGCGAACTTCGATCAAGACTTTACGAATACTACAAGGCCGAAAAGGAAAAGGAAAACATGAAGTTTGCCTCTGAAAAAAAAGACATTTCCTTTGGAAGCCAAATCCGTAGTTATGTTTTCCAGCCCTACACAATGGTTAAAGATCACCGTACAAAGTTTTCTGTAGGAAACATTCAGGCTGTTATGGACGGAGACATAGACGAATTTCTTGACTCCTTCCTTGCCGCAAAGTGGAAAGGACTTCCTCTGGATTCTGACAATGACGATATGGGTGACGGTTCTGACGAGGTGTAGGATGCGCCGCATTTTGTCCTGCATAGCTGTTCTGTTTTTCTCTAGTTCATGCTTTTGTGCGGAATGGTGCCTTGCTTCACAGGAATTTGAATACACTCAGGTGAGGGAACTAACTTCTTCGGACAGAGCACTTTCTTCCTTGTTGCCTGAACTTGTTATGGAACAGATTTCTGCTGGACTGGTGCGTACTCCTTCTACTGACGAACTTTTGGAACGGAAGAGGGCAGATCTTCGCTCAGAAAGACTTTCCCTTTTTCTTCAACTGTCGGCTGCGGTTCAGGAAAGAGATTCTCTTGTTCTTTCTTCTTCTAGACTTTCCGAAAGCGCATACAAAAAAAATCTTAGGGATGCGGAAAAAAAAATCAGCGGCATAGAGGAAAAAATTTCTTCTAACATTGCAAAAGACACTGAACTTGTAGATTCTTTTTCGGAAGGTTCCATCGAAAGTAGCGTAAAGGAAGACATTTCTCTAAGTCAGAATCTTTTTGTTCCGTCGGAAGAAGCTTTAAATGCGGGAGTGCAAAGTTATCTTTACGAAAAGGAACTTGTTGCAAAAAAAATAAACGGACTCATAACTGCCTCAATAAGAGAGTATGGGGGATACATAGCCGTAACGGCAAATCTTTATGTTTACCCCGGTGCGGTGCTTGCGGCAACTGTTACCGAAGTTGGTTCTACAGAGGATGTGCTTTCTCTTTCAAAATCTTTGGCTTCTTCCCTGATTCCCTACATAACAAATAGCATTCCTGTAAACCTTTCTTTTTTAGTTCAGCCTGAATCTGCCCAAAGTGAAACTGTAATCACCATTGACGAAATTGTTTATCCCAAGGGTTCCATGACACATTCCGTAAGTGCTGGAACACATACTGTTGAACTTGCATGCCCCGGCTTTAATACAAAACGATTTACATATTCCTTTACAGAATCTTCAAATTATTCTATTGCACTTTCCCTTACCGAAGAAAAGGAATTTGATGTGGCCCTTACCCTAAAGAAGCAGATTTCATCGGTTTTTTATACTGAGGGAGTTCGCTCTGTAATGCAACCTGACGGTTCTGTGCATCTTCTGCTTGGCGACGAAAATACTTTGGGCTACATGGTTGTCCTTGACGAAGAGGGAAAGGCCACAGACAGTACTACTTTTTTCTACATTCCCCAAAACTTGCTTTCTGACGACGCTGCCCTTGTGCTTAATGCAAAGCCTTCTGATGCGGATTCACTTATAGACAAAAGGCGCATTTGGACATACCGAGCATACACCGCTCTTCTTATGTCACTGCCAACAACATTTATTTGCATGGGAAACTATAATTCCGCACTTCTTGCCTATCAGTCTGGTTCGCTAAATTCTCCTGATTCAGTTTATGCATGGAATACAGCCCGATACATTTCTCTTGGGGTAACTGTTACCTGCGGAGTATTCTTTATTGTGGAACTGGTGCGCTATCTTTACACTGCCGATTCTGTAATTCCGTCTAGGGTTACAAAGTCTCCCCTTGAAACTTCTAAGACAAATACTGGAGGAATATAATGTCGTTCGCTCAAAAATTAAAATCTCTGTTTGGACTCCATTCTTCTGCTGATGAAGATTTTTTTGATGACCTTACCGATGCTCTTGTGGAAGGTGATGTGGGTGCCCGTACCGCTTACGAACTGTGCGAGCGTCTGCAGAAAGTGTGCAAGGAAAAGAAAATCCGCGACCAGAAACAAATTGTCTCTGAATTAAAATCCATGCTTTCTGAATATGTAAAGGAAACAAAACTTGATGTGCAAAAGGATAAGACTAATGTCTTTCTTGTGCTTGGTGTGAACGGTGTGGGAAAAACTACAAGCGTTGCAAAAATGGCCCGCCTTTTTAAAGAGCAAGGAGAAAGTGTTGTCATGGCTGCCTCCGATACTTTCCGTGCCGCTGCAGTAGACCAGATAGCCCTGCATGGAGAGCGTCTTGGAATCCGTGTGGTAAAACATCAGATGGGAAGCGATCCTTCTGCAGTTGTCTTTGATGCAGCATCCGCATGTTCCTCTCACGGAGGGGGACTTGTTCTTGCCGATACTGCAGGCCGCTTGCACAATAAGGAAAATCTTGTAAACGAACTAAAAAAAATTGACAGGGTTGCGCAGAAATGTGCCAGCGAAGGATGCTATAAAAAAATTCTTGTAATAGACGCAACAACTGGTCAGAATGCAGTGCGACAGGCGGAAGTCTTTAACGAAGCCGTAGGTCTGGATGCGCTGGTGCTGACAAAATACGATTCAACTGCCAAGGGCGGAGAGCTTATTGCAATTGGTAAGGAATTGGGAATTCCCGTTGCATTTGTCTGCACTGGGGAACACTACGAAGACATTGCGCCTTTTTCTGCAGAGCACTACCTTAACGACTTTTTGGGAGAGTGACGGTTCGTGAATGTTCTTGCCGTGTCTTTTTTTCTTTATCTTCTCTTTCCAGTAATAGATGAATCACAGCCGTGGTTTGAGAAAGTTCTTGTAAATCCTCCCTTAAGTGAAAGCGAAAAGTTTATAAAAAAACAGGAGCTAGTTCAGTTTTTAACCGCTCCAAAATTTGTTTCCACAAAGGAAGAAGAAAGTCTTTTGGAAGAAAGTTCTGAAATGCTTCTGCTTAATTCCAGAAACGAACTTTCCCTTTTGCAAGTTCAGGACGAGCAACTTGCACTAGAGCATCTTCCCAACGGAAGCAGAGAAAGCATTACGGTAAACAGCAGTCAGATTGTGCGCCGTGAATACGATGACCTCTTAAGGCTTGCTTCTGTCATTGTCTGGAAAAATGCAAGGTCTGCCTCTGAGGTACTTCTACTTAGCCGTGAAAACTACATCTACAGTCAGGGGGAAGAATCCCACTTGATTCGTAAAGAAGTGTTTTATTACGACGCATCCCAGAATGTTTTTTCTTCCTGCATAACTGAATATGACGCTAATAAAAATCCTGTAAGAGAAGTTCGTAAAGGCGAAACTGAAAGCGTCATTACAAGAACATTTGACTATGACGGAAGACTCGTTTCTCAGGAAGAAGTTTTTACGCTTGAGGGAAAATCAACTGTCAAGCGCTTTGAATATACATATACTTCCTTTAGCGAGCCAAACATGTTCTACTTTGAAGACGGTATTTTGCGCATGACTCAGAAATACGAAGGAAACAGCCGCTGGAGGCAGACGGTTTTCTTTGATGGCGGATTTTCTGTTGTTACCCTGTATGAAGATTTTGTAAAGGTGGAGGAGCATTTTGTTGAAGGCGGAAACTAAAACTTCCCTAAGATGGATATTTTTTACATCAAGAAAATTCTCTTCTGTGGAAAAGGAAGGAAAGTCTCATGTAACTTCTTTTCTTGCTTCCCTTGGAATATGCTTTGGCGTTATGGTGCTTACTGTTGTTCTTGGAGTAATGAACGGTTTTCAAATGGGATTTAAGGATGCCATTATGGAAATTTCTTCCTATCATGTGAGAGTCTCTGAAATTTCATCTGATGACTTTGTGCCTTTTTTAAACTGGTGCGATGAACAAAAAAATGTAAAGACAGCCTATCCCTTTGCAGAGGCTCAGGGGCTTTTTGTAGGACGCTTTTCCAGACAGGCGGCTGCTTTGGTGCGTGCCCTCCCAGAAGATGTTCTTGAAACGGACGAAGGTCTTGCTAGAGAAATTACAATCACATCAGGAGAATTTGACTTAAGCGGTAACGGTATTGTTCTTGGCTCATCTCTTGCAAGGGAACTTTCTGCCAGAGTTGGTAGCGAAGTTTCCATTCTTGCCATGAGCGGTTCAAGTGATGCAAGTCTTATTTCTCAGGACAGAACTTTTGTGGTAACGGGAATTTTTAGGTGTGACTATGGCGACATAAACTCAACATATTCCTTTGTAAGCCTTGCTTCTGGTCTTTCTGCAATGGCCATGTCCCTTCCTCAAACGGTGGGCGTAAAGCTTTCCGACTCCTCCTCTGATGCAGTCTTTATTTCTTCTCTCGCGGAAGAGTTTCCCAATCTTTCTGCCGAAAGCTGGCGATCGTACAACAGAACTTTCTTTGGAGCACTCCGCATAGAAAAAAACATGCTCATGCTTCTGGTCATCCTAATTTTTGTTGTGGTTGCAATCAACATTTACAACGGAATGAAGAGAATGGTGTATGAACGAAAGGAAGAAATTGCCGTAATGTCTGCATTGGGCGGTAAGAAAAGGGAAATACTTTTTGTCTTTTTAATGAAGGGCTTCCTTATGGGATTCGCAGGAGCCACTCTGGGAACCGTCCTTGGACTTTTCCTGTGTGCAAATATGAGCACAGTTTTTTTACTTGTGTCAAAGCTTCAGTATTTCTTTACAAGGGTTGCCTTAAGTGCGATAAATCCCGAGGCTGCAATGTCTCTTTTTGAAAATCCCATGTATGCAATTTACGCTAGCATTCCTGCAAGGGTTTTTCCTGGAGAAGTGCTTGCTGTATTTTTGTTCGGACTTCTTTCTGCCCTAGGTGCATCAGCGCTTGCAGGCAGGGACATATTAAAACTTACTGTTGTGGAGGTTCTGCACGATGAGTAGTCAGACTGTGGTAATAAAGAATTTGGAAAAGACATATAAGACCCAGAGCGAGAGCCTTACCATTCTTCGCGGACTTTCCATGTCTGTAGAAAGGGGAACAAAGTGCGTCATTGCAGGCACCAGCGGAAGCGGAAAGTCAACCTTGCTTAACATTATTGGCGGACTGGACAGCCCTACTGCTGGAAGTGTTACTGTTGAAGGCTATGACATTTCTGCAATGTCGGAAGACGAACTTGCCCTTTACAGAAAAAAAACATTGGGACTTGTGTTTCAGTTTCATTATCTTCTTAAGGATTTTACTGCTTTGGAAAATGTATTTTTTCCAGCATACATGGCAGGACTTTCAAAAAAAGACGCTATGGAAAAGGCTCGTTCCCTGCTTGCCGATGTGGGACTTACTCAGCGAGAAAATCATCTTCCGTCTCAGCTTTCTGGCGGCGAAAGGCAGAGGGTGGCTGTTGCAAGAAGCCTCATAAACAATCCCTCTCTAATTCTTGCGGATGAACCTACTGGAAACCTTGACCCTGCAAATGCAGTGCTTATTGGAGACCTGCTTTTTTCTATGGCAGACCGCTACAAAAAAACGCTGATACTCGTAACCCACGACATGAACCTTGCAAAAAAAGGCGATATTCGCTACACGATAAAAAACGGCTCTTTGGAGAAACTGTAGCAATGTGTTTTAAATCAAGCCTGCTCTATGCAAAAAAACTTCTCTTTGAAAAAAATGCCGGGCACGGAAAAAGAACGCTTCTTGGTGCCATTGCATGCATTGCAATCAGTCTTGTTCCCCTTGTAGCTGTTCTCGTAATAAGTGACGGAATGATTGCAGGAATTACTGGTCGCATAATAGGACTTTCTTCTCAGGATATTTCTGTTGTAGTTTCTGGAGAGGAAGACTGTGCATCAAGTGGTGAAAGCCTTACCGCTTTTGCAGAGCGCATTTCTTCCTGCAGTGGAGTGGTGCAGGCTGTTCCTGAAGTACAGGGGACGGCTCTTGCGGTAGGTTCTTCTTCTCGCTCAGGTGCTACAGTCCGTGCTGTTCCTGAAGATTTGTTTGAATCCAACCAGCGCTTTAAAAATTATTTTACCCTTGTTGAAGGAAGCACTTCTTTTGAAACTTCTCGCACTGCCATACTGGGGCAGAAACTTGCCTCTGACCTTCATGTTTCTGCCGGTGACAGCATAAGGCTAATTAGCATTTCGTCTATGGGACAGGGAGAAGACGCTCGTGTGCTTCCCAAAGTTACGGTTCTTACTGTTGGCGGAATTGTTTCATGCGGATATCAGGAACTTGACGCACTCTGGCTCTTTGTTCCCCTTAAGACTGGATTTTCAGTTCTGCCCAAAAGTACCTCCAAAGTTTCTGTTGCAGTTGTAACGGAAGATTCTTTTTCTACAGCCCTTACAGATATTGCAAGGGGCATAAGGGAAAATGTCTACGGCTTTACAGGAGAAGAACCGGTTGACTCTGCGGCGGTTTATTTATGGAGCGAATTGAATGCTTCCCAATACGAAAATTTTGCATCTACAAAAGTTCTGCTCATTTTGATTATGTTGCTCATTGTTCTTGTTGCAAGCATCAACATAAGTTCTGCACTGATCATGCTGGTTATGGAACGCAGAAAGGAAATTGCAATTTTAAAAAGTCTGGGCGCTTCCTCTGGAGAAATTTCACTTTCTTTCCTCCTTACAGGATTTGCATCTGGAATTGGTGGAGTGCTTATTGGTCTTCCCCTAGGACTACTTGCTTCGGTAAATATAAATCCCATAATTTCCTTTATGGAAAAAACTGTTAATGCCGCAAACAGAATCCGCATTTCGCTTCTTACTGGAAGTTCTGCCTCTGCCCTTGACATAAAGATTCTTGATCCGGCTTATTACCTACAGGACATTCCTGTTACCATTCCCTTTATGGAACTGTCGCTCATAGTTGTAGGCACTCTGATTTTATCTCTACTTGCGTCTAGTATACCGGCGTTACGGGCTGGAAGAGAAAAACCCATAGACACTTTGCGTAAAATGTAGAAATACGGTAGAATGTAATCATGGTTTGTGATTTTTGTCATGAAAGGGAATCGGTAATTTATCTTGAGCAGATAACCGTTAACGGTCAGAAGAGGCGCATCAACCTGTGCATGGAGTGTGCCATTGAAAGGGGAATAAGTCCTGATCCCAAAAATATAGAAAACTCAATAGGTCAGCTTTTTAGGGAACTTTCTGCAAAGGCAAAAAAACTGGAGCAGGAAAATTCTCGCATGTGTCCTGTATGCGGAACAAGTCTTAGAGAAATTCGCAAGACTGCAAAAACCGGCTGCCCAGAATGCTATGCAATCTTTAAAAACGAAATACAGCAGTATTTGGACGGGAAGGGAATTCACGGTGAATACACAGGAACAATGCCTGCTCGCCTTACCACATTCCATTCAGTGCTTACAGACAGAATTGCTCTTCAGAACAAAATGAACGAAGCCATAAAGAATGAAGATTACGAAAAGGCCGCACTGTACAGAGACTTCCTTCGCGCTTTGGAAAAAGCACCTGTTGCTGGAGGGGAAGACGAAGAATGAATGTTTCTGATGTTTGGTATTCACACCACGGTGATGATGACGATGTTGTTCTTTCGTCACGGGTGCGCCTTGCCAGAAATCTTGCAAACTTTCCTTTCCCCACAAAATTTCGCGGTTCAGATGGAGAAAGAATTCGCTCTATTGTCTTTGACGCATTCAATCAGTTGGACAATGCTGAATCTTATCATTCCATTGCAGTAAATCAGTTCATGCCCTCGGGAACAAAAGTTCTTATCGAATGTGGAATTCTTGAACCTGTGCAGGATGACCGAGATTGCGGAGTTGTTGTTCGTGCCGACGGAAAAGTTTCCTGCACAGTAAACATCTGTGACCATGTGCGAATTGCTGTATTTTCTTCGGGGCTAGATTTTGCTCTTTCAGAGGGACGCTATGTTGATGCTGGACTCCAGAAGAGCGTTCAGTTTGCGGCAAGTTACGACTTTGGTTACCTTACTTCTTCCCTGTTTGATGCAGGCAGCGGAATGAAGCTTTCCTGCAGATTGCATCTTCCTGCTCTTACACTGTTGGGCAGAATAGGTTCTGTTGGCGACAGTCTAGGCAAGAAGGGATTTTCCTTTACAGCAACATACGGACTTGGAAGCAAGGGCTCTTCCCTTGGTGCTTTTTATACGGCCTCTTCGCTAAACTGCCGCGCAGGTACAGAGTTTGATCAGAGCGCTTCCATGCAGGCAGCCATGAGGCAGATTGTGGAACAGGAACGCCTTGCCCGTGAGCAGTGTTCCCGGGAACTTTCCACCATGATTAAGAATTCCGTTTATCGATCTTATGCGCTTGCCAACTACAGCATGCTTTTGGATACAAAGGAAGCTATAGAAATCATAAGCGGATTAAAACTCGGCATGGATATAAAACTTCTTGAGGGAACGGTGGAAAATTTAAATGCCCTTCTGTACCGCATTCAGGACGGTCATCTTGAACTTGCACTTAAAGACTGCCACTTTGATTTAGAAGAAGACATTTCCCAAAGTCCTTCAAAAAAGAACGAACGGCTCAGAGCTTTGGTTTTAAAGGAAACTGCACAGGCTCTTTACATAGCTTAGTAAACTGGAGAACATGATGATGAAAAACCTTTCGCCTCGGGCACAGCGTCTTATTATTGCACTTGCGCAGGACGAGGCATACAAATTTGGAAGCGAGCAGCTTTTGCCTGAGCATGTTATTCTTGCAATGCTTAGGAGCGGTGACGGTTTGGGCTATCTTACCCTTAAGGCTCTTCGCATAAATGTGCTTACACTGCAACTTACCATAGAGCAAAGTATGCCTTCTAGGGTACCACTTTCTTCCACATCTGATATTCCCATGTCGTCTCGTTTACAGTCTGTGCTTGATGTTGCGTCTGTAGAGGCTCGCACACTTCATGCAAACTATGTGGGAACAGAGCACATTCTTCTTGCCTGTGTTAGGGAAGAAAATTCTCTTCTTTCTAGATATTTTGCAAAGGCTGAAATTTCTCTTACCCTGGTGCGACAGACTGTTTCAGAAATCGAAAGGAAGATTCCTTCTTCTGCTAGGGCTGACGGAATGAAGGCCGCTGCTGATGCACTGTTTCAAAGTAATACTCCACCCGAACTTTCCATGTCTGACGGAAGTTCTTCTGTAAAGTCAAAAAGCCAGCAGGGTATACTTGCTCAGTTTACCAGAGACCTTACAGAAGTTGCCCGTAACGGCCTGTCTGATCCTGTGGTTGGTCGTGACGAAGAAATTAGCAGGGTGATTCAAATTCTTAGCAGAAGGACAAAAAACAATCCCGTGCTTGTGGGTGACCCAGGTGTAGGAAAAACCGCAATAGTTGAAGGTCTTGCTCAGCATATAGTAAAAGGAACTGTTCCTCGTGGACTTCTAAAAAAACGAGTGCTTACTCTTGACCTTGCTGCCATGATTGCAGGAACAAAGTACCGCGGAGAATTTGAAGAACGCATGAAGCGCATGATGAAGGAAGTTAAGGAAGCAAAAGATGTAATCCTTTTTATAGACGAACTTCATACAGTCATTGGCGCAGGCGGACCAGAAGGTTCTATGGATGCAAGCAACATAATGAAGCCAGCGCTAAGCAGAGGAGAGATTCAGGTAGTTGGTGCGACTACTACAAAAGAGTACCGCAAGTATCTTGAAAAGGACAGCGCCCTTACCCGACGCTTTCAGAAGGTAAATGTAACCGAGCCTTCGCAAAAGGAAACTGAGCAGATTCTTTACGGATTAAAGAACCGCTACGAAGATTACCATCATGTAATTTATGATGACGGAGTTATTGAATCAATTGTTACATATTCCGAGCGCTACATTTCTGAACGGTGTCTTCCCGACAAAGCTATAGACATTTTGGACGAGGTTGGTGCCGCAAAGAAAATTCAGGAAGAAGCTCGTCCCACTGAACTTGAGGAACTTGAGCATTCAATAGAAGCACTTACCGAAGAAAAGAAGCGTCTTGTTGCTGAACAGGATTACGAGAAGGCTGCCTTTGTAAGAGATAAGGTTGTGGAACTTAGAAGGCGTCTTGACGAATTTAGCCTGTTCTGGAAAAACAACGAAACTGCAATGCGTCCCCATGTTACCCAGGATGATGTATGTGCAATAATCAGTTCTGTAACGGGAATACCTCTGGAGCAGCTTGACGATGGTGAAACAACTCGTCTTGTAAACATGGAGCAGGAACTCCACAAGGATGTAATAGGTCAGGATGAAGCAATCTCGCTCATAAGCAGTGCAGTAAGGCGGAGTAGGGCTGGCGTTTCTTCGCTCAAGCGTCCTCTTGGTTCATTCATATTTCTTGGACCTACAGGTGTGGGAAAAACTCAGCTTGCAAAGGCTCTTGCAAAATTTCTCTTTGGAACAGAAGAAGCCCTTATTCGCGTAGACATGAGCGACTACATGGAAAAGTACAATGCGTCAAGACTTGTGGGTGCACCACCGGGATACATAGGATACGAAGAGGGTGGAGTTCTTACAGAAGCAGTTAGGCAGCATCCCTATTCCGTAGTTCTTTTGGACGAAATAGAAAAGGCCCACTCAGATGTCTTTAATCTTCTGCTTCAGACTCTTGAAGAAGGAGAACTTTCAGACAACCTTGGACACACCGTAAGCTTTAGAAACTGCCTGCTCATAATGACAAGCAATGCTGGAGCAAGAAACATAATGGCAACAGGCCGCCTTGGTTTTTCTACTGCAAGAGACGGCGTGCTTCCCTATCAGGAAATAAAAGCTGGAGCCATGGAAGAACTTAAGCGAATCATGTCTCCGGAACTTTTAAACCGAATTGATGATGTAGTAGTCTTTAACGCACTTACCCGTGAGCAGGTTAAGGAAATCCTTGCCATTCAGCTTGGCGAACTTGAAACTCGTCTTGCGGAACAGAAGCTTACCCTTACTGTAAAGCCCAAGGCAAGGGACTACCTTGTAGACAACGGTTACGAGCCTTCTATGGGTGCGCGTCCAATGCGACGCCTTATACAGCGCGAAGTGGAAGACAGGCTTGCCACTCTTATACTAAGCGGAAAGAGGGGAACAAGTAATTCTCTTGTGGTTGATTTTGTGGACGGAAAAATATCCGTTGCATTTAAAAAGAGTCGTGCAAAGAGTTCTACCCAAAAGCAAAAAGAACATTGCGTAACGGAAGTTTCTGATTTATAATTTACTTGAGAGGTGTACCATGAAGGAATTTTTGCAGTATGATGAAGTTCGAAACAATGCCCTGTTACTTGCTCACAAAATGTATGCGGAAGACGGTTTTGTTCCCGATGTAATTTACGCATCCTTAAGGGGTGGCGCATACATGGCAAACATAATCAGCGAGTATTACAAGGTTGCCCTCAAGGACCACAAGCCTGTGCTCTATGCCGCAGTGGTTGCCAGAAGCTATACCGATGTTAATCAGCATGATGAAGTCCGTGTGGACGGATGGACATATTCCCCAGAGTATCTTCGCCTTGGAGATAAGGTAATGCTTGTAGACGACATTTGCGATTCAGGACGCACTTTGAATTTCTTGACCAACGAACTTTTAAAGACGGGAATCCCCAGAAGTAACATTAAGGTTGTGGTTCATGACTACAAGTGTTTTACATATAAGGAAACCCTTCCCATAGTGCCCGACTACTACTGTCGCAAAATTGTGGTGGACTCTCCCGAGCAGAACAGGTGGATAAACTACATGAGTCACGAAATGGTGGGTCTTACCAGAGAGGAACTTGAGGAGCATTACTACAAGCCTTACCCCAAGCTTAAGACCGCACTTGAGCCTTTGTTCAAGGACTAAGACGGAGGTGCAGATGAAAGCCCACCACGCACTTTGTTTTTTTTACCTGCTCATGGTACCCCTTGCATTTGCCTTTGAGTTTTCCGACATCATAAGTCCTACAGAAGGAACTTGGGCAAACATGCAGCCTTTGGTTTTGGATACCTCCGACGGAAGCGAACTTTACTATTCCCTTACCGGAAGCGATCCTCTTGAGTCAGGCTTTGCATACGATGGACCCGTACTTATTGACGAGGCGGGTAGCGTAAGTATAAACATAACTGCACTGGACGGGGAGGGCAGAAGAAAGGACTTTTCCGTTTCGTATAGTGTTCAGCCGTCATCCGTAGTTTTTTCTGACCCTGACGAATCCCTTTTTATTCAGGCAATTTCTTCAAATCCAATTAGAAAATATGTTTCGGGTTCATTCTTTTCCATCCCCGAAAGATTCCTTTGGTGCATTGGAAAACCTATAATTCCCAACAAGAGCGGCAAGAGGCTTTCCCTTTCTTCGCAGAATAATGTTGACCGCTATGTTTCTTGCTCTGTAACAGAGGGCACTTCGCTGTGGCAGTTTGTAATTCACATTGTGCCAGATTCAAGTCTTGCACTTAAGGATGAGGAAAGAACAGTTCCCTTTGAACTTAAGGATTGGGAAACATTTGTCTTTACAGGCGAAAAACTTATTTATCAAATAGACGATGAATTCTGGACCGCATCAAAAGAAGCGCTGCATCTTGACAGAAGTGTTCAGCATGTTGTGCGCTGGCAGTCCATGGATTATGAATTTGGTAATCCAGTGGAAACTTTTGTTCTTCCTGCAAAGCCAGAACTTTCCTACTTTACAAAGACAGACGGTACTAGCGAGTTTTTTATTAACAGTGAAAACTTTACTCTAGGAAAAGCAAGAATGCCATCTTCCGATTGCGTTACGGTGGGTAGCGGTAGATTTGATTCTGTTTCTGTAGATGTCTTTGAAGACGACAGCATAAGCGGACTTTTGGAACTTGGCGTTTATTACGATGGAGTGTATCAGGGTGATTTGAGTTCAGCCTTTTATGTAGACAAAAAACTTCCTCAGCCTCCTGTAATTTCTTCTTCCGAAAAACAGTCTTATGCTCGTTCCCGAGTGCGCCTTACCATAACCGGTGAAGATGATGCGGACATTTACTATGCCGTAAGTTCTCCAGTAGAATCCGATTCAGGATTTTCTCTTGATTCTGAAGAACTGTTTTCGTCTGTTAGGCAGGGAACATTTTCCCTTTACAGAAAGGGATCTGAAATTTCACTTTCTTCCCACTCAAGAAAGGCAACTTATTACAAGGTGTCTGCCTATTGCCTTGACAGGGCGGGAAACAAAAGTCCCACTACGGAATATCATGTGGTGGTGGACGAATTTAACTTTTACATTTCTCCCCAAGGAAGCACACTTAACTCTGGTGCAGTGCCTGACGGAAGTTATTCAAATCCCTTTACGGATTTTTCGGAAGCTCTTGCAGCACTAAAAAAGAGTTCCTACATGACTCTTCATGTTATGGGCGACATGGTGCTTCCTTCTGGAGACACTGTAATAGAAACTTCATGCGTCCTTACGGGAAACAATGTTCGCATTACCGTGCCGGAGGATGCAAGAATCCTCATTAACAGTGCAGATTTTGAGGCGGAAGGAATTGTCTTTGAGAGGGCAGCAGGAAATTATTCCCCAAAGGAAACTACGGAACTTTTTTCTGTAAACGGTGGATCCCTTACCCTTCGTGCCTGTGAGGTTGTGGGAACATTCCAGTCCAACGGAATTTTAATTGACGCCGATGATGCGCTTGTTTCCCTTGAAGATTCAGGACTTACGGTTCAAGCTTCCTCCTATGCGGCGGTGCTTTCTTCTTCCGCAGTAAATGCAACTGTTTTAAGGTGCAGGCTTACTTCTGTGGGCGATGTTGCTGTGGGGCTTTCCCTTAATGCAGGAACTGTTCTGTGTGATTCTTCCTCTTGTACCCTAATTACCCGATTGGGACGTTGCCTTGAACTGGTTAATTCTGTTGCCCATGTTACAGGCTCTTCCTTTGTGGCGCAAAGGGAAGGTTCTCTTAAGGGAACTGTTGCGGTGTGGAAAGATTTAGATTCCCTTCTCTATGCAGAAGACAACGAGGAGTCTGGATTTTGAATTTAATTGCTCACTTTACTGCAGGTCTTGACGAGGCCGGTCGAGGTCCGCTGGCAGGTCCTGTAAGTGCCGGCTGCGTAATTCTTCACCCAGACTTTGACATAACCCTCCTAAAAGACAGCAAGGTTCTTTCGGAAAAAAAACGGGAACAGCTGTTTGACATGATAACTTCTTCCTGCTGTTGGGGGCATTCTTTTGTTTCTCATGAGGAAATTGACCGCATTAACATTTTAAATGCAAGCCTTAAGGCAATGCGTTTAGCCTATGAGCAGGTTGTAGAAAAACTTCCCCAGTGGTGCGAAAAAAACAAAGTGGAATTTCCCGGTTTGGAATTTGTAAGGGCTGTTGCAGACGGCAATAAGGTTCCTGATGTTCCAAACTGCATTGCTGTGGTAAAGGCTGATGCAACGGTTCCCTGTGTAAGCGCCGCAAGCATTATTGCAAAGGTTTTGCGAGATAGGCTTATGTGCGACTATGACAGGCTTTATCCCGGTTACGGTTACGCAAAGCACAAGGGCTACCCCACAAAGGCACACAAGGAAGCATGCCGTAAACTGGGGCCTTCTCCCATACAGAGACTTTCTTTTTCCTATTAGATTTTAAGGCGTTTAGTATTCAGTCGTGGTGGTAACTTCACGCTTGGACTTTACATGAACTACTTTGCCGGTGCGCTTGATGCCGTCGGATTCTTTTTCTGCGCGTTTTTCTGCAACAAGGCGGCTTTCTCCCTTTCTGCGGTAAACTTTCTTTGTGTCGGAATCGCGCTTTTCTCCGTCGGATTTTGTTCCTTCAGAGTGGGCGTACTTTGCTTCTCTTGCGACCTTCTTTTCTGCACGCTGCTTTGCACGCTCCTTGCGTTCTTTTTCTATGAAGTTTAGGGACTGATCCATTCCGCTTAAGAAATTTTTCATGTCGTCCTCAAAGACAACTATTGCACGGCGACCGTCCTCTCCTTCCTTTAACTTGCTTTCTACAATCTGAAGAAAAACATCGCCTGCGCGGTTTTCTTTTACATTGAAAAAGTACGATCTGTTTGTGAGCGTAACCTGTGTGGTAAACAATTCACCGCGAATGCCCATGATGTTCCTTCCTTACTAAAAAAGTGCTTTACTCTACCATGTTTTATGTTTTGTTTCAAGTGAGGCCGTATGTCCCTAGTGCATGAACTTTGCAGACAGGAAAACAGCTTCGTCAAAGAGTTCCTTCATGGCTTTTGTTGTTGTGGAGGAACCGAAGCTGAACCTTACTGCAGTTTCCTTTTCTTCAGGGCTAACCTTCATCGCGTCCAAAATAGGTCTAGAGGCTTTTGCGGCGGAGCATGCACTTCCAGTAGAAATGTAGTAGCCGTCTGCGCTCATTGCACGAACCATCACCTGACCGGGAATTCCCTTAAAGGCAGCCTGCACAATCCATGGAGAAAAATTTTCATCAGGAACTTCCTGTCCTCTTGTGTGGGGAATTACAGTGCATCCCTCTATTGTCCTTAGGGCTTCCACAAACTGAGATGTAAGGGTCTGCTGCTCAAGAAATTTCTTGTACATGACGGGATTTTTTTCTTCCGCTTTTTTTGTCATGTAGTACTTTTCCATGCAGAGGGCCATTGCTTCCGCACCAAAGAGGTTTTCGGTTCCGCTCCTTATGTTTTTTTCCTGACCGCCGCCCCTTAAAAAGGGAGTGATTGCCTTTGCAAGATAGAGGAGTCCTATTCCCCTTGGTCCGCCAAGTTTGTGTGCGCTGAATGCCGCAGAATCTATTCCGGGGTAGCTTATGTCTAGGGGAATCTTACCAGCCGCCTGAACACAGTCCACATGGAAGAAGGGCTTTCTTTTTGTTTTTCCCACGCGGGTAAGCATGTCTGCAATTTCGTATATGGGCTGTATGGCTCCTGTTTCGTTATTGACTGCCATTACCGCAACAAAGGCTGTGTCAGCCTCAAGTTTTTCTTCTATGCTTTGTGCAGAAATGAATCCGTTCCTGTCAGGTGCCAGACTGATTACCTTCCATCCGCAGAGTTGAATGTTGTTTGCCATTTCCCTAAGGGCGGGATGCTCTATGCCAGTGATTATAACTGAACCCTTCTGGGGGCGAGTAAGAACTGACAGCAGGGGAATATGATCGCTTTCTGTTCCGCCGGAGGTAAAGAAAAGCTGCTCAGGCTTTACTTCCATTGCAGAGGCGCACCGTTCTCTTGCACTTTCAAGACATTTTCTTTCTTCCGTTCCGTAAAAGTGCTGACTGGAAGGATTTGCCCAGTGCTCAAGTGAAAAGTCAAAGGCCGCCTTTTGTATTTCCTGATCAGCAGGGGCTGTTGCAGCCCAGTCAAAGTAGTGTTCAGATTTCATTTTAGTACCTGCAAAACTTCCTGCTCAGAAACTTCCTGAATCAGGTTTTTTCCTATGTCCTTCTGCAAAATAACGCGTAGACTTCCCTGAGCCTTGTTCTTTTTGTCTTTCTTCATTGCGTCAAGGATTTTTTGCGCCAGCAAGTCTGCATCTGTGCCGTTTTGGGTAAGCACTGAAGGAATGGACTTCATGTCGTAGCCGTAGCCCGAAAGAATGTCCTTTGCCTCTTTAGCAAACTGTTCTGTGCATAGTCCCTTTGAAAGGGAAAGATCTATAGCCCGTCCCATTCCCCATGCAACAGCTTCTCCGTGGGTTATGGTGCCCAGACCTGCAACGCTTTCCAGTGCGTGTCCGAAGGTGTGTCCTAGGTTAAGAAAAGCCCTCTCTCCTTTTTCTTTAAAGTCCTTGTGTACGATTTTTGCTTTTGCCGTAGCGCATTCGGCAATTACTTTTTCAAGGATAGCCTCATCCCTTTTTAAAACAAGGTCTTTCTGGGTTTTTAAAAGTTCCGTCATTCCTGGGGAAAATAAAAATGCAGTCTTTACGGCTTCTCCCAGTCCAGAGACATATTCCCTTTGGGGAAGGCTTTGTACGAACTTGGGAAACACATGGAGTAGTTCAGCAGGATAAAAGGCTCCTATCATGTTTTTGTAGCTTTCAAAGTCGCAGCCTGTCTTTCCACCTATTGCGGCGTCAACCATGGAAAGCAGAGTGGTGGGAACAAATTCAACAGCTACACCTCTTTTGAATATGGAGGCGGCAAATGCTGTCATGTCGGAAATTACGCCTCCTCCTATGGCGACAAAAATGGCTCCCCGGTCAAAGTTGTGGTCAAGGGCCACCTTTACTATGGCAAGAACATGGTCAATGTCTTTGTAGGCTTCTCCTGGGTCAAGACAAAGCAGAATGTCCCTTCCGTTTCGTGCGGAAAAAACTCTTTCTGATTCCTTTGTAAAAAGTCCTGCAAATTTTTTTAATGGTTCAAGTTCCGCTATGTTGGTGTCGGTTACAAAAAGGCGCATGGGGCCTTGTCCTGTAAGGGGATAGAGTTCCGTCAGTTCAGGCTGGTCAGAATAAAAACGGATTTCTGTTTTTGTAAAGCCCGAATCCTTGGGAAAGCGTAAGTTAAAAGACATGGTTTTGTTCATGCCCTTATTTTAATAAGTTTCGCCTTCCATTGCAAGAAAGTCCTGCATTACCTTTCGTACCCGGCTGGTCTCCCTGTCAAGAATCCTCTCGTAGTCCAGTTTTCCGGTAACAATGCGCTCCCTTTCGTCTTCCCAAGCCTGTTGGTCGGTTATGTAAAGAAAGTAGTATTTGGTAACATTTGCTTTTTCGGCCCAGAGTTTTGCCTCTTCCCAGTAGTAGTAGCACGCCTCGTAGCAGGAAAGAGCCTTTTCTAGGTCGCGCAAATATTCATCTTTCCAAGGGGCATCGTAAAAGTAGGCCACATCCTTGTCGTAGATTCGTCCTAGGCGGAGGTGCTGCTCAATCAGCTTAAGGTTTAGGTGCATCATGAAAAGGGCCCTGTATTTTTCCCACTGAGCTTCAGTTTCTATTTTTGCCATTGCATACTGGGGATTGCAGAAGTCCGCATTTACTGCTTTTTCTAGCCAGTAAATGTTTTCCATGCAGTCATCGGGGAGCTGCTGGTAGTGGACATGGTAGAGTCTGTAGTAGTCTTCCTTGTATTTTACCACATAGGCGTTTGCATCCTGCGCTCCAAAGACAAAAACAAGGGCAAGGAGCACAAGCACTTTAAGAGGACGGCAGGTTGCATTAAAAATAGACTTCTTCACCCTTTAAGTATCGGAAGGGGATTTGACTGTTATTAGGGCAATTTGCTTATATTTTTCCAGATGATTTTTGATATTTCGGCTGGGCTTTTTGTGGCGTCTAGCCTTACGATTTTCATTCCCTGGCCTTCTTGGGTTCTATCGTAGCGCTTTAGTATTTCTTCGTAGGCACTTCTGGTCTTTACAAGAAAGTCCAGCTTTTCGTAGATTTCTTTGGCACCCCGTCTGCTTACCCGCTCTAGTGAAACTTCTGGATCTATGTCAAAGTAAAATAGCAGTCCGGGAAGGGGAAATGTGCTGTTTAAAAGGGAGGGCAGTGTCATTCCGCATCCTACGCTCTGATATGCAAGACTAGAAAAAAAGTACCTGTCCGAAACTACCGCCCTGTAGTCCCTGCATGCCGCCTCTATTCCGGTAACAAGGTTCCTGTCGCCTTCTGTAATGAGCTTTCCGTACACATGCTCGCACCTGTCTGCCGCAAAAAGAAATGCCGCAGTCTGGGGAGTTACTTCCACATTACCCGAAAGCACCTGACGCAGGAATTTTCCCGTGTCGTAAGATGTGGGCTCTGTCGTAAACAGAAAGTTTTTTGCTTCTGGGCGGGCCTTGAGCATCTTTAGTTGGGTTGTGGTTCCTGCTCCGTCAATACCTTCAAGTACAATAAAATTCTCTAATACCATAAGAAAACCTACCATAAAATCAAAAAAAATGGTACAATACCATGGGGTCGTATACGACTGTATGAAATCTAAGGTAGTCAAAGTTATTATAGGCTTTATACTTTTCCTCTTGCTTTTAGCGGCAACGGCTGCATCACTGCAACCGGTATACCGTCGTGTAAACAGTGAATTTTTAAAAGTGGAGCAAAAATATCTTGCCTTACTGACCGAAAAGACCGACCTTCGTATTTCCTACAAATCGCTTTCTCCCTCCATTTTAGCAGGAATCCGCATAAAAGGTATAGAGGTCTGTGACGCAGAATCTTCTGAAGTTCTCTTTACGGCAAAAAAGGCAGTCCTTTCCTACAGCCTTAAGAAACTTCTTGCAGGAGACATGGAGCATGCCTTTAGCAAGTTGACTGTAAATTCCGCATCCTTTACTTTTGACTTGGAGGAAAACTGGAATGTCTTCCAGCGCATCTGGATAGAAACTTTGGGTCACGAAGAAAAGAACATTTCTCCCGAAGAAATGACAGCGGAAGATTTGGTTCTGTTTAACAGGGACACACAAAAGACCCTTACAAAACTCCTGCACGCCTTTCCCTTTGATGTGGTTCTAAAAAACATAAACATTCACCTTATTCATCCTCAGGCTGATGTTACCACCTTTGTTAAAAACCTTAGAGCAAAAAAACAGGACGGAACAAACTATCTTTCTGTTTCTGGTAAGGGCGAGGCCATTGCATCCCTTCCTGTTCTTGACGGTGACACAGTGGGCTTTAACTATACGGTAAGCGGAACTTTTATTCCTGAACTTACAGACAGTACCCTCATGCTTTCAGTTTCTCAGACTTCAAAAGCGTCCTACACGCTGTACAGGGGAGACTTTCTTGCCCGCTATGCAGACCAGCATCTTTCAGTGCTTTCTACCCAAAGGCTTCTTCCTTACTTTATGGCATTGGATCTTAACCTAGACACCTCTGATGTTTTTGTAGAAGCATCCTTTGAAGACTTTAATCCTTTTACTCTGGTAAAGGCTCCATCACTTTCCGGGGCGGCGGCTTCCCTTGTGGGCTCAACTCTTAGCGGAGGTATGGATGTCCTTTACAGCATTAAAAAGCATACTTTGGAATGGAATGCCGATGCCTCTGTTTCCCTTTCAAAAAAACTTGCACCAAAAGGAGAGCGTCTTGCATTAAAAGCAAAGAGCAACAACACTGACATAGAAATAGATTCCCTTATAGCAAGCGGTTCCCTTGCCTCAGGTTCGCTTACAGGCACATTTAACATACCCATGCTGCAGCCTTCCGGTCAGGCAAAACTTGACTATTACACGCTTCCCAACGGAAACAGAATTTCTGCAGAACTTTTTGTAGATCCTGTGGGCGACGGTTTTTCATGCTACATTCCGTCACTGCGTTTGGGTAACGAGCAGGTCTTTAATTCCGTTCAGCTTGACATAGACCCTAAGGATGAGTCCTGGGATTTTGAATTTTCCTTAAGCGATTACACCCACCTTGATTCCGATGAGCCGGGAGAACTTTCTGTAGAAGGAACATTCTCTTTGGGTTCTTATCCGTGGATTCAAGCTTCGGTTTCCATAGCGTCATTCTATCTTGATTCCGTTGCCCGTTCTTTAGCCTTTGTACTTGACGGCGACATGCAAGAGACTGTTCAGAATCTGATTCCGTCTTTGGAAGACTTTATCATGATTAACGAACTCTATCTTTCTTCTGACTTTAAGTCTGTAACATTCAACTCGCCCTACATGTTCATTGTAAGCACCGACTTTGACTCAATGCCTCTTGCGGCCCTTGCTTCATTTGACGGTAACGACGAGTCTGTTTCGGTTTCTAGCCTGCAGGTTTCTTATGGAAAAAACCTCTTAAAGGCTTCTGCCGATGTGGACCTTTCGCTAGAAGAAAAATCCGCCCTCTTTATTGCAGACCTTAACTTTAACGACATTCCTTATTCCCTAAGCGGATCCCTTCTTGACGGCAAGTGGCTTTCGGTTACTGGCGACTACGGACTTGCAGTTTCCACATCCCTTTCTTCGCCTCTTTCTGGAACGGCTACAATTCAGTCCTTCCCACTTTCCATAAACGACTACCTGCTTTCACTGTCATTGGATTCAACATTTGCATATTCCAAAAACTTCGGATTTTCAGTAGACATTGAGGCATTTGAGGCAGAAGAGTTAAGCGGAAAACTTCCCTTCATGCCGCGCATTGCTTTAACTGGTCGCCTCTACGATCAGAGTTTTGTTATTTCAAGTCTTTCCTATGCAGACAGCGCCTCTGCTCTTTCTGGTGACGGATTCCTAGTCTGGAGCAGAAACGATGATGTCTTTGAAGCTTTTTCCCTTCAGCTTGGACTTGACAGCGATGTTTCAAAAGAAAATGTTTTTCTTTCTGCCTCTCTTACAAATCCCCTTATGGCACCTCTTAACGGAGAAGCCCTGCAAAAGGACTGGTTCTTTGACGCTCAACTGGACATAGGCTCTCTTCTTATGTCGCGCTTTCTTTCTTTCCAGAATGCGGACGACACCCTTAGCGCAACTGTCCTTGCAAGTGGCACTGCGGAAAATCCCTTTATCTCTGCGGAAGTAAAGGGAGTCTCTGTAGAGTTTAACGGAAATCCTGCAGTGGCAAGCGGAACATTTGTTCTTGAAGACGGAACTGTGGGAATCTCTCGCCTTAACGCTTCATGGAACGGAATAAGACTTTTAAATCTTGAAGCGGGAATTGATGTGTCTTCCTTTAACGGACTTGCCCAGTCTACCCTAGATGTTGACTTTATGGGAAAGACATTGAATGCGCCCCTTACCATAACAATAGAAAATGCAGGAGAGCCTTACCCAGAGGGAACTCCTATTTTAGAGATGCTTTCCATTCCAAACAATTTTACTCTTTCCATAGATTCAAACAGACTGAGCGGAAACCTTACTAAAAAAGATGTTCCCCTTCATCTGGAACTTAACCGCTATTCCGATGAAGAATTTGACATGTGGGAATTCCGAACTGACGACTACTTTGGTGCTTCTGGCTACCTTTTTGACAACGGTCAACTTACTGTTGCAATAGAAGACTCCAAGCCTCTGCACTTTATGTTGGACGGTTCAATCAATACAAATCAGATAGACTTTAACCTTTCAAACTTTTATCTAGACATGTCTCAGTTTGCATTCCTTGTAAACTCCGACATTTTCTCTGTCTACAACGGTGTGCTTTCTGGCGATTTATCTGTTTCGGGAATTGCCACAGACCCTGCAATGGAAGGTTCCTTTGTTCTAGAGGGATTTGAATTTAATGTACCTTCATACATAGAAGACCACTTTACCTCAAGAACAATTCAGCTTTCCCTGCACGAAAACACACTTAACATACCTTCGACCGAATTCAAAGTTAAGGATACATCGGTTCTTGCCCGTGCCACTCTTGAACTTGACAGATGGTCACTTTCTGGCATGAGGGCCTACATTGTTTCTGACAGTGAAAGGGGAGTGCCTCTGAACATACGCACAGACCTTGCTCATGTAAAGGGAAGGGCGACTGTAGATGTAAACTTGGACTATGCGGACGGAACTTTGGACGTTTCGGGCGACCTAGGACTCAACAACACTACAATCAGCCTTATGGATTCTTCTGATGAAGATGATGATGACGATGACTTCTATTCCAATCCCCTTAAGAAAAAGGCTCAGAAAGAAGCAAAGAAGTCTTCCTCAGAAGAAAGCGGACTTCCTGTGGTAATTGCGGCCGACATTCACTTTGTTGTTGGAGAAAAAGTTAGACTGGAGCTTAATCCTCTGCTAAGGAGTCTTGTCTCTCAGGGTAACTCTATAGACATTATGCTGGATACCTCAAACTCAACCTGGTCTGTTAAGGGCGATGTTTCCCTAAGGGGCGGAGAGGTGTCCTACCTTAACCGCAACTTCTACCTTAAAGAAGGTTCAGTTTCCCTTAACGAAACTCAGGCAAAAATGGATCCCTTGATTACCGTCCGCGCAGAAACCCGTGAGCGCGACTCTTCTGGTAACTCGGTTACAATCAGTCTGGAAGCCTCAAGACAGTACCTTTCTCAGTTTTCGCCCCATCTTTACGCAACGCCTGCAAAGTCAGAAAAAGAACTTTACGAACTTCTGGGACAGGTTGCCCTTGCAGACGCCAGCAATGTTTCGTCACTTCTTATTTCAACCGTTGACTACGGCGTTCAGGTTGCCGTTGTAAGAAAAATTGAAGACGCATTGCGTGATTTGCTGAATTTTGATATATTTTCTATAAGAACCTCTCTTTTGCAGAATGCAGTGCGGACTGGTCTTGACAGTTCCACAACTTCTTCTGGAAAAAGGGCTTCTATTGGTAACTATTTTGACAATTCAACTGTTTACATAGGTAAATACTTTGGAACGTCGCTATATGCTGATGCAATGTTGCACTGGACTTACGACGAAAACAAGGACTTGAGTGACAGCGGTTCGGGCGGCATTGTCTTCCAGCCGGAAATCGGTTTGGAAATGGAAGCGCCCTTTGCCAACATCAGGTGGAATTTTGCCCCAGATTTGGAAAACTTTAGTGACTCTGTTGTTTCGTCTGCTTCGGTAACTTTGTCCTGGCGGTTTACGTTCTGAGTTAAAAATTAAAAAGAGGAACTTTTATGCGAAAGTTTGACCGTAGTTTAAAATTGATTATTGCCCTGCTTGTGCTACTTGTGGGAGTTTTTGCCCAGCCTGCTTTTTCTCAGGATTCTGACGACTGGTTTTACGACAAACCCATTAAGGCTGTTACATTCAACGGTCTTAAAAACATAAAGGCCTCGGATTTGGAAGGTGTTACCAGCGCCTATGTGGGTAAGCCCTTTACCTACGATTTGTTTGCCGACCTTCTTAACAGAGTTTTTGCCCTTGACTATTTTTCAGATATAGAGCCAGAGGCAGTTCCCGGTGATGCCGCCCGTAAGACTGTGCAGATTGTTCTTGTGGTAAAGGAAAATCCTGTAATTTCAAAAGTGGTCTTCCTTGGTAACAGTCAGATAAAAAACAACGAACTTAAGGAAACGGTTTCCATAAAGGCCAAGGATGTTTACATTCAGTCCAAGGTTCTTGTTGACGAAAGGGCAATCCGCAATCTGTACATAAGCAAGGGATTTACTTCTGCCCAAGTTTCTTCTGTTGTGGACGAGACTTCTGACGGCATTGTAGTTACATTCCGCATAGACGAAGGCGCCACCACTGTAGTAACGGACATTAACTTTCAAGGTAATACAATCGCTTCTGAACGAACCTTAAAAAGCAAACTTACCCTAAAGGAAGCTGGACTCTTTAACAAGGGATACTTTCAGGAGTCCAGTCTTGAAATTGACAAGCAGGCTCTTGTGGCATACTACAGGGAACACGGCTACATAGATGCACGAGTTGTAGATGTAATCAGAAGTTCCACACTTAACGAATCTAAAAAGAGGGACGAACTTACAATTACATTTGTTCTTCAGGAAGGCTCCCAGTACACCTTTGGCGGAGTAACATTCCTTGGCAACAAGGTTTTCTCTACGGAAGAAATACAGTCTTTGGTAACTCTTAAACAAGGTGACATATACAACGATACCAAGTTCCAAGAATCAATGATGGCGGTGCAGCAGCTTTATATAAACAACGGCTACACCTCAAACCAGTATCAGCCCTTCATACAAAAGGATTCGGATGCACGCACTGTTTCCTACACCATAACAATAGAAGAAAGGGACAGAAGCCATGTTGAAAATGTAATCGTAAAGGGTAACGAAAGAACCAAGGATTATGTAATTCAGCGTGAAATTCCAATTGAATCTGGTGACATTTATTCTATTGCAAAACTTTCTACCGCCATGCGAAGCCTTTACAACTTGCAGTACTTTTCAAACATTGTTCCCGATGTTCAGATGGGTTCGGAAGAAAATCTTGTCGATGTCATATTCAATGTAGAAGAGCAGAACACTGTTACCCTTAATCTGGGGCTTACCTTCAGTGGCGTTTCAAATGCAAACGAATTTCCAATTGCACTTCTTGCAACCATTCAGGACTCCAACATGTTTGGAGAAGGTCGATCCATTTCCGCATCCCTTAAGCTGGCAACCGACGAACAGTCAATTTCTTTGGGTTACGGACAGAGCTGGCTCTTTGGTCAGCCAATCAGCTTTAATGTTTCGGCTGGTTTTTCTCACACAAAACAGTATACTTTAAGAAACTATCTTGACGACGGTGTGCTTGATCAGACTTCCCACTACATGGCCTATGACCAACTTTCTTTTAACCTAGGTGCAGGACTTAGCCGTTGGTGGACATTTGACTGGGCAACCCTTACGCTTTCTGGCGGAATTTCGGGCAGTATGGTAAACAACCTTTACGACACGGCACTCTTTACTCCTGTAGACTATTCCGTAAGCGCATACGGCAACAACTGGTCTCCCAGTTGTTCCATCTACATAAAGGGCTCTCTTGACGGACGCGATATAAACTACGATCCTTCTGCAGGATGGTTCTTTAGCGAGCAGCTTACCTGGCGTGGACTTATTCCTCGCGCAGAAGGCAGCAACTTTGGCGAAACGGAATTCTTCCTTAAGAGCGACACTAAGGCGGAATACTATCTTACTCTGCTGAACAAGCCCGTTACCGACTCTTGGAGCTTCAAACTTGTTCTTGCCTTGTATTCTGGACTTTCCTTTCAGGTACCAGCCCCGGGCACCACAATCAAGGATACAAGCAAACTTTATATAGACGGCATGTTCTACGGAAGAGGCTACAGCATTTACAATTTTGCCTACGGAAGGGGAAACGCCCTCTTTACAAACTTTGCAGAAATCCGCTTCCCTGTAGCACCGGGAATCCTTTCATTTGACATGTTCCTTGATGCCGCAATGATTAAGAGCGATTTGAACAATTTCTTCTCGGACTTTGCAAATCCTGACGACTGGTACTTTAGTTGGGGTCCCAGCCTTCGCATTACAATGCAGCAGTTCCCCCTTAGGCTTCTGCTTACCAACAACTTTAAATTCTCTTCCGACGGAATTCATTCGGTTGATAAATGTGGTGTGCGTAATGATGAGTGGTGGAAAAACTGGAACTTTACGCTTTCATTTAATCTTGTTAACAGATAGGAGTTGTTATGAAAAATATAATTCGCAAACTTTTTATTGCAAGTGTCTTTGTTCTTTGCGGAACTGCTGGTGCCTTTGCTCAGCAGATTACGAAATTTGCCGTAGTTGACACAAGCCGCGTATATCAGTCCTACTATCGTGACTCTGTACAGGTTCGCAACTATGAGCGCAAGAAGCAGGAATTTCAGGATGAGGTTAACCGCATTACGGAAGAACTTCAGCAGTTGCATGACCGTCAGCTTGAGTACGAAAGAAAGGACGATGATGTTAATGCCCTTAAAATGCAGACACAGATTACAAAGCGCACGGAATATCTTCGCGAATACATCAATGCAAAAAATGCTGAACTGGAGGCCTTAAAGGCTTCTCTGGGCGACAACGATGAATTCTATCAGAAACTGTACGAAGTAATAGAAAAAATTGCAGAAGGCGGCGGATACAGTATGGTTTTAAGTCTTCAGCAGTCAAATAGCATTTTGTGGTACAGTCCGTCCGTAGACATAACTGATGATGTAATACGGCAGTTGGGACTGTAGCAAGGTAACGGTATGGCAGAAAACGACTCCCCGCTCATTGCGCAGTATCAGAGCATAAAAGACGAACATCAGAACGAGGTGTTGTTTTTCAGACTTGGCGACTTTTACGAGATGTTCGGGAGTGATGCAATTGAAATCTCCCGACTTTTAAATCTTACCCTTACACATCGCGTAGACATGCCCATGTGTGGAATTCCATATCATGCGGCAAAAGTTTACATTGCCCGTCTTCTTCGCCTTGGAAAAAAAATTGCAATCTGCGAACAGATAGGCGAAACTTCAGGCAAGGGACTTACTAGGCGCGAGGTAATAGAAGTAATCACTCCGGGTACCGCTGTAGAAAGCGAGTATCTTGACGGCGGCAGAAACAACTTTCTTGCTTCCGCATGCATTAAGTCTAAACAGGCAGGCTTTGCCTACATAGATGTTACCACTGGAGAATTTAAGGCCACCCATTTTCCTGCTGATGATTTTGACGAGCAGTTTGCAAAAGAATTGGGACGATGCTCACCAAGAGAACTCCTGCTCCCCGAAAGCCTTAAAGAAAATCGTTATGTAAAAAGCCTTCTTTCTTCCGACTCTGCAATTTCACTTTCTTTTTATCCCGACTGGAATTTTAATGCAGAACTTTCATATAAGCGGCTTTTAAAGCAGTTTAACACGGCAAACCTCCGTTCCTTTTCTCTTACAGAAGATTCCCCCGAACTTGCACCTGCCGCATTTTTACTGGACTATCTGCAAAAGACCACCAACACAAGTTCACCCCATGTGTCTTCCATTTCTGTATATGCAGACAGCCAGTATGTAATTATGGACGACTCTTCCAGACGCAACTTGGAAATAACATACAATCTTAGGGACGGCTCCACTCAGTTTACTTTGTTTGACTGCGTTAACTGCACCTGTACCGCAATGGGCAGCCGAATGATGAGGGAGTGGCTTTCCTTTCCTCTTACGGACATTGCCGCAATTAGGGCCAGACAGGATCAGGTGGAACGCTTTTATGAAGACCGATCCCTTCTAAAAAAAATAAGAGACAGGCTTGACGGCATTCTGGATGTGGAACGCCTTGCAGGACGCATTGCTATGGAAAGGGCACACGCAAAAGATTTGGTTGCATTAAAACAGAGCCTTTCAAAGTGGCTTGAAGTTCAGTCTCTTTTGGACAGTTCAATTTCTTCGGATTCCGCCTCGTGCATAATAGACATGATTTCCCGTGCAATACTTGACGACCCCGCTACCTCCCTTACTGAAGGACGCATGATAAGACCGCTCTGGTCAGAAGAACTGGATCACTGGCGTCAGGTTCAGAATAACTTTTCTTCGATACTTGAGCAGTATGTTGAAGAAGAGCGGCAGAAGACAGGCATACAGAACCTTAGGGTAAAGAAAAGTGGCAACATGGGATACTTCATTGAAGTTACTAAAGGAAAACTTGCAAAAGTTCCCGAGCATTTTATAATGAGGCGCTCCCTTGTAAATGCAGACCGCTACACTACAGAAAAACTTCAAGAACTGGAAGCTTCCCTTAACGAAAGTGGAACAAAAGTTCTTGAACTTGAACGGGATTTGTTTGTGGCCCTAAGGAACGAACTTAAAAAATATGTGCCTTATCTTCAGCAGACCTCCTTCGAGATAGCCTACACTGATGTTACTGCTTCCTTTGCACAGGCGGCTGCAAAAGGTTCATGGATTCGTCCTTTGGTAGATGACAGCAACTGCTTTGACATAAAAGACGGCCGTCATCCTGTGGTAGAGGCTCATCTTCCCGGTGGAGAATTTGTTCCCAACAGTCTTTCTCTTTGCACAGAATCTACACCGGCATCCTTTGCACTTATTACGGGTCCCAATATGGCAGGCAAAAGTACCTTCCTAAGGCAGAACGCACTCATTGCACTTCTTGCCCAGACAGGAAGCTTTGTTCCCTGCACAAGTGCCCACATTGGTGCCGTTGACCGCATATTCTGCAGGGTAGGGGCAAGCGACAACTTGGCCAGAGGAGAATCTACTTTCCTTGTAGAAATGACAGAGACTGCCCACATACTTCATTCCGCCACAGAAAAATCTTTAGTCATTATGGACGAAGTAGGACGGGGAACCAGTACCGAAGATGGACTTTCCATTGCATGGGCGGTAAGCGAATATCTTCTTGACCGCATAAAGTGCAAGACTCTTTTTGCAACTCACTATCACGAACTAACCCGACTTGAACATCCTGCACTCATAAGGCTTTGTATGGCCGTTGACGAAAGTGGTTCTGATGTAGTCTTTTTAAGAAAAGTTGTTCCAGGCGCAAGTGAGAATTCCTACGGAATTCATGTTGCCCTCCTTGCAGGCATTCCTTCCCCAGTAATAGAAAGGGCAAGGGCAATTCTTTCACATATTCAAAAGGAAGCCGGAGACAGACCCCTTGCATCCGCTCCAGAAGCAAAAACTCCTGTTAAAGGCCCCCTACAGGGTGAATCCTTTACCGGCGCCCTCTTTAGCGATGAAGAAATGATTTTGGACGAGATACTTTCTTCCGATACTGATAGTATGACACCGCTTTCTGCGCTGTTGCAAATTTCCAAATGGAAAAAATTACTTTCAGGACGGTAACATAATGGTCGTTATGTTTTTAACCCGCGAGGCAGATGTCTGCGAAGAACTTGCCTCACGCCTTAAAGACGAAGGCTACATCGTAAGCGTTTTTTCTTCGGACAAGAGTTTTTTTAGTGCATTAGAAAAATCCCCATCTTCAGTTGATGTGCTATGCATTGACTACAGTTTTTTTGATCACTTTTCATTCAATATTTTCTCTTACCTTAAAGAAAACAGCTTGCTTATTCCCGTAGTGTTCTACAACAATCCTCATCCACTAAGGGAAGACCTTTCTCTTTCATGGCAGATGCAAAACAAAAGTCTCTTTCCCGAAGCCATGCAAAAAACTGATGAAAAACAGTTTGCCCTTTTTTGCACAAAACTTTACGAACTTGTTACAGACACTACGCTGTGCGAACACATTTCTCTTCTTGCTTCTCCCCGTTACTTTGACAAAGAGGTAATGAAGCCCCATCATCTGTTCAGTGTGGAAAGATTTAAGATAAAGCATTCTCTTGGACCTGTAAAAATAAGGCTCTTTCAAAAACTGTTTGAAAACCACGACTCTAGCGTTTCTGCAGAATCTTTGTGCCGCTATGTGTGGGACTCTTATACTGAACGGAATAAGAAAACCCTCTACGCATACATTCATGATTTGCGTGAATGTTGCCGAGAAGAAAACGATTTTGTAATGGATATTGTCCGCACTGGTAAGGAAATGTATCGACTTGTTTTTGCAAAGAGAGAATCTGCTGTGCTACACAGCATTCGTGCCCGCGAAGCCTTCGAGCGCAAGCGCTATCTGTTTGAAGGCAGAAAAAGCGTTGAAGCCAGCATCGAAGACTACGGCGGACTGGAACTGTTTACTTGATGTTTTTCTTTATAAAGTCAACCTTGAGGTTCTTTAATTCTTCAGAAAGTGACACCTTGTAAATGTGGGGATTTAGAATTCTCTTATATGAACCGTCAAATGTTTCAAGCTGAGAAATCATTGTCTCACGGCTCTTTGCAAGTTGTTCCTTGTCGTCAAGCCTTGGAGAAACACGCTTGCCTTTTTCAAGACGCTTTGTAAGCATGGGCTTTACCTTTGCCGCAGAGAATGTAAACTGCCTGTAGTCCACCATGGGATGGAAGTAGCGGTATTCCTTTCCTTCTTCCACAGTTTCTCCTTCTAGGGCAAGTATGTCTGCCTTTGCCATTCCGTTTTCATCGTAAAGCCTGTAGACATTTTTTATTCCAGGGTTAGTGTTCTTTGCAGGATTGTCGCTGAACTTCATAGCAGGAATCATCTTGTCTGTCTTTGCATCGTGACGGGCTGCAAGTTTGTATACTCCGGTAAAACTTGATTCTGTTCCGCCAGTTACCATGTGAGTTCCTACTCCCCAGCTTGCAATGGGTGCGTTCTGCTGAACGAGAGTTTCAATTATTTCTTCAGTAAGTTCGTTTGAAACTGAAATGAAGGCTTGTGGGAATCCTGCCGCATCAAGTTCTTTTCTTACCTGCGCAGAAAGATAGGAAATGTCTCCCGAGTCAAGGCGGACTCCAAAGTTATATCCCTGTTCAACAAGTTTTGCACCAGCCTTTATTGCGTTTTTAATTCCGCTTCCAAGAGTGTCGTATGTGTCAATGAGGAAGATTGTTTTTTCGGGATATATTTTTGCATAGGCTTCAAATGCTTCCAGTTCTGATGGGAATGACATGATCCAAGAGTGAGCCATTGTTCCCATAACAGGAATGCCAAACCTTTTTCCTGCAAGAGTGTTACTTGTTCCAGCTGCACCGCCAATGAATGCAGCACGGGTTGCGCTCATTGCTCCGTCTGGTCCCTGTGCACGCCTTAATCCAAATTCCATAAGTGAACCTTTTTTGCTTGCAAGCCATACGCGGGCGGTTTTTGTTGCAATAAGGCTCTGGAAGTTGCAGTGATTTAAAACAAGTCCTTCAAGAATCTGCGCCTCAATTAAGTTTGCATGTATGCGGATTAAAGGCTCCTGAGGGAAAATGAGAGAACCTTCTTCAAAGGAATACAGGTCTCCTGTAAAGCGGAAGTCCTTAAGATAGTCAAGAAATCCCTGCTCAAAAATTCCCTGTTCCTTAAGGTATGCAATGTCGTCAGAAGAAAAAGAAAATTCAGTAAGAACATCCAGAAGAGTTTCTATTCCTGCAAAAACAGAAAATCCTCCGTTAAAAGGCTGTCTCCTAAAAAACATGTCGAACACAACTTCTTGATTCATGTTCTGCTTCCAGTAGCCCTGAGCCATTGTAAGCTCGTAAAAGTCGGTAAATAAAGCGCTGGTTATAATTCCCTGCTTGTCCATGCAAGACCTCCACTGCATTTTATTGCTTTGATTCATTCTATTATTTTGCCAGACTTTATTCAACTGTATCTTACGATGTGCTTTATTTCCTGCTACACCCTATATGATATCGAAGAACTTAAAGATTTTTCGTTCTGGTATATCCTAACAGATGAAGAATTTAATGGAGTTTCATTTGATGGAAATAAGTTTGATGGTGATAGAACAAGAATTGTCTATGCAATAGATAAACTCTTGTATGATGAAAAGAAAATTTCAAGTTTTACATTAGGACCAAAAGGCAATTATACAGGAGATACATTTAATACTTTTAGAACACTTTTTGGAAATAGATTTATAGATTCTGAACAGTTTTTTGAAAAAGACTTTCTTAATAATGATTATAACAACATTCAAATTAAAACGGTTCAAAATGTAATTTGCGATATTTTAAAGCACTAGATATTGATAAAACAAAATATATTGATTTTGCATTTGATTATATTAAAAAAGCAACCGAACTAATAAATAAATGTTCTGCAAAAATTGTTGGTGTATTAAAATCAAAATATCCTGAGTTAATACGATAGAAATTAATAAATAACTAATCTCTCATTCCTTGCAAGTCTAGTCATTCATAATTTAATTGTGAATAGATCAGTTTTATTTCATCGCGAAAATGAATGGGAATGGCGTTATGTTGGAATCTGGGCAGATATGCTTGATAAATCAATCCTTGAACTAGAGGAAACAAACACAAAAGCTTTTCTTTTTTTATTCAAGGAATATGATACACCCTTACAAATTGTTCTGGAAAATCTTCGTTTAAGGAATCTGTATAATCTGCATAAAACAAATAATTCAACATCTGAAATTCAAAAAATGGAAGATGATATTAATAGACAGGTTTCAGATTTGTCAGATAAGCTTGAATTATTTGCATATCACGCAAAAGAAGATTTATTGATACAAGTCTCTTTTGTAGATTATCAATTACATTTTCAAGTATTGTAGACTAATAGTTTTAATGCTTTGAGTGTTATGTTTTTTGAAACAGAGCTATTCCAGCTCCTTTATATTTTCTCATTTTATATTTCTTAATCTCTCAATCCATGCAAATACAGCTTTCCATAAAAATCTTGAAGAAATAAACAGACAAGTTGTTTGCATTACAATAAAAAATCCTGCAACTCCATAAAGAGAACAAAATAAAACTTCATGTTTTTTAATCTGTAAAATGACGATTCCGATTATTGATAATCCAATTACAGCACAATCAATAATCATTAAAGGGACTGCAAGAGAATTAAATCTTCCAAGCCATTTTAATACATTATTATATCTCTGTTTACATTTCTCTGTATCTTCTTTTGAAAATAGGCCTTTATTACAGTTTTCATCGATTCTGAAAAACATTTCGCCCATACATTCAAGTGCAATTTTTCCATGAAGAAGGTTTTTATTTCCTTTGAATTGTGTAGTCATATAAAAAGTATTTACAACAAAAATACTTGCTAATATGCATAATCCAGAAATTGCTTTCCAGCCAGTCAGATACAGAGAATCAGAAAATACAGGCACCAAGCAAAAAAAAAGTGCAACAATAATCATTGCAAATTGAGAAATATAAACTGTCAAAACTTCTTTCTTTACTAATTTATCCATTATTTTCTTCCAAAATATTTAAAAGTTTTCTCTTAAAATCTTCATTGTCTCTAATTTCAAACCTGCTTAAATGAGGAAGTCCTATGAGCAATGTAGTACGATTTTGAATAAATATTTTTGAATATTTTATTGTAAAAGTTCCTGATAAAAACTTCTGCTCAATTTTTCCGCAATATAGGTCCGCAATAAATGAAAATGCAGATTTTTCTTGGTCATTTCCGCAAGTAATAATTACTTCCGGCTGAATAACACTTAATGCTGATTCATGAACACTCCAACATAAACCTGCAAGTCCAAAATTTAATGTATCTGCAGATTTTGTTGTTTCAAAAATCAGGTTAGTCGAAAACACATCACGAATATCACTTTTTGATTTACCAGCAGATTATGAGTTTTCACTTAAACACGGTTTTAGCAAATTTGGTGCTTATACTTTCAAAGAGCCTGTAAAATATAAAATTGAATTTTACGGCAATACACAGATTTGGATTAGCGAAAACAAATGGGCTGATGACCAGGTATTAGAAGTATCTGAAAATAAAACAACACTTACTTTCACCTCAAGTCAAGATGATAAGATTCTCGAATGGATTTTATCCTGCGGAGCTGACGCAAAACCAGTAGAACCAGTAGATTTTGTTCAACGCTGGAAAGATAAAATCCGTAAGATGTCAAAATTGGCAGAAAACTAATTATAACAAGTCCAAAAAAAAATCATAAGCGAATCATATTGTTCAATGATAGGATTTGCATAACGATGGTAGAAATCTACAGTTTTTACCTTGAAGTATTTTTCCAAATTTTTGATTTTATTGAGATGCCTTTACTTATTTTTGAAATTTGCTTTAAGGGGATGAAAAGAATTTTATCGTTCATGATTTTTTGTTGGGCTATGCATACATCCTGAACCTAACGATGAACTTCCACACCAGCGGCACTTATTACCGCCGGAACCGTGATAATGTTTCTTTGTAGGGCTGTGCATACAACCAGTGCCATAAGAAGTAGAACCACAGTATTTACATTTAGAAGCCATATATTTTCCTCCTATTTATTTTACATCATAAATGTATATCATATATGATACTGAGTTATATTTTTTAGGAGGATTTTTCTTGTAACACAAGCTGGCCACTGTGCCTGTCCGTATAACTAGCGTTTTAAACCGTAAAAACGGTTTTGCCGAAGATTTTATCGGTTTTGAAAACCATGTTAGGTTCTGTTTCCAATTACATTTAGCAGTTCTTCTATAACTTCATTTATATTTTCCGAATTTATTTTCCCAATTCTATCTCGAAGCCTTCTCTTGTCTACGGCAGTTATTTGTGGACACAATACAACAGAATCTTTTGATAGACCTGTTTCTTCTTTTTCCAAATATACATTTCCTTTGTAGTCTGCAAGGCGAAGATTTGTAGTAAGAGGAATAATCATAACGGTATTGTATTCAGAGTTATTCAATGAATCACTTTGAATGATTAAACAAGGTCGAGAATAACCATGCTCACTTCCCAAAGGTAAGCCAAGGTCAATCCAATAAATCTCACCACACATCATTTTTTGTCAGTTCCCTTAAATTTTCAATTGCCGCTGTATTTTCCGATAAATCTTCGCTACGGGCAAATGAAAGCATTTCAGCAATATTGTTTTGTGTCAAATCTTTTTTTGAACTTTTCTTACCAGTTGATAAAGTAAAGGGGATGCTGTGTGTGCGGTTGACGGCTTTTATAAAGATGTTTATAGCGGTTGATATGTTCATGCCCAAATCCGAACAAATCGTGCCAAAAGTGTTTTTATCGTCATTTTCTACATTTACAGATATAACAGCCATATATTACCTCTCTTATATACTACAATATATAGCTATTATATAAAAAAATACAAGAAGTAATTTTTGTATTTTATAAGTTCTTTGAACTCACAAACCCAATCGTAGATTCATATTGAAGTTTCAAGCATCATCGTAGTATTGACCCGCCGCACGAATACGTCGAGTCAAGGCACGCTCACGCTTAAAGCCTTGACTTCGCCGTTTTGAGGGTTTGTACTAGCCCCTCAATAAAAAAGCCGAGTTCACTTTAAAACTCGGCTTTACAAAATACAATTTGTACTGTGACATAATTTCGTAGCACGACTTGAGCTAATCTAAAGCTCGGACTACTCGAACATTATTACTGTCGGTCTTGTAGTAGAGGTGGCTCTCGTTACCATTGTAGAGGTCGACATCCCAAACGTTGTTATCACCGTATGTCTCCGATGTCCAGTAATAGCTGCCAGTTAGTTTATTTGCTCCTGTTATTCTGGCAAGGGTTGTGTTGAGTGCCGACATTGCATCGTAAACAGCCTTAAGTTGCACCCTTGTAGGCAAGTCCCATCCGGCAGTGTCAGGATATTTTTCATCAGCGGCATTCCAAGTCATTTGTTCATTAACAAGGTTTATCATGAAACTTGAGTCCACGCATACGCCAATTACTGTGTAGTCTGTGTAGGTTGATTCATTCCAGCTGTCAGCAGGAACATATTTGAGCGTAGTTCCGCCGTCACTGCTTACGGCAATGTCTCCTGCAACCACTGAAGTATTATTTCCCGTTACTGATGTAGCATCAGGAGAGCTTGGACCACCGCAGCTGATGATGCCTACAGCCAAAAAGAATGCGACCAGCGTTACAAGAAGTTTTGTAAATTGTCTCATAGAAATCCTCCAAAAAAATTAATCTTTTGTCTTTGGGCGAAGTCGAAGATCGGAAGAGCACACGTCTGAACTCCAGTCACGGCTAC
>ERZ842401.55-NODE-55-length-135774-cov-6.417952_pt1 | contig 135774 bp, 228 predicted proteins | sample MGYA00521270_ERZ842401 | MGnify/ENA primary metagenome ERZ842401 (study PRJEB31892, sample SAMEA3878208) | bioreactor metagenome | biome: Moose rumen | place: Sweden | collected 2011-10 | study: EMG produced TPA metagenomics assembly of the PRJEB12797 data set... | reverse complement strand
CCCTGGATCTTTTATACTATCAAATATAAATGGATACATAGCAGCAATTGTTGGAGAAGGAATTGGAGTACCAATTCTATCTTCTAAATCTTGTTTTTCAAATATAGGTATACAAGATTTTAATACTTTTTCTTGTTCAAATCTTAGAGGAATAGCTCTCATTTCCATTGCCTCTAAAACATTCTTTATTTGTAATTTTCTTTGTTCTAATTGTTCTTTAGTATCTGCAGTTATCATTATATGTAATTGAAAATCAAATACTCTAGATTGATTATTAGTTATAGCTGTTACAAAGTTATTAAGTGAATCATAATCTTGTCTTAATCTTTCTTGTATTGTAACATCTCTTTCTCTTTCATATTTATCTTGTATATCAGCAAGTTGCTTATTTAACATTTTAGCAAGGACCGCAAATGCTATTGGGATATGCTTCGCTACTATTTTAACTCCAGAAACGCCTGAAACTAAATTAGCTAAATATCCGGGAGCAATAACTGCTGGATAAGATACTACTGTTAATATAGTCGCATACTTATCACTAATAAAGAACTCACTAGGATTAAAAGTTATGCCTTTAGGTGCAATCTCTTTTCTTTTGCTCATTCAGTAATCACCGTCCTATCACTAAAAGTAGTACCCCCATTTAAGAAATTATCTAATATCATTCTTAAATCATCATTAGAAGTTTGTGAAGCAATAAGCCCACAACTTGCCAAATTATTAATTAAGTTTCTAACTCTTTTATTTAATGAATCAGTATTATCGTCTTTAAATAATATAAAGTATTCTGTATCAACTACATCATTATTCATAAACATATCTGCTTTTTGAATATCATCAACAATTAATTTTCTAATTGCTGGATCTTGTACACTATTTAAGTGTAATTCTAATTGAGATACATATAAATTGATATCAACTGGTCTATCCGCAACTATAAGCCAAAATTCAAAATCTATTAAATTATAAAATGTTCTTAATGCATTTTTAAAATTGAATTTAATATATTCTTTTTGTATGGCTGAATTTTGTTCACCATATCTAATATCTTCAATAGGATTATATTCACATGTTTTAAGTTTAGTTCCTTTTACTCTTGCACGAATTCCATTCCATTCATCATCTTGTAAACATTTAAAATATTTTTTAAAATATTCGGTAGGAATATCAGCTAAACTATGAGGCGGAAAAATTCGAACACCCCAGACCATTAATACGCCTTTAAAATTATTACACATTGCACCTTGAATATCTTTTGGATATTTAATATATGCATTATATAATTTTTCTATTGCATCACGTTTAAATAAAATATCATCATCTGTTGTAATAACAGGAATATCTGGATATTTTTCCATCACAGGATCTAGTTTCTTTAATGCCCGTGTATTTTCATATGTCCATAATACTTCAAATTTCGGTTCTTTTAACCAAAGAGAAACTGATTCTGGTAATTCATAGTTTTTACCAAATTCTTCTTCGCTTAAAACAAGAACAACCTTATAGTTTACAGTCGTATCTTGTTGTATAAGTAATCTGAACAACATTTTAGATAATGTCGGACTAGCTATTCGTTTGGACCATGTAGTTAAACTAACAATAATATCTGGATTCATATTAAACTAAATTACAAATGGAAGTACAAAAAACAGGTTTATTGGTTATTGTTTTAATCGTCATAGCTTCATTAATATCGCTTTCAATAAATAATGGTAATCCGATTTTATTATATACATCTGCTTTATATGCGCCAACATTTATCTTATTACGTTCTGTATTATTTGGAAGATTTAATAAGACTAAATTTCTATACTGTATATTATGAGCATGTAGCCATTCTTCAGTGATTGCCCGATATTTTTCCAATCGTCCGGAAACTAATGTATGTATAATGCGATCGGGAATAAACATTTGTTTTTGGTTCTTTAGAAAATCAATATATAGTGGACCATCATCATTAGCCCAATTAGGTACATCTTCTGTTAAAACACCATCAATATCGACACAAGCAACCGGTGTACTACGTTTTAGTGTTGACCAAGGCAAGAACTGTTCAGTTAAAATCTGACAATAAATATCAACTTTATCCTTTCCATAGTCTTCAGTAAATACTGTATATGTTGTAATTTTCGCATTAGTAGATTTTGATAATACTTCTTTAGCGTTTAACATAGAAATACCGTGTCCAACAGCATCGTCAACAAGTAAAATATGTTTTGCAGAAGTAACATCAAATTCCGGTGCAACAGAACCATCGGCTATTTTTTGAATAGGAATCTTATTAATAAAACTATATAAATCCGTCATTGGCAAATAACGGAATTCAGATATAATTCCGGCAATAATTAATCCGCTTCTAGGAATACCAACAATTAAATCAATATCTGCCGGTAATTTAGAAAGATTCCTAAATATTAAGGCATTAATATAGTTAAAATCACGATAGTGTTCAAAATAATTAAACATAGTCACTATATATACAAATCTACCACTTTATTGAATACATATCCTTTAGTCGTAAATCTTGACATATTCGGATATGCAGTGTTACTTCTATGAGCACAATGATTTAAATATCCTGTAAAGAACCAACACGGTGAAACTGGAAAAATCTTTGTACTACTGTAATATTTATTTAAAATAAAACAATATATGGGCTGATCTAAACGTTCAATACAATCAGTTCCAAGATTTTTGAGAGTTTGGAAAACTCTAGTATCTATTTCCTTATTCAGTTCAGTATTTTTACAAATTCTAAAAGAACATTCATAAAGCCCACGATAAGTAAAATCATACCCAGATTCATGAATAAAGTTAAGACATTTTAGGTATTGACTAAATGGATAGTTTCTTTCAAGAACCCAAGTATTATATTCAGACAATAAATCTACTCGATTATAATGAATATGTAGTCCAAGGTCAGAACCGCTTTTCATAAAGTCTTCATAAATTTTTCTAAGAGACTTGTGAATCTGAAATGACCCGTCCATATAAATACAGACTGGCGCCGTTGCATACTTGAAAAGATTGAATCGAACAGAATAACATTTATCAAAAGTAGAAAGACCTTCAAGGTCTTTATCTACTATAACTTTCCAGACTTTTGTTTGTTCCTGTATTTTATGATTGTCCGTCACATAAATATATTCACATTCCGGATCTATCTCTTCAGGTTCTCGCATAATTTCATAGTCATTGAAATTATACATTAAAATCGAATATTTGTAACTCATAGTTCGATACCAAGTCTTTCCTTAATGTATGCCAGTTTTTCTGGAGTCTTTTCGTTTTCGTTAAAGTACCAATTAATACGAGACATGACATCAACAACTTCATGTGCGGCATCGGTCGTTGAAGAACTACAACGACGGTTGATATATTCTTCCAAAGACTTCGTATTATAGTGCTTGACGTAGTTATTATCATCAGATAATGGTTCACACCAAGGACTGATAGAAACAGTACCATCGCCTCTACGAGTAATTCCGTTCTGAACCATTGTCGTATGAATATAGATACGAATCGGCTTGTCAGAAACACGAATAATCGACTTAATGAACATGTTTTCAAGAACACCTTTCTTGGCTTCTTCACTATTATAGACAACATTCAAAGGACACTGATTTGGGAAACGTTCTTGAACCGGTTTGTCTTCATAATAAATCTGACCGTTATCGCCGTACAGTCTCCAGTTCAAATGAATAACGTCAGTATCGTTAAAGATAAAATCGGAAAGGAATTCCTTGATAGACTTACCGTTAAAATACAAGAATTCGTCAATATCGATAACGGCGAGCCATTTTACATCTCCGGCTTTCTTGATAACATTCTGATAAAGGCTATTATAGACACCTTCCTGCATTCCGACCTTCTTCAGTTCTTCAGCACCAGGAACATTAAACTGGACAACATCAGATTCTTCTTTTAGCATGTCATACATCGTATTTTCATCAGGGTCATCATTATTGATGATATAGAAACGGTCAACACCGAGATTCCTATGATAATCAAGCCATTCCTTGATATAACGAGATTCGTTCTTGGCGATAGCCATGATAGCTACCTTGTCGTTCTGTTTAGCAGGAGCACTCATAATTTCTCTGAAAAGAGAAACAAATGCCGGCCAGGGTTCGGCAAAATTTGCAACCTTGTCGTCATAGAGTCCGAGCATTGTAACAGAACTGTCTTGGTTCCAAATTTTCTGTTCAAACCAGTAACGATCTTCCTGTGGTTTGAGGTAAACCAAAAGTTTCGATGCTGCCATCGGATTCATAACGAAAGCATTGAACCAGGCAATATTCTTATGCATGGTATATGGAGCAGAAACCAACGGTTTGTAATCGTCGACCATTTCAAAATACTTTTCGGAATTTACAGTAAATTCATGCTGCCAGAATGCTCTAACCATCGGTTGTGCCTGATTAGGCATTGCAGCGCCTTTCGTATGAAGATACAGAACTGGTTCATTCAAATCAACTGCAAGGTCAGCAGCCATCTTGATTGCAGGATATTCATATAATATGCCAGGAGCTTCCTGTTCTACACAAAATACTTCATAGATAGGCTTGAGCCATGAAAGCATTTCTTCTTTGATTTTAAGACCGGCTTCAGTAGTCAGAACGCCGAGAACACATTTTCTTTTACTCACTTCACAATCCTTTAACTTTATTCTATTTATAAATCCTTTACCAGCTTACTACCAGGGAATAACTAAAACAAGTTTCGTTTTTCTCCATCAGGACATCAAAGTTCAGTTCGGACAATTTACCTCCGTCTGGATTATAGATGTCAATATTCCAACGAGTAAATCCGAGCTTATATCCGTTATAACGGAGAACCGTATAAATATCCTTCAGGTCTCTACCGAACATGATAGGAATCGAAACCTTTCTAGCACCGCTATGCATGGTAGTATCAAGAGTTTCTTTGATGACTTTCCAGAATTCAGACTTCTGGTCTAATTCTTTTTCGATTGCTTCTGCATTCGTATTTGAAATTTCTGCTGCTTGTACTGCTGTAATCATTTTATTTCCTACTTCATCTTAAAAAATTTTCTTTTTCCTACCCTAACAAGATCACCCGGAATAAACATCCATCTCGTATTCGGGTCAATAACGAGCGAACCCAAATCATAGAGACTTTCGACATCCTTTCCATCGATTGTCTTATAAGGACCTTTATACTTGAGAGCGTCTTCGTCTGGACCCTCATAACTGAAAACAGAAAGACCCTTATTCTTCATCATATTTCGAGCCTCTGTTTTAGACTTGAAGATTCCGTATTTTACGAGGCTGTCAATAAGTAAGGGAGCTTCATAGACTGTTCCGTTTTCGTTACAGTCCTTAACCCAGTCAGGTGCATTGCTCAAGTCATTTTCATCTTCGAGTTCAAATATTTCAACAGTCATTAGAATTCCTCTTAAAACATGCTTGGCGGTTCTTTAATGTCTTTTACGAATTCAAAAGCTTCTTTTAACTTCTGCTTCATTTCCTTATTTTTCGGATAGTATTTATTTACATCATTCATAACCTTCTGAATATCGCAACGAATACTGTATTGTCTCCACCAAAGTTTTCGTTCATTGTATTCCTGTTCGGAATGTACTTTTAGGTTCTTCAGAGTATCTTCTGTGACTTTGCTAAACGGAATGACTTCAAATATTTCATGACCACCATAAGCTTCTTTAACTTTGGCTAATACTGTAATATGCTTATCATATCTGGAAATCGATGCAACCTGTGTTTTTCCTTTGTAAATATAACTATGACTGCAAACTTCACGTCCGCTGTCATTATATGCAGATGAAAAACCAGTTACAGTAAATCCGTTTTTCTTAAGGCATTCTATAATTTCACTTAATTGCATATTAAAATTACTCCTGTAATTCCGTTTCTGTTATTTCAAAATGCGACGAGACTCTTTCCATAATAGGCCAGCCAGGGTTTCCGACAGTAAAACAGCATATATAATGACACCCGTGTGCATAGCGGGTATAGTCTCTATACATAGCCGGTTCTTTTTCCCTGAAGGTTTCGAGTTCGTCGAGTTTTCCTTGGATAAACTTTTCAGCCGCTTCATTAGACTTACATGCTGTAAGGGCCGTAAATCCTTTACGTTCCTGTTCTTGTCCGACATTTCCACAAGTTATATAACTTGATTCGAGTGATACTACATAAATTTTCATAAGTATAGTTTACAAAGGCAATAGGTTAATAAAAAGACACCTGGAAAAATCATCGGAATATAGATGATAAAAACAACGCCTTTAAGAAATTCTATCATTATGTCCCTATTATTGACTTTTATGTTTTAACCAGTTTATTACATAATCAAGATTTCTAGTTTCGGTAATATCCCGCCACTTGTCATAAACCGCGAACCTGCCATCCGGTAATAATGCTACTACGATATTATGAATATCGTCGCCATTATTATAACAGCAAAGACCACAAGTACCGTTATCCTTAAAATGACAGTTCGGAAGATATTCCCGACATAGTTTCATAAATTCTTCTTGTGTCATCATTTTAACCCATTCTTCTTTCTGAATTTTTTGTCATCGAATTTCGGCTGAGAAGTCATATACTTGATAACATCCTTCATCTTGCGTTCTCTAGCCTGCTTTGCTTTAAAAGCCTTTTCTATTGCTTCATAGATATAGGTAAAATCGTCCATGAGATATAGCGGTTTAACATTATCCTTAGACATCAAAAGATACGTATAGCTCCAGTTCTTCGGAAGATTCTTCATAGAATGAATCTTGTCAAAATCCTTGAAGTGTTTGACGTTGCTGAGCTCAATCATCTTATCAGTCTGAGCGATGATTCGAAGATACACTGGCGGCAACTTGTAGCTATTATCTTCGCCTTTAATGACCAGGATTTGAACAGGCGCGACATAAGTATTGTCTCCGCTCTTCTGGGAAGCACGAGAAATCAGGAATGTTAGACCGAGGTCCTTGATTTTTGTATAGAATTCATGAAAGTTCATATTAGTAATCCTTTAATGTGACACAGTTCTTAACGAACTCATCCATCTGTTCATAGGTCGGGTTAAAAATCTCGTCGACTATCTTGCCAGCATGCATGAGGCGGGCGCCTACGACATAGACATACATCTTGCGGTACGGTGAGCTGTTCACGTCAATGTTGGTTACGACCTTGATATTATATTCGTCATCGTCCCACGAAATTACGGAATTGACGAGCCTTGCATTGTACTTCTTGGCGATGTCGTTAATCTCTGGAATACGGAGTTCCTCGACGATAATGTATCGTGGGTCATATTCGCCGGCTGGAACCCAGAGGTTGAAACCGTGACTCGCCGCGAAATCTTCGACTTCAATCTTGGTCTTGAACCCGATAGCATAGAGACCATTACGAATCCAGCCGAGCTCGCCGTTTTCCATTGTGCCATAGCAGTCGTGGATGTCGCTGCATAGGATAGGACCCTGTATGCTTCGTTCGATATAGAACATATTAATAAGCCTTCAATTTGGTAATAAGTTCTTCGATGTCGTCAAGAACAGTACGGTTTACGGTCTTTATGGCTTCATTATAAATGTCAACCATCTGGGACCTATGTTTCGGTGTAGGGTAAATGGACAGTTCACCTTCCATGTTGAACTTGCACTGGTACTTGGCGCCGTGATACATGACCTCTATTGTCTTGTCGACCTTATGTTCTGGGTACAGATATTTCATGTATAATAATATAGTAAAATTAAAAAGGGCTATTAGTCAGTTGAATGAATAATAGCCGAATTTTTAGTTGATAGCCCATGAAATATAAAGCGTATACCAATCTATATTGTTAAAATAGGATTCGTCCATGTTTACGCTATATCCGTCATCTTTGAGATTCTTTACAATTTCGTCTACAATATCGCGTCGGTTGGCAAGCCTATCCAATGGATAAACCAAACCGTCAGTATAGGTAGACACATGGCTTATTTCGGAATAGATATTGTTAAGATAATCAACTACGAGAAGGTTAAAAGTGTTTTTGTAGCTAATTTTCTCATCCTCTTTAGAATAACGGTTAGCTCTCGCTTCTTTCGCTGTCATACATTTCCTTATGTTTTACCGCAGAATTATACACATTCAAGATTTCCCGTAACAATTCCTCATCAGAATCGTAAGGGCCGCAATCAGTAGAAAGATCTATTCCAAATTCCGGGAAAGTAATTTTAATCTTACCTTCACGGACCAAATCCAGAAATTCCTCAATAAACTGGTTTGTAGCTCTTATTTTATCCTTGAGCTGCTCGTTTTCTTCCTCGAGCCGGTTAATCGTGTATTTCTGTTCCCAATATTCACGTTCTATACACATATCAACAATTTTTCAAGACCTTCATTGCTTCGTCATGATTATAACCGGAATACATTTCCTTACCCATCTCGTCATAGATAAAAAGCTGGCCAATCATGTTAATATCAACAGTATAATCGCCGCACTGGAAACTATTGACATCAGGTTCGCTATCAATCGGTTCGCAGGTAATTTTATTGAATTTTACCTTATTCAAGAAGAATTCAGTAGTCCGCTTCAGAACATAATCGTCGGCCAGAACTTCCGGATCAACAGTCTTTTGTGCAATCGACATGAGCTTATTCTTGGCCCAGTCCAATGGTGCCGAACATTCAGGACAATAGTTGAGTTTAACGGCACATTCTTCCCAGTCATTTCCAAAAAGCATCAACTGGTTATTTTCAATAACGAGCTCGCCACCCATGAAAATAGTATCAGGACCAATGTTCTTACGATAATCGATACTATAACCAGAACAAAACTCTCGATTATTCTTTCGTTCCGGGTCAAGAACCTTCAGACCGTCTCTATCTACAATGCTATGTAGCCATTCACAAAATTGACACATATAAATTTCTCCTTTAATAGTCTGTATCAAAAAGGACATCACATCCGCAAATATCCTTCAATTTCTCTTTAATTAAATGATGTGCCTCAATTAGACCGCCTTCAGATGAAAATACATTCAATTCCTTGGCGGCAAGTTTCATATCGGCATTCACCTTATCACAAATAGAAAAATCACAAGAAAACACACTGGCTACGGCGCTGGTTTCACACCAGGGTTTCGTAGTGAACCGTGACCACATTTCCTTATCATTACAAATACTGATAATGACATGGAACACTGCATCGTTAGTCATCTGGATTCGATAATTTATTGTATCATTCTCCATCGCTTACCTTTACAAGACGGTATTTCTGTTTTACATCCGGATATTTTTCATGGTCAACTTCAGACAAGAACATATCGATAGGTCTTGCATAGACACCATCTTTATGATTTGTCTTACCTTCGTTTCCAGAACATTCATAAACAACGAGTTCTTCACCGGTTTCGGAATGCTTACAAACGGCAATAACCTTGGCGGTCGTACCCTTGAAGTGTTTCCAGATACTACCTGGAGTAATTTCGCGATCCTGTTCCATAATAATTAGCCTTCATCACTGTCGTATTCAAAAGAACCTTTCTTGATAATCTTTGCCGTACGGGTAAGCTTAACATTATCTTCCTGGTTAAGCGAGACAAACGGACGAATCTGAAGTTTACAATCAATAGTTTTCTTATAGACAACCTTTGTCAGCTGGGAATTATAGAATTCAACAATCAGCTTGAATCGGTTATCCTTAAGCTTGTCAAAATACTTACTTACATAAAAATCTTGGAATTCGTCAAAAGTAAGCATATATTCATCGAACATCTTCCTTGCACGGAGTTCGAGACCTTCGTCATATTCTCCGGTTTCATAAGACCAGAAACGAATCTTGAAAAGATAATTCCTGGCCAGATCCGGAAGGTTTACAATATTAATAAACTGCATTCCACGTTCGAGAACTTTTGATTCTTCTTTCTTTTTTGTCTGTTTTGTTGTCTTTGGCATAATATCCTCTTATTCTGTTATAAAATCCACTTTCCAGTATGGCCCTATAAGCTGTTTTAAGGCCTCTACGCCTGGAATTGTCATGTACCATACTGGTAGCCTGTCTTTAAAAATGCGGCCCAGGAAGCAATATACGGCGTCCATTTCGCGTTCTACGTTGCCGACACCGCGATTATCCAGGGTCGAACCAATTTCTATGGCCAGTTCATGAAAAGTCTGCATATCCAACAGCCTATCAGAATAGCTGTTTACTACATCAGTAATGATTCTTTTTCTGACTTCCCATAATCCTTCAGCAATATCCGCTTCCATCTTACGTTCCATTTCGTATATCTGGGTAGGCGAAAGTTTACTCTGCGATAATGAATTAAATATTGGCACATTCTACCTTATCTTTTGAAACGTCGATTTTAATATCGACATGATCAACTGAAGCTTGTTCCCGGACATATATTTCCATAATATATGATGCGAATGTTACACCGCTTCTTCGAAAAATCTTTTTAGTGGCTATTGAAACCATATAGAGCTGTTCTTCAGTTTGGCTTTCCTCTTTCGGAACAGGAATACGAAATTTTTCGCCAGGATAAATAACCAAGTCATGCTCAAAAAGTTTGAGGTGCTTAATTTCTTCGTCAGTATAATACTTTCCAACCATAATTTACAATATAGTATTTTTACAGGTAGTGCGAATGATAACTGTCGATAATCTGCTGAAGATTCTTTACAAGTTTATACGGATTCCCTCTCATAACTTAAATCATTACCAGGACGTAAACTTACGCCCTTGACATCTTCCTCTTCCCAGTTGATACAACCGAGCGGATATTCATAAGCCATTACATCAACAACGTAATTCGACTGACATTCTGGGCATTTTCCATGCTGACTGATAATATGCTCGTATTCGTTTCCCAACGAACGCTTGTCGCATACGTAACTTGCATATCTGAATTTATCAGCTGTCAAAGTGAATACATGATGACACCTGTCGCAGCAAACTTCTACGTCATGATTCATACTGAGTTTCATATTTTCCCCTAACGTTTATCCATATAGTCTTCAAACTTTTTCAAAGCATCATTAAAATCCAATAAAAGATTATTCATATCCAGACTTATAAAATGTGCGGTCAGTTCTTCCATTGCATAATCAGGAATCTTATTTAAAATTTTTTGATAAATCTTGATAAGCTGTTTAGCATAGTCCTTGACGCAATATCCCTTGAACCAGCAATCGTGATACTCTTTTTCCGATTTTTTCTTATAAGTGTTCAACAAGAATTTCAGACGCTTAATCTTGTTTTCGTATAATTCGAGTAAAAGACGGACGTCTTCCTTGTTGACTTCCGTCTTGTCTTTATACTTATGTGCGAGATATTTCTTACTTACTTTCTTCATTTGACATAAAAATCACACCGCTATTCGGTATAGACTTTCCTTTATATGGAAGTAAAACCTCTTGCGGATTCTTATATATCGTACTGGCATATACCACATTAGCGGCATATTGGTCTTGATATTCTTTGAGACGCTTGTTTATTAAATCATTATTCCGACCTTCGACACAATCCAGACATTCATATTTGGCCGGATATGAAAGCAATACGCTTCCAGTGAATAACTGAGAAAGCTTCCAATGGCCACACAACCAACACCGCTTGTATTCGGTCTTGTTCATGGTTACGCCTTCATTGGCGTGTTGAGACGTCTTATAAATGATTTCGCCTTCGTCGTTGAAATCTTCGAAAAATGCGGGATCTTCCATATTAATCCTCTTCCAGTTCTTTTTCCCATTTCTTGCGGTCTTTTTCGTACTTGGCCTTCGTGCAGAGTTCAAAACTGGCATAGGGCAAGACAATATTTTTGTATTCAGAACCATCGCCAACATAGAAGTTAGCGTCTAATTCAAAATCTTCTGTTTTTTCTTTACAGTAGTTATTTTCGCGAATACCGTCACCTTCAATGTAATAAGTCGGGACATGTTTCTTCAGCTTGCATTTGCCGAAGCCGCGTTCCTGGAGTTTTGTAAGTTCTTCAATAAGTTGATTAATAGTCATATCCTAAATCCTTTAATTTTTGTATTGCTTCATCAGTTAAAACTATAGGTTTTTCGCTACCAAATTCGACGACATTTCCAACTATACATGTAGATAAAAATAAACCACCTTTAGTTATCCAATCTGCAACTAAATGCCTATGACAAAAGTCTTCTGGTTTTTCATAACACAATAAAATAATATTATTGGGTTCAGCATTAGTCAATTCCATTAAGTCATGAATAACAGTGGTTATGCTACGATTTTTAAGAATTTTATCATTAAATTCTTGTGTATAATAATCGACATCGCCTTGATGTTCTCCAGATTTCCAAGCACTAAGAATATCCCAGTTAGGCGCTAACTGTTTATATTCAAGTCCGTGATACCAATCTGGAGATTTCAATGCAATAGAAACAGGAACCAATCCAGCTTCTTGATACTTTTTTAATTTGGCAAAATAACCAGTATACATTAGACCTTCTTCATCAAGTCTTTTAACAAGACCGATTTTCCGTTAAACGTGTAATAAGAATCGTCAAAGCCAATCTTGTTCCATTCCATATATTCCTTCATGGGGAACTTCAGCCAAACGAAATCTTTGTCTTCTTTATGAATATAACTCCGATATGCCATACCGGAATTCAAAACATATTCCTGAGGAAACTTATAGGTGAAATACTGGTCTCTAAACTTTACACCAGCCAGGAACTGGTTGACGCTTGACATGATAATATCCGCGGCTGTCGGAACCTTCCAGTTATTTATGTCTTCCCTGACCTGCTGAATACGTCTTAGTTCACGGGCTTCACGTTCACGAATGTCAGAAATGCGTTCCGGCCAGCGAGACTTCTTATAATCGATAGTTCCGTCTTTTGTCAGATACACATCGATTTTTCGAGAAACACGTGTATGCCAGAAGTCATAGTCAAATGCTTCAAAGCCATAATCGTGTTCGTCTGGTCCTGTATAGACACAACCAGATAAAGGCCGAGAATACCTATGTCTCAACAGATAATCTTTGGCCTTATTGTAATCGCAGCCGTTATTGATAAATGCCTGTTTACAGGCAATCATTCCGTCGCCGGTTTCATTATGCAGCTGTCTGACAATTTCATGTTTAATTTCCATCGGATTTTTCTTCCGCCTTGACAAATTCTCTCATGACATCGCCGGGAATAGAGAAACTCGGCTTGCCACAGTCTTCCATCTTGATTAAACCCGAAGCTATATTACCGTCTGGCATTTTAACCAAGAACATCGTATCGAATTCCCGGTCACATTGACGGATAAGGCCAGGAAGCCTGAAATATACGATTTTTTCTTTATCTTTACCTTGTGCAAACTCAGCGAGCGCACCCCAGGTAATAACACTATTGCCGAACTTTTCGGCATCAAAATTTTCTTTTGTTACGATTTTTCATCCATATTTTACCTACTCATGTCCTTTTCTGGGTCATAATATTCATCATATACGTCCATAATCCAATCATCTTCAGCCTTCAGTTCAGCTTCGAGGACGTTATCTGACGGTTTCAATTTTCGTTCTGCCTTATCGAGTTTCAGCTGTTTTTCTTCGCCCTTATGGAAACGAATATCATGCCAATAATGTCGGTCAGAACAGTGACGGTGCATAGACCAAGCACGCTGGCAATCTGCCTCGCTAAAACCGTATTGTTTCTGGAGCTGTTCAAACAACGCACTCCAACGGTCCGCGGTCAAATATCCTTGCTCGTCACGAATCTTGGCGTCAAGCTTGTCGCAATCCTTCAGGAAACGAAGAAGCTTTTTCTCGTAGCGGTCTTTTTGCTTGTTTTTCATAATTACTTATTTATTTCATCGATAAGTTCTTTATACTTTTCGTTCTTCGCAGCTTCGTCTTCTTCTGCTTTTTCAAATTCTACATGGTTTGCCGCCCAATATTCATAAGTTGTCACCCATGCAGTGCTGGCATGGTTAATCGGCATACCAGGTTCTTCCTGTCGTTCCTTGAATTCTTTGATAATATACTTCCGATAGTTTTCCTTATCAGCATCTACTGGAAGCATGTCAAAATACTTGTCGAACGTTTCGACCGAAAGCAAAACAGACGGTTCACCATCACGTTTAAAACTAAGAATATTACTAAATACAAAACCGGCATCGATGTACTTTTCATATTTTTGAACACTTGACTCAAATTCTGAAATTTCAGCATCATACTTACGAATATTAGACTTCACTGCTTCAAAGAGTTCGGCTATAGAGTTATAACCACTACTTTGGTAACTATTTTCAAAAAAGTAATCATTTAAGTCACAGAAAGTTTCAAAACGCTGAATCTGATATTCCTCTAAGTATTTGCGATACTTGAAATACTCCTTATTATATTTGATTTCTACACGGAAACCAACTCTTTTATAACAGTCAGGATATGCTACGAATTTAATATCATACTGATATTTTGCATATTCATAGAAACTTGGGTCAATAGCTTTAAATTCATTCTTGATGCGTTCAAGTGCATGAGAAACAGCAGCTTCATCGCTAAATAAGCACATAAGTTTTTCTTTAACGGTAAAAAGCTTAATCATTTTAGTTGTCTCCGTATTTGGCCTTTAATTTTTCATAGAGTGCACGTTCTTCAGCTTCTTTCTTTTCCGCATCACGCTTACGCTTTGCGGCCTCGGATTCACGCTTGCGCTTCCGTTCTTCTTCGCATTTTTCAGTTTCAGACTTGATGTATGCAGTCAGAGCTTCATCATTATAAAGGAATTCCTTTTTAAAGACGCAATAACCAATATAATCGCCATCACGGTCATGGTCAGAAGTACCGAACTCAATGACTTCCGGTTTATCTGCACGCTTGACTTGCATATCATATCCACTTTCGATACCCTGGAAAAGCTCAGGTTCTCTATCATAATAATACTTATCGTACTTAGTGTATAACTCGATATAAAGACGATTATACACATGCTGAGCACGGGTAACAAGTTTTTCGTAGTTTTCCAGAGTCTTGTCGACTTCTTCCTTACTTATCATTCTTTGACTCCTTCTTAATCTTCTCTTCAAGCTTTTCCTGAACGTCATGTAGGAGATGAAAAATTTCCCACTTGGAAATGGAAATCAGTTCAAAAGAAAAACCGTTTTCACTCGGAATGCCAGACTTTTCGAATAGGTGATTTTCATAGAAATCACGACGTTCTTCGTAATCGGGAATATCTTCGCAACCGTCTTCGCACTGGTTAGTAAACCAATATTCCGGCCACTTAATCGGTTTAGCCTGACGCATGAAATCCTGAGCATGCGTAGCTGGGAAGAACTGAACGACGATAAAATTAACTCCGTTCATTTCACGACAATAGATAGTCGCATCAAAGCTGATGTCAAAACCGACACCGCGTTCTACGCACTGCGACTTGTCATGAATTTCCTGAGCTAACTTATGACAATTTTCCCAATCCTTATGGTAGTCACCGGTCGGATAAATGTCTTCATGCATATATTTGTGTTCGACGAACTCATTAATAAGCCATTTGCGATATTGCTTCTTAAGGTCTGTCAGGTCATAGACACACTGTGTAAGATCATTAAAATCAGCATTCTTTTTATAAAGGTATGCGTCAGGAATTGTCATCGACATAAGTAATATTCCTCTTCTTTTTGAAGTTTGGTAGGATCAAACACAACCCAGCGTTTGACATTGAAATACATATAATCACCCTTGACTTTACCAGGGCTAACCGAAAACGTAATGGCAATCGGATCACCGTCCTTATTGGTCATTTCGAGAATGAAAAACGTTACCCAATCAGAAGGCTTGATTTTATTGAGAACATCTGACCAGTCACTGCGAAGCTTTACAGAAGTATCTTCATACTTGATTCTGAACTTATCACACATAAACTGGTTTTCAAACCACGGCCCGTCGATACGAGGAACTTGACGAAGATTTTCAATTTCCACGTCGTATTCCTGGTCATTGGTATGTTTCATTCGTACAATCATCTGGATTTTTCCTTCAAAAACAGATCTATACACTTATTGATACGCTTTCCGCCATCACGGTTCCAAATCATGGCAACGGCATTTGCGAAATCACCGGCAGGATGCTTGCACTTGACACGGAGCCATTCAAGAAACTGGACATATTCATTTTCATTTAGCCTGTCGAACATATTTTTTTCCTCGCAACATAAAATTAATCATTAGCACGGTCCCAGTCGGTTGACCGGTATAAACTTCAGTATCATCAAGTAAAAGCTTGCACCGCCAAGGACTAAATGTTGTATCATACGTAATCTTAAGATGCCCGTCTATTTCAATAAGATCCTTGCCATTACAATTATGCGGAATATGGAACTTATCGAGCATATCGCAGAAATTATTTAGCATTTGTTCATTAGATAGCGCCATATATTAAAGATAATAAAAAATGGGGCTATTGTAAACCCCATAATTTATTTAATCTGGTAAAGGTAATTCGACATTTTCTGGTTTATTCGTAATATCAAATCCATGATTCTTTTTCCAGTTATCACAACATGGGCAATTATTTCGAAGTAGGGAAATTACAGAAAATGTTTCATTCCACATACCAGGTGTCTGCCATTCTTTATGGCATTTGCTGCATTTCATTCTACACATTACTGAGCGCTTTTTCGTTTCCATTTAGACCTCCATAATATCTACTTTACAGCCAACCATACCGTCTCCGACATCTTGACCATATTCGGTAGCAAAGTTATCGCAATCGCAGCAGAAATCAATAGATTTATTTTCTCTGACATGCTGATTGAACATATCCAAGAATTTTTGCTGTAATTCAAGACCAGTATATTTTCTTTGTTCTTCCTTACTACCGATAACTTCTTCCATAGGGAAATAATAAAGTTCGTCACCAGTGGTATCAAAGAAATTAAAATAATTCATGTATTCTTTACGAGCTTGCTTGACATCAGTTCCGAAATAAACCTGTCGATGTTCAGTGTCCATATCATGTTCATAAAGAACTTCTACACGATACATGACCTTCTTTTTAGGAGCAATCTTGATTCCTTTTTCGAGTTCGTCATTTCGTTTTTCAAGAATTTCGATATAATCTCGAATCCACTCGAAATAGTCATCAGCAAAGCCAGGAAGGTTCTTTCCACCATTATTATGATAATACGCATCAAGATTATAATAGAATTCATCACGTTTAATCTTATGCTGTTGCTTCAATGACTTAATTGAAGTTTTTTCAAACGCTTCTTGTCGTTCCTTAGCGATTTCTTCCTTAGTAGGTTCTTCTTTTAAATCATCCGGATTTATATAAAAATAATTGTCAGCCATTAGCTACCATATCCTCTTGTATAAGATTGAACAATTTTGTCGTTTGCGTCGATAATCGCCACCTGAAGAACATTCTCGTTAGTGTCAATAATTCTGTGCATTCCAGCAATCGCTTCTTCTTCAGTATCGAAAAACTTCCGACCATAAAATTCCTTACCGTTTTCCTTTCCGCTAAACTTGACCGAAAATTCATGACGTGTAATTTCTCTGGACTGAATCTTCTTCATTTCTTCGAAGATTGTCTGGTAGATTAGCTTCAGGCTCTCTATATTCTTGTAATCGGTAGAATATTCAATCTTGTTGAGAATCTCACCTTCACGTTGAGGATCTTCTACCATAGACTTTAACTTCCTGACCTTTTCGGCCAGAGAAAGACGATAATCCAGCCAGTGACAAATGTCTTGGTCGATATGGTCAATCAGCTTTCGTAATTCTTGTAATTCTGTCATAATTATACTTCATAATAATCGTCAGAAACTTCCGACGGGTGTTCCTTGTTATATTTTGCGATTAGATGCTTAGAAAGTTTAACAGCTCTATCGGCCGGTAAACCATCATTAAGCAGTCTTTGCGTAGCAAGGCAACGTTTAAGCTTTTGTTTGCTACATTTTGTAATATCGCACATTTCAACAACAACGGTTTTACGGTGATTTATTTTACCGTTAGACATAAAATATACTTTATATTCAGGAAGACGTATTTTCAAACCTTCAAAAAAGTTTTCTTTTAGTCTTTCCTTAGTTTCTTCATAAAAAGCTTCTTCTCTTACCCTGGGCAGATGTATAGCCCAATGAAGTTCTTTTAAACATTCGATTACATCATTTATTGTCGCCATGTGAAGTCCTCGTAATGTAGAATTCCGTGGAATCTTTCTGTGCCTGGTTGTATTCGTCAGCCCAAGCGTCCATCTCTTCGTTTTCCAATACGGCCTGAAGCTTAAAAACATCTTCTGCGTTTTCGTATTTTACACCTTTATAAACGATATAAGAATAAGGTGATGTACCGCCAATGATACCCAAACGTGCACGTTCAATTTCCGGATCATAATAATAAACAGCCCAAAATGGATTATCTTGATCTTTAATATAGTCAAGTCTTGTGATTCTATCGAAACATTTTAAATTATATTCAGTTTCATTGTCGCTCAATGGAAAGCATATACAGTTAGGCGCGTCTACTTGTTTCATAAAATATCTAGGGTTCTTTCAATATTTCGGTTTTCTATTTCTCACCACAGGGTTTTTAAATCTTCTTCTGTTTCATAACGCTTGTTATTCCAGTCGATATAGCTTCCCGGGCATCCAATCGCAAGAGTGCCATCAGTAATCGTAGTCTCACCTTTAATTCTCATCAAGAATTTTAGCCAGAACATATTACCGTTAATCTGTTCCGGAATCGGTTTCAACTGCAATATATCATACAGGATAAGGTCATTCCAAGCGCCTTGACCCATAAAATTGTAATGAACCTTATTTTCTTTCATAAACATCATATTTAATATAGAAAAGAGCCGACACATTGTCAGCCCGTAAAATTTTTTTCAAAAACTATTTACAAATAATGAATCTTTTTCTATAATTACATTTACTATGATTACTAAAAACGTTTCTATCGACGGACTTAAAATTCCGTATTCAAACAAGACCGCTGTTGCGAATCTTGATTCTTTGACTAGTACGGTCAATAAGTTGACTACTGGAAACAGCAAGAGTAATATTACCGTAGGTCAATATAAGAGTGGAAGATATTACGCAAAGGTATTGGTGAACGAACGTTTTATGTTCACTTGCGGTCTTGAACGTAAAGATTCAGATTATGGCTGTCAGATTACACGTATCGGTGCAAAAGGCTGGACTAAGGAAGATATTATTCGAAAGCCGTTGTTTGGTATGATTACCGATTATCTCACCACATACGTTTCTATTGCGAACAATATCAAGGCGTATCTGTCGCCCACTTGATAAATCGTTTCCTGCAAGTGTTGTTGCATTCTTCTGTATTGACTGTACCATCAGAATTTGACGGATTTTTAATATCGCAGTTTTTACAGAATTGATATGCTGGACACCTGGGACAGTAATCAAGTTCTACGAATTTATTTGCCCACTCTTCTGCGGTGAGCGATTCTTTTCACATTTCAAAATTAGTCATTTTCTTCTAAAATATTTACCTTTGAATTCATTATTAAAATGTTCTAATGTATTTTCAAGTTCTCGTTGAGTTAATCCAGTTAGTTTTTTAACTTTGCCAACCCATCCAAATTTCATTAAATCAATACCACAATTTAAAATAAGATTTTTACGTTCTATCCAAATTTCTTCTGATATAATATTTGGATTACCTTTACCAGATTTATCTTTTGGATATATTGATTCTTTTTTAATTTTTGGTTTCTTTTCGTTTTTAATTTTTATTTTTTGTAATTTTTCTTGTATTTTAATTATTATATTTGGATAATTAATTTCAAATTGTTTAATATCTTCAATAGTTTTTTCTTTATCAATTTTATATAATAAATTTTCTTTTTCTGAATATCTCCAAAATTCACAATTAAGTTTTTCTATTATATAAAGTTGCCTATATTTATCACGTGCTTGTCCTTTTAAGCTTGTATGTTTATGTTTATTTTCATCATATTCAAATGCAATATTTAAATTTTTATCATAACCATCTAAACTATATGGACCAACATGAATCTCACCGCCATTCATAGCATGTTGTAAATGCCAATTATTTTTTATATTTAATTCATCAATAAATTTACATGCAGTTTCATTATAATTACATTGAAAATTTTGAATTTTTCTACGCTTTTGCATATTTTCTGCTAATTTTACTCTAGTATCAGCAGAACAAGAATGTCCTTTATATTTTATTTCTCCGTTTTTTATTTTTTGTCTTAATGTTTCTGTCGCTTTTCGCTTACTTTCATAATTTATAATTTTACCTAATGAATCATGAGGTAATTTAGCTTTTTCTTCGCAATCTTTATAATGCTTATATAATTTTCGTCGTGAATAAAATATTTGATTGCAATATTGACAAATCCATTCTTTATGTTTTGTTTTAAAACAATTTTCAGGATGCATTATATGCATATGTTCATATAATGACATCTTTGTATCAAACACATTATTACAATGTCTACATTTCCATTTATTTGGTTTTATATTCGAACCCATACATTATATATAATGGATGAGTCTGCCAGTTCTGTAAAAATAACCGAAGGTACAGGGTTCGAACCTGTGTGAGACCTTTGACAGCCTCGGAAGTTTAGCAAACTTCTGCAATTACCATTCTGCCAACCTTCGTTAATACTCTATATTTAGTCTGCTGGGTGGGAGTCGAACCCACAAGCCATTAAGGCGGAAGCGTCTGAATCTTCTGTGTCTACCATAAACTATTCCACCACCAGCGGATAAAAATTATTATCCCTATGCCGAGACTTGAACTCGGACGATATTTCTATCATCGGATCCTAAGTCCGACGCGTCTGCGATTCCGCCACATAGGGTTATATTATCGGTCTGGAGGGATTCGAACCCACAATCCGTGTTTATCTCGGCTGCCGGGTTTGAGCCGACACTGTATACCATTTCCAAGCACAGACCGGTTTATCGTCAGAGCGGGACTCGAACCCGCACGGTATTTCTACCACGAGACTCTCATTCTTGCGAGGCTACCAATTACTCCACCTGACGTTATATTATCGGTACGGGGAGACTCGCACTCCCAATCCCTTTCAGGCACGGACCTCTCAAGCCCGCATGTATACATTCCATCACATACCGTTATTTAATCGGCACGGAGGGACTCGAACCCACACGGAACTTAATCCAGAAGATCTTAAATCTACCGCGTATTAACCAGTTTCGCCACATGCCGTTTACAGCCCTACCCCGATTCGAACAGGGAACAGGAGATTTGGAGTCACCTCGGTTAACCAATTACCACATAGAGCTATATAAAAAATTAAGGTCCCCAACTTGTGGGAACCTTTAAATCTTTCATTACGATTAAAAAATCGAACTACTTAGTTCCCACTATACTACGACGCAATAACCAGCTGAGGAGCAAGCTACTGAGTAGAAGGATTGTTAAACTAAGCATTTTCATTTTCTTAACCTTTATATTATATATAAAATTTTTTTATTGTTTTTTGTTTTTACGATGTTAAATATAGTAAAATATTTTTCTTTTGTAAACCCTATAATATAATAAATTATCTATATTTTATAAATGTATAATATAAATAACATGGTTTTCAAAAGAGTGTACGTCAAAAAGTCGGAAGGGTTCGCCATTTAAAAACCCATAGCGGAGGAAACTGATATGCGTAAAGCATGGATTATCCGAAAGTAAACATTAAAAAATTAAGGAAAACAATGAATATTAAAGAAAAAAACATACGAGAAGTATGTTCTAAAAACATTAATCAATTTATAAAATACGTAAAGATACTTACTTGTGATGGATTTATACAATTTCATCCGTATAAATTTCAAACTAAGCTTTTACGTAAATTTGTAAAAACATTAGAACCTAAAAAGAAAAAGCGTAATCATATTATTGTTGCACCAAGACAGTGTGGCAAGACTACATTAGCTGCAATATACATTTTGTGGTTTGCTATGTATCATCCTGATAAAAGTGTAGCACTTACTGCAAATACATATAGCCAAGCTGTAGAGATACTCAATAAAGTAAAAGAAATATATAATAACCTTCCAGAATTCCTTACTGTTAAACTTACAAAAAATAATAAGGATAGATTATATTTTGAAAATGGTTCATATATTATAGCATCAGCAATGAGCTATTCTGCTGTTTGTGGTAGAGCATTTGACTTGCTTGTATTTGACGAAATGGCATTTGCTGAAAATAAAACATTAGAAGACTTTATGAAAGCTATATTCCCGACTCAATCAGCAAGAGCAAGTAGTCAAACTATTTTAATATCTACTCCTAAAGGTGATAATGCTTTCTATGAAGTATATTGTCATGCAAAACGTGGTATTTCATCTTATAATGCAACAAGAGTTAGATATGATGAAATTCCTGGTCGTGATGAAGCTTGGAAAGAAAGAATGATTAGAGATTATGGTATAAAATTTTTTGAACAAGAATACAATGCATCATTTATTCTTTCTACTCCAATAGAGGAAACTAATACGATTACATTAAATATAAATACAAGTCCATTATCTAAAGAAGAAGCTAAGGGATTAATGGAAAAATTAAAACAGTTATTTAGTAAGAAACTAACTATTGAAGAAATAGAAGAAGCGAATTACAATATAACATTTGAATAACAAAAAAGCGGGCTAAACACCCGCTTTATTTTTTGTCTGTTCTTCTTTAATTAAATCGTCCCAATAATCAATTTTACCGTCATCACCGATTCGATGTGTTGTATAATGGACATCTACTTCTCGATAATAATGAAATTTCTTTCCACATTCATCACATTCATATTCATCATCATCACAAGTCAATTCCCATGAATCAGATATTTCATATCCGCAATATGGACATACTATTTCACTTGTGCATATATTAAAGTATCGTTCTTTTATGTTTGCCATATTATACTTACCATTTCCACCAATTAAGTGACATTTCAGCTTGACGCTCTAACATATCTATTCCATCAATAGCCCATGAGCAATGACTATTTCTTTCTGCTTTTTTAATTAATGTATCATCGGCATAGTTTAAATCATAATAGATAAATTTATGTTCGTTATTAAAATTAATATCAATTTTTGATTTAAATGGGATAGTATTTACAATCAGGTCAAATTCTTTTGCATTGAAATCTGATAACTTTAACTCATCATTTTTAGGATTTCTGGCAAAGATATGAATTTCATGCTTAGAATCTACACCATCGATTGTTTCATGAATATTCGATAATATGGAAGGAACTACGCCGCCATTACCTAGAATAGCAATATTATGAGGAAAATCAAATTCCCAGTCATCATGATTACTAATGTAATGATCTAATGATGCACCAAATGCTCTACCATCAAATGTGTCACCGATATAGTTATCTCCCCATACCTTTACACAATTAACAGATTGTGACTTAATAGCTTCAGGCATCAATCCGTCAAGATATTCTATAATATCATGTTTAAATGGTGTAGTAACATTAAATCCATCAAGCTTATCGGCAAATGCAAGTTCAATACCTTGTTCTACACAAGATACATCATAAACCTTATATTCAATTCCTTGAGATTCAAAGATTTCTTTTGACTTGCTATATCCGATATTTCTTCCAATTAATCCAACTTTCATTATTTTACTTCTATACAAATAAATCGTTTAATATTATCAACTTGACTACCTGCAGCTGCACAGGTTTCATAAGATGAAAAGCCAGGAATAACAGTAGTTGACATACCTGCACCATGATAGGTAGTAAAAGTAAAAACTAAAATTAATGACCACATATTTAGCCCTTATAGAGTTGATATTTTTTACTAAGTTTATGACTGATTTCATCTGGCAACGGTTTAAACCAAATACCTACACGGCAACGACCAACACCATTTTCATCAGTGAATTCTGGTGTTAAATCAGTCTTACAAACATCGTCGATGAAACCATAGTCAATACCTTCGACCAATCCGAGTTCCTTTGCAATATCAACAACCTTCATTAAATGATTAAGGTTCTTTGCTTCACAAATAGTCTTAGTAAAAATATCATTAACATAGTCATTCCAAATATCTTTTGGAAGTTCCATGACAACACTAATTGTAGGTCTTGAATTTTCTGCCTTAAATATAAAGGATTTATCACCACGTTCATGTGCTGCTTTTGCTGCTTCATATACAGCAGGATGACGATACCTCATCCAATAATCAGGGTCGTTCGGCGTTTCTACAGGCAGAGTATCAAATTCATTGTCTTTAATATAACTATGCTTAAATAAGTTAAGCCAGAAACCTTCTGCACAATGGCCAACCATTGCTGCAAGTTTACCAGGATGTAAATTTAAATCTTTTCTAATAATAAATAAACGTCTCATAAATTTCCTTAATATAAAATATAATTGTCTTTATTTTTAAGATATTCTTCTTTGGTAATATAGGTATCATGCAAGAAGAATTTATCATATACTCTTGCTTCCTGCTTACCATCTTTACCAAAATTACGTTCAAGCGCATTTTGTTCTGCTTTACGTCTAGCTTCGCCTTCTTTTTCGATTCTATTCCAAGCAGCAATTTCCATGTTCATCATGATTTCGCCCCATGACATATTAGTTCTCCTTTAACATATTGTAATTTAATTTTATAACCAGTCCTTTATAGAATTAAGAAACTTAATAAGTTCATTAATAGTATAATATCTTTTTCTTGGGCTACAAATAGAACCATCTTTCATAAGATCTTGTTCATTAATAGTCCAACTATATTCTAATGGATGTTTTTCATCTATGTATACAGTAATTGTATAGCCATGTTTAAAATCTAAATTTACTGCATTAGAAAAATTATCATCTATAACATTTTCTGGAAATTCTTTTTTTAAATGTTTCTTAAGAATATCAGTATAAGGTTGTAGGCGTTCAGCTTCTGCTTTCCATTCTTTACCTAATTCTTCTAAATGTTCATCTATTCGCTTCCAGTCAGCATCAGTTAAGTCTCTCATTTACTTTCCCCATACCATTTTATGGATATCGTCTAATGTTTGTTCTGCAGCCTGATTAATAAATGCATGCTTTGTATTATCAATTTCTTTCTGTCTCTGAACAACCGTATTATAGGTCATTTCCTTCAATGCAGAATTAAGATTTTCAACATCTCTATCGTAAATTGAATCAACTACAATTTGAGATTTCAATGTTCTCTTAGTAATACCATCATCAATTACAGTATACATTTCAACAAGGACTTTTCCGGTCTGTTTAAGATCTGAACGTTCTACCTTCTGGTCAACCCTTGTTTCCATAGCCCGATGATGTTGTAACTCAGCACTGCCACCAGCTACCATAAAAACCATCAGACTTCCACCAAGCAAACCTAGACATTTAAGAAATTCCATTTTCTATACCTCATTAAAAATCAAAACGGTGTATCAAATTACTTGTAATTTCATACTTATTACTTGGTGAAATAATCTTTACATCAAACACGTGTTCCATAAGCATATTATATTTTAATGCAGGAATCTGATCGATTGTCATGCCTTCAAGTTCTGTATAATATTGCATACCTTCAAGCTTCATTCCATCTTTGATAAACTTAAGAATAGTTGCAATCTTATAATCGCCATTTTCAATACGATATATTCCGTCTTCTTGATAACCAAGTGACATGAGAATATGATTATTATCAATTCCGAGCCATAACGATTCAATATAGCTTGGATATTCCCAATCTACATATAGGTTCTGCTTGTCAATCTCACCTTTATCATATAATCTAAGAATATGGTCGATTGTCATCGGCTTATTCTCAATATAGACACGTTTCGTATTAAAGATTTCCATATTATATAATATAGAAAAAAGGTCGACAAATGTCAACCCTTAATAGTATTACCATCGACAATTTTATATATCGGTTTATTCTTTACAAATTGCCTAATATATTTTTCTGCTTCACCCCAATCGGCACCTTCAAAAATTGTAACAACATCATTACCAGTTTTCATTATTACTCTGGTTTTTTCTATGGCCATATATTCTGATGAAGGTTTAAACCAATACTTAAATAATTTACGCCAAAAAGACTTGTTATACTTACGCCAGTCTTCAGACAGCTCAGCATTATATCTTATTGCATCCCAATAATTATCTGGATCAGGAGTTATAATTTTAAATACAACCTCTTATTCCTTATAAGTTTCTTTACCATTTTTGTCGTATGCTCTATCAAAATTACTTGTATACTTTATATTCTTGCTACGAATTCTAGCTTCATGTTCAGCATCATAGAATGTGTCAAAAACATAATCTACAGTATATGGAAAACCACCCCAACCATCATAATGATTTTCTGAAAAAACCCATTTGATTTTTCCATCGATTTCCTTTTTAAAAATAACGCCATTTTCAACTTGCATTAGATATTCTCCATTAAATTACTGTTCTTGATCGCGTTTAATTTTTTCTAATAATTCATTTTTATATTTTTCATAGCGTTCATCAAAATCTCTACAAGGATCTAACATTGTATCTGCTGATTTACCTTTTGACAGTTCAAGATAAAGATGATAACCGTAATCAAGTTCTGATTCAGGACTATCAGATTCTCGACAAAATGGTTGCATGACAAGTTCACAATTAACCTTATCAGCTACATCCTGGAAATGAAATACAAGCGTCTGCTTTGTCTTGTCAATAAAAGACTGCTTTAATTTTAAGCCTTTAGTAACTTTAAACCGTTTATCAGTTTTAGCAATATACATGACTTCTTTAAACTCATTAAAAGCAGTCATTGCATAACTTTTATATTTTTTTGCAATTTCTTTTACATGGGCATTAATGTCAAAAAGAACCATTGATGCTTTAGATACTTCATTACCGTCAGTAAATACTCTTGTATTTTTCATAATTAATCCTTTGTTAATAGACTATAAATGAAATTTTTCAATCCTAGACTTAAGATCATCAAGCATGTCATCAAATTTATCAAAATTCTTTTCAACCATCGAAAACATATCGCCACATGTCAGAATATTATAATAACCACTCTTATAATCACTAAATAATGGCTGCATTTTATTAATCCAGACAATAACCTTGTCGCAATTCTTAGTCTTAATCAAAAACTGGAAATCATCACGTGTTCTATCGTCTTTTTCACATTGTTGGTCCTTGACTATTTCAAAATTTTTCTTTAACATCTTATACAGTTTATCAACTTCAGCTTTACTGAATTCAATCTGTTTCATCAAAATTGAAAGATGCTTACCAAGAATCAAATATGCATCAAGATTTTCATCCTTAATCTTCATTAAATCGTCGATTGCATCTTGAAGACGATTTGCATCATACTTATCCGGTTCTTCTTTAACTGCATTCTTCATCTGTTCAATTACTCCTGAATGAAGATCCTTTAATCTCTTTTCTTCTTGACTCTTCGTACGTGGACCATCTACTGTATATGCTACTACCGGGTCATCTTCAGTTTCAATAACTTTCTTCTTTCTTCCCATTTTATTTCCTTTAAGCTAAAATAACGAGATTTGCAAGTTCTCTACATTTATCATTAAGTTCACGCTTCAGAAGAAGTTCGCAAACATTTTTATACATTCTGTTCAATGCCTTTTCACCAGGCTGGTCATAAGAATTGTAGACCATATCAGCAAGTTTGATGAGTAATGCATCTTCACTCATCTTGAGAAGCTTTTCAGTGATATATGCTTCTTTACCCATTTCTTCTTTAAGGATTTCGTTATTCCTGAGTTCAGTGCACAAATCGGCACAATGCTCAGAATTACCGACAGCCATAATTTCAAGATATGATGTTTCAGTATCTTCAAGCAAATCATGTGCTAATGCTGCATTGATTTGGTCAACTGAACCACCATGTTCCATCACAATGTATGCAACGCCTCTCGGATGCACAAAATAAGGAAATCCAGAACCTTTACGTTCCTGATGGGCATGTCGTCCTTTAGAGAAGTAATACATACCTCTGCACTTCAGTGGAAAGTCGGTTGATTTGATTCTTTTGAATAGTGCTTCATACATAATTTATCTCCTTTGTTAAAAAAATTAGACGATACTGCGGTATCGAACCGCCAGGCAAACCACGCCAACGCCGGGTCGAACGGCTATCATTCCATGACTCAATCGGACTCGAACCGAATTTCAGCACCTTTACTAAGCTATCGTCATTAATTCCTATCGATTATACCAATGCACGTATTTGTAATTATAGTTGATTTTTCCGTCACAGATTTCTGAAGGCCATACCTTTAATTCTTCAGATTCATTACAATCTTCACTTATTTCTTTACTATTACTATAATAGCCATAGCCATCATAATCTATAAAACATGTAGTTTTACAATATTCAATAAATTCTTCAAGCTCTAATACACTACAACCATCCCATAAACCTTCTGATTCAGTAGGCGTATAGTCTTCATCTGATACTTTAACTTCTTTGAAAAAATCTTCATCCATATACATTAATATAATAAAAGAGTTGATGAATGCCAACCCTTTTTTAAAGAAAATTTTATTTCAGACTACCTTTTCCAAGGAACATCTACAACATCATCAAAAGTCTTATGTTCTGGAGTAATTCTATAGCATGTAACTTTTAAGTTTTTAAGCTTTAATTTAGAACTTGTAGTCCAATAACAATCCATACTACATTTACTAAATTCGATATTTTTACCAGATAAATCGACTTCATAAATTAAGTCTTCATCCCAGTCCATTTCTCGAATGTATTCACGAATATCATGACCTGCATTTTGAAAACGCCAATCATCCAATGTTGTATCACCGTCTTCTTCATCAAGTCCTGAAACAATATAAACTTTCTTTAAAATTTTTTCTTTATATAGACTCATTTAATCTCTACGTTTTTTCAATGTCAATAATTTGTTGTGCAGCAATTTCAGGTTCTAAACCAGCATTATAGCATTCATCAATTTCTTCTTCATAACTTTCTGCAAAAACATCATAATTAATCGATGTGCAATAGTCAAATCCTATACAGATTAAACCTTTAACTTTTTCAAAGTATATATCTCTATCCATTATTAACTACTTATGCAACTTCAATAATTATTTTTCCACTAGAACTTTTGTGAACATCTATAACTTCACCATCATTGCCACCCTGGTCTATTGTCTTTAATTCACAGTCGCCATAACCTTTGGCAATATATTTAGTTATTTCTTTTTCTAATTCTGATAATGTCATAGTTATCCTATAATTTCAGTCCATGCAATAACTTTATTGTAGTAATCGCCATCATTTTTACTGTAGCCGTAAAAAATACCACCATCATCACACAAAAGCACTTTATAAACAGGAGTGCCAATTGGTTCGTCATTATCGCTATGGTACATTTGTACTTTGCAGAGGAAAACATCCTTTTGATATTCGGCAACTTTGGGAGCATCACCGCAATCCTTGTATGGATGCCAAATCATCTTGTTTGAATCTTTTTCAAGAGCGTTTCCGATTTTTTCGATATCATTGACAAATAGTTGAACAATTTCATCCACAGTTCCAAGCGGAATCATGCCATTATCAGATTTCAACTTGAATAACTTATCTTTTAGCTCATCTGAAACGAATTCTAACCAGACATGTTTTGGAAATTTTCCAATATTTTCTTTATTAGTTATATCTTCCAATACTTTGTTCATTACTTACCTAATTTCATCATATGCGGTTGAGTCCATTTGCTGGCAGAACTTATCTAATGCAGTGATGCATGCAGTTTCAATCTTGTCCAAACTGTCATTAACAACTGATTTTATACCAGTTTCAAATATTTCAGTAAACGTTTGTTTAACCTGATCTTTATCTTTAGTCACAGGTACCTGAATATTTTCCAAGTAGTTGATATATGCATAGGCCGCCTTTAATTCTAATCGGCATTTCTTAAGAGAATCGTGGACATCCATGTTGTCTATGTCAAAATGTGCAGTAATCGCCGGAAGAATCTCGCTGTATTCCTTACGGTCAATACTCGTAGCAGTAGCGAGTTTTTCAAGCATTTCATCTGAATGTTTTATTTGTTCATAACGAGCTGCAACAGCACTTGTAACTGCTCTACATGTAAATCCATTTATATCCACACCAGATGGAAGCTTCGGCTCGACAATACTGTAGATTCCAGTAGTGTCGTTATGCTTAAGGTCAAGACCATTAAGAGTTATGACTGAAGTATCGTTAGTAACTTCGACATCTGCCCTAGCAAGAAGATCCGGGTCGTTAGAGGCCTCGCACAAGTCGAGATGTAAAACCTTGACATTAAACTCGTTAAGCGCCTCCTGGTCACTCGTAGTTTCCTTAATTAGCTTGGCCATCTTTTCACCTTCCAGTGACGTACTGGTAATGCCACCATCATCGTTCTGATACATGATATTGACACCAGCTGTTGTATCGTTTACAATACATGCTTCAAGGTCCTTGTCACCAATGTATTGCTGTAACTCGGTGAGCTCGTTAATTATTTCACTAATTTTCATATAATTAATCCTTTGGAATTTTCATCCATTTATAAAATACATAATCATTTATGCCAGTGCCATCCCACCAGCATTCATCAGACTTACGTTGTTCATCAGTCCACCAATATCCACTATGATAGAAATAAATTCCAGATAATTCCTTCTGTGTACAATGATCTTTACCAACACAGTATACCAATTCTCCATCTGGCGGTGTTTCTTCACAAGTCAGATGAAATCTGCGTTCTTCTTCATCTTTCTTTATCGCATCATAATAATCTTTTGCTCGTTTGTATGCCGCAGCATAAGCGCCATAAATGTAAGAATGGATAGTCGCAGTAGCAATCCTTCCGACTAAATGTGTTTGCTCTAATTCTTTATTACACTCTTCGGCAAATTCACAAAGTGCTTCAAGTTTACCGCCATCTAAGTCTTCTTTATATTTTTCAAATAAATCAAGAAGTTGTTGTTCTCTATCAGTCATTATAATACACCATTTCTCTTTAACAATTTTAAAACATAATCACAACCTGCACTAAAAATCTCTTCAGCAGTTGATACTTGAACTAATCGTTCTTCTCCAGAAGAAGTTGTGCGGTTTTCAGCTAATCCTTCTCTTTCAAGAATATTCTGAATTTCATTTCTGTAAGGAATATATTTATCAATCTCTTCTTCGGTTAATTCAATTTCATCTAAATCATCCATAATTACCTCTAAATTGATCTATGATAAAAACAAAAATAAAATAGTCCCAAGGCACATATCTTGAGATTCTGGGTTTCCACTAAGAAGGCCATGTGGATCCCTTGCGGCCCCGCTGATTCCTCTCACGTAACGACCTTCTTTCCGTGGAGGCGCGAACTATTTTATCTTAATTTCTTTACTTATTTTTAAATATAGTAATTTATTTTCTAGTTGTAAACACTAAAAATAAATTTTTTATTCAACTACAAAGAATTTAGTCAATTTGCAAATTTACTTGCAGATACGCTACCTTATTATTTCTATTAGATCCTTTCGGAGATTCCTGTATATCCAACTTCGTAATAGGAACTACCTCCGTAGTATGGTTATATTGAGAATATGCTTCATCTGTCTTACTAGTTGTATAATTGACCTGACAATGAATAATATCAGTATCGGACAAAGGCTCAAGCAATTTAAGTAGGTCGGCTTTAGTCATAGTTTTTCTCCTTGGTTGTCCCGTTTCATAATCCGTAATTCTTCATCTTGATACCTTATTACTTGCATGTATGCCTCGGTATCGTGAAAAAGGGAATCACGTTCCGAAACAAGACGAGCATTTTCTTCCTTCAATGCGGCAATCTCAGTATCTTTATTTGTATTCAGTATATCCTTAGCTACCAACTCAGACTGCTTCTCTGCCAACGATGCTTCGAGTTGTTCAACTTTATGTTCCAGATATACTACATACTGCTCACGTGATACTGGGTGCTCCATATCATACATGTCAACAAATTGATTAGCAAGAAGCCATGGGCTCTCGCTCGTTCCATCCAGTACGATTGCATCTGTGGTGTCTTCATGAGGATGCAGAATATATCCTTCACCATAGGGCTCAATCGTACACACGTTTACCATAAGGTGTAAATCATCAACAGACAACTTGTTATCTGTCAATGTAAAGGCGTACCTATCGTCATACCCTTCTTCAAATGCCAGCTGTAAGCTAGATGCAATAGCTTCTAATGACCATTCCATTACGTATTACTCCTTTACAAAAAAGTCATATTCCTTTACAATTTCAGCTGCGGCTTTCTTCTCTGGACAGTCTTTGATTAAGTCACGCATCACAAGACACTTTAAGCAGGACAGTAATTTGTCTGCCTTCGCTTTCTGCTCGTCCTTGATGAGGTTTGCAGTCTGCAGTCGACCACGAACTTCATCATAATCCATTTTTGCATTATTATATCGAAGTTGCATGAGTTCACGCAACCAACTAGCTAACTGTTTGGTGTCTAATTCAACAAGACCTACTGCTTCATTTTCTTCACATTGTTTAATAGCTTCTTCTATTGTCATAGACTATCCACACAAATTGATAAACACTTTTAATATAATATAGCAAAAAGATTGACTTTCGTCAACCTTTTTCTTGATATATTTTATTTCAGTCTACTTTTATTAGTCCGCCAGTCGGAGAACGATTCCGAACCAACTCCTTCACAGGGAGTTATGCTACCAATTACACCACTGAGGGGATAAAAATTTTAGAGCGTCATGTCGGACTCGAACCGACAGTCCGCGTTTATCTCGGCCACCGGGTTTAAGCCGATGCTGTATTCCAATTCCAATCACAGACCGTTGTAGCAGGAGTACCAGGATTCGAACCCAGACCAGTGGACTTGGAAACCACTATGCTAGCCATTACAAACATACTCCTAAATAAAAAATTAAGGTCCCCAACTTGTGGGAACCTTATAAACTCTCGTACGATTAAACAATCGAACTACTTAGTTCCCACTAGACTACGACGCAATAACCAGCTAAGGAGCAGGCTACTGAGTAGAAGGAGTGTCAAACTAAGCAATTTCATTTCTTTAACCTTTCTATTATATATAAAAATTTTTTTGATGTTTTTGTTTTTACGTTGTAAATATAGCAAATAATTTTTCTTTTGTAAACCCCTATTGAGGAATTTTTTTCTGGAGAGGTAAATCCAGCGTATAAGAAACATCATTAAACATTAACGGCGTTTCATAAAGCATACGTCCGGTAATTTCAGCGTCCATTGCTTCTACAAAGCCCTGAATACTTTTTTCAAGATTTTGGATTGTTACCGGCCAGTTACGGTGTTCTCGGTTAGAACCCCATTCGCGGAAATGTATTTCGACTTCATAATCGGTAAAATACATCCATTCATGAATATTGACCTGAACCATCTGTACACAAGGCTGTGCATATCCATAGTGCTTCTGGACATTCTTGATTTCTTGGTAAAATTTCTTTTGATCGTATTTATCAGGAAGTCTATACTTGACGATATATTTGTATTCCCAATCCAGGTTTTCAGCATATTTGTCCTGGTCTACGGCATACCAAAGATTAGCGCCACCCACGCTTTTTACGTCTTTATTGTTTTTCATTATCTTCCTGTTCAGCCTTAATCAACGTATCTTTGTAATCAATAGATCCATCTTCGTTAATTCTGTGTGTCGAATACGTGGCGATAATTTCGCGACTTACGAAAAATTCTTTTTCACAGTTATTACAGAAAATCTTGTCTTCGTCATCCAATTCCCAAGAATCATGGTGGACATAACCACAATACGGACATACAGCTTCGCCGTTGTCCCTATTGAAATAACTTTTTGACGTATCTTCAAACTGCATCGTTATTTTCCTTTTGCTTAACGGCTTCCAATTCTTCCTGTTCTTTCCAGAACTTTGCCATATCGCCCATCTGTCTTACGATTTCCTTTTCTTCAAGCTGCTTGGCTCTTACAAACTTTTCGATTGTCTTTCGGTTATACTTACAACCAAGCTCGCCCTTTTCATTTTCATAGGTATAATCTTCATTGTCACCAAATATGCTACAAATTGAATATCCTTCTGAATAGTCATAACTTTCGTATGGGCAATGTTTACACCGCATTTTGCTTGCTCCAGGTTTTACAGAATTCATCATAGTGTTCAATAAGGAAATCAAGTTCCTTATTGATTAACGGATGGAACACTTTAATATCCGTAAATTTGAATGAACCGCAATCCGGGTCATAATTCGGATCTTCAGCCAGAATCAAATCGAACATTAGGTAATCGTCACGGTCTACAACATAATTCCTGAAACGATTATAAAGATGTGCATAAAACTTGGTAATCTTTTCCAAGTTTTCATCTGTGAACATATTATAGCGTGTCCACCATTGAGATTCGTTCGGATGTTTTCTCTTGTCGACTAATAAGATATTGTAATGCATATAAAAAATATAACTCTTTTTCCTTTAATCGTCAACCCTTATAAATAAAGAAAACTATTATTATAAAGGAAAACTCTATGATTAAAGAACAGTTAACTATCGAAGAAGCTAGAATCGTCGCCGAATGTGCAAAAGACATAAACAAGATTTATCAGTATGCACAGATTATATCTGAAAATGGCTACGAATCATTCAAACCCCGCAAATTCCAGAAAGACATGCTCAACGGTTTCGTAAATTCTTACGAAAGTGATGAACAAGGCATTAAGCGAAACTATATTGTCAAAAGTACGAGACAATGCGGTTTTACTACTGGCCTGGCTGTATATGCTCTTTGGTTTGCAATATTTCATCCCGATAAATGTGTCGGTATCATGGCACCGAAAGACGGACAGGCCACTGAAATTCTATATCGAATTCGAGATATGCACTCACGTCTTCCGGAATTCTTACAGCCAAAAACTAAAACCAATAACAGAAGCTGTATTAGATTCGAAAACAGTACACAAATTTTCGCATGTGCTGCTTCGTCGTCAAGCGTAAGGGGTAAAACCGTAGACCTTTTGATGATTGACGATTTCGCACACATGGGCGGACGAGAAACCGATGATTTTATGATGTCGGTATTTCCTACCCAGGCTTCACGTATGCGAGCTCAAATGATTATCGGTTCTACGCCGACTACAACTAATCATCCGTTCTGTATGCTTTATGCCAAGGCAAAGATGAACCTGAATTCGTTTAATGCTATTGAAATTCCTTGGAACTGCACGAAAGGACGTGATACCAAATGGAAGAAAAAGATAATTCGTGACTATGGAGAAGAATTCTTCAAGCATGAATTTGGTGGCGAATTTATGGAAGAATAAAAAATGCGGGCTAATTGCCCGCTTTTTCTATAAAATACGTTCGGTTGGTAGGCGAAGATGCTTGTAATAGTCCTTCGTTCTGTCAATCCCTTTTTGTGCTTTAATTAGTTCAACATTATTGTCTTAAATTCTTCCTATCTTTTCAACAATATCGGGTTTTATATAGTTCAAGATATAACAGGCGTCGTTCGAACTAAACATCTGGTCTTTATATAGTTCAAATTTTGTATTTTTAAGATTGACAAGATAAACATAATAAGTATCTTTGGTACCTTTCACTGTATTGAACTTCGTTACATAATACCGTACGGAATCATATATCGCATTAAAGTAGTCGTCTTCGTCATATGATTCCATGTCTGAAATCAAGGACTCTATCGGAAATAAGTATATACGACTGTTGTAATTTTCAAACTTGTCGCGACCGACAGCCGATTTCGATTTTATACCGATAACATCTAAATTCGGATTCGGACTTATATGAATGTATAAATTGTTAAAATCCGTATTCGGCACCAAACGTTCATTTTCCGGAACTATTTCTATATAGTCGATGCCTGATACGGCCTTAATTCTAGCAAATCTATAATTAAACTGATTTAACATATCGTTAAGCTTAGTTAATTTTTCTTCTTCCGTTTTTCCTTTAAATTTTGCAAGGACCGAGCCGTTAAGGAAAAACTTGTTTCCTTTGAACGGCATTATATAATTCAATAACCAGGAATTCTTGCGTTTTAGCTGTTTTATAAGATTATCGCGTTCAGTATAATAAAGATGCTCACAAATTGCTTCGCGAAACGAAAAATAGTATTCTTCGTCTTCGGATAGAAATGCACCGTATTTTTCGCAAAGAAACTTGTAGTCTTTCATAATTTATTTATATAGCAAAAAGGTCGACTTTTGTCAACCCTTTTATTTTAGTCCGCCAGCCGGAGAACGATTCCGAACCAACTTATATTATCCACGTTTATAACACAATTCTTGTAAATCTGGAAAATGTTCAACTGTTCTACAAATTTCACGTCGTGTTAATTCTGTTTTTCTTTCAACTTCAGATTTCCAACCAAGCTTTGTTAAATCAACATCAGAATTCAAAATTATTTCTTTACGTTTCAACCATTGGTCTTCAGTTAATTTTTGTGGACAAAATCTACCAATTTTATTTTTTAAAACACCGTTTAATTCGTTTTCTTTACGTTTTTCTTCCCAAATTTCTAATTGTGACTTATACATTGGTATTGTAATATCACCACATTCATTTAAAAAATCAGTAATTAATTTTATTGCTTCTTCTTTTTTTGCAACAACATAACCCCATTTTAAACGTAACTCTTTCCAACCAGCTTCTTTTAAAAGACGATCTTTTTCTATATCTCTTGCAATCTGTTTTTCATCATATAAATGCTGCTTACCATCAATTTCAATACATAAACGTTTTTCTGGCCAAGCAAAATCAAGTGCATATCTATAAAATGGCATTTCGGTTTTATAATTAATATTTTCTATTTGATTAAAATTATTTTTTAAAATACTAATTAACCATTTTTCGGGTATACTATGTTCATTATTCCAACGAGATTGACCAATATTATAAGCACGCCCTTCTTTTTGTGCTTTTTTCATACTTTCTGAGATTTTCTTTTTTGTTTCTACAGAAACTGATTTACCTGTTTGAGGTGCTTTTAATTCGCCATTTTTATACCGTTGACTTAATTTTTCACCTTTTTGTTTTAATCTTTCATCAGTATCTTTGGTTAATCCTTTATTCCAAACGCCATCTCTTTCATTATTATGTTTTATAAAAGGACTAACTACATGATCTGGATTTAACTTACAAAAACGCTGATGCGTTCTTTGCGCATAAATAGAGTCATATTCTTTATTACAAAAATTACAAATATATTTTAATTCCATAATATATTTATATTTTTACTCTAGCGTTTATTGCACTATACAAATATGGGCTTATCCGGCCACGATCCGGAATTCCAGGATTAAGAGTCCAGTTTTCTGCCAATTGAAATATAAGCCCAAATTTTTAAGCGGCTAGTGAGATTCGAACTCACGTTTCCAGAGTGGAAGTCTAGCACATTAAACCTGACTATGTTATAGCCGCATTATCCATAGGTTGGAAGTCGGATCCAATCTTCAGGTGCCACAAACCTGCGTGCTACCGTTACACTACACATGGGATGAAAATTTTTAGTGGACCTAGTGAATTACGATATCACGACTCCCTGCTTAAGAGGCAGGTACTCTTCCTCTGAGTTACAGATCCAAATTTTAGAGCGTCCAGCCGGATTCGAACCGGCGACCAATGACTGGCGGTCACTGATGTTAAACCACTACACCATGGACGCATATTTAGAGCTGTATACCAGGCTCGAACTGGTGACCTACTCCATGGCAAGGAGTCGTTCTAAAAACCAACTGAACTAATACAGCATATAAATGAAGGTTTTTGATTTTGTGCAGAAGCTACCTACAAACTCCAGAAACCTAATTTTTTATCTTCCCGGTGTCGGACACGAGAAATTAGTAAAACTCCCACCGCATTTATTCATAAACTCCTATTAAGTCTTTATTTGAAGGAAATACGCATCTACGCTTAATTAACTTATTATAAATCGGAATATTTTTTCTAAATTGTCTTGTTAATGCTTCTATTGTTTTTCCAGAGTCAAATTCACGTAAAGATTTATATTCTCCTTTATGATATTCATCCCATAATCTTTGTGCAACTAATTTACCGTTTTCTTTTTTGTATTTAATTTCTAATTCTTTTTCAGTTTTATGATTTACTAAATAAACTTGATTCATTAAATCTGGAAAATGTAATAATGTATTTTTTATTATTAAATTACTTAAACCAGTTTTATTAATTACATCTAATATCCATCCACGTTTTTGTAAATCTACTCCTGAATTTATAATAATATTTTTTCTTTCCTCCCAAATTATTGGATTTAAAGTTTTAGCACTTATTCTTTTATTATCACTAATTAAATTATGTTGTTTACAATATAAATAATAATCTAAATCTAAATCTATATTATTAATAACTTTATGTTTAGTAATAATTGACCATATTTCCTTTCCGTCAAATAAATTTCTTCCTTCAATCCAAAAATCTTCTACAGGTTGTTCTTTAAATTTTTTAGATTCTCCAGTATTATGATTTGTGTACCATTTAGTTCCAAATTGCGAATTGTTTTTACCTTGCTGATATATGCTAGCTCTTTCACTTATCATTTTCGCAAATTCTATACGTAATGCTTCATATGCTCTTGCATTTATATAACGTTTATGTGTATTACTAATAGATCGCATTTTCCAAAGCGCACATAACATTTTATTTCTTTCAATAGTTCCTTTATTATACATTTTAACAAGTAACCAATGACAAATAAAGTGTTCTCTAGCAGTTAATTTAACAAGATTTTCCTTATTGTTTGTACCTCCTAATGATTTAGGTTGAATATGATGTTTTTCAAAATAACCTACAAGTCTGTTCTCATTTTCTGTTTCATTTTTCGCGTTTTCAATTATCTTATAATATATAGCTTTGTAATCCATATATTATATATAATTCTTCGTTTTTCGAACTTGTATTTTTAAGTTCGTAGTGGTTCATCCGTGGGTCGAACACGGGTCAAAAGCTTCGTAGGCTCTTATGCTAATTCCATTACACCAATGAACCAAAATATTATAGCGGGATCGAAGGGACTTGAACCCTCAACTTTCAGATCGACAATCTGACGCTCTAACCAAATTGAACTACGACCCCAAATTATTCATATTTACCAATTAAATCTTTATTAGAACTAAAATGTCTTCTTTTTGTATTAGATTTAAAAATCGGTATATATTTTTTAAATCGCATATAAATTGCATTTTTTAGAACATGTAATTCATTTGCAAAATCTTCAAGTTTATAATAATTTCCTGAATGATATTTGTCCCATAATTCCCTAGATAATTTCAAAGATTCATTATATCTTGTAATTGTAAATGTTGTTTTATGTTTTTTATCCTTTTTTACACCATATACAATTTTATTTGATTCACCATGAAAAAGATTTCGACCTTCAATCCAAAAATTTTCTATAGGTTTTTCTTTAAATTTTTTAGATTCTCCAGTATTACGATTTGTATACCATTTAGTTCCAAACTGTGAATTTTTATTACCTTGTTGATTCTTACTTGTTATTTCACTTATGGTTTTTGCAAATTCAACACGTAATGCTTCATATGCTCTTGAATTTATATAATGGCATTTTTGTGATTTAGAACCATTATGATTCATTCTCCATAAAGCACACAACATTTTATTTCTTTCAATAGTTCCTTTATCAAACATTTTAACAAGTAACCAATGACAGATAAAATGCTCACGCGCAGTTAGTTTAGCAATATTTTCTTTATCGTTTGTACCTCCTAATGATTTAGGTATAATATGATGTTTTTCATAATAACCTACATATCTGTTCCCATTTTCTGTTTCTTTTTTTGCGTTTTCAATTATCTTATAATATATAGCTTTATAATCCATATATTATATATAATTTTTTGTTTTCCGAACCTGTTAAATATAATTAGACAGATTTAGCGGTCTCAACGGGTCACGATCCCGTACCTCCAGCGTGACAAGCTGGTGTCCATCCATTAAACGATAAGACCAAATTAAAAAAGATTCCTGTGAGTTGCACAGGAATCATTCTTAAAACTTTACAGTTAAAAACTAGATGACCCTGTGCTTGTGTCGATCCTTATCATGCTTGCCGAAACCTCGTCCGTCGCGGCGAGTCTTGCAATCCTTGATGTCAACTACAAACATAGTCATTTCGTTTTTCCTTTCTATTATATATAAAAATTTTTTTCTTGTTTTCGCAAAAGTAGCGAGCAGTAAGAAATGGGAACCGGACTCGAACCGATAATCTTTTACCTTTCGGTAAACGCTTTATCCAGTTAAGCTATTCCATTGGTTCATAGGAACTGCTATTGCTATTCTCTTGTGTTTTAACGTTATTAAATATAGTAAAGTTTATTCCTTTTGTAAACCCCTAAATGGAAAAATTTTTTATAGGTTCTTGTCTAATATGAATTCCGTTCCAAATGACATTATTCGTTTACGGATTTTCTCTGGATCCTTCAGACTTAAAATGTCGTCGACATAGTGTCTGTCTTTAAACTTGTCGAACCTTATACACCAGAGAGTCGGATATTTTCCACCAATCTGATTAGTAAGTGCAATAAGCTTTAACCAAGAACCATCTTCACAGGTAAATAATCTCAGATTAGAACCTTCTCCGTTGACGATTTCTAGAAGTTTTGAAAATCTTGAATAGGCTCTTTTAAAATTTCCTTTTGTCATAGTAACTTATCCAATAGAATTTCGTTATATAGATTTTCGTATTTAGCAGCGAGTCGGTCATAAGTCTTGCACTTATGAATTTCCGGAATTAAACGGAGAATCAGTTTCTTTCCTTCAGCATAATTGATCATGATACATTTTTCGGAAACCTTCTTATCAAGTTCATTTACTTGGAAAAAATCGATATAGGTATCATGAATACCGATAGTAATATCGTTATACTTACGATATACATAGTAATCATTACTGAAGCGTTTGGAGAAGTTTTCCTTGGCCAGTAATTTATCGATTTTTTCCTGAAAACGTGTCATATAGTTAAAAATAGAAAAAAGGCTGACTTTCGTCAACCGTTTTATGATTATAAATATTATAAAGTAATAGGAGAATACAATGAATTTAAATGAAGCCAAAATAATTCTTAATAAAAATGGCTATCAACTTATAAAAGAAACCAGAGGCCTTACATATACACCAAAGGACATCTTTGATGAACTTTGGGACCGTAAGTATATTTATTGGGATAATAGCGATTATCAGGATTTTAGTCTGTTATTTATCAATGGTTATAAAAATTTAGAACTGCCTGAGGACCTTGCCACAAAATATATTACTACTAATGGCATAAAAACAGCAAATATCGTATATGAAGACGGTATCGAGTTTGCCAAGTGTACGACTGATGACTGCATTCAAGATAAGCTTGCAGAAGAAACATCAGATGAATTTTACGGGTTTTAAAAAATAGTAGTTCTATTCAGATTCGAACTGAAGTCAACTGGCTGAGAACCAGCTGTCCTTGGCCAACTAGACGATAGAACCAAAAAGGGCCGGACGTTTTGATTTCTGAGTCGTCTGGCCTGTACTCATCTCAGTAACATTTTCATTGGAATTAATCCGCCGAAAACATTTTAGTGGAGGCGATTGGAATTGAACCAATCAAGAGAGGAACATTCTGTGCAAAAGTTGCGGAAAGTAACCTTTGCCCCCATTAGTAGCGGCGTCGAGATTCGAACTCGACTCTGAGGATTGAAGGTCCCCCGAACTGTGCCAACTATTCTACGTCGCCAAAAATTTGTGTTTTTTATTCCTGCGAAGACACAAAACTTCGCCGCGATTCTCAGCCAATTTTAGGTCTTGATACTTAAGGCGCATTTAAACCTATGTTGTATTGTTCCTTCATCGCCAGCGTATTTCTACGCTTTGCCCCCAGTAATGGCACTACCCGTGGGCTTCGTGGACCTGACGGGACTCGAACCCGTAAACCTTCTGCGTGCAAAGCAGTTGCGCTACCAAAGTTGCGCCACAAGCCCATAATATTCGTGCCGCCCCTCAGAATCGGACTGAGCTGCTCCGGGCTTCAACCGGGTCCAATCACCAGATTTGGATTGAACGGCATATAAAAGAAAAGTTCCTGCGCTTTGTGCACAGGAACCGTTTTTCAAACTCGTTTCGGTTAACTACCTGATCCTATGCACTGTATTTGAACAAAATGCTTCAAACGCTGCGGCTGCGAATTCAGCTGCGGCACGTTCTGCTGCAAAAAATTCATGTTCAAATACGTTCATAGTCATTTTTGTTACCTTTTATATTATATATAGAAAATTTTTTCCTGTTTTCGTTGTTTTAACGTTGTTAAATATAGTAAAAAGTTTTTGGTTTGTCAACCCCTTTTTAAAATATTTTTTAGTGGGGAAAGCAGGATTCGAACCTGCGACACACGCCTTGGAATGGATCATAGGAACGTTATATGCACTACCTGCGTAACGTATATACCGTTGCTCTACCACTGAGCTATTTCCCCGTGTTGTAACGCGGAATGTAATTTTACCTTGCAAAAATTAGTGATTCATAGGAACATTCGATGCGTTACGTGTTAAATATAGTAAATTGCGTTGGGTTTGTAAACCCCTAATCGCAAATTATTTAGCCTGCTTATCTTCCTTGATAAAGAACGAATAAACAGTAATCAGACTTTTAAAGTCTTCCTTGAACTGGTCAAGCTTAAGGATTACTCCTTCATGCTCGAGCATTTCAGTAAAGTGATGACAGTTATAATAGAACTTACCGTTGTCAAATACCTTTATTTCGGCGGCAATATCGTCAAGCGGTAAATCCCTGTCATACTTGACCTTTATGAAAGTCTGAATTATTGAAGCTACAAGTTTAGTCTTTTCCATAGATTAAATAAGTCCATAAATTCTAGCGTAGATAGCTTGAATAGCCGGATCTACCTTACCATTCTTATCTTTGTGTTTATCAGCTGCCTTAGCTGCATTCTTAATAGCTTTAGCTGCATCAGAATCTTCATCAACTGCACCCTTTTTAAGTGCTTGTTTACCAAGCGCTAAGATACCGCCAGCAGGTTCTGCCATTTCAATAACTGCCTTAGCTACATCGTCTTTTACTTTTTGTCTTGTATCACTCATTTTATTTTTCCTTTTTGGTTAGTATTCAAGATCTTCTTTATATCCGGCCAGAAGTTTTGCTCGAACTTCGTCAAGAACCTTTCCGAGACGGTTTTCGCCAAGCCAGTTAGCCTCGTCATTAATCAACGGGTCGAACTCGCCGAGACCTACACCCCAGATTTTATCGACCGGACTTGCTTCGACGAATTTCTTTCCTTCAAGTGCAGGATCAGTAATCTTGTCGAACAGAATCTTATTCTGACTATACTTGCTAAGGCAAGCATTGAGCATGATGTCATAAGAAACCTTGTTCCATTCATCCTGGTTGAAATTCTGAACCATACGACCGAGTTTCTTGGCCTTATAGGATGAAGCTTCCTTGAAGTTAAGGTCCTCGATTTCATTCAAGGTCGGAAAATCCTTGAAGTAATACGCCTTGTGCCACATATAGCACTGTTCAGCACTGAAGAATTCATGTATTTGACCGTCAAGGCATTTGGTCTTCATCGGAGACCATGCAAAATTCGAAGGCCAGTCACCCCAGAAAAGAATATGCTTATCTGTAATTGTCATAATCTCTCCTTACAGGAACCAAACAACAGATTCTTTATTCTTATTTCCTTCGCGTTCGTCAACAGCCTCGTAAATCTTACGAATACGACCAATCTGCTGGAGGAACAGGTCAGAAGTTTCACGGAAATCAATCTTGTCAGTTACCGCAGTGAACGGAATAGGCGTCTTAGGGTCGAGTTTAATATCTGTGCACTTAGACTGGTCAAGAGTATAGAACGACTTAGGAAGCTTCTTGACCATCTTGTTGAACTTCTCTTCTTCGGTACCGTCGTCATAGACATAGTTGAAGAGATAGGTATAGAGAGATACAAGTTCGGGGTAATGAATAACATATCCAGAACTGAACTGTTTTTCGTCAGATGCGGTTTCAATCTTATAACATCCGAGCTTATTAAGATATGCAATAGCAAGCTTTCGCATTGAAATGCGGGTCAGCTTCTTGATATAGGATTCATTAGCATTCTTGGATGCGACGATTGATTCTTCGCCATACAACGGAATATCACGAATCTTATCGACGTTCTTAAGGTATTGATCCATTGTAATATCATCCCTAAAATTCCTGTCGACTGCGGCGACATATTTCTTAAGGTCCTTATTGGCTACGATACTGAAAAATCCACTACAATACAGGCCTGAACTCTTTTCTCGTGCTTCATAGATTTTAGAATGCACGTCAAATGCCAAATGTTCGCGCTGGCATTCATACGTCTTCACTGTTCTTGAAAGTTCATATTTAGACATTATTATCCTCTAAGATTGTTTAATGCGAGAATATCTTTTAATGCAAATAAATGATTATTGAAAGTATTAATATCTTTTATTTTTAAAAGTTCTCGTATAGTTTTTTCATTTTGTTTCATATTAATAACAGCATACCAAATTGGTTCCCGTGTATCAGCTGTCTTAAGAACCCAAGTACGAGAATTTGGTACTTCTGTTATCGGTCGATAGTGTAAATCCGGAGTATCATACGACAATGGATATAAAACATACCTTCCGCCGTTTTCTACACGGCAGATAAGCTTATATGACAATTTACTCCAGATATTCCAGGCCATTACTTAGATTCCGTCTTAAGAAGTTCGTCATATTGTTCGCGGATATTTTCGCGAAGTTCCTGACGTGCTTCAGCGCTAATGGAATGCTTTGCCCAGAGAGAACAGAGGATGAGCACCGTGACGAACGGACCCATGATAACTCCGATAAGCGCGAGCAGATATTCAATCATGTCTTCAAGCTTAACGTGCTTGATAATCATGACCGCGTTAAAGATTCCGCAAAGAATCCAGACAATAGAACCGATTCCGATTTCCATATTAGTTTTCCTTTTTATTTAATTGTTTAAGTTCTTCGTCAGATAAGATATGAGCGACAACCCTATTAATTTTTACCTTGGATGCGAAATATTCGAACATGTCAAGGACAAATTCTTCGTAAATTTTCGGGTTGTTATGGCAAATGCTTTCAAACAGTTCCTTGTAAAACTTCTGAATATCATATTCATGAACGTATTCAACGTTCATAAGATACTTGATGGTCAATCCGACCATATCCTGTAAATTGTTATCAGGAAATTCAGAGCTAATCTTGGAATAAACCTTAAATAGCTTCTGGCGTGTCGTATTCATATTTTTAAGGACACGCTTAAGATTATGCTTGAGCGTAAAATTGTAATTGACAACTATATCACGGTCTTTTGTACATACACGACAATGAGTAGACAGGTCATCACTATAAATTACCAGTCTGGCTATTTCCCTGTTGTCTACAATACAATGAATATAATATGGTTCTGAAGTACCTACACTGTTTGTAAACCTACAGTTATCGGTACCGAATACATCTTTACATGTTTCTTTAAAACTTGCCGGAGTAATCATTCTGCGTCCAACCATCCTTTATGATGCGCCACGTCATACGTAGCTTTGATAATATCTTCGATTGTTTCGTCGTACTTATCGCCAAGTAAAAACTTGACATGTTTTAAAAACCACGATTTAGCTTCTTCGTCGTTATTTTTCGCATGACGAATATTCTCTTCAAGAACTTCTTTAAAATACTGATACACTGCTACCACCTAATAATAAATTCATCTATCGGCTGTTTTAAGTATTCATCGTTCTTGAAAAGTTCATGACATGCACCACCAATTTCTTCGCCTGCCCATGATAAAGCATTACAGAGATTACGTCTCTCAATATCCGTAAATTCAAGCGGCTCGCCAAGCTTAAGCTTCAGGTAAAGCTTATTCATGTTCTTGCGGTGCCAACTCTCTTTAAGTTCTTCCCATTTATCATCTGTCATAATACTACCTAATAACAATATAGCAAATGGAATGACGTTTGTCAACCCGCCAGTACGTCCAAATCCTTTTCAAGAAGATTGTTCTGCTGCTGGACATAATATTTCTTTAGAAGCTGCATCATCTTATCGTATTCGACCATAAACTTTTCTTTCCAGTCCGGAGTATCTGTGTTAACATAAGTACATTGACGAGGCAGAAATGTTGTCGAAAGATAATTACGTTTATCTAAACCGTAAATATGCGTGAACTTCCAGCCATGCCTTGGAATATACCGAATCATTGTACAACAGTTACCAAGATAGTCAGTAAAAATCGGATGTTCAATTATACCGTTGACAACCGGACCACCATAAGATGTATCTGAATGCTCAGTGACGCTATTAATTATACCTATGGAGGTTAGAAATTCTTGCATCATATCCATGATGTATTTAAATCCCTCGACATCACTATAATAATCGATTTTATTCTTTAATTTCTGTCTTTCGATATTCAGATGATCTCGAAACTTTTTACTTTTCATCAAATTCTTAGTCATTTCGCACATAAGTCTTCAACTCGTTCCAACGTGTAAGTAAAAGGTCTCCATAAGTATCAGAACTCATGGTATAGCTTCCGCAACTGAATGCGTCGTTAATCTCGATAAGTGCTGTCTCACCGGTATCGAGAACACCGACATCCAAGCAATAGGCCTTAGGAGAATCGGTCCAGTCCTTAACCATAGCGTCAACAGTGGCTTTGTCAATCATTATATTATTATCGCCAGAATAATATGCATAATCCCTGGCAACGCCGTTAACGACTGGAACACGATACTCAGATACGAACCGCACTGGCTCAGAGCAGATAATCTGAGTTCCATCGGCAGCACCCTCGGTCAAAAGCCACTCGTCCCTGGATTTCAAGACGAAACCGGTAAATCTCTTCAGCTTATCCTTGGGCTTGATGAAAACAGGATCCAAAAGATAATCGTTGAAAGCCTTATCCTTCATATATCCGAGCTTTGTCTCCCAGATACGACGATGAAGATACTTGTTCAACTGAACAGGATAATCCTCATGATGATAGTCGATTTTCAACTTCTTCATGGCATTGAACATTACGGGAATCTCGCCAGCAATGAAATCATCAGAAGTGAGCTTAAACCGGTTCTGAAGAAGATGTTTCTTGTAGAACGTAGTATAATTACCCTCGCCGAAGTAATCGGCAAGTTTACGCTCATCGCTTCCGAGCTTTCCCTTCTCATTTAACTGCAAATAGTTCATTCTGCCTTTACGTGTTTGAATCCCAAATTCATTGCTTCGGCTACGATGATTTCGTCACCGGCCTTATAGGTTTTTCCGGTCTTTTCCTGAGGCTCACCAGATTTAAACGTGGAAGCAGGAACAGGATTTCCCGGATGGAAAGTATACATTACGTCACCGATACCGTCTTCAGGTCCGATAATAAGAATAGTGAAGTCAACATCCTGACGCTTGTCGGTCTTCATACAGAGCGAAAGGAAACCGGTATTCTTAGGGTCACGGAAATGACATACTGCATCCTTATCGAACTCAGAAAGGTTCAGCATACCGTGATGGCCAGGAATATCAGTAGTGATTACCGCACTGCAACCCGGAGTGAGCACGCCAGTAGAATCTATCCACGGTGACCAATTCGCGCACATCAGGGCCTTTTCCATGTCTTCGACTGACGTGTAGTCGGTCGTGGAACCGAGGCCGTTAGAGAGCTTTTGCTTCAGACATGAATTAAAGTAGTCCGGAAGCTTTTCCTTAGTCTTCTGGATAATATCGTAGATTTGTTTGTTAAAGTAATTCATACGTGAAAGTTCTTCCATGCGCTTGGATGTTTTTCGATTTGTTGAATAAGAAAACCGATATACTCGGCAACAGCATTCGAACGACTACCCGAATAATTCATAATCACTTTATTATCAGGATTCATCAGTTCGGAAAGAATATTCATAGCTTCTTCGTCAGTCAAAGCCGGGAACATATTCTTGTCATTGTCAAATAACAGCTTGAATTTTTCCTTACAAGCCTTGGCGGTCTCACGAACATGCTTTCGCTCTTCAAGCTTCTTGGCTACGACTATCGCGATATAAACACCAGCCGCGAAACCAAACAGGATAATGGCAATTTCAAACAACCATTCAAGAGTAAATGTTAACATCTAGGAATATCCTTTTCGCTCTGTAAACGTTGTTTTTCCTTTTCGACTTCCTGCTTGAACGCCGGAGAATTAGAAATCATTTCGGCCTGCTTTGCAAGATCGAGCAAGTTTCCGAAAAGCATGTTTACCATCATTCTTTCTTCAATAGAATCCGTATTGTCACGGAGGAGTTCAAGTCGCTTGGCTGTAGCTTTAAGTTCATCAATAGCAATCATTTTTAACCCAACAAGTTAAGTTTTTCAAGGAGACAGAGACGTGCTGCTTCACGAATTTCCTGAAGTTGTATTTCGTCAAGAATCTTCGGATTTTCATTCTTTTCACTGATAGTCATACGTTCCATAGAACAGATATGCTTTCCGTTTTCAGAAACGTCGATAGCCGTATAGCCGGACTGTTTCGGCATATTCAAACGGATATTACAGTCGATAGATACTTCAATTTCGTACTTTACTGCGTCATCCTGATGATAGACATTCTTTACTTCCCTGATTTTTACAAGTCGGTAAGCAGTATCACCTTCATAAGAATAACGGTCAGAGCCGTGGAGCTTTACCCACTTTCCTTCGTACTTATCCTTATACTTCTGGATAACCTTTTCGTAATATTCTTTGTTTTCGAGTTCTTTGAGCTTGGCGTTGCACTGGTCAAGCAATGCACGAATCTGCTTAGCGTTCATACCGCTGACGTCAATGACTTTGAGGTCAGTATTAATCTTATGCTTCATAGCAAGAACTTTGGTGTTAGTTGTTTTATTCTTCATGCGCTAAATATAATAAAAAATACCCGTTTTGTAAACCGTTCTTTTTGCACGTACAATAGTGCGATTTTCGTCCCGCCGATTTTATAAATAAAATATGATAGAAAATAAAAACCAATGTCCATTTTGTAAAGAAATTTTTGAAAATGCCCGGAAAAAGGGTACGCATCAACGATTATGTAAATTAAATCCAGAACATGATAAAATAATAGATAATTTACGAAAAGGTTTTAGAAAAATAAATGAAAGCCATAGATTAGAACGCAAAACATATAAATGTAAATGTTTGAAATGTCAAAAAGAATATTTTGTTGTTTGTACAGAAAATGACTATAATAAAGGAAAATATAAAAAGTATTGTTGTATAAGCTGTGCAAATTCAAGAGTAGTCACCGAAGAACAAAAACAACGTGTACATAATAAACTTACAAAAGAAAAACCAGAAATCTATTGTAAAAATTGTGGCATTAAAATTTCTAATAGAAGTAAAAGTGGATATTGTAATAAATGCAATAATAAATTTAGAAAAATTAATAATGAAACTAGAGAAAAATTAAGGCTGGCTGGTTTACATAGTTGTGAAGTACAATCAGAAATTAGACGCTCTAAAAATGAAATCGCATTTTATGAATTATGTAAAAATCATTTCTGTAATGTGAAACATAATGAACCATTATTTAATGGCTGGGATGCAGATATTATTATTGAAGATTTAAAAATAGCAATTTTATGGAATGGTATATGGCATTATAAAAAAATTAAAAATAAACATTCATTGGAACAAGTTCAAAGTAGAGATAAAATAAAAATAGAAGAAATTAAAAAATGCGGATATATACCTTATATAATAAAAGATCTTGGAAAATATAATTTAGAAAAAGTAAATACAGAATTTAAAAATTTCTTAGATTATATAAAATTAAATAAAAAAGACTATACATTAGTATAGTCTTTTATAAAAGGCGGCTGGAAAGTTGGATTCGAACCAACGACCCGCTGGTTATAAGCCATTAATAGGAACTACCTATGCCATGGGCGGGTGGTAAAGTGAGCTGCTCTACCACTGAGCTATTTCCAGCCATAAACTTAAAAGTGTCCGGTGAGATTCACACACCTTTATAACGAACTCTGACACGAAGCCCGTGGCGGTCACGTGACAACTACTACGCCAATAGCCGGTCGGTCTACGCACCGACAACGCCACACGCTCGAGAATACAAATTTGCGCAACGCACTCTCTTTTATAGCTGAATGACTACATGCGTATGGATTTTTAAATCCAAAAATGAAGGAACCACGAACAAACCTCCCTGGCAGACCCGTCGTGTAACCGCTCTTGTCAGTTCTGCTTTCAGCCACCTGTACACCAACGAGGCAGTGGCCATACACGTTTTTTCAAAAGCCGGCGAGAAGTAAAAGGATTTGAACCTTATCCCTTCTTATCCGAAGATAATACTAAGATTTCCAAAAATAGGAACTTCATTTGCCAATTTAGGCGGAAAGGCAGGACTCGAACCTACAACCCAAAGTTCCCAAAATTAATAGGAACAACCTTTGCATGTAGCGGGTAGTAAACATTATACTTTTGCTCTACCATTGAGCTACTTTCCGCATGTAAACTTTATAGCGGGTAGTACGCTGGCAAATCTGGTTGGATTCGAACCAACAACCTCCGACCATAAGGCCGGCGCTCCACCAGTTGAGCTACAAATTTAATAAATAGGAACCACCTATGCTATTATTTTTTATTTATATTACAAATATAATAAATTTATTTATTTTGTAAACCCCTTTTAAATACTTTTTTATCAAAATCTTCTGGAAATTTTTTAATGGTCATTTCTATCATTCGTTTTGTTAAACCAGTTTCCTTTATTACTTTTTCAATCCAACCATATTTTAATAAATCAATTCCTGTATTTAAAATAAGTTCTTTTCGCTCATTCCAAAGATTTTTTTGTTCTTCTTTTCGTTTTTGACTATTTAATCTTCTTTGTTCTTTTTTAGTTATATTTTTAAATTCATGTTCTAAAATTTTATTATTTAGCACAAATTCTTTTATTACTTCTATTGCTTCTTGCGTATTATTACAAATATCTTTCCATTTTAATCTTAAGCATTTCCATCCAAGGTCTCTGCAATAATTATCCTTTTCTTCGTCTATTTTCTTACGTTCTGACCATTCATGTTGTGTGCCATCAATTTCAATATAAATCATTTTATTAGGCCACGCAAAATCCAAAAACCAACGACCTATATGATATTCTTCAACAAAAGTATTATCTTTAATTTCATTCAATAATACAGTTTTTATCCATTCTTCTGCATAAGAACGTTTACAATTACTTCTTGAACTCCACCATTTACCATTATTCTTAGCAATTTCTTTTTTACGTAATTCAGATAGTTTCTTTTTTGTTTCTTCGGAATGTTTATGTCCTGGTTTGCCCTTAGTATTTTGACTAATTTTTTCACCATAATCTTTAATTTTAGGGCAAGTCTCTTTTGTTAAACCTTTATTCCATGCTGGAAATGAATGACCAATAAAATGATGGTTTTCTTTATGATGATTTTGTAATTCTTTTCTACTTTTTCCTACAAAATCGCAATATCTACATTTCCATGTATAATTTAATTTCATAATTATTTTCCCTTTATATTTAAAGAGGTTATTGCTGTAACCTCTATACTATTTATATAAAAAAAAAATAAAACGGTTAGTAAGGTAATCACTCCTTACAAATGGCAGCAACCATCTGTCCCGTTTTATAGTAGTCGATGAGAGGTTCGAACTCCCGACCGGATGGATGTAAGCCACCTGCTCTCCCAACTGAGCTAACCGACCATAGTTGACCACTTTGATACAGTCCCAGCTCGTGGTCAGGCTTCTGGGTAACGGTCTACTCTTTATTTTCCCGTAGACTGGCTTTCAAAAGTTTGGCGGGATGTATAGATACCCAAAAATAAATCATCATTAATAGGAACATCCTATGCCATAAATTTTAATTACTTTCTTGAATTTTGATAGTCTGTAATAATCTATAAATTTCATTCTCCTTTTCGGTTTTAGAAAATTTTTGAAATTCAGACCATCTAATTCTTTTTAAAAGTCTCCATCCTTTTTCTTTTAAGAACTCAGTTCGTATTTTATCATGCTCTAAACCACTTTCAGTATAATGTTGTTTACCATCAACTTCAATGTAAATTTTAGATTTTGTCCAAGCATAATCTAAACGATACTTATCAACCTGATATTGTTTTTCAGCGTTAACAAAAATATTATCAAAATATTCTTCTGCATATGATTTCTTTTTGTTTAGCCAATTACAATTAGTTCCTTGTAAATTTTTAATTGCTATGTCAGACAACTTATTTTTTGTTTCATCTGTCGTCTTATGTCCAATCCAAATACTTTTATTTGGGTTTTCATTGCAATATTTTTCGTGACGTGTTAAATCACATTTACGTGCACAAATTCTACCGCAATATTGACATGGCATATTTACTTTAGGATGATAACCATAAAATTTAGCCTTTTCGTTTCCATGTTCAGTTTTATTATGCTTTCGTAATAAACTTCTTGCTTGAAAATCACAATTACATATCGAACATGTCCAAATTTTAGAATTTTTTTGAATTCCTCTATTTGGGTTTTTAAGACATTGTTTTGCAACATGATTGCCCAACTTTGCCCCAGTAGAAAACTCTTCATTACAAAATTTACAAATATGGTGTATTACCAATTTCATATAATATTTATAATATGAGTTTAACCACTGCTCTTTTTAATAGCGGGAGGCGGAGTCGAACCGTCACTAGCATTACCTGTCCCCGGGTTATGAGCCCGGTATCTTACCATTAGACTATCCCGCGTCAAAAGTATAATTCATCCCTAACTGGTTATTCTACAGCCTACAGTTTCTAAGGCCAACAGTTTCCGCCGCACGAAGCGACTTCCTTGCGGTACAGATAAGCATGCATCCTCCATACCTACGGCAACTCCCGACATTGGGATGAATTTTTTTAGAGCTAGTGATAGGAATCGAACCTACAACCTGCTGATTACAAATCAGCTGCTCTGCCAATTGAGCTACACTAGCAAATGTCCAGTTTTTTAAATTAGTCCAAAGAAACTAAACCGAAAAAACTTCACGGGCTTATACGTTCCCATTCTCTACGTGACGTGCAGTTTGCACATCCAGCCTTGTGGTAAGTAGCATTTCATGAGGAACTTCCTACTGTGAAACGAATTACCGGCCTTAGGTTCGGAGAGGTACTACGTTCCTGTCGCGATCAGGCATCTTAAATTCATTTAAAAAATCTAAAAATAAATTTATTTTATCTTCCATCATTTCTTTACCTTCATCAGAATTAATTTCATTCCATTTTATACGATATACAAAATAACCTTGATTTCTTAAAAATTCATCTCTTTCTAAATCAGATTTTTTTCTGTCATCATATTCATGTTGTTTTCCATCAATTTCTAAATCTAGTTTTCCAATAACAAAATCTAAAAAATATTTTCCGACTTTTTTCTCACGCTCAAAATATATATGATTGTTTTTTAAAACAGTTTCAAAAAATATTTCAGCATAAGATTTTATATTTCTTGCATTCCATCCTTTATGTGTTCCATTTGCTACTTTTTGTAATTGTGCATGTCGAAGTTTTTCTTTATATTCTGGCAATTGTCTTACACAATTAGAACAATATCCGGATTTATTATGTTTACATAGTATTTTCGAACAATTTTTACATAATTTTAATTCTTTATTTTGCTGAATATTTATTTCTTTATATTTTTTTAAACTTTTTATTTTTATAGTATTTGATATTTTATCACTTGTAGTTTTTATTAATTCAGAATTTGACTTATTTAAACCTTTATTCCATGTATGACCTTGATAATTTGAATGTTTATCATGTTTATGTTCCCTTAATTGACTTTTCGTTATAAAACATTCATTGCACCAACAACATTTAAATAGTTTTTCTTTATTTGCATTTTTTGGATTTAATAAACATAATTGTAAATGTTTAGTTAATGCAGCTAATCTATTACATTCATGCTTACAAAATTCGCATTGCGTATTTGGTTTATAATCTTTATGTTTTCTACAATAATGACTTTCTAAACATTCTTTTGTATTATACGATTTATCACATAAACTGCATTTATAGTTTAATTGCATTTTTACCTCATTTTAACTTTATAGTCATTCCTGTGACTTTTCTTTATTTATAATATTATGAGGTTAGAAATTATGGTAAAAATAATTTCAAATGGCAGGAACCATCTGTCCCTCATATAATTTCTCGGGCATGTAGGATTTAAACCTACGACCCCGCGAACCCAAATCGCGTGCTCTATCAGACTGAGCTAATGCCCGCAAGTTTTTTAGGTGGTTCCACCACCACTGGACTACCAGCATAACGTTTTTAGCTCTAGAGGCACGACTCGAACGTGCGGCGACCTTTCGGTAACGGATTAACAGTCCGCCCCCTGCTACCAACTCGGGTACTCTAGATCAAATGTAATTCTATAAATTTATTACGAACCAAATCAATATATTGTTTAGGATTATGCCAGCAATCTTTCCATTTAATTCGAAATACTTGCCAACCAGATTCCAATAACAATTTATCTTTTTTATTGTCTCTTAATTTATAATCTTCAAATCTTTCATGCTGCTCACCATCAATCTCTATACAAAGCTTTGATTTAGGCCATGCAAAATCTAAAGAATATTTACCAAAAGGCATTTCTGTTTCATAATGTTCATGTTCAACCATTTTAAATTCATTCAATAAAACTTGAATAAACCATATTTCTGGCCAACTATGTTCATTATTCCATCGGCTTTCACCGATATTATGCGCACGTTTTTCTTGATGCGCGATTTTCATACCAGCAGAAATTGCATTCTTATGTTCATCAGATTCTTTTTTACCAAGATTCCAAGGAACATATGTTTCTTTACGTTTTTCTACTGCATTAGCTACTGTTATGGAATCTTCTTTAGTTAATCCTTTATTCCATGCAGTACCTTCTACAAGTTTTCGTTTACCATCCACAATCTGATATTTTTGATTACCAGTATTATGACAATCTTTTCTATGTTTAAAAAGATCTGCTCTTGTTCTAAAAACAATTTGACATTCTTTACAAAGCCAATCATTTTTAGCGTTAGCTTGCTTACGTTCTACTTTATATCTAATACCCATATATTATTTATATTGTAGTCTGTTGCTCTACCAACTGAGCTATGGAACAATATTTTAACGTCGTATAATATAGTAAATTATGCTCCGTTTGTAAACCCTTTTAATTAAAAAACTTTTTAATTAACTGAGTTTTTCGCGCCTGATGAGGGATCCGAACCCCCGACCTGATGATTACTAAACATCTGCTCTTCCAAGCTGAGCTAACCAGGCAAATGGCGGGCCGTAAATACTTCAAATTACCAATTTGCTGCTCTACGAGCTCATAGGAACGACCTATGCCGAAAATTTTAGTCAGAATGAGAGGTTATGATCCTCCGACCTCACCGCCCCGAACGGTGCGCTCTGCCAGCTGAGCTACATTCTGATTATCACAATTCCACCATCTATCCGACCTCCGTCTGGATATAACTTCTCTAGCTCCTACAGCTAGTGTGTCTCCTGTGCACTTTATATTTTATCAGTGTGGTTGAATTTGAACCAACGACCTTATGCTTCCAAAGCAAACACTCTAGCCAGACTGAGCTACACACTGTTTATTTTTTAGATGACCTATAAAATACTTTTTCTTTTAAATCAGGACATTTTAATACAATAAAACGTATATGTTCTTTTGTAAAACCCAACATTTTTACCACTTTACTTACCCAACCAAATTTTGTCAAATCGATCCCACTTTCTAATATCATTCTTTTTTCTTCATTTAATTTTTCTATTGATATTTTATTTGGATGAAAGTTATTAAAACTATCTAATAATCCATGTTTTTTGTAATATAAAAAATTATCTTTATTTTCTGCAATAATCCAATCTTTATTTGGTTTTCCAGGAAATAATTTTTCTTCATATGTTATTAAATTGAAATATAACTTAACTTTATTTCGACCTTTAATCCAATCATCGCTTGGTGCGGTTAAAAATTTTTGTGTTTCTCCTGTTTTTAAATTACTAAACCAATGGGTTCCATATTGAGAATTTTTTATACCAGTTTGAGTTTTTGAACTTAATTCGCTAACGCATTTTGCAAATTCAATTCTTAACTTTTCATAAACTCTAGAATTTATATAACGTTTATGATTTTCATTACTAGATTGCATTCTCCAAAGTGCACAAAGCATTTTATAACGTTCATCAGTTCCTTTATCATACATTTTAACCAGTAACCAATGACATATAAAATGTTCCCGTGCGGTTAGTTTAGCAATATTTTCTTTATCGTTTGTGCCTCCTAATGATTTAGGTAATATATGATGTTTTTCAAAATAACCTAAATTTCGCTTCCCATTTTCTGTTTCCTTTTTTGCATTTTCAATTATTTTATAATATATGTTTCTATAATCCATATATTATATATAATTCTCTATTTTCCGAACTCGCTTTATCACGATTTCGAAATAGCTGTCTTGGTAGGCATCGAACCTACAAACCGAAGTGCTGCATTAACAGTGCAGTGCGTTTACCAATTCCGCCACAAGACAATAATTTAGCTCCAAGGGAAGAATTCGAATCTCCATAGGCTTTTACACCATACACTGAGTTAACAGCTCAGCCGCTTACCAGTTAGCGTACCCTGGAATAATTAGCTGTTTACAATGGAGTCGAACCAATACCTCTCACCCGCTGCAGCGGGAAGCGCTCTGCCAGTTGAGCTAGTAAACAAAAATAAAAAATCCTGTAAGTTTCATATCTTACAGGATTCGTTTAAATTCACTCTTTTTATCGATGAAACAAAAACTAATCCTGTAGTACCTCAGGGTTATTCGGATTGACGGTATTTGTGTTCATCGTGAAAGTCATTTTGTTTTCTCTCTTTTAATATTATATATAGAAATTTTTTTGGTATTTTCGCTTTTTGCTTTAACGTTGTTAAATATAGTAAAGTTTATTCCTTTTGTAAACCCCTAAACGGAAAAATTTTTCATCTCGGCGTTTGATTCTTCTCTGTAGTATTTATCAGCCAGCTTTTCCATCTTGTTATTCAAGATACCAAATACAAGACCGAGAATACCGCCGATAAAATGTGCTGCATGACCGATATGGTCGTTTGCGTTGATTTGCTGCAATTCCGGAATAAGCTTCAAGAGAATAAGAACGATACAGGTGAAAGAAATTCCGGTGTTTTCCTTACAGAAACAATGGAGTAAGATAAACATGAAACAAATATCGGACATTCCGATTCCAGCCACGTTACGTAACGAACCTACAAAGCTCGTGGCCAAAGTGGTCAGGATAATCATCGTAACTGTTCTAATAATTCCAAAACGACGTTCGATTACCGGACCGAGCAATGCGATGATAAAGATATTCGACAGCCAGTGGGTAGAAATATCGGCATGAACCAGAGTTGTAGTAATCCAGGTCCAGCTGAAATTTTGAGTCATCGTGCAGGCAGACTTCAGTCCCGGTGTAATCGTGATAACGAAGCTGCTGATGATGAGGATTGCGGTAATGATTTCGTCTTTGAAGAAGTTAGCGATTTTCATGACCTATAATATAGTAAAATAGGTCAATTTAGTCAGCCCTTTTTATCACTTCCAGAAGCAATAGAGACACTTATGTCCGCATCTTGACGGTTTGACGCTCAGTATTTGTTTCTTGGCCAAACACATGCAATCGCCGCGTTGTTTGTTTTCCGGCTGTCCATATTTAGAAACATCGACATTAAGAATAGCCAAGTCAGCATAGCTCGCACATCCAATCTGAGTAACGAGATTTGTACTGAAGCCTTGTTCCGCACAGGATTCAAAAACAAACGCATCCTTGAATTTAACCAGTTCATTTTCGACTTTCTTGAAATATTCCTTAGGAGCAGTAAAAGTATTCCAAGGAATATCGATAGTCGTCGCATCCTGAATACGTTGCCTTACATGGTCATACATGTCAATCATAGAAATACGACAACGAATTCTTAGGTTGCGTTCTTTCAGATATGGTTCCCATAATCTGAAAACATTTATCGTATTATTTAAAATGTCGTCATTAAACGGCATAATAGGATCTACACGAAGAACATAATGAGAAATCGGAAAACCTCGTTCAATCAGTTTCTTGAACTGTTCGAATTCTTTTTTTGGAGGCTGAACATTGGGTTCGAGAATTTTATTTCCCTGGCCGGTAACGGTATGATGGAAAATGACTCTATCTTTTACGATGAGCAATTTTTCAATCATTTCATCAGAAAGTTCCTTGGAGATAATGATATTTGCTTCAAGGAGTTTCACTTCCCAGTCAGAAACAAAACACGGGTCGAATGTTTCAGTAATTCCGATTTGCTTCATATTAGCCCTTATAAAGTTGGTATTTCTTACTCAACTTATGACTGATGTCATCACTCAATGGTTTGAACCAGATACCCACACGACAACGGCCAACGCCGTTCTCGTCAGTAAATTCCGGAATGAGGTCAGTCTTACAGACATCATCGATATAACCGAAATCTTGTCCTTCGACAAGACCGAGTTCCTTTGCAACATCAACTACCTTCATAAGATGATTAAGATTCTTAGCTTCACAGATAGTCTTGGTAAAGATACCGTTCACGTAATCATTCCAAATATCTTTTGAAAGTTCGATACCGATAGAGTATGTCTTTCTCGGATTTTCTTCCGGATATTTAAATGTTTTCTCACCTCGTTCATGCGCTGCTTTGGCTGCTTCATAAACTGCTGGATGTCTATAACGTGACCAATAATTTGGGTCGCCGTTAATTTCCGTTGGCAAGTTTACGAATTCGTTATCCTTGATTCGTCCTTGCGCAACAAAACTCTTGAGCAAGTTCATCCAATATCCTTCAGCACAATGGCCAACCATAGCGGCTAGCTTACCGGCATGAAGATTCAAATCTTTTCTAATGATAAATAAACGTCTCATAGCCAATCCTTTACAGAGTTTAGAAACTTGATAAGTTCAGAAATAGAATAATATCTATTCTTGACACTACCGATAATATTATCTGTGTATAAATCTTCTTGTTCACTGATTTTCCATGAATATTCCAAAGGATGATCTTTGTCGACATAAACCGTGATGTCATATCCATGACCGAAATCAATCTTAACAGCATTCATAAATTTCTGGTTAGATACATATAATGGAAATGCCTGTTTTAACTTTCCGCTAAGATTTCCAACATACGGTTTCAAAAAATCAGCTTCTGCCTGAAGCCGTTTTCCATATTCTGCAAGTTCTTTATTTACTTGTCTACAGCTTTCGTCGTCTTTAAGCATTTGTTCGTCCTTTTAGGATCTTTTTTGTTAAAATAATCCCAAATGTCAATATTTGAAATTTTACGTTTAGAACAGGAATATGTAGGCATGTTCATCCACAGAAAACAACGTAACCTATTTAACTGATGACGTAGCAATTCAATTTCTTTATCCTTCTCGTCCATAGTTTATTCTTCCTCTACTTTTTCAATATCTTCTGGATAACACCAAAGCCATTTCTTAATTCTTGATATATAATACTCACATTTTAAATCATGAAGATGTAGTTGTTTCTTATCACTAGTTAAAAAATACCACTGTATATCGTTCATTTGTTTTTTAGGAGAACGAGCCAAAATCATTTTATATGATTCTGGCATTTCTTCTTCAAATGTTTTCCATTTAAATTTGTATATTTCTTCAACCATTAATCTACCTTTATATTAACGGTTTTCTCAACATATTCAACATTTGCCTTTTTATAAGCGCGGTACTTCTTCCAGTAATCCTTTGTATCTTCAAACAATGTATAGTACCAGCCACGTTTGTCTAGTTCAATGAGCAATGCATACATTTCTTTTTGGACCTTTTCACCTGCCCAACCCCAACCGCGACGGTTACGATATTTTTCTTCAATGGCATAGACTTTATCCCATAGTTCCTTGTCTTTACCAGTCAAGTCTTTAATATAGTACTCTTCTTCGTAGTCGGTATTATGAAATTTGTAATCTGCCACAGCACAGATATGATGATCATCCATTTTTTGACCATTGTTCTTATGAACATATCCAAACTGATACCAATAATTTTTCGGTAACGTCGCATCAAAATCCTTCTTAATCGGATTTTCATCCATATAATGCTGTGCCGATTTGATAGAAGAATAACCCATGCCAGCTTTGTCTAAGCTAACGCCTTTATACATTGGAAAAATACGTTTCATTAGAAAACCACCTTACCATTTTATCGTATGTAAATAATGTTTTGGTTCGCCATCAAGCGTTCCACGAATTGAAATAAATCCAGCTCTTAAGTTCGGATTAAACATTAAATCTTGTGCAATGTCTATAGCTTCATCAATAGTATTTGGCCAGTAAGAACATTCATCAATAAAGCCTTTAAAATTACTATTTATTGAAGCATCTACACAGATACGTTCAATTACAAAATTTGGATCCAAATTTATTGTTGGTCGTGTTAGCATCCTAAGAATTACATTACATGCTTCACGAGAAGTCCGCATATTTCTAAATAAACATTTTTTGTTAAAAATAGAACATACAACTTTCCCATACAGACAAGTATTTAAAGTATATTCTTTTTCGGCTTCGCGTTTATTTTTTGCTTTTATAAGTCTGTAAGGTCCAGTAGTACCTTCGCCGTATGCACCGTTATAATAATAGCCTACCAGATATAACATTAAAATGCCGCCTTGAAGTTATAAACCGGCTTGATAATCTTTTCGATAGTGCAAGTAGGTTCGATATTCAACATGATTTCTTCCATAGGCTTATAGGCCATAGGGCTTTCATCGATAGTAGCAGAAGAAACACAAGAAGTGAAAATTCCCTTCATTGCTTCCTTATAGTCCTTCATGGAAATAGAATTCTTGGCATCAGCACGAGTCATCAAACGACCAGCACCGTGAGGAGCAGAATAGTTCCAATCCGGATTTCCCTTACCGACACAAATCAGAGAACCATCACGCATGTTCATCGGAATGATTACACGTTCACCTTCTTGAGCAGAAATAGAACCCTTGCGAAGAATCATGTTCTTGAGGTCGATATAGTTATGGATAGTTTCGAACTTTTCTGTAACCTTGAAACCCATTTCCTTGACGATTACATCAAGCATAGCTGCACGGTTCAAAGCAGCGAACTGTTGGACGATTTCCATATCGTGCAAATAGTTAGCCATGTGCTCACCGGTGAGGTAGGAAAGATTCTTAGGAACAGAGAAGTGGTCATAATCCTTCATGAGTTCCTTAATTTCAGCGTCAGTCTTTCCCTGAGCCTTATACTTGGAGATTTCAGCACCACGAATAGCGGTCAGGTCAGCACAATCCTTGATAGCGAGATTCTGCCAGTATTCACAGGTAGCAACACCCAAATGACGAGAACCAGAATGGATAACAATATAAAATGCACCTTCATCATCCTTATCGACTTCGATGAAGTGGTTACCCGACCCAAGACTACAAATACTCAGAAGTTCTTCTCGCTTAACATTAGCGATAAGTTTTTCAAATTCTTCGTCAAATTCTTTAGCATAACGATGTTTTTTATCATTATGACTTTTTCCTGATGGTATCTTTTCTTTAATAACCTTATCAAGCTTGCCAAATTCAATAAACTTATCTTTAAGCTTGGCTACTAACATACCGCATCCAATATCAGGACCTATTAAATTTGGAACTGCTTTATCAGTAACTTTCATAGTAGTGCCTACCAAAGCATCGCGCCCCGGCGAAACGTCAGGCATAAATTTAATATCAGCATTTCTTGCCCAACATTGATTCATAATATTAAGAATTTGTGTATATGCTTCTGTACACACATTATCTGTAAAAACTTCAGCAATACCGTATTTACCTTGTATTTGCATCATAAGATTTTTCTCACTATCTTGTTTAAAACTTGTTCTTTATTTGCCTTATAGTCATCAGACCATACTTCGATTAAAATATAACCTAATTTTTTAAAAATAGAACGTCTAATTTCGTCTCTTTCCCAAATTTCCTTAGCTTTTATTTCATGATGAACAATATCGTTCGCATTAAATTTTCTAGGATCTGCATGCCAAAACGTTCCGTTATATTCTATAATAAAATTATTGAATCTAAAATCCGGAAATAACCATTTAGATTCATCATAATTTATTGTAGCATGAAATTCTAACTTATCAGCTTTATCACCTAATAATTTTTGTAATTCTTCTCCAAATTGTATTTGTTCTTTTGAGAAATTTGGTGAATAATGTTCATTTTTATGAATTACACCATCAATCCAGGATTGTCTCATTCTTTTTGAACGTAACTCTCTTTGCTCTGGATTTTCAAACTGTTCTAAAGCATGTTGTCTTTGACATTCTTTAAACTCTTCAGAACGTTTTAAACCTGTTGCACCATCAATTACATGATTTCTATAGTCTTCATTTTGCCATAATTCATGAGTTCTAATAGCACAAGTTTTCTTTATTTGAACAACTGTTTCTTTAGAATGATGTTTTCCAAAAAATGGATTATTTTTGCCTGTTCTATCACGATGCCGATTACAAAAACCAGATTTATTTTTATCACTTATTTTCGTTCCACAAATCGGGCATATACGATTTAATTTATATGTTAATGACATATAATCTCCTTATTTTTACCTTTATTTTTACATGGTCATTCCAGTGACCATCTTTATTATTTATAATATTTTTGAGGTTAGAAACGCAGAGACTACGCTTCAAATGGCTGGAACCATCTGTCCCTCAGTATAATATAATATAATAAAAGGATTGACAAATGTCAACCTTTTATTTATTCATTTCATTGATTATCGTTTCCCATTCAGAATTTGACTCAGCATGTTCATCATCAATATAACCAGTAATTCCAAAATATTTACAAAAACGAGCATTAGTCCATGGTTTAGTATAATCTCTCATCCATGGTAAAAATTTTAATGGTACGTGCTGATCCATTTTCCAACATTTGATTAAAAAATGATGAAATATTGTTCTAGTACTATTAATAAAATTTTTTCCTTCTTCTACTGTATTTACCCTAACAAATAACTCATCTTCAATATTTTTTGTCATTACATCTTTTTTCTTAAATTTTAGTTCTTTATATTTATCACCGTTAATATATGGTTCAGAATGTATTAAACTAACAATATCAAAATTTTTGCCACTACCAAATCCTCTAATTTCTGCGACCTTTACACAAATACCAGCAGTTCCTTTTTGCATATGATTAAATAGTTTATCGTGACGTTTTAAAACCTTATTGCAAATTGAATAACCTTTACCTAAATATTCTTTTGCAGGTAAATCATAATCATAGCCGCCATTTTTTCCAATTTTATAAATGCCTAATGCACCAAAATTTGAAATATGAAATAAGTCATTACTTGTTTTAGCATCAATAATATCAAGTGATTCTATTTTTTTAGAAATAGTTTCTTCATATCTATGATAATCAGATGCTTTTTTATATTTTGCTAAAGGATCTTGTAACCATCGTACTGGACTAATGTTAACTACCTCATTTGCATTAGCAATAACATTTTCGAGAATTTTTAAATGTAAACTTTTATCATATGGTGGATTCATTATAGCTATATCGTATTTCATATTCAAAAACTCTTTAAAAATATCATCTAAAACTATCTTAGTCTCTTTAATAGTTTTAAATTTACCCTTTTTATATATAATTTTAGGATATTCTTTTTCTGTAATAGGATTTTCAGGACCAATATAAAGTTTAATATTTATACCTATTTCTTTTAAATCAGTATAATATTTAACCGCTGGTGAATTAGCAATAACATATATAATAAATTCGCGAGTTAATAACCATTCAAGATATTCTGGCTGTTCTATAATTTGTTCAAAAATGCCTAATCCATTAACATCAGCAAATGCAAGTTTTACAACATTTACATTTTTAAGTTTATTATATATATCATTTTTACAAGTCTTAAAAATATCTAAATAAGATTGTCCTAAAATAACTTCAGTTTTATTAGACATAAAATATAGTAATTTTTTATAAATGGTTAAAGTTCAACTAAAAAATTCCAAAAATCTTTATATAACGTTGTATTACCTTCAGTATCATTAAAATAATTTCTTTCATCAAAAAAACTAAGATATTGAAAATAAGGTGAATTTTTTAACGTTAACGCAATATCATGCTCTTTATTACCCAAAAACATAAAAAATACATGTTCTTTACAGTCTTCTTGTCTACAGTAAAAATGACGGACTGCTTCATTAAATATATTTGAACAATGCTCTTTAAGCTCAATTTTATGTTGTTTAGATGACCAAGTTGAATAAAATTTAACTTGAATGATGCAAATGTCATCGTGCTCATCTATGCAAATTAAATCAATGCCAAAATCTTGCTGCTGCATAAAAGTTTTAAATGGAACCACTTTCTTAAAACGTTTAAGCATGCCATTTTCTGTCCTATATGCACTTATATTAGTTAAATAATATAAGTTAAATAATTCACCTAATAAACCAATAACTTGATTTTTAATGCTATTTTCTTCAAATGAATTTTTAAATCTATAATTGCATTTAGGAGACTTAAGCCATTGTATAAAATCATTAGATACTGTTTCAACAATGTTATCTCTAAAATAATTTACTGAAGATATAGATTGTTCAAATAATTGCTTACATAATTTTGAAGATTTAAAATAATCAGATATAAAATTAACTCGATTATTATCACATAACCAGCAACTATCATAAATACATTTTTTAATTGTATCATTTGATGCTTGCTTTAAACGTTCAAGTGCAATAAAATACTCTGCCATTGTATTTTGCATGGCTAATACAGTATTAGATGGATTTTTTATTTGTTCAAGCTGTTGTTGTGTTATTTTATAATCATTTGTTAATTGCATATTGTAAAAATAAAAAAGATTGACTTATTTGTCAACCCTTTTTAAAACTATAATGTTTCCCAGTTACCACAGTCAAGTATCAGTTGACTTTGAATTAACTCTTTATCATTTATTTCATGACCAGGAGAAAAACTCATCTTTGAAACATAAGAATCAATCAATGTTTTTATTGTTGCTTTAATATTTTCGGCAATTAATTTATTTCCAACTTTCTTTGCAACTTGCATAGAACCAATACGTAACTTAATTCGTCCTTCAAGATTCAAAAACCAAGTAGGATATGATACTGATATATCTAATTCAGATGAATGAGATGCTGGTAATAATTCTTTTGGATTACCGCTACTGTTCTTACCATGTTTACCTTTAGCTTTAGCCCATGACCAATTTCCACATCCATACATTTTAATCATAAGAGATTTAATGTTATCAATATCATTCATTAATGATTCTTCAGTACCATCCAAATCTTCGATTAAAAACGTAACAATTGCACCAGTTTTAAAACCAGTTTTACGTAATGTACGACCAATAGTTTGTTTTGTATTAATAAAATTATTACAAGATTCAATATATGGTAAAATACATCCTGTAAGTCCAGTTATATTTATACCAGCAATTAATTGCTTAATATGAAATACTAAACAATCTGACTTTTCATCATTTAAATCATTAGAAAACTCATTAACACTCATATTTGTTTTTAAAACAGTAATTTGTCCATCTTTAATTAATAATTTGCATTTTCCGAAATAACAAGTAGAAATATATACAATGCCATTATAATCCATTTTAAAACATGTATTAGCAATTTCTTCATTATTATAACAAGTAATTAATATTTTTTGATAAATATTACCTAAAGCAGCTCGCTCATTAATTAAATGGTGTTCTTCAAATATTTTTTTCATGCTAAAAGTATTTTTATATGCTGTATATGTAACATATGGCATTACTGTTCTACCAGCTTCTAGTCCAGCAGAAAAAGGAATAATAAAGGTATTTTTTAAATAATCAGATTTACCTTGTTTCGTTTTATAACTATTAAATACATCATCTAATAACTCTTCTGTAACTGTTGCTGTTATTCCACAAAGATATTTAGTACTATCATTTACAGTCTTAATCCATACTGGCCAATCAATTTTACGTTCTTTTTCATCATCATCATTAATTTCTTTATTTGTTGTGTGTATATTATGTATTTCATCAACTGCTGTATAGCAAACATCTTTATTCCATTTTCCGGCAATTTTAAATACAGAAGGTACACATGATACAACAAGTTCATATTTTTTTCTTGGATAATAACTGTATTTATTAAATGGAACAATGTTAAGCTTACGTTCTGCAACGGGTAAGCCTGATTCTATTGGGTAAATTTCATTAAAATAATTGTTACCTGCATGATCTCCATCACAACGATTTAAATAAATTATAAAATCATCAACATTAAGTTTATTTGTTTGAATATAATTAATAATCACAAAAATAAGTTCTTGCGTTGTTTGATCATTAAGAACATTTAAAGGATTAATTAAATGATAGATACAATTTGTATTTTCTTTATTTTTTTCAAACCATTTTATACAACTATAACATATTAATCCACTTTTCCCCATACCAGTAGGTGCTTCTGGTAATTTTTTTAAACAATAAGGATCATCACTAAAATCTGCAACATATTTATATGCTTCTTGCATTTTTGGATGCAATATAAATTCACCATTTATGTTTTTGGTAGATAGATTGGTTAATAACGGGTAAAACCAATTAAGTTTATTTTTTATTTCTTCCCAATTAATAACTGTTTCTGCAGGTATTGATTTGCATTGTTCAATAATTTTAAGCAATTCTTCTTTTTTCATATTATTTAATATAGAAAAAGAGCTGACTTACGTCAACCCTTTTATAAGAAATAATCGTTTCAGTCAACCTTTAACGATGACGATTAGTTCTTTGTAATGGCAATTCTTTTATTATTTTTTAAGGCTTTGCTTGACGGGTTGTTTACGCTATATTTGTATGAGGCGGTGCAACTGACACACAAAAAGAGTAAAGCGGCAAGAAGAATCCTTTGAATCATAAAATCCCCGTAATTATCAATCATTTATTTGATAAAGTACATTCGTTGATTAATGTAGTCATAGACGGCAAAATCTGCACCAATTCTCTTACAAGCGATTATTACGTACCTTTCGTGTCGATTTGTGTATTCTTTATTTACAGAACCTAAAATTTCATATCCATTTTCAGTTAATTTTTCTAGGTAATTTTTTTCATAAGCTATTTTTACGTAACAATCCTTTGTGCTAGGTAATTTTACGCCTGTGTATCGTTTGTACCATTGATTACCGCAACCCGAAAAGAGCAGGAGGATGAAGAATAAAAGGATTTTTTTCATATGTGGACGCAGCCTTTTGTAAAAAGAAAATTATTTGTGTTTCAGTCAACCTTTAACGATGACGATTAGTTCTATGCTCCTTACCAGACGGAATCTTTTCCTTAATAACCTTATCGAGCTTACCAAATTCGATAAACTTATCCTTGAGCTTTGCAACAAGCATACCGCAACCAATATCAACACCAACAAGATTAGGAACAACCTTATCCTTGATAGTCATAGTAGTGCCAACTGTACAATCTTTCCCGGCGTGACAATCTGGCATAATAGCGACATTTACATCACGTGCCCAACACTGGCACATCATATTCAGAATCTGTGAATATGCAGCATTATCGATGTTATCTGTAAAAACTTTCGCAGTATTATATTTTCCTTGAATTTCAAGCATAATTAAATTCCTTAATAATACGGTACTAAAATTACTTCTGGACAGAATGTCCAATATGCAACAGATTCCCATTCTTCATGGTCAGAATCCTTATCATAACAAGTATCTTCTACCCAAGTCCAATCAAAATGTCCATCGTCATAATAAGCCTTACCTACAGCTCTCATTCCATAGGTACCGTCATTATAAAGCACCCACAACATCGTACCGAGCATTTCATCGGTAGGTGCATCAAGTCGACGACGCCAACGAGTCAACGGAGTATATATAATCTTATCTTCATCCGTCAAGTTGTCGAGAACTTTCTTGTTAAACTTATCGTAAGACATAATTCGTAATATTCCTTATAACCGTTCCGTCATTACATTTGAAGTTTGTCAAGTTTGACACACCAACAGTAACGACTTCATGTTTTCCGATACATACATATCTGAATGTACCATTTGAAAAAATATCCAATTTTTCAACACCCAAATCAGACTCCATGAGTCCTTGGGGATGCATATCACATGCATCCAGTCCATAAAAACAAATGCACACGACAAATGCAGTAATAAGCATGCCGCCAGCAGTTTTACCAATCTTCTTCAAGATATTTTTCATACAATCGCCTAGTGTTTTTCCAATTCTAAATTTTCTTTATTATCGGTGAATTTTCCCTTTGTACCGAACATAGTATTAAACGAACGAACATTTAACGAATCTATCATACCGCGTGTAGCAATATCCTTAAATGTTCCAAGTTGCCAAATCAAAAACAGTTGATCTTCGCTGAGCGGCGGCTGTCCTTTGCATTCAGTCAGGCGTTTCAATTTTCCAAGAAGAATCCTAAGTTTTACTAGTTCTTCTTTTGATAATTCAATCGTTACATGTTCTCCGACTAATTCCTTAAGAAACATTATATAGTCTCCTTAATCATAGTAAAAATATGTTTGCACTTCTCGTTTTCTTCACGTCGCTTAATAGCTACGTCAATTTTTTCCTTATTTTTATCAAGCCAGGTAATATACGGTTCGATGAAACGGAAAGTATCATACTGATAACCCTTTGTTTCTTCTTCCGTAGAACTCAACTTAAATGCACGCAATACATACTTCTTATATTCATCAAGATACTTGTATTCACACTTCGGCTGGAGGAATCCAAAATATTCCGTAATTGCACAGGCCTTAATAGCATTACCAAATACGTAGTTATTCTTTTCGCTAAGAATAGAAAGCGTCGGAGAGAATACATAGTCTTTATTCTTTTTGTACGTTTCAACAGCAGCCTTGATAGTCTTTTCAGCCTTGGCCGTAATATAATTGATACGGACGATAGCATTCAGCAAGTCTTCTTCACGAAGCATATTACCGTTATAGAACGTTACACCGCTATTACTGAGGTCACCAATAATAAAACCGGCCTTAGTCGTATATGTCGGAACTTCCTTATCATTTACGGACGTAAACGTAAGGTCATTCAATTCTTCGAAAAGATCAGTATTCTTGATACGGATACATTTATTTTCCGCGTCATAGAAGAAATGTTCCTTGCGTTCGATACGTTCGTTGAGTTCGTCAACAGTATAGAGCTTGCGCTTGCCGAAAAGATTGAAAAACATATTGTGTTCCTTATTGGTTATATGCACAATATAGAAAAAAGGCTGACCTTTGTCAACCTCTTTTTTCAAACACGCTCATAATTTCCTTATGAACAATGGCACCTTCTTTGTTTAGCCATTCTTTTACTTCATTCAATACTGTCATTACTTCTTCAGAACGTTCACCGAACTGTTCATCGAATTTTGGCTTATTGAAATTCAGGTAGGAAACAATAACGTTCATGTACTGTCTGATGTTTTCAAGCTGGCTTGCAACGCCCCAGGTGATTTTCTTCTTTTCCATACTTTCCTCAATCTTCATTGATTAAATCGTCATATTTGGTGGCGAGAGTGTTAGAATCACAAGCATGGTCATCTTCTTCTTGGAAAACGACATGATATTTTGAAGCAACAGGATCTACACCGAAATGTGTCTTGGTTATAGATAACAAGTTTTTGGCATACTGCATATTCGGAACGAGAATATCCTTTCCATCATATAACATGCTTATAGGCTCAAAAGAAATATCGGTAAAATATGTTCTCTTAGCAAGTTCTTCAGCATTGTAATAAACGCTCTTCCAATCATGCTTGATTAAACCGAAGAATGACGGATCCTTCTTATACTGCACGACATAATACGGTTTATTCTTTGGATGCAAATTCTTCCAGGTAAAATCAGAATCATACTTGGAAAGATAGTCTACTGCAATAATTCTGAATTTCATTACTTGTTTCCTTCGAAACGTTCCTTGAGTTTGAGAAAAGTATCGTAATCACGTTGTTCTTGGGCTTTGGCTTCGGCTTCGCATTCAAGGCGACGTTTTTCTTCCTCTTCACGCTTCTTGATAGCCCAATATTCCTTATGCCAGAGCTGGAATTCCTTAGCGGCTTCTTCTTTATCACCGTCAAGATACTTGGCGATAATATGAGTGGGAACGGGGAAATTGTAATATTCTCCTTCACCCATAATCACTTCTTCCACATGAAGCTCGCAAGTCTCTTCACCGAAATTGAGACTTTCGAAATACCAAGTGCCTTGGCAGTCTTTAAAGAACGGGTCAACCATGTGATAGAGTTCGTCTTCAATACTATCGACAATGGTTTTAGCATTTTGGAATTCTCTAAGTTTTTCCAGACCTGTCATAATGACTCCTTAGAACGGATTTTCCGCGTTCTCGATAGTATCTTGAATATCGGCTACAAGTGCATCGAAACCAGAATATTCCTTTTGAATCTTCGGAAGTAACTGATTATATTTAATACCTTCGCCAAACATATCCTTAATCTTCAAATACCAGATAACCTTGAATTCATCCGGTGTCTTATTCGGCCAGACCTTAATCTTCAGGTCGTCGCGAGTGGTTTCATCCTTTTCCATATGGTCACAAATTTCGACACGTGAATACTTTGCAAGCTCATCCTTGATAGCTTGAAATTCTTCGTCGGTAAAGTGAACATCTTCCTCTTCCAGAGTAAAGAGTTCAATACGGTGCATGATAGTCCACGCATCCATATCCAAATCCGGCTTTTCCTTACGCAAATCAAGCAGACGCTGATATTCACGCTTATTAACACGCTCCGGATGTTCCTTTACCGCCTTTTGGATGCTTTCAAAGAGCTTGTCCCAATGTTCCTGGCGTTCATTTGACATGATAGATTTTCCTTTTGTTTAAGTTTTCTTTTAATATAATAAAAAATACCCGTTTTGTCAACGGGTAATTTCTACTTTAATAATTCTTTTATTTCCAAAATAAGTTTTTGTTTTTCTAAAATATCTAATTTTTGATATTCAGACCAACGTATTCTTTTAATACATACCCATCCAGCATCATTAAGTTTTTTGGTACGTTTTTTATCATGTTTAACTATTCGTGGGTCTACATAATGCTGTTCACCATCAATTTCTATATACTTTTTCTGTTCTGGCCAAGCAAAGTCTAAAAAATATCCGTTTTGATAATAATTTTGTTTATATTCAATCTGTTCATTTTCAAATAAAGTTTTAAAATATTGTTCCGGATAACTATCGCCTTTAGAATGATGATTTAATACATAAGGAACTTTTTCAGGATGTTCCATTAAATACTTCTTTCTACTTTCAGATACTTTTCGTTTTTGTTCTTCAGTATGATGTTTACCTCTCTGGCTATTATGTTCTATACAACATTTTTGAAAATTTTCTTTATACTTAGGATTGTTAGGACATAATCTAATATGCCCGCCTAATTGAACGCCTTTATCAAATTCTTTTCCACAATATTTACATATATGTAATTTATTTAATTTCATAATATTAAAAAGACGTAATGAGCGTGAATCATTACGTCTGTAATAAGGTTTCCCTTAATTACACTTTTTGAAAATCAGTTCACGCTCAGATTTTCTATATTTTATTTATAGTGAACTATTTTCTATTTTTATAATGGGAATGGTGGGGCTCGAACCCACGACTCACGCATTAAAAGTGCGTTTTTCTAATCCATCTGAAATACATTCCCATTTAGTTTGATTATACTGACTAGCTCTGTCAGATTAGTTGAGGTAGAGAGGATCGAACTCCCGAATGCATGGGTCAGAACCATGTGCCTTACCACTTGGCGATACCTCAATATATAGTACCCAGGGTGAGACTCGAACTCACAGGTGCGGATTAGAAGTCCGCTCGTTTAGTCCAGTTAACGGACCTGGGCAAAATTTATCGATGCATATGGAGTCGAACCATCCCGGACCGCCCTGGTGTTTACTACGGGCCGGCTTATAAGACCGGTCCAAGGGAATGCATCGGTTAGTTTGTTTAAAGTGAGTAGCTCTCTCACTTAGTGGGCTTACCGGGACTCGAACCCAGATCCGAAGATTAAAAGTCTCCTCGTCTACCTATTGACATATAAACCCAATTATTGGGGCAGAGAGATTCGAACTCCCGAAATAATGGCTTCAAAGGCCATTGCCTTAGACCAGACTTGGCGATACCCCAGTATATAAAAAGAGTTCCTGTATCGCTACAGGAACTTCAAAACCAACATAACAATAGGATCTTGTTCGTTAACCCATAGCAAAACACCAGCATCTCTGCTGTTTTCTTATTTGTTTTACTTGTTTAACGAACCTTAACATTTCTGTTTTCCTTTGTTATTATATATAGTTTTTATTTTTCTTTTTTCGCTTTATAATATAGCAAAAAGTTTTTCTTTTGTAAACCCCTAAAAAGAAAATTTTTTAGCGGTTATCGTTATCGATGATAATCTTGGATTCCGGGCAGAATACAAAATTAAACAATGCTTCAGGGTCAAGGAGGAATGCCGCAAGTGTTGCAGCACTGTGAACGCTCTGATGGTCGATATAACCGGTAATCTCGTTGACATACTTCGGGATAACAAGTTCAACCTGTTTCGAAGCGAAATATTCAACGACGCTATCCCGGTTATCGTTATACTGGTCAGCCCAGGCGCCGTTCATGCTGATAGCCACGAGCCAGTAGTCAATAAGCTGGCTGGGTTCTTCCAATACTTCATAACCCCAGTCATAGTTTCCATCACCTGCAGCCTTTACCATACACGGGTCTACGTGCAGGTTCGCGTATGCGCTTGCACACGGGAAACAAATCAAGTGTTCGGACGAACTGTTAGTTTCGAATACTCCAACTCTAAGTGTTTTCATTTTGTACCTCTTTTGTTATTTTCCTTCAAGCTCTTCAAGAGCATCAATAGTTTTTACATTCTCGACTTTCATTTCCAAAGATAACGGATGTGTTTCATGTGTCAGAAAGTAAGTAAGTTTCATATACGGCTTTCCGAAAAAACAAAGATATAGGTCATCTGTTACCGCCTTATTATAAAATGACCACGACTCAGAAAATTGGTCCTTTATATTTTTACGGCCAGATACCATTATATATTTCTTTCGTTCCCAGTCTTCAAGACGTATTATACCAACACTTGTAGATAATGACGGATAACAAAGAATATACTCATTATTTTTATGATAATAAGCAATATATACATTCTTACTATACCGCCAACACAACAAATTTCTCATAAAACCGTGTCTATCTCCGCCAAAGTCTGATAGTTTTCGATTTTCATTGCTACACGTTCGCAAATATCCTTATTGAATTCATATTTAAAAAAGTCTTCAAAATGTGCATAGATCTTTCCTTCGATTGAAAGATATAAGGATTTGCTAAACTTTGTATCTTCAAACACTGACCAATGTTCACAGAATGGTTTTTCATAAGTTTTTGCGCCAGTAATAGTATAATACTTGTCGCGTACTTTAGCTCTCATGAACTTGAACAATATATTCATTGATTTTAAATCCGGATAACAAAGAATTATCCGACACCCTTTCGGCTCAAAAGCAAAAAATATATCCTTAGATACTAACATTTTTTAATAGACAGTTTAAAGAGTTCTTTAATATTTTCGTCACCGTTGAATGACCAACGTAAATCCATAGGAGCTGTAGAACTACGTGCTATCTGCATATTCGGAACATCGATATACATGGTAGAACAGGTAATATTATACATGTCGTCCATGGTATCGTCATCATGTCCCTGGAACAGCATATTCCACGTCGCATCGTTAGTCCGTACGGCCTTTTGAGGATTAACCTGAAGAATACCTAGGTCATCAAAAGAAATGGTCAGGGCCTTGTATGAGAGCAAATGGAGAGAGTCTCTGAGCCAGACTGTATTTCTAGCTATTTGTGCTTGATTTGCTATCAAATTGTCCTTACCACGGCGAAGATTCTTATATCCAAGGAACAGAACCTTTCTGTTCTTGATTGCATCAATATCGTTTTCGTTAAAGATACCAACAATGACATGAAGAACCGCATTATTACCAAGAGTATCGATAAATTCCAAATCTTCTTTGTTTTTAGAATCAACAAGCGAAACACCGATACCATTAACCAGTTTTTCCGATACGAGCTTGACGATAGTATCTTTAAATGGTTTCAAATGTTTCTGATTGACTGTGATATTCGCAATGACTCCCTGTTTCTTCAAAAGTTCAAGAAACCACATCAGATCCGGATGTTCAAAGATATTTCCACCGCCGATAGCTACTTCCGTACCAGGCTGGAGAGTCTTAATCATGGGTTCAAGTTTCTTCAATTCACCATGCTTTCCGTTAACTGTAGAACCTTCATGGCAATACTTACATCCAGCATTACACATATCTGTAATCTTGATGTCAAAGTTTTCCGGAAATTCATAAGTCATGTGATTCGCGTCGACATCTACCCAACGATTAACTCTTGAACCGTCAGGACCGGTTTCATTAATATAATAACCAGTTTCTTTTAACTTAGTACCGTCATCATAAAGAAATGTTCTATGATTTCCATTAACATACTGGCCGACAATCTTCTTATTGTCGGTAAACATTTTAATAGCCTCATCCTGTTTCATAAAACTAAATATAGTAAAAATAAAACGGGATGTAAACCCGTTTTATTAAACCAATCGACCGCACTTATCAAACAGTTCAGGATGACTATCCTTAATCCGTTCGTATTCATTCATCAACGTGACATAACACCTTGAAGCGTCATCGAGATAATGCATCTTCATATCCAATTCATCCTTGATACTCTTCATCGGAATAGCATCAAACGGAAGGAACACAAACGTCGAGCTGATATAGTCCGGATGTTGTGCCTTGATGGTTGAGAGCTTTTCGAACTGCTCATTGTAGTGTTCACGCAACGTATTCAAGCGACCGTTAGCGATTTCAAGATTGGCCTTCTTGCGAGCCAGGCTTTCATTTAACGTTTCCATATATTCCTCACAATGTGTTATCAATTAACTGCTCCATGTATTTATTATAAAACTGGGCAGCATATTTGTCATAATTTAAAGTTTTTGCTTTTTCTCCTAGTTCTCTGACCTGTTTAATACTTCTGACTTTTATATTCAACAAATCTTCGCCGAACTGTTTAAAAGCGCCGTTATTTTCATAGCCCATCAAAACTCTGACATCATATCCAAAAGTAATCTTGGTAAGACCGACAATAGCACAGAGACCAGTGTCGAACTTACGTTCTTCGATTTCACATACGGTGTTAAACATTACATGTCTCAACGAATTATTATGGTTTTCGCACCACTCCAAAATCTGACAAATAATGAAACATATTACGCCGACAATACACAGAATTGGTGAAATAATATCCCATCAATAACTCCTATAATTTATCGATTACTTTTTCCAGATATTTGTTGTAGCATACGGCTTCATGCTTTTCAAGATCCCAGTTAAGAAGTTCATCTCTGACCTTTTCAGCCGTTTTTATTCTAAAAAGATTTCCGCTTTCAAAAACGTCAACCGGAATATCGTTATACAGGGTAGTTATCGTAAAATTCAACCATGCAACATTATGTTTGAACCGAATGGCAAATCTCATGTTATTATGCTTTTCTAATCTATAATCAAGCGTAAAATGACTTATAAGCTTGGCAGATATAAGATTTATATTAGCATCATGCTTGTTAATCCAACTTGCAACCGATAAACCTAATAAAAGTGTAAGCACTACAGCAGTAATCGCCAAACATAATTTTAGAACACTGTTGTCGATATTATCCCTTATAAGAACTACAATGCCAGTAGTTATAGATGTAAAGAATAATATATACGCAATTATGCTAAAGCCTTGAATACATGCCAGAATTATTCTACCGGGAGTCCATTCAACCATTACGGATTATCCTCCGCATATTCTTCAGCAGTATTATAATGTTTCCAAAATGTGATATGGTGTTTACCAGACCACGTACCCTTGCAGATTACGTTATCCTTGAGCTTGGCGAGCGCTTTGTCGATACTTTCCTTTTCCGGAAGTTCCATGTGAGCAATATCCCAACGCGGAAATTCCTTCCATTTACGCCAGTCAAAGTTATCCCACGGATTTTCAGAAGTCTTTTCGACCTTTGGCGTTACGTCGGACGTATGTTTAAGTTCAGCTTCTACAATCTTCATATACTAAATATAATAAAAACTAGGCACTTTGTCAATGCCTAGTTTTGTTTAGCTAATTATGTCAATATTTACTTGGTACGAATCTGGAATTCGAACGGCTTATCTTCTTCCTTCTTCTCTACTGCCGGAATCGTAATGGTCAAGAGACCGTTTTCAATAACCGCGTCGAGCTTGTCAAGATCTACCGTATTCGGAATCTTCCAGGCGCAATGCTTTGTAATCTTAATCTTAGTGACTTCGACCTGACGCTTTGCGGCCTTTTCTTCTTCGGCCTTCTTTTCGTCTTCTGTCTTTTCTTCCTCAACAAGGTCGAAAATCAAGTAGTTGACTCCATCCTTAGTCTGCTTTGTAAGCTTTACGTCTTTTTCGGACTTTCCAGGGATTGCCAACTTGATAATATTCGTTCCGTCTTCTTCGACAATCATATCTACCGGAAGAGTAATCTTCTTCATGGTTTCTTCGACCGGGTTGTAACCCTGCATTGTCAAGAACGGGGTGAAAAGAGAATCAAATACGTTAAACAATTCGTTCATTTTATTTATCCTTTGGGACCTATTCAGTGTCCCTGTCGCTTCCATTGTTCTACTAACTTCCGAACTTTCGTGAAATTAGTTCCGACCGCTGAAGCATAACGGTCAAACTCTTCGTTATTCGCTTTATTTATAATTTTATTTCGACGGTTCTTGCATAACCGCGCCAGTATGGACATTGATGTCCCAATACTGCATGGCGTTGCGGAACCATTCGACCTGTTCTAAGGAAATCGGAGCATAACGATGATAGTCAATACCGAGGTCGAAACCGTTTGTCTTGGCAAAGTTCCTACCGTGAATATGACCGAACAAGGTTATATACTTATCCTTTCCGAATTTCTTATCTGCTTCGACTACGTAGGGGTTGATAGGTTCATGGACGCAGAGATAGTTCTTCTTGTTTTCCGTGAACGTATAGTAGTCGACGAATTCGACATTTTCCAAACCCTTGGCGAGCTTCTTGTACTTGTCGTATTCCCTATGTTCATAGTTTCCGCAGACCCAAATAAGCTTCTTGAAATTCAAGTTATTGATAATTTCCTTGCAACGTTCGAATTCACCGAAATCTCCGCAATGAACAACAGTGTCCTGCATGGTCACATTCTTATTCCAGTTCGAAATCATTTCAAGATCCATCTCATCGACATTGACAAAAGGACGTCTGGAATATTCAAGAGTACGCTTCTGACTAAAGTGAGTATCGGAAGTGAAATACATCGTGCCTTTACGCTTGGTAGCGTCGACAGCATTCTTTAAGGTCTTATATAGCGTAGATTCGTATTTCTTTCCATTTTCCTTGAGACGGACAGCGAGATATTCGTTATGTTCTGCATTTTTCGGCCAGCCAAAGAAAGTGTTTGGCTTCTTGAACCATTCGCCGAATTCGATATTGGTAGTACGGGCAGGATGTTCCTTGCTTCTCGGAATCCAGAATACGATAGCTGTGGCGATAGACATTGCTGTATGTTCCCACCAAGTCTGTTGTCTGAGAGCGTCGGTACCGACAATCTTCTGATAATTTTCATTAGTCGGAGTCAGAACAGTTCCGGTAAAACCAATCTTTTCGAGAAGGTCATAGGCTTCGAATCGCCAGTCGTCAGAATAGTCCTTACGAGGACATGGACCGGCAAGAAAGATAGAATTCTTACACTTTTCGATTTTGTTAAATTCACCCTTGCTATTACAAGGCTTGAGAATTTTGAAGCTGTAGTTATTTTTCTTTTCGTTAATCATAAAGCTTGGAACTTTGGTATTTAAATATTCGTGAATAGTTTCTTTCATATTGTATTTATTTTGTTTTATTACTATCTTTTGGATAATGTTGAACGGAGAGATCTAGCCTAGCAGGAACAACTAGACTAGACACTAACTACTTTTGGCATAAAGCGTCGCGTGTCAATCTGGGGGACTTATAAACGCTCTTACGGGTCGGTCATCCTGTACTCCGGCTATATAGCGTTAGACCATGGCGGCAAATGTGTAGTTTGCTAAGCTACACTCGATAATCGAATCGTCTTTAGAATATACCACCGATTTTATGGTATACAACGGCTCAGCCTCTACCGATAATGCCATTGGGTTGGATTTCGTTCCGAGGACTGAGGCTCAAATGTCAAACTAAATATAGTAAAAAAGAAAAAGCACCTATTTTCATAGGCGCTTTAAAATTTGGATTTTCTTTTTGATTACGGAACGTAAAGAATAGTCGGATTATCCTTATGCACGTCGCACATCTTCATCCAGTAGCTGTTCTTTAAGCAATGACCGTGCCAATAGAAATCGAGCATATGTAAATCCCAGTCGCTAAGCTTATCCATAACGAAAGAAGTCTTGTTCTTGTCGTTCTTGATAGTCTGATGAGGCGGGAGGAATGATTCGAATTCCTTGGCCTTGCTTAAGTAGACGTCGGTAAGTTCAAAAGTGGTATACTTGTTTTCCGGGTCGGTGAAAGTTCTCGGAAGCGGAAGAGTAATACCATTTTCCTTACAGAAGTTGTTCCACTTTTCAGTCATAGCCTGAATGTTAAACGGCTTGGAGATGATATGCCTACCATGTTTCGTAGGAATAATCGGAGTATGGTCTTTTTCACACTGCATTGCATACTTATAGGCGTCTTCATGACTCATATAAGTAGAATTGATGAGAACCTTGCACCGATTTTGAAGATTTCTTACGTACGGCTCACATTCAAACATCATCCTTAACATATCATTCTGATATGGGAGATATTCCTCGTCGAGGTCAACAATCCAGGTCTTGCTGTCACCAGCGTCGCAAACCTGACCTGCCGCAGAAGCGACAAGATTATACGGTGAGCCGAAAGTACCACTTCTCAGCTGGTCGACAATGTTCTTGAGCATTTCAATATCGACAGACTTATAAGAACGCTTGTTGAGACGGATATAAGCACGGACGTTGAAAAGCTTACACATTTCGATAATATCCGGCTTAGCCTTATCGAACGCTTCAAGAGACGGAATGAGATAGTCCTTGATAGAACGGCTGTGCATGTTACCGTGATAACGAGGGTCAGAAACACCGTTTACGTGCGGGTCATCGCTTTGACGACGTAAAAGCTGAACATAATAACAGTCGTTAGCCGGTTCGCTATCGATAGAGTTGAAGAAAGCACGAACAGCCTTGTCATTCTTAACTTCATCCGGTAAAGTGTTGAGAATGAGCTGGATAGCTTCAGAATACTTCTGCTTTAAAGTATCAAATGTAAGTAAGGATCTGATTTGTTCAAAATTATCAACCATAGTAATAATTCTCCCTGTTTAATTCAGAATCAATCTGTTTATCGTAATAGGCCTTGTCAAGAATCTTGTTGAGGCGGTCGCGTTCCTTTTCTAGGCATTTGCTGATAACAAATAAATCCTGTTTGAATGCGTCAAAAATCTGTTTCAATACCTTTTCTTTTTCCGCATCCGTCTTATAAGTCAAGTAGATACGTTTATTCAAGCGATATATCGAAACGCTTACGATAGGTTCATCGCCTGGCAAGACATCAATCGCGCCAAGGCAAACATCGCGAATAATATCATCATAATAACAGTCAGGCATGAACGGTTCAATCGATACACCCTTATAGACGATATATTCGTCATAAAGAATGCCAAATTCCGGAAAATTCTTCTTGAGAAGAGTCTTAAACCTACTCTTAGAGATGAGTTTTGTCTTTTTAGTAGTATCAATGTTCATGGTGGTTAATATAGTAAAAAATAACGGTCTTGTCAACCGTTATTTTCATGATTAATCATAAGCTTTGCGTTATTCGAAAGAATATTATAGGCCATAGACTTAACAGCCATGGTAACACGATATTCATCCTTAGCATCTACTTTCTTTGGGTCATAATCAAACCTAAGCTGTTTGCTATTGAATTCGAAGAATAAAATCTTATAGTTGGTATGGACTATATAGAAGTTGACGACCTGAGTATCGATAACCCTTACGTCATGGGTCAATATAGTCGAAGTTTTCTTATAGAACCAGGACATTATTCCCCCTTGAAGCTTTCGATAAACTTCTTCTTTTCTTCTTCAGGATCAAGATATTCAATCTTGTCTACTTCCAGCCAACCATCGGGTGTTTCCTTGTAAATAACTTCCTTAACACTATCCTGACCGTACTGCTTATATCCGAACGGTTTTTCTTGGACGTTCTTCATGTTATCCACGTATTGTTCGATAATTTCTTCCGGAAGCTCGCCAGTAGCGTTTTTAAGGACATAATTTCGTACACAGTCTTTACAGAGATTCGTAATCCATCCGCCAGTAGTCCAAATGACACGCTTTCCATCTTCTGTCCGCGGTTCTTTACCGCATTCTGCACAAGTATATTCGGAAATATTTTCGGCGATATTTTCAAGGCGGTCATCGGTATGAACCGATGTATAAATCCTTAAAGTTCCAAACTTTTCTTTAATATCAGTAAAGTTAAACTGTTGCTTCTTTTCGTTATCCCAAGAATCATACAGCTTAAACAGTCTAAGCAGATAACGATTTTTCCAAAGATTTTCCCAACCACTACCATCCCAAACTTTATAGTAGTTATTTTTGATGTTTTCCTCGTCGGTCAAATATTCATCGCTACCATCCCCATAAAGCTTACGAATCTTTAGGAACGGGTATCTGCGTAAGAGATCCAACATGTTTTCATCTGTGATGGGATATTTAGTCATAATTTTAAAGATAATAAAAAATAGGGTTGTTGTCAACCCTAAATCTTATTCACTTGCAATTTCTGCAATTTTATCGTGTAATTCTTCGAACGTCTTAAAATCGGTTCTATCGATTACACGTTTACATCCGTCACCCAAATGGTCATGAATCATATAGAACATCGGCTTTTCCAAACCTATAACGAAACGGCGTTTAAGCAAAATCATTTCAATACGGTCATCATCGGTTTTTTCTTCCTCATAAGAATTATAACCGAAGGAATGCCTAAGTTCAAATGTTATACCAGCATTAAAAAGCTCATCAATCAAACCATGTACTTGGGTTTTAATCGGGTCTGTCCAGTCAACAATCTTTAAAGACATATTAGTCACCGAGAAGAGTCATTCCGCCATTAGCATTGACAAATGATACGACTTGACCGCCACGATGGTCAGCAATCATTACATTGGCAATACCTTCAGCCGCGAGAAGTTCGATAATGACCTTGTTATACTTGCCAACCTGTTCCTGTTCCACAGCCATCTTGAGGAGGGTTGTAATCAGAGAATGTAGTTTCTTTTCTTCCATAATGTGTTTCCTTTTTTAAATTTTAATGGACCCGTTGGGAGTCGAACCCAAGTCTTGAATAACTTCAATATCCGTTCCTACAAGCTTTCCCTTCGAATTTGCTTATTTGTCATACCTATGCCCTGAAGGTCGGCGTCAGTATAAACTAGCCTGTGATTTTCGGAAATAATAGACAGACTTAACTATTTCCTAGCCCATTTGCGACTGGACTCTACACCCAACGGGCGAACGGTATAGGTCCAGGGTTGCTATTGATTAAGCAGCCATTGCGTATGTATTAGCAATTATTTTTTTCAGACTTTTTAACGTGTGTTTTCCCACGTCTGAGACCACGGCTTGCAACTAATATATTCATCACCCAATCGAAACCAGGCGAGCCCTTAGTTAAAATAGAATATAATTCAGATTTTCTTAGTGCGGGACGTTGACATATTTCCAATACTTAATTTGGTCCCCGTTGCAGCAATGGAAGTTGCCTGCAGGGATATCGTAGCAGAGGACATCGCCTTCTTTGCTTTCCGTCCATGTAAGTCTCTTGGCTGGCATCATCTTAGCGACGATGACTGTAGGTCTGAGTTTTTCTGGGTCTATCCGGTCTTCGAGCAGTGCGAAGATTTCCTCATTAAGTGGAGTTTTCGTATTGGAGGCATCGTTCCAGTCGTTGAATTCATCCATTTCATCTTTGATAGCTTTTGATATTAATGGATATTCTTCATAAGTTATCGACAAGCTCGGTTCTTTTGGGTTTTGTGACCTTGGTATTTTCATTTCAATCGTTTGCGGTTCACAGATTCCAGGAATACCCGAAAAAACAACCTTAAAAGAAGCAACGCTTGATGTGTTGATTTCTTGCTCGTTCATAGTTACCTTGCAGTTACAATGTTAGTCTCTTTAAGTTAATAACTAAATAAAATATAATAAAAATACATAAATTTGTCAACCCTCATTTTCAATAAATTTAAAAGTATAACCACCTGCTTTTTTATTTTTACCATTACATACTCTAGAAATGCAGCATTTATCGATATTTAATTGTCTTGCACATTCATTTATACAATCATAAACAATGCCAGTTTCTATACATATCACTTTCTTTTTATGTTCATTATTATATAAATTTTTTGAAGCCGATAGTCGCATTTTATTTTTTGTTTCTTCAGATAATTTTCTACCAGGTCGTCCTTTTTTCTTATTAATTTCATCAGAATAATGTTTACCTAAATTTGCTATACGTAGTTTTTCTGATTTTGATAATAATGAACGTTTATATTCATATTCTTGTTTTTCTTTTAAAATAATATCTTCTTGTTCACATTTTGATATAAAATCATTTATGCTATCTGTTATTTTACAAAATCTATAATTATTTGTTCTTTTTGTTTTACCAGAAATAACATATCGAATAGAATCTTTACATATATTTAATTCTTTTGCTGCTTTACCAATAGATAAATAATATTTATTTGTTTCATAGCAATATATAACTATTTGATTTGGATCTATTTTATGTTGACATGCATATCTAACATTTACAAGTTTATCATCAGTATATTTTCGTCCACTATTTGCTTTTCTAAGTTTTTCTTTTTGTTCTTCAGACATTATAAAATGTCTGCCTAAATTGCCATCGCCACCTTCAGTTTTATTATAACCAAATTTTGGATCTATTGAATGATAAATTTCAATATAAAATTGCTCACGTTCATTTAATTGTTCACGTTGACATTCTTCAATAATTTCAAATTCAAAATTATCTATACCATATTTTTCAAATGCTCTAGCTAAATGAGGATTTAATTTTGCATTTGGTGTCAGCTCTTGTTTCCAACGCCTATGAACGTCATTAGATTGCCCAATATAACATTTATTATTGATTTTATTTGTTATTTTATAAATACCACAAATTTTTTCCATAAATTACCTAAAAAGAAAAACGGTTAGAAATCGTTATTGTGGTAGTTACGAAATCTAACCGTTTTTAAAACTTAGATATTTTAATAAGAATAAAACTACCACATATTATTCTTTTATAATATATTTATAATTTTATTCTTTTAAAATAATTAAATACCAAAATTTTCTAAGAAATAATCAGGAAGCTTTGGATCGAAATGCGAAATACGGATAATTTCAAGTTTGAATTTATTTCGTTTATACATATCGATAATTTTATCAGCGTGTTCTCCCTTAATACCCTTTCTAATAAGCTCATTGACTTCATGATAAGTAAATCCCAACTTATCCTCATCAGTTAATGGTTGTAATCCATCAATAGGAACTTTATGTGTAAGTTCATAAGGCAAACCAAGATCATCACCGATTTCAATAACTTCTTCAGTAGTCAGCATATCAAGTGGAGAAAAAGAACCAGCTGCATCACCAAATAATGTAGCATATCCGCAGCAATTTTCCGCCCTATTGCATGTATTGGCCATTAACCAGTTATTCGTTTGTGCTGTTACCATAATCTGATTCATTCTAATACGTGCTGGAGCATTTGTCTTTGCATCGTAGGACTTATCCGCACCAGGAACAAGAGCAAGAGATTCTTTTACAAGAGTTTCGATATCCTGAACATCATAATCGATACCAAGATGGTCAACCAGCTTATAGGAATCAGAAATATCCTTCTGAATACCACACGGAAGTAAAACACCATGAACATGTTCCTTACCAAGTGCAGCGACACAAATAGCCGCAACTACACTAGAATCTTTACCACCAGAAATTCCCAATACAGCATCAGTTTTACCAACGCTATCAAAGAAATCTTTTGTCCACTTAACTACGTTTTCTGTCAATTCTTTCATAAATTTTCCTTATAGAATTAATTTTGTCTTTTACGTTGTTAAAGATAGAAAATTATCCTATAGTGAAATGTAAAATTATTTTTTACGTTCGGTCTTCGGCTGTTCGAACCAGCGAATATTCCAAAGTTGCTTTCGAATGTCCGCTAGAGCATTTCTTTCTTTAACAATTACACCTCCTACGAGGGTAACTCCCAAAATAGCCAGAAGAGTTTTTACTAATTTATTCATTTTTTATCCTTTTGTTAAAACTGGCTACAATATAGTAAATTTTTCTACTTTTGTAAACTATTTGTTTTCAAAAAGTTTGTAAATTTATCGGCCAGAAGTCCGGCGTCACTTCTCTGGCTGAGTTTTTCCAGAAGCGTCATTTCTTTTGGTTCCTTTTTGACGTCTTCTTCTTCATCATTGTCCGTGAGCATAAACGGATAATGGTTACTATATGTAGCGGTGGCTTCTTCACGTGCTCGACGAACATGTTCACGTTCAATATCAGTAATCAAACTGATACTGTCTCCAATATCCTCGATTTTACGTTTTGTATCGTTGAGTCGTTCGTCTATAGCTTACCCTGAACGAGGATAACGTCACCCGGATTGACCTTAGCGGTCGGAAGGACGAAGAAGAGGTCAGAAGCTTCCATGCAGAAGTTCGTGACGTTAGTCAAGCGCTTCTTCGCCATGTTGTAAGTCTTGTAACCATTGCTGGTCTTGATGGCAATGCCGCCGCTCATCGAGAGAGCGCAAAGACCCTTGTCGATTTTGCCGAACATGCCCTTGAATGTGTTACCCATGTTAAAGTCGAAATTGAACATATTATGTTTCCTTTTTTGTTTTATTGTTTATTGTTTTTTGTTAAATTTTACCACTTGATAACGTCAACCTTATCAGGTGCGTCCTCAGGTTCATAAAGTGTCTGGAAAGTTTCATCAGGCATGGCATAAAATTGACCATTGACGCCTTTAACGATCCAATCGCCTTCTGTTGCCGTATGCTGGCCAGTTGTTGTTGTGATAGTTACTCGGACAGTGTATTTTCCAATATCATATCCGATATTATATTCAGTATCGATGTAACCTTCTCCCCAGCTTAAAATCAACGGGAGATTTTCAACAGTGATTTGTACTGCTTCCACCAAAATAGGTTTCTTGCGATACTTAGGAACTTTTGTAGTGTTTGTTGTTTCCATGTTGTTTTCTCTTGTGGTTAAATATAGTAAAAAAGCCGCTCTTTGTAAGCGGCTTTTATTTAAAATTGTTTGTAAATTTTAATTAACGGTATTTAATTAAAATACGACGAAACAAGCCGCGATATGTGACTTGCTTGATGATGAAATAATGTCGTACTTTCTAATAATCATTTCTGTTACCTATGCATTATATATAGAAATTATTTTTTAGTTTTCGCTTTTCGGAAGGAAGTTTTTCTGTCAAAACCATAAGCCTCCAAACGGGTGATGTCGTCACCCACAGGGACAATAGCTTCGTCAGGTCGAGCATGCGAATCAAACCAATGTTCCAATTCCCATAATGCCATGTACGGATCCTTAACCATCTGGAAACGATAGTCTTTCAGACAAGGCCAAGAATCAACATGAATTCTCGGCTGCTTGTGGTCAGGAAGTTTATAATACTTAGAAACGTCATGGTAATGAGGAATGTATAATACAGGACCGAACTTTTCGAATATTTCATAATTCCAGAATTTTAAATCATCCGGATTTTTATAATTTATATTACGGTCATTTTTATCATACCACGTCAAATACGACGATAACGACATTTTACGATTGTTTTCAACGATTTCATCAAATGTATAATACTTGATTGTTTTCGGATCATAGATAGCAGTTTTTTCGTATTTATCGCCAGTAAAGAAATACCATTTACCGCAAAAGCCAATCATATTAAGAAACATGTGGGTGTAAATCTTCGTATGGTCATCACGCTCATGAATATAGGCGAGCTTGCCATCGAAATTTCCAAGAGATTCCACTTCACCAGAAAGCATGACATGTTCTTTCGTATCACGATGAATTTTAACGTCAGATTCGGCGAATGAACCTAACGCACAATCATAATAGTCCTGAAACTTAGAAAATAATCTGAGCATAATAGTCCTTAAATGTCTATGATAAAATCAGAAAGTTTAGCCGGTAAAGAATAACGGTGAAATTTTTCTCCGGTATAGTCAACGAAATCACAATATCCCATATAGTCTCCCGGATAACCGATTGGATTACATAGAATATGAATAACATTTCCTTTGGAATTGACATATTCTGCTTGACGCTTACCATGAACATGACCGCAAATCCAATAGGTATCGTTATCGAGTTCGTTAAGGAACTGTTCTCCATGGAAATAGAAAACATAATTCCAAGGGTCATTCCTGAAATCATGCGGAATTCCGAGTTCATACGGTACAAAATGTGTAACGACTACTTTCGGTTTTTGTTTAACGAGATTCATCAGCTTCTCATTATAATAATTCCAAATTTTTCCAGGTTCCTGTTGGAAATAACGCCAGTGTTTTCCGTCAAACCAGTTACGTTTCCAATTAGTAAACGGGTCAAGTCCATACATTGGCGGTTCACACCGAAAATCACACATGCCCATGCATCCGCCGATTCCGTTAACGATATTACCGTCAAGTAAGTGAACGTTATCGAACTTAGCACAAACTTCTTTCATTGCTTCCAGTTTCTTCTCGCTGGAAACAAATTGAAGATTGGATTTCGACGGAGTAGAACCACGAACGGCAAGGTCATGGTTTCCGGCAACAAGATAGATTTCCTTATACTTTGGAGCAAGCCAAGGTATGATACGTGAGAAAGTCAAAAAATCGTTCGAATAATCACCAGCCAGAATTAACCGGTCGACGAACGGAATACTATATACCTTCCAGATATACTCGAGAGTATCAGTTACAACGTCTGCCTCGGGGTCGTCAGCTTTTAAACGAGCTGGCTTTACGGCATACGCAAAATGAATATCTACATGTATATCAGAAATGATAAGTGTTTTCATAATTAACTTTCTTTACATTCGCGAATAGCTTCAATGAACTTCCGCATATCATTCGAAATAAGGTTTTCTTCACGGATTGTCGGAGTATCACCATACCAATTATCGCCCTTGGAATTAACATAGATAATCGGATATGAACTGTTGTCTTGCTGTAAAACCAAAAGATAGGGCATGTCGCTCGTCTTATGGTAGAACATCAAATTATACATGCCATCAGGAGTTACCCAATAAGTGCATTCGTATTTTTCAATATATTTATGGAACGCTCTCAAGAGCTTTGGCATTTGATTGATGGTTCTTTCTGTATTTAACATAATTACTCCTAGGGTAAATCTTTCGGGTTAATCAGAATAATTTTGAGTCTACCGCCATGAAGTTCGGTAACTTCCTTTTCTTCCACGAGGTCATCGACGAGCCAGACTTCAAGAGGATCCTGAATTGTTGCCTTATGTTCTCCAGCATTTAGATGAGTTTCAGTAATAGTTCTGGAAAACAGGTCGACAAAGCAACTTAGTTTCGAAATACCAAATTCCGCCATCATTCCAGGTTCGATTGCTCTGTCAAAATCTTCTTCAGCTAACCAGCCAGCAGCGATAGCAGAACGAACAGAAAACGATTTCGGGAAGACACGGCAACTACATCCAATATTTAAAGGATCCTTACCGAGCTTGATCAACATCGAATTGACAATATTGATGTCGACTTCTTCCTTAGTCTTCCAGCCCCATGTGAAGAAACTCAAAGTCTGAATTGGCTTTTCTTTAATGAAACGTTTAATCTTGGCACAATTTTCATCAAGAAAATTACAGTTAACAAGATCGTCGATAATCGTATTCTCTATGTCGAGGTAAATAAAACGCATATTGCAAATATAGCAATATGCATCAATTTCGTAAACCCTACAATCTTTCGATAATTTTCTTCATCTCTAAATTGTGGTAATATTCCAAAGTTTCTTTTAATGGAGGAGTATCTTTATCTTTAGCCCAATATTGATCCTGTAAAACAGACAAGCCTTTCTGTATTGCCATGTGTATTCTGACATACTCATTTAAATTTCTCTTATCGAATTCTGTCTCGTACACCGACAAAAAATAATCGGCAAATACCGTAATAAAATCAAGAACCTCGTCCTTGTAATTACAATAGCTGCCTCTACGTTTTAAACTGTATTTATCTTCGAGAATCATTAGTCAGTAAAGATAGCACAAAGTGCAAAGTAAACTAACAAGCAAATAAGAATAATCGGTGCGAACATATAGCACAGCAAACAAATCAAGATAATCTTAGAGATTCTCCTGGAAGTCTTATCACCAGTAGTGATGAAGTAGATACAGAGGATAGTGCCAATGATAGTCCATAAAGAAATAATCATATATTCTCCTTAAAGTTTTTCTCGAGCAGAACGCTTGAGCATGTTAGATACGTAGACATTCGGATAAAGACAGGGATTGTTCGGATTCGTTTCCCAGTCAATATCAGGATATTGCTCCTTTATATATTTGATAAATGCCTGGCTACGTGACTTTCCGGCATTACAATGGATATAAAAGTCCTTACCCTTATTGGATTCGATAAAATCAACCGCACGGTCAGCCTGTTCCTTTGTAATATTAGTGGCATTAAAACCGTCACAAATACGAACTTTTTCGTTGATGTCATCAAAATCCAGATTTAAAACATTGGTCTTGTCCTTGAAACGATGAATATCGTTAAGACCATCATAACGTTCATGTACGAAATTATGCTTTACCGGTTCCGTACAGCAAATAGAAATGACTGCTGCATTTTCCGGCAACGTATTGTCATCCCATTTACATTCGTCCATGTAGAGGTTGAAATTTTTACGGCTGAAACAATAAAGTTTTTGCATGGTTAAAATATAATAAAAAATACCCGTTTTGTCAACGGGTCATTTTTATCTTACGAACATTATTATTCCCAACATTATAATTATTCCGATTCCAAGAAACAAGATAGTTAAATCATAGTTCAATGTTGTCTTCTTAACATAAATTGGGTCTAACTTTGGAACTTTGTCACTTTCCACCTTCTTCTTCATCATTCCCTCCTATATTATTTATTTCGGGAATTGTTAGGTTATTCTTTTCCTTTTCCTTATAATAAGCATCCATTAGAATACGTATATCGTTGAAGAGCATGTTCTTAGAAAACTTCTCATCAAAGGCTTCGCAATATTCTTTCAATCGAGATATACTTTCATCAAGTCGATTTTCTTCCGTGGACTCAACCGCTTCGACAGGTTCCGTTTCAACTTCCTTATATTTTGTAAAGAACTTATCAAACTTATCGAAGTTAAAACGTATCGGCCTATTGTCTTCGAAATCGAAATATTCCGACATAATAAAATCCTTAAGACCATATTTCTTTTTAAGATGTTCATACGGCCTAAGATTACAATACGTATATGTATCGGTCACTCTGAACGTTATAATTCCGATAATTCGTTCCTTATAAGAAACATACCAGATTTCATCGTTCAGAATTACGTTCTTGACTATATCAAAACCGTTTCGTAATAAGTTCAGTCGAAACAAATACGACGTGTCATTGAGATAGTTGAACTTATTTATATCTTCGGGTTTCATAATATGTTATTTATTTAGGAATTCATCGAAGCTGGAAATAACTTCGTTGAGTGAACGTTGTGGTCTTTCAAACGAACATTCGTCCGGGAAAATTGTGACAATTCTGTTTACTCCCATCAAACCAAACGTAACAACGAAGCAGATAAGAGGAATAGTCAACAAACCAAGTAAGATTGTCATTAACATACTTCAAATACCTTCTTGAAAGTGTCATAGTTAGTCGTATCTTCGCTGGAACAATAGACAGCAAATACGATGTTCTTGAAAGAATTCATGAAATGTTCAGAAATAACTTTCTTATAGGCATTAGCTACAACTTCTGGCGGATTCCTAAATGCACCACAACCGAAAGCACCGAGAACAATGGTTTCATTTCCATGGAAAGCAGCACAAGAAAGAATCTTATATGCACGTTCTTCATGAATCTTCTGAAGTTCCTCATTCGAAATCTTAACGCCTTCGCCATTTTCATGGTTATAGGCATTAGCCGGAGTTTCACGAAGGTTAGGTGCGGCACAAGTAATAACATTCACCTACTTGGTCTGGTAAAGATTGGTATAGTTATCGGACTTCAGAATAACGACATCGGGAGTATAGATAATGTCATCATTGTGCAACGGCGTTCCATTTGTCTTATGGGGTGTGTAGAACAGTTCTTTTGCCCAATCAGTATTCAGACACCGGTAAAGCGTAGAACAGCGGCAGAGGCACTCTTCTTGAGCACTGGAGCCCTTTGTAACGCCACCACCAGGATTAGTAGCTGAAGCAAAGTTCAAAACAGCGACAGTTCCGTTATACTTACGTGCTGTATTGAAAGATCCTTCTTTACAAACCGTAATTTTTGCAGGAGTATCAAAAGTTTGTTTCCGACCGTATTTAAAATATTCAGTGGAAGTCTTATCAGCGTAGAATACCTGGTTCTTAAATGAATGTTCGACAGCTTCTTGAAGCTTACGGTCCTTTGAAATCTGTGCGAGTGTATCGTTAAAAATCTTGATGTTTTCGGATTTCTTAGAGTACATGTTTTATCCTATTAGAAGTTTTCCCTAATATAGAAAAAGGATTGACGTTTGTCAACCCCTTTTATTGCAGCCACCTGAATTGAACAGGCCCTCATAGCCATGGACTATGTATGCACCGTACAACAGACTGCGGACCCCACTTTGTATTTCAGCCGCTCAAGACACATTTAAGTCTATGTTGCGGCGTGGGTTTTTGCTATGATTAGCGATTCTTGTATTCGCGAACAGCATCTTCGAATTCGAGGTCGATAACGCTGGACTTGAAGTCTTCCTTACGCGGGTTCACGATTTCAGCAACTTCCTGCTTTGCTTCCATACGGAACTGAGTGGTCTGGACTTCCTTTTCGATTTCAGCAATCATTTCATTGCAATCGAGGCCGAAGTCACCGAGAGCGGTGTTGGAGCACATCTTGCAAGTATCGATCTGAACCTGAAGAGTCGTCAACTTGGCTTCCATAAGAGCCTTGTTGGTATCAATGTTCTTGAGAGTGTCGCGGACCTTGATGCACTGCTTTTCAGTGTTCTGCCAAGCATTTTCGATGGTGTCGCGAGCAGACTTGAGGCCCTTCCAGGTGATGAACTTGATCTTGGCTTCATCGGTCTTGTCACCATCAACGAGACGTTCCCATTCACGGCGAGCCGTAGCGGTCTGAACGTCGAGTTCGTCAAAGCGCTTCTTCAAGGTCTTAGCATTCACCAACATGTCTTCTGCAGACTTGATGTAGTTTGCAGCGTTCTTGTTGTATTGACGACGGATTTCTTCAATCTTATCCCTTGGTAGAGATAAGGGATTCGATGCCAGACTGAGCCTTATGAGCGAAGATTTTGAAGATATTGAACTTCATGGTTTTTCCTTTTGTTTGGTGTTACTGTTGTTTATTTTAACGTTGTTAAATATAGTAAAGTTTGTTTGGTTTGTCAACCCTTTTTAATGAGCATTTTCAGTGAGCTGAAGACTGACGCCATCGGTCGGCATATCAGGAACCTTAACAGTAAGGTCCTTATAATTTACCGATACCGGATTGGACATATAAACATTAACAGCTTCAAGAGTTTTAACCGGTTTAACTTCCTTGCTCTTGCTGTATGCCTGACCGCCGAAATAAACGGCCGCAGAAATACCAAGCAAGGCAACTGTTGAAACCGTAATCTTAAGGTATGTATTCATTTAGTTTCCTTATTAGTTATTCAATTAACGATGTAAATATAGCAATATTTTTACCGGTTGTCAATGGTTTTTATCTAAACACCTGAGGAACTACCGAATAATTTGTAACTGTGTTATTGTTACCATTAATAATCGTAGTCGTACCCATAGGAACCGAGTTACGGTTTTTATATTCTTCGATACTTATAGCCATTGCTTTCATACGCTGTTCTTTAATAAGCGCATGATTATCTTCGTTTGCGATGTCATTGGCAATAAGAATAGTGCCTACGGAAAAAGCAGCGATTGCAAGGCCGAGAAAAAAGGTTGCAATTTGCTTAGAGTCATAGTTATCTCTGGAAGATGTAGTACGCATGTGATTACTTCCTTAAAAATGTATTGATTTTGTTTAATGCACCGTCAAGATGTGCTTTAATATAACGTTCATTATCCATATCCTGATTTTCTTTCTTGGTTTTGTATCTTGACCTAATTGAAAACAGATATGCTAAGCTTTCATATAACGGCAAGAAGAAATACCAGTAAGTAGGAGAATTACTTGTTGTAACTCCAGAAATGAATGCCAATAACATAATATATGCACCCAAAAGTATGAATCGATAACAATACTGTGTAAGTACAGGAGTTACCTTAGTATATTCGATTGTCTTTTCGGAGTAATAAGAAGCATATACATCCTTTAATTCCAACTTTGAAAGTCCTGCCTTAATACGCATGCTCTGAAACATATCGTACTTACAATCGCAAAGTCCGTTGTCTTCTGCAGCAGTTTCGGTTTTATGAACAACTTTGTCCTGAGTCGGAATACCGGTTATGGCAAAGATGATACATAATGCCAAAGCGATTTCAATTAAAATTTTCTTTACTATTCTTTGTCTTCCTCTCTGTGCGGTGTAAGAAACTGATTGTATTTGTTAAGCATATTCGTTTCCCGAGATTGCTTTCTCTTTTCTTTTCGTTCAGCTAACCATTCTTTGAAATTTGAAATATTTAAGATAGCTCTTTCAATAATATCCTGAATGGAAGTAAAGAATAAAACGACTAATGTCAGAACTGTAATTACGAGTCCGACAGGAGACAAGAAAACATATCCCATCATGTAGAATGGATAGAACTTTCGTTGTTCATCAAAATCACCATGACATCCCCATCCATAAGGATGACTGCATGTACATTTTAATGCACAAATAACAATCACAATAAGAAAACCAATATAGTAAAGAGTATATTGATATACCCAAGGATTATCGTTGAGAGTATCTGCTCCACGAAGATCACCAACGAGCCCGATAATAGCTAATGCAATAAATACAACATTACCGACAGACGCTAAAATGGTATTGACCAAAAACCATGTACTTGGTGTATCTTCGGCCCAAGTCTCATGCATTAAGTCATCATATAATTCTTTAAAGAATTCTCGCATCAGTCTTCTTCCTCTTTTATAATGCTAATTTCTAATACTGTGAACTTATAGTTCTTAAAAAGTTTCTTGGTGAATCGCCGTACATCTCTAAGTTTCTTGCTTATATGAGTTTCAAACCATGACGGTTCAGATTCGGGTGGCTTTGGTTTCGGTGGCTCAGGAGGTTTCAGTAATTTATTGAAATCACCGAGTACTTCTGGAAGTTTATTATCAACAACCACTTGTGCTAACAAATCCTGTTCGCCACGCTTTGCAACTATACGAACGATTACCAACGCAAGAATCAAAAAGCCAATACTAATACAATAAAACATATCAAACCTTTTTATTTCGTTCTTTAATCTGCTTTTGCAAGTTATTGACGACGATATTTAAATTTTCCTCAGTAATAGGTTTTCGAAGTTTCTTGAGAATTTCACGAGCAACACGCAAAAGCTGCTTTTTGTCTGCGGTGTCTGCCTTAGATATTAACTGACTCCAAACTTTGTTCAAGTCCTTAATACCTTCAGTGTTATATCTATTAGGAAACTTCTCCATTACGTCGTAAATATAGTAAATGTTCACATGTTTGTCAATGTTTTATTTGGTCTTGATTGGAATATTACCTGAGTAATAATCTTGCAGCATACTGTAATCAGCTCCATAATCAAGAAGCTTTGCATTGTTACCGGTAAAACCCCACGCAGAACCGCGACAAATTTCAGTTCTTGGAATATTAAACTTATGCATGAATTCTGTTGTATTCCGAAGAAGCTGTTTTGTCTTCTCAGGAAGTTCAAGACGCTTGATATATTCTTTAGAAGCGCCTACATGATAACCAAAATCAGCGAAATGAATCTTGTAAATGTCGGCAAACTTGTCGAATGTGAACTCACTGACATATTCTGAAATAATTGCATGACCGTTATGGATATTCATAAACGGTTCGGCGAGCGGATTCTTATTGCTTAAAGATAAAAACCAATCCCATTCGTTATTATTTTGAATAATACCTACGTCGAGATGTGCAATCTTGACAACTTCATCGTCGGAAATTCGGAATACGGTCCTAGAAGAACCCTTGCCTACTTCTTCATAGCCAAGACGCCAGAGTTCAGAACGAAGATCCTTATACTTCTTGATGTCGTTATAATTGTCAATCAAATCACTTATTTTTTTCTTATTTTTCATTGTGTATAATATAGAAAAAAGGCCCGTTCTTGTAAACGGGTCTTTTTAACTATATAGGAATCAAATTAGTTATCGTGTTCAACACGCCACTTGATTGCGCCCTTCAGATTCTGATGGTATTCTTCATCCTTACCCATGAATTTACCATCGTCGTCAGATACCTTACAGACCGGAATGCCATTGACTTCGGTCAGCTTAATGACCTGGTTCATAGCCTTAAACCAGCCAGTATCGTTTAGCAACCAAGTACCGATACCAAACGCAACCTTACAACGGAGGCTGAAACGCTGGAAGATGACTTCCGCCTTGGCGAAATCCAAGGAATCGGAGAACAAGAGAGTCTTGTCTGCATACGGAACACCAATCTTCATGTAATGGGCAAGCATCTTTTCACCCCATTCAATCGGATCTGCGGAGTCATGACGAACACCGCTGAAGAGACGTGCATAGGTTTCGGTAAAGTCCTTCAAGAAGCAATCGGTTGTGATACAGTCAGTCAAGTAAATACCGTTCTTGGTACCATATTCTTTAATCCAATGCTTCATCATGTAAAGGTTGGAATAAGCTGGGTTGTGCTGCGGCAAGCCCTGACCAACGAGTTCAATAGCTTCATGAGCCATAGTTCCAATCGGCTTGGTACCGAAGAGGAAGCTGAAGTAGACGTTAGAAGTACCGACAAACTTAGTACCCTTGAACTGGAACTTGCTGAGGTACTGCAATGCCCATTCCTGGAATTCTTTGCAGAAACGACGACGGGTACCGAATTCGGAGAATGCACCAATCTTGATTTCGCCCTTGATGAGCTTGTCAACCTTTTCCATAAAGCGCTTCTTGGCATCTTCGATAATCTGTGCCTGTTCTTCCGGAGTATAGCTCATTCGGAACCAGACTTCAGACACAATAGACATGACCGGAACTTCATGGTAAGAAACGTCAACGTTATAACCACGGAAATGAATTTCCGGCTGCTGGAGCTGTTCATCGAACACACAAGTAATTTCATCACGGTCGATGGTATAATGCTGAAGGAAACGAACATAGTCATCCTTCATGAAATCAATTCGCTTGAATCCCTGAAGTTCCCACGGAGTGTAACGGAGCTTGGAATACAAATCAATCTGATAATTGATTTCATCAATCATTTCGCGAGTGAACTTTCAGTTCGGATCGCGGTTCTTATAGGTCCATTCCACCTTCATGTCGTGGAACTGGTGGACGAACATCTGACCCATAGTGTACTTATAGAAGTCATTGTCCGTCAAATGTGTAATGATTTGAGGCAAGTGATTTGTCATTTTCAGTTTTCCTTTTTTAGTAGTTAGTCGTTAAAATACGGTTGAAGAGCAACGATATACCCGTCAAGAGGCTTATCGCATTCGTTTTCTGCTTCCAGACAACGCTTATAAAAGTCCGCATTATAGTATTTAGACTTTTCCTTGAAACAAAGTTCATAAAGTTCATTTACGAGCTTGTAACGGTGCATTTTGGCGTCATTTCGAGAATGACCGATAAGATAGTTCAAGCTACGCTTGAGCTTCTTCGGCTTTTCAGTCAGACATTCATGAAGATAACGTGCACACTGTTGATATTGCTGGCATGCAAGATAACGACCGATGTTTTCGTTAATGGTAAGATCCGGTCCAAAGAGTTGTTGGAATACGCCCATTATGCAGCCTCGCGGAGAACGGTGATTTGACAGCTTTCCATGACCTTGAGTGCCGCTTCATGAAGTTCCGGTGTAACACCAGCACAGCAGTTTTCGACAACTGTAATCTTCATATTCGGGAAGAGTGCACGGAGCATAAGAGCATTGGAAACAACACAAATATCTGTACAAAAACCGAAGAGTTCAATTTCTTCAAATTCAAAGTCCTTGAGATAGTCCTTCCAACCAGTCCAGCCAAAGGTATACTTGTCGATAGCAAAGAACTTCTTCTGTCCGTTTTTATCCTTTTCACGAAGAACTTCGAGAAGTTCAGGATGAATTTCCCAACCCGGAGTAAGCTTGATACAATGAGCCGGAAGACCTGCAAACTTATGTTCATAGGAATCTTCATAAGCGATTCCTTCTGCAGGAGGCCAGTTGCTTTCAACCTGAACCTTATTGAAATGTGTATCATGTGTAGCGATAGTTACGCCATCATGCTGGCGAATACGCTGTTTAAGATTAGGAAGCTTCTTTTGAGCTTCGGTATTAGGCAAAGCACCGTCAATAAAGTCTTTCTGCCCGTCAATCAAAATTTGAAGAATCTTTGTTTTAATCATAGTTTATTCCTTTTTAATTTTCAATATCCCAGTAAAATAAAGTAAATTTGGAAATCTTCGTATGGGTTGATTCCATTTCGTTTGAACTTTCAGTTACTGACAATACATCTTCACGAGAAATTTTATTTTCCTCGATGAATAAACCTATATTTTCAGGATTAGTGAAAGTTTCAAACTTTAATTTCTTTTTCTTTTTCATAATTTACTTCTTATCAACTAAAATTTCTTTTACCTTGGCGATAAAGTCAGCTTCAGAAATTTCTTCCCATGTAGTCGTATCTACGAAAATCCACGGTTCGTCGTACTGGCGAGCCATAACCCACTGACCTTTCTTGTTCTTTTCGGGAATTTCTTTAGGAGTAATTGCGACATACGATTTACGGTGATGATATTCGGGCATAAGTCCCTGATGTAAATCAACAATAGCTGGATGTGTTTCATCCGCTGGAACGACATGGCTTTTCATAACAGACTTAAGCTGTGCCTTTTCAGGGAGGTCTAGATGTTTACGTAAATATGCTTCCGCTTCAATGAAATCATTAAAAATCGTTTTCATGCAGTAAAATATAGTAAAGAGTTTTTCTTTTGTAAAATACGTTTAGTGGAAAAAAGTTATAAATACTATATGAAATACGATTTTGCACACCCGAAATTTAAAAATGGCATGGTTACTTTTGCTGAAAAGAAACCCGATTTGGTCTATGAATTCCGTATGGCTGCCGCAAGACGCAAATATAACCTGCGTCAGGATATGTATCTTTACAATCCAAACGGCGAAAAGATGGCAAAGGTAGAAAACTTTGGTCACATGCTCCTAGTCACTATGCTCGGAGATTTCGATATGGGTTCTCACCGCATCCATTCTAAGGCAGATATTGAAAGTTTCTTTAATATGTACGAAAGTACAGAATCTGAATCAGGCTATATGTCTCTGAATGAGGCCAAACGAATTCTGAAAAATAACGGATTTATCCTTGATTAAAAAGAAAACCGGCATTTAGCCGGTTTTTTAGTCTAAATAATCAAGTGCTTTTTCGTTTTCGTAACTATTAAATTTTGCACAAAATTTTTCGTAAGTAATTGTCGGATCTTTTAACTGTTCATACATAAATTTAACATTTTGTCCGTTAGAACCATACCAGATGATAACTAAATCGTCATCATTGTTATAATTAATTACATCGGTATAACTTTCTGTAACCCTAACTACAATATTGTTAATTTTATATCTATTCCAGGTACCATACGTCTCAAGTCCCATTTCGGCGAGATGATTTGAAACTGTGAACTGGTTCGGATATTGCTTACGTATATTTTCAGGTATATCTAACACTACTTTTTGACCTTTACTGTTTTCCCGTCGACTGATATATCCAAGAGTTTCCATTTATCATAGAAATAAACTCTTACGAACTTTCGACCGGTATAATCCTGTTTGTATTCCCACTTCTTCGCATCGTTAATGATTTGCTCATAGCAGAAATTCGGATTACAGATTTCAAGTACCAGCGTCTTAGAGAAACAAAGACCAAATAAAATCAAAATACAAAAAATAATTTTCTTCATATTTTATTTATTTTATTTAAGGATGTATTCTTTGCCGTTAATCATCATTATTTGCGGTTTTTCTTCTTTCTTTGGAATAGCATCTCCGCTCGATGTATATTCAGTACGAACGGTATCGACAATAGTGGAATAACCGCTATATTTTTCCGGATTTTTAATGTCATCTATACTGCTATTACCCGTAATAAATGCAAAACATGGGCCGGCCGCGTTTTGCGCATGTGTATCGATAACTTGCATATGAAGTAAAAACGGAAAAATCCCAACCAATAAAGCGACTAAGATCATGCCGAAAGTAAACGATTCTGTACCAGAAGTTATCTTAATATACGGTCTAGTTTGCATAATTACTGTTTCTCCTTAGTCAAAAGGTCATTAAACTTCGATAACGTCGAACTTGTTTTGTCTTTAGTTACCGTATTTTTTGAAAAACGTACATACATATTGGTCAAGAAAATCCAACTATTCAAAAATACAGGAAACTGAAATACACAAAGTGAAAAGATAAAATATGGTACGGTAATAACAATAGCATTAAGAATAGACCAACCCAGATAACATGTCCAAGAATGACGGTGAGCAAAATAATAATATTCAGTCTGGATAATCGTGTCATTATTCACGAACATAGTAATACATGTAGCAATGACACATAAACCGACACAGCAAATGAGTTCACGCCATAATGCTGCTATATCAGCTTCGGTTGTGCTAAGTGATCTAAATTCCATTATATCTCCTTAATTTACAACCGTAATATAGAAAAAGGTTGACTCATCGTCAACCCTTATTTTAAACCATGTCAATGAACTTCTTATAACATTTATATGCGCTTTCAATATCGTCTACATGTGCAAGTTCCATAGGCGAGTGCATATTCAGAACCGGAACACCTGCATCGATAACGTTCATGTTAAAGTTACAGTAAATGCTTGCGATTGTTCCGCCACCGCCCTGGTCAACCTTACCCATTTCGTCGAACTGGAAAAGTTCACCGTCAAAATGCTTTCGAAGTTTGGCAATATATTCAGGAGTAGCATCATTGGAACCGGCCTTGCCACGAGCTCCATTATATTTGCTGAGCATCATACCGTAACCGAGCTTTGCCGAAGTATGCTTGGAATAAGCGTCAGCATAAAGCGGGTCATAAGCAGCGGTCACATCAGAAGAAAGCATGTTGGAATTCGACAAGATATTCTTGAACATTTCGTAAGCACCTTCATCGGTATATACGGAATGAGTCATAATCTTGTATAAGCAGGTTTCAAACCAGTCAGAATGAGCACCAGTATTGCTGCAGGATCCAATTTCTTCCTTGTCAACGAGGACAACACATGCAGTATTCTTCGGAATTCCATTGTAATCGAGGATAGCTCGAAGAGAAGTATAGGCGCAAACACGGTCATCCTGACCATAACCGGCAACAAGAGATTTATCGAGACCACAATATGAAGCCTTTGCGGCAGGAACGAATTCGAGTTCAGCAGAATAGAAATCGTCTTCTTCAATATTGTATTTGTCTTTTAGGATATTCAAAACCAATGTCTTGGCAAGTTCCTTTGTGTCCTTACGTAAAAAACTATCCTTTTTACTGACGACGCCCGCAATAACATCTAGGTTTTCACCCTTTACAAACTCATCAGCCTTCTGAGTAGACATACGTTCAGAATCCAAATGCGGAAGAAGGTCGGTAATACAGAAAACCTGGTCGTTTTTATCTTCACCGATTTTAATCGTAATAGGAGTTCCATCTTTCTTGACAATGACACCATGTAAAGCGAGCGGAGTCGTAACCCATTGATACTTCTTGATACCGCCATAATAATGGGTATCAAAATATGCGATGTCGTCATTTTCGGTAAGTGCAGATTGCTTAACATCAATACGTGGAGAGTCAATATGTGCACCGAGAATATTATATTCCGGATTTTCTCCAATAATAAAAGCAGCAAAATTTTTCTTTCGGTTGATAAAATAAACCTTATCGCCGGAATGATATGTTGAATTTTGATTGAAAGGCTGGAATCCTTTTTGAAGCGCCAGCTTTTCGGCTTCAGCCACACATTCACGTTCTGTCTTACAATTACTCAAAAACTTGATATAGTCATCAGTTATTAGCATCATCAATTTCCTTCATAATAAAATTTCCATTTGCGTCTAGCTTATAACGAAAAACACGCTTCTCAGCGTCCCACACTTCGAGGTATGTTATTCCATTGTCGCGGTATTTGTCTACTTTTTCGGTTTTCTTAGCCATTATGCGTCAATCTCCTGAATAATAACCTTTAACGGCTTTCCAGCCGCTTGGATCCTTTCGATATTGCACTTGACGCCGTAGCTTGTACCGTTCCAGAATGCGATAGCACCGTCACAGGCTTCGCACATGGCCTTATCCTTGACCTGATAGAATTCTTCGCCGTACTTTCCCTGAGATTGCTCCCATAGAGAAACGACGTTTGGGAACTCACAGCGCCTCGGTTTTTCTGTGGACGTATAAACTGTCACCCTGTCGAAACCGTGAGCTTTAAGGTACTTCTGTGCGAGAATATCGACGCCGTAGCAATCGCCTACGATAACATTGACATCCTGTTTCATCAAATCATCCAGGCATGCCATCATTTCCGGGTTTAGTTTCTTAATTTTTGAACTACCCGATATAAAAACAGTTTTCATTTAATCCTCTGCAGATTCTTCAAAAGTTGGAACTACTCCGTCTTCTTTTGCATATTTTATGATTGTTCCAAATGCCTCATTGAATTCTTCTGTGTCTTTGTATTCTTGTCGGTAAGTACCAAGTTGAATAACATAATGATCTGCATAGACTTCTATGTAATTAACCTGGCTAAAACGGACTGTCCAAGCCCAAGAACCAAGTTTTTCCCCACAATCAGACATGCCGATTACCTTATAAGGTAAATCGGCAGATTCAATCATATCACAAATGTAACTTAAATCATAATCGTAATATGGCTTCATAGTCTTTTACCGCACTTTGGACAAAAATCGATATATTCGCTGCCATAATATTCAGCTTTAATATCACTTTTAACCAATGACATGATAAAATATAGTCCAGTTTCGGACTCTTTAGTCACCCTTTGCTCAAAAACATCTGATAAACTGAAGTTTTGACCGCATTGCATTCCGTAAACATTCTCAGACATCGTGCAATAAGGACATGTCTTCTTACCGATATTTCCAGCTTTAGGGTGAACATGCGCCATAGACACATAATGTGTAGGATATTTTTCGTCTTGTACTTCAATCATATTAACGGATATTGTTGTTAATGAACCAGTCGATTTCGTTAAAGCTATCGGCATTGACAACCTTATTTCCCATACCGTCATAGACATAGAAGCTGGAGCGGTTGAGCATGAGGTTATACTGTTCGATACGGAACTGCATTTTACCGACATTTACGCCAACAATCTTGCCGTTATCGTCATGGATATATTCAACTTTCTTCTTAAACATTATGCACCACACATTTTTACAAAGTCTTCTTCGGAAATAAGGGTCGTTCCCTGCTTACGTGCCTTTTGTGCCTTGCTCGAAGTGGAATTTGGGTCGGCGAGCACGAGGAAGTTCGTAGTCTTCTTCATGGTTTCATCAACGACACCGCCGTTGTTTTCGACCAATGCCCAGAGTTCCTTACGAGGACGGGAAGCCGCACCAGTGAAACAGAAAGACTGACCGTTGAGAACACCCGCAACAGGAGCCTTCGGAACGAGAATGGAGATATACTTCAAAGTTTCTCGCATGTCGGATTCGAGTGCCTTCAGACCAGCTTTGAGCTTATCGGACGTAATTTGACCCACGCCTTCGCAAACATAATCGTTACAGTTGATGAAGTCTTCGAAAGTGGTCAATTTCTTCGCATCGATAATCCTCTGGACGATTCTTTCGCCAAGGCCTGAGATGTTATAGCCCGAGATAAATTGAGCCAATGTGGCTTGTTTATGGGCTTCTATTTGAGCCTTAATGATTTCGGCGGAACGTTTGCCATAACCTTCGAGATTTTCAATCTTTTTGTAGTCAATCTTGTAGAGGTCCGAGATAGACTTGAAAACGCCAGCGTCATAAAGAGATTCAATGGTAGTCAAGCCAAGTTCCATAATCTGAAGTTTTTCAGTCCATTTCGAAATACGACCAGAAAACTTGCTCTTGCACAGTTCGTTAGTGCAATAGAACTGTTTATGATTTTCGGAAACTGCCAAATCGCCGCCGCAAATCGGACAAACAGTCGGCATGTTCCAGTTATGAAGGCTTGCTAAAGTTTTAACGTCCATTGTAATCTCCATTGTATGACTACAATATAGCAAATTTGGCAAGCCTTGTTAATGGTAAATTTACGGGTTATCTATCGGGACGAGCTTCCAGCCGTATTTTCCGCATCTTTCTCTCGCGAATGCTGCGGCTTTTTCGTCGTCAGTCCAGGTTTTCACGTTTTTATCCATCATATACTGATATGTATTGGAATTCGTAGGAAATACCGGACCATTAGGAAAATCAAACTGTACTGTCCAAATATTATTACATGTCATCTTGAATTACCTTTTCTGAAAATTCTTCGAGCTTATCGAGACTCTTTTCTGCTGCGACGCGTTCTTCTGTAACAACGTCAGTATCAAATCTATCGAGATGAAGCATGGCCCTGGCCAATTCTGCGGCCGGGAACATTTCCATCATTGTTTTCGGTCTTTCTTTATTTTCTTCGTCCATAATAGTAAAATATAGTAAAATAAAAGGGCCCGTTTGGACCCTTTTATTTATTTGTTCTGGAAAACAACTACATATCGTCGTCGTCTTCAGCGAGAATATCACCGTCGAGTTCGTCGAGGTTGGCACCAGTACGGTTAACCATAGCGATACCAGTATTTTCACTGAGGTCTTCGTAACCCGCATTCATAAGAGCGAGAACGTCTTCGTTTGCGTTGATAAGTACCTGTTCTTCGAATGCGAATTTGGATTCTACATAGTGCCTGAACGTTTCATCCTTATAGAGAGGAATCCAGAATTTAGCACAGTAGAGTTCTTCTTCCTTCCACATTCTTTCCGGCTTGCCAAGTTCACCAGTTTCAGGATCAACCTTGGTGTCGTAACCGATACGTGCATAATAACCTGGCTTCGGCTTGTAAACTACGCCACATTCCATGGCTTCATCCAAAAGTCCGTAGTACGGAGATACACCACCTGCATGAAGGATAAGATACTTGGTCTTGACGAATTCCTTAGCGGAACGACCCTTAGCAACAGCACAGGTAACGACCTTACCAAGAACATTCTTGCCCTTGTCACGTTCCTTCTTAGAGGAGTAACCGAGAACAATACCATCAGCGTTAAAGATAATACGCATACCGCCAGGAATCTTATACGGGTCGCCGAACATTTCGAGAGAAGCATAAACGTGGTTCATGACGAGAGTCGTGAAACCGCCACTCAAAATAATGTTTGCGAGTTCGTTTTTGAATTTTGCTGAAGACATGTTAACAGCGGAACTTCCCTGTTGTGCCTTTTCAAGAACCTGATCTTCGATAATCGGACCCCAAGAGTCAAACAATACGAAAGTATTGCGACGTTGCTGAAGCGAGCCACACTGAGCCGAGAGCTTAGCGATGAACTGCTTAATTTTCGGAATGCTGTTTGTGGGACCGTGAACACCGACTTCATCCATGTTAATTCCGAGCTTCGTAAGAAGGTCATAGTTAACGGAGTTTTCAGTATCGACAATAAAACAGTCCATACCAGAATCCTGTGCAGCCTTAAGAACTGAATAACCAATCATGGACTTACCCCAGCCAGAACCGGCAGCAATCATGCTGATTGAACCCTTCTTAATACCACCCTTGATTTTACCAGAAAGAACGAGGTTAACCGAAATACAGTTCGTACTAAGCCATTCCACAGGAATACGCTCAGTATGAAGAAGATCGGCCAAATCCTTATCTTTCTTCATTTTTGCCAAAAGCGCGTTTTTTGCCATTTTTTACCTATTATTTTATTTTGTCATCGAATTTGTCATCATGAGCTTTAACTGACTAACGTACTTTGAATCGCCCTTTTCATTGTACTTTCGCTGTTAGTCAGAATATTTATAATATAGAAAAAATGGTAAACTTTCGTTTACCATTCTTAAATTTATTCCGATTTTATCGGCCGAGGAACTCGTTGAGAACTTCACCTTCCGACGGATATAAATCACGGTACGGATTATGATATTCTGCTTTCTGTTTTACGAATTCACTCTTTTCCGTCTTTTCGACAACGAAATCCTTATCAATCTTTGCAGCCGGAGCTTCGAGGATTTCCTTAGATTCCGTAATCTGTTGCGGCTTAATCAAACCTTCAGCAGCCTTGGGCTTTGATGATTCGTTAATCTGCGGAGCCGGAGTTTCTTGGTGAGCAGCTTCATATTCCTTAAGCTTAGTCTTATGCTTTGTCCACATGTGAGAGCCAAGCTTCATACGGTTTTCAAAAGTTTCACCACAAATAGGGCAAGTTACTTGATTCATAGTCTACTCCAATTATTTCTTTTTAGTATTCTTCTTTGCAGGCTTCTTCTTGTTCTTCTTTCCGTTAACAGCCTCATTTTGGCGGGGCTTAGTTTTCTTCGGAGTGCTTTTGCCTGGCTTGACAATTTTCTCAGTCTTCTTCTTGGTTTCATTTGTTGTTTCCTTACGTGAACGCTTCTTTTCAGTCGGCTTCTTGACCGGCTTAAGAGCCTTTGCAATCTTCTTCAGATCTTCATCAGAAATCTTGTCGGTTTCCTTTTCAACGACCGAAGTATCAGGAATTTCATCTTCTGGTGTTTTCGGTGTTTCAGCGAGAACCTTACCAGCGAGTTCTTCTGTTACAGTATATGTCGGTTCCAATTCAACCATTGGTTCCGGCTTATTTGCTTCTTCGCAAATAATGTTTCCGGCTTCCATGATGTCGCATGCTGTCTGCTGACATTCTGCTTCATGCTGAGCTGGATCTTCTTCATATCCTTCAATCATAGAGTCAAGCGGATTTTCATCAAGCTTAACGATTTCTGGCTTCTGTTCACGCAATGCCTTGCGGAGCAAGAAATATCCGATTACAACCAAGATTACGGCAAGCGCAATCAAACCAATTACTAATGTAGTATTCATTTTTTCACCTCATTAAAATATAACTTGTGTATAGTATATATAAAATTTCTAACTGAAAAACTCGAACATTGTCGGTCGTTCCAAATTAATTTCTTCCTTTGGACCTAACCAACCAGCGATTCTGAACATTGTATCGAAAAGCTGACAGAAAGATTTTCTGAATGCGGTTTCATAGTCAATCTCAAAGTATTTATTAAATTCTTGCGGCCAAGATTCGAGATATGCGACTGCTTCAATCGGCGAAGTTTTTCCGTCCATATCCTTGGCTACAATCTTCTGAGATGGCTTTACATATACATATCGTAATTTTGAATTATTACGAATCGGGTTATATTTTAACCTGTCCTTAGTAACGATATAGTTGTAGATAATCGAAATCTTTGCACCGAAAATGAGACCAGTCGGAAGAATCAAACCATGGTCCATGTAATAGTCCATGAGTGTCTCATATTTCATATCGAATGGTGTCGTATTCATCGCGCTTTCAGAATACAGTTCTCTGAATTTGTCCATAGCGATTGTCGTATATTTCGTATAATTCTTAATACCGATAACCGACGAAATAACGTTCAAATCCGAGCTCTTGAACTGGTCATAAACCTTATAGATATATTCCTGCGCTTCTTCCTTACTGATACCATCACAGATTTTGAATGCGAGTTCTTCAGCAGCCGTTTTACAGAAGTCTGGCATGGTCGATTTCTTAATAGGAACGCCCATGATTTTATGCTTCATGTGGTCAAGCGGGTATAACGAACCTTCGCTGTCGATAATGTTACCGATATACAACTTCTTGGCAAAACAGAACATATTTTTGAAGATGTTTTCACGGTTGAAATTAATCTTATTGACAGTATGGAACTGCTTGGCTCGAATGTCGAGAATTTTATCGAAGAAACGCTGGAACACGTCCTCGCATTTCTGGAAATAGCTTCGATATTCCTCTTCGTTCGTAATCTGCAAACCAGATTCCATCAAACGCTTCTTTAGCTCAATAATCGAAAAATAAACTGAGTCCGTATCATTATGGACCGCACAGACATCGCGACCTTTCACGACAAGAGGACTCATGTCGTTCATTTGAAATTTATCAATCTTTACATCTAATGCTTTCTTAAATTCCATCTTAATCCTCAATACCGAGAAGGTCTGTGTCCTTGTTGAATTCGTAAGCGTATATTTCCATTTCGTCATTACCACGAAGAACGGTAATCTTTTCATAGAAATCATACTTATATGTCTTTTCTTCCGTAATGATGGAAACTGTCGAGAATTCCTTGACAACATCCTTGAGCAAGAACGGAGAAACATAGTATTCATTGAGATTCTTGGTCAACCAGTCTCTTAAAGTGACACGAGCACAACGGCAAATAGCACGAGCAACATCAGGGTCATACAAAGCGAAACTGTTAGCAAGAGAAACGCCGTAAACCGAGTTAATGATGAGCTTTTTGGTCATCTGTCGGTTATGATACAAATGTTCACCAGCCTTATCACCTTTCTTGTGACATTCCTTTTCCTTATTCTTATATACCTTACGTTCTGCAAACACCTGCTTGACAACGTTCGGAAGAATACCGTCATCACGGTTATAGAAACCGAGTTCTGCAACGTCTGTCGGAATAACCTCACCAGATTCAATCTGTTCCTTAGTCGGATGAACAACCTTCAATTCCGGAGAGATATGGAATTCCATAATGTGGTGCGGATATGACGAGGTAATATCGAAAGACATACAATCGTCATGTCGACCCGGGAAGTCATAACAATAACCTGCCTTTACCTGGAATTCTGGGAACGGATGAGGATCCTTCTTATACGCTTCCCATGCGGCAAGGAAATCCTTTTCAGTTTTCCAATGCTCGAATCTTCTCTGTCCGACAAGTCGCTTGATTGTATCGTAATCATACTTTCCTTCAGACTGAGCTTCCTTATAAGCATCATAGAAAACACGGAACTTACAATAGTCCTTATAACGCTTTGCGCCCGGTTCCCAGTCAGTGTTCTGGAAGTAATCGTTTCCATCCTTATCCTTTACGATATAGCAACGTTCGTTTCTCCACCAGTCAACATGATGGTCTTCGCGGTCATTCAAAACACGGTTGGTCTTATGCAAGAATTTCAAGATATAACCAGTAGTCGTCGGAACCTTCTGCTCAACCTTATCGAGAGTAACAAGGCAATCGAATGCATATTCAATAATAAGGTCGAAGAGCTTGTTTTTCTTTTCAAGGTCGACCATAATCATAACGTCCTTTCTGTTATACTTCAGGAAGTTATTACCGTCAATCTTATAGGTTTCAGAAATCGCACCGCTATATTCTAACTTCTGGTCATTCAATTCGAGGTTGGCAACATAGTTAAGGGAATACGAAGAAAGAGGCGGATGAGATCCGAAGACTTCGTACAGTTTCATGTAGTCAAGAGAATACAAACCAGGAATCGTGTACTTCGTTCCAAGTTCAACGTTTTCCATCTTGCGGTCAGTAATCTTTTCAGCCACAGGCATCATACCGAGAGGAGATAGATTCTTTTCCCATTCAACCTTGATGTCGTATTTCTCTCTGAGAACTTCACAACGACGCATGATATAGGGAATATCGTATGCTAACGAGTTCCAACCTGTAATGATGTCAAAATGATTATTGGCGAACCACTTAATCCATTCACGGATAAGTACCATTTCTGACTTACAGTACGTATAATTCGGTAAATCCTTCGGATCATCTGTATATCTGATTGTGCTCCAAGTATAAGATTGACCAGTCTTTGTAGAATAACAAGTAATGGCGTTAATTGGCCACTGAGCTATTTCAGGAGACGGGAAGTCATAAGAAACGAAACAGCTATCATCATAAGGAAGCCACTTCTGAACTTCGATGTCATAAACGAAATACTTGTCATGGTCAAACTTCATATCGAAATCAATAAGACTGATGTCGAGAGTCTTCTTGGTTTTCTTTTCGCAGACCTTAATCAATGTTTCGTCATAATACTTACTTCCTGACGCAACTTCAATATCGAAGAAACAGATATTCCATTTGCTCATGTCAACTTGAAGTTCTTCGTTATCGTATAGTTGGTGCATGTATTTGACTTCTGGACGCAAATTACCTTCACATACGCCTCTAAGACCCATAAGGGAATTACGGTCACTGTAATCGAACCGTATCATCGGTGTCTTGTGAATGTCGGTAATATTGCTCTTCTTTGAAGGATCCGGTCTATAACACCAGTTATGAAATTCAACTTCTTTAAAATCAATATCATCTTGGGCTTTAAAATAGAGCTTTTGTTTTTTAAAGTCCCAGTAACAATTCTTAAATCCACTCATAGTATCAAATATAGAAAAAACCTACAAACGATTAAGTTTGTAGGTCTTTTTGTTCCAAATTTCTTCAATTATGCATTCAACGTCTTGATGAAGGTCTGCATGTCCTGGAAAGCCTGGAGGTAACCAGCCTTGAATTCGGCCTTTTCAGCCGGAACTTCGGTCTTACGGACTTCATCGATCTTTGCGACCACGATTTGCTTGATTGCACGGAGGTTGTTAACAACAACGTCTTCGGCGTCAACTGCATCATTAAAGTTATTAGCATTAGTCATCATAATTTGTTTTCCTTTATCGTTTAGTTAACCATATGTTATAGGTTCTTGTGTCTTCTTTTTGTGTCTTTGCATTGTCAGGAATCATAGATTGATATTCTTCCGGAATTTCAGAAAAATCTGGAGCTTGCTCATACTGTTTCCACACATTGGTATTGGCAATAGCATTGGCTATTTCCGGCATACCTTCTGTAGCTTCTTCAATATCAAGCGGAAGTCTTCTCTTTCTGCTGTACTCTGGTATCATATCTAAATTTTATTCTTCCTTTACTCATATCATAGATGTTAACACCGATGAGGCATTTATCACCTGGAGTGATATGAATATGCTTAACACGAATTTTACCAGATATTGTGCAAAGCACTCTCTGGCCGTTTTCGAGTTCTACGTCAAACATCGCATTAGGGCGGGCTTCTAAAACCGTGCCGATAACATCGACTTCTGACAAGTTTTGTTTTTCTGCTTTATCTTTTTTATTAGTTTTAATTTTTTTCATGTTAATTCGCAGCTGTTTCAAGCTCAGCATTAGTGGTCGGGTTTTCTTCAGCAGATGGCATTTCAAAAGTTGATTCTCCGTCAGCAACGACTTCGAATTCTTCTACAGGTTCATTAGATTCTTCAATTTTTTGCTGTGCTTCTTTCTTTTCTTCAGATAGCTTTTTAATTCTTTCACTATTGGCCTGCACCAAAGCAAGACGTTTAGCACCTTCGTCAACCTGGACGGAGGATTGCTTTGTAAGCGTGCTTCCCAATTCACTCAGATCTGCGGTTTCGAGCATTGCATCGAGATTAGCTTTCTTTTGTTTCAAGATTTCTTCTTCAGATTTCGCAGGTTCTGCTTTTTTAACAACTCTGGGCTTTGTTACTTGTGGTGCTGCAGCAGCTTCAGCAACTTTTTCAGTTTTTGCTACTACGGGCTTTTTCTTAACAACAGTCTTCTTTACAGGAGCCGGAGGAGCTACAACTACTTCCGGTTCTTTTTCTTTGTAAATAATCTTCGGAGCTGGCGGAGGTGGATTCATGATTTCATCACACATATCCAACATGCATTCATTGAGCTTCTCAAGGCCAGTCATTCCATATTTAAAAAACATTGCGGTCATTTTCTCTTTCATTTCGTCAATAAGAGAAAAAGCTTCAGAAAAAGCGGGGTTATTAATATAACCCGCACTTTCTACAATACTTTGTGGCTTTTTAGTGCGTCTGCGAACAGGCGCAGGTTCTACATAATTATCATCGTCAAAATCGGGTTCAGCAGGCATAGGAACAGGACGCGGCGCCGGAGTAGGAGTCGGAGCTGGTGCCGGACGTGGAGCTGGCCTCGGTGAAGGACGCTGCGTACGGTGAGCTTCGTTAATCTCCGGAACTTCGTCATTATAAAAATCATCATCCTCTAGCTCATCGACAGAAACTGTCTGAGCTGTAGACTTGTAATTCTTATATGCCTCGAGTTGCTGTTCTTCGGTATAAGACGGGTCGTTTTTATGTAGAAAGCTTAAAAAATCACCTTTACTCATAATTATACCTTATTTATAGAAGTTATTTTCAAAATATAGAAATTTTTAAACTAACTTCGTCTTTACCTTGTCAATTAATCCGATTTTCTTTGCTTCATTTGCCGACATGAAGTTATCAAACGAAGTAAGTTCACGGAGTTCTTCAGTAGTCTTTCCAGTCTGCTTCTTGAACACGCGATTCATGCTATCGGTCCAGTTCTGTAATTCCTTCTGGAGAATGCTAACGTCCTTGAGACGACCAGCAAAACCATCGGCGACAATACCAGCCTGATGAATCATGATACGAGAAGACGGGAAAGCATAACGATGGCCAGGAGTTCCATTAGCGAGAATAACAGAAGCCATACTCGAGCAAGAACCACATGCAATCGTATTAATAATAATACCCTTACGCTTCAGTTCGTCCATGACGTCGATAAGTGCAAAACCAGCGTCGCAATCACCACCAGGAGAAGAAAGGTAAATGGTAACAGGTTCCTTCAGGTCATCATCGTAGAACGAGAGACGCTGGATAGTGCGGATAGCGATACTCCAGTCAATAGCGCCCGTAATCCAAATACAACGCTTGACTTCGAAGTAATTCTGACGCATAATTTCGAAATAACCACCCATTTCGCCAAGAGGAATTCCCTGTTGCTCAGGTTCTTCCGGCTGGCCTTCAGGAGGAACAGCATTAGGATTTTCCGGACCTACTGGAGGCATTTGTCCCGGATTCGGAGTACCCATCGGAGCAATTGGAGCTTCTACTGGCTTATTATCAGATTTCTTCTTTACGATGCGCTTTAAAGACATTTAAATATCCTTCATTATTTAAGTTGATTTCACTTTGCTTCTTGGATTTCGATCTTTCTTCAACATCGATCTCCGGGTCGAATCTAAGTTTGAACGGACCAGCAGACAATAACGGTTTTCCATACTGGATAACTGTATCGTTGCCAGAATACAGGACATACCTAAATCGTTTTGTGACATTGCGGAATTTAACATTCACGAAGTTTTCGTCCAAAGACAAAACTGTGTATTCGTTACCATCAACGCCTTTATAAGTTTTTCCGACTTCAAATTTCATGTTACACCAATTTGTTCTTTTCAAGGAAAACGCTAATCTTATGGTTAAAGTCTTCGTTCTTCAAGAAAATTGCCTTAAGTTCTTCGTCGTTATAGTTATCGTAATTCTTTACGAAAACCTTTGCGTATTCTGAGAAATTCTTGTAGACATCTTCCAGAACAGACGCATAGACGGTCTTAACAAGGTTCAGAGGTGTTACTTCCTTTTGATTCATTCGAATATTCATTTACTAGATCCTTTAGTTTTTCACAGAATTCTGCGTCAGTTTCAAATTTGGGCAAAATAGAAATAACATAAACCATCCAATCGTTAAGATTTTTCGGATGAACGATATTGTCTGTAACATGATTAGCTTGTGCCACCATGTCCTTCAAGGTCGCGAGGGTTTTCGGATTATTGATGGCTTTCAAATAATCCTTTTCCTTTCGAAACAATGGTTGCATCTTTACTGGTTTATGTTTCTTCATATTTTACTCGACGATTTCAAGTTCTTCCGGGGCTGTCATCGGTTCTGGACCATTCGACGGTTGGGTATTCTCGAGATACTTACCAGCATAGAGCACAGCAGTTTCACCTTGAATAGTATCAACCATGTCCTGAATTCCAGCCATGAAGGCGGACTCATTAGACTCTTCAGTTTTTTCCTCGACGTTGATATTCATCTTGTCGTAGGCTTCGAACACAGCCTTATTAATCTTGTCCGCAAGCGGCTTCTTAATAGGCTGGACGAAACACAGCTCACGCTTGTTATTCACGTTCTTAGGGTAAATAACGTAACGCTTGCCGTAGTAGTCCATCAATGTAAGGCCAGTAAGCAGAAGTTCGTGGTCAAGAATAACCTGACACTTGCCGAGCTTTCCGTACTTTACATTGTAGGGATAAATTTTGACTTTTGTTACTTCCATATTACGGTAAATCCTTTCTGTACTCTTCGAGAGCTTCAATATCCTTTGTAACCTTCATCAGGTCGATTTCCTTTGCCACAGCAATGGAAATGATGTCATTGAAGATACTCTGCACAGCAGGAACAGGTTCAACATCTGCGACTTTAATCATACGTTCTACGACTTCTGCAGAAGGAACCGGATGTTCATTAGTTACATTGCCACTTCCGTCAACAAAATTCTTGAGGAAGTCATTAAGATAGAAAATAGCCTTTCCCAAATCCTGATACGGTGTTGCATGTTCAGGATCGGTCTTTACCTTATCAAGGTAGCGCATGGAATACTTCCATACATTTGCACAGTCACAATCAAGATAGCGTGTAATAGTAATAGTTTCAATTCCAGATGCGTTATTACAGTAATGATCAGGGTGATTAACGGCTCGGTCAATTTTTTTAAGCTGTTCTTCAGTATGCATTGTATTTTACCTTAAATTATTTAAATGTTTCGTTAGAGTTCAATGCTTTTAAAATATTTTCTTGCAATTCATGAGACTTATTGGCATGCTCTGTCAACTTCTTATCGAAAGCCCGGTCTTCTCGAATTTCTTTATTACGAGCAAGAGCCTGACTGATACGAATAGGAAGGAATACTGCCATAAAATAACCGAACGCCATCGCAATGTATGGAACGATGTCGGTCATAAAATACATTATTCCTTTCTTGAGTGTATCTCCAAACACGCCAAATGAGCCTAAAACTAGGGTATAAACCACGGCGCTAATAAGAGAACCGATAATGAGCTTCTTATTGGCCTTGATTTTAGACCAAAATGCTTTCATTTTGGTCTGAAAACCCTTTATCTTAGTCTTGAAATTTGACTTATTTGTCTGCTTAGATGTCTTCATTGTCTTCCAAGATTACTTCCACTGCCGAATCAGGAATCTGGTAATACTTAGTCTTAACGTAAGCACCCTTATCATTCTTCGCAGCGATGTTAAGTTCGATTGCACGCAAGTCCGTAAAGATAATGCGGTCACCAACAGATACAACACACGGAATACGGGAATCCGTGACAGGATTGTACTTGCCTGGGCCAACGGCAACAACTTCGCCATAAACAAGCTTACCCGAGCTATCAAGTTCCGGAATATAGATACCGCCAGCGGTCTTAGTGTCACCGTTACGGCGCTTTACAAGCACATAGTTATCATTCATCTTCATAGTTAAATTTCCTTTTACTTAATTTCTTCGTTATCGTCAAGAATGCAGGTACATTCGTTTTCTGGAACCTTAACAAGTTTGAGCTTAGATACGTTTCCGTTTTCGTCCTTGACAGAAACCGTAATTTCTGTAGCAACACCCGGATTATAAATCACACGGTCACCAACATTGAGGTTGATGGGCGCAATCTTATTGGTATAAGGATTGAATTTACCCGGACCAAGCTTTACGATGGTACCAAGGGCCATAGGAATCGTTCCAATTCGGGGAATAAATAAGCCTCCGACAGTCATTTTGTCGAAAGGTTCCTCTTTTACGAGTACGTTATTTTCTGTAGTTTTCATCTCAGTTTCCTTAAATTTTAAATAGAAAGTCTTTCTTAGTGTACTTTGTGCTCTTATCGATGCACGAATTATTTATTAAAAACGTGTCGCCGATTTCGCAAATGGACTTTTTCTTGTCCTGACCGAAGTGCCAGATCTTTCCATTCACATTTAAATTCATCTTTCTGGGGTCATAATAAGAAACAACGACGTCGGGAACAGACTCCGCGATTTTACGGAATCTATCAACTTCATCGTTGTACATCTCATCGATATTGGTTGTCCACCAATTCCATTTTTTAATATTAACACTAGGGTCAATTCCAGACGCACCGCCAAATACATGCTTATCTACCATAACTACTTGCCCATCTAACCTAGTTGGCGTACAAAGTTTGCGCTGGAATGACCTTAGTGAATCTTTAACTTTTTCAAATTTCAAATCAAGCGGCATATCAGATTTCATATCACAACCACCATATACATACAGCACGTTTTTGTAATGCTGTCCGAGGTAAACCAGAAAACGCCTAGTCATCTCGTAGTCTTCCGATATGCCGCTTATACACAATACATCAGCAGGGAGAAATTCTTCATCGAGTAATTTCTTAAAATCAGCAAACATGTGCTTGCTAGGTTTAAGATTCAAATTATTGATGAAGAAACAATCCATGCTTACTTAGTCCAGATAGTAGTCCACTTTCCACCGATAAACTGTTCAATCTTGACAACTGAATGAAGACGCAGATTCTTGTAAGATTCCATGAGTTCTTCAGTATAGCAGTCAGAAGTAAACGGTTCACCATACGGTGTACCAGTTTCATCAACGTGATAGCGAGTAATGCGCCACATTAGGCCATAACCTCCTGTTGAAGTGTACGATAGAGAGCAACCATGTTGCGGTCGAGTTCAGAACGCTTGTGCTTGCCGCGAAGAACCTTTTCAGCCATGTAGCAGATAGTTGCTTCAGTCTGAGAAAGTGCAACGAGACTTGAACGAGCATAACGGGCATGTTCCGGATTACGAACTTCCATACCTTCGAGCTGCAGACGGTCACGTGTTTGTTCATTGCCGGTTGTGACCACATAGGCCTTACCGGTCTTACGATTCATAGCATAATTCATATTAATCTCCTATTATTTGCTTGGTAATAACAAATATAGTTAAATGCCTGTAAATTATTTTTTAACATAGGAAAAAGATTTGAATTTTTTACAGGGCTGAAATTGGGAATAATATGAGTTCATTTTTAAGAGATAAGAGCTTGTCCATCATAGACTTAACGAATTTATGATGGACATCCGAATTTTTATCAAATATCGGATCTGTTTCATCTGTATGATTAACTATCTTACAAAGCTGACCAAGAGCCTGGTCATACTTATTTAATACATGGAAAAATTCCAGAAGCCTTTCAAATGTAAACCATTCTCGGAATTTAGCGACGTTTTTGAAAGCTAATGTCTGATATTTATCGATACCGTCCTTAAAAAACATATCATCGAAATACTCGTACATTTCTTGACGAGCAGGACAGCCATAAGTATAATGTTCTTGAATAAATGAGTCGGCGACGTAAATAATTCCGACCTTATTATCATCGGTTACGGCGATTTTGACATCGTGCACGCCAAAGGGCACAACAATACACGTACCATATACCTTAACATACGGAAATTTCAATTCAGTCGTATGTAGTGCGGTTTCAACAATTTCTATAACTTCTTTATTAGGGAAAGTTCCCCAATCTTCACGTATTAATCTGTCTTTTTTCGCCATATACACTTACCGTAATACATTGTACTACACAAGCATAATATAGTAAACAGACGGGCGTTTGTAAACCCGTCTTGCTATATTATTTTAGTCTTTCGATTATCTTCTGAACAATTCCGTTATATCCGTCCTCAGTTCCATCAGCGACTTCATAATGTAGACTGTTTGAATCCAAAAAATCAAGCAATCGACCGTCAATAGCCTTAGCTTCCTCTTCAGTTTGGTTTCGACCGTTAGGATTATACTTCTTGGCACGCTTTACAAAAATATTGAAGGTGTTTTTGTATTTCTTCGCTTCATAAAGGCACACATCCTGATATGGTTTTTCATCGGTATACATTGCGCCCATGGCAATCGGACTATCAGTAATAATCACATCGACTTTTCCAAGAAGTCTGGCAACTTTAAGACATTGCTTACCCGTGACATACAGCTGACAGAACTTAAGCGGAAACTGGTCATCCTGCCATACCCTATCCTTGGCATATTCCGAGACGTATTCGCAATCGACTCCAGCCATTTTAAGTTTTGCAAAAATATAAGCGGCTCCGGTTGATTTTCCCGAGCCTGGACCTGCATAAAGATTAACTAATAATGTGTCTTTCATAATTTTCACCTGTGATATAAATATAGTAAAGTTTTTATTACATTTCGTAACGTTTATAAAAATCTGTATTTACAAAAACGCTTCGGTTTGCTATATTTATTAATATGAAAATTGATTTATCGACTATCAAAAATGACCTCCTCACTTCTGGTATGAAACTTGCTTCCGCTATCGAAAGTAAGGGTTATGAAGCATACCTGGTTGGCGGTTGCGTTCGTGATATGGTTCGCTGGTCTCTTGGCCAGAGTGGTTTTCCTGATATTCATGACATTGACATCAGTATGAACATGCCTATCGAAGAACTGCAGAAAACCTTCAAGACTGCATCCAACAACGGTGAGGCTCATGGCACTATTCTGGTTTTCCAGGACGGTGAACCTTTCGAGGTGACTCAGTTCAGAACCGACGGTGCATATACCGATGGTCGTCACCCTGATTCAATCACTTTCGCCAAGACTTTCAAAGAAGACTGCTTACGTCGCGATTTTACCATCAACGCTATGGGACTTAGCGGCAAGGGTGAAGTGATTGACTATTACGGTGGTATCGGTGATGTCGAAAACGGTATTATTCGAGCTGTCGGCAAGGCAGAAGATCGTTTTGCTGAAGACTACCTCCGAATTTTCCGTGGTGTTCGCTTCATGGTCAACTTCGATTATTCTTTGGCTGATAGCACTTACGAAGCGATGAAGACTACTGCTTCTACTTATACCTATAAGCTGGATTCTCTGTCTTATCCTCGTATTCGTGGTGAAATTAGCAAGGTCAAGAACCCTTCCAAGAATCTTGCGAAGTTCTTCTTTACCTTAAACCACACTGGTGTTCTTAACTGGCTTACTACTTTCAGAAATGTCGATGTTCCTGCAATGATTAAGCGTTTGGAATCTGTAAAGCATCTCAACGAAGATAACATTTTCGCTGTAATCGCTTTCGGTGAAGAACCTGAAATGCTTGAACGCCTTTCTGCTACTCGCGAAGATTCTCGTCTTCTCAAGTGGTATAATTACATGCTCAAGAAGCTGAAGGAAACAAACGAGAACATTAGCTGGGATAGTATTGTTAAGTTCGTTGAGGGTGATTACAAGACACTCCTCGAAATGACCAAGATTATTCCTGCATGGTATCATCGAATTCCTATCGCTTTGAAGCTGAAAGACGATAAGCCTGATTTACATGCTATCGTTGAAAGAGTTCAGAACGAATTCGGTATCAAGCCAAGTACTAAGTTCGGTCTTGCGGTTGACGCACTTCTCGAACAAGAATACGAAGCGAAAGCAACGAAAATCCAATAAAAAACAAACCCGGTTTTTAACCGGGTTTTCATTTTATGCGATTGTTTCCCAACTGATTGTAATCATCTTTGAATCTTCATCCATTCGCATGAACTTGAACACAAATTCATTGAATTCGATGTCTTTTCGATTCAACGTCGGTAGTTTCACTTGGCTTTCGAGAATCGGCAAGCACTTTTCGCGGAATCGAGTGATTTGGCGAGAAGCTCCTGGAGTTCCTTCAGCTTCGTCAACAATCGTACATTTCTTTGTTTTCTTATCAACTCTTACAATAACCATCAGATTCTCCGTTTAATTTTGATTTCATTTTCCTGGTCCACAAAATGTTCCTTCATGTATGCGACCTTATCAGCCGGTACATTGTGAACATTCTGGAATTCATTATCCATACGGTAAATCGTAACTTTAATGTCACGAGCTTCCGCTTCTCTCAAATACGGTTTCAAATCCTTACGGGTTACGAACGTATTTGCGACAATAACATACTGTGCACCTTCATCAAAAGCCCTAAATACTCTTTCAAAACAGTTTTTATGGGCATAATAAAGTTTACTAGTATGGAAAACGTATTCGCCCTTATCATTATACCAATAATCATCAGCCTCTACGTGCTCGACTTTGTAGCCTTGCTTTTCGAGGTCGATTTTTAATGTTTTAGCATAAGTGGACTTTCCGGAACCAGGTATTCCACGAACAACAATCAATGTCTGTGTATTCATTTGATTTCCCTTAAGGAAACCAAATAAAAATCTGGTTTCCTATTCTGTTAACCTATATGCCGCAGCAACCAACAGAACATTCAGTAAATAAAATTTAAAGAATATTCTGAGGACTGACCTACAGCCTAATTCCTCTCGACTTGTTCCTATTGAAGATATGATTAGAAACACAAATTCCAATACGAACAATAACGTTCCATATTCAAATATAGTAAAAATCATTCTTCAATAGTCCTTTGCACGTTAGAAGGTTCCAATTTTTTGTGTACAGCACGCTTTACAGAAACAAAGCTCTTGTCATTGCGAGAAATACACTTGATAGCCTGCATGATAGCCCCTACATCACTTTTATAGTGTGCTGTGGCGTATTCATAGCGAGAACGCTGGTCTTCAACAGCCTTCATTGTTTCGCGAGCTTCAGAGACAACTACTTCAGTTAATTCTGCTACCCTCTTACGTACGCTTTCGGCGTATTCACGTAATTCCGGGAATTCTTCAGGAATATACAGAACTTCGTTGTCAATCGGCTTGTAACCCTTGGTCTTGTCGACATTGGCATGGAAGAAATCCTTTTCGCAGTCGTAAGCTACCCAGATATTCCATTCACTGAGACATTCGAGCATTTTCGCAAGCTGGCACCATTCATCAGACTTTACCTTAATCTTGAAACCATGTTCCGGGAAAGTGATAACGTAACCTTCCTGGTTTGACGGAAGCTTGGTTGCGATATTTCGAGCTTCATTGAAAGTATCGAATTCGTAAATCTCCGCCATCTTGATTCCCCAAGCATTAGCATAGACACGAAGTCCGGTAATATGTTCTTCTTCGCCGGTTTCATTATCGATAGCGGCGAGCAGCACAAGACCTTCGAAGTCATAACGGATCGGATGGAAATCCTCGTTATAAACGATTTCGAACAAGTAGGTCTTCTTCGGGTTCAAGAGTTCCTTATTGATATGCTGGTCAAACCAACGCTGTCCCCAGATTGCCTGGTCAGAATCGAAAGAACCGCCGGTTTTCAACTGCCAATGTTTCAGATACGGATTCCAGAATACGATACCCAAAGAACCGTCAACCTTTTCCATAGTATGGAAACGAATAGACTTCAGAATCTTTCGGATGTCAATCTTCTTCTGGTACTTCATGACCTTCTTTGCGAGTTCCGTCAGTTCGCCAGTCTCGCTGTCAATCAGTTCACCATAGTTGAAGAACTTATCGAACGGACGAGCTACGATTTCGCCGGTTTCAGAATCGAAAACGATACCACGGGAGGTGAGAGTAATTTCATCCCAATCCGAAGTATATACTGTTTCTCGAGTATACTTGAAACCAACGAGCTTACCGTACCAGTGAGCCGTGATTCGTCCTTTTTCTGCTGCCTTCAAATACTTACGAAGCTTGTGCTTCTTCTGTATTTTCCTTAGCAGGTTCTTCAACTTTTCCGTTATCATCTTTTTCTACCTTTTTCTTTGCACCGACCTTATGGGTCTTGTCAAGTTCCACATGTTCAATTTTACAACCAGCTTCATATCGTTCTTTAATGAAGCTTTCAAGTTCACCACGAACTTCAGTTTCCGTTTCACCGTAACGCTTGAAAATAAGCGGTCCAGGAAGTCCATCGATAAAAACAATACACTTATAACGTTCTTTCATTACTTTTCCCACATGGCATCGATTTTGACTAGTTCATCAATGCTTACGGGACGATACCATGCTTCCCAGCTAACATTGTTTTCAATCAACCGCATATCGTCCTGGTCAATAACACTGGTTTTATTGAATTCGTGTGTATGACCATGCACGGCATAATCGATTTGACGACCTTCGTTGAGGTACTGGTTCAGAGCCGTAGGATCTCCGGAAGTACCGTCATGTTCGTTAAGCGTTTTATCGTAGTTAAAATGCTGGAACAGGTAATTCTTACCGTTATATGTCAAGAAAATATTGTCCTTTACCATTGTGATGTTCGGGAACATAGTGTCCTTGACCGGATAGAGCTTCTTGAACAACTGATAGTCATGATTTCCACGAATCATGTACATGTGCTTGAAATTCAACTTATTCGTGTAATAGTCGCCGAAAACTTCGAGCAACTTGCTACCAGGAGTACCAAGAGTAAAGTCACCGAGAAAGATAACGGTATCATCCGGTGAAACGGTCGCATTCCACTGCTTAACAATGTCATCGTTCATTTCGTCGACGGTCACATACTTACGGGTACGGTCGAAATGATCTTCATAACTGGTACAAAGCTTTCGATGGTTAACGTGCAAGTCGCTGACGACAAAAATCTTTTCTGTATTAGGTAATTGTAAATCCATGTTGCAAATATAATAAAAATAAGGCATTTTGTAAATGCCTTATTTTTTACTCCTGAACTTCGGCCAGTTATAACAGATTAGTATCAGAAACAGTGTTTCAAGAATTACGTAAACCATTGAAAACTGTAATTGTAACAACTTACAGAAAATGAACATTGTTACAAGTACCGATAAAAATGTGTTAATAACGAATAATGCGAATTTTTCCATGCTTTATTTATTAAGGTAATCTTCAATAATCTGCTCGTGATGGAAACCCATCTTCGGTAGGTCATTAACATCGAACCATGCAGCATCCTTGGCGTCGTCACCAGCCTTTGTGAGCTTCTTTTCCTTGCCAGATACCTTCACAGACACTGCTGTATCGATAATACGCAAGCGTGGGTCAAACATATGGCTGTAGGTCTTAATCTGCTCAAACTTTTCAACCGGAAGGTCCAGGGACGTTTCTTCGCGGAATTCACGCTGTGCTGCATGTTCCAAAGAAGCATCTGCTTTTTCTGGAAGTCCGGTTTCCTTATTGGTATAGTCGGTCGGATTGAAGAAACCACCAGGTGTGCAGAAGTAGTTCATGTAAGGCGGTTTCTTACGGCGAATCAACAGAACTTGGTCACTGGAAATACCGACAATATCGACAGTATTGGCGAACTTGCCCCAGCCCTGCTTCTTATAGTTTTCAAGCCAACGCTTTTCGAGTTCTTCGTAATTGGACGGGTTCTGGTCATAAAGGCTGTTAGTCTTGATAGGCATATCGCGGTCATCGGTCAGTTCACCTTCTTTACGGATATATTCGAAAACCGGCTTGCTGATAATATGCTTGACATCCTTATAGTGACATTCCGGATTTCTGTAAAAAATATTACGAGCTTCGCTACTGGAAATATCGCCCTTGAGATTTAAATTAACAATAGTACAATTATCACGTTTTTCAATATCAGTAATGATATGGAAACAACGAGGACAGACTATAAACTTATAATTCTTCAAGAGACGGTCACTAAACTTCCATTTTCCTGCAAGCAGAGAATTCCATTCGTCTTCGCCGACAACGATAGTAATATCCCTATCTTCGGTTCCGAACTTGGAAGTAATGAATTCATAAGTTCTGTTATTCTGGATAAGAATAGTTGGATTTAGGTTACGTGCCTTCATTGCAACTTCAACCATAGCGACACGTTCATCCACCGGCGTCTTGTAATTCTTTTCATCTGTATTGGAAACGATGACATAAAGTTCATCGCCTTTACGAACTTTCTTGCTCACAGCCTTAATAATAGCTTCATGAGCGTGTGTAATCGGATCAAATGCACCACCAATCAAATACTTCATATTATCTCCCGTAATAATTTCCACAATGAGTTTCGACATCACCCATGACATCGCCCTTAACTGTAATGTTTCCGGCTTTTGTTTCTACATCGCCCATAACATCACCACCGATTTCAACATTGCCAGCTGAACATTCAACATCGCCGTCGACATCACCCTTTACGGTAATATTATGTCCTTTACAGGTACTGATAATGTCACCATTAACGGTAATGTTGATAATCTTATCAGTTACTTCAATGGTCTTGGTACCGATAGTGATATTGTTACCATTGATACTAACATCACCAACAGGGTTATGAATTTTATGGCCATTAATTTCGATGCTCTTTACACCGCCGAGACCTTTAAGAATATTCTCTTCAGACATAGCTGTTCCTTATGTTTTTACGAAATATAGTAAAAAGAAAGGGCTTTGTAAGCCCTTAAATTATTTTACTGTATAAGTTTGTCCTTCGTACTCAATCGTTCGCTCATGTTTCGGATTCTTGACTTCTTTAGGATCCATCTTGAGCGAAAATCCGCTTGTCGTTTCCGTAGTAATCTTTCGACTGTCGTCTTTATATCCGAAACACGGTCCTGTTCCAGCAGAGTCGGCATTAGTATGCATATCTTTAATGACAATACATGAAACACCGAAAACAAATGCGAGAATCAATAAGATGCACCAGTGTTTTTCTCTTGAAGAATTCCACATTTCCATTGTATTACCTCTTTATAAATTTTTCGTAATCAGAAAGTACGCTTGCTTTGTATTTTTCCTTTTCAGCATTATAAATCAGCATTTTTGTATAAAGCCATTTAACTATGCTGAACGGCGACTTCAAAATTATCAAACATAATTTGAAGAAGTTATATACAACAGCCATGCCGGTAATTCCTTCGAGTAGCTGCACAATCATCATGACAACACCCGTATTTACATAACACCATGCCAGATAGCAGAAGAACGAATGTTCATGTAAATAACAGTTTCGCTGAGCACAAAGAATCGTATGCTGTTCAAGGTGCATACAGATACATGTTGCCGCAATAGTGATGATTATTGCTGGAAGCCAGTCATACAGGAATAAATCCAGCACATCATCATTGTCATCATCTTTATAATCCCAATACATTATTATCCCTTATATTTGAAGTAAGTTCTGAATAACCACGGAGCCTTTCTAATCTGATTTGTTAGCTCTTCAATAGCTCGATATGTAAAGACTTCTCTATTTCCGTCATCGATTTTTACGGTATCACCGTAATAAAGCTCATTGAACAGTTTAACAAATTCGTCATTGGAAAGATACTTCTGATGGTCATGAATTTCCACAAGTTTTTCACGGACAGACTTTGCATTGCCAGTAATGACTGCATTTGCTGCACAGTATTGGGAAGTAAACACACCGATAACAACACCGACCAAAGTGCTGAGTATTATTGCTAGAATTACCATGATTTACCCCTTAAGCACAGTAGCGTGACGGGAAGCCGTAACGGTTGTAAGTTCGATACCAGTATCGTCAAAAATACTGAGCTTCGTAGAACTAAAAGAAACCGTAAAGTACGGATTCTGACTCGGTGCTTCAATCGTCAAATCCAGAGCACTAATGCCGGTAACCTTGACCTTTTCATAAACATAAGAACCATAAGGAATATTCGGATTCAGCTTGAACTGTTCGACAACAAGCTTGTCAAGCATATAACCATTCTTCAAAGCATCAATCCAGAAAGCATAATCGACAATGTTTGCCGCCTTGAAAACAATCGAGAAACAAAGATTAGCTGAATCTGTGAATTCACGCATAGCATCAGATTCACCCTTCGTATTTGCTGCCATCGGAGCACCGTCTACACGATTAACACGACCGCTAAGATGTTCACTCCAAGCATTAATCAAAGTCTTGTTAGCGATATACTTGGAATTCGTGTTTTCACCGAATTCGAAACGAAGCTTCATTCCATATCCGTTATCACGGGTAGTAGTTTCTTTTTGAGGGTAGATTTGCTGGTTAGTCATGGTAGTTCCTTTTGTTTATGTGTATAATATAGTAAATTCACCTATAAATGTCAACCCAAAAAATAAAAGGCCGACTTGCGTCGACCTTTTACCCCTCACACATCCGAATTATCCACACACTTCTTACTTATCTGCTTCGGAGAACAGATTAATAAGCGTGTCCTTGCTCAACTGAGTCAAGTCAAGAGCAACTTCAGTCTCAGTATCGGAATCATCGACAAATGTAAAGCCTGCTCTTTCGAGAATCGGCTTCAGGTCGACGAACGAACGACACTTGTTCTTGAGGTTCTCAATATACACGTCTGCATATTCTTGACTCGGGACACGTCCTCCTCCCTGGGTAAGGTCCATGAGATAGACTTTGTTATCCACGATCAATGCACACTGCTTGTCGCGTTCGTTATCCACCGGAACGATGAATTCAGCGACAACATTGTTCGGGTCAACCTTTGCACTTACCCTGTATGCGTCCTTCTTCTTTTTCTCTTGACGAGCGACGAAGAACTTAAACTGGGACTTTGCGGAACCATTGTACTGACTTACGGAAATCTTTCCATCCGGGCACTTGCAGTCGATGTAGAACAATTCTGTTGCTTCAGGGTCTGCATTGGTCATGTCGCCAGAGAAAATAATCTTATTTTCACGGTCAGTGAATGATGCGTTCCAGCCATAGCTACTACCGTTAATATCGGCCATATGAAGGTCGAAGTCACGAGTACCCCATTCGTTACGCCAATAGATACCGACGATATTGTGGTCATCAGCCATATTGACAGAGGTACCGAACGGATAGTTACCGATGAAGTTCTTTTCTGACGTTGGGACGGTCAAATTGATATTCAACGGATAACGAACAGTACATGCCTTACCCTTGATGGAATTGACAATGGAATCTTCGAGCATTCCATAGAGTACCATCAGGTAAGAATTCATGGACTGGCTTGTAGCCGGAGTGTCCTTGCGGATCCACATCTTGCCATTACGAATCACGTACATCTTGCCGCGAGCGTTCTGGAGCTTGGCAAGAATACCCTGCATGAGAGTAATCTTCTTGAAGTTGGTGATTTCACCCTTTTCAAGACGAGCACGTACATCGTCCAGCTTCTTCTGTTCAGAAAGTACGGTTTCCCAGAAACCGGCAGTGAACGGCTTATGGTCAGTAACAGCCAAACGACGGATATGGTTAATAACCGATGAATTCGACTTCTTGCCAACAACAGCGGCCTTAAGCTTTGCTGCAGCCTTTCTGAAAGCTTCATTCTTGAAAACAGACGACTTACCAGCATCCTTCTGATTCTTGAATGCCAAGAACAGAGGCTTGAAGCGGTAGAAAATTGAAGCGAGTGCATGACACTGCTCTTCCGACAGCTTAGTGAAGTCGACGCTTTCAGCCTTTTCCTTAATCATGCGGATAGTCTTCTTGTCCTTGATGAGCATAGCTGCACCAGTAGCCTTGAAGACAAAGTATCGAAGCATGTTAAACGGATCCTTACCGTAGAAACCGGTTGCATCCATCAGGGCGATGGTTGCTTCCTTATTCTTGATGGTATCAATATCGAGACCATAGGTCTTAAAGCGCTTCTGTTCGGTAATGAAGCCAACAAGTGCGTTAACGGTTTCAGTTTCAAGAGCGATACCAGCCTGGAGCATCTTAACACAACGGTTATAGATTTCCTCGTCAGTTGCCGGCATAATCACCTTGAAAGAGTCGTACGGGATTTCAACGTCCGAAGCGTTGTTCGGAACGTATGTTTCGCCCGTATAATCGGTTCCGTAGGTCGAGGCGTAATGAAGAAGTTGATCTACCAACAGTTCAAAACGCGTCTTAGACGTGATGTCGGACCATTTGGCGTAGAAGGTCTTATTGTAATTTGTCTTCGCTTCAGCCTTGATCCAATCGAGTGCGAGCTTGGAGCAACAATCCGGGTGGATAATCCAACCGTACTTTGCAGATTCAGCGTTGACATCTTCAAAAGAACGCTTTGAGTTACCTTCTGCCTTAGGCATGACATTGAACATTGTAATCAACTTAAGATTCATAACATTTCCTCATTAAAAGTGTTAAAGCGAGAAGTAGTATTTATTTGCCTAAATTATAATGATATAGGAACATCTTTTGCTTTAACGGGTTAAAATATAGTAATTATTGAGGGTTTTGTAAACCCCTATTTTTTAGTTTTTTCCTTGGTTACTTTCTTCTTCAAGGAGTTTTCTGTTTCCAACGTACTTCCCATAAAAACTTACCGCTCGGATCGTGTTAGAATAGTTTAGGGATTGAGTTCTGTTTGACGATAAACAACCCGAACGGTCTGTATAATATAGTAAGTGCTTTGTCTGTTGTAAACCCCTATATATGAAAAAAGTAGAGCCGGTAGACTCTACTTTTCATTCAAATTCCGATATTATCGATTTTTTATAAAATCCAAAACATCTTTTTTGACTGTTTCGTAGTAGTCTTCCCAAATATTGATGACCATTGTGAGATTTGAACTGCTTACGTCGTCCATCTTCAGCTTCTTTTTGTATTTAGGGCAAGCGTTAAATACATATTTGTCGCCGAGTATCGCCTTCGCTTCATAAATCGGGGATTTACTGGCTCGTGCAGCCCAATCTGAAATGATGTATTCTGCCCAACCGACCAAGGACTTGTTTCCAGAATCAGTATTCGGTGTATCGAGACCGGTTCCGAAATTCAAAATCTTGATGTCCTTGTGGTTCTGCTTGAACTGACCTGCTAGAAGAACATCTGTACAGTTATTGGCCCACATGCCACCGTCGCAGAACGAATTTCCATCATCGTCAACAATAACGTCGAAATAGGTCGGAGCACTGCAACTTGTCAAAATGGCGAACCATTTATTTGTATCAGTATCGCCAAGGTCCCATACCTTTTCCACGGATTCACCGTTCATGTATGTAACCGGGATAAATGTCGGTTTCTTCCAGTCTGAAACCTTACCGCTGAAATTCTTTTTCAAGAGAGCTTTCAAATTGGAATTATCATAAGTCGGACAAGACGGTTTCAAACGCTTATACCAGGAATACTTAGTAAAAATCTTGCTAAGATTTGCCTTGTAGAGTTCGAAAAGGTCATGTGCCGAATATCCTTCAGAAAGACCGCCAGCAATAATAGAACCGGTACTTGTTCCAGCAAAAGCCGTTGACAAATCACCGAGTTTCTTACCGAGGTCCTGTTCGAGACGACACATAAAAGCTAATGGGCCGATTCCGAGAGCACCACCGCCTTCAACTGAAATACATAATTGTTTCTTTGCCATATTTTCTCCTATACTATTTATAAGAGAAAAATGACCAGAATTATGCTAAATTTTTCAATATTGTGGTTTCAAGCTCAAAATCATTCATAGCCTTTTTATATTCAAAACTATCTTCATGTCCAGAAAGTCTCGAATACGGAATTCCCATAGAATCCCAGAATTTATGCTGCATAACTATCCAACCATTCTCAGCATAAAAATCTTCCCATCTATTAAGAAATTCAATCAGATCATTTAGCTTAGATTTTGTCAGCCATTCCAACATTTTAAAGACATTATCTTTATGGTCAAAAATCATTATTGCACATCTGTCTTTAATGGGCATAAGAGTACATGTGACCATAATTTCAATCTTTTCTTCATCTTCATACCAACTAAGTTCAACCTCAAAATGATTATTCTTATCATTAAGACAAATACTCTCATGGGTTTGAGAAGTATTTATCCTCATGTAATAATCATCTGGTTTAATTCGAAGAATATAGTTTTGAAAATGTTGAAATGTATATACGTCAGACATTACTTCTTACCTAGAAGCTTATTAAAGGCATTTACGAGCTTACTGATTTCGTCTTCACCGTGTGTAGGTTCATAATCAATACTTGTATCATAAACAACACGACGTTGAACTGGTTCTTTCTTCATTTTTTCCTTATGTTCATTCATAAGTTTTTCAGCAAGTTCATATGACGGAATATAAAACCCAACATCCCATGAAGCATCTTTTGAACAAATATGAGGTTTAGATTCTTCTTTCCAAAGACAGCTATCACGGTATCTTAAGTATCGTTCCATATTATAGGTCAAACGAAACCAAGTCTTCGAACCGCTATTTATCTTACGGTATTCAACAACAAACCATGACGGGTCTCGGTTTGCAATACTTGGAGAAACGTCAAAATCGAACACTGGATATTCAAATGTACCAAGTTCTATAATACGATATTCATAAAGTGATTTTTCCATTAAAATACATATCCTTCACGAGACTTACCAGTAGTAACATTACGGAGAATGGTCGGAATGATTTCACCAGCCTTCGTAATAATGACTTCATGACCAATTTCAATACCCATATCTTCGAGCATATCGATATTGCACATATTTGCACGCTGAACGGTAGTGCCACAGAGTTCCACCGGTTCAACGACAGCGACAGGAGTCAAATTACCGTTCTTGATAGACCATTCAATATTGATGAGCTTGGTCTGAGCAAGAGAATACTTCGGCTTCAGAGCGATAGAGAATTCCGGGAGGTAATTCGTTTCGAGGTCTTCGTAATCGATAACAGAAGTCTTCCAAACAAGACCATCAATCTGATAATCACGTTCTTCATGCCAAACCTGGTCCATAATGGCAACAGCCTTATCGCCAGTCATAGAGTCAAGGTCATAAATTTTGTATTCGACGACATCGAAACCCTGCTTGGTCATCCAGTCAAGCATATCGACCTGAGTATGAAATTTAGTGTTCTTCGGGCGAGCTTCATAAACCTTGATATTGAGCTTGTCACAATCGGAACCATCGAGATGCTTCATAATACCAGAAGCGGCATTACGACAGTTCTTATACTTCGGGAAGAACTGTTCTTTAACAGACTTGTAGAGCAAAATTTCGCCACGGATAGTTCCAGTAAATTCCTTATCCTTAAGCTTCTTGACTGCACCCTTCATTTTGAGGATATTATCGGTAATATCATCACCATATTCACCGTCACCGCGAGTAATACCCTGAACGAGCTTACCGTCAACGTATTCAAGAGCAATAGAACAACCGTCAAGTTTCAAAGGAGCGACGACAAATTCATGACCGGCCATACGACACTTATTGAACCAGACGTTCATTTCTGGAGCTGTATTGGCCTTATTCTGAGAGCCCATGATAATGTTATGCTTGACCTTTTCAAATCCTTCAGTATGATCCTTACCGACTTCCTTCAAAACGTCAGAATCAGGATAATTGGTTTTGAGTTCGTCCCAAAGAGCATCGAATTCGATGTCGCTCATGATCGGGGTGTCGGAGTTGTAGTAGGCGTCTTGTGCCTGGCGGATTTTAGCTTCAAGTTCGTTCTTATTCATGTTATACAATATAGTAAAAAATATGGGCCTTGTCAACCCATTTTTTCTAAAGCATTGAGAATACAAAAATCATGCTTAAACGCAAGATTTTCCTTTTCAATGTCCATATCGTATTTCTTGTCACCCATTTGGATAATCTTATAAGAAGAATTTGCGATATGAGTATCGCTTTCTCGCGTCCATGAATATGTATAGCCACCAATCAGTTCTTGTTTAAGAGTTCTCCGTATAAGTCCATGAATATAACAATCACAGTCTTCTTTAACACCATCTTTGTCAATTATTGTTACTAGAATCATTCAGATTACACTCCATTTCGTAAATATCTGTCTGGTTCATAATATATAACTGCGCTTTCTTGAAATCTGTACCGTATTTAATAAACATGTCATAAAGTACATCAGTAGCGACATCCATTCCTGGATGATTATTGTAAAATTCAATATTACTATAAAGCGGTTTCATGCCAGTTTCGAGAATAACCGACATTCCATAAACCCACAAGTCTTCGACACGCATTCCGTTTCGAATAATACACTGCGCCCATTCATGACAACGCTTTGTATCTATTTTACCAGTCCGAGCTTTCTCTTCATAAAAACAATAACGCATTACGTCTGTTGCATAATCAGCCCAGTCGTCAACGTCTTTAAAATATTCTGAAAATGTCGACATCATAAAGACTCCAATGCTAATAAAGAATAAAAATAATTAGTAAACGAGGCACGTTGTTCTTTATCGTCTAATTTAAACTTCATTTTGTTTATTTCAACTGTATATGGAAATCTAACATGTACTGAATTAGACTGTTTTTTTGGCTTAGGTTTCTGTCCCCAAATTTTTTCGCCCTTATGCTTAGACGGAGGAGCTGGTGTATAACAGAAATTTTCTACGATATACAAATCCATCGCGATAGGTTCTGTACTATTCCAAAAATTATAGCCATAGTGAATACCCGTAACACTATATGTCGAACCATTAACTTTAACTTTTACTATTGCCATACGTATAATATAGAAAAAGGGTCGACTTATGTCAACCCTTTTATTTTTATAGGAGAAATCCTGATTAGCGGCGGCGACGACGCGTTGCTTCGGAAATAATGGACGGATCGTTCATCAAATCTGCGAGGTTGCGACCGATAGAAGAAGTATTAAATGCGGCAGATTCCTTAGTTGGATCTTCCTTCGGCTGCGGAGTTTCCGGACGAACTTCGTCCTTGGCTTCGTTTACAACTTCAGCTTCAGTCTTTTCGACCTTATTGGAAGCTCCACCGACACCAGCGAGCTTAGCACCGAACATGGAGCCAAGAACAGTCTGGAGGTTGATACCGAGAGAATCGGTCAAGCCGTTAGAAATCTGGGTAAGAGTCTTGGTGATGTCACCAGTAAGCTGAGCGGTATTGCCCTGGCCGTACATGGTGATGTTGCCAATCTTTTCCATCGGCTTTGCAACGGCGGCGGCAATCTGCGGCATGACCTTGAAGTAGGATTCAATGGTCTTGAGCTGCATTTCCTGACGTGCGGCGTCACCGTACTTCTTCATTGCTTCAGCCTTCTTGTCAAGGGCTTCAGCTTCTGCAATACCCTTAGCACGAACTGCGTCAGCTTCTGCTTCGCCTCGAGCCTTAATAGCTGCAGCTTCTGCGAAAGCCTTTTCCTTTTCAGCTTCGGCAACAGCCTTGATAGCGTCAGCACGACGTTCTTCCTTATACTTTGCAGCTTCAGCATCCTTCTGCTGCTGGTAAAGTTCAGCTTCAGACTTCTGAATCTGAGCCAAACGGTCAGCTTCAGCCTTCTTCTGAATTTCAGCTTCAAGTTCCTTCTGCTTAACTGCGACCATCTTGGCACGAATTTCAGCTTGCTTTTCTTGTTTTGCAACTTCAGCTTCAGCTGCCTTGATGTTGATGGTCTTCAACTGTTCTTGTTCCTGAATCTTATATGCTGCATCAGCTTCAGCCTTCTTCGTATCGGAGATACGCTTAAGGTCAGCTTTCTTCACTTCAAGATCGTTCTGCTTCTGAGCGATTTCAAGGTTTGCAGAAACCTGTGCATCATTTGCGGACTTTGCTGCTTCAGCCTGTGCAATCTTCACGTCACGTTCAGCATTTGCACGGGAAATGGACGCTGCCTTCTGAATAGCCACTGCCTTATCGACACCGAGGTTTTCAATAACCTTACCGTCATCGGAGAAGTTCTGGATGTTAAAGGTCTTAACGATAATACCAAGCTTTTCAAGGTCCGGAATAGCATTTTCAAGAACCTTTTCAGAAACCTGCTTTCGGTCAGTAACCATGTCAACCAAGTTCATTTGGCCGACAATTTCACGCATATTACCTTCAAGAACATCAACAATCATTTCCTTAATCTTTTCAACAGGCTTATTGAGGAAGTTCTGTGCAGCTTTCTTAATCGCTTCAGGTTCGTCAGAAATCTTCGCATTAACGATAGCATCGACGGTCACATTGATATAGTCCTTCGTCGGAACCGGGTTACTTGTCTTGACGTCAATCGGAATCAACTTCAAGCTAAGAATATCAGCACGTTCGAGGAACGGAATCTTGAAGCCAGCATGTCCGATAATTGTTCGGAGCTGACGGAAACCAGAAATAATAATGACTTAATCATTTGTGTTCCTTTTGTTGAGTTTTTATTTGTTAAGAGCTTAATCGTTCAACCATGAGTTCTCCATTGCAATGAAGACACAGCAGATTACGATAATAACCGTTGAGAAAATAAGCCAGAAGTAAAGTACAGTGTGTTTCCAACTGAATGACTCTACTGCCTGGTCAATGCGTACGCCATCTCGATATTCAGCGTCATTCATCCGATGATTATCGATATTGGCATAAACAGTTCCAGTATAGCTTAAAGACCTACAATAATAAACATATCTCTTATTATGAGCGAAATTAATCGTCTTTACATAATGACCTTCCGGCAATTTCGGGAATTGACTGTAATAAAAGTCCTTCTTGATGAAATTGACCTTATCAACAGCCCAATCCTTGGCACCATTATAGTCCCAGGTCCAATATATCTTGGTATGACAGCTACGTGTCTTACCAGAACCAGTACAGACGAGCTTTGTGTGCATCGTATAGACCTCGAGCACTCGATGTATCGACATATACTGACCAGGCAAACCGTTGTCCGTAACGCTTCCTATTGCGTTAACTGTGCCGTATGCCAAAGTATGCCCAGCATTGGTTTTGAAAGCATATTCAAACTGTGTGGAATCGTTATCGATCTTTACAGCCTGATTATACTTAGCGTTATGTTCATCCTGCCAAATACCCATCCGGTTCCCGACATAGAAACCTACGCCGAGGGAGATAAGGGCAAAAATGAGGGCGATAATAACTTCGCGCTGGGTTACTTCAATATTGGTATTACCAAGATACATTTATTTAGTCCTTGAGAAGTCCAGTAGGTGCGTCAACAGGCGCATTCTTGAATTCGAGGAATTCATAATCCTTTTCTTGATACCCGAGGATGCTTAAGAACATACGAGTCGGGAACATACGAACATGTTGCTTATATTCACGAACATTCGAATTGTAATACTTACGGTGTGAAGAAATACGGTTTTCAGTCATCGCAAGTTCCGTCATATAACGGTCATAATTTTCGATACTGCGAAGCTGAGGATAGCGTTCTACAACGCCCTTGATATATGCAGAAGCATTGATATTGCCATTGCCTTCACTTGGCGTACGAGCCTGAGACAACTGGACAAGCACTTCAGCTTCATGCTTGTTATAGGATTTGACTGCTTCAGCCAAATTCACGAGCAAACCGGATCTACGGTTGTATTCTGCGTTCAAATCACTTAGAGAGCTTTCAATAAGCTGTTCCTTTGCGATTGCGGTATTCTGCGAGCTCTGAATTCCGAGCACGCCAGCGATGATTGCGGCACCGATGACCAAAAGGCCTACGAGTAGCATTGTTACGGGTTTCATTGGTTTCTCCTATTTGTTTAAAAGTTCAGAATAGTCCTTGATAACCTTGGCAGTGTCGACATCATCTACCTGATTATCGTTATCTTCCTTGCCAAGAATAAAATCTTCGTTTCCAAGATATTGAAAAGACCAAGAAATTGTCTTTCCATCATGACTTTCAAGTAACGGAACAAGAATATAATACTTGCCATTGAATTTCTTATTCTTATCCTGCAATTTCTTCAGAATATCGATAGCCGATTGCTTGATAATCATATTTCGAATATCAAGAATATCTTTTTCAGTAAGACGGTTCAAACTATCTGTATATGACCAGAATACGAGCTTATCGTAACGGAACCATTCAGCAACGACCGTGCCATAATTCTCTCGCATATAGCTTGTAACGGTTCGTTCTTCCTTCTTCTTTTCGTTTGTCTTTTCGTAATAATCAATATAGGCCCTAGCAGTAAGGCGATTAACCACAATAGTCCAGATTGTTAAGAAAATTACGCCTGTGATAACAAATGCAACCATTTAAGTCTCCGTATTTACGTGCTTAAATATAAAAAAAGAGTTGACGCTTGTCAACCCTTTTTTATCAATTATTTACAGGCTTAATCCTTAAACAATGTATATCCTGCTTGTAACAGAAGTCGTTTTGCTTCGTTGAAATCGTCAACGTCGGAAATCTCTTCCTTGTTTTTCCAGTATTCTGCGGTTTCCTTGTCAATCTGGTCTACCATGAAGGTTGTAACTTCATCGAAAATCTTGAACAATGTTCTGGTAGTATAACCGCGGTTGAATACAATCTTGAACTTGTCATAGAATTCCTGGATTGTACCTTCGAAAGCACCTCTCTGACCAACATGGAACTTACGGTTAAGCTGGTTCATACAATACTTGTAGCTTTCGACCACCTGCTTCTTATCGACCTTACCAACCTTGGACTTATCGATAGAACCTTCTTCTGCGGCAACAGCTGCAATCTTCTTGATAACACCGATAGGAATTGCAAATCCACCGAAGTTACCAGAGAAACTTCCGAAATAATCTGTGTCACGGTCATCGGAACCGGCAAGATTGCCAGAAGCGATACGACGCTTTTCTTGCTTTTCAATCTGGTCGATATACTTCGGGTCATCAAGAGCCTTCATAATACGCTTCAATTCACGTTCAAGAGCGGTTTCATCTGCATGGATAACCTTATGTCCAGCCATTTCACCAACCATCTTGGCAACGTAGAAGAACAAGCCCTTATTTCCGATAATACGTTCAGCATCCGGCATATTGAGGAGGTCTTCGAGTTTATCAAGAACATATTCACTGAGGCAATAGTTATCGCCAGCCTTACGAGCACGGTGCCAGTCCCAGAATTCATCGATAGCTTCTTCATAACTTCCAGCATAATCCTTAACAACATACGGAGCAAGCCAACGAACAGCCTTATCGTAATCCTTTCCGAAAACTTCTTTAGCCTTTTCTGGGTCATTTCGGAACATATCAATCATCTGCTGCATAGTCTTGTCCTGACTTGGGTCAAAGGACGAAAGATCATTGCCTTCAGATTTGGCCTTGTAGTATGCCCAGAAAGTATCAATCATATCATCATACTTGTCTTTATTTTCTTCAACATAGGCATGATTATCATCCAAATCGATATTATACTTCTTTGCCCAGTTGTTGATATTCCAGTTCAAGTCAATTCTACCTGTGCTTCCCTTCCAATACTTTATATTGAGCATATTAAGTATCTTTTCGGCGTCATCACCATAATAACGCTCGATAAACTTGTAGGTCTGGTTAGGTGTAACTTTTCCCTGATTCTTATTGGCAAAATCCTGAAGAATATAGAGAACGTTAGCTATTGATTCCCTTCCGAGGGTTCTATCCGAAGCACGGGACATTTCGTTAATAATATTCTTAAATCTCATAATAACCTCTATATTCTATTTATAAAAAGACTAGAACCCATAGGATTCTAGTCTTTAATTATTTTTCGATTTTAAACTGTTTTAAATAGTCACATCCGTATTTTTCTTTTATATAATTTAATATTG
>ERZ842401.54-NODE-54-length-137351-cov-9.415300_pt1 | contig 137351 bp, 120 predicted proteins | sample MGYA00521270_ERZ842401 | MGnify/ENA primary metagenome ERZ842401 (study PRJEB31892, sample SAMEA3878208) | bioreactor metagenome | biome: Moose rumen | place: Sweden | collected 2011-10 | study: EMG produced TPA metagenomics assembly of the PRJEB12797 data set... | reverse complement strand
TTGAAATCATTGACAAGAGCAGACTTATTGCATAATTCTTAAACCGAACTCACGTTAAATTATGCAAATTAATGAATTAAATAAAAATGAGCCCCGAAAGTGAATAACCTTCGGGGCTCATTATTTATTCCACTTTGTTATGTTTTAAATTAATACGTAAAATTAGTGGTTGTAAGAAAAAAATTCGTTTTAATTAGTAAAATTGGCTTCGCCGAATCTAAAGGTTTCGTAGTTAAATAAAATCCTATTAATCCTATAAATCCTCGTTCAATAAATTCGTATTAATTCGTAGTTGTAAGAAAATATCCACGTTAGGATGGTTATTTAACGCTCCATTCAAACACTCCGCATGAGTATTTTTCAGGTTGAACTATTTCAAGTTTCATCGCAGTGGTCTTCACCTGTTTGAAAGTGACGATGTTAGGAACTCCCTTATTCGTTGGATATCCTGTAGCATCTTCAACTTCAGTCCATTCGCCTGATTCGTTCTTATAATATAATTTCCAGCTTTCAGGCACTTTGCATCCACCCCAAGGTTGGTCGTCAAACCAATAAACAGTACTTGTGCTTACTGTTGCCGGCTCCTTGAAATTGTATACCAGCCATTCTGTGGAGTTGTTCTTCGGCCACCAGTGAGTGTAAGGCACAGAACGGTCGTCGGGGCTGGATGGTACTAAGCGATCGTTGATGGAACTCAATGCAGGAAGACGGCGAGAAGAGGCTTCCACCTGACTCTCAGAGGCTATTGAAGGCGGCAATGCAGGAGTTGTGGCATTCAAGTCAATTGGAATCCACACTGACATCTTGCCGTTGCCTCTATGAGCCCATGCATAATATGGAATCAAAGTGAGAATTTCGTTCTTTGTATACAGTCGGCCGGTATCGTCAAACGACAAAGTCTGGGCGTCGGTGATGATGGTCTGAACTGTTGTGTTCTCTATTTCCTTTGTACCCATTTTATACTGAGGGTCCTGGTTGAGAAGTACGCTCAACACATCACAGTTGTTGTCAGGCCATTCCGCACAGTAAACCAGAGGACCGCGCTCTATCTCTGCCCTGCCCTTGTCGGCGGCTACCTTGCCATTTGCCTTTACCAAACGTGGCTCCATATCGAAATGAATGCTCAATTTATCGCCTTCTTTCCATTTGCGGGTTACCACGAAATAGCCGTCAACCAAATCGGATGAGAGGTCTTCACCATTCAACTTTATGGAATAGTTCAGTTGCTTGCCATCTACATAATTATAAAGGTCGCTTGGAACTACCTGGCCTCTTACCCATCCCGGTATACGGATTTTAAGGCTGTATTCGCCTTTGGTTTTCTTTATGTTTATGTCGACATCGCCGTCCCAAGGATAATTTGTCACTTGCTCGAGGGTTATTTCATTGCCACCCACTTTCACCGTTGTCTCATTACCGGCAAACAAATTGATGTACAATGAATTGTCTTTCACTGCATAGATGTACTGTGGAAGAGAAGGAATAAAACGTGCTGCATTGCTTGGACAGCAGGCACAACCGAACCATGCCTGACGCTGATGCTGCCCCATGCTCTGCAATGGATTAGGATAGAAGAACTTTCCACCGTCGATGCTGATACCGCTTATAACGCCATTATACAGAGTGCGCTCAAGAGCGTCATAATATTTGGATTCTCCATGAAGGAGGAAGAGGCGATAATTGAGATATACCTGGGCTATGGCTGCGCAAGTCTCACAATATGCCGACATGTTTGGCAATTCATAGTTCTTACCGAATGCTTCACCGCTATTAGTAGCCCCTACTCCACCTGTGATATAATATTTCTTTGAGATGATGTTTTCCCAAATGCGGTCGATGGCGTCGATATAACCCTGCTCACCTGTAAGTGCTGCAACGTCGGCCATACCGGCATACATATAACCAGCACGAACGGCATGACCAACTGCCTCGTCCTGTTCCAATACAGGCATGTGACTTTGGGAATATTCGGTTTTTATTGTTGTATAGCCACGCTTGTCGAGGAAGAACTTCGCCTGGTCCAAATAGGATTTGTTGCCTGTGGCGAGATAAAGTTTTGCAAGACCCATTTCGGCTATCTGATGTCCTGGAACCACGCATGCCTGACCAGGCTTGTCGCCTACTTCCCTTACCACGCAGTCGGCAAAGCGGCAGGCTATGTCAAGCAGACTACGTTTACCGGTGGCATTGTAGTGTGCAACAGCTGCTTCACATAAATGTCCTAAATTATAGAATTCATGACTCAAATCCTCTACTTTTGACCAACGTGTAGGTCCAGCCCATCCATGTGGGTGCTCCGGATTCTGTGTACGTGCTGTGTAAAGGTAGCCGTCGGGTTCCTGTGCACTGCCTATAACTGCTATTACAGAGTCTACATATGCTTCCAGACGTGCGTCAGGATAGGTCTGGAGCAGATAACTTGCACCTTCTATCGTTTTGTAAGGGTCAGTATCGTCAAACGAATAGCCCATAACACCGTCTACCTTGAACACCTTTGAAGGATCTTTAAGATGTTCGGCGGCATTACTGAAATTGGTGTAACGGTTTTCTGACTCACATTTGCTGAATGCCAAAGGAATCGTTACATTCTTACTCGCTTCAAGACGTTGTCCCCAAAACGTGTTAGGAGTTATCTTCACTTTTGTAAACGGAACCGGCGTAATAGGATAACCGGCATTCTCACTCTGAGCACTGGAAGATAGGGAAATCTGAAGTGCTAACAATAATAATAAAAGTTTTTTCATATTGTATTATTTAGTTGAATTTTCAATATGTTGTGTTATAATTAATTATATGCAAAGTTAAGTAATTGAAGATAATAAAGCAAATATATGCAAATAAAATAACAATATAATGAATGAATTGGGTTTACCCCCAATTGGCTATTCAACAGAAAATGGTTTTAATGTGCCTCAAGCCAGTTCAAACCCCATCCGCAGTCGGCTATCAACGGCACTGCCAACTTGCATACATTCTCCATTTCTTCTATTACTATCGACTCCATCTTTTCCTTTTCGTCAGGATATACACTGAAATTAAGTTCGTCATGAACCTGAAGAATCATTTTCGACTTCAAGCCTTCAGAACGCATTCTTCTGTCTATTCTCACCATTGCTATCTTTATGATGTCGGCGGCACTACCCTGAATCGGGGCATTGATTGCATTGCGTTCTGCATAGCCCCTTACTGTTGCGTTATGGCTGTTGATGTCGGGAAGATAGCAACGGCGTCCGAACAAGGTTTCTGTATAACCCTTCTCTCGCGCCATGTTGATTGAGGCATCCATATATTTCTTCACATCCTTATAGGTTGAGAAGTAGTCGTCAATCAATGTCTTGGCTTCGCTACGGCTCACTTCCATTCGCTCTGCAAGACCGAAGGTGGTGATTCCATAGATAATGCCGAAATTGGCAGTCTTGGCCTTACGACGCTGATCTGTGCTCACTTCATCTATACTTACCTTATATAATTTGGCGGCTGTGGCACGATGGATGTCATGACCGGCTAAGAAATCGTCTATCAGATTCTTGTCCTTACTCAGATGTGCCATCAATCGAAGCTCTATCTGAGAATAGTCAGCGGAAAAGAAAAGGCATCCAGGCTCGGCTACGAAGGCTTTACGCACTTCTTTACCATTGGAGTCACGTATCGGTATGTTCTGAAGATTAGGGTCAGATGACGACAGGCGCCCTGTAGCTGCCACTGCCTGATTGTAGGATGTGTGGATGTGACCGGTTTCAGGATTTATCAGATTCGGCAGGCTTTCAATATATGTGTTCAGAAGTTTCTTGTAGCCTCGATATTCTAATATCTCGCCTATCACCGGATGCTTGCTCTTCAGATTCTGAAGTATATCTTCCGAAGTGGCATACTGACCGGTTTTAGTTTTCTTCGGTTTTTCTACTATCTTCAGTTTTTCATAAAGCACCTCCCCTACTTGTTTTGGAGATGAAATATTGAATTTCATGCCTGCCGACTCATATATCTGCTTTTCTATCTCTTCCATCTTATGTTTTATATCCGCTGACACATGTTCGAGTGATTCTGTATCGAGAACCACCCCGTTTAGTTCCATACGCGACAATACCGGCAGTAAAGGCATCTCTATTTCTTCAAACAGTTTTGTCATGCCCTCTGATTCCAATTCCGGTTCTAACATGTTTTTCAAACGCAGTGTAACGTCGGCATCTTCACAGGCATATTCATATATTTCTTCAGGAGAGAGGTCACGCATGTTCTTCTGATTCTTCTTATTCTCACCTATGAGCTCCTCTATATGGATTGTCTTGTATTTTAGATAAACCTCGGCAAGATAGTCCATGTTGTGTCGAGATTTTGGATGAAGCAGATAGTGGGCCACCATTGTGTCGAATATTGCTCCTTTAATTTCTATTCCATATCGGCTCAATACGTTTATGTCGTATTTTATGTTCTGACCGATTTTAAGAATTTTTTCGTTTTCGTAAACCGACTTAAATTTGTTAACAATTTTTAACGCTTCATCCTTATTTGAAGGTATTGGGATGTAATAGGCTTCATTATCTTTAATTGAAAAGCTTAAACCCACTAATTCTGCACTTATTGAGTTGGTGGAAGTGGTTTCGGTGTCTAAACTTAAAAAATTTACGGACAAAAATTTTTGAACTAAATTTTCGATATCTTCTTCTTTTTCAATTAAATAATACTTATGTTCGGTGGTTTTTATGTCGCTGAGAATTGAAAATTCATCAGTCCCCGACCATAAATCAAGCGAATTTTCAACTCTCGAAGTATTATTTTTCCCTTTTTCTGATAATTTTTTTGAATATTTTGTTTCCGGCGTGTTTGATTCTTTTTCTTGACTAAACAAATCCATCATACCTGTTTCGGTGTCTTTTTTATTCTGTTTACGAACCATCGCATTTTCCACGGCTTCTCCCCTACCCTTCTCATTTAATATTCGTGAAGTCAAATTACGGAATTCCAATTCATCGAATATTTCCTTTAAACGTTCTTTGTTCTTTTCTTCAATTTGAAGTGAATCTAACTCGATTTCAACGGGAACATCAATTTTTATCGTTGCAAGAAACTTCGACAGCTTAATTTTCTCGGTATTATTCTCCACATTTTCTTTTTGCTTCCCTTTCAGCCTGTCAGTTGATTCGAGAAGATTTTCTATCGACCCAAATTCTTTAATGAGTTTCACGGCGGTCTTCTCCCCTACTCCCGGACAACCGGGAATATTGTCGGATGCGTCACCCATCAATCCTAATAAATCAATGACCTGTAACTGATTGTCTATTCCGTATTTTTCACATACTTCTTTTACTCCGAGTATTTCTACCGGTTTACCGCCAGTTGACGGACGATACATAAATATATGCTTGTCCACAAGCTGACCATAATCCTTGTCGGGTGTCATCATATATACGGATAATTCATCCGACGACCATCGTTTTGCCAAAGTACCGATGACATCGTCTGCTTCATAGTTTTCAACCTCGATTACCGGTATATTATATCCTTTGATAATATCCTTTATATATGGTATTGAAAAGCGTATGTCTTCCGGTGTCTCTTCTCTTTGTGCCTTATATTCCGGATACAACTTATGACGGAATGTGCCACCCTTCGGATCAAATACAACTGCGATATAGTCTGGATGTTCATGATTCAATACATCTTCCAGTGTATTCACAAATCCCAATATAGCAGATGTGTTCTGGTTTTTGCTGTTTATTCTCGGAGTACGTATAAAAGCATAGTATGCCCTGTAAATCAGCGCATAAGCATCAAGAAGAAATAATTTTTTCATTATATTTTTATTTTAATTTCTTGTTTTTATTTTAACTATCGGTCCTATAGCTATTTATAAAGAATTTATAATTTTCGTAATGTTTTCTTTTTCTAAAGTCAAATATACTTTTATTACCGTTTTTATTGTAAATGAAATGTCCAAAGTCTTATTTATAAAAACAAAGATACTCATAATTTTTTATCTTACGATTTTATTTATTAATTTTGTACAAAATTTTTTGTTTTCACTAATTTAGTGTACTTTAATTCCATTTTCCTTATTATTCTTATCCATGCCAGAAATTGTAGATATTCTCGTAAAGCCTGTTAAAAAGGAGATGCAGATATATTCGGATACCTTTGATTCGTATATGTCTACTGATAATCCTTTGCTTGATAACATACTACATGATATGGCAAAGCATAAGGGTAAAGGTATGAGGCCACTTATCACGCTACTCTCAGCCAAACTTTTTGGAGATGTTCCTGATATTTGCTATCATCTTGCAGCGGCTTACGAACTATTCCACAATGCCACTCTTATTCATGACGATATAATCGATGAGAGCGACACACGGAGGGGACATCCTTCGCTTTATTCGCTTTTCGGAAGCAGAATCGCTGTGTTGGCAGGTGATTATGTACTGACCAATTCTCTAATTTCATCGATCAACACTGACCGTATCGATTTGATGAAAGTGGTTTTCGAAGCTTCCAGATACTTGGTTGACGGCGAACTTTTCCAACTCTACAACATCTCTCTTGATGAAATTTCCGAACAGAATTATTTTGAAATCATAAAACGTAAAACTGCAGTTCTTTTTTCTTCTTGCGCTAAGAGCGGTGCCATGACCACAACCGATAACGCTCAGGATATTAAGAATTTGGAAGATTTCGGAATGTTTGTGGGTATGTGTTTTCAAATTAAAGATGATATATTTGATTATATAGCCGGCGATGAAATCGGCAAACCCCGTGGTAACGATATGATGGAAGGCAAGCTCACACTTCCAGTTATCCATGTGCTGCTTTCGTCGGAAGATAGTGAAATTATGGATCTTGCACGTAAAGTGAAAGAAGGAGAAGCATCGCAGGAGGATATCAACATGCTTATTCAAATCACTATTGAAAAAGGTGGTATTGAATATGCTTATCAAGTGATGCAGGAATATGCAGAAAAGGCAAAATCCATAATTTCACAATATCCTGATTCTGAAGTAAAAAACTCACTTATCAACTATGTAGATTACGTTGTTCAACGTAACTTCTGATTATTTTTCCGTTGCTTCGCTATCTTTATAAGTAATAAACTTAGCTCTTCTCTTTAATAAGTATTATAATTAAAAGTCCCCTTAACTTATTACATATAATATAAGCTAAGGGGACTATAGTTTATAGCAGGGTAGGGGAGTGGTTGATTACCAGGTGTTTATAATCAGAAGAATTTTATTTCCTCACCTACCACTTCACTTAATAATTTATTTGCCAACGAGCTGGTGCCTAATCTTAACCATTTGTTAGTCAACCATTTATCGCCAAGAACTTCTTTAACGATTGTGTAGTAAGTCAATGCGTCCTTAACTGTTTTCATTCCTCCTGCAGGTTTGAAACCAATTTGAATTCCAGTTTCTTCATAGTATTCCTTAATGGCTGTACACATCACATATGCAGCTTCAGGAGTTGCTGCCGGTTCTAATTTTCCGGTAGAGGTCTTGATGTAGTCAGCGCCGGCATACATGGCAATTATAGATGCTTTCTTAATATTAGCAGCTGTCTTCAGGCAGCCGGTTTCCAATATTACTTTCATGCTTCTTTCGCCGCATACTTCCTTCAATTCCTGTATCTCAACTACTACTCCTTCATAGTCTTCTACAAGAAATTTGCCAACTGGCAAGACGATGTCGATCTCTGTTGCACCGTCCTTTACTGCCAGAGCAGTTTCAGCTATTTTTACCTCTAAAAAACTTTGAGATGAAGGGAAACAGCCGGAAACACATGCTATCTCCACTTCTTCGTTCTCTAATGTGTCGTGGCATATCTTTGCAAAATTTGGATACACACATACAGTTGCAACATGACCCAGTTCCGGATATTTGTCGTCGAATTCATTAACCTTTTCAACGAATTTCAATACAGAATCCTCGCTGTCGGTTGTTTTCAGGGTAGTTAATTCAACACTGTTAAGCAGGAATTTCTTCACTTCTTTTGTGTTGTTTTCTTCCAGATGATCTTCCAACAATTTCTTGACAGTTTGAGCCACTTTTTCGTCATCCCAATTCAAATCATATAGACTCAGCGCTTGCTCAATTTTGTTAGCATTCTCAAAATTTTCACTCATATTATTTAATTTTTTAGTTTGTTTTTCTTTTTGCAATAGAAATAATATACGTTATTACTCCTTATTCTTTGTGTCAATACAGATGGTAACCGGACCATCGTTTACTAATGATACTTGCATTTCTGCTCCAAATTCGCCAGTTTCTATCGGTTTATTTAGTGAATAGGATAGGGTAGTGCAGAACTTTTCATATAGTGGTATTGTTTTTTCCGGTTTTCCAGCTCTTATATATGATGGACGATTCCCTTTCTTATACGATGCCCACAATGTGAATTGACTAACTACCAATATACTTCCTTCCACGTCCTTAACGGATAAGTTCATCACTCCGTTTTCATCGTCGAATATACGAAGATTCACTATTTTATTACACAACCATTCTATGTCTTCTTTCGTGTCGGCCTCTTCACAACCAACCAACACTAATAAACCCAGGCCTATGCTTCCTGTGACTCTTTCTTCAATCGTCACTTTTGCTTTACTCACTCTTTGAATTACTGCTCTCATATTGCAAATATAGCCATAAATTCTCAAATATAAAACTTAACTCTGATAATTTTACACCGATTGACTATGTCTAAATTTATCTCTATTTATATCAACGGTTTCCAATAATGATTATAATCGATTATTTATAATTTGATTTCTGATCAGGATTTGGATATGCTTATTATATGTTATCTTCGTTATTAAAATATTCTTTTATTATTGTAGCTTTAGAGGTACCGATAACTTCATTTAGTTCATCGGTAGTTGCTTCCTTTATTTTCTTTACGCTTTTAAAGTGTTTCAGAAGCTTCTCTTTAGTAGTTGGACCGATACCCTTTATGTTATCCAGTTCGGAGTGAATTTGTCGTTTGCTGCGTTTTTCCTTGTGGAATGTAATGGCATAACGGTGAACTTCATCTTGAATTCGCGTAAGGAAAGAAAAAAGAGGTGAGTTGATTTCGATTCCTATATTAACTATAGGGAATCCGAACAGAAGTTCTGAAGTGCGGTGGCGATTATCTTTTGCAAGACCAGCAATTGGGATCTTCAGGCCCAGTTCGTCTTCCACCACTTTTCTCACTACCTCCATCTGACCTTTACCGCCATCGGTGATGATGAGGTCGGGTAGGGGAGTCTCTTCTTCAACCATACGACTGTAGCGTCGGAACACCACTTCCGCCATCGACGCATAGTCGTCGGGTCCAACTACGGTCTTTATGTTGTATCTCCTATAGTCTTTCTTCGACGGTTTCGCTTGCTTAAACACCACGCATCCTGCAACGGCATCCGTACCTGATATGTTGGAATTATCGAAACATTCTATCGTCATAGGAAGCTTGGCTAAACCCAATTTCTTTTGCAATTCCCGCATCAGATTCGTTGCCCTTTGCTCCGGATTCAACCTCTCTGCTTGCTTCATCTTGTCAAACCTGTATTGCCTTACATTTGCCATTGAAAGGTCGAGCAAGTGTTTCTTTTCACCCCTTTGAGGCACTATGAATTCCGCGTTTTTCAATTCCGTCGTTATAGGGAAAGGCACTACAATTTCTTTTGCCTTACTCTTATATCGTTCCCTCATTTCCACAATTCCCAAAGCCAACATGTCTTCTTCAGTCTCTTCCATCCTCTTTTTATATTCGAAGGTGAATCCCTGGTTTATACATCCGTTTGTAACATGAAGATAATTTATATAAGCGCAGTTGTCTTCGTTGTAGATGCTGAATACGTCTATGTCGTAGTCATAGTTGGTTACAACCTGACTCTTCTCAACAAATTCTTTGGCTAAAAGATATCGTTGTTTCACTTCATTTGCTTCTTCGAATCGCATGGACTCCGACAATTCCTCCATCCTTGTGAGCATCTTCTCGCATAATGTCTTCGTATTTCCTTTCAGTATTTCCTTTATCTCCTCTATTTCGTCCATATAGTCTTCTCTTGTCTGAAGTGCCACGCATGGAGCCTTGCAATTCTTTATGTGGTATTCCAGACATGTCTTGAATTTGCCGTCCCGTATTCCTTCCTCTGTTAATGCCAACCTGCATTTTCTTACGTGGTACATCTTGTCGATAAGCAGAAGTATGTTGTTGAGAGTTCCCTGATGAGAAAACGGTCCATAGTATGTGCCGTATTTGCTTATGATATTTCTTGTCTTGAATACTCTTGGAAATTGTTCATTTGTCACACAAACCGAGGGGTAGGTTTTGTCGTCTTTAAGCAGAATGTTGTATCGAGGCTTGTATCGCTTTATAAGATTGTTTTCAAGAAGCAGTGCATCCTCGTCGCTGCCCACCACTATATATTTTATATCTTCAATCTTCGATACCAGCATCTGTGTCTTTCTTGAATTGACATTCTTGAGGAAATATGAAGAGACACGGTTCTTCAGGCTTTTCGCTTTGCCAACGTAAATGATTGTGCCGTCCTTGTCAAGATACTGGTAACATCCAGGACTGCTTGGCAGGTTTAGCACTATGTTCTTCAGTCTTGCCAGCCTCTCATCGTCTTGTTTCATGCTTCTGGGTATTGTTGTTAATGTTTCACGTGAAACTTTTCCGAAAACGTCAATTTTGTATCTTTTAGTGTTTCACGTGAAACAAATTATATTTAATAATATATTTAAAATATTGAAAATCAATATTTTAATATTAATTTAAGTTTATTTATTTGATACAAAAATATATAAATATTCTAAAATTCCCAAATTTTTCTTTGTCAAATATTGAAATAGTAAAAATATAGGTGTAATTTGAGAAAAGTTGCAAATTACACTTTTGTTCTTATTTGCATGGGCTTCTTTCAGAGATGCGTTGTCTGTAAATTCCACAATCGGCTGGACTTGCCGGATTAAGGTCGGCAAAAATCTGTGCGAGGTCTTGCCGCATTCCATTTTCCCTATTCATAAACGTAGGTGGAAACAAGCTGACCATGTCAAGCATGACAATCCCAGGTTCGCTGAAGCATAATTGCACCACTCCGTTCTTGTCTCCACCTGTAGCTTCTATGTCCGTTGTGTTAATATGCCAATTTTTTTCATAATAAAATATTTAAGTGTTATTATAGTCAGGAGTTACGAATATGTGTAAAAACAGTATGTCAGGCTCTTTTCTCTGTAATTTCCCTAAATGTGATTAATTGGCCAATTTTCAGTCGTGAACTGACAATACATCTGATGTTAATAAGACTCGAATATTTTATCTATTGGCTTTGGCTTTGATGTGGTTTGGCATTTGTAGAAATGGATGGAATCCGGTGTGACTTTTCCATTCTTATTGTTCAACAAATAAATTTTTCCATTCACTCCAACCCATGTCTTCTTTTTGCTATCGGTGAGAATAGACTCGATTTTTTGTTGGTGAAGTCCAATAAAATTCAGTATAAAGTTGTGTTTGGAAATAGAGAAGAGTCCGTTGGGCGTACCGATAAGTATATTATCATCATTATCTTCGTTAATGCAAGTAATAAAATTAGACATCGAATTATTGTCGATATCAGCAGGTGAAAACACGTCGAGTTGGTATCCATTGTCGCGGCATATACCGGCCTGGCGTGTGCCATATCAAAGATAGCCTTCTTTGTCTTCGTAAATACAGCAGGCACTGGACGGTAGTAAATGATGTGTTGGAAGAGTGAATACATTGAAAGACTGTGCAAAAGATTTTTCAAATACTATGCTGCACAGAGATGTGAATATGGCAGTTATAATTATTTTAACGTTGATTTTCGTCTTTCAAAAATCATTCTTGTTTATGTATAATTTTATATATCATCATTTTAGATATATGCAAATATAGATATTTCAAATCAATCTTCCAAATTTATCGAATCAGCGTTTCATAAGAGTTCGCGTACTTAAAACGAAAATTGAGTATATTTGTATTTGGAGTTGTTTTGTATTTTGTTTAACTTTGCTTGAGGAAATTTGAATAACGTGATTAGTTCTTCATTGTCAAGATAGAATAACAATGCTTCAACTTCTACACCATATACTAACAGCATATATGACTCCGGGGCTGATCCTGGCTTTCGGACTTTGTTTTTTGTTTATAACAGTACCCACCCATTCAAGTCTGGCTTCATATCGTATGGCCCGAACGATGATGGGCTGTTCGTATATAGTCTTTTTCATTGCTCTTGTGGCAGAGGCAGTGAGCGTATCGCTCGATACATCGCCGGAGTTTCTGCAGATAATCATGATTTCCATAGCGCTACTGCAGGCTTTTCTTTTCACATTCGCACTTATCACACTTTTAGACGTGAATTTCTTCACTCGAAAACGGTTCATAACCGAGGCGGTGATTGTGGTTGGTGCCGTTGCTTTGGCGTTTTTGGCATTTAGCATATGTTCGGAAAAACTCGGTTTCATGGTGTTCCTTATACTCTCAGTTTTCTATTTTTATAAGCTTGTGGAGTATGTGGCACGTTTCATGAAAACTTATCGTGATTATGAACGTAAAATGAGCAATTTCTTTTCTGACGATGAGAAACAACGGCTTCAGTGGGTGAAAAGATTCTTCTTTGAGGCATTGGCAATCGGCATATTGGCATTGCTTTATTCCTTTTTCCCGACAATAATCACAGGGCTTATGTTCACGGTCATCATGGGAGTTTACTACACGATTTTCGGCATACGGTTCATTAATTACGCATTTTTCTTCAAGCATATAGAGACAGCAATGACCGACGAGATCCCTGTAGTAGTCAATGATGATACCAAAAGACTGACACCAGGGTCTGATGAAGGGCAAGTCGACAAGACCGTCAGCGATGCGGATTGGCTACTCATGGAACGTCTGGATTCAATTTTGGCGGATAACCGCCTTTACAACAAGCCTTATCTCACTATCGAGGACCTTGCAGTCAAGGCAGGAGTGTCATACCGACTTGTTTCTGCAACCATCAACAAGTGTAAGGGTGTCACATTCAAAAGATGGATAAATACATATAGGGTGGAGGAGGCGCTACATCTTATTGAAGGCGGATATCTCACACAGCACACAATAGAGGCCCTTGCTCAGACTGTCGGTTTTACCAATCGTGTTAATTTCTACCGTGTGTTTAAGAGTATCACAGGACATTCGCCCACTGATTATTAAATACCAATCATGATAATAAGAGTTTCCTGTATTCAGGCTCTCTTTTTGTAACATTATGCGTGTTTTGTAACATGTGCAAACAATTGTTTGTACAACGAACGTTCTATTTATAATTAAATTTGTTTGAAAGTTATAAAATCAATGCTTATGAAAAAGAATATTTTATTTTCTCTTGTTGTCACGGCGATATTCAGCCTATCTCTAATTTCATGTTTAAGTGATGATGACGATGGAGATTCATTTGTTTTGAGTGATTATCTGATAGGAACATGGAAATCCTACAAATCGGTGGTTTACAATAATGACAAGGTATATAATCTGGATATTACCAAGGATGGTGATTTGATGGGTGCTTATATGGAAATCACCTTGCTTGAAAAAGGTCAGGCCGTAATAGCAAACTGGCAAATCGACAAAGAAGGAAATGCAGTATGGGTTGAAGTGTCGGGAACTTATAGTCTGAATGGGAATCAGTTTACCCTCACTGATCAAGAAGGTAATAGTACCATATATGAATATGATCAAAACTCCAAGAATATATACTTTAAAGATACGTTAGAGAATGAAGATGGAAGTGAGTCAATAATATATGTTTATTTAAGAAAAACCACTTCCGTTGCAAAAATTTAAATTTATCTAAACAACAAAAATATTATGACTAAATTCAGATTATTTTTAGTTTCCGGATGCACTCTGGGCATTGCAATTGCAATAAGTTTGATGGCGTTTACAGAGAGCAGGATAAAAACCTTTACGGTAAATGGGGTTTCATTCTCCATGGTTGAGGTTGATGGTGGTTCATTCACTATGGGCGCAACGGCAGAACAGTCATCTGTAGCAAATGATGACGAGAAGCCTGCACATAAGGTGACATTATCAAAATTCAGCATCAGCCAGACAGAAGTGACCCAACAACTATGGGAGGCTGTGATGGGAACTAACCCGTCACAATTTAAAGGCAAAAACCGTCCGGTTGAAGGCATCTCCCGTGCTGATTGCGATGAGTTTTTGAAGAAGTTGAGTAAACTCACAGGCAAGAAGTTCAGACTTCCAACTGAGGCAGAATGGGAATTTGCAGCTCGTGGTGGCACTAAGAGCCGTGGATTTAAATATTCCGGTAGCAACAAATTGGATGATGTTGCATGGTTTGCAGCAAATTCTTTTGCAGGTATCGAGGAGAATAATTCTAATTACGGCACCCATGATGTTGCAAAAAAACAGCCAAACGAGCTTGGTTTGTACGACATGAGCGGAAATGTATGGGAATTCTGTCAAGATGTCTATTGTCAATATAAAGGCAATGACCAGAAAAATCCTGTCAAGAAATCCCGCAGACCAACTACAGATACGGAATACGTTGATAGAGGTGGCAGTTGGAATATGGAAGACTCCTTCTGCCGTATATCATATCGTGACAAAGAAGTTGTTTATGGAAAGGGTGATACTGGCATCCGACTTGCCATGAAGTGAAAATCGAAAAATTCTTATTTATTAACTTAACTTATATTTATTATGAAAAAAATTTCTATTATCGTAATGCTTGCATCGGTCACAATGTTGTTTGCACAATGCAAGGGTGGTGAGAACAAGACCGAGGCTAAAGAAGGAGAAGTCCAAGTGGAATCTCAAGACAAGGCTGAAGTAGAGGCAGAATCAGAAGAGGCAGAAGCCGGTGAAGAGGCAGAAGCTGGTGAAGAAACTGCTATCCCTATCGAGTTCTCAGCTGACGAACCAACCGTTTTGGATATAGCTGTCGCATTAGGCAAGCGCTTTAGTCCGGAAATAATCGGTGAAGAAGAGGCTGAAATGGAGAACCCTGGTCCTCTTTTCGAAGCTATGGCAAAGGCCGTTGTAGCCGGCAAGGGTGCTGAAGGCGAAGAATTGAAGACCGATGTTGAAAAAGGCACAGTATGGTTCAAGCAGACTTATGAAAAAGAAGCTACTGTGCTTGCCGTTAAAATGTCTGGCGACAAGGTGATCGTTGATTTGCGTTGTATGCTCGACGGTGCGATGAATCCTGCCCAATTCGACGGTACTGAAGAATACAAGATTGACCTTGACAAGAAAGTGCTGGTTTTCAAGAGCAATGTTGAAGAAAGTCTTTTAGACGATAAGGGAGAATTGAAATAATAATGTTTAAATATGGTCCTATGAATTGGTTCTTACTGATTCATAGAACCAATCGTCTTAAATCAACCTGTATTTAATTAAACTGTTTAAAGCTATATTATTATGAAAAGAATATTATTGACTGCCTTGTATTTGGCAATATGCATGTGCACCTATTCGCAGGTGAAGACATACAATGTGGTGTGTGCAGATGAAATCATGGTAGTGAATGCCAGCGACTGCAGGGAAAATTCACTCACTGGTTATAAGGTGTGGGTACGCTACGACTATAAAGACACGAAATACTGCAAAATAGCGGCAAAAGAAGATGGAGTGAGCGGAAAAGTGTTCAGATGCGAAGCTCTGTATGAATTCGATGAGACTCTTCTCCAGTACAGAATCATAAGCAAGATCTATTACAATAAGAAGGACAAGGTAGTTAAGCGAATCGACTTCTTTGATGTGCCTTGGAACAGTGTTGGCGACTTGGATTATTCGCGCAAACTCGGTATTTACATATCCAACGAATTCGGGATTACAGCGGGATAATGTGAATCTATCGGCAATAGTTCATTGCCATTAGATGCTTTCCATTAGTATTTATACTTATGGACTTTCAGGCTGTACAAATGTTTTTTCATTGTTTGCAGGAGTATTCCAAAATCAGAATTTTCAGAATACCGCTTTAATGAAATTGCAAATATAATACTGAATTAACTTTAAATATACTCTTAATTTTAAGTCACAATGAAAATTAAAATGATTCTGACATGTGCGTTGTTAGCAACAGCTAATGTCATCTATGCTCAGCGGGAGATCTCGAATCCTGTTTGCCAACCAAATTCATATGGACTCATCACTCTCGAAGAATGTCCTGAACAACATCAGCAACTGACAGTGAAACTGTCGGAAGAGCGTGATAAAATCACAATTTACTACAATGGGCAGGTGATGCAGGAACTGACAACCGACGATGAATTCACTTCTCCTATTGCAGAAGGGGAATGTCCGGTGTATTTTCTTGATGCCAATTTCGACGGTAAATGCGATATATTTGTAGGGCCGGGATTGTCGAGAACATACAGCACGCTCTTGCTTTGGAATAGTCAGACAGGAAAATTCGAGCCGCTTACCGATTGCGACGGGGCAGCACTTCAAAACATAGCTCTCGACCCTGTGAACAAGCGGGTTTTCGATGGAGGCAGTTCCAGTTATTGTGAGGAAGACGGTGATATGATGGTATGGAATGGCAACAAGCTGGAAATCGTTGAGACATTGGTTATCATTTCCGACCCTACACAATACAGGGCTAATGGAGTGAAATACATGTTTACGGTTAAAAACAAAAAGACAGGAAGACTCGTGAAGGCTACTAATTATAAACAAAATCTTCCGACAAGATGGCGTAATTACGTTTCTTCTATGGGATTATAAACCTATGGATTTGTGTTGACAGATTGCCAAAGGCAAATCATTGGTATGAGTTACAAACACAGATGCTGATAAGAAACTTGCAAAAAGCAAATGTTCTTATCAGCATCTTCATTTATGTGTTTAGCCCCATTCGGTCTGATGACCGAATGGGGCTAAAATTCATTTTGAGAAACTGATGCCTTGCACATGGTTGCCTACGAAAATAGGGACATAGTCGGATGTGGCATACCATCGTGGTTTGCCAGGCATATCGTCGTAAATAGGACGGCCATTGATCTTCAATCCCTCAAAACGGACGTTCTTAACCTTGCGCTCCTCATTGTAGCCGTTTATAACCGACATATATGGCTGGTCCCCGTAATAACGGATGTTGCGGAATGTCACATTCTCAACGCCACGCCCGGGAGCTGTGCAGTATTTGGAGTTGAAGCCTACTTTCACCTGCAGTATGCACCCCTGGTCGATATTCTCTATCCTTATGTTGTCGAACAACACGTCTTTCACGTAGTTGTTGTCACCGCAGTTGATGGCCATGCAGCCCTGATAGTCCACCTGAGGCTCGCTCTGACAGAGTATGTCGATATTCTCATACGTCAAACCAACGATGCTATCGCCCACTGCCGAATTGCCGTGGATGCCTATGAAGATAGGGTGGGCCACATCCGCCCATAAAGTGGAATTGCGCATGCGGATATTACGCGCCGAACCGCTGAACACCTTGCGTGTTGCATAAACCGTGGTGCATTCATCGGAATTTCTACAGAATACACGGTCGTAAAGCACGTTCGACGAAGAAAACACGTTCAAACCGTCGCCCCACCCGGGAAACGAAATGCTGCGCACATCGTGAAGGGTAACATTTTCGCTTTCACCTATAGGACAGGTGTTCACTATCATGCCGTCAATCAGAACGTTCTTTGAATAGTATACGTAAGCTCCAAGATAACCTCTTGCAGGACGCGCTATGCCACGACCCAATATACTCACGTTCTCTGCGTTCTTAACCGAGAAAAAACCAGTGAAATAGCTGCCGCCTGACAAGTAGACCGTCGTGTTGGAACCAACGCTGATGCTGTCCTGACTGTAAAAACCGGGCTTATAACACACAAAATTCCTCCCCTCACGCTCTGCCTCAGCACGTGCATCTGATTCGCTCAACGGAGGCTTCGAAGTGAAAACAAGCAGGTTGTCAGTTATGTTGCCGTCGAATTCCACACTCACATTCTCGGGCTGGAATAGAAGGAACTGAACTGTGGAGTCGTTCTGAATATTGCATATCGTACCGCGATAATCGGGACGGTTACGGGCTGTAGTGAATTTCTTCTTCTTGCAAACCACCTTAACATAAACGTCGCCAGTGAAATCAAACATACAATACGAAATCTCGCTGATGCGGTGCTTGTTGTCTCCTATCGGGGCATTCACCTTGGCCATGTAGGTGGCTACCTTAGTCCATTCTTCCACTCCGCGGCTGCGAACATACACGTCGTAATCGTCCTTCAACGGAGCACCATCCGGGGCAGGGTAGGTGAAAAGCTGATGAAGCTTCATCACTTCTGTCACACCGGGCGCACGAACTTCTCTGCCATCACCACGCTCCTCAGAAGCGTCCTGAAGAGACAAAACCTGCTTTGTATAGGGCATCTCCTCAAAATCTGCATCAATGTTTCCTCATTGTTGCAGAACAGACAGGAAGAACTGAAACATCTGTCAAATCCAGATGGTACTCTTCTACCCAAAAGAGATACAATGAGCAGTATTTCCTTAATCATTTCATTGAGAAAAGACAAAGTATGTGGATTAGGTTTCTGAAAAAACCGAATCTGGATGAAAGAGCCGAAGTAATGAGACAGCTGACTTAGTGTGTTTGTTGTATGCATATTTAGACAGTTTTATGTAAGTCTTGAGTTTCCTTTGTTGTGACAACACGGGAAACTCTTTTTATCTTTAAATAAATTAAAACAACTGTTATATTTCCTTAATAACATTCTTATGTTCATTGTCTTTGCAAATAAATACGTAAATTTGCCGTTATTAAAAGTAGAAAATCTATGGCATACGATAGATATCTTAATCCATCTAATTATCTCACCTCTACCAATTCAGTGGTAACACCTGATGATGAGAATCCTGAAGTTGCTTGGGGAAGTGATCAGTCAAGGAGCTGGATAGACTCCCAGCCAGAGTTAAACTTTTCACCAGGAACTGAATCTTGTGTTCCAGATCTGATGAAAGGTGCAGATTTGCCAGCAGTGACTATAGTAGGGCAAGACCCTACAAAAGGAAGAAAATGGGGAGGTTTAGGCGGACTCTTTAATGACCTTTTCTACAGTGATGAAAGAGCAGCTGAAAGAGAGAGGGAACACTTCAGAGAAATTGATGAACAAAGAGACAGGTCAAACGGAATCATGAGAGATGCAGACGGCAATGCCTACTATATAGCAGACCCATATGATCCTACAAAACCAGGCAGAGCCTATTATGACCTTCCCCTTACCCCAGAACAAAGGTATATGTACAATGTGGCAAGGATAGTGCAGAGTGAGGTTCAAGATGGAAACAATAACCTTGGCAGAATCTACAATATAGTCAGTGATGTCTATCAAAAAAGCAAATACAAAAATCCAGACGGAAGTCTTAACAGAAAAGGCTATGCCCAAATCTATAAAGACAAATACTTTGGAGGAGGAAGCCACTACAGGAAAGCAATGGATGAGTCAGGCAGGGTAACTAATTTTGCCTTATTGGGAGGATTAGCACTACCATTTGCAGGCCCTGCACTTAATGCAGCAACAACTGCAATCACTAGTCCCATATCCACTTTAGCAACACTTGGAGCAGGGTATCTTGGAGGAAAAGTTACAGACACCGCCATGGAAGCTGTCACTCCTGCAGGACAGAACTGGGGAGAGTTCTGGGGAGAAACCACTGGAACACCAGCAACTTTCTGGGGTCTCACTAATCCAGGATATATTTGGGGTCCAAATGTGCTGTCGGCGGGACAGCAACGATTTTTAAATGCTGCATATGATAATATTACCCCATTAGGATATACAAATATTTCAGAATTCAATATAAATAAAGGGAAAGAAATAGCTCAAACAGCTAAAGATTTTTTTAATCCATTTTATACATTTAATAGAAGTACGGAATATGTGCCAAAGTGGGCAAACCGATTAAAAGAGAACTTTAGTGCAGATCCAGGTTTGATGTCTATAAAAATATCGGACGATATTACATTACCTCAAGAAATGATATTTAGAGATGAAGCTTGGAGATTAGCAACCAAGCAACCTCAAAGACTTGGTCTATACATACCTAATAAAAATGGAACTTATAGATATAACGAAGAGGTTATAAAAAGGGTAAAAGGCACAGATACTGTAACTCCCGATAATGCACTCTATGTTCTAAGGAATGAAAATGGTTCATTGTCAGTTGCCGATGAATTAACTACTAATGGAGGTATGGTAGGAATTAAAGCAGACTTAAGCAATCCAGGGTTTGTTAAGCGTAGACCTGAAGGTACTCACAGCTTTTTTACAGAAAGGCCTGTAACAATAAAGGATAAATTTGATTTAATGCCTTTCCATGATGAGGATAGAACATTATCGCCCTGGTTAACCAAACAAGGAAAAAGATTTCCAAGAACAATTGGTAGAATTACAAATTTAGATGTATTAAAACCTTTTGGTGGAGGATTTACACTTGAACATACGACACCATTAAAAATTCATTTATTTGAGCCTGATACAAAACCTTATATGTAAATTATTAATATTATAAACTACTGCAATATGGAAAAGATATTTGATTTCTTTGTTAAGTTGTTTGCATTACCAATTGCTGTGTTGCTTTTAGCTATAGCTGCAATAATATATCTATGCAAGAAAGAAGAAGACCGTCCTACTTCTTTTGAAAGAAGTGATGGGAACGGCATTCCATTTGCATAAAGACAGTAATTATGATAATAAGGATATTTAAATTTGTAGCAATTGCCCTTCTCACCATTGCCCGTAAGCTGAATATCACCTATAATGAGATAAACATTATAGTTTATTACGGAATCATACCTTTTACATGGTGTGTAATGCTTGACTTTATAATTAAAATGCCTGTTTTTTCACCTTTTTGGCTGATACTCTGTTTGAGTATGTACTTGATTAACCGCAAGCACTTTTCAAGATGGTGTGACAACTTTTTCATCAAGTCAGCCACATTCCTAAACAGCTTTAACTTCATTGGTTGGGATTACAACAAAGCTTCTGTCATTATATGCGTTATAATCCCAATAATAATCTATGTCATATTAGGCACTTTCCTCATTTTGACATAAAGCATCACAAAACACTGTTGTCTTAAACAACAAAGTGCAGAACATCCCAGTTCCGCACTTTTTGCGTTTATATACCCATCATCAATCAACAAACAAAAATCATCTATGGCAAATCAAAACAAAAGACAATCGTAACCTTCGTTATAATGGAGTAAGGAATCTCCTGAACGTAGGCTATAAAGCTAATGAATGGGCATGGAATTAGTTTTAGTTAGTTTATGCAAAAAACTCAACCAACAACAATGACTTTTTTATTGGTTTCTATATAGTGTCAAGTCATGGAAAAACAAGGTCTGAGAAAAAACGGAACAACTATTTGTCATTATTGAGAGATGCCGTTTTAACTGAATAGGTCATCCATTGTCAGCACTCCTACAAACTCGGAAGAATATAAACCATCATGTAATCCGTATGTGGTGATTAAGGTTGGCCACAATGCTTCTTTTACTCTATTTTCGTTACGGAATGTTTCTATCCTATTGCGGAGTTTCATCTTCTCTGAACTGTCGAGAGAGAAGTCTGCATCACTATATTTTATTTCAAATATATTAATAATTCCATCGGCTCTCTCCAATATCATGTCAATCTGTGCTTTGGGACTACTAGACTGACTCCGCCAGGAATAACATTTTGTTGAGATGCTGTCTATACGTAATGCCTTCTTTATTTGAGGCACATGACTCATACAAACCCTTTCGAAACTAAGTCCCAACCAAACATTCACCTCTGAAGTACCTATGTGATTGCTCCAATAACCAATCTCTGTTTCAGCACGTGATATGAATGTCAGATAAAAAAGGGAATAAAAATCCACCAGCTGATAGATTGCAGAGTTACGCTTAATCTTCTTGTCGCGAACAGAATACTTACGTATGATGTCACAATTAATCAGGTCTTCCAATTTCCCACTGAGCGAACCGCTGGATTCTTTACCAAGAACTGCACATATTTCGTTGCGTGTCAACCCTGCTTTTTCTTTTGATAAAGCACTGACAATAGCCATATATGAATCGGGAGATTTGAACAACGTTGAATATAGTCGCTTGTATTCTCTGCGAAATTCTTCATCCTCGCCAAAGAAAAGACGATCGATGTTCATTGCAAAACTTTCATTGCTGTGAAGCAGACTAAGATAATAGGGTATGCCTCCAAATGCCATATAAGTCTGCATGATGGCAATTCGCTCCCATCGGAATCCTCTACTTTTCATGTATAACTCCGTCTCATGCAAAGTAAATGGACGTAGATGTATCTCATGGGTAATACGATCATGCAACCCGCCCTTATCATTTACAATATGACGTATCATCCATGATGTTGCACTGCCACATACAATCAAAGTCAAGTTGTCCTGTAAGGATGCCCAGCTGTTCCAGAAATATCCGAGTGCACGTATAAAACCTGAACGTTGAGTGTCCATTGATGGCAACTCATCAAGGAAAACGATACATCTGTGCTTCAATACAACCTTTTTCTTCAGGTATAGTTTCAAAATCCTAAAAGCCTCCATCCATGATTTGGGCTTTTCTGGCAACTCTCCACTGTATTCTTGCATGGCGTCAATGAAGGCCTCCATCTGTTCATCGGCTGTACCATCTATAACCCCAGTCATAGAGAATGCCAACCTTCTTTCAAAAAGACGATTGATAAGATATGTTTTGCCTACTCGCCGCCTGCCATATATTGCAACAAATTCCGGACGACCAGAGGATGTGTATTCTTTTAGTCTATGTATCTCCTGTTCTCTACCAATAAGTTTATCCATAACACACTATCTTTAATATTGTGGTGCAAAGGTAATAAATTATAATGATATACATGTGAGTTTTTTCCAAAACTTTCAGATTTTAGCAATTTTGGAAAAAACTCAATAGGTACAATACGAACTTTTGACTTTAATTTTGGTCCCGTTATTCTTTGCTTAAAAATCAGAATAACAAGAATTAATTATTGAATTTCGCTGATTTTTAAATAAAAAATACACTGTATATTCCTAAAAACGGTTGGTATATTTACTTTCACTGAATTTCCTACGCCTCAATAAAAATCAAACGGGTTGGGCTCAATATTCGGGCTTAATCGGAAATTTTGAACGGTTAATACTAAAAAAGTTTATACTTAAACCGAAAAGGTTGATATATTCACTAAAGAATTATCATTCAGCCAACGATTGGTCCACATAGTTCCACGATTTTCAGTATTATACCCATAACTAACCAATAAACAAAAATCATCTATGGCAAAACAAAAGACACTCAATAAAATGGACATTTGAGCAAGAAAACCTAATTCCCTTTATCCAACAAATCCATGTATGATAATCAATCGGCTAATGCCGAACATGAGGTTTATACTCATTTCAAAAGTAGGGAGGCGAATCCTGCTCTGGAATTATAGTATTGGAAGGGATTTCAAAGATTTGTTAACGATCTTTAGTGGACAATAGTTATATTCTTTTAGTTTTATGGTTGAAATAGTTTGTAATCTTTTATAGCTTCTTAATATTAGACTAATTATTCCTAACAAATAATATTAGACCTTTCTTTTACGTTATATAACAGAGTATCTTTGGAAATAAATTATTAATTATTAATTCCATGTATTATGTATTTTAGAACTTTAGCATCAAATTTATTTACAAATATTAATGACGATGAAGAGCCCTATCAAAGTGATGGTTCTGCAAACTCGGAAACTCATACTGAAAATAATAACACAAATTACGATAATGTTATAAATTCACTTATTGATATCAGTTCTCCAGAGAGAAGAGAATTTCCGCCTGAAGATTATAGGTTTATTGACAAAGATACATATTTAATTACTAACCCAGAAAAATGGTATGGATATACAAAAGGAACTAAAATTGGTAATCATTGGTATTGGCAGAAAACTGATAACACATGGGTTGATGAAAATGGACAAAATGTAGGACTTGTGCCTGGAATCCTAAGGGGGAATAAAACTCGATTATCCACAAAATCTTCTAATAAAAATATAGCGCAGTTCATGACAAGGCTCCAGTCTTCTCTCTTCAATACATTACTGACTTTTCCAGGCATTGGACCATTACTCAAAGACGGGATTCAAAAACAACTTGAAGAAGTAAGAATTGGCGAATTACCTGCTATAGATAAGAAAATAGACTTTGTTCCAATTCAACCAGGAATACCACATCTTCTACAGCAAAACAGTTCTTCTTTCTTAAACCCGTATACCCCTCTAAGAGAAAGCATTAGAACTAAAAAAATGCTTAATACTATAGAGAACAAAAACCCCGAATTGTATAAATCATTATTCACTGCAGTGCCAAGACCTGTAAGAGTATATACTGAAAATGATTTGTCCGAATCACAGTTACAAGCAATAGATAAGTTAGTAATAAACTCTTTTAAACGACATCATGGTTATTTTCCTGACATTTATTTAGGAGATATTCTATCGTTTCCTATAGAGCCGATAGATTATAAAGATGTAAGTGATAATGTGTATGGCAAAAATTCTGGATTCTTTGGCACTCTTGAAAGAGCTCTTGACCCATTAGGATCAGTAGAAACATCTATTGGAGCTGCAAATATAAAAGTGAATAAAGATGGGTATACTCTTGAAGACAAATATGATTTCAATGCTCATCAGGCAAATTATAAGGATTCAAAGACATACGGTAATTTAAGTATGTGGGCAAGACGAGGGGGATTAAATAGTAAAGGACATGCAGAAACAGATTTAGATCCTGATGTTTTCAAACAACGATTTTTCATCCGAAGAAAATTTAAATAAATAATTATGGGAACACTTTGTGATATACTTATTCATATACTTGAATATTGGTGTGATGATTATACCGATTATGCCATATTAAACATTCTTTTATTTGTAGTGGCAGAGCCTGCTTTAATCATAACCTTTATTATTGGAACTATTCAATGCAGTAAAACAACTAATGAAAAGTTAAAGAAAAGATGGAGAATTACTGCGTATTCATTGTTTATTTTCTTTCTTTTATTCATAACATTTCTTACAATTATTCCAATAATAAAAGACCCTAAAATCAATTATGAATTTTTCCATTATTTTTCATACAGCGATCCTTTATTTGATTTCATTGTATCTTATTAAAAAAGCATATTAAGTACATATATTTACTACCCACAAAGTGCAGAACATCCCAGTTCCGCACTTTTTGCGTTTATACCCATCATCAATCAACAAACAAAAATCATCTATGGCAAATCAAAACAAAAGACAATCGTAACCTTCGTTATAATGGAGTAAGGAATCTCCTGAACGTAGGCTATAAAGCTAATGAATGGGCATGGAATTAGTTTTAGTTAGTTTATGCAAAAAACTCAACCAACAACAATGACTTTTTTATTGGTTTCTATATAGTGTCAAGTCATGGAAAAACAAGGTCTGAGAAAAAACGGAACAACTATTTGTCATTATTGAGAGATGCCGTTTTAACTGAATAGGTCATCCATTGTCAGCACTCCTACAAACTCGGAAGAATATAAACCATCATGTAATCCGTATGTGGTGATTAAGGTTGGCCACAATGCTTCTTTTACTCTATTTTCGTTACGGAATGTTTCTATCCTATTGCGGAGTTTCATCTTCTCTGAACTGTCGAGAGAGAAGTCTGCATCACTATATTTTATTTCAAATATATTAATAATTCCATCGGCTCTCTCCAATATCATGTCAATCTGTGCTTTGGGACTACTAGACTGACTCCGCCAGGAATAACATTTTGTTGAGATGCTGTCTATACGTAATGCCTTCTTTATTTGAGGCACATGACTCATACAAACCCTTTCGAAACTAAGTCCCAACCAAACATTCACCTCTGAAGTACCTATGTGATTGCTCCAATAACCAATCTCTGTTTCAGCACGTGATATGAATGTCAGATAAAAAAGGGAATAAAAATCCACCAGCTGATAGATTGCAGAGTTACGCTTAATCTTCTTGTCGCGAACAGAATACTTACGTATGATGTCACAATTAATCAGGTCTTCCAATTTCCCACTGAGCGAACCGCTGGATTCTTTACCAAGAACTGCACATATTTCGTTGCGTGTCAACCCTGCTTTTTCTTTTGATAAAGCACTGACAATAGCCATATATGAATCGGGAGATTTGAACAACGTTGAATATAGTCGCTTGTATTCTCTGCGAAATTCTTCATCCTCGCCAAAGAAAAGACGATCGATGTTCATTGCAAAACTTTCATTGCTGTGAAGCAGACTAAGATAATAGGGTATGCCTCCAAATGCCATATAAGTCTGCATGATGGCAATTCGCTCCCATCGGAATCCTCTACTTTTCATGTATAACTCCGTCTCATGCAAAGTAAATGGACGTAGATGTATCTCATGGGTAATACGATCATGCAACCCGCCCTTATCATTTACAATATGACGTATCATCCATGATGTTGCACTGCCACATACAATCAAAGTCAAGTTGTCCTGTAAGGATGCCCAGCTGTTCCAGAAATATCCGAGTGCACGTATAAAACCTGAACGTTGAGTGTCCATTGATGGCAACTCATCAAGGAAAACGATACATCTGTGCTTCAATACAACCTTTTTCTTCAGGTATAGTTTCAAAATCCTAAAAGCCTCCATCCATGATTTGGGCTTTTCTGGCAACTCTCCACTGTATTCTTGCATGGCGTCAATGAAGGCCTCCATCTGTTCATCGGCTGTACCATCTATAACCCCAGTCATAGAGAATGCCAACCTTCTTTCAAAAAGACGATTGATAAGATATGTTTTGCCTACTCGCCGCCTGCCATATATTGCAACAAATTCCGGACGACCAGAGGATGTGTATTCTTTTAGTCTATGTATCTCCTGTTCTCTACCAATAAGTTTATCCATAACACACTATCTTTAATATTGTGGTGCAAAGGTAATAAATTATAATGATATACATGTGAGTTTTTTCCAAAACTTTCAGATTTTAGCAATTTTGGAAAAAACTCAATAGGTACAATACGAACTTTTGACTTTAATTTTGGTCCCGTTATTCTTTGCTTAAAAATCAGAATAACAAGAATTAATTATTGAATTTCGCTGATTTTTAAATAAAAAATACACTGTATATTCCTAAAAACGGTTGGTATATTTACTTTCACTGAATTTCCTACGCCTCAATAAAAATCAAACGGGTTGGGCTCAATATTCGGGCTTAATCGGAAATTTTGAACGGTTAATACTAAAAAAGTTTATACTTAAACCGAAAAGGTTGATATATTCACTAAAGAATTATCATTCAGCCAACGATTGGTCCACATAGTTCCACGATTTTCAGTATTATACCCATAACTAACCAATAAACAAAAATCATCTATGGCAAAACAAAAGACACTCAATAAAATGGACATTTGAGCAAGAAAACCTAATTCCCTTTATCCAACAAATCCATGTATGATAATCAATCGGCTAATGCCGAACATGAGGTTTATACTCATTTCAAAAGTAGGGAGGCGAATCCTGCTCTGGAATTATAGTATTGGAAGGGATTTCAAAGATTTGTTAACGATCTTTAGTGGACAATAGTTATATTCTTTTAGTTTTATGGTTGAAATAGTTTGTAATCTTTTATAGCTTCTTAATATTAGACTAATTATTCCTAATAAATAATATTAGACTGTTGGTTTACGTTATATAATAAAGTACCTTTGGAAATAAAGAAAACAAATAATGATGAGAAAAAAATATTTTTATAATAATTTTGCATTTCCACAGATACATCCAGAAGATGGTAATCCGAGAATTACAAATAACTTTGAGCAGTCAAGAGAACTTCAACCTCAGGATTACAGATGGATTGATGAATCACACACAGCTTATGAATTAACCAATCCTGATAGTTGGGGAGGATATAAAGAAGGCAGAAAATTTGGAAACAAATGGTATTGGAAGAAATCTGATAACACATGGGTTGATGAAAACGGGCAAAATGTAGGGCTTGTTCCTTGGGTTCCTAAAAGTATGCAAAATTTTCTATTTACAAATAATAGGAGTAATGAAACACATGATAATCAGAAAGAGGATAAAACTTTTCTGGATTATATATGGGATACAGCAAAAGCTGTAACTGCTAATATAATAGAGAACAAATATCATCAATTTTACAATGATAATGATGATAGTAATCAGTTTTACACCAAACCAGAACGGATCAGATCCCAAGATGCATTAGCAGCAGGTTTCCCTCCCCCAGTCGGACCTTTACTAGAGTTTTTTAATGTTGCTAACGACTCTCCTGCAAAGTATTTTGTAAGAGATTTACACACTAATGCGGTTGACAAAACACCATTTCCTTTTGCCCTTGGTGTTCCGGGTTTTCTTACAACACTTGAAAGACCTACTTATACCGAAAGGGATTTATCCCCCGCTCAACTATACTATTTAGATAAAACAGTAAGACATGTAGCAAAAAGGCTAAATTTAAACGCAAATAGTTTTAATAATACCGATACTATACCTTTTAGCATCACAGCAGATGATATAAGAAACACCAGTAATGATGGTCTGTATGGGGATGTGAAACAATCTATCATAGACAAGAATTTTAACCCTGCAGAGCAAGTAGAACATATCATAGGCAGAGCAAGTGGCTACTTCACTAAAGACAACTACGGAATAAAAGATTCATACGATTTTAATAAAAATTCAGGAAACGGAGTAGATGACAATGCCTATGGCACTATACGCACAATAGCTAAATATTTTGGACATAATGATGAAGATCCCGACTTTCAAAAGCAACATTTCAACATTAAACGCGATATTATATGGCAACAATAGAAGAGAACCTTATAGAATATTGTAAAGAAATATTTTTATTAACAAAAAATGAATTTGGAGTTTATAACATTTTTCTTTTATTCATTGTTTCCTTTTCAATCCCGCTTATACATTTAGTCAGTCTTGCTGCCCCTAATGAAAAAGCCAAGAAAATCTACAGAAATATTCTGACTGTTATGTCAATTATATGGCTTGTACTTTTCTTTTCTATATTTATTCTTTTTCCCTGTATGTATTTAGCTGTTTCTTAAAACATTAACCAATAATAGCATATAATAATCATGGATCAACTTTGTTATTACTGCATAGACATTATGCATTGGTGGGCTGACCACACATTTCTCACTTACGGGGAGATTAACATCATATTGTTTGTAATACTTCAGCCTTTGCTGATTCTTTATGGATGTTGGGCATCAATCAAGTGCGCCACCACAAAAAATGAAACAACAAAAAGAATTATAAAAATTACAAGTATTTCCATTATAATCTTTGGAATATTCCTGACAATACTTGTATGCCTTATACCTATGATAGCGACAAAACAATGAATAAGTAAATCATTATCTCGGATTTATAAAAGCAACAAAGTGCAGAACATCCCAGTTCCGCACTTTTTGCATTTATATGCCCGTCATCAACCAACAAACAAAAATCATCTATGGCAAAGGAAAACAAAAGACAATCGTAACCTTCGTTATAATGGAGTAAGGAACCTCTTGAACGTAGGCTATAAAACAGAGGAGTGGGCATGGAACTCCCCTTCTGAGCAAGTACGCAAAAACAAAGCCAAGCAGGTAATTAGAGAACAAGCTGAAGCAAAAGGCTTGGTGGAATCAGAAAATAATACTAACTTTGTAAAAAACCAAAACATAAATGAAACAAGAAGAAAAGCAGCCCAATCTGCTGGGCATTACGCATCCCTACTCCAACGTCTATTTGACACCAGAACAGAAGGAAAGAAACAAGAAAATTATGCAACAAGTAGAGGAACATCAGAAGAAAGCCAGAGAATACGAGAGAGAATACCACAGGAGGAGAATGAACGGCGAAACTCAGAAATAAAATACTGGGCAATCCAAAACAACTGCTGGATTCCAGCCCCAATCAGTGCCCTTAAAGAAATTTTTGGTGAAATGAAAGGTGGTACAGAATCCAGAGTATGGAGAGATGACAATAGAAATGTAGCTGTAAAGGCTCTCTTCCCAAGGCACTATCAAGGAGATATGAGTAGACTTTTTGATAGGGTGCTTATCCATAACATGGCATTCCCAGATACTGCCATGAAGCTTGTTGCCATTGGAACTGATAGTTCTAATGCTGAAATGATGAAAGGAGACACCAGTCTAGTAGTTGAGCAACCGTGGGTAGAATATAGTGGAGAAACAGCCACTTATGAGGAAATCTATGACTACATGGACGGACATAACTTCACTAGGAAGGGCGAGGAGGCAAATGCAGAATACAGAAAAGATGGTTATGTGGTATCTGACATACGCCCAGAAAATGTAATTAAAAAAAACAATGGAGATTTAGCAGTAGTTGACTGCTGGGCAAAGTTTGAGGAGGAAAATAGTCTGCAGAACTCTAATCAACTTGCAACTTCCAGCCAGCAGACTACCAACCAACAGACACCTCAAGATAAAGCTACAGTAAAAGAATTCATAGACCACCTCCGCAGTAAAGGTATAACCGTACATGAAGAAGACTTGAGTAACTTCAATGCTCAGTCTGCACAGATAGCACAAGAAATGAACTCCATTAGAGAGCAGGCAGTAAAAGACGGCAACATTGTCCCCAAAGAGGATGGTTCCTTTGATTATGCACTTGCTCCTAATGGAAAGAAATCAAATCTCAATGAACGTCAATGGCTACAAGTCAGAACATGGAAAAGCCAATTAAAAATAATTATAAATGTAAATAATCCTATTATGAAGAAAATTTCATTTATCGTAATGCTTGCAGCAGTTGCATTGCTGTTTGCACAGTGCAAAAGTGGTGAAAGTAAGAGTGAACCCGAAAAAGCGGATGCTCAAGTTGAAAAACAAGAAAATGTAGAAGCCCAAAATTCGTTTTAATTGAGTCGGCAGGCTCCTCGAATCTTCGATGTAGTAAAATTCGTGGTTGTGAAATTCAAGTTATATTATTTTGCTAATTTATAATAATTTATTATATTTGCAAATCGCAATTTGCAAATCGCAAATTATTTCTGGTCAGATAATTTCTTCATATGGGTAAAGTAAATAATGGAATGCGACCTCAAGATATTGTTGTCTTGTTGAAAAAATGTACAGACTATGGTCGTGATATGAATAATAAGCAGTTGGCTGAGTCTTTGCATATCAGTGCTTCTGAAATCTCCGAATCATTGGAAAGGAGCAGATATGCCGGACTGATTGACCATAAAAAGAAAAAAGTCAATATAGCTGCACTTGTAGAGTTTCTAGTTTATGGATTGAAATATGTATATCCCGCAATACCGAAAGGTATTGTGAGAGGTATGGCTACAGGGGCTTCTGCATATCCTTTAAACAATATCTTGAATAAGTCTGAAGAGAAGTTCGTCTGGAAATATAAAGATGGTAAGGATAGAGGGCAGGAAATAACCCCTTTATATACTACTGTCCCACTGGCTGCAGAAGAAGACAAACAGCTCTATGAGTTATTGTCATTGACTGATGCTTTAAGAACGGGTAGTATTCGTGAATTAGGATTAGCGAAAAAAGAAATAATTAAATTATTGATTGGGAATGAAGAATAATTTAGAAAGAATTGAATCTGTTGCTGATAAATTTGAAGAATTAAATCAGCGTATTGTATATGTCGGAGGCGCTGTTGTTCAATGTTATTCATCTGATTATGCAGTTGGTGAGATAAGAGCTACAGAAGATGTGGATTGCATTGTGAAATACGATTCTCATATGGACAGAATAGAATTCGAAAAGGAATTAAGACGACACCATTTTGTTGAAGACCTTGAAGATGGGGTGATTTGTCGTTGGAAGTTTGAAAATGACAAGGTTGACATAATGCCTACTAATGAAAAGTTCCTCTCATTCTCTAATAAATGGTATGAATATGGTTTTGAGAAAAGAATCCCGTATTTGCTGCCAAATGGAAATGTCATATTTATAATGCCTGTCGTGGTGTTTGTTGCAACAAAATTTGAGGCTCTTAAAGCAAGGGGGGGTAATGATTTGAGATATTCACACGACTTTGAAGATATTATTTTTATTCTGAATAGTTGCAATGATTTTGAATTAAAACTAAAAGAGGAAGACAACGCTGAACTAAAACTATATATTGTAACGAATGTGAAATGGTTGTTAAATCGATTTAATATTCATGAGGAAATTGAATGTGTTTTGCCATATGGAGAGGAGGAACGATCAGATGATATCATTCTCTTGTTGAATAAAATTATTTTGATTGATGGGTTATGACGGATTATTATTTAGCGTAATAAATCCCATTAATCCTACAAATCCTCGTTAAATAAATAACCATTCGCGTAAATTCGTAAGATTAGCATTCGATAAAATAAATTCGTTTTAATTGAGTCGGCAGGCTCCTAGAATCTTCGATGTCGTAAAATTCGCAGTTGTTAAAAAATAATTGGCTTCGCCGAAACTAAATGCTTTGCATTTGCAAAAACCATCCGATAGGACTCCTGAAAATTTCTGCAATTTCTTTTATTTCTGCGGGAACCAAAAAAATCTGCAAGAAAAAAAATCGTTTAAGCTCAGAACCAAAAAGTTTCGCGTTCGAAAAATTCGTGGTTGCAAAATGAAAATTCGCAGTTAAAAAATTTGAGCCAATTAGCATGTTGTTTTATAATATTTTATAAATTTGCAAAATAAACGTCAAACCTTTTAAAACATAAATCACAATGAAAATCAAAATGATTCTGATATCATTGCTGTTGGTAACAGCTAATGTCACTTTTGCACAACACAATATCCAGGCTCCTGTTTGCAAGCCAAATCCACATGGACTCATCACACTCGAACAATGTCCGGAATCACATCAGCAACTGTCGGTCAAAGTGTCGGATGACCTAGATAAAATCACTATCTACTACAACGGACAAGTCCTTCAGCAACTCACATCAGAGGAAAGTTTCGCATCACCTTCAGCACAAGGAGAATGTCCTGTACATTTCCTCGACGCCAATTTCGACGGAAAATGCGATATCTTCGTCGGACCCGGATATTCGCGTACCTATAGTACACTCCTACTCTGGAATCCACAAACCGACAAATTTGAACCAATGACCGATTGCGAGGGAGCAGCACTGCAGAACATCGCACTCGACCCTCAGAACAAGAAAGTCTTCGACGGAGGAAGCTCAAGCTATTGCGAACAAGACGGAGAAATGATGGTGTGGAAAGGCAATAAACTGGAAATAGTGGAATCACTGGTGATCATTTCCGACCCTACACAATACCAGGCAAACGGAGTGAAATATCAGTATACTATTAAAAACAAGAAAACCGGAAGGCTGGTTAAAGCCACTAACTATGTGCAAAATCTCCCTTTAAGATGGCGAAATTACATCACCACTATGGGATTCTGAAAAAAAACATACATATCTGCAATTAACCGCGATATTACCTTTACAACAGTTCGGGCCAACTCTTTTCATTCATCATTACAATGAATAAAGCTGGCCCGAACTGATTTTATATTGATTCTACAGAGTATTAAAAAAAAACGCACTCTGAACAATTCATTTCACAAAACTCACTCCATCAACGTGATTGCCCACGAACATCGGAACATAATCCGATGTGGCATACCATCGTGGTTTGCCAGGCATATCGTCGTAAATAGGACTGCCATTGATCTTCAAACCCTCAAAACGGATATTCCGAACCATGCGCTCCTCATTGTAACCGTTTATAACTGAAATGTAAGGCTGGTCGCCGTAATAGCGGATGTTCCGGAATGTCACGTTCTCAACTCCACGGCCCGGAGCGGTACAGTATTTGGAGTTGAAGCCTACTTTCACCTGCAGTATGCACCCCTGGTCGATATTCTCTATCCTTATGTTGTCGAACAAAACGTCCTTCACGTAGTTGTTGTCACCGCAGTTGATTGCCAGACAACCCTGATAATCCACTTGAGGCTCGCTTTGACATAAGATGTCGATATTCTCATATGTGAGCCCCACTATGCTGTCGCCTACTGCCGAATTACCGTGTAGTCCTATGAAAATAGGGTGGGCGACATCAGCCCATAGAGTGGAATTGCGCATACGGATATTTCGTGCAGAACCGTTGAACACCTTGCGTGTTGCATAAACCGTGGTGCAGTCATCGGAATTTCTACAGAACACACGGTCGTAAAGCACGTTCGACGAAGAAAACACGTTCAGACCGTCGCCCCAGCCAGGATAGGAGATACTTCTTACATCGTGAAGGGTCACGCCGTCGCTTCCCCCTACCGGACAAGTGTTTACAATCATTCCGTCGATCAACACGTTCTTCGAATAATAAACGTAGGCTCCAAGATAGCCTTTAGGTGGCCGGGCTATTCCACGGCCTAAGATACTGACGTTCTCGGCATTCTTCATGGAGAAATAGCCAGTGAAGTAACTGCCGCCGGCAAGATAGACCGTAGTGTTGGATGCCACGCTGATGCTGTCCTGATTATAGAAACCCGGCTTGTAATACACGAATTTTCTGCCTTGACGCTCAGCTTCTGCACGAGCCTCTTCTTCAGCAACCGGTGGCTTGGCAGTGAATACAAGCAGGTTGTCGGTTATGTTGCCATCGAATTCCACACTCAGATTTTCCGGTTGGAAGAGCAGGAACTGCACTGTGGAGTCGTTCTGAACATTGCATATCGTGCCCCGATAGTCGGGGCGTATGCGTGCGCTCTGGAATTTCTTTCGCTTGCACACCACCTTCACATATACGTCGCCAGTGAAATCAAAGAAACAGTATGAAATTTCGCTTATGCGGTGTTTGTTGTTGCCTATCGGTGCATTCACCTTTGCCATATAGGTGTCGATGCGAGTCCATTCGTCCACTCCACGAGTACGTACGTATACATCATAGTCATCTTTCAGCGGGGCACCTTCAGGGGCGGGGTAGGTGAACAACTGATGGAGCTTCGCTCCCTCTGTCACTCCAGGTGCACGTACCTCACGGCTTTCACCTCGCGCCTCTGCAACCGATTGGAGTGCGAGAACCTGCTTGGTGTAAGGCATTTCCAGCCCTCTTCGTACTACATAATGGTTATATGGCTGCTTGTAGATGTCCCATAGTCTACCTCGTCCCATAGCACCTGGTTCGGTCCAGTCGTTATAAAGTCCGGTGCAGTCAGTCCATTGTTCAAATGGCACATCATATCCCAAGTTATACCGGGCTGTATATTCTATACCCTTCATAAGGCGGTTGTCGAACGCAGCCCAAAGGTCGTCACCCTGTGCCCATGCCATCTCGCATATGTCGCATTCGGCTTCCAGACCCAGCTGGGCGTGATTCTGGTCGCGCCCTGTTTCCTGACACTGACCAAATTCATTCACATAGCGTGGCAAAGAGCCGTTGTCGTTGGCATTAAGGAAATAATCCACCGACTGGGCATATAATGTGCTGTCCTGCAAGAATATGGCGCTTGCCATCCTGCACCGGTTGACTATAGCGCCCCAGTTGCCGTTGGCATACGGGCTGTCGGCTTCAAACTTGTCGAGGGTGGGGAGAATGGCTCGGCGGACCATCGAGTCCCACGATTCGGTTTTATGACTGCGTTCTATTGTCATCGCCCTCAGCAGGTCGTATGTCTGGATAGTGCAAAGCGGAGCGTCATGGCCGTCGAAACGCTGAAGTGTGGAGGCATAGGCGTTGATTATCTCTATTGCCTTGTCATGATTGCCGTTAACGGCGAAATCATAGGCTGCCTTCATATCGCGCTCGCTTCCGCCTTTGGTGAAGGCATACTGACCGTCGCGAGCCACCACCTCGTAGGGTCCCGCCATCTTGTAATCATTCTGGCCCTCAACCGATACGATCCCGATTAACATCAGAATCATTAACGTCCATTTTATTTTCATAATCTCGCTGATTGGTTATTGCTTAGCAAAAATATAAAAAATATGCCTAACTATAAAATATTTTTCAACCTCCAACTCTAGATAACAACAAAACTCCACCCTCGATGCAACAAACACGGACCTCTATTGCTACTGATTCAATAAAATAGACTTTTTAATGTGGACTCAATCTTCTCTCCTTCTCATCTTCTAAAAGGATATTGAAAATCCCGAATGTTTAATGTCTCTTTTCGTCCTGATGATTTAGTATCGAATCTATCACAGGATAAATCTCGACCTCTTCCGAATAAGGATGTATGTTGAAGAAAGGGTTGCCAGTGAGCATGGCAGACAGCTGGCATTTAGATTTGTCGTAGAAGATGTGGCATGGAATTCCGAGTTTTTCGGCATATGCCAGTTCATATCCCACTCCAAGCGAAGGGCATGTGCATTCAGCTATGAGCAGTTCGGCTTCGCATAGCCATTGTGTGTCCTGGTTGTAAATCATTTCGTCTTTTGACCGTCCTTGTTCAAATGCGCTCAGCGACAAATCGCCGACATGCTCGGTCAGGACCTTGTCGCTGCGTTGGATATATTCAATTATCCGCCGGTAAAGACCTGCATCCACTCTGCCGCCACGGATGGAGCCTGCAAAATATACTTTCTTCTTCATCTTTTCAAATTGAGAATGTTTTTATTTGCTCTTTATTCCATACGAAAGCAAAGATACGATTTTATTTCATTTCAATCCAAATCGGCAATCGGGTTTTCTTACATATTGAATATTAGTTAGCTTATAGATTGTGATATTGGCCATAAATGAGTGACAGTTCGGTTTTTACCCAATGAATTGTTCCTATGAAAAAAAGATGAAAAAAACGCGATTCATTAAAAAAACTTTATTTTTTGTTCTGATTTCTAATATAATAACGTATATTTGCAATTTAAGCGATAATTGTCATTATGATATACGCCATCTGTATATTCGTTTCACTGATTGTATTGGCTGTTCTTTCGTGCAACCTGCTTGTAGCATTCTCTGCCAGAGGTAAAGTCTATAGGGACATAAATAAAGCGCCTGAAAATGAATATGGCTTGCTGCTCGGAACTCTCCCCTGCAGAACCAACGGTGAAATCAATCCGAGGATGACCAACAGGGTCAAGGCAATGGCAGGGCTCTATAAAGCCGGGAAGGTGCGAAAGGTCATTGTCAGTGGAGGAACGAATGTGAGAGGACAGAATGAGGTGGAGGCCATGCACCGGTGTCTTGAAGAGAACGGTGTGGACGGAAGCGATATAATCGACGATAAAAAAGGCGTGAGAACCTATGAGTCGCTGAGAAATGTGGTGTCAGCAGGAATCAGTCAAATCACAATCGTCTCGCAATTCGGGCACTGTCAACGGGCTGTGTTTATTGCAAAGTCGCTGAATGTCAGTTCCGTTGCCTTTGCAGCACAGTCTGTCAGAAACAGCAAGTCGTGGATTATGGCCATGCGTGAAGTGCTTGCCAAGGTGAAGGTGTTCAAGGACATCTGCCGTCAAGGGAAAAGAGGCGAATCTTAAATCTGAATCATTAATCTAAAAACAAACATAAACAATCATGAGATGTAATAATTGTAACAAGGAATTCCAGGACGGAATGAACTTCTGCCCTCATTGCGGTGAACCAGCAATTCCTGTGGCACAGGTGGATGATAATGCAACCTCTCCTATAGGAGGGAATACCCAGTATGCTGAACAAACACAGTCGATGCAGAATCAGCAGCAGCCATATCCACAACAACCTTATCAGCAGCAACAATCTTACCAGCAGCAACAACCTTACCAACAACCACAACAGGCTTATCAGACAAAGTCAAACGGAGGAGGCAATGCCAAGTGGATAGTGATTGGACTCCTCGGCGGACTCCTCATCGGTGTGGCTGGATTTCTGGTATGGATGTTTCTGATAAAGGATAAACCGAAGGATGAACCGGCTGCTACCACAGCTGCAGTGGAGCAGACAAGCGGCAAGGAAGAGGCTGCTCAAGACAACAGCCAGCAGCCAGCTGAACCTCAAGTTCAACACGATACCGTTGTTGTGGAGAGAGTGGTGGAAAAACCGGTTGTGGTTGAAACACAGGCACCGGCACCGCCTAAAAACCGTAGGGCATATGCAAGCGCAAGTGGAAGCGGCAGGTGGCCGTTTACATCCACACGATATCTCGACCCGTCAGAACTTTATGGTATGAGCGCTTGGGACAAGAAAATCATGCGTAACGAAATTTATGCACGACATGGATATGTCTTCCAGACTCGCGACATGATCAACTATTTCAATTCTCAGCCTTGGTATACGCCGATTTCGAGAAACGTACGTCTTTCAAAAATAGAACAGTACAACGTCCAACTTATAAAGAGCTTTGAATAAAGCTATACGGCTTTTATATGGCTACATGATTTTATGTAGAGAATATTTTCTCTAATCGTCAGAAATTCAGTATTATGTGATACTGGGTCTGCTCTGATGCCACTCTCTTTATTTTTTTAAAAAAACGACAAATTAACGCCAATAGGCTATAATACCCCATCGGCCATGAAACTTAACAGATTATTTAATTTACTTGTCTTGGCATTGCTGATTCCTTTTTCGGCATTTGCCCAGAGAACTGCAACGTCAAGCAACTCCATTCAGGCAGGCGCTTGGGCTGTATATGTACCATATGATATATCTGACGTAGGCACTGAATACCGTTTCACGACCGGTAGAGGCGGATGGGGATGGGATTTCTTCGGCTACCAAATGCGTAACCATTCCGGAGTCAATCATCTTGGAGGTAACAACAACCTCGGAATAGCCCGAATCGGATTTGTCGGACGATTCAATGCAAGTTATTCCTCGCTCTCAAGCGAGCAGACATCGGCATTGGACACAGAACTCGGCTATGTGGAAATTACAGGCGTGAAGAGCGTCTTCCTTCTATGCGGAATCGGCAATGAAGGAAATGCTCAAGGTTCAGCACCAAGCACACCTTCATGGAGCACCACTCAACGCAATAATTATGTGGACGATATCGTCAGAGCTGCTGAGTATGTGGAAAGCAAAGGCTACACTGTCTATGCTGTCGCGCCTTTCAACGAGCCTGATTTTGAATCTACCTATACTGGCAATGCCTCAAACTATAATGCCGTTGCCGCGATCATGCAGACAAAGCCGAAACTGGCAGGAAAAGTCTATGGACCCAGCACTCTCAACAGTTCTAACGCTCCTACATGGTACAACACCATTAAGAACAACATCAACTTCGCAAACACCCACCAGCTTGCAGGCAGCAGCTTCAACGACTGGGTGGGATTCTGGCGGACTGCGAAGAACGACGGAAAGACTCCGATTGCCGATGAGATGCACAACGTGATGGAGATGATGGCTTGCGCTTATTATGGAGGCAGTGCAGGAACATGGTGGGGATATAACGGAATCACCCGTGGCGAATACACCAATATTCTCAATGAGGGCGTTCAACTCGCATATAAGGAACGTCCGGACGAATGGATGATAGCAACTGTCAACAAATATAAGAACCGCAACAAGGTGGAGGCATTCATCGGCTCATCTGAACGTCAGGGAGTAGCCACTGCTTTCACATTCTTCTCTCGCGACCGGCTGGCATACTACGACGGTGAGGGACCTGTCTACGACTACACACAGAACATGCCGGGCGGTGCAAGTGGAAGTTACCAGAACGGACAAACCAACGCTGAACGTTTGATAGACATCTGCTATGGTGAAGACGTGCCTATAGAGCCTATTAACGGACGATATAAAATCGTTAACAAAGCCACCGGCAAGGTGCTCTCCCTGACCAACGGAAATGCCACCCAGCGCGACAATGTCTATCAATGGGCAGACGGAGGTCTTCAGAATCAGACGTGGGATGTGGTTCCTGTGGCAACGACCCATTCCGATTTCAGCTATGTCTACATTCGTAATGCCAATACGTCAACAATGAACCTCTACCTCGACGCACAGGCGTGGAACATGAATCCGGGCGCAAATGCAAGTGCATGGTCGGACAGCAATACAGCTGATGCCAACGATTGGCAATTATGGCATCTCACGCATATTGCAGACGGATATTACACGATTACCAATTTCCTTACAGGATTATGTCTCGACGTCGACAACGGAAACCAGGCTAACGGAACGAATGTAATGCAGTGGTCGGCTAATGGTGGTGACAACCAACTCTGGAAATTCGTACCTGCCGACCATGCTGTTGATTCCACTCCGCCGTCAACGCCTACCGGACTGACAGCAACATCACAGACAGCATCTGTAAAACTGCAATGGACAGCTAACTCCGATGCCGATATCTACCGGTATATGGTTTACAGATACAATGACAACGCGGCTATATGGGAATGTATAGGACGAAGGGTGCAGGGAACGGAATTTATCGACAACACATGCCAGAAAGGGAAAACCCTCAGATATCGTATCAGAGCGCTCGACAAATCCTACAACCTCAGTCTGCCGTCGCAGGAAGTGACAGCGCAGACTAAAAACGAAAACGCTCTCGTAGCCCACTGGAACGGAAACAGCCTCAACGACGCAACTCAGAACAAGCTAAACGGTGCTACAAACGGTGCTACCTTCGCAACCGACGGTACACACGCTGCCATCGTATTCGACGGCTCCGACGATTATGTACAACTGCCTTATTACGTGGGCGACTGGAACGAAATGACACTGGCTGCATGGGTCAAAGGGGGTAGAACTAACGCTTGGCAACGCATTTTCGATTTCGGAAACGGTGAAGACGCCTACATCTTCCTCACGCCTACAAACGGAAGCTACATGAGGTTCGAAATCAAGGCAAACGGAACCACACAAGGTCTAAATGCCACAACCACACTCGGAACGAATTCATGGAAGCATATAGCTGTCACCATCGGACCAAGCACAGTGAAAATCTACATCGACGGTACGCTTAACGCAACTGCAAATGATATAACTCTCCGTCCGTCCGACGTGAAGCCTATCCTTTGCTATCTCGGACGGTCCATGTTTGAATCTGATCCGGCATTCAAAGGCTCCATGAGCGATGTCAGACTTTACAACTACGAACTGACAGCGGCAGAAGTACAAGCCCTTGCCAACATCACCGACAATGTGAGCGGATATGAAATCACTGCTGAGCGCATTCCGAATATAGCCGATGACGTCAACAACTGGGACATCCACACGAACTGGTCAAACCAGACTACTTCCGAAAGTGGTGCAACCAACATGAACGTACCTTATGTCCGGGCTTCGAACGCTTCATGCAACTTGAGCAAAACTCTCAAATACCTGCCTGAAGGCTCCTACGAGATGAGGGCTAACTGCTATGCTTATTATAGTAGTATTTTGGGTAGTAGAAACTATCAGCAGATATTCCTGAACTCTGCCACTCAGACCATCAACTCCGCTTCAAACAGGACAGGCACACTCCGAACACTCACCGGAACTGTTGCATCCGACTACCAACTGTCGTTCGGATATAGAACAACCGGTACTTCCTATGCCACTAACCTTGCAATCGACAATGTGCGTATCTTCTTCAATGGCACTAAGGAGCAATATATAGAAGGATTAGAGGATATCACATACGAAAAACTGGGTGACGCACCGTCATTGCTCAACCTGCCTATGAACAAGGATGTGAAGGCGGCACTCCGTACGGCTATTGAAAATATCACCAACTCACTGTCCGTACTCGAAACGGCAATAACAAATGACGCATCCAACAAGTATGCCGCTTCAAGTGCATGGGTGGATGCACTCGACAACTTCAATTCAACAGTCGTGGCCAATGCACAGGCTTCAGCTAATGTGTATGCCACTCTCAAAACCGCCATGGATGCGGCTCAGGCCAAAGCGACGGCACATCCGCAAACTTATGGAGGACTTGATGTGTTCAACAGTGAACTCGGTGAGGTCAACGCCAATTACCTCGACGGCGAATACCTCGACAGTGAAATACCAGAAGCGGTTATTGAAACTAAGCGTATAGCAAACCGATATGTCATGACCGATGCGGTAGAAACAGCACGCGAAACCAATGCGGTCAACGTCACCGGCCTTGTTCTCGATGGAGCAGGATTCGACGGTGATGTCTATTCGCCTTACTGGACAGCCAGCCCTTCGCCAGGTATGGCATATGGAAGTGTAGAGTTCTTCAACACCAATTTCAATATCTATCAGATTATCTACGGACTGCCGGCCGGCACCTATCGCTTCGAAACCCGTGGATTCTACAGATATGGAGGACAGCCGGAGAATTATACAGCACACAATAACGGTACGCTGCAGCGCAATGCAAAAATCTATATCATCGACAACGACGGAACCCAGACTGCGGATGTCATGCCAATCAGTTATGACCCGTCTGAAATCCACCAGTGGGGTTCATGGTCTTCACAAACTTATAATGGAAATCCAGTGCCTGACAATATGCAGGCAGCAAGCGAGGCTATCGATGTCAGAGGGAAATATGTGCCGCGTGACGGCTTGAATGCTGTCAGTGTCTACTATTCAGAAGGTGGTGACATCACGGTGGGTGCAAGGAAAGATGTGACGGTGGCAAACGACTGGGCGTTCTTCGGTGATTTCTCACTCTACTACCTCGGAAATTTTGTGTCACTCGACGAAATGAGCGCACAACTGCCGCAGGCTGACGCCAACTTGCGTACTCGTCAGGTGAATGTCCAACTCGCCCGAACAATCACATCCAATCAGTGGAACACTATCTGCTTGCCGTTCGACATGTCAGATGAACAGATATCTGACGTATTCGGAGCCGACGCCGAACTACGGCAGTTGGTGTCAGTGGTCAATAACAATGGAAACATAACACTCTATTTCGACACAGTTGATGCCATTCAGGCTAATGTGCCGTATCTCATCAAAGGCGCACTTCCAGGCACTGATTACGTCATCAAGGGAGTGGTGTATAATCCCGACGACAACCCGGCTGTCACTGTCGACGGTGTGATTTTCCAAGGGAATTACACATATCCTACCGTGCTCGACAACGTGGGAGGACAAGACTACTATCTCATTAACGATGTCTTCAAGTCGTCAAAAGGGGGTACGAAGATAAAGGGATTCAGGGGATTCTTCAAGGATCCACTCAACATGGTGAAATTGCTCAACATGAGTGTAGACAATCCAGCCACGGATATTCATGCTATAGAAACAGGTGACGGTAGCCTCATCATTCTTCCGGCAGATATCTATTCACCAGACGGACGTCTTATCAGACGTCAAGCAGATAACATCAATTCACTGCCGGCAGGAATCTATATCATAGGCGATAAGAAAATACAGGTTAAATAGTTATTTATGTTATTTCCTTGTCATTTCAATTACTTGTTTTCGTTATTATCTTCAAAAACAGAAAGAAAAGCGTCTCTCAAAAGTGATAGTATTACATATATAATGCCTTAATTCCTTACTGATATTCAATCTTTTATACATTACACAAAATTGTGTAACACAATTTTGTGTAACACAATTTTGTGTAAAGAAAAAAATGCATATAAATCTTCTAAATAAAATTTAATTTCTTTATCCCTGTAGTCTAATAATTCGGACATTTTATCTATCTTTGCATACAAAATGAGATGACTATGGAAGAACTGGGATATAGAAATGGCGAGATGATGCGCCGGGGGAGGATAGAAGTGGTATGTGGCTCGATGTTCTCCGGGAAGACCGAAGAACTCATACGACGTATGCGCAGAGCACAGTTTGCACATCAACGTGTTGAGATCTTCAAACCCGGCATCGATGTGAGATATAGCGAAGAAGATGTGGTTTCGCACGAAGGCACGTCGATTCCATCAACGCCAGTCGATTCATCCCAGAGTATACTGCTTCTTGCCAACGACAGTGATGTCATCGGCATTGATGAAGCGCAGTTTTTCGATGAAGGTATAGTTGATGTATGCAATCAATTGGCAAATAAAGGTGTCAGGGTAATTGTAGCCGGTCTTGACCTCGATTTCAAGGGCGTTCCGTTCGGACCTATGCCTAAGTTGCTTGCAATAGCGGATGATGTGTCGAAAGTACATGCCATATGTGTCCGATGTGGAGCGCTTGCATATATCTCTCACCGCATCGTAGCAGGAGAAAGGCAGGTTATGCTTGGCGAAACCAAGGAGTATGAACCGCTATGCCGTGAATGCTATAAAACAGCGATAAACGAAAGAAAAAATTCCGAGGACAGCCTCGAAGCCAGCCAAATATAATTTTTGGTTATAATTTTCAAATTCTATTTATTTTTCGTAACTTTGCAAGCCGAAATCACAGGATTTTCGGTTGATACCAATTTAATTTATTAATTTACAATAATTTGTGGACAGATTTGGGCTGCTTGCAACCACACAAAAAAATGCTAAAACGACATTGATTCCGACTTGTTGAAATCAAATGTTCAACAAAACGAGAATGTCGGTGCATTCAAATCAGTCCCATCCTTTTAAACTTTTATTTTTTAAAGTATGGGTTATTTATTTACATCAGAATCAGTTAGTGAAGGTCATCCCGATAAAGTGGCTGACCAGATTTCAGATGCCGTTCTCGACAATCTGCTTGCCTATGACAGCGACTCGAAGGTGGCATGTGAAACGCTTGTGACCACAGGTCAGGTGGTTATTGCCGGCGAAGTGAAATCAAAGGCATATATCGACCTTCAGGACGTGGCACGTGAGGCAATCGAACGAATCGGCTATACAAAAGCTGAATATCAGTTCGATTCGAAAAGTTGTGGGATTTTCAATGCCATACATGAACAGAGCCCTGACATCAACCGTGGTGTAGAGCGTGAACAGGCGGAAGACCAGGGTGCTGGCGACCAGGGTATCATGTTCGGCTATGCCACTAACGAGACGGAGAATTTCATGCCACTGTCGCTCGACCTCAGTCATCATATCCTAAGGACTCTTGCGACAATCCGCAGGGAAGGAAAGCAGATGACATATCTCAGACCGGATTCAAAGAGTCAGGTTACTGTTGAATACGACAACGATGGCAAGCCGGTTAGAATCGACACTGTGGTAGTGTCTACGCAGCACGATGACTTCATCCAGCCCGACGATGCCATATCACAGGATGAAGCGGATGAGAAGATGCTTGAAATTATTCGTGACGATGTCAAGCACATCCTCATACCGAGGGTGATAGACGAAATTCGTGATGACAGCATCAGAGCCCTTTTCTCCGACGATATCATATATCACGTAAATCCGACGGGCAAATTCGTTATTGGCGGACCACATGGCGATACCGGGCTTACAGGGCGTAAAATCATTGTCGATACATATGGTGGTAAAGGTGCACATGGAGGTGGGGCGTTCAGCGGTAAAGACCCGTCGAAAGTCGACCGTTCTGCGGCTTATGCAGCACGACATATCGCCAAGAATATGGTTGCGGCCGGAGTAGCAGACGAGATGCTTGTCCAGCTTAGCTATGCCATAGGAGTGGCTCAGCCGGTCAGCATTTATGTCAACACATTCGGAAAGTCCAAAGTCGGAATGACTGATGGTGAGATTGCCACTAAAATAGAGAAGATGTTCGACCTCAGACCTAAAGCTATAGAGGATTCGCTTAAATTGAGAACACCGATCTATCAGGAGACAGCTGCCTATGGGCATATGGGACAACAGCCAAGAACCATAGTAAAGCACTTCAAGAACCGCTATTATGGCGACAAGGACATGCAGGTGGAACTTTTCACTTGGGAAAAACTCGATTGCGTTGATTTGATTAAAAAGGAATTCGGAATCTAAAACATTAGTTCTCGAATGAACGACAGCCTCAACATATTGAAAGATTCGGTTCAGCAAACTGTCCAATCACAAATCCCTGACACAGTTTCCAAGGAAGTGGAAGGGATAGAGAGGGTAGGATCCATGAGCTATAGTTCATGGATTGCTGTCGACATTCTTCTTGTGGCGGCGGTTATGTTTATCCTTATTTATAAGGAACGGCAGTATATTGCATTCAAACTGCGTGAATTCTTCTCTTCCGACAACCGCTTCTTTTCAACACAATCGTTCAGCACCACAAGCAAATGGGGAGTTGTGTCGATCATGTTGCTTCTCATGGCAAACTCCACCGGACTGGTGGTAAGCGGAATCGCCAATCTATATCCCCACCTCTTCAATATGATGTCGTCGGAGAGTGTATATGACATCTCCGGGCTGATTCTCGCTTTAAAGGTGACAGGAATGGTAGTGGTGTTTGTTGTCGTCAAGGCGATAATTTATGCCCTCGTCAATTGGCTCTTCTTCCGACACGAGGAAAATGCCAAGTGGATGCAGGCATATTTCTTCATAACTGCAGCATTCGCATTCATCATATTCCCCTTCGCGCTCTCAGAACTTTTCGTCGGAATGTCTGAACAAATTTTGTTATTCTGCCTGGCATTTTTGTTCATTGCGTACGAAATTCTCATACTTTACAAGCTAATTGTTAACTTTAAAGCGAAGAATTATGGAATTTTGCTAATTTTTTTGTACTTTTGCACCGTGGAAGCCCTTCCAGCTTTGTTTGTCTGGAAAAATATCCACTAAAGTATAGAGAAGTTTTAGAGAATAGGACAACAGTTTACAGGTGATATTTGAAGTTCATTCGTCGACATTTTAGAATTTTTATTTTAAAGAACACAAGATTATTTATTATAGGATACCAGTTGTCTAACTGGATAAAGATGTTGTAAATGACACCCAAAATTCTTATTTCCCAACCAAAGCCGAAAACCCCAAAGTCTCCATATTTCGAGTTGGAGAACAAATATGGTCTTGAAATGGTGTTCAGGCCGTTTATTAAAATCGAGCCGATGACTGCTAAGGATTTCCGTTTGCAGAAAGTTCCGATTCCTGGACATACAGCAGTCGTATTCACTTCAAGACACGGAATCGACCATTTTTTCAACCTTGTCAAAGAGTTGAGGGTTACTATAAAGTCAGACATGAAGTATTTCTGCAAGTCGGAGCAGGTAGCGCTTTATATTCAGAAGTATGTTCAGTACAGAAAACGTAAGGTGTTCTTCCCGGAAACAGGTATGATTGAAGACTTGATACAAATAATGAAGAAACACCCTGAAGAGTCGTATTTCGTACCTCAGTCATCCGCTCACAACGATGACCTGAAGAACATGCTTGACGCAGCAGAATTACAGCATGATGAGGCAGTGATGTACTACACTGTCAGCAATGATTTTTCAAAGGATGAACCACTTGACTATAATATGCTCGTGTTCTTCAGTCCCGAAGGAATACACTCCCTGACAAAGAATTTCCCTGATTTCGAGCAGGGTGATGTTGCAATAGCTTGTCTCGGACAGAAAACCATTGCCGCTGCAAAGGAAGCTGGATTGAGAGTGGATATGCAGCCTACGCCAGAGCTGAGGTCAGTGCCTGCAATAATCGAGGATTTCATAAAAAAGCATAAGAAAAGCGAGATAAAGAAAAAGAGAGGCTGATAGCAGACGACGTGGATTATACGTTTAAGAAATCAGAAAGAATAAATAGTCAACTTGTTGTTGACAAGCTATTCGGAGGCGGGAATACAGCGATGTCTGTCTTTCCGCTCCGTGCTATTTACATGACAGAAGAGCGCTGCGATGCTCCAACGCCAGTAAGGATTCTGGTAAGTGTGCCCAAGAAGCGTTTCAAGCATGCCGTCGACCGTAATAGGCTGAAACGTCAGATACGTGAGGCCTATCGGCTCAATAAGCATGAACTATGGCGGATAGCAGAGGAGAGGAATATGCTCGTGTCTATCGCTTTCATCTCCACCACAGACCTGCCTGTCGACTCGTCGAAAGTAGTTAGAAGCATGAAGAAAATACTGGCAAGGGTGGGGGAGAATATCGTCTATTCCAAATCAACAGCACAGGATACTAATTCCTGATATTTGCATCATTGCACGTATATCATTATTTTTCATCATCATTCTCAACTGTCAATTCTCCATCCAATTTGTCAACTATCGATTCTCCGTCTAACTTGTCAACTGTCAATTCTCCATCTAATTTGTCAACTATAAAGAAATGCTCAATATCTTAAAGAAAATATGGAAATACATAGGCAAGGTGATTGGTTTCATTTTGCTCTTGCCAATTTATTTCTATCGTAAATGCATTTCTCCCCTAACTCCCCCTTCATGCCGTTTCCGGCCTACCTGCTCTTCATATGCTGTGGAGGCAATCAAGAAGCATGGTCCTCTAAAGGGATTCTACCTTGCCACATGGAGAATTCTGAGGTGCAATCCTTGGGGAGGCTATGGATATGATCCTGTGCCCGACGAATTCCACTGGAACTTGTCGTACTTGAAAAAATATCAGAGAAAAGACGTTGATTCCCATGGAGATGAGAATTAGCGTCTTACTGTTTTCTCCTTATTAGAAAAGGGTCACTCCTGAATATAAACGCGTTGAACTCGTGTGGAGATTCCGGTCAATACTTCGTAAGGTATTGTGTCGAGAACATCGCTCAGCGTTGTCACCGGCAGGTCGTCGCCGAATATGATTGCATAGTCGCCTTCCTTGCAGTCGATATCTGTAACGTCAATCATACACACGTCCATGCATATGTTTCCCATGTAAGGTGCTTTCTTACCATTCACCAGGCAGTAGCAGTTACGGTTGCCCAGATGCCGGTTCAGACCGTCGGCATATCCTATTGGTATAGCCGCTATTCTGCTTGGACGGTCCACAATGGTCTTACGGCTGTATCCGATGGAGTCACCGGCTGGAACGTCACGAATCTGAAGAATCGTGGTCTTCAGCGTGCACACGTTGTGAATCACCTCGTTGTTGCGTGGATTGATGCCGTAGAGTCCCAGTCCCAGTCTGACCATGTCCAGATGATACTGAGGGAAATGCTCTATGCCGGCTGAATTGCATATATGGCGTAGGATTTTGTGGTCATATGAGTCTTGCAGTTGACGAGACGCACGGTCGTAGAGAGCGAATTGCTTCAGTGAGAACTCGTCAAATCCGTCGCTGTCGCTTCCTACGAAATGTGAGAACACGGAGCATGGCACGAGTGCGCTCTGGCGGTGTAGCCGGCTTATCAGCCGCTCCATGTCTTTATCCGGATTGAATCCCAGCCGGTGCATTCCTGTATCGAGTTTTATGTGGATAGGGAAGTTGGTGATTCCTTCTTTCTCCGCTGCCTTTATTAATGCTTCAAGGATGTCGAAATTGAAAATCTCCGGCTCAAGACGGTAGTCGAACAGCATTTTGAAAGAGGTCATTTCCGGGTTCATCACCATGATATTGGCGGTTATGCCGGCATTTCTCAACTCTGCGCCTTCATCGGCCACGGCAACAGCCAGATAGTCCACGCCATGGTCCTGAAGGGTTTTGGAAGCCTCTACAGAGCCGATGCCATAGGCGGATGCCTTCACCATGCATACCATCTTTGTCTCAGGCTTCTTGAACTGGCGGTAATAGTTCAGGTTGTCGACCATCGCATTCAGGTTAATCTCCAATATCGTTTGGTGTACCTTCAGAGTCAGAATGTCGCTCAACTTGTCGAAACGGAACTGGCGGGCGCCTTTCAGAAGTATAAATTCGTCTTTCAGTTCGTTGAACACACTGCTTTTTAGCAAGTCGGCGGTGGTGCGGAAGAAATGCTTGTCGGCAATAGGGAAAAAATTTTCGCATTGTGAAATCACTTCTCCAACGCCTATGATTTTCTCGATTCCGCGATTTTTTGCCATCTGCCCCACACTGCTGTAGAGTGAATGTGATGGTTCTCCGCTCTGCAGGATGTCGCTCAGTATGAGAGTGCGCTTCTGCTCCTTCGTGTCTGGTCTGCGTGCCATGAAGTCGAGTGCGATGTCCAGAGAGTGTATGTCGGAGTTGTAAGTGTCGTTGATGATTGTACAGCCTCTCACACCGTCCTTTACCTCCAAACGCATAGCTACAGGTTCCAGCATGCTCATACGCTCACATATGGTCTCTGTGTCCAGACCCAGGGTGAGACATGTGGTAAGGCATGTCACAGAGTTTTCTATCGCCGCATCGTCGATAAACGGTATGGTGTATTGCCCCGATTGACCATGGAAACGGAAGTGCACCGTAGCTGCCTTCGAACTTTTATCTACTCCCTCAACCATCACGTCAGATGGCTTCAGAGTTGCGTTGTCGCTTGTGTTCCAAGTGCGCAGGCAGATGGATTCGGGCAGTGACGATGAACATTGGGAAATCGTGGCGTCACTCATGTTGAGCACAGCCGACTTGCAACCTTTTAGCAAATCCATCTTCTCGGTGCATTTGATTTCATATGAAAGGAAATTTTCCTGATGTGCTTGCCCTATGTTGGTCATCACGCCTATGGTTGGACTGATGATGTCGTTGAGAATGCACATCTCTCCGCTCTTCGATATACCGGCCTCGAAAATCGCTATCTCAGTGTGGCTGTCGATAAGCCACAACGACAGTGGAACGCCCACCTGAGAGTTGTAGCTGCGAGGCGAACGGCAAACGTTGAAATCGGGGGATAGCAGCTGATAGAGCCATTCCTTCACTGTAGTCTTGCCGTTAGAGCCGGTTATTGCCACTACCGGAATGTCGAAACGTTTGCGGTGGTGCTTTGCAAGCGACTGAAGTGCTTTCAGACTGTTACCCACTTGAAGGAAGCAGGCATCATCCATTTCATCAAGCCCTTCTGTGCTCTCTACCACGAAATTTCTCACACCTCGTGAATAGAGCTCTTCTATATATCGGTGCCCGTTGTTCTGGTTGGTTTTCAAGGCGAAGAACAGTGTTTCTTTCGGAAAACACAAGGAACGGCTGTCGGTCAGAAGCCAATTTATCTTATGTTCGTGTATGTTTTTCGCATTTCTCGATTTCACTTCGGCATTGATTATGCCTGCGATTTCTTCTATTGTATATTGCATCGTTTCATTATATTTTATGCAAAGTTACTCAATCTATTCCAAATAAACTACCAACAACCCCAAAAATCAGCCTCTCATCTCCCCGCATTCCTACCTCCGACCACAAAGTGATAATGGACAAGCGGATTAAAAGAATCTGTATATGAACAAAATTTTCAGCCAGTTAAAGTCAAAATCCTTTCTAAAAAACATGCAACCATTTAAAAAAATATAAACTTGATAAATTCGTTAAGAATAAGATTTCAAATGCCGATATAAATTGCTAACTTTGCAGAAAGAAATAATTTATGAGCATTTTAGTTATTTCTTGTCCATTCGCTTTTCATCAATAAGCCAAAATAAAGATTCTCCTATGATCTATTTTTTCAAGACCCCTTCAGACAGTGTAATTGCAACCAGTTTCGATCATGAACTCACAGCCGAAGAACGTTCCAAGCTCGAATGGCTCTACGGTGGTGCCAAACTGCTCGATGCCAAATCATTAGAAGGCCACTTTGTGGGGCCACGACGTGAGATGGTCACCCCTTGGAGCACCAATGCCGTGGAAATCACTCAGAACATGGCAATCAAGGGAGTTCAGCGCATTGAAGAGTATTTCCCGGTTTCGTCTGCCGACGCAGATCACGACCCTATGCTTCAGCGTATGTACAACGGACTCGACCAGCAGATTTTCACTGTCAATATCAAGCCGGCTCCAATCATCTCAATCGAAGACATAGACGCCTACAACGAGCAGGAAGGATTGGCGCTCAGCAAGGAAGAAATCGCATATCTTCACGATGTGGAAAAGCAGCTCGGACGCAAATTGACTGACTCCGAGGTGTTCGGGTTCGCACAAATCAATTCTGAGCATTGCCGACATAAGATCTTTGGAGGTACTTTCATAATCGACGGAGAAGAAAAGCCGTCATCGCTTTTCCAGATGATCAAGCGCACCACAGAGGAACATCCAAATAAGATTATATCGGCATATAAGGACAACGTTGCGTTTGCTAAGGGACCGGTTGTTGAGCAGTTTGCACCTAAAGACCATGCCACATCTGACTTTTTCGAGGTAACCGACATGGAGTCGGTCATATCGCTCAAAGCCGAAACCCATAACTTCCCAACAACCGTTGAGCCGTTCAACGGTGCATCAACGGGAACCGGTGGCGAAATCCGTGACCGCATGGGCGGCGGAGTCGGCTCATGGCCTATAGCAGGAACGGCTGTATATATGACCAGTTATCCTCGAAACGATGCAGATGGACTGCATGAGTGGGAACGGCTGCTTCCTGTACGAAAATGGCTCTACCAGACGCCGGAGCAGATTCTTATCAAGGCATCGAACGGTGCGAGCGACTTCGGAAACAAATTCGGACAACCACTTATCACCGGTTCGTTATTGACATTCGAACATACTGAAAACGGAGAAAACTACGGCTACGACAAGGTAATCATGCTTGCAGGAGGCGTTGGCTATGGAAAGAAGCGCGACTGCCTGAAAGGCACTCCGGAGAAGGGCAATAAGATTGTCGTTGTTGGTGGCGAGAACTACCGCATCGGACTGGGTGGAGGCAGTGTGTCATCAGTCGATACCGGACGCTATTCCAACGGAATCGAACTGAATGCAGTTCAGAGAGCTAATCCGGAGATGCAGAAGCGGGCCAACAATCTCATACGTGCCTTGTGCGAGGAAGAAGTGAATCCGGTGGTGTCTATCCACGACCATGGGTCGGCAGGACATGTCAACTGCCTGTCTGAACTTGTGGAGGATTGCGGAGGACTCATCGACATGACGAAACTGCCTATTGGCGACAAGACGCTCTCCGCCAAGGAAATCATTGCCAATGAAAGCCAGGAGAGGATGGGCCTTCTCATTCAGGAAGAGCATATCGACCACGTACGTCAGATTGCCGAACGTGAGCGTGCTCCTCTCTATGTGGTAGGAGAAACCACCGGTGATGCCCATTTCGCCTTCGAACAGGGTGATGGTGTACGTCCATTCGACCTCGACGTGGCTCAGATGTTCGGCCATTCTCCTAAGACCGTCATGAAGGATGTCACCGTAGTTAGAAAATACGAAAACCCTACATATTCCATCGATAAGGTAGACGACTATATAGAGTCGGTGTTGAAACTCGAGGCTGTAGCTTGTAAGGACTGGCTCACAAACAAGGTAGACCGAAGCGTCACTGGTAAAGTGGCGTTGCAGCAGTGTCAAGGTCCGCTTCAGTTGCCGCTTGCCGACTGTGGAGTGGTGGCACTCGACTATCGTGGTGAGAAAGGCATAGCAACAGCCATCGGACATGCCCCTCAAGCGGGTCTTGCTGATGTGGCTGCCGGATCGGTGCTCTCAGTGGCTGAATCTCTCACCAACATCGTATGGGCACCGCTTGCCGATGGAATTGAGAGCGTCTCTTTATCAGCCAACTGGATGTGGCCTTGCCGCTCTCAAGAGGGTGAGGACGCGCGACTCTATGCCGGTGTGGAGGCTCTCAGCAATTTCTGCAGAGAACTCGATGTAAACGTGCCTACAGGAAAAGATTCGCTATCCATGACACAGAAATATCCCGACGGCTCTAAAATTATCAGCCCGGGTACAGTCATTGTAAGTTCAGGAGGAGAAGTGAGCGATGTGAAGAAGGTGGTGCGACCGGTGATGGTCAACGACCTCGACAGTCATATCTATCATATTGACTTCTCTTTCGATGCACTGCGGCTGGGTGGTAGCGCATTTGCTCAGGCGCTCGGAAAGGTTGGCAGTGACGTGCCGACAGTGAAGAATTCCGAATATTTCCACGATGCCTTCCAGGCTGTGCAGCAACTCGTACAGCAACGACTGCTGCTTGCCGGACACGATATCAGTGCCGGAGGTATTCTCACTACATTGCTTGAGATGAACTTCGCGAATACCCAAGGCGGAATGAACATCTCGTTCAATGGTATGGAGGAGAGCGACTTTGTGAAAATTCTCTTTGCCGAAAACCCTGGAGTGGTGGTTCAGGTGAGTGAATCAAGCCGCCAGTCATTCGAGGATGTGCTCGACGAATGGGGTGTAGGCTATCTGAAAATCGGACGTCCGATTGCAGAGCGCAAACTCATTGTCAAGAAAGACAAGAAAGCGTTTACATTCGATATCGACCGTTTGCGCGACATATGGTATTCCACATCTCATAAACTCGATATCAAGCAGAGTTTCAACGGAATGGCAGACGAGCGGTTCAAGAACTACAAGTCGCAACCGGTTGAACACCGATTCCCAGCCTCTTTTACAGGTAAACTCAGCCAGTATGGATTGGATGCCGGAAGAAGAAACCGCACGGGAGTGAAAGCTGCGATAATAAGAGAGAAGGGCACGAATGGAGAGCGTGAGATGGCTTATTCACTCTATCTTGCAGGATTCGACGTGAAAGACGTGATGATGACCGACCTGATAAGCGGAAGGGAGACTCTCGACGACATAAATCTCATCGTTTTCTGTGGTGGATTCTCCAATTCCGACGTTCTCGGAAGTGCAAAGGGATGGGCAGGTGCGTTCCTCTACAACCCTAAGGCAAAAGCTGCTCTCGATGCATTTTATGCACGTGAGGACACGCTCTCGCTTGGCATATGCAACGGCTGCCAACTGATGGTGGAATTGGGATTGCTCGGTTCCAACGGTTCTGAACGCACATCAAAGATGGAGCATAATGTGTCGCATAAGTTTGAAAGCGGGTTCCTTACACTTCAAATCCCTGAAAACCAGAGTGTGATGCTGGGTTCGCTTTCAGGCAGCAAATTGGGCATTTGGGTGGCGCATGGTGAAGGACGGTTCTCACTCTCACAGCCTGAGAGCGACTATAATGTTGTGGCAAAATATAATTACCATGGCTATCCAGCCAATCCAAACGGTAGCGACTACGATGTGGCTGGACTCTGCAGTGCTGACGGACGCCATCTGGCGATGATGCCGCATCTCGAAAGGGCCATATTCCCATGGCAACAGGCCGAATATCCGGCAGAACGACGCAATGATGAGGTGACTCCGTGGATTGAGGCTTTTGTCAACGCTCGTAAGTGGATTGAGAATTTCGGTGGCTAAATAATCCGAAACCTTAATGATAAAGGCAGAGCGTATCAGCGTTCTGCTTTTTATGTGGGAATTTCATGCAGTTTTTGTCAAAATTCAACGCCTTTAAATGGAATCCAGAGTTTTAGATATGCTGTTTCCTGCATCATTTCATTTCTGCAAAATTCTCAAGCTCGTGTTAAAAAACTAAATTCTTGATAAGATTATAAATGATAGATTTTTTTCTGACATTCTGTAAGATAGGTGCATTCACCCTCGGAGGTGGATATGCTATGGTCCCACTACTCGAAAAGGAGGTGGTCGACAAGCATGCTTGGCTTAGCAAGGAGGATTTCATGGACATAATGGCAGTATCTCAGGCTACTCCGGGTCTGTTTGCAATCAATATGGCATCGCATATAGGCAATAAGATCAGCGGATGGAAGGGTGCATTGGTGTGCTCTATAGGTGTGGCATTGCCTTCTATAGTGTCTATTCTGCTGATTGCCATGTTTTTCAATGCCTTTAAAGGCAATATCTATATAGAGAAGATTTTCCGTGGAATCCGTCCTGCTGTGGTCGCACTCATTGTGTCGCCTTGCTTTTCGATGGCAAAGACGGCTAAACTGGATAAAGGCACGATATGGATTCCTATAGTGGCATGTATCCTAATTGCAGCTTTCGGTATATCACCCATCTGGATCATACTCATCACCATCATCCTGGGATTCATCTACGGAAAATACTTCAATTGAAATGTCTAATCATCAAATCAGCGTTCTAAAATACTGATAATTTTAAAATTCGTGTAAAAATAATGCTCTTCCTTAAAATATTTCTGGTATTTTCCAAAATTGGAATCTTTAATTTCGGTGGAGGCTACGCCATGATTTCGTTGCTTCAAAACGAAATCGTTGAGAAAAACCATTGGCTCAACAACGCACAATTCACCGATATCGTTGCAATCAGCCAGACTACCCCCGGCCCGATAGGAATCAATTGCGCCACCTACACAGGATATATGGCAGCCATCAACGAAGGCTATCCGGAATGGGCAGCTGTGCTTTGCGCTGTATTCGCCACTATCTCTGTTCTCTGGCTGCCTTTCCTTCTCATGCTCTATATAAGCAAGATGCTGATCAAGCATGGCGACTCAAAAATCATGAAGGACATATTTGCCTTCCTCAGACCAGTCATTGTAGGTCTAATCGCTGCTGCTGCGCTACTTCTCATGAACGCCGAGAACTTCAGTTCCCCATCCCAGAGCTGGTTCGCATTCATCACATCGGTCGTCATCTTCATCTTCTCTTTCATTGGAGTTAAAGTCTATAAGGTGCATCCCATTGCAATGATTCTCCTATGCGGACTTGCAGGACTGATTATCTACTAACAAACCTGATAGATTAAAAAAGCTGCTCGTTTGAGCACCTTTATACATTGCAGATTGTCCAAAGTCATTGAGCCAGTTTTATTTAAAACCATTTTCATACTTTCTTATATAAAGTTAAATCAAATAATAAAAAGATATTTATTTCCGTATATATTTTTTATCTTTAGTTTTTGTTATATTTGCAATTAAAATATAATTTTATTGAATTCGGGGTTAACAATATGAAAATCCAAAAACTAAAATAGCTGTAAAATGAAAAGAGTCAGTGTTTTGCTGCTTGCGATGCTCGTGTGTGCATTCATGCAAGCCTATGATGTGGTGGTAGACGGCATAGCCTATAACCTTACAAGTAAGATAAAGACGGCAGAAGTGACGTCGGGTGACAGTCCGTATGAGGGCGAGATTGTTATACCTTCCACTATCAATGCCAAAGGAGCCACGTATAAAGTAGTGGCGGTAGGTGAAGGGGCATTCATGGAATGTCAGGGTCTGACAAAGGTGACAATTTCTGAAAATGTGGAAAGTCTCGAATTGAGAGCATTCTACTTCTGTCAGAATCTCACAGACGTGGTTCTGCCAAATAGTTTGAAATATATTAAGAGCCACGTTTTTCATGGTTGTATATCTTTGTCAAACATCAATTTGCCAAATCAGTTGGAGTCGATAGGTTCTTATGCTTTCTGTTATTGTGCATTGACTACTGTGGTCATACCAGAGAGCATTACCATACTGAATGGAGGACGTTCCTTTAACGAGTGTACCAAACTTACATCGGTGACATTGCCAAAGAACATGACGGTACTGGGATACGAATTCGTTGGCTGCACAAGTTTGGAAAAGCTGGAACTGCCTCCTAATCTGGAACACTTTGGAGGAGTTTATGACTGCACTGCATTGACCGAACTAATCTATCCCAACAGCTGTTATTACTCGGGAATTAATCAAGGTTGTACGTCGTTGAAGAAAGTGGTGTTGGGTACTGGAATGACTGAAATGGCCCAAAATGCGTTTAAACGTTGCAAGGATCTTGAGGATGTGTACTGCTATGCCACAGAAGTGCCTTTTTGCATACAGACTACATTTTTCGACGATGCGCTAATTGAATATGCAACACTTCATGTGCCTGACGAGGCAATCAACAAGTATGCCGCTGCAGAGCCGTGGAAAAATTTCGGAAAAATCGTGGGAATAAATGGTACAGAGCTGACTAAATGCGAGAATCCGGTTATCAGTTATTCTGACGGAAAACTCCTCGTCACTTGTGGCACTGAAGGAGCCAACTGCATCACTACTGTGACCGATACGAGCATAAAGACATATTATGACAACGAAATTCCTTTAACGCTCACATATACCGTCACTGCATATGCAACTGCTACAGGACATCGCGACTCTGATGTTGTTACTGCAACATTATGCTGGGTGAATTCCACACCTGAAACGGAGGGCCTCTCTTTGGATATCAAGGAGCATGTGGGCAATGCCGTACTGATTCAGAACCAAGGTCAAATCCTCACCGTCTCAGGACTTGAAGATGGAACGCCTGTAAGCGTCTATTCCACAGACGGCCATCTGGTAGGCTCAAGCAAGTCGCATGGTTCGCAAGTATCTATTGACACTAACCTGGAAAAGGGCTCTGTCGTAATCGTAAAATTCGGTGAAAAAGCCGGAAAGATAGTCTTGCATTAAAGGCTGATAAATCAACAAAATCCGTTAAGAGGGCGTGTCAAAATGATATTTAGAATTTGCAGTCATTATTGCGACTTGAAAGGTCAAATAATACCTATGATTTTTTGTCTCATATTTTAACGGAATTAAAATCAAAATTTGACTTAAAGTGCTATGACATAATGCCTAAATGTTAATTTGAGTTTAAATAATCTCGTCAGAAAAGGATAAAAACACCCTTTTCTTGCGAGATTATTTTTTTGTTTGGGGCTTTCTATGCCTTTGACTTATTTTTTATAGCATTCAAATATCTTCTTTACCAATTCCTTATCCATTTTTGGTGATAAGAGGCTGACAATCCATACAATCGGGAATCCTCCAACCATGGCAATAGCCCCGCAGTTAATAGGGTTGATAGGGTTGCCGAGCATCATGTTAATAACGGTGATACCCACTCCCCATATGAAGCAAGCCCACACAGAAGTGGTGGTCACGCCTTTCCAGTAAAGTCCGAGCATGAATGGTGCGAGGAAAGCTCCTGCCAATGCCCCCCATGATATGCCCATCAGCTGTGCTATGAATGTAGGTGGATTTAGCGCTATCATAAGTGATATGACAATGAAGAATACAATCAGCACACGCATGATTACTACCTTCCGTCGTTCTATCCTTTCTGCTATCTCGTCGTCAATACTTCCTTCCTGAACCTCTCCCGGCAGAGATTTCTTGTCGCGGTAGATAAGGTCGAGAGTCATTGTGGACGATGAAGTGAGCACCAGAGAAGCCAGAGTTGACATTGATGCCGAAAGCACCAGAAGCACAACGAGTGCAATCAGTATGTCGGGCAGAGTGACCAGCATTGACGGCACTATGGAGTCGAACGCGAGATTGCCGTTAGGAAGGGTAGGTGGCGTACCAAACAATCTGCCGAAGCCTCCGAGGAAATAGCATCCGCCTGCCACTACCAGCGCGAAGACGGTGGATATGATGGTTCCGCGCTTTATGGCTTTCTCATCGGTGATGGAATAGAATTTGCCGACCATTTGAGGCAGTCCCCATGTTCCAAGTGACGTTAGAACGACTACGCCTAAAAGGTTCCAAGGGTCTGGCCCGAACCAGTCCGCAAATCCTCCGTTGGCAGAGGGGTTGCTGTCGGACGGCAGGCTTGCCATCTTTCCTACTGCTTCGCTCAGTCCTCCTTGAGTGTTGAGCACAGCCGCAATGATTGTGATGATTCCGAAGAGCATTATGATTCCCTGTATGAAATCGTTGAGAGCTGTGGCGCGATATCCCCCCAGAATCACATATATAGCAGTGAGTACCGCCATGATGATGACGCAATATTCGTATGGTATTCCAAAACCCATCTCGAATAGTGTGGATATTCCTTTATATACTCCTGCTGTATAAGGAATCAGGAACACGAATGCGATAATCGATGCCGCCACTCTCAGCCCTTGGCTTGCAAAGCGTGTGCCGAAGAAGTCGGGCATCGTACGGCTTTCTATATGTTGTGTCATCTGCTTGGTTTTCTTTCCAAGCACAAGCCATGCAAGGAGAGATCCAATGAGTGCGTTGCCTACTCCTATCCATGTAGACGACAGGCCGTATTTCCATCCGAATTGTCCGGCATAGCCAACGAACACCACGGCAGAGAAATAACTGGTACCGTAGGCGAATGCTGTAAGCCATGGACCTACCGTACGTCCACCCAATACGAATCCGTCTACACTTTTCGCTTGCTTGCGGGAATATACTCCCACGAATACTGTAACTGCAAGAAAAATGACAGTTAAGATAATCTTAATAAACATCTCGATTGATTATTATAATGGTTTATGTAATGTCCCGAATAAGACTGTAGATGCCGGTTTTCAGCTTAAAATGCTACTTGTACCTGTGCCTGAAGGTTGTTATAGTCCTTCCCTCCGTTGATGTTGTCGCCACACAGCGCACGGGTGTATTGCAGCTGAATACGGCATTTCTTGTAATACCAGTATTGCAGACCTATTGTGAGGTTGGTCTGATCCCAGCCGTCCACTCCGGTGTTTCTGTTGAACGTGTCGGCACTGCCTACTATATCGATGCCTTCTGCAACGGGGATAGTGGTTGATACATATCCACCACGGCTTCCAACATCGCCGTCTTTGCCTCCGAGCCATTCCGCCCTGATGCTCACCGGACGAGCTTCCTTGTATTTTGCAGGGGCATATGCGCCGAATTTATACTCAGCTCCTATGCTGTATCTGTTGCGCTTATAATTGTCGCCTTCTGCTATGCCTGGATTCCATGCCGCAACGTTTATAGCATGGCCTTTGCCTAATTGACCTGATGCCACAAACCTCAGACCGTTGATTGGACGGTATTCCAGTTTGGCAATGAAATCCTTGTTGTTGTTGCCGTCACGTTTGTTTATACCCTGACCGTTCATCACAGCCAATTCATAGTGAAGACGGTCGTTAAAGATGTCACCGAACAACATGGCTCCTAAGTCGCGCCCGGTGTTTCTTCCCAATAGTGGGTCGTTACCTGCAGCGAGAATAGTCACAGCCTGTGAGGTCACGTCGATTAATTCCAATGCCGATGGCGACAGCGGGTTTTCCAGTGAAAATGAATTTTTGAATTGTCCGATTCTGAAGTTCAGCGCTTTGTTGTTGGTTATCCTGTAGTCTGTGTAGTATTCAAGCGGATCGCTTGCAAAATCATACATGAATTGGAACGACCATCTGTCTGTTATCCTTGCTCTTGCCCAAACGATGCATCTCTTGAAGTTGAAGTCGTTTGTCTGCTTGCTGTTCATGTCGTTCCATGAATATCCTCCTTGAACGTATCCATTGATTGTAATCCTGCTGGCAAGTTCCTTCATCCAGTCGGTACTTGTGCCATCGTTCTGTGATTGACCCATTGCTGCCGTACTGCTGAACACCGCCAGCATGACAGCAAGCGTAGATTTTGTGATTAATCTCTTTTTCATATTTTATGTATTTTTACTGTTGGTTGTTACAAAATGAAAGTAAAAATGGGATTTTGCTTGCAAAATTAGTGATTTTAATGATTATATGCAAACAAATCGGCTTATAAGAGCTGTTTTCAGTTGAATAATGTGTTTTGGAAAGAGCTCAGAACATGTTTCGGGCCTTGATATCGATATACTTGTTGATAACGTTGATGCTTAGATTTTTCGGCTCGGTGAGCAGTGCCAGTATTCCGTTTCGTTGAAGGATGTTGAGAATGAGCGTTTTGTCGAAGGCATATTTTTCTGCAATGACGTGCTGGAAGAATTCCTCTTCTGTGTGTGGATTGGTCTTTATGAATTCGTTTTGTTCGCTGTCTTCAAATAAAACGACGAGCAGCCTGTGACGTTGGCTGATGCTCTTGAGGAATGCCAACTGACGCTTCAGTGCATCGATGCTGAAGAAATTGGTATATAGAATGATAAGGCTTCGCTTGTTTATGTTCTTGTTGATGAACGAGTTGAGTTCGCTGAAGTCGCTTTCGAGGAAGTCGGTTTTAATGTTGTAGAGCGTTTCGAGTATGCGGTTCATCTGTGAACGGTTGTGTGTTGATGGCAGGAATGTACCGGACTTGTTGTCAAATGTCATCAATCCCACGTTGTCGTCCTTCTTCATCGCTATATGCGACAGTGCGAGCGCAGCGTTGACTGAATGGTCGAGCAGGGTCATGTGATTGAATGTCTGCTGCATCACACGCCCCTTGTCAATTATGTTGTAGACGTGTTGTGCTTTCTCCTCTTCGTATACGTTCACCATAAGCTGATGACGTCGTGCAGAGGCTTTCCAGTTGATTCTGCGGTAATCGTCGTCGGGTACATAGTCTTTGATTTGTGAAAACTCGGTGGCGTTTCCGATTCTGCGGATGCGTTTCACTCCCGCTTCAATGTTGTTTGTCCTGATTGTTGCGAGTTCATATGATTTGAGGGCGAAGAATGCAGGATACACTCTGGCTGTGGTTTGTTTGCCGCATACAAAACGCCTCAATGCCAACCCTATATTCGTGGATACGATCGCTATGACATTTCCAAAATGGTATTCTCCCCTTTCTTTGGGGCATATTTGATAGCTCAGCGACTGTGAGCCTCCTGCCGCCAACCGCATTCTACGGCTGAAATCCCTTATCTGGAATTCGGGTGGGATTTCGTCGATGACCTCTATGCTCACAGGTTCGCTAAATGTGGATTTCACGCATATCTCAACCTCATTGTTGTCGCCGTTCGACCACCTGGGCTGACATTCCCTGACAGCCTTGACCATGCCTCTACGCAGTTTGATGAAATCGATAACGGCTGCGATGACGAGTGCTGCCATCATGATGAGCCCCATGATGAAGAGCGGTGTGGCTAAGTAGCCGCATCCCACGATGACTGTGATTATGGCGAATAATATGTAGAAGCGTTTTGACATTGTCGGACGGTTTGATGAGGGAGAGGGTATTGCGTATAATTGAGTAAAGCTGAAGTGCTGTTGATTTTAGGCGATGGGTTATTTCGGTACTTCGATATTTGCGATTATGGACTTAATCACGTTGTTTGTGGTCTGGCCGTCGAGCTCTGCATCTGTGCTGAGCATGAGCCTGTGTTGCAGCACTGGATGTGCGAGCAGTTGTATGTCGTCGGGTGTGACGAAATCTCGTCCCTGAAGTAGTGCGAATGCCTTTGCGCTCTGCATAAGCGCCACAGATGCGCGTGGCGAGGCCCCGAGATAGATGTACCTGTGTACTCTGGTGGCTTGTATGATGTCGACGATATATTTAGCAAGCTCGTTGGTGATGACAACCTGAGGGATGAGTTTGCGCATCTCCATGATGTCGTTTATGGATATGATAGGCTTTACATCATTGAGTTGGGTGAATCCGTTTGAATTGCTGTGGCGGCGTAGGATTTCCATCTCTTCTGCAGCCGACGGATATCCCACGAATATCTTCATGATGAACCTGTCGAGCTGTGCTTCCGGCAGTTTGTAGGTGCCTTCCTGCTCCACCGGGTTCTGAGTGGCTATGATGGTGAATACCGGGTTCATGGAATAAGTGGTGGAGTCCACTGTCACCTGCCTTTCCTGCATCACCTCGAAGAGTGCAGCCTGTGTTTTGGCTGGTGCGCGGTTGATTTCGTCGACGAGAACGATGTCGGCGAACACCGGTCCCTTGTGGAAATCGAAGTCTCCGCTTTTCATGTTGAACACTTCGGTTCCAATGACATCGCTCGGCATGAGGTCGGGTGTGAACTGTATTCTTCCGAAGTCGGCATTGATAAGTTTGCTCACGGTCCGTGCTATGAGTGTCTTAGCCACTCCCGGCACGCCTTCAAGCAATACGTGCCCTTCGGCGAGTATGGCTGTAATGATGAGGTCAACTGTAGTGTTTTGGCCTACCACCACATTGGCGATGTTTTTTCGTATCTCTTGGATTTTATTTGCAAATCCGCTTAGGTCAAGTCGTTGTTGGTCCATTTCTTATAGATGTTTTAGGTAATATTAGTTATTTATATTTGTAATGGGATAATGGTGGTGAATACACTGAAATGGTAATAGCATGAATCAGAGTTTCTGTTCTATCCGGTTGATTGAGTTTACCAATCTGATCATTTCTTCTTTTGATGTTTTCGATTTGCGTTTTTTTACTTCCATCTCCATATAATGTTCGTTCATCCATGCATATTTTTGTCGGGACTTTAGTTGTTCGTAGATTCTTTTCTCTTCGGATTTTCGTGAGTTGAAATAGAAGTCGAGGGAATAGATTATGTCCTGAACCTCTTTCTGAGGTATTCTTGTATATTGGGCAATTATTTTGATGTTTTCGTTGGTTTTGTCTTTGTCTGATATGTCGATATGCAGGATTTTCTGCAGTTTTGCGGTAAACATGGTATATTTCTTGTTTATAATGTTTTCAGTGGCATTGTTGCGCTTGAAGAAGCCTCCGATTTGCTTTATGAATTCCAATTGTCCGTTTTCTTTCCTTTTGATTACCGGTATGATTCTCTGCTGTCGGCGTGAGTTGAAAATGATGAAGAGAACAAGCCCGGCTATAGCGAGATAAAGTGCTGTTCGCAGTGCATTGCTTTTGAATGCTTCATTGAGCAGCGACTCATCATAGTCAGACTGATATTGGTTGTTAAAGATAGGCTTGTCCTCATAGTCCTCAGATCTTAGAGCCGACGTTCTGATAATCTGGCTGTTGCCTACAGAGGAGAAAATCCGCATTATGAGTTGGTGGTTGGAGTCTTCTAGAATTCCGTAGTTGGTGAACAGCAGTGGCATGGAAATGAGCGAAATGCTTCCTTTGCCACATTTGGCGCTTTTCATGAGGGTGAACTTGTCGCCTGTAGTTATCACGTCTTGCCAGGTCAGCGCGTGCATATGATTCTTCTTGTCTGATTCAAGGATGCCTTGAAATAGATTTTCACGTATGTCGTATGGAGTTATGTAAGTAGAGACGAGAACTTTGGATAGTTTGTATTTTCTTTCTTTAAACTGGTTGCTTTTAAGGAATCTGACGGTTGAGTATTCCCCTTCCACCGGTGTTAGCCCATTTTTATTTAACATTATATAATCGAACATGGTAAAAAGGCTGCTGAAAGAGATTGCCAATTCGTCGTTCATCCAGTGGGTGGCTATTATGACGTTGCCTCCTTTTTTTGCAAAATTGATGACTTGTTGTGGGTCAATATCAGCATAGGAGTAGAGGCATAACACTGTCTTATTCCTGTTCTCCTTTTCCCTCATTACGGCTTCAGGCAAAGAGTCGGAGACGGCATATCTTCCAGGCATTGATGCCGACATGACTGAATCGAAAAGCATGCACCCGTAGGGTTCCGTGTCGTTTGACTTGAATGTGGGTGTCCAACTGAATGAAGACTTATGCAGTAGCAAGTAGAGCAAGGCAGCCACAGCGATGGCAATGAGAATATATTTGAGTGTGTTGTTATTCTTCATCTCCACCTCCTTTCCTCAGCAACTCCAGTTTATGGCGCATCTCTTTGCATGTGGATTCGTCAGCCATGAACTCACCGTAACGTGTGTAGAGGAACACGTTGGTCATCCATCTGAATTCATCCACGCCTGCCTCAATGGAATATTCGGTAGGGGTCTTGTGCTTTTCCCATATTACTTTCCCGCAGTCGCTGAGATACTTGAGTGAATTAAGGTAGATGAGTCTTACTGCTCTGTTCCATTCACCGCTTTGCTCGGCTAACCGTATCTCTGAGTCGAATTCAATGCCTTCGATGCTCAGTTCATCTTCTGGGTTGCCCTCATCTTCTTCGTCATCATCATTGAGCTTCTTGTTGCGCTTGAACCACCCGTATTTATACATCATGTAGATTATGATTGCGATGATGGCCACTAAAGTCAGAATCATGATTACTTTCGCGAAAGTGCTGTCGAACATTCCCGTGTCTTTATTGACTCTATCGACAGCTTCCTCCAACTCCGGCTTGAGCTTTTGGCTGAAGTAGTCGTAATCCCCTGACTCCATAAATCGGGAAATCACGGATGTGTCGCATTTCAAGGTGTCGGCAAGATTCATGATTCTTTTAGATTATCAAAATTTTGGATTTTTTCTTTCAGAGTTATATGCTCGTTCTTCTCCTGCATGGTTCCGTAGTGGAACGCCATCCCTACTGTTGTCATGAACACAGCTATGTTGAAGCTGAACATCATGGCAGTCCAGATGGCAGAAAGCAGGGTTATGAAGAGTATGTTTGCCAATGAGTATTGACTGAATTGGGTTCCTATGAGTTGTGCACCAAATTCTGTCAGCAGCTCAAACATGAATAATTCCCAAGCGAAGATGAGTAATGAGATGATGAACAGAAGGAATGAGTAGATGATTAGTCCGCCCAGTCGTGTAGTGCCGTTTTTAAATGAAATACTCAAGCTTTGAAAATATGATTTCTTTTCAATGCCAAAAGCGTAAAGGCTTCCGCTGAGAATCAGGAATATGAAATAGAAGATGATGGTGTAGCCGATGTATATGGCGTTACTTCTGAAAGTCAGGATTGCCAGTGCCGTTGCTGCTGCGAATGCAAGAATGGCGAACGGCATTGCATTTGCTCTTCCGATTTTGCCTCTGACGCTTTTCCATGAGTCCTTGATTCTGACACCTTTCAGCCCGTTTTCCCTTTTATAGCTGATTTCAATCATCGACAGTGCCATTGGCATTATCAGAAAGAGATTGATTAGCAGCGAAATGATATAAATGTATTTCGTTATAGATTTAGGAATGTAGGAAACGACGAAAAGTGGCGGCAGTCCGAAGAAGTTCTGCTGAAAACTTATGATGTTGTAGATGTAGAGTGCGAGCATAATAATGCAGAACGGAAAGGAGTAGATAATGATGTGCTTGATTATGGTCTTGAAGTTTTCCCTTATGAACGTGAATGTGACATCGATGTTGTCGCCGAAATTCCTTTCCTTGTAGAATGGTTCTTTAAACATGTTCACCTCCTTCCTTCTTGTGTATTCTCTTAGGCAGAATGACGAAGTAGAATAAGATGAATGCGAATTCGCACACTATCGTTGTAATTCTGATAGGGTCGGGCAGTTCGGTGTGTCGGGTGATGAATCCTTCTATGAAACCTGCAACAATGGTGATTGGAATGACTCCTGCTATGATTTTGAGCCCTTGACGAGCCGAATTTTTGAAAGCCTGAATCCTGGAGTAGGTTTTCGGGAATATCCATCCGTTTCCCAATGTGATTCCGGCTGCTCCTGCAAGTATGATGGTTGGGATTTCGAGAGCTCCGTGCTGCCATATTGCCAAGACGGATTCCCATCCTGTTCCGTGTTGGAAGAAGAAAGTTTGGAAAGATCCGAGCATAAGTGCATTGTAGAATAAGATGAAGATGGTTCCTATGCTTGTGAGCAGTCCTGAAGCGAATGTCCTGAGGTCAACCATAAGGTTGTTGAATGTGATAGAAAAGAACGACTCCATTTCCGGTGAACTGGCATAAACGTGCACCGGTTTGCCTTTTGCGATATTGTCGAGTGTCATGTCTACATAACTGTCTCCGAGAATCGACCTGGCGTAATCGGGATTGTTTATTTGGGATATGACTCCGAAGAAAGTGAAAACACTGAAAATGACGAATGAAATCAGCAGCATATACCTTGCTTCATACATGACGAGCGGGAGGTCGTGTGTCCAGAGCCTTATGAACTTCCTGAATGTCAGTCCCTTTTTCCTGTATATCCTGTTATGGATGCTGAAAGCGAGGTTGTTGAGCCCGTCAATGATTTCAGAATTGGGATAATGGGTTTGTGCATATGCCAGGTCAGACGTTATCTCCAGATAATAGTCGGCAAGGGTGTCGGTTAATGCCCAAGAGTTGGCATTCAACTCATTGCTGATTCTTTTCCATTTGTCTATATTCCTTTGTATGAACACGTTTTCTTTCATAAGGCAAAGATATAAAAAAAATATGTTTGTTTTCCCTTAAGTGTGAAAAAAGTGAATAATAGTCGATAAAAAGTGCTATAAATGATGCAAGTGTGCATAAAAAGGGTCTTTTTTTCAGTTAAGCTTGATAAAACTGAGAATTTTTATATAAATTTGCAATACTTTCAAATCATTCGTCATGGCAAATCATACATTCGTAACCGGTCAGTTTGTTCGTATAGGTCAGAAGTTGGCAAATGCGAGCGATCGTGTTTGGGCAGCATTGATTGATTTGCTTGTAATGTATGGAGGTTTTACGATGATAATGTCGATTATCGGTATGTTGGTTGCTTCCGACACCTATTCCGAGAGCTATTTCAATTCCGGTCCTGATTACACTAATACTATGATTGTCATAGTATTGGTTGTGTTGGGCCCGTTGGTTTTATTCTATCCTTTGTGGATGGAGCGCTTTTTCAGTGGCAGGACTGTAGGTAAGATGGCGTTGGGGTTGAGGGTAGTGGGCTCCGACGGCTCTACCCCTTCGTTTTCGTCCTCCTTTTTCCGCTGGCTTTTCTCTCTTGTTGAGGTTTTCACCGGTTTTGGGCTGGTGGTGATTTTATTTACAAAGGACAATCAGCGATTCGGAGATATAGCGGGTGACACTTATGTGGTGAAGGTCCGCAAGCCTTATTATGGCCGTTCGTTGTCGTTGAATGACTTTCCTCCCGACTATAAGCCGGTATTTCCTCAGGTTGTACGGTTGTCTCAGGCTCAGGTGAACTTGATTTACAAGGTTTATTACCTTCGCGACAGGTATTCGGAGCAGTTGCGGTTGGACTTGTGTAACAGGATTTGCCGTTTTCTGGAAATCAATGTGAGTGGCATGACGCCTTATCAGTTTTTGGGACAGATTAATTATGATTTCAAATACTATACAGCTGTGAGTTGAGTTGGTTGTGGTGAATGATTGGTGATAGGTTGCGATTGATTGTGAGAGTGATAATTGGTTAAAGAGGAGTGACTATAAATCAGAAAAGAATTTAATAATGAAAAACTATATTCTACGGATACGTTTATACATCTTATTGGTTTTTAGCCTTATAAGTGGTGCCTGCTTTGCGCAGATGCCGAATCCGGCACAGTTCAGCCATCAGTTTAACAAGTTGTCGGACACGTCAGCCGAGATTGTGTTTTCCGGAAATATCTCCAGCGGTTGGCATGTCTATTCTCCGATGGTTACAGGTGGCCCTACAGCCGCTTCGTTTCACGCAGAGAAGCTGAGTGGTGCCGTGCTGGATGGCGGTTTGCGCTCTGAGGGCCGTCTGATAAAGAAATATGAGGAGATGTTCGAGACTGAGGTTTCCTACTTTGAGGGCAGTGTGAAATTCATTCAGAAGTTGAAACTGACTGGTGGGAAATATGAAGTTGAAGGCTATATGGAATATGGTGCCTGTTCCGACCAGATGTGCACTCCTCCCAAGAAGGTGAATTTCAGTTATTCAGGCGATGTCCCGTCAGTTTCAAAGGCTTCTGCTCCAACTCCTGAATCTGCCGTTCCTGCTCCTGTTAAGGCATCAGCCGCTGAAACGCTGCCAGACCCTAACGTAACGGATAATTCCACCGCAGTTCAGGCAGAACAAGCTGTAGCTGGCAAATTGGATTCAGGGCAATCTGATTCAGTACCTGAATCTGCAGAATTGTCAGCGGAAGTTGACAGCCTGTCTGCCTTGTCAGACAGCTTGTTGGCTGACTCGTCAATGGTTGCTGCTGTCGGCAGTTCTGATTTGTGGACTCCAGTCATAGATGAGATACGTGCTCTTGACTCTGATGGCGACAGCAATGCCGCTAACATGTCGTGGTGGAAGATTTTTATTTTGGGATTTCTGGGCGGACTGGTGGCTTTGGTCACACCATGCGTATGGCCTATAATTCCGATGACGGTGAGCTTCTTCCTCAAACGCTCATCCAACAAGCGCCAAGGCATCCGTGATGCCTGGATTTATGGGTTGAGCATCGTCGTCATTTATGTTCTGTTGGGTTTGTTTGTTACAGCCTTGTTTGGTGCCAGTGCATTGAATTCACTTGCAACGAATGCGGTGTTCAACATCTTCTTCTTCCTGCTGCTTGTGGTGTTTGCAGCCTCTTTCTTCGGTGCGTTCGAACTGACTTTACCGTCGTCGTGGAGTAGTGCGGTAGACAGCAAAGCGGAAAAGAAGGGCGGTCTGATTGGCATTTTCCTGATGGCATTCACGCTGACGCTCGTCAGCTTCTCGTGTACGGGTCCGATTATCGGATTCCTGCTTGTGGAAGTGGTGTCCGACGGTGGCTCTATAATCGCTCCGACCATCGGCATGCTCGGCTTTGCCATCGCCTTGGCATTGCCGTTCACCTTGTTCGCATTGTTCCCGAATTGGCTGAAGTCGATGCCTAAATCCGGAGGGTGGATGAACACAGTGAAGGTGGTGTTGGGCTTTATTGAGCTTGCCTTTGCATTGAAGTTCCTGTCGGTGGCTGACCTGGCATATGGATGGGGCATATTGGACCGTGAGGTGTTCCTGTCGTTATGGATTGTGATTTTCGGTCTGTTGGGCTTTTATCTTTTGGGCAAGATTAAGTTCAAGCACGACGACGATGACAGTCATATTGGCGTGGTGCGTTTTTCCCTCGCTCTCATATCATTAGCATTTGCAATGTATATGGTCCCTGGTTTGTGGGGCGCCCCATTGAAGGCGGTCAGTGCTTTTGCTCCTCCGATGAAGACTCAGGATTTCAATTTGTCGCCTGAGCAGGAGGTGAAGCCTATGTTCACCGACTATGAGCAGGGCATGCGCTATGCCCAGTTGCATGGCAAGCCGGTTTTGATTGACTTCACCGGTTATGGCTGTGTGAATTGCCGCAAGATGGAGGCGGTGGTATGGACCGACAGCCGTGTGGCAAAGAAGATGACAGAGGATTACGTGCTTATCCAGCTTTATGTCGACGACAAGACATCGCTTCCTGAACCGGTGATGGTGAATGACAACGGCGAGGAGTTGAAACTCCGTACTGTGGGCGACAAGTGGAGTTATCTCCAGAGTCATAAGTTCGGAGCCAATGCCCAGCCGTTTTATGTGATTCTGGACGGCAATGGCCATTTGCTTTCAAAACCCTACACTTTCGATGAAGATGTGAACCACTATCTGGAGTTTCTGGAATGCGGTGAACCTCAATAAACCATTTATCAGCAATTCAAGTTTCGCAAATTAAGAAGCGCCTGTACGTAAACGGCCTGAAAGGCCAACAGCCCATAGCCCAGGGCAACGCCCTGGGGAATTGTGTTGCATGAAACCCGCCCTGAAAGGGCAAAAGCATTAACAATAATCAACGTTTAAGCTCTTTAAAGACTGAGGTGAGTGAACTTGCGAAACTTGTATCAGTAATACATAAAAATACCGTTATAACGTCAGTGATTTGCGTTATAACGGTATATGTTTTAGCTATTGCTGAGGGTTATTTGATTTCGAATTTGTAGATTCCGTTGCCTCTTGAACCTACGATTGCCGAGTTTCCAACTGCAATAGGCGAGGATTCGAAATTATTTGCCACATGTTCCTTGTATATGATCTCACCGGTTTTTGCTTTGATGAGATATACGTTTCCGGAGGCATCCCCTGTGAAGATATACATCTGTGCGTTCTCGTTGTGGAAAGCGATAGGTGATGACCATGCCCAAGAGTCGTATCCGGTGGAATAAATTTCCTTTCCGTTCTTAGTGTTGAGAGCCACGAGTTCACCCTGATTCTTGGCGGCGTTGTTGCGGCAAATGTTGGCGAAGATCATTCCTTCGCAGTCGCCTGAGCCCATAAGTGCAGTGGAATACATACCCCCGTCGAGTGTCTTGGCTCCGATATGCAGTCTTTGGCATGGTTTTGTGGCTTCCCACACCTTCTCTCCATTGATGGCATTCAGTTTTACGAAATGCCAGTCGGCCTTGTCGCCCTGCTTGTCCACCTCACAACCGGTGTAGATAAACGGCTTTCCGTTTTCCTCCTTGCACACTGTAGAGCCGTCGGAATCATCATGGTTATAGTAATACCATACTGGTTTCATAGTATTGAGGTTCAGACAGATAAGATTTCCTCCGTTATCGGTGAAGTATCCGTAGTTTCTGTAGATGCATATGCTGGACTCAATGCCTGGTGCTGCACCGTTAACCCGATATTTGAATGCTGCAATCAGTTTGAGATTGCCCTGTTCACGCTCGAATTTGTAAACAGTACCGTTTTCGCTGCACCAGAAGAGGTATCCTCCCGCAACGATAGCCGATGAGTCGAAAGCGTTCCATGACCTCCAAGCCCCGTTTGCACTTGGTATGATATATTTGAAATCGTGTGTCAGAAGGTCTATGCAAATATTACCGAATGGCTGTTCATGCGGCACACCTTGTCCTACGTACAGGTTTTTCAGTTCCGGGTCGAGCGACATGGTGCCTTTTATCACGTTTTTCACGTCAATAGGTTCGCGTGATATTTTACCGTTGTTGAAATTGATGAAATAAACATAGTTGCAGAGCGACCCCACCATTATTTCTTCGTCAGTGAAGTCTTCTGTGAGTGCCTTGGAATGTTTCTTGAAGAGATTCATCTCCTCGGGTGTCCAGTGTACGTAGAGCGGCTGTCCACTCCAACCGGAACCTCCCGCCCATGTGCCGAATTTAGTAGCTCTTTTGTCTACACGTGTCTCGAAAGTCCATGCCACTTCGATTTTTGTTGGATTCCCATTTACAGTGCCTTGGAAATCGGCAATTCTGCTGAGGTTTTTTCTAAATGTCCTTATATCCTTGGAATCGGCATACAAGTCGTTGACATATGTCAGCTGATGTGGCAGGCTGTCGGCATATTCAGTAGTGTAATTAAGAGCTTCCACCGACTGGAATACAGTGTCGGGCAGGAAAAGCTGCTCCACCGGTATGTCAACCGTAACACTATCTTCAGTTCCGACTTCGCCAGAGGCGTGATTCTTCTTGCAAGCCAATAATGTTGCAATGGTGATGGTCATTGCAAGTAAAAAATTTGTTTTCAATGCTTTAAGGTATTTTCAGTTGTGGTTAATGGAATGGCACACCATCAATTGCTCTCGGTGTTCTGAAATTCACGGTTACTGTCATTTCCATTGGCATGTTGTTGCCTTCTGTGTCGACTGCCGGCTGCCATTTCGGCATGAGTTTCACGATTCTGATTGCCTCAGCGTCGAGGTTCGGCGTTACTGACTTCTGTATGGACGGGTTGATGATGTTGCCCGATTCGTCAACGGTGAATTTCACGATTACGTCGCCTTCCACTTTCTTTCTCAACTCTTCTTCCGGATATTTCCTGTTTTGCGATATGAAGGTAGTCATGGCCACCATACCTCCAGGATATGCTGCCATTTTAGCCACTTGCCTCTGTCGGTTAGACGGGTGATTAGGGCGGTTGCCGGATGTGCTCTGCTGTGTAGTGGCAGAGGTCTGTCCGTTTTCAGATCCCGGGTCGGTGTTAGCAGTCGGCTTGTCGGCAGTGGCTTGGCCGGTTCCCATGTCGGTCGGCTGGTTTTGTCCGGTTTGAGCCGTGTGGCTTTCAGGCAGTGTAAAAACTACTGGTACGATGAGTTTCGATTCTGTCGGTTGGCCGTTGATTGTCATCGGTTTCCATTGACTGACGAGCGAAACGAGCCTCATGGCTTCTGCGTCGAGTCCGGGATAGTCGGTAGGGGTCGACATGATGATGTCTTTTCCGTGTCCTTGTGCATCGATGGTGACTTGCACATACACTTTTCCTTCGATATAGTCTTCCAATGCGTCTGCCGGATATTGCACGTTCTGATTGAAGAAAGCTTGCATCGCTTCTTCTCCTCCTGGGTAAGCGGCGTCGACAGTGGCTCCTTGCGGTTTCGTGAATTCCACAGCCACTACGATTTCACCGTCCACCGCTTTTCCGTCGACGGTTTCCGGATTCCATTTCTTGATGAGTTTCACAACTCGTTCGGCTTCTCTGTCCATGTCGTCGTAGCCTGATGGCTTAGTCACTTCCACTTTGGTTGGCTTGCCTTTTTTGCTTACGTTGACTCTGACATAGATGGTTCCGTACACATGGTCTTCCAGAACTGACTTCGGCGGGTTCACGTTAGATGCTATGAAGGACTTGAGGGCGGTTTCTCCGTCGGGATATTCCGCTTCCTTTACATTCTGTGAGTAAGTATTTATGGCAAATACAGCCATTGCAAACAAAAGAAACAGTTTTTTCATAAGTAATATTGTTTATTGATTTGTGCACAAATTTATATAAAAACTGAGAAAAAATCCATAAATTTGCAAAAAAAATAGATAATTGCATTAAAAATGAGTCTATTTGGTATTTTGCAATAAGTATAAATAATCATAATAATCACAAAATCAAACATTAAAATGGCAAACGAAAACGAACAGCAGTTACAGATAGAGTTAAAGCCAGAGGTGGCAAAGGGTGTTTATTCAAATCTTGTAGCTATCACTCACAGTTCATCTGAGGTGATACTCGATTTCATCACGATGATGCCCGGCATGGCTAAGGGTGAGGTTACTTCACGCATAGTTATGGTTCCTGAACATGCAAAACGCCTCTTAGGTGCATTAAGCGAAAACCTCCAGAAATACGAAAGCAATTTCGGACGTATCGAACTTCAGCGCCAACCTCGTAAGGGCAGTACCATCGCTCCGTTCAACATCAACAATCAGGGCGAGGCATAGACGCAGTCTGCTGAATTGTGTTTGCATGCCCCTTATTTGTTGATATGTCCGGCATGCTATAAACCCAAATCGGTCGTTAGGACTAAATGGGGTAGTTTTATAATTATTTCATTTCTTTTCATGCCATAACAATTTTTCTTTTGGCATCTTGCTTTTGAAGCCTCTCGATGTGGCTCGCTACAATTTCGAGACTTCCGAAAAACAATCTGCTCAAAATAAATGTTATTCTGACATTCCTAATGACCTATTGGAAATAAAGCAAAATTGTGCAGTTTTCCGATAATGAAACCACGGAGAAACTGCACAATTTATGTTTTGAAGAAATATGGGGTGTATACTCGTTAGTTGAGGTGGTTGTTCAAGAATTTGAACAGTCTGTTGAGTGCTTCGTCGAGAATGACCTTCGGACATGCAAGGTTGATTCTGATGAATCCCTCTCCGTCGTTGCCGTACATGGTTCCGGCATTGAAAAGCACCTTGGCCTCCTGAATCAGAGCGTCCTCAAGTTGCTGGGAGCTCATGCAGAGTCGTTTGCATAGTGGTCTGCAGTCAATCCATGCGAGATATGTGCCTTCGAGCGGCATGCAGTGCATGAGGTCGTGCCCCTCTTCTTTCAGCCTGCTGATTAGCAGTTGGTAGTTGGAGAGAATATATTTGTTGAGTTCATCAACCCACCATCCGCTTTCGTTGTATGCTGCTATGGTGGCGACCACTCCGAACGGATTCACATCGCACACTTCATTGATATTGATAGCACGGTCGATTCTTCTTCTGATTGAAGGGTCTGCGCATATGATGTTAGCCATTTGCAATCCGGCGATATTGAACGACTTTGATGCCGATGTGCAAATAACCGCCTTCTGCTGTGCTTGCTCGCTCACGGTGGCAAACGGTGTGTATTTATATCCCGGCATTACCAGCTCGTTGTGAATCTCGTCGCTGATTACGGTGACTTTGTTCTTAGAACATATGTCAAAGAGCTTTTCCAGTTCCGGCTTGAGCCATACCCTTCCGCCCGGATTATGAGGATTGCAGAGCAGAAAAGCCACGACTTTCTCGTCCTGGCATCGTGTCTCAAAGTCTTCCCAATCAAAATGATATTTACCATCATCACCTACTACAAGTGGCGACTCTTCCACCATGCATCCGTTGTTGCGTATGGATGAGAAGAAGCAGTTGTAGACGGGGGTTGAGAGCAGTACTTTGTCGCCCGGCATGGTCAATGCCTTAATCACGCATGAGATGGCGGGCACGACACCGATGGTGTATTGAATCCATTCGCGACGGATATCCCACTGATGGCGTGTTTTAAACCAGTTGATTACTGCGTTGTAGTAGTCGTCTCCCACTTTGGTGTAGCCGAAAATGCCGTGTTCGGCGCGTTTCATTATAGCCGCCCTTATTTCCGGGGCAGCCTCGAAGTCCATGTCTGCCACCCAAAGCGGCAGTACTTGCGGGTCTTCACATTCATCGTATTTGTAGCAACCGCTGCCTCTGCGGTCTACAAGCTTGTCGAATAATTGTGTTTTATCCATGGTCGTATGTGTTTAAGTATTTTCAGACCAAATCAGTTTTTCTTTCTTCAATCACGCAGTCGGCAGGTTTTTTGATGTTTTCATCTATCGTGATGCTGTCGATCTTGTCGGCTATGATATGTCCGGAAGTAGGGTTTTTGATGTTTGTCACCCTGCCTTTTATGTCGGCTTGCAGGGTGGAATATTCGAACATGCGGTCGCATTCCGGGTCGAATGTGCAGTTTTCCACAATAAGGTTGTGGGCATAGCATAGCACTTGCTCTCCCTGTATGTGGCAGTTGACGAGCCTCAGGTTCTTGGAATGCCATCCGAGGTATTCTCCGCGCAGTTCGGAGTCGTAGATGGTCACGTTCTCCACTTCCCAAAAGGCGTCCTTCGTGTCGATAAAGGCATTCCGGATTTCAACGTTCTTCACGTATTGGAACACATATTTGGAATCCGATTTCAATCCGTCGATCCGTATGTTCTCGCTGAACATGAAAGGATATGTGCCGTCATGGATTTCGAGGTTCTTGATATTGATGTCCTTGCAACGCCAGAAAATCTCGTCGGCGTCATTGATTATGACGTTTTCGATGTTTATGTCGTTCATCTCGCGGAACATCTTCGGTGCGTCGATAACAGTGTCGGTCATCTTCAGATGTTTGGAATACCACAGCGCAGACCTTCCACCCACTCCGAAATGGCATTTGTGTATCTTAAATCCGTCAACGTGCCAGAAAGGGTAGTGGCCGTCGAATCGACAGTTTTCCGCCTCTATGTCGCTGCATTCCTTGATGGCCGATTCTCCCTCTCCTATATATACGTTTTCAAGTCGAAGTCCGTGTGATTCGAAAAGAGGGCGTTCACCTTCAAATTGTTGGTCTTTAATCAGTTTCATATTTTTGTTTTATTTGATATTCAGTATATGAGTTGACGAGTATTAAGTTGACGAGTTGTATCTTTCTCAGTTGACGAGTAGACGTGTTATTTGTATTTTTGTAAATAAATGAAAAGTCAGATGTTTTTGGGTATCCAACGATTGGTTTTGAGCCGGAGAAGGAAGAGGATTCCTCTGATATTAAGTTCGATACACATGGCGAGCCACACTCCGTTGAGTCCCATCGACGGTGCGAGCAAAAGTGCAAGTGTAATTCTGAACAGCCATATGGATCCGAGGTTCATGCAACTCGGTATGATGGTTTTGCCTGCTCCCACGAACACTCCGTAACATACGATGGAAGCCGCAAACATAGGTTCGGCGAACGCCTCGATTCTGAGGGCGCTCACTCCCAAGTCAATGATTTCCGGCACCGGCGTCATGATGTTCATCATCAGCGGTGCTCCCACATACATGACTGCTCCCATGAATGTCATGATGAGTATGCTCATGCAAACGGTGATGTGTGCAAAACTGCGGGCCAGTTCCTTACGCTTTGCTCCGATGCTTTGTCCCACGAGTGTGGTGGCTGCATCGGCAATCCCGTATCCTGGCATATAGCATAGGCTTTCGGCATTGACACCGAACGAGTTGGCGGCGATTGCGAACATTCCGAGAGGTGCTACAATCATAGTGGTGCATATTTGAGCTCCGCACATGATGACACGTTCACATCCGATAGGCATTCCGATTTTCACTGCCTTCTTCAGCACTCTCTGAGTTGGCAGGAAGGATTTAAGTCCTTTGGATTCCTTTTTGTATTTACCGAAAATCCTCAGTTGTGGCGAGCGGTAGCAAAGGAAATAGAAGAGGAGTCCACTCACTGTGATTTCAGCCACGGCCGTACCCACAGCCGCTCCCATTACTCCCATTCTGGCGCCGTAGATCGTGATGTTCATTCCCATCAGGTGGTATTCCGATGTTGGGAAGATGAAGAAGAAATTGAAAATCACGTCAAGGATGCACATGATGATGTTGAGCAGACTTGGCAGTTTCACGTTGCCGCTGCATCTAAGCATAGAGCTCATCATGTAGTTCATCTCAAAGAACGGCAGAGTGAGTGCGAACACAAGGAAATATTTCGTTGCGTTGTGTGTGATTTCGGGTCCACCTCCCAGCCAGTGTGGAAGTGATCCGCTTATAGCCACTCCAATGATGCAGAAGAAAAGGCTGACAGACAGACATGTGAAGAACGCCTGGCGCAGTATGCTTCTTGCGTCTTTGGCGTCGTTCGCACCGATTCTGTGTGCCACCTGTACGCTGAATCCGGTTGCAATGCTTCCACACAGTCCCCAAAAGAGCCATGTGGTGGTGGAGACGAGTCCGATTGATGCTGAATCGGCAGCGCCGAGCCTTCCCACCATGGATGCGTCGATATACTCCATGAGAATATGCGACAACTGAGCCATAATGGCAGGAACGGCAAGTCTCAGGGCAAGACTTATCTGCTCCATCCGCGTCATGGCGGTGGTTGCGTCTCTCAGTTTTTCAAGAAGCAGGTCGGTTTTGCTTATTCTTTTTACCTTGTCCATTGTTTTCGTGGTGCAAAGTTACGTAAATTAATCGATATATCATAATTTAAGTAGACAAGTTGACAAGTGAATGAATAGACAAGTTGTTTGTATTTAATAGATGAGTTAATTGTGAATTGATTTAAGGGTTTGCATGTTGGCGGATTGTGTGAAAAGGGAGTATTCGGTAAAATAAATTCGTGATAAGAAGAGTTAAATCAAAAAATATGAATATATTTGCATATGATATTGTTTAAATCTAATTTATTATGGATAATAAATTTATTGTAACTCTTAACCGCGAATTTGGAAGCGGCGGTCGCTCGATAGGCTATAAGATAGGTGAGTTGCTTGGTGTAAAGGTTTACGATAAGGCCATTCTTGAAAAGCTCACAGAGCAATATAATCTCAACGTGGAAGAGATTGAGAAGGTAAGGGCGAGGAAGACCCGTTGGTGGGATGATTTCTGCAATTTCTATCGTCAGTTCGATAGTCTTGGCCGTTTGGCTTCTGAGGAGTCGAAGAAGGTGACGTCGTTGAGCCTGTACCACACAGAAGCCAGCATCATCCGCGGGCTGGCTAAGGAGGAGTCGTGTGTCATCATAGGTCGCTCAGCCTTTCATATATTCAAGGACGATCCTTCAGCCTTCAAGATTATGATAATAGCCGATGATGAGCACCGCATACAGCGCCTTATGAAGAGGGACGACATAAGTCGTATAGAAGCCATCAAGCTGATGACCGAGGCAGACGATGCCCGCGAGGCATATACCAAGACTTTCTCTGGCACGTCGCGCTATGATGCCCGTCACTACGACCTCGTATGCAATGTGAGCGGATACGAAATAGACGATATAGCTTCGTTTCTCGCCAACCTCATCCGCAGGAAATTCCAACTGAAATAAAGTTTTTTGATATTCCTGCAAAAATTGCAGAAAAGTGGATTGTAAAAAAGGATATATGTATGAATGATTGAAATTAAAAAATGAAAGTTTGCTGATATTGTGATAATTTTGTGTAACTTTGCCAAAATTTTCCGTTTTGAACATTTTTTCGCTAATTAACATCATAATTTCAGCTATTTCATGGATTACACAAAGAACTTGCAGAGAGTATGCAGGGCATTGTTTGTGCTGTTACTCTTGCTGACAACCACGATGGTTGTCAATGCCGTGCCGGCCAAGCCCGGATTGAGACGTCAACTAACATTAACGGACGGAACGAAAGTGAACGCCTTGCTCATTGGCGATGAATACGGTCACTACTGGCTGGGTGATGACGGCAAAACCTATCAGTCGGTTTCCGGCACGTCGGTCTATCAGACCGTAGATGCTCAGCAAGTCCGCCAACGTGCACAAGTAAGACGCAGTGCAGCCAACCAGCGCCGTGTGCGCCGGCTCGCACCGAAGAAAGTGGGCGAAGTGGGAGCCATCACCGGTCAGAAGAAGGGGCTTATCATTCTCGTTAATTTCTCTGACGCAAGTTTTAAATCGTCAAACAACAATGCCCTTTATCAGCGCATAGCCAATGAGGAGAATTTCTCTTATGGCAATTTCCAAGGATCCATGCGCGACTATTTCTATGCTCAGAGTGAAGGTCAGTTTGAACTGACTTTTGACGTAGTGGGTCCGGTCACCGTAAGCAAAAAGTATTCCTATTACGGTGCAAATGACTCAGATGACAATGACATGTATCCTGCCACGATGGTCATAGAGGCATTGAAACTTGCAGACAGTCAGGTTAATTATGCCGACTATGACTGGGACGACGATGGCGAGGTGGAGCAGGTTTATGTGGTTTATGCCGGTAAAGGCGAAGCCGACGGCGGTGCTGAAAACACTATATGGCCACACGAATGGGAGTTGTCCTCCGCCAGTTCATATGGTGATGGCAGCGGTTCACAGACGCTCGACGGAGTGAAGATTGATACTTATGCCTGTGGCGGTGAGCTGAATGGCGAGACCGGCAGTATAGCCGGCATCGGTACGATGTGTCATGAATTCAGCCACTGTCTGGGTTATCCCGATTTCTACGACACCGACTACAGTGGCGGTCAGGGAATGTTTGAATGGGACCTCATGGACAGCGGTTCTTACAATGGAGATGGTTATCTTCCTGCCGGCTATACCAGTTATGAACGTTGGGTGGCTGGTTGGAAGACCCCTATAGAACTGACTACCACCCAGTCGGTAAGCAATTTGAAGGCACTGTCGGATGGTGGCGAAAGCTATATCATCTATAACAACGGCAACCGTAACGAATATTTCCTGCTTGAGAACCGTCAGAAGATTGGTTGGGACGCCGGTATCCCTGGCGCCGGCCTTTTGATTCTGCACGTGGATTACAGTGCGACTTCATGGGCAAACAACACCCCGAACGATGATCCGAGTCATCAACGTATGACATGGATTGCCGCTGACAACCAATATCAATATACCACCTATCAAGGCACAAAATACTACACTACCGAGGGTGCTGCCAATGATCCGTTCCCTTACGGGTCGGTGAATGCGTTCAACAAGTCGACCACTCCGGCAGCCAAGTTTTATAACAAGAACAGCGACGACACCTACTATCTCGACTCATCAATTGAGGAAATTACGCAGAACAGCGACAATACCGTGTCGTTCAATTTCCGTAGTGTGAGTAATGTGGCAACACCTGTGTTCAGCCCTAATGGCGGGCGTTATGCCGAGAGTCAGACGGTGAGCATCACTTGTGAAACCGATGGTTCAACGATATATTACACACTTGACGGCTCTACACCGACCACGAGCAGCTCTGTTTACTCTGCACCGCTGATTATCAGCGAAACCACTACAGTGAAGGCTGTTGCTGTAGTCGACGGAGAGGAGAGTGCAGTGGCTACTGCCAAATACACTATCGGTGCCTCAAGTAGCGATCCTAATACCAAAACGTTCCGACTTGTCAGTTCAACAGACGATTTGGAGGCAGGCCTGCGCTATGTGATAGCCTGTGGCAGCAAGTCAACTGCAGCAGGAAGCTTAAGTAACAATGTGCTGGGCTCAACTAGTGTTGCTGTGTCGGGAGATGTGATTACGATTTCCGACGATGTCGCAGTGTTCGTGCTCGAGGGTGACCAGGCGGGTGGCTGGACCTTCCAGAACGAAAGCGACAATCAGTATCTCTATGCCACGGCCACGAAGAAACTCGCTTATGACACAGATGTCAAGACGTGGACACTTAGCAATGGCTCAGACGGTGTGATAATGGCCTATGGCAGCTATGGCACGATGCTCTATAATGCGAATAGTCCACGTTTCACCACATATACCAGTACTCCTAATGTCTCTATGATTCAGGCTAATCTGTATGTGGAGGAGTCGGACGGAACTACTCCGGTGGCTCCTGACCCACTTATCTTGGCAGATGAGTCACTTGAATTCTCCACAACGGTGGGAACTCCACAGACCCTTTCTTTCGGTGTGCTCAGCGAAGGACTTACAGAAGACATAACTGCCACACTCACTGATGCCAACAACGTGTTCTCACTTGGTTCTACCACCATCTCGCGTACAGACTCGGAAGATAATGGGGCATATGTCTATGTTACTTTCACTCCAATGGTGGCAGGCACGTTTACAGCCACAGTCACTCTTTCAAGTGCAGGTGCTGACAATGTGACTGTCGTCCTGAATGGTACGGCCACAGACAACACCCCTGTGGTTGGCGGCGATCGTTTCGCACTGGTGACCGATGTCAGCACACTTGCAGCCGGCGATGAGATACTCATTGCATATGTTGGTGAAGAAGATGTGATGGTGATGAGTACCACTCAGAACACCAATAACCGTGCAGCCACTACAGATGTGACGCTCAACAACGACGGGACACTGACTCCTGGCGACGAAGCACAGGTCATAACACTCGAGAAGGACGGCTCCAAATTCTTGTTTAACGTAGGCAATGCATACCTCTATGCTGCAAGCAGTTCAAAGAACTATCTGAGAACAGAAACCACGGCTGATGCCAATGCAAAGGCCGCCATAAGCATCGGCAGTGGTGATGCCACAATTACATTCCAGGGCTCTTATACCCGCAACACCATGCGCTATAACCCGAACAACGGCACCCCGATATTCTCATGCTACGGATCGACATCTACAACGGGCAGTCTTCCTCAAATATACCGTCGTGTGGCAGTCGCTGTTCCGACCGTCACGTTTGAGGATGATGGCTTGGAAAACAGTGCTTTGATAAGTCAGCATGCCGGTCAGACTGTAAATGTAGTGATTAATGGCCGCACGCTTTATAAGGATGGTGCTTGGAACAGTCTTTGTCTGCCATTCGACATCACTCTTGAAGGGAGTATCCTCGAAGGTGCAACTGCTGAGACGATGGATGGAGCAGTGATGACAGGTTCGCATGTTGACATCGATTTCAGTGAGCCGGTTGACGTGCTTCAAGCAGGAGTGCCATATATTATTAAGTGGGATGCAGATAGCGGCGAGGATATCGTGAATCCGGAGTTCACCAATGTCGTTATTTTAGAGTCGGAATCCACTTCTGTCACATCAGAAGACATGTCAACAGAATTTATTGGCAATTACGATGCCTTCGAGATTTATGCCACCGACTCCGACCTTTACTACCTTACTTCAGACAACAATCTGAAGCGCACAGCACGTCAGCGCACAATGAAAGCGTTCAGGTCTTATTTCCGCTTTGTGGTTGAAAAAGCCGACGATCCGAACTTGACTTTCAGCCTTTATTTCGATGGCGAGGAGCATGCCACCGGTATAGCCGACATCAACACTCTTGACGTGAATGGTTCAGATAGGGTTTACGACCTATCTGGTAGACGTATTAAAACTTCAGATACCACTCTGGAAAATCTGCCTAAGGGTGTATATATTGTGAACGGAAAGAAGGTGATGGTAAGATAAAAAGAAAGAGGGGAAGAAGAATGGGAAAAAGAATGAAAAAATATCAGCAGCCATTAGCAACTTCGAATGACATAGCACCATTACAACTTATGGATCCAACCGGAGGTGGCACTGAACCTGGTGAGCCGGTGATTGATCCGAATCCTGACGACAGCGACGAAGATCCCCGTTCTAAGGATCGCAATCAAGGCGAATGGGTAAGTCTTTGGTAACTAAAGTTTTCAACAACTGTTTTGTTTTCGGATTAGTTGTTCGCAAACTATCTCCTGTTGATTAAGAACAATATGTCATAAAGAGAATCCCGAAGGTTAGTTTAAAACTTTCGGGATTCTCTTTTCCTTTATTTTTTATGTTTTGAGATAGGATATCACTTATTCTTGCATGTTTAGAGCATGGCATGCAAAATTTATATGTGGTTTATATGTGAAATTTGAAATTAATCAAAAATATAAAAAAAAAGAGTTATCTTTGCAGACAATAACCATGTCGGTTCAGACAAATATATTAAAACTCAAATGTCAAGACATATCTATGTGCTTTTGATGATGTGGGCTTTTAGCATGATTCCATTCTCGGAATGCCATTCTCAGAGTATGCGTCGTTTTTTGCAGAAGGCCGACAGCTTGTTGTCCTATCGTTACACCCATTCCAATATTGACACGTCGTATATAATGCGTCCTGCCACCAAGTGGACATTGAAAGGTCGTCTGAATGTGTCGGGTGCCGATGTGGGTGCTGAGGGTGTGAGCGACGGTGTGCATTTCCGTTCGAAGCTGGAAGCTGATTTCAAGACCACTGTCAGCCTGTCTGTGAATTATTTGGGTGTAGCATTAGGTCTGGCGTTGAATCCTGGCAAATTGTCGGGCAGTTATCAGGATTATGAATTTAATATGAATTCCTACAGCAATCGTTTCGGTTTCGACATAATTTACCAGAATGCCCGCAACTTCAAGGGTCATTACGAATCCGACATGAGTGAGCCTATAGACATGCACACAGACTGGCTGAGGCTTCAGTCGCTGAATGTTAACGCCTATTATGCGTTCAACTACCGTCGTTTTTCTTACCCCGCCGCTTTTTCCCAGTCGTTTATTCAGCGTCGTTCTGCCGGCAGTTTCCTGTTGGCTTTGTCTGTCCAGGGTCAGAGAGCTCTTGCAGATGAGGATTTGGATTTGGGCGGCAAGACTATGAAACTCAAAAGCCTTAATTTTGGCATAGGAGCAGGTTATGGATATAATTTCGTGCCGTCAGCCCGTTGGTTGCTTCACGTTTCGGTATTGCCTACGCTTGTAGTGGCCAGCCATGCCTCCTTACGTTATGATGGGGAGTGTGTGCCTATGCCTTATCATTTCCCTCAAGTAGTTACCACGGGACGTTTTGCTGTGGTCTATCAGTTCAGCAAACGCTATTTCGCTGGTTTGACGTCGGTGCTCACTTACTCCAATATAGGAGATGATGACCGCCTGTCGGTAGAGAACTTGAAATGGCGTAACCGTGCATTTTTCGGTATCAGGTTTTAGGCATATCCTTAACCTTACAGAACCGCTTCATTCATGCATTTCCTAAATCCGTTATGACGAAGTCGGTGTCATTAAAGTATCATCTCTCGCACGGCAAGGGGTAATGCTTTCTTTTTTACACTTTTTTTTAGTCCTTTTTTTACATGAGTGGCCGCCGTCTCAACGGCAAACCTGCTATAAGCGGAATTTATATTCATGGCGGCAATAAGGTGATTATAAAATGAAATTATTAATTATACAAAAACCGGCCCTGAAAGCATTTGCTTTTCAGGACCGGTTTTTGTTTATTTATCGTTGTAATGACCTTCTGCAGTAAGTATTAATACTGTGATTTCATCATCATAAATGTCGTAAATTATGCGATGCATGGATGTAAGACGTCTTGACCAGGTGATGTTGTTTTTTCCTCTCAGTGGTTCCGTATGGTCTGTACCCGATTTTGGGTGGGATTCAAGTTCTGGTAGGATATTATATAATTTATTGAAGACTACAGGATTAGATTTTTTCTACTTCTTTATGGTCTTAGCCGCTTCGTTTGAAAAATCTATCTTATATCTTATAGTTTGTCCATCCATTCCTGAGCCTCTTTAGCATTGTTAAAGTGCAAAGTCCGTTTCTCTTTATATTCGTTTCTTGCTTGCTTGATTTTTCTCTTGAGTTCCATGGAAAAATCCAATTCATCATTCTCTATTGGTAGGATGGTGTAGACATGGTTTCCCCGCCTTATCAACACCTGTTCTCCAGAGTCTATCAAATCGAACGTTGATGCCATGTTGCTTCGAAAACTACTTACAGATAATGTTTTCATAATAATTGTATTTTTTGTTTTTGCAAAAATAACAAAAATAAGTATATTGTACAAATTTATGTACAATTTTTAATTGTTTGTTATTAGTGTTTTCACTCCAAAGTTATAGTTCTGGCTGTGTTGTGGTAAAGAATTCAGCTGTTGTTACGCTTTGTTGTTCTCCTTCGATATTGAATTGGAGTGTCGCACCGTCCGCTCGTACGTCGATTGTGACTGGTGCTCCCATGATGAGAGGCAGGTTCACGTCGTCGTGTCCTGCTGGGAATCCGCACATCACGGGTATGTTGTATGGCTTGAAGTATTCACGTAGCATCGCTTCGGCGTTGGTGTAGGTGAGGTCGTTTCCGCATTCGGTGAATTCTCCGAGAATTACGCCCTTGCATCTCTTCAGGACGTTGTTCAACAGCAGGATGTTGAATTGCCTGTCGATGTTGCGCAACGGCTCTTCCACCTCCTCCAGGAAGAGAATGATGTCCTTGTGTGCCGTCGGGTCTGCCTTTGATCCGGTGTTTGGCGCCAGCGTGCATAGATTTCCTCCCACCAGTACGCCTTTAGCCTTTCCCTCTATGTTTTCCGGATGGGAAGGCAGCTCATACTGTGGCACTGTGCCCATGAGAAGGTCTTTCAGCAACGTGCTGGTTTTGTCGGTACCTCCTTTGGCAAGGAAAGAGCTCATAGTGCCGTGGATGCTCATTACTCCCGCGTTTTGCCATATGCCATGATAGGTGGTTATGTCGCTGAACCCGATAATCCATTTGGGTTTGGAGGCGATTTCGCTCCATTTGAGCAGGTTGATGAGATGCATGCTGCCATATCCACCTCTGTTGCATATAATGGCTTTGATTTCATCGTCGTTTAGCGCCCATCTGATATCGCTTAGCCGCTCTTCTATCGTGCCTGCATATTTGCCCATGAATGTCTTTCCCACATTAGGGCCTATAACGGGTACGAGCCCCCATGAACGCAGCACGTCGGCGGTTTTCTCAACGTTTTCCATTGGTGTGAAATAGGATGGCGATATGAGTGCCACCTTGTCGCCCGGTTTTAGATAGTCGGGTCTCTTGCATTTGAGTGGTTTTGCCTGTTCTGCACCTGTTTTGTTATCATAGTTGCTCTTAGCGAGCATAATTGTGCTGCCAAGCATCATAATGACAGCGATAATGCATATTCTTTTCATTTTTATCAAATTGTTTTATGTTTATAAATTGATTTTGCAATGTCTTTGTTTTCTTGTATGATATTTGAATAGTAAATTTTGAAAATATTTTGCTTACATATTTTGTTTTTTCAACCATTGAAACATGAGTGTGTCGGTTACACTGTAAGCGCCTTCATCTCTAGTAATGAGGTCGTATTCTAAAAGTTTCTTGATAGCAGCTTGTACGGAACTAGATGATTTCAGATTGTTTTTCTTTATGAATTTAGACGATGTAATGTTTTTTACCGGTTTTTCTTCTTTTGCAATCGCGTAAAGCAGTTCTTTCTGTGTTTCGGAAATCATTGAGAGCTGTTCTCTAATGTAGGTTGCCGATTCAGAAATATATGTGTCAATCACATTTTCAAGAGCTTTTTTGTCGAAACATTCTCCAACAGGTGTTAAGCTGAATGCCTCTTTCATTATTCTCTGCATATACAATGTGACTCCGCTGAAATAATTGTATGTTAGTTCAACAGCTTTGTGCTCAATGTCTTTGTTTTCTTGTTGAAACTGACAAACTGCAAAATCTTCATATATGTTAAGTGGTATAGGCTGTAGATGTATTGTGCGTGCGTTTTGGTAGAAAGGACGTTTTTCGGATAAAAACATTTCCTCCATAATCCTACGTTGACTACCAGAGAAGATGAAATTAGCATTGTTTACTTTTTGTATGTGTGATCGCAAAATTGCCTCCGCGTTGGCGTCTGAATATTTGCTGACTTGTTGAAATTCGTCAAAAACCACCAGACAATGCCTTTCTGCCTTTTCTATAACATCAAATATTTCTTTCAGAGTGTAATCAGGTTGTAGAATGTCGCCAAGTTTCAAGTCAAAAGTAGGACTATTCTGAATAGGGTCAAACCCAAAGCATGCCTGCAAGGAACGCATAGTTGTTGTAAATAGCTTCATCATCTTGCTGCTTCGTTTAGCCACAGTCTTGAAAACTGCAAATCCGAAAACTCGTATAAATTCGCGGAATGAAGAGGTGTGGAGAATGTCAACGTCAATGATTATGTTGTGCTTTCCCAGTTCAGTATAGTTTATGCAATGGTCAATGAGTTTTGTTTTGCCCATTCTTCGTTTTGAAATCAGAACCACATTTTCTTTGTTTTCAATATATCTGTTCAGTAATCCAGTTTCTTCCTTACGGTCACAAAAATATTTTTCCGGGATAGGTCCTGATACAATAAACGGATTGTTGTTTTGAGTCATTTTTTCAGGAAATTAATGGTTTGTTTGCAAAGTTAACGTTTTTATTTGTTTTAAATTATTTTTTTTGAATAATTTTTTTAAATAAAAACATTATTTTGCAATACACATACATTTCTGACAGTGTCGAGACACTGCCAGAATGGTGATAAATCCGTGATAAGCTGTTGCTTTATTTAAGCAGGTTAAAGAAGAATAGGAGCGCAGCCATAGCGTTGAAGCTGACCCCTTTAGCGTGTCCGATAGTGTGGTAGTTGCTGTCGTAGACGGTTCCATCGGATTTGACGTGTCCTATAGTGTGATAGTTGCTGTCGTAGACGGTTCCGTCGGACTTTACGTATCCGAGCGTGCGGTAGTTGCTGTCGCGCACCGTTCCATCGGACTTGATGTATCCGAGCGTGCGGTAGTTGCTGTCGCGCACCGTTCCGTCGGACTTTACGTATCCGAGTGTTCTGTAGTTGCTGTCACGGAGTGTTCCGTCGGATCCGACGTATCCTTGTGTCTGGTAGTTTTCTCCGTAAACGGTCTGTGCATTCATGGTTGTTGCACAGAGGCATGCTACCAATGCTATTAAGAGAAATCTGAATCTATTCATAGTGATTGCGGTTTAGAGGTTTTTGTTTTCAGTTAAAATGGTTTGTATGGCAAAGATAATATGTTTTTATTAAATTTTGACAGAAAAATGTGTTAAAAGTTTAACGTGAATCTGTCATTAGGTTTAATGCAGTCTTAATACGGAATTTATTTGAAGTCAGAGGCCCATCAATATGTTTACGTTTTTTGCGTTTCACAAGCCTAATCGACAGGGTTCATACATAAAACGGCACAGTTCAGACAAAAAGTAATTTAAAGTATTGACAATAAAAAAAATATACATATTTTTGCAATCGTTAAAATTATTTAAAACTTAAGCCTAAACCCCACTATATTTGTCGCCTTGGTAAGTGAACAAAGGAAGGAACAAACCTTTATTTCTTACTGATGCGTTTTAAAGACACCGGTAAAAAAGTCAAAATATTATTATACAATAGAATTTTAACCATTCATTTTTTAATTACCACTATGAAAAAAAGTTTTATTATTTCATCGTTGTTCTTTACAACATTGCTTATATGTGTTTCTTGTTCGAATGACGATTCGTTTATGAACGAAGCGAAAGAAGGAACAGAAAGTGTAGTTACTTTCCGTCCATTGTTTCCTGATGGCGGTAATGGTTCGAGAAAAGCTCCTTCGAAAATAAAGGAAACGACATTTGAGTCGGGAGATGTGATCGGTGTTTTTGCCGTTGATGCATCTACCGGTTCGAATGAGCTGAAATCTTCAAATTATCGCGACAACGTACGCTATCGTTTTAATGGAAGCAGTTTCGCTGCTGTTGACGAAGCCATCACTATCAGCGACGCCAACACAAAGGGTCTGGCTTACTATGCCGTATATCCTTATATCTCCAATGCCGGTGCTACAGCCTCCTTTACTGTAAAGAGCAATCAGCAGAGTCATTCCGACTATTCGCTGAGCGACCTCTGCACAGCTTACACAGGTCCTACAACCAGTCAGACGGTAGACCTCACGTTCAACCACCGTCTTAGCAATGTGATTGTGGAACTTCAAGGCGACAACCTGGCAAGCAAGTCAGTATCTGCGAAAGCCACAAACGTTCAGCGCACGGTTCAGATGGGCCTCAATGCCAACGCATTTGTGGCAAATGGCAACAAGGGCGAGATTCTGATGAATTCTGCATATACAAACGCATACCAGTGCATAATAGCCCCACAGGATATTGCTAAGGACACTCAGATGTTTGTAGCGACCATTGACGGCAAGGAATATCCGTATACATTGCCATCTACCTCAACATTCAAGTCGGGATGTCAATACACCATTAAGCTGAAGGTGGAAGGCGACAAACTGGTGGCTATTTCTGGAAGCATCAACCCTTGGAATTCCGATGACCCGGGTACTGGTGGCGGCGACGAACAGGCGGAGAAGATGGAGTCCGACCCTGCTCTTGAAGTGTATGTGACCGCTGCTGAGCGCATAGGCAATAACCTGATTATCGACTACACCGTAAAGAATGTGTCGGGACAGGATTTGAACAAATTAGAATTCACTACATACGGTGGAGCGTTGGATGAGTTAAGTCATACGTATTCTTTTGAAAGCGCTTTTGGAGCGGGAGAATATAAGAAAGCTAACACAAGCGCAAAATTACGTAACGGTAATACAACTGAGTGTCATCTGAAAATATTAAACTACGACCCGACCAACAAGGCAAAAACCGTTTCTTGTGATGTGGAAATCAGAGCTGACGACTATACATTTACCAAGAGCAAAATATCATTCTATGTGGATTACATCATGGACAATCGTCTGCTTGTTAACGGCATTCAAACATGTAACCGCAACTTGAAATTTTCATATACTAAATGCAAGTTGGACTCTGAAGGCAATGCCATTGTGGATTTCACCATTCAGAATCTGATGTCGGATGCTATTACCGGATTCAAGTTTGGGACATACTCCTCAGGCAAAGATGACCTCAACACATCATGTGCAATTTACTCTTCTCTAAACGGATCGGAATACTCTCGAATTTTGGAGAACGTTGTTATACCGGCAAACGGTACAATTACGGGTTCCGTAAAATTGATAAAGCCGGGTGAGGGCGCCAAGAATGTGAGCTTTGACATTGAATGCTCCTCATCAAACCTTGTGATGGAAGATGATTGCGTCCGCTTCATAACCATCCCAATCCAATAACACTTTTTGGATTATGAGACAGACGATTTATATATTGCTTTCATTTGTTCTTATTGCAGGTGTATCCTGCAGTAAGAAAGATGGAGGTGAGCCCAGGAAGGGTGCAGAAGTGAGTTTCTCTCCGACACTGAGTCCGTTTGACCAATCTTCTGATAAGTTTGAGATGTTTGACAAGGATTTTTCCAATGGTGATGAAGTAAGCGTGTTCGCACTTCAAAAGCAAAACGGACAACTTTACGACAGTGGCAACTATGCCGATAACGTCAGATATGTGTATCGAAATGGTAGGCTTGTTGCACAGAACAGTCCGATATATCTGCCTTCGGGAAATAAGGGGCTGGAATACTATGGGGTATATCCTTATGGTTCAGGTGTTCGTAATCATATGACGTTCAGCGTGAAAGAAGACCAGTTGTCAGAGAAAAACTATAAACTAAGTGATTTGCGCACAGCCTACACAAGTGAAACAAATAGCGCAAGCCCCCGTTTGGATTTTTATCATAGTTTGAGTCAGGTGTGTGTGAATGTAGATAATGGGTATGTTCGCCAAAAGGATTTTGTATTCTACCTTACAGTAAAGACAAAGTCTGACGTTAATGTAACTGCTGACACATATCAGGCAACCGGTTCTAGAAATCAGGTGAAGATGATGTATGACTCTTCTACAGACCTCCACTATGCTGTCATCCCTCCTCAGTGGTTTGAAAAAAGTGATATCTTTATCTATTTCGATTACGATGGTATAAATTATGAAACAGAATTCTTTAACAAAGTGGACTTCTTATCAGGTTATCAGACCTATTTGAATATTAGTTTTGAGAAAACCGACGACGGCACTTATAGAGCCATATTGCTTGACGGACAGATCAGACCTTGGGAAAACGATGTGGCTGACAGGTGACTAGCTCATTACAACTGTCATTTTCTCTATGCTATAAGAATTAAGAATCAGAAAATATAATATTCACGGTTATGAAAAGATTAATTATTATTTTATTTCTGTTATGTGCGGGCATGAGTGCTTATTCACAGAACATGTTTGTTTGTACGCGGAATATTGTGAATGTAAGGAAAGGTCCCGGCAAGAATTATTCTATTATATATATTCAACGATTATTGTCAGAACGTCAGGATTTCTGGCAAATCCCTGAAAATGGGATTGTAAGATACCTGGGCAAAAAGAAAAACGGCTATATGTATGTTGAAGCCGAATGTCCTGTTGAGGGAAGCATGGGATATAAAATTGAAAAAGGCTGGGTTTATGCCGGATACTTTAAGCCATTGACCAGTAAATGTTCTGCTTGCAATGGCAAAGGTTTTTTTGAGCGTCCATGTGAGCTTCTCGAAGGTGATGATCATCCAATGATATGTGTGTGTTGGCATGAGATTCTCACGCCTGATGGAATTGTGGAACTTGCAGGTAGACAAATCTGTGAGGAATGCAGAGGGTATGGCTATATAAAATAGCCATATACCCTTCACAATTATAGATGTTCTTTATATAAAGCGTTTATTCCATATACCCGTCATTTGAATTGAAGTAAATTCATAATCTTATTTATTATTGTATTTTTTTTATGTTTAATTTTTTCCAATTTCTTTTAAACTATCATGAATCCACGTAAACTATTGTTCGCTTTCCTGTTGCTTGAGGGAACCTTATGCTTTGCTCAGAGCGAATTTTTGACAACGCATATTGAAAAAGTGTATGAGCAGTCGGGCATGAAATGTATTTATGTGATTGACTTTCCTGTTTGTGGTGAGGGACCGTTGAAAGTGACGGTTCTGAATCTTATTCAGAATGTTTTTTCTGAGCCAGACAAACAGCCCGACTTTCAAGTTGCTGATTTAAGAAGCATGGAAGAATCTATCAAAGCTGATGCTGACAGCGTGTTGTCGGAAATGGGCGAAGACCAGGGTCCATGGACGAGGATAGTGGAAATAAGCAGGATTTCTGAGGGCAAGAAATACATTTGCTATAAACATCTTTATTCAGAGTCGGATGCCAGCATGTATCCATTCACTCAGACATTTGTAATCAGAAAAATCGACGGGAAATTTATAGATGTACTCAAGAATGGTGGTTCTAAAGGTTTCTTCAAACTGCTTAGCAAGAATTTCTCATCATATCTATATGAAAATTATGGACAAGACAATCGTTCCTTTCTTGCTGAGTGCATAAAAGAGAGGCCGGAGATTATTGATTTCAATTTAGAAGAGTCGGATTATTGTTGGATTGATGACGATTACCTCTACATTGGTTACGGACAGACCTCTCTTGCCCATGTTCACGGTATCCAGTCTCTGAGAATTCCCATAAAAGATGCTAAACCATATATGTCAAGTGAAATAAAGAAATTGTTGAAGTAATCAAACTTTTGAAGTTGTTTGTTATGAAAAGGATTGTCTTAACTCTTACTGTTGTATTTATAAGTGTCTCTGTAATGGCTCAGCCGGCATTGAATACTAAAACTATAAAAATAATCAGGAATTCGAAAAATGTAGCATATAATCTGTCGGTTGATCTTCCTGAATCAAAAGACATAGATAAAAGCTGGTTGTTCAACTTTATTTATGACACAGCGGTCGAAGAATTGAATAACTATGGTGAAGAAATATTTCCAAAAGCAAAATCCTCAATGACAACAGAATCGGGACTTCGGAAAAACCTGATATCACTGACCAATAAACATTTAGGTGTCAGCAAGGAATTTCAGGGTTTAACTGTTGAATGGACGCTTAGGCTTGTATCTGAAAGTGATAAATATTTGTGTTATAAAAGTGAATATGATCAGAATGAGGGTACGATGTATCCAACCCTTACTGTTATTGTAATCAGAAAATCCGACTGTAAACGCATTACCGAATTTGTGAAAGCTGACAAGGTGGTGGAACTGAATACTAAAATCGGCAATAATCTGAACGAATATCTTTGTAATGACATAACAAACCGCTCTGAACTGATAGATTATTTGCGTGAATATTCTGATTGTGAATTAACCGAAGATTGCTGGATTGACTCAAAGTATTTCTATATACAACACCAAAAACCTGTTGGAGGTTCATTTGGTGGTGCATATTTTTTCAGAATACCATTATATGAAATGACCCCATATCTTTCTGATGAAATTAAGGCATTGACCTATTTTTTTAATCCAAAATTTTTATTAAAAATAATAAATTAAATAAATGAAAAAATATTAGTTTTAACGACCTGTCTTTTGTTTGCCCTGGCAGAAAATGCGGAAGAAAGGAAATATGCTATGATAAAGATGAATATGTTAATTGATTAAAAACGAGAGATAAAGGCTTTGCTATAATTTCAAACTCTTTTTTTAAAACACCTATGTTTATGAAAAGATTATATATTTTGCTGTTGCTTATGACGGCTGTTATAAGCGTTGAGTCGCAAAACATGTATATATGTATTAGAAATAATGCGAATGTCAGAAAAGGGCCAGGTAGGAATTATTCTATTTCAAGGACAAATACACAAATGCAAGGGTATTGGCAAATTCCTAAAGATGAGATTGTAAGATACCTGGGCAAAAAGAAAAACGGCTATATGTATGTTGAAGGAAAGCGTCCTGTTGATGGAAGTATGCAATGTGAAGTTGTAGACGGATGGGTTTACGCTAAGTTTTTCAAACCAATGAAAAAAAAATGCAACGCTTGTAAAGGCAAAGGATATTTTGAACGTCCATGTGGAGATGACAGAGATTCTGAACATCCATATTTTTGCATTTGCCACCGTGAAATTCTTACCCCTTATGGATCTGTGGGGCTTAATGGAAGACAAATATGTGAGAAATGTGGTGGATATGGCTATTTAAAATAGTTGTTAAATTGTTGCAATAGGATTGACCCTCAACTATGATGACTATAGTGCAAGTCGTAGTCCTATATCATTGTATTTGAATTCAGGAAGCACGTCTCTACGTAATGCAACCCGGCACGCCCAGTTGAAAGAGAAGCAGCTGCCTCCACGAATAATATGGTCAGTACCTGTTTTTGGTCCATGCGGATTGATTTTAGGTTCTTCGCTGTAATTATCAAACCAGTCTTCCACAAATTCCCAGACGTTTCCGCTCATGTCGTATAATCCCAGCTCGTTCGTCTGTTTGCCACCAACATATTGTGTGATTCCTTGGGCGTTCTTGTAATACCATGCCACGTTGTAGAGTGTGCTGTCGCCTGCGAACTGGAATCCCTTTGATTTATTTCCACCTCTTGCCGCATATTCCCATTCCGCTTCAGTAGGCAGACGGAACGGAAGTCCGGTGATTTCCTTCAGTTTGTCGGTAAATTGCTTGCATTCGTGCCATGTGACGCTCTCCACCGGGAAATTGTCGTCGACATGCTCTGACGGGTTGCTGCCCATCACTGCTTCCCAAAGGGCTTGTGTCACTTCTGTCTGTCCTATGTAGTAGTCGTCGAGTGTGACGGTTTGAACGGGTGTCTCATTTTCCATTATATGTATGATTTGTTCTGGTGTAGCTCCCATGGAGAATGTTCCTCCCTTAACATGTATCATATAGAACTTGACACCTTTGATGTTGACAGTCAAAACAATGCTTTCCTTTTCTTCGTCCTTGTTCAGGATGATATTCTTCAATAGGTTTAAGTCAGTCTGATACTTTCTGACATTAGCAGGCCTGAGCACGTATGTCCTGTTCTTTTCCTTGTTGTTGCATATAATGGCCTCTGGCAGGAGTATGAAAACCCTTTTTTCATAACTCATTTCAAAAATAGGTTTGACTCCCTGTTCGAATGAAAATCCAAGTTTGTCGTCTTGGTCAATTAATGCGTCTTTGATTTCTTCTTTGAAAACAACGCCTGTGGAATCGCTGAGAGTCATCGTCTTTGATTCCCAGTCAATATTTACCACAAAATTCTTGTCTTGCTCATTCATTTCCATATTGAACATTTGAGCCATGATGTTGTTTGTGGCTATAGTGTACAGGCAAAGTAAGATAAAAATACGTTTCATAATATCCTCATTGTTTCAGCAAGCTGTTTATCTCGTGTTGGCGCATTAGTTCTTCAGCCTCAATGCGTCGTTGGCTCTCTTCGTCATTCACGTTTTGGCTGTTGTCGACAGGAGTTTCCTCAGTAGCGTTGTCGTTGGAAGATATGTGGTCATCGTTTGTGGCGTGGTTTTTATGTGTTTCTGTTGTTTTTTTGCCGATGCCATGTTTTCCAGTAGAGTAGTCTTTGTCGTTGTTTCCACTCTCCGGCTTTTGTGTGAAATCTGATGGCATGTGCGGTTCTTGCGATTCCACATGAATTTGATCTTCTGGCTGATTAACATCCTTTGGTTTTGCGGGCAGTGAGTCGTGACTGCTATCCGTAAGCGTTTCTGTGGTGTCGGTATTAATCTCCACGATTTCATTGTTGGGGCTGTTTGTCTCTTCAGGTTTTTCCTTGTTGTTATTCCATAAGATAAAACATGCCAATGCCATGACGATTGCCGATATTGCAAATATAGCAGTTTTTTTCCTTTTAGTTGTTGATTTTGTTGTATTTTTTTTGTTTTCAAATACGTTGGTGTTTCTCTTTCCAGAGAGAGTTATGCCGGGTTCGTTGTGATAGCCTTTTTTCAACATTCTCCTGAATGCTTCTGCAGTCTGTGTTCTCGAATTGCTGTCGGGATTCATTGCCTTCAAAATGGCATTGCGAGTGGTGGTGCTTGTTTTTGCCCCCAATTCTTTAATGACGTCCTGAGGCTTTATTTCGAATGCTGATTTGGGATGGTTTCCGGTAAGAAGGAACAGGAGAGTTGCCGCCAGAGAATAAACGTCGATGGCAGGATTGAAGTGTGTGATGTCGGCATATTGTTCTTTTGGAGCATAGCTGTCGGTAGCTCCTTTAGGAATGACGGAGGTTGTTGGTTTCCCGTTTGTGTCAAACTGTTTAGCGAGTCCGAAATCCACGAGTATTGGTACAACTTTGTTGGTTTCGGAGTCGTGTGAGAGCATTATGTTGGACGGTTTGATGTCGAGATGCAGGAGATTGTGAGCATGGATGAACTCCACGGCGTCACAGACTTTATTCATCATATCCACTGCCGCATTCTCGTCTAATGGTCCGTTTGCGTTGACCCATTCTTCGAGATTTCCTCCCTCGATATACTCCATCACGTAGTATGCCGTTCCAAAGCACTCGAACACTTCATTTACGTGAATTATGTTTTTAGATATATTGCTCAGGCTGTGCAGAAGCAGTGCTTCATTGAAAAATGCGTTGATATTAGCTTTGAATTCAGATTCCAGTGATTCGGGACATACGACGGTGCATCCATCCTCTTTGCGGTAGCATCCTTTGAGGAAGAACTCTTTCACTGCAAAGTTGACATATGTCAGAATGTTTTCAATAGGTAATTTAGCAGATACTTTGTAGGTTATGCCGAATGAACCGGCACTGAGGACTTCAGTTATCTTGTAGTTGTATTTGCCGTTTTTCAATACCGTTCCAACGGCTAATGAATATTTCTTGTATTCCATTAACTATCCTTTATGGATTCTTCCTCTATTGGCTTCAATTCAAATACTGTGTTGCCTAATGAAATTTTATTTCCGGTGTTGATGTTCACTCGTTCGCCTATCTGAACAGTCTTGCCGTCAATCATCACTTTATTTGTGGATCTTTGAAGCACAAACGAATATGTGTATTTGTTGTTCATCTCGTTGACTTCGATAAATGCAGACCTTCTGCTCATAAACTCATCGTCGACCATCACATCAGACAAAATCTCCCAGTCCGTCCTTCCAATCCAGTTCTGGCCCGTGTGGAGGGGATATGTTTGGTCGCCACAAACCAATTGTATCTTCGCTTCCATTATGCTCTGAGCATTTGGCGTGGTTCTTTTGCCGGTTACAGCCATTTTGTGGTTTCTGCTCAACAATTCGGTCTGAAGGAACTTGAGATTTGATTTAGACATTTCAACCTCCATTGTCCACGCTAATCCATCAGAAAGAATGAGTTTTTGCTGGAGTGTTATTATCTTATGTATATAGTCTTGGTTAATTATGAAGCTTCTTCCAACTCTAATAAAGCGTCCGTTTACTTTGCCCGGCTCTTCCAGCATTTTCATGACCTTTGACAATGTTTGGGTGAGAATCATCTCCTTGCCAGTAATAAGTTTGATAGTCGAGTAATTCCCGCTGGCTTTGCAATAGGCGATGAGATGGTCGTCGATGCAAATCATTTCATCTCTTGTATTGAAAAATAATTTGGACATTGTTGTTTTTAAATAAAAGACAGAAAAAAGTTGTGTTATCTCTCGCTCAAAGAATTGTGTGGTTCGTCATCGTTAAATGGTGTTTTCAGAAAGTGAATAATATTATTCACACAAGAACCATTCAGTGAGTGTGAGTTTTAGTTATCCAAATTTAGTGATTATTTGAGATTTAAACAAATATTTTAAAAAAATATTCGTTAACAATCTAATCCTGAAATTAAAGAATGTATTTCGTTACGTTTAAATATTCATTTCATGTTCAGCGTTTAATTTTGGTAACAGAAAGAAATGAGTTATCAACAGTTTTTGTAGTATTTTTGTAATGAAAATGGTGTGGTGTTGATAATTAAATGTTAAAAAAACTTAAATCTTTTATTAATTCATGGTATTTTTAAGGTAAAGAAGTGAAAAGAGGATTGTATGTCGTCGTTTTTTTGTACCTTTGCACCGCTTTTTGGACTTATACGCATTTATAAGAGCCACGAGAGGCCTTGTTGAGCGTACCGGAGAATAATGCGGTGTATATATAATAATGTGTAGTGATGCACAGGGATATATCAAAGCAGTAAGCGGCTAAATGTCAGACTGAAGATTCTCCATTACGAATGAAATAAAAATAAAAAATAAATAATTAATAATCAAAAACAAAGAAAAAATGCCTACTATTCAGCAATTAGTAAGAAAAGGAAGAAAAGTGCTGGTAGACAAGAGCAAATCGCCTGCTCTGGACTCATGTCCGCAGCGTCGAGGCATTTGCCGCCGTGTTTACACCACTACTCCTAAAAAGCCTAATTCGGCAATGAGAAAAGTAGCCCGTGTGCTGCTGACCAACAAGAAAGAAGTTAACTCATACATTCCGGGCGAAGGCCACAACCTTCAGGAGCACTCGGTAGTGCTGGTAAGGGGTGGACGTGTGAAGGACCTTCCAGGTGTACGTTATCACATCATCCGTGGAGCTCTTGATACCGCCGGAGTTGCAAGCCGCACTCAGCGTCGTTCGAAATACGGTGCTAAGCGTCCAAAGGCAAAGAAGTAGTAGAGAATAACCACTCGTTTTAAACTCCTTTTTCTTACACAAAAAGCAAAGTTTTAATTAACATTAGTTTGTTGGAGAGCTGACAAAGAATGGTTGAGTAAATGTTCCGGTGGGGACGTTGAAGACGGCTGAAAGCAACCACAGACTGAAAAAAAACAAACAAACAAATGAGAAAAGCAAAACCAAAGAAGCGTGTCATCCTTCCAGATCCGGTATATGGTGACACAAAGGTTACAAAATTCGTGAACAACCTCATGTATGATGGTAAGAAGAGTGTAGCATATTCCATATTCTACAGCGCTTTGGCTAATGTTGAGAAGAAAGCCAAGGACGAGGAGAAATCCTCTCTCGAAATATGGAAGAAAGCTCTTGACAACATCACTCCTCAGGTGGAGGTGAAGAGCCGCCGTATCGGTGGTGCCACTTTCCAGGTTCCTACAGAAATCCGTCCTGACCGTAAGGAGGCTATATCCATGAAGAACATGATTGCGTTCGCCCGCAAGCGTTCCGGTAAGAGCATGGCAGAGAAGCTGTCGGCTGAGATACTCGACGCCTACAACGAACAGGGTGGTGCATTCAAGCGTAAGGAAGACATGCACCGTATGGCAGAAGCAAACCGTGCTTTCGCACACTTCAGATTCTAATCGTTGCCATCTGTTTTCGAATACAAGCTTTATAAAAGCATAACAATCAATAAGCAAAAAATTAAGGTAAAAAGAAACAATTAAAAAGGACAAGAAAACATGGCAAAACGAGATTTGCATTTGACGCGAAACATCGGCATCATGGCTCATATCGACGCCGGTAAGACAACCACATCAGAGCGTATCCTCTTCTACACTGGTAAGACCCACAAGATCGGTGAGGTTCACGACGGTGCTGCTACAATGGACTGGATGGCTCAGGAGCAGGAGCGCGGAATCACTATCACATCCGCTGCTACCACCTGTTTCTGGAACTACGACAACAAGCAGTATCAGATTAACCTGATTGACACTCCGGGACACGTGGACTTCACAGCAGAGGTGGAACGTTCACTGCGTGTGCTTGACGGTGCCGTTGCCACATACTGTGCCGTAGGCGGTGTTCAGCCACAGTCGGAGACCGTATGGCGTCAGGCAGACAAATATAACGTACCTCGTATCGGCTACGTGAACAAGATGGACCGTAGCGGAGCAGACTTCTACGAAGTGGTACGCCAGATGAAGGAGATTCTTGGTGCTAATGCAGTGCCAGTGGTGATCCCAATCGGTGCAGAAGAACATTTCAAGGGTGTTGTCGACCTCGTGAAGATGAAGGCCATCCTGTGGCACGACGAGACTATGGGTGCCGACTACGACGTGGAAGATGTTCCTGCCGAAATGATGGCAGAGGCAGAGGAATGGCGTGGCAAGCTTCTCGAATCAGTGGCAGAATATGATGACGCTTTGATGGAGAAGTTCTTCGACGACCCTTCCACAATCACCGAGGAGGAAATCCTCCGCGCCATCCGTCAGGCTACCGTAGCAATGGCATGCACACCGATGCTTTGTGGCTCATCCTTCAAGAACAAGGGTGTTCAGACATTGCTCGACTATGTGTGCGCATTCCTCCCTTCTCCTGAAGACACACCAAACGTAGTGGGAACCAACCCTACAACCGGTGAGGAGGAAGACCGCAAGCCGCTCCCTGAGGACAAGACTTCGGCTTTGGCGTTCAAGATTGCCACCGACCCTTATGTGGGACGTCTGACATTCATCCGCGTTTACTCCGGTAAGGTGGTTTCAGGCTCTTACGTCTACAACCCACGCAGCGGAAAGAAGGAGCGCATCAGCCGTCTGTTCCAGATGCACAGCAACCACCAGAATCCGGTAGAGGAAATCGCAGCCGGCGACATAGGTGCTGTAGTAGGTCTGAAGGACATCCACACCGGTGACACCCTCTGTGATGAAAACGCTCCAATCGTTCTCGAATCGATGGACTTCCCTGATCCGGTGATCGGTATCGCCGTTGAGCCTAAGACTCAGAAGGACCTTGAGAAACTTTCGGTAGGTTTGGCAAAGCTGGCTGAGGAAGACCCTACATTCACAGTACACACTGACGAGCAGAGCGGACAGACAGTGATTTCAGGTATGGGCGAGCTCCACCTCGACATCATCATCGACCGTCTGAAGCGCGAATTCCACGTGGAATGCAACCAGGGCCGTCCACAGGTGAACTACAAGGAGGCCATCTCCAATACTGTCAACCTCCGCGAGGTTTACAAGAAGCAGTCGGGTGGTCGCGGTAAGTTTGCCGATATCATCGTGAACGTAGGTCCTGTAGACCCTGACTTCAAAGAGGGCGGACTTCAGTTCTCCGACCAGGTTAAGGGCGGTAACATCCCTAAGGAGTTCATTCCGTCGGTACAGAAGGGCTTCACGAATGCGATGAAGAACGGTGTGCTTGGCGGCTATCCTATGGACAGCCTGAAGGTAGAGCTCCTCGATGGTTCGTTCCATCCGGTTGACTCCGACCAGTTGTCGTTCGAGATTGCCGCAATGCAGGCCTACAAGAATGCCTGTGCCAAGGCAAAGCCGGTTCTGATGGAGCCAATCATGAAGCTCGAGGTAGTCACTCCAGAAGAGAACATGGGTGATGTGATCGGCGACTTGAACAAGCGCCGTGGCCAGATTGAGGGAATGGAAAATTCCCGTTCCGGCGCCCGCATCGTCAAGGCGATGGTTCCGCTTGCCGAGATGTTCGGCTATGTGACCACGCTGCGAACCATAACCTCAGGACGTGCCACCAGCTCAATGCAGTATGACCACCACGAGGCGGTCAGCACTTCGATAGCCAAAGAGGTGCTTGAGGAGCAGGGCGGACGTCTGGACCTCTTGAAATAAATAAAACAAGTCTTTCGTGCCGGTGTTAGCTAATGACTCTTAACATAGGCATGAAAGACCATTCAATAACAAATAAAAACAAAAAATTAAAATGAGTCAAAGAATTCGTATCAAGCTGAAATCCTACGACCACAACTTGGTTGACAAGTCAGCAGAGAAGATCGTTAAGACAGTAAAGGCTACAGATGCAGCGGTAAGCGGTCCGATTCCGCTCCCAACTCACAAGCGCATCTTCACCGTTAACCGAAGCACCTTCGTTAACAAGAAGAGCCGTGAGCAGTTCCAGCTGAGCACCTATAAGCGTCTTATCGACATTTACAATGCCACTCCAAAGACAGTAGACAGCCTCATGAAGCTGGAATTGCCAAGCGGTGTTGAAGTAGAGATTAAAGTGTAATTTGAGAATTAATTAAAATCAATTTGAAATGCCAGGATTAATTGGAAAGAAAATCGGAATGACATCCGTTTTCAGTGCTGATGGCAAGAATCTGCCATGCACTGTTATCGAAGTAGGTCCTTGTGTTGTAACCCAGGTGAAGACCGTGGAGAACGACGGCTATGCCGCAGTTCAGGTAGGCTTCGAAGAGGCAAAGGAGAAGAACACCTCCAAGCCTATGAAGGGTCACTTTGCCAAAGCAGGTACAACACCAAAGCGCCACTTGGCCGAGTTCACATTTGATGAAGAGTACAACCTGGGCGACCAGATTACCGTTGATTTCTTCAGCGACGCTCCTTATGTCGACGTAGTTGGAACATCAAAAGGTAAGGGTTTTGCCGGTGTTGTGAAACGCCATGGTTTTGGCGGTGTTGGTCAGGCAACTCACGGTCAGGACGACCGTCAGCGTAAGCCGGGTTCCATCGGAGCTTGTGCCACTCCTTCCCGCGTATACAAAAACCTCCCGATGGCAGGCCAGATGGGAAATGTGCAGGTGACAACCCACAACCTGCAAGTGATAAAAATTATTCCGGAGCACAACCTCCTGTTAGTGAAGGGTTCGGTTCCAGGAAGTAAAGGTTCAATCGTAATAATCAAGAAGTAATGGAAGTTTCAGTTTTTAACATTAAAGGTGAGGATACTGGAAAGAAGGTTGAATTGAACGACTCTATCTTCGGAATTGAACCTAATGACCATGTAATCTATCTCGCAGTAAAGCAATTCTTAGCCGACCAGCGTCAGGGAACCGCCAAGTCGAAGGAGAGAAGCGAAATCTCCGGTTCCACTCGCAAGCTGATCCGTCAGAAAGGAAGCGGCGGTGCACGTCGTGGTGACATCAAGTCTCCATTGTTGAGAGGTGGTGGCCGCGTGTTTGGTCCACGTCCACGCAACTACAGCTTCAAGCTGAACAAGAAAGTGAAGGACTTGGCTCGCAAGAGCGCACTGACCTACAAGGCTCAGCAGGGTGCAATCATTGTCGTTGAGGACTTTGAATTTGACGCACCAAAGACTAAAGAATTCAAAAAAATGCAAAAGAATCTTAAAATTGATGACAAGAAGCTTTTGCTCGTTTTGCCAAGCGTTAACAAAAATGTATATTTGTCAGCTCGTAACTTGCAGCGTGTCAATGTCATGACGGCCAAGGATCTTAACACCTATCGTGTTATGCATGCCAATGTGCTTGTCGTGACAGAAAATGCGTTGTCTCTAGTTGACTCTACATGTAATAAATAAGTATTGTAATTATGGGATGTATAATCAAGCCTCTGGTAACAGAGAAAATGACAGCAATGACTGAGAAGTCTTCTGCCGACAAGCAGATGACTTCCGGCAGCAAGCGTACTGTAGAAACTCATAATGCTGTAGAAGAGACAAAGAGCTATACCGTAAAGCGTAAAGACGGTAAAGAAGAGAAGAAGACAAAGACGGTTTACACGTATGTTAAAACAGCTCGTCCTCAGTATGGTTTCATAGTAAAGCCAGACGCAAACAAAATAGAGATTAAGAAAGAAGTAGAACAGAAATTCAACGTAACTGTAGTATCGGTAAACACTATCCGCTCCAACGGCAAGTCAAAGCGCCGTTACACACGCTCAGGTGTCATAAAGGGCCGCACTAATGCGTTCAAGAAGGCGATAGTGACATTGAAAGAGGGCGATACTATTGATTTCTATAGTAACATTTAAAAACAATGGGTATTCGTAAATTCAGACCTACAACACCAGGTCAAAGACACAAGGCTATTGGTACTTTCGATGATGTTACTACATCAGTACCAGAGAAATCTCTTGTATATGGTAAGCACAGCACTGGCGGCCGCAACAATCAGGGCCGCATGACAGTCCGCTATAGAGGTGGTGGTCACAAGCGTCTGTTCCGTATCATTGACTTCAAGAGAAACAAAGATGGAATACCAGCAGTAGTAAAGACAATAGAGTACGACCCGAACCGTTCGGCTCGTATAGCTCTGCTTTTCTATGCTGATGGTGAGAAACGTTATATCGTAGCTCCAAACGGACTGCAAGTAGGTGAAACCCTCATGTCGGGCGAACAAGCCACTCCAGACTTGGGTAACACCCTTCCTCTCAAGAACATACCTGTAGGTACAGTGATTCACAACATCGAGCTTCGTCCTGGCCAGGGTGCCAAGATGGTGCGTTCCGCAGGTAATTTTGCTCAGTTGACTTCCCGCGAGGGTAACTATTGCGTGATCAAGCTTCCTTCAGGCGAAATCAGAAAAATCCTTTCTGAATGCCGCGCCACTATCGGCAGTGTAAGCAATTCCGACCATGCATTGGAATCTTCTGGTAAAGCCGGACGTTCACGTTGGTTGGGCCGTCGTCCTCACAACCGTGGTGTTGTGATGAACCCTCATGATCACCCGATGGGTGGTGGTGAAGGCCGTCAGACCGGTGGTCACCCACGTTCACGCAATGGCTTGTACGCAAAGGGTTTGAAGACACGTTCTCCAAAGAAACACTCAAGCAAGTATATAATTGAAAGACGTAAAAAGTAACAAGTTAACTAAGTAATCATATGAGTCGTTCATTAAAAAAAGGTCCATATATCAATGTGAAGCTGGAAAAGAAGGTGCTTGGCATGAATGAAAGCGGCAAGAAGACCGTTGTAAAGACATGGGCACGCGCTTCGGTGATATCTCCGGACTTCGTTGGACACACTATTGCAGTTCATAACGGTAATAAATTCATCCCTGTTTACATCACTGAGAACATGGTAGGCCACAAGCTTGGCGAGTTCGCTCTCACGCGTACTTTCCGCGGCCATGCCGGCAACAAGAAAAAGTAAACCAGGGCAAAAAAAGTAATTAATAATGGGAGCAAGAAAAAGAAAAATGGCCGAAGCCATCAAGGAGGCCAAGAAAACTACATACTTCGCTACTCTTCGTGATATCCCAAGTTCTCCACGTAAGATGAGATATGTTGTCGACCTTGTAAGAGGCATGGAAGTCAATAAGGCTTTCGCAACATTGAAATTCGTCACCAAGCATGCAGCCAAGGACGTAGAGCGTGTTCTGCGTTCAGCTGTAGCCAATTGGGAGCAGAAGAACGAACGTAAGGCAGAGAACGGCGAACTGTACATTTCAAAGATCTACTGCAACCCTGGAGCTACGTTGAAGCGTATGCGTCCGGCGCCTCAGGGTCGCGGCTACAGAATTCGCAAACGTTCTAATCATGTGACAATTTTCGTGGACGCTTTAACTAAAGAAGAAAATTAATTATGGGACAGAAATGTAATCCAATAAGCAATCGTCTCGGCATCGTGAAGGGTTGGGACTCGAACTGGTTCGGTGGAAAGAACTTTGGCGACAACATTTTGGAAGACAGCAAGATCAGAAAGTATCTGAACGCACGTCTTTCTAATGCAAGTGTGTCGAAGATAGTCATCGAGCGTACACTGAAAATGTTGACAATCACCGTATGTACCGCCCGTCCGGGCATCATCATCGGTAAAGGCGGTGAGGAAGTGAACAAGCTGAAGGAAGAGCTGAAGAAGATAACCGACAAGGATATTCAGATCAACATCTATGAGATTAAGCGTCCTGACCTCGACGCAGTGATCGTGGCCAACAACGTGGCTCGTCAGATTGAGGGTAAGGTGGCTTACCGTCGTGCCATCAAGACCGCCATCGCCAACACGATGCGTTCAGGAGCCGAAGGCATCAAGATACAGATATCCGGCCGTTTGAACGGCGCCGAAATGTCTCGTTCCGAGATGTACAAGGAAGGCCGTACGCCTCTTCACACTCTTCGTGCCGACATCGACTATTGTCTGGCAGAAGCCCTGACTAAGGTTGGCCTGTTGGGAATCAAGGTATGGATTTGCCGTGGCGAAGTGTTCGGCAAGAAAGACCTCACCCCTAACTTCAGCCAGCAGAAGGAGAGCGGCCGTCAGAATGCCGGTGGCAAGAGATTCAGAAACAAAAAAAACAACAACCGCTAATCATAAGTTGAATTATGTTACAGCCAAAAAGACAAAAATATAGAAGACCTCAAAAAGGTCGTGGACGTTGGAGAGGCGTATCCCACCGCGGCACTGAACTGGCTTTCGGTTCTTTCGGAATCAAGGCCCTTCAGGAACGTTGGATCAGCGCCGCTCAGATAGAGGCTGCCCGTGTTGCCATAACCCGTTACATGCAGCGTCAGGGTCAGGTTTGGATCCGCATCTTCCCTGACAAGCCAATAACCAAGAAGCCGGCAGACGTGCGTATGGGTAAGGGAAAGGGTGATCCATATAAATACGTGTTCCCTGCAAAGCCAGGACGAATCTTATTTGAAGTAGAGGGAGTACCGTTTGATGTTGCCAAGGAGGCTCTCCGTTTAGGTGCACAGAAACTTCCTACTACTACTAAGTTTATTGTAAGACGCGATTACGACCAAAACGCTTGATCATTATGAAAATATCAGAAATCAGAGAACTGACGACAGCCGAGTTGGCTGAGCGTCTCGAGACGGAAGTTTCGAACTATTCAACAATGAAGTTCAACCACACTATTTCTCCGTTAGAGGATAATTCGCAGATCAAGAAATTGCGTCGTGACATCGCTCGTATGAAGTGCGAACTTCGTAGTAGAGAATTAAACAAATAAAAGGCTACATGGAAGCAAGAAATCTAAGAAAACAAAGAACGGGTGTCGTAACCAGCAACAAGATGGACAAGACCATCGTAGTGGCTTCAAAATTCAAGGAGAAGCACCCGATCTACGGTAAGTTCGTCAGCAAGACGAAGAAATACCATGCTCACGACGAGAAGAACGAATGCAACATAGGCGACACCGTTCTGATAATGGAAACCCGTCCGTTGAGCAAAACCAAGAGATGGAGATTAGTAAAAATCGTTGAAAGAGCTAAGTAATTATGATACAGACAGAATCCAGATTGACAGTTGCCGACAACAGCGGTGCAAGAGAAGTGTTGTGCATCCGCGTGTTGGGCGGTACTCGCCGCAGATATGCATCTGTTGGAGATGTGATTGTTGTAACAGTAAAGAGCGCGATCCCTACGAGTGACATCAAGAAGGGCACTGTTTCGAAGGCTCTTATCGTTCGTACAAAGAAGGAGATTCGTCGTGCCGACGGTTCCTACATCCGTTTCGATGACAATGCATGCGTTCTGTTGAACCCTGCAGGTGAAATGCGAGGCAGCCGTATTTTCGGTCCTGTAGCTCGTGAGCTGCGTGCCGAGAACATGAAGGTTGTTTCTTTGGCAACAGAAGTACTTTAATTTTTTAAAGACCGAATTAATGAGTAAATTACATATCAAGAAAGGCGACATGGTGATAGTAAACGCTGGTAACAGCAAGGGCCAGAAGGGCAAGGTTCTGAAGGTGCTTGTAAAGGACCAGCGCGCCATCGTCGAGGGTGTGAACATGGTGACTAAGAGCACCAAGCCAAGCGCACAGCACCCACAAGGAGGACTTATCAAGCAGGAGGCTCCGATACATATCTCCAACCTGAATGTAGTGGACCCTAAATTGGGAGTAGCTACCCGTATAGGCAGGAGAATCGGTTCCAACGGCAAATTAGTACGTTACGCAAAAAAATCAGGAGAGGAATTATAATGGCAAATACAGCAAAACTAAAAGACGTCTATGCAGAGAAGATAGCACCTGCATTGATGAAGGAATTCAACTATTCTTCTCCTATGCAAATTCCTGTATTGAAGAAGATAGTAGTGAATCAGGGCTTGGGTTCCGCAACCGCCGACAAGAAACTGATTGAGGTTGCCGTAAAGGAAATCGCCCAGATAACAGGTCAGAAACCAGTAGTTACCTTATCGAAGAAGGACATCTCCAACTTCCGTCTTCGTAAGAAGATGCCAATCGGCGTGATGGTCACTTTGCGCCGTCAGCGCATGTACGAGTTCCTGGAGCGCCTCATCCGCGTTTCCCTCCCTCGTATCCGCGACTTCAAGGGTATCGAGTCGAAATTCGATGGCCGTGGTAACTATACATTAGGTATTCAGGAACAGATAATCTTCCCGGAGATCAACATCGACCAGGTAGAGAAGATTCAGGGAATGAACATCACATTCGTAACATCAGCGAATACCGACGAAGAGGGTTATGCTCTTCTGAAGGCATTCGGACTACCATTTAAAGACGCAAAAAAATAAGGAGCTATGGCAAAAGAATCAATGAAAGCGCGTGAGGTGAAGCGTGCGAAACTGGCAAGCAAATATGCCGCAAAGCGTGCCGCGTTGAAGAAGATAGTAGCAACGGGCAGTCCTGAAGAGGCATATGAAGCCGCTCGTAAGCTTCAGAGCATCCCTGCAAACGCAAACCCTATCCGTCTTCACAATCGTTGTAAGATAACTGGTCGTCCAAGAGGATATATCCGTCAGTTCGGCATATCCCGTATCCAGTTCCGTGAGATGGCTTCAGCCGGTTTGATCCCAGGCGTGAAGAAGGCAAGCTGGTAAAACAGAACTACTTTTTTTATTAACTTATTAAATATTGTCGGGATAGTCCCGATTAATTTAAAATCATGACAGATCCAATAGCAGATTATTTGACGAGATTGAGAAACGCAATCATGGCAAAGCACAAGATTGTGGAAGTTCCAGCGTCAAACTTGAAAAAGGACATCACAAAGATCCTTTTCGACAAGGGCTATGTACTGAATTACAAGTTCGTTGACGACGGCCCTCAGGGTTCGATCAAAATCGCACTTAAGTACGATGCCAAAACAAAAGAGAGCGCCATCAGGTGCTTGAAGAGAGTGTCCCGTCCAGGTCTTCGCAAGTACACTGGCTACAAGGACATGCCGAGAGTGATAAACGGATTGGGAATCGCAATCATTTCCACATCCCAGGGTGTAATGACAGACAAGGAGGCTTCAGAGCTGAAAATCGGCGGTGAAGTGCTTTGTTATGTATATTAATCAGAGGAGGAACCAGTATGTCTAGAATTGGTAAATTACCTATTAATATTCCTGCAGGAGTGACAATCACTCATAAGGATGACATCGTGACCGTTAAAGGTCCTAAGGGTGAGCTCTCCCAGTATGTGAACCCTGCCATAAAGCTGACCCAGGAAGATGGCAAGCTTACTCTCGAAGAGAATACAGAAATGATGAATGACAATGCCAAGCAGCGTCATGCCTATCATGGACTCTACCGTGCCCTGTTGAACAACATGGTAGTGGGCGTGTCGGAGGGCTACAAGAAGACTCTTCAGCTCGTTGGCGTTGGTTATCGTGTGTCTAACCAGGGCAATGTATTGGAGTTTGCCTTAGGTTACTCTCATGCAATAGTATTTGAAGTGCCAAAAGAAGTGAAGGTTGAGACAAAGTCGGAGCGTAACCAGGATCCTCTGATTATGCTTGAGTCTTGCGACAAGCAGCTTTTGGGCCAAGTATGTGCAAAGATTCGTTCCTTCAGGAAGCCAGAGCCTTACAAGGGCAAGGGTATCCGCTTCGAGGGCGAAGTAGTGAGAAGAAAATCTGGTAAGTCAGCAAGTGCTAAATAATTAAAAAGGAAGGATTATGATAACAAAGATAGAAAGACGTATTAAAATCAAATATAGAGTACGCAATAAGATATCCGGAACTGCTGACCGTCCTCGTATGTCTGTTTTCAGAAGCAACAAGCAGATATATGTTCAGATAATAGACGACGACGCTTGTAAAACTTTGGTAGCCGCCAATTCACTTGGATTGGAGAAGATGCCGAAGAAGGAGCAGGCCTCAAAGGTAGGCGAGTTAGTCGCTCAGAAGGCAATTGAAGCGGGCATCAGCACCGTAGTGTTTGACCGTAACGGTTACCTGTATCATGGTAGAATTAAGGAGGTGGCGGAAGCTGCCCGTAAGGCTGGACTTAAATTTTAAAAAATATTATGGTTAATAGAGTAAAGATAGGAAACGACGTCGAACTGAAAGATCGATTAGTTGCTATTAATCGTGTTACCAAGGTAACCAAAGGTGGTAGAACCTTCACATTTGCCGCAATCGTCGTAGTAGGCGACGGTAATGGTGTCATCGGTTATGGCCTTGGTAAGGCAGGTGAAGTTACCACAGCGATAGCAAAGGGCGTTGAATCTGCAAAGAAGAACCTGGTTAAGATCCCGGTTCTCAAGGGCACTGTGCCTCACGAGGCATTCGGCAAATATGGTGGTGCCAAGGTTTTGATTATGCCAGCCGCTCCAGGTACAGGAGTAGTAGCGGGTGGTGCTATGCGTGCCGTATTCGAGAGTATCGGAATCACCGACGTGCTTGCAAAGTCAAAGGGTTCGTCGAACCCTCACAATCTTGTGAAGGCCACCATCGAGACATTGGCGAACATGCGTGACCCTAAGACAGTGGCAGCGAACCGCGGTGTTAGTTTGACAAAAGTATTCAAAGGATAAGAAGTGTTAACATGGCAACAATAAAAATCAAGCAGATAAAGAGCCGTAACAATCGGCCTATAGACCAGAAGAGGACATTGGACTCTCTGGGTTTGACAAGAATCAACAAGGTTGTTGAGCGTGAAGACACTCCGTCCTTGCGTGGCATGATCCGCAAGGTTGCTCACTTGGTTGAGATTGTCGACTGATAAAAGACAAATTAGTAACGTTTAAATTTCTTACAAATGGAATTATATAATTTAAAGCCGGCAGCCGGCTCCACTCATAACAGCAAGCGCGTAGGCCGTGGTTACGGTTCTGGCAAGGGCCGCACGTCTACCCGTGGTCATAAGGGAGCAAAGGCACGTTCTGGCTATAGCAAGAAGATTGGTTTTGAAGGCGGTCAGATGCCTTTGCAGCGCCGTGTTCCTAAGTTCGGTTTCAAGAACATCAACCGCGTGGAGTATAAGGCAATCAATCTGAGCACCTTGCAGACGTTGGCAGACAACAAGAAATTGGAGTCAATCACGATATCCGACCTCATCGAAGCCGGTTTCATCAACAAGCGTCAGCTTGTGAAGGTTCTTGGCAACGGTGAACTGACATCGAAGCTTGAGGTTCAGGCTCATGCCTTCTCTAAGACAGCTGAGGCTGCCATAACAGAAAAAGGTGGAACTGCTGTAAAACTGTAAAATCAACTGTAAAATCATGAAAAAATTCAGTGATTTAAAATTCGTAAAGACGATAAAGAATATATGGCATATTGACGACTTGCGCAGCCGTCTGCTGATAACGATGGGTTTCATCACCGTATACCTGTTCGGAACTCAGATTGTGTTGCCAGGAATCGACCACAACCACTTGGCAGGCTTGCAGGAGCAGACGAGTGAAGGTCTGATGTCGCTATTGAACATGTTCACGGGCGGTGCCTTCGAGAAGGCTTCCATCTTCGGTCTCGGAATCATGCCGTATATCTCCGCTTCAATCGTGATGCAGCTCCTGGGAATCGCAGTGCCGTATTTCCAGAAGATGCAGCGTGAGGGCGAGAGTGGTCGTAGGAAGATGAACCAGTATACCCGTTATCTGACTATCTTCATCCTTCTTATCCAGGGTCCGTCTTACTTGGTGAACCTGAACGTTCAGACTCAGGGTCAGGCATTGTATGAGGGATTGAGCTGGACCACATTCTCAATCACATCGACCATCATCATGGCCGCCGGCAGTATGTTCGTGTTGTGGCTTGGTGAACGTATCACTGACAAGGGAATCGGAAACGGTATATCCATCATAATCATGATCGGTATCATCGCCGACCTTCCACAGGCATTCTTCCAGGAACTTGTAACTCGTTTGAGCTCTCCTGGCCAGGGTGGTCTCGTTGTATTCCTGATTGAGATAATCGCACTGTTTGCCGTTATTGCCGCAGCAATCATGCTGGTTCAAGGCACCCGCCGGGTACCGGTGAACTATGCAAAGCGTGTTGTAGGCAACCGCTCTTACGGTGGCGCTCGTCAGTATATCCCTCTGAAGCCTTATGCTGCCAATGTGATGCCAATCATCTTCGCGCAGGCAATCATGTTCATCCCTGCTGCCATCGGCGGTATTGTGGGTGACAAGCAGAGCGAGTGGGTACGTCAGTTGAGCGACCATACCAGTTGGCTGTACAACCTCATTTTTGCCGCATTGATTATTCTCTTCACGTATCTTTATACAGCAATCACAATCAATCCTACTCAGATGGCTGAGGACATGAAGCGCAACAACGGCTTCATCCCTGGTGTGAAGCCAGGAAAGAACACGGCTGAGTTCCTCGACAAAATCATGTCGAGAATCACTCTCCCCGGTTCACTCTTCCTCGCTTTCATCGCCATTCTTCCGGCATTCGCAGGACTGTTCGGAGTTCAGCAGGGTTTCGCCCGTTTCTTCGGTGGAACGTCTTTGCTTATCTTGGTAGGTGTGGTTCTTGACACTCTACAGCAGATAGAGAGCCACTTGCTGATGAGACACTACGACGGAATCCTTGACTCCGGTCATATCCGCGGATCTCATTAAAGTTATAGTTGAAGATGATTTATCTTAAGACAGACGATGAGGTAGAACTCCTTCGGGAGGCTAATTTACTTGTTGGACGCACCTTGGGCGAGTTGGCAAAACTGATAAAGCCCGGTGTGACCACCAAGGAGCTTGACAAGGTGACAGAGGAGTTTATCCGTGACCACGGAGCGACTCCCACCTTCAAAGGCTTTCCGAATCCTTACGGTCCGCCCTTTCCGGCGAGTATCTGCACTTCCGTGAACGACCAGGTGGTACATGGCGTTCCAAACGACCAACCTCTTGAAGAGGGCGACATAGTGTCGATAGACTGCGGCACATGTCTGAACGGTTTTTGTGGCGACTCCTGCTACACGTTCCCGGTAGGCGAGGTGAGTGATGAAGTGAAAGCCCTTCTGACCACTACTAAAGAAGCTCTATATAAAGGCATCGAGCAGGCCGTGACCGGCCGTCGCGTCGGCGACATCTCATATGCTGTGCAGCAGCATTGCGAATCCCACGGTTACGGTGTAGTCCGCGAATTTGTGGGACACGGCGTAGGCCGCGAGATGCATGAGGACCCTCAGGTCCCTAACTACGGCCGGCGTGGCAACGGCAAGAAGCTCTTGGACGGCATGTGCATCGCTATCGAGCCAATGATCACGATGGGTCAGAAGAACATCTACCTGACCGATGACCGTTGGACCGTGGTGACTCAGGACCACAAACCAGCCGCACACTATGAACATTCACTGTGTGTACGCAAGGGCAAAGCCGACATCCTCTCATCGTTTGAATTCATAGAAGAAGTATTAAAAGAAAAATCAATTTAACCAATGGCAAAACAAGCAGCAATAGAACAAGACGGCAGAATCGTAGAGGCACTTTCAAATGCCATGTTCCGTGTGGAATTGGAGAATGGCCATGTGATTATCGCACATATCTCCGGCAAGATGAGAATGCATTACATCAAGATTCTTCCAGGCGACAAGATTAAGGTGGAGATGTCTCCTTACGACTTGTCGAAAGGCAGGATAGTGTTTCGTTACAAATAACTTGGGATTCAGGCTGCAACAGGCAGTTGAAATCACACACTTTAATTCAGTAATGCAAAATCAATGAGCCTCTCTCTGCGTTGCATTCTACGTTTGGCTAATTGTTACAGAAAAAAAAGAAATCAGATATGAAAACAAAAGCATCTTTGAAGAAACGTACCCCTGACTGCGTAATAGTAAGACGCAAGGGACGTCTGTTTGTAATAAACAAGAAGAACCCTAAGTTCAAGGTTCGTCAGGGATAATTCTGTTGTTAAAAAAAACTTGAAAATATATGGCAATAAGAATTGTTGGTGTTGACCTCCCCCAGAACAAGCGAGGTGAAATTGCGTTGACCTACATCTATGGAATAGGACGCAGCAGCTCAGCCAAGATATTGGAAAAGGCTGGAGTAGATAAGGATATCAAAGTAAAGGACTGGACCGACGAGCAAGCGGGAAATATCCGTGCGGTGATCTCATCCGACTATAAGGTAGAGGGTGATCTCCGTTCAGAAGTTCAGCTGAACATCAAGCGTCTGATGGACATCGGTTGCTACCGTGGCATCCGTCACCGTTTAGGTCTTCCTGTTCGCGGTCAGAGTACCAAGAACAATGCCCGTACACGTAAGGGTAAGAAGAAGACAGTTGCAAATAAGAAAAAAGCTACTAAATAATCATTGACTATGGCTAAGAAAACAAGTTCAGCAAAGAAGAGAGTCGTAAAAGTTGGCGCTCAGGGTCAATTGCATGTACACTCGTCGTTCAACAACATCATTGTTACTTTAGCAAACAGTGAAGGTCAGGCTATCTCTTGGTCTTCTGCGGGCAAGATGGGTTTCCGTGGCAGCAAGAAGAACACTCCTTATGCAGCCCAGATGGCAGCAGCGGATTGTGCAAAGGTGGCTTATGATTTAGGTTTGCGTAAGGTGGTTGCTTACGTAAAGGGTCCGGGCAACGGACGTGAGGCAGCCATCCGCGGCATTCACGGCGCAGGCATAGAAGTAACAGAAATCATCGACGTCACTCCACTTCCACACAATGGATGTCGTCCTCCAAAGAGAAGAAGAGTTTAATTATTTATTTTGTCGGGTTCACCGTGGTAATTTAAAATTGACTGTATCTTTCCTTTCTACAGTCGCGGCTGCTACCGTGGTGCACTCTACATAAAACGCATTAAATTATGGCAAGATATATTGGACCAAAGTCAAGAATCAGCCGCCGTTTCGGCGAGGCAATATTCGGTCCTGACAAGGTACTTTCCAAACGCAATTACCCAGCCGGACAGCATGGCAACAACCGCCGCAGAAAGCTGTCAGAGTATGGTCTTATGTTGGCAGAGAAGCAGAAGGCAAAATACACTTACGGTGTACTTGAGCGTCAGTTCCGCAACTTGTTCAAGAAGGCAGCATCCAAGGACGGTGTAACCGGTGAGGTTCTGCTTCAGTTGCTTGAAGCTCGTCTCGACAACGTCGTATACCGCTTAGGCATCGCTCCGACCCGTGCAGCCGCACGTCAGTTGGTAAGCCACAAGCATATCACAGTAGACGGTGAAGTGGTAAACATTCCGTCTTATACCCTAAAGCCTGGTCAGATAGTAGCAGTTCGTGAGAAGGCAAAGTCTCTCGAAGTGATAGCAGACGCATTGGCTGGTTTCAACCACAGCAAGTACCCATGGATAGAATGGGACGAGAATGTGATGGGCGGCAAGCTTCTGCATCTGCCAGAAAGAGCAGACATCCCAGAGAATATCAAAGAGCAGATGATAGTCGAGTTGTACTCTAAATAAAAATTAACAATGGCGGTATTAGCATTTCAAAAACCAGAAAAAGTAATAATGTTGGACTCAACCGACCAGTATGGTAAGTTCGAGTTCCGTCCTTTGGAGCCTGGCTTCGGTATCACAGTGGGCAATGCCCTTCGCAGAATACTGTTGTCGTCTTTGGAGGGTTATGCAATCAATACAGTGAAGATATCCGGTGTTGAGCATGAATTCTCTACAGTTCCAGGCATCAAGGAAGACGTGACCAACATTATCTTGAACCTCAAGCAAGTGAGATTCAAACAAGTAGTTGAGGGCGTAGATGACGAAAAAGTATCTATCTCTATTGCAAACGCAACTGAATTTAAGGCAGGAGATATCAATAACTATCTCAGTGGATTTGGAGTGTTAAATCCTGATTTGGTGATTTGCCATTTAGATTCTCGAGCAACACTGGATATAGAATTGACAATAAATAAGGGTAGGGGTTATGTACCTGCTGAAGAGAACCGTGAATATTGCCACGATGTGAACCAGCTGGCTATAGATTCAATCTATACCCCGATTCGCAACGTGAAATTCGCAGTTGAAAACTATCGTGTTCAGCAGAAGACCGACTACGAAAACCTTATTCTTGAGATTATGACCGACGGATCAATTCATCCGAAGGATGCTCTCAAGGAGGCAGCCAAGATTCTTATCTATCATTTCATGCTCTTCTCCGACGAAAAGATTACTCTTGAGAACAATGATTTCGAGAGCAACGAAGAATTCGACGAGGAAGTGCTCCGAATGCGTCAGTTGCTTAAGACAAAACTCGTAGAGATGGATCTGTCGGTTCGTGCCTTGAACTGTTTGAAGGCCGCCGGTGTAGAGACACTCGGAGATTTGGTGCAATTTAACAAGACAGATTTGCTTAAGTTCCGTAACTTCGGTAAGAAGTCGCTGACCGAGCTCGACGACTTGCTCGAACAGATGAACCTTCAGTTCGGAACTGATATATCCAAATATAAATTAGACAAAGATTAAGTAAGCGATGAGACACAATAAAAAATTCAATCATCTTGGTCGTAAGGCAGCCCACCGTTCTGCCATGCTAGCCAATATGGCAATCTCTTTGATAGAGCACAAGCGCATAACCACGACCCTTCAGAAGGCTAAGGAACTCCGTAAGTATGTTGAGCCTCTGATTACAAAGGCAAAAGAAGATACCACGGCTTCCCGCCGCGTAGTATTCAGCTATCTTCAGAACAAGAACGCGATTATCGAGCTTTTCGGTGAAGTATCCCAGAAAGTAGGTGACCGTCCAGGTGGCTACACCCGCATCATCAAGCTGGGCAAGCGCCGTTCTGATGCAGCCGACATGGCATTCATCGAGTTGGTAGACTTTGATGAGAACATGGCAAAGGAGACAAAGAAGAAGCGCACACGTCGTTCTTCAAAGAAATCTTCCGCTCCAAAGGAAGAGGCTCCAAAAGCAGAAGCTCCAGTAGCAGAAGAGGCTCCGGCAGAAGAAACTACAAAGGTTGAGGCTCCGGTAGAAGAAGCTCCAAAAGCAGAAGCTCCAGTAGCAGAAGAGGCTCCGGCAGAGGAGGCTAAAGCAGAAGATGCTCCAGCAGAAGCATAAATTCATTATCCCGATATTAGAGAGGGCGTGCAAAGAAAGCATGCCCTCTTTTTTGGGGAGATATTCTAGACATTCTAGACATTCTAGATATTCTAGACATTCTAGATATTGTGGCGACTCCAGATGTTCGAGAATCTCCAGCTAATATTGATATTGTCATTGAAAAGTAATATTTTTTTTGATATTATTTGCTTGTGTTTAAATGATTTTTAGTAAGTTTGCAAATAAATTGTATTAATGACAATTCTTATGGAAAATTCGGTGTGACCGTTGCAGAACCGATATAAAATGGCCGTCGTGAAAGTCGTCTTCCACTGCCTTTATTTGCATAGGCCGTTTGCTGTCGCAGTTTATTCGAGGTCACCCTGTTCCATAACTAAAGACAACTGACTAAAAACCAGATAAATGAAATCCTTAAGATTCTTCAACCTAATCCTTTTGATTTTTGTGTTGAGCATGCCGGTCAAGTCACAGGACTGGTATCAGATACATGTGAATTATAACGGCTATGAATGGCTGTTCCCGATAGATGCCACCCACGTGGACTATTTTGACTTTAATTCCGACAATTCGCGCCTGAACACCCATCTGTTATGGGATGATCAGGTAGTGCCGTTCAATCTCGGCTCCACAGGAAAATACATGTCTTCTGTGACCGACATGACTCTGAGCAATGAACTGACAGAATGGGGTAAGAACAAATACCAGGTGTTCGCCATCTATGTGACAACAGACGACGGAAGCTCCATCACGTCGAAGGAGGAATACACGCATTGCTATGTGTCGGTTGACGGCATGGGCGAGTATCCCGACAATTCGATGCCGGCTCAAATCCGTGGACGCGGCAACTCCACATGGGAGTGGTACGACAAAAAGCCTTACCGCATCAAGTTCGACGCATCGAACAAGATGCTCGGCATCAAGAAGAACAAGGACTGGGTGCTGCTTGCCAACTACCGCGACGTGACGAAGATGATGAACACCTTCGCTTCGATTACCGCCGACTGGATTGGCCTTCCGTTCACCACCCCTGTCCGTTATGCCGAGTTGTTCATTAACGGTGAATATAAGGGCCTGTACCAGATAGCCGAACAGGTGGAAGTGGGCAGCCACCGCGTGAATATCGACGAGACAGAAGGACTGCTTCTCACTCTCGACGTAGACGACGGCCCGGAGCAAAGCCCTTATTCTGGCGACAATTTCATGACTCAGGTGTTTCAGATGCCGATGGCGGTGAAGAGCCCAAAGAACCTCACTCAAGACCAGCTCAACCAGGTGAAGGCCGACTTCGCCGTGCTTGAGAACGCTATCAAGAACCATAACTACGACGAGGTGGACGCCTTGATGGACATACCGTCGTATATCCATATGCTTCAACTTCAGGAATACCTCTACAACGTGGAGCTGTCGGCACCACGCAGCATCTACCTCTTCCGCGACAAGGACGGCAAATACACGTTCGGTCCCGCTTGGGACTGGGATGCCGGTTTTGATTTCGACTGGTCGGACATGTATACCGGACACACCTATTTCACAAACTACCGCGAGACGGTGCTGGGCAGCGACCCATACCGACGTAACGGCACCTACCGTTGCAGCCATTTCTTCACCGACATGTTCGGCAGCGGCAAGTTCGTGAAACAGTACAAGGAGCTGTGGAACGAGAAGGTTGACTCACTCTTTATCCGCAACTGGGAAGAGACCCAGAAATATATCGACGGCTTGAATGAGCTTCAGAAGAAGACCGACGGCAACTACACCACTCCGATTACGCGTGAGACAGAGCGTTGGCCAATTAAGAATTTTGACTTCTATACTGAAATAAAGAAGTTGAAGAGCTGGCTTCAGAACCGTCTGAGCTATATAGACGGCCTGGTTCAGAACTATCCGGTGCCCGACGATGACGATGACCCGGGCACAGTGACTCCGGACAATTATACACTTGCCGGCACTATAAGCCGGAGCTATGAACTGTCGTTCGCCGGCGGCTACCATCAGGATGTCACGGTGGAGGTGGACAAGAACGAAGTCGCCAGTCTGCTTGGTGTGGATGCGAGCAGCCTGAATGCCTCCACTCTTGAGCTGGTTCCTCTCAATGCAGACGGCACTGAGGGCAATAACACGGCTGCCGGCACCTATGGCGCATGGTTCGATGCCGACGGCAATACAGCAAGCTATAGTAATGGCAATGTCCATGTGTTTATAGAATCCGACAACCTGTTCTCCTTGAATTGCGGATGCCATCCACAGAATTGTGCCGGCGATGACGAGCATACCGTGCGTATGCAATACCGCCATGCCGCTTCAGCTAAGGCGGTGAACCTGAGGGTGACGTTCAGCATTGCAAATGACGGATGGCACTGGCCTTGGGGCTGATTTACCCTCGGATGTATGTGATGTGTTAACTTTATGACGAATAAATAGTGAACCTCAAAAGCATTGCTTTTGGGGTTTTCTTTATTAGCGGAATTCGATAAAATTATCGCAGTCAGCTAAAGAAATCATCTCGTCAAATAAATTAGTGAGTATTGAATAGTTTAGCTGACACAAATCAAAGTTTAGCTGACACAAATCAAAGTTTAGCTGACACAAAATTAAAGATTATCGGACATCAATACAAAGATTATAAGTTATCAAAATAAATTATGAAATGTTAGCATTTAAAGGCTATGAGAGAGCGAAAAGGGGAATTTTTTGTTAAATTTTAAATTATATTGAATTCTTATAACTTAAAATTTGTTTTATTATTAGATTTTTTGTTTCTTTGCAAGGATATTGCGTAGTGTATCTTTGACCTAATTGTGCACTTACGTGACGTGGTGCCGAATGGGTTGTAAAGGTTTGCAAAGCGCATAAACAGCTAATTACCTTGAAATCCTTAAACTAATATACTTCAATAATAAATGCAAGATACCAGCTGACAATGCCATGAAGCCTTTGTGCTTCAGCATAGTAGTAAGAAAGAGAAAAACGTATAACTGAATAACAATATAACAAAATTCAAACTATATTCTAATATTATGTTGTACAAATCAAGAAGAAAAAAAATGTGCAAGAACTTCCTTTTAGGAGGTTTATTGTGCCTTGCAGGTTTTACAACGTATTCCTGTTCCGACACATACGACTTGGATAGCAAGCAGCCTTCGGACTCATCGAGGAATGAGACTATCTACAGTTTTATGGAGAAGAAGGGGGATTTTAAGATTTTCCTGCAGTTGATTAAAGACCTCGGCTACGACGAGGTACTGTCCAAGACTGGTAGTAAGACTCTCTTCCCAGCCAACGACGCCGCCTTTGAAGAGTTTTTCTCTGACAATGAATGGGGCGTGTCGAGTTATTCCGACTTGAGTATGGCACAGAAGAAGATGCTTATGAATTCGGCGATTATCGACAACCCTTATTCCGCCGGCATGCTTTCCACAGCAGAAGGTCCGGTGAAGGGTGAGGTTTGCCGCCGTATGTCTTCGATGTCGATTTTCGACACAGTACAGGTTATCAGCACCACTTCTGAGGAGCTGCCTCAGAACGACCGCTGGTTCGTTCTGCGCAACCATCCGGAAATCGTGCTGTTCAAGGACGCTTCCGGAGCGAATCCGATGATTCACTTCACTCAGCGATTCCTCGACGCCAACCAGGTGGCAAGCACCGACATCGACTTCCTCTACAACGAACCGGCAGGAACCCGTCAGCCGGGCGAGACTTATGTTAACCGCGCAAAAATCATCGAATCGGGTAACTGTAAGAACGGTTTCGTTCATGTAGTCGACAAAGTGATTGTTCCTCTGGACAATATGGCTGAGTTGATTCGTAAGAACAAGAACACCACGATTTTCAGCGACATCATCGAGCGTTTCGCCGCACCGGCCGATTCCAGCAACCTTACAATGGCTTACAACCAGAACAAGGGCACTTCAGTCGATTCAGTGTTCGTGAAGCGTTATTTCTCCGACCGTTCTTGGGGTTCTACCATGAACGTCAAGCGTGCCTTCACACAAGACAAGGACAAGAACACTTTCGAAGGTTCCCTGAAATTCGACCCGGGATGGAACACTTACGTTCCTGATTTGTTCAACAACCGTACTCCGATGATGGAGGATATGGCAGTCATGATGGTTCCTACTGATGAAGCTTTCATCGAATGGTGGGACAATGGCGGCGGAAAGGTTATCAAGGACTATTATGGTTCGCTTGAAGACACCCCAAGCTCTGTGCTCGACGACTTGATCAGAGTGAACCAGCTGAACTCCTTCATCGCTTCAGTGCCATCGAGATTCACCGGCATACTGAACGACGCCAACGAGCCTATGAATGTTACACTTGAAGACATCAACCAGGTTTATCTGGGATGCAACGGTGTGGTTTATGAAACCAACAAGGTGTTTGCTCCGGCTTCCTATTCATCAGTGCTCTTCCCAGCTGTGATTGACACAGAAAACCTGAACATCATAGAAAACGCGATAGACAACCTTGACTATTCAGCCTATCTGAATTCCATGGTGTCACGCTATAGCTTCTTCATCCCTACCAATGAGGGTATGTTGACCTACGTCGACCCGGTTTCGTTCGGTAAGAGGACTACAGAGCTCTGGGAGTTCCATTACGACGCCACTAAGTCGAAGACTCAGCGTATCACCGCAGATATATATGAAGCTGTTGACGACGGTAGTGGCAACTGGATTAAGACCGGCAATCGTCTTCGTCAGGTAACCGGTGGAACTGGCAACGACCAGATCCGCAACCGTATGCAAGACATATTGGATAACATTATCGGTGTGGAAGAAGCCTACGAAGGAAAGAAATACATTATTACAAAAGGTAAGAACTACATCCAGATAGGCGGCACCTTCGGCGTTGCCGGTTCGATGACCGCCAGCGGAACATGGCAGACCGAGAATGGTCATCCATGCACAGTGAATGAGATTTACAACATGAGCAACGGAATAGCCTTCGTCGTAGACGGTATCATCACCGGCACGAGAAAAGCCACTTCCGACCTGTTGGCAGAAGAGCCTGAATTCAGCGAGTTCTTCAACCTGATGGTAACCAGTGGCATGTTTGGAACATCGACCACAGAGAATTATGCTTCCGCATCCCGCAACAAGGACCTTGAGACACGTGGTAACCTGATTACTACCCTTGGCACAGCAGGAAAAGAAAAGACTTATTCATTACTCAATGCTTACCACTATACAGTATATGCACCGACAAACGACGCCATGAAGTTGGCATATGAGGCAGGTCTTCCAACAATTGAAGACATTCAAGCCGCAGAAAAATATGATGAGGAGCATGAAGACGAAGATGCCCAAACCAAGCAGGAATTGCTTCAGGTGGTTCGCGACTTTATCCGCTATCATATTCAGAACAACTCCATCTATCTTGATCAAGGCTTCGTAGCCAGTCAGTATGAGTCGATGCGCAACAAGTATGAAATAGCATACGATGAAGACGGTCATCCAATCAAGTGCGATAGCGATGGCCAGAAATTGAACTATGGCACTTCAGCCTATGATGCATCTACTATATACGGCTATATTTCCGGTAGTCCTTACCGAATCGATGTAAATTCTGTAAGTCCTGGCGGCATGACGCTGACCGACGCGATGAACAACACAGTTCATGTAATCACTTCCGGTGGTCTGTATAATATGCAGGCTCGTGAATACTGGCTTGGCAGCAGTGCTAATAACAGTTCATCCAGCGACATCGAAAAGGTGAATTATCTCCTGAACTCCTCTTCAGTAGTGGTTCATGCTGTCGACCGTCCTCTGTTCTTCGATGCCGACCAGTTCAAGTATGTGAAACGTGTAATAATATCTGAGTAATTAACGTCGTTAATAACATAATTAATATATGAAAAGAATATTATCATTACTAATGCTCCTGTGCATATGCACATTGATGAAGGCACAGGTGAGGGCAGGCGACGTGATATCGGGAAATGTCCATGACGACGTTGAGGGCCTCATGATGGTAAACGTGGTGGAGAAAGACGCAAACAACCGTATCGTCGCCCACGGCCAGACCGACATGAACGGTAACTTCTCTTTCCGTATCAACAACCCCCGCAACAAGCTTACTATTTCTTACGTGGGTTACAAGACAGTCGTGATTCCAATCGACCGCAAGGTGTTCGACATCAAGCTTGAAGAACAGGGCACGATTCAGGAAGTTGTGATTAAGGCCACACGCCGCTCTCAGTCAACGGGTCTGCAGATACCAGTGACCGAGATTTCCACTGCCCAGCAGACAATTAGCATGAAGGAGTTCGAGGGTTTGGCCCTGACCTCCGTAGACGAAGCCCTTCAGGGCCGTATCTCTGGTTTGGACATCGTGATGAACTCCGGTAACCTCGGTGCCGGTACAACGATGCGTCTTCGTGGTGTGAGTTCCATTAACGGAAACGCAAACCCTCTGATTGTTGTGAACGGAAACGTGTTCACCGACCCGGAGGATGCGAATTTCGACTGGACCGACGCCAATGCTGAGAAATTCGCACAGTTGCTTAATGTGAACCCGGAGGATATCGAGTCGATATCCGTTTTGAAGGATGCGGCAGCAACAGCCATCTGGGGTTCTCAGGGTGCAAACGGTGTGATTGAAATCAAGACGAAGCGTGGTGCACGCGGTAAGACAAAGGTTCAGTACACCTACCGTTTCACAGGCAACTGGCAGCCGGAAGGATATAAGCTTCTTAATGGTGACGACTACACAATGTTCATGAAGGAGGCGTTCTTCAACCCTCAGCTGAACAGTAGCTATGCCACAAAGGGCAGTCAGAACTATATTCCAGAAATCAACTACGACCAGGACTTCTCGGAATATCATCACTACAACGACAATACGAACTGGCGTGACGCGGTAACCCAATTCGGAACTCAGCAGCAGCACTTCATCTCGTTCAGCGGTGGTGGTGAGAAGGCCAACTTCCGTATATCCGGCGGTTACGACAGCGACAACAACTCCATCATCGAGCAGCACCTCGACCGTTTCACCACCCGTGTTGCTCTCGACTATTTCGTAAGTAACCGTATCACAGTTCGTACCAACTTCGACTTCACTTATACCAACAACGACCGAAACTATAACGGTTACGGCGACCTGATAGCCATCTCATTGAGGAAGATGCCAAATCTTTCCATATATGAGGAGGATGAATTCGGGCACGACACCGACCGCTATTATACAATGGACCAGACCGTCATACGTCCGGTAGCCGCTCAGACCACTTTCCTCAGCGACCAGTACGGCATACCTAACCCGGTTGCTTTGGCTCACGAGGCATTCTGGCATGAGAAGAGCATCAAGCTCACTCCGGAATTCATCTTGAATTATGAGCTTCTGGGCACTGATGACGATTCTCACAGATTGTCATATGAAGGTCAGGTGAGATTCGACATCTCCAACTACGACAGTGACACCTACTTCCCTGGTACATTGCTTTCTTCCGGATACTATTCATCTTCATCTAATTATAATGTGACGAGCACACACTCTTCAAAGGGTAACTCAATCGGAACACGTCACTCCCTGACCTTCCGTCCACATTTCAAGAATGAAGACCACAGCTTCATGGCAATGATCCGTGGTGAGTTCAACTCCGGAAACTCCAACTCTCAGAATGCCGGCACCCGTGGTTTGCCAACCAGCTCTATCACTTCACCGTTCGGTGGCGGTATCAGTCCGAGCCCGGGCTCAGGTGCAAGCGAATGGCGCAGCGTTTATTTCTTCCTGCAGGCACACTATGCTTACCAGGGCAAATATGCATTGACAGCCACTGTACGCCGTGACGGTTCCACGCGTTTCGGAAAGGGCCACCGCTGGGGTAACTTCCCAGGTATCTCCGCACGTTGGAATATCTCTAAGGAGAAATTCATGGAGAAAGTTCCTTGGATCTCCATGTTGTCCATCGCCCCGGGTTGGGGTATTGTAGGTGCGCCTCCGGGACAGGAAGGTTTGTTCAGAAGCTTCTACGACCAGGGTGCAATTTACATGTATTCTACCGACGGTTCGATGTATCCTCGCAACATCCGTCTGACTAACTTGAAATGGGAGGAGAAGGAGACTTGGAACTTACGTATGGACTTCGGATTCTTCAACGACAAGATCACCGGTGACGTTTCGGTTTATACCCAGACTTCACGCGACCTCCTTATGTATAATTATGGTATTCCATCTTCAGCCGGTTATTCAAGCTTGGCAGTTAGAAACACCGGTTCGATGCGCAACAACGGATGGGAATTCAATATCTTCGGAAACGAGATTGTGAAGGCAGGCAAGTTCTCCATGGACTTCAACGTCACCTTCGCCAACAACCGCAACGAAATCCTCTCCATGGAACCGACGATCCTCGAAGGCCTGAATGAAGATTTCAATTATAATAACGACCAATATCTCTCTCGCGTTCAGCTCCACAACCCTCTGGGTTCAATCTATGGTTTCAGATATAAAGGTGTGTATGCTTACTCCACTCTTGAAGACGCATTGTCCGACGGTGTGAGCATGGCAGAGATTGAAGGAAATCCAAACATGGTTCCGGTAGCACGCAACGAAGCTGGCGATATCATCTACAACTCAAAGAACAACGAAAAGCCGATGTACTTCGACTACGACGGTGCCCGCTACAGATTCGTAGGCGGTGACGCAGTTTATGAAGACATCAACCACGACGGTAACATCAACGAACTCGATATCGTTTACCTCGGTTCTTCACTTCCAAAGCTGACCGGTGGTTTCGGTTTGAAATTCAAGTATGACCGTTGGGCGCTTAACCTTCAATTCAACTACCGTTATGGCAACAAGGTGATCAACCACGCCCGTATGGACCTTGAGAACATGGCAACCAACAACAACCAGAGCCGTTCTGTCAACTGGCGTTGGCGTAATGAGGGTGACCGTTTCGACAATATCCTCCCTCGTGCCGTCACAACCCGTACGAACTACCTCACCTACAACTATCTTGGTAGCGACCGCTTCGTGGAAGACGCTTCGTTCATACGTCTCAACTATGTGTCACTCTCTTATTCCCTCAGTCCAAAAAAACTGAAGGATTGGGGCTTGAGCCAGTTGAGTTTCTATCTCAATGTAAACAACGTGTTTACAATTTCCAAATATTCAGGAGCTGAACCGGAAGTTGCCCAGGCAGGTTACAAGGGTGCTTACGACATATCGAAGACTCCTCGTTCAAAGTCCTTTACTTTAGGTACTACCATTTCGTTCTAAAACAGGGAAGTTATGAAAAATATGAAAAATATATTAAAAAGCACCGCCATGTTATTCTTGGCTGGTACGGCTTTGATTTCATGCGACCTCGACTTGCTCCCTCTGGACTCCGTTGTAGTTGAAAACTACTGGAAGGAGAAGGACGATGTTGAGAATGCGTTGCGTTCTTGCTATGTGGGCATGTTAGACGACTGCATAAGCAAGATGATCACATGGGGTGAGGTTCGTTCTGACAACGTGGACAGTGGTCAGGATGTCCCTCAGAATATATTGCAGATGAACAAGGGAAACTTGAAGCAGACCAATCCCGCTTGTAACTGGAGCTCGTTCTACACGGTGATAAACCGTTGTAACGTGGTTATTGACCAGGCGGAAAAGGTGAAGGACCCGGTTGACCCTAACTTCACAGAATCCGATTGCCGTGCGGTACAGGCTGAGGCAAGAGGAATCCGAGCTTTGTGTTATTTCTATTTGATCCGTACGTTCAAGGACGTTCCATACGTGATTGAACCTTCTTACGATGACTCTCAGGAATTCGTCGTTCCGCCGTCTTCACATGAGGAAGTGCTCGACAAGCTTATCGCCGACATCGAGGAATGCAAGGACTGGGCGATGAATAAATTCCCGGATGAGGAATCACGTAAGAACAGTGGCCGTTTCACTCGTTCCGCACTATACTCGCTTCTTGCCGACATGTACTTGTGGCGTGCATCCGATGCCAATCTTTCAGTAGGCCAGCAGCAAGAGTTCTACCGCAAGGCGATAGACTGTGCCGACTATGTGATCAGCTATAAGATCAATCAGTATAAGGTGGACGAAAATGGCGACTTGAACTCCATGATGGATACTTATGTATATGGCAATTACGGCTATCCTTTGATAGCTGAACGCCGAGTATCGGGTAGTGCAAGCCTTCCGATTGCCTATAACCTCATCTTCCCTCAGGGCAATTCCTACGAGAGCCTGTTTGAACTCTCTTTCGGCCAGCGCATTGCCGACCCAAAGAACACCGCAGTAGGATATATGTATGGTGCCCTCAATACAAAAGGTGATCGCGTCCAGTATCTCGTTGCGAACAATTCCCTTATGACTACTGCCATCGAGTCAAACAAGAAGGACTACAAGGATGATGCCAACAATCTGTTCTCCGTGACAACCGACTATCGTTCACTCACTTCTTTCAGATACAATGAGAGTGGAGCCTATCCTATATTGAAATATGTGACGCGTTTCACCAGTTCAGGCCAATTTGGCAATGCCACTACTAGTTGGTCAGCAGGTAAAACGATCCAAACATTTACGTTGAATAATGAGTTGACAATGGGTTGGATTATCTATCGTCTGACCGATATCATGCTTATCCGTGCCGAGGCAGAGATTCAACTAGCTGGCTTGCTTCAGAAGAATGTAGATTGGGGCACATGGACTGCTTCCGACCCTGAGAATCACGTGATTTCCACACAGTATAAGAAAGGTTCCGAACTCTCTACAGCTGAGGAGCTCTACATGGATGCATTCAACATCATCTGCGCCGTTTATCTGCGTTCGAATCCGTATGCTCAGACCATTCAGACCTCTTCTTGTCCGAAGCTGACTTCGTTCACAAGCTATTCGAATTTCGTAGACTTGTGTGAGAACGAGCGCCACCGCGAATTCCTCTTCGAAGGCAAGCGCTATTACGACTTGGTACGCCGTGCACGCCGTGAGGGCAACACTTCGCATTTCCGCCAGGCACTGAGCTCCAAGTTCGGTTCTGCTTCCAATGCAGTGACAATCAAGATGGGTATGATGGACTTCATGTATATGCCATATCTCGAAAGAGAACTCGACTTGAACCCGGATCTGCATCAGAACCCGGCTTATATTCTTGATGAAGACATTGTTAAAAACTAAACTATAACACAACTATGAAATCAATGAATTATTATAGCAAATTCCTGTATGTTGCAATACTGTTTGCAGCCATGCAATTGAGCTTGGTTGGATGTAGCGACGACCCGGGCGCCGACAGTTATTACACGTCGACTTCTGAATACGCTGCCGACTTCTTGAAAAACAACGAGAAGTTCAGCGAGTTCGTCCAGATTGTTCAACGCACCAACATATCTCGCGCCAACGTGATGGACTTGCTTGGCACATATGGCTCATATACCGTGTTCGCCCCTACCAACGAGGCGGTAGACAAGTACCTGCACTCCAGAGGCCTTACCTCAGTTGACCAGCTGACCCAGGCCGATTGTGATACGATTACCCGTAACCACATCATCGAGCAGGCGTTCTTCACCACTGACTATAGTGACGGCACTTATCCTGTGCTTAACATGCTTGACCGTCCAATGAGTGTCAAGTCGGTGGCTGTCGACGCCGATGGTAATCCGATAGAGGACCTTGAGGAAGATGACAATACTGAAGAGGAAAATCCAGATAATCCTGAAACACAAAATCCGGATGAAGAGACTCAAGAGCCGGTAAACCCTGCTGTAGGTGCTGACACCTATCTTGCAGTCTATGTCAACAAGACATCACGCATGATCCAGATGGACGACTCTGTTGAGAACGGTGTGGTTCACACGATGGATGCCGTAATCGGTACCAACAACGACATGATCGCCGACCTTCTTTCAAAGGACGAGAAAGCGACAATATTCTATGAGGCGCTTCATACAACTCATATAGAAGACTCTCTCCAGAAGTATATTGATTTGAACTATTCTGTAAGTTCTGACTCTATCGACTGGACAAACGACGCTCTCGTAATCCACACAGCATCAGAATATGATAATGTGGCATACATGGAGCACCGTTATTTCAAGTACACCGCTTTTGTTGAAACCGACGACGTATTTGCCAAATATGGTGTGACAGACTTGGAAAGTCTGGAGCAGCTCGCAAAGCAGATTTACGACCCTAAATATCCTGAATGTGCCGACGTCGATGACGTGACGGACCGCAGGAACTCTCTCAACCGATTTATTTCTTATCACATACTTCCGTTCTACGCCACTTACTATCAGCTGACGTGTGTGGATGCGGCAAGCAGCCAGAGTACTCTTGCCAAGAACTTCAACCGTAACAAATGGGATATCAGCGACTGGTATGAGACGATGATGCCTTACAGCACCATGAAGTTCTCGTTCCCTAACGGAACTCAGACCGGTCTTTATATCAACCGCCGTGGTGTGCAGTCGCGTCCTGACCCTCGTGGTTACAAATACCGTGGAGCAATGGTCGACCCGAATTCTGAGCAGACTTCCGTAAATGGTGTATGCTATTATATAGACGATATCATCAGTTATGGTGTTCAGCCAGACGGAACCGACATTCAGGACTATGTGTTCAGTGAGCGTATGCGTGTCGACTGCTCTACATTGTCGCCTGACTTCATGACGTCTGGTGCACGCGGCCACTACACCCGTACTTCTTATGAGAACGGAAAATACGGAACTCACGATGCCACCTCCAATTCCGACAACAAGCAGACTTGTCTGGGATTCAAGGCCGGCTCAGCCATTAACTTCTATTACACCGACAAGACCCACTTGCACGTGCGTCCACGCACACTTTCATTCTGGTCGTATCAGGGTGATGAGGTCACTGTAAAGGGTGTGTTCGACCTGACAGTCAAGTTGCCACCGGTACCGGCAGGCGACTGGGAAGTGCGAATGTTCACTTGCGTAGGTTTCGACTCCCGCGGTATCGTGCAGTATTACATTGACGGTGTTCCACAAGGCATTCCGTTCGACATGCGACCAGCAGGTGGTGACTCACGTATCGGTTGGAAGAGTGATGCCGACCTTGGCGAGGAAGAACTTATCGCTGCTTTCGATAAGGAATTCCACAATCGCCAGTGGATGAAGGGTATGAAATCGTATGGTAATGCCACAAGTGAGTCGGGAGGTACCATGGGTGAGCCTTTCCGCAACCTGAACAACACGTTGCGTAAGGTAATCGGCGTGTTCCATTCCGATGGCCGCACCGACCACTATCTGCGTCTGCAGCAGAAGATGGACTCCGAGAACAACGAGATGAACTTCGATATGATCGAGCTCTGTCCAAGCACAGTGTATGCTAACCCGGATGTAGCCGAAGACAGATGGTAGAACAAATAAAATAAGCTAATATATGAAAAGAATATTAATTAAATCATTGCTTGCAGGATGTGCTGTCGTACTGACTATGTTCGGCACACAGTCCTGTTCAGATGACTGGGACAACCATTATGATGCCTCGTCAACGGTGGCTTATGATGGTAGCCTGATGTCTTATATCGAGAGCAATCCGGAATTCAGCGACTTTGCCGAAATCCTGAAAGCCACCGGTTATGACCGTGAGCTGAGCGCCAGCCAGGTTATGACAGTTCTGGTTCCGAAGAACAACAGCTTCGACAAGCAGGAATGGCTCGAAAAGATTGCCGAGGGCAAGACTCAGCAGGTCATCGATCAATTTGTGAAAAACCATGTGTCTCGCTACAATGAGTCGATGAACATGGAAGAGCGCGAAGTGCCGATGTTGAGCAAGAAGAACATCACTTTCGGCACTATGACTGATGCAGTAATCGAAGGCGTTCCGGTGAGTGAGATGAACATCACATGCAAGAACGGCGTGATTCATGTTCTCGACGGTTATCTGCCTTACCAGTATAATATATATGAGTATTTGGCAAAGGACTATGAAGATAACTGGGATGATTACGTAGCTCGCGCTACTGTAGTCAATCTGGATGTTACAGAAGAGGGTGAGACTACAGAGATCCAGCATGAGTCGCTCTACGGCTATTTGAGCCTGATGCATGTCGACTCGTTGATAGAGAACCGAAGCGTATCCCGCGGTGTAGACGAGAACGGAGAGCGCATCTGGGTTGACAAGTTCATCCAGGAGAACAACCGCCTGTTGAGCCGTACCCGCACTTATCTCTATCGTGAAGACTCCCTTTATCTGACGATTCTTCCTTCGTTCGAAGCATACGAGAAACGTTATGAGGGCATAAAAGGCCTGTTTAATTTCAATGTGTCTTACAATTCCGACCAGGCAGTGCGCGACTCATTGCAGAGATATTATGCACATTATTATGCCATGGCAGATTTGTATTACAATCTGAATGAGAACAAAATGAGTGATCCGCAAAGCCAGCTCTACGACAACGGCATGCCTGTCGACACTCTGTTCTCCACAGGCTATAACCGTTACGACTGGCCTTACGACATATACCACGAACCATTCGGTGTCGACGGTATACTTTCAAATTATACAGAAATAGTGAAGTGTAGTAACGGATATGTTTACAAGATGAACGAGATTCCGTTCTCAGTGTTCGACAACGTTTTCAAGAAGATTACTTTGGAGGCAGAGAACACATTCTATATATATGAGGATGATGCAAACAAATTCACCAATCCTCGTACTACCAACATCACTACACAGAATAAGAAAGAAGATGCCGACAGTATCGGTGGTAGAGGCTTTGTTCATATCGAAGCCACTTCGAACAGTAACACCTTGTTCACTTACTATCTTCCATCCACACTTTCAGGAGAATACGACATATTCGTAAAGTTCATCCCTCTGAATGTTATTGACGAGACAAAGACGATGCTCCCGGCTCAGTTCCGTGCAAGCTTGTTCGAGCGCAACAACACGAGCGGTGCAATCAATCCTAAGGCTTCAATAGATTTCTATAATCCGGTAGATGGCAAGCGTAACTTCCAGACCGACCCGTTGCATAACGACTCCCTGTATATTGGTTCATACAAATTCCAATACAGCTATCCTTCGGGTACAAATCCGGGAGCCCTGTTGCAACTTTCAAGCTACGTCCTGACTTCTCAGGCAAAGACTTATACAAAGGAAATGCTAATCGATAAAATTATCTTGGTTCCAAGCAGGACCGCTCACGACAATGACGGTCTTTATATAGAAAGAGAATCGAAAAGAAGATAATTTTAATGCAAAAAACTCTATACAATGAAACAAATACATTTATATACTGACAGCATGCAGAAAGTTCTGAAATATGGACTTTCAGCAATGATGCTTTTCCTTTGTGCCTCTCCTTCTGTGGCTCAGAGCGAAGACGACGAAGAAGATGTAGTCGTAGACGCTCAGATATCGAGGAAGGTGGAGAAGCCTAAGGCGGAGTATGAGATGGTAGAAATTCAGGGTAGGGTGATTGACGCTGCCACCAATGAGCCATTGGCCGGTGCTCAGATCAAATCATTCAACAACCCTTATTACACAGCGATGACCGACGAGGAAGGCGTGTTCTTCATCAAGGTGCCGGTGTTCGTCACCTCCTTGCAGGTGTCTTTGGAAGGTTATAACATTTCGCAGATTGCGTTGAACGGACGTATCAATCGCGTGGATGTGAAGCTCTATTCCGACAAATACCTTCCGAATTACACAACTCAAATCAGCGCTGACCGTTCGGCACAGACGACAGGCTTCGACCATTCGCCACTGTTGACCGCCGACCAGTTCGTGGCTGAACGTCTTGGAGCGGATGTCAGAACCATATCACGTTCAGCCATTCCGGCTCAAGGCGATGTGATGTTCATCAACGGTATCAACTCGCTGAATTCCAATGCACAGCCACTGATAGTAGTCGACGGCGTGATTCAGGACATGCTTTATGATTCACAGATGCTTCACGTGGGATATTTCAACAATATCCTTTCCACAATCAATATGGACGACATCCAGTCGATTGAGGTGATGAAGAACGGAACCGCCATCTACGGCGCCAAGGCAGCCAACGGCGTGATTGTGATCAATACGAAGCGTAATACGAGCATGGCCACTCGCATCGACTTCAACGCATCAGTAGGCGTGGAATTCATTCCAAGCACCATCGACGTGATGGATGCAGAGGAATACCGCAGCTATGCATCTCAGTTGCTCAGCTCTGTAAACACAAAGCTGACAGAGTTCAAGTTCTTGCGTACAGAGCCTGACTACATCTACTACAACAAGTATCACAACAACACCGACTGGAAAGACCAGGTTTATAACGAAGCACTGACTCAGCAGTACAGCCTGCACATCCAGGGTGGTGACGACGTGGCAAACTACAACTTGTCGGTAGGTTATATGATGGCAGACGCTACATTGAAGAAGAACGACATGAGCCGCTTCAACATCCGTTTCAATACCGACATCGTGCTGAACAAGTGGTTCACTACACGCTTCGACGCTTCTTACACAAACCTGACCCGCGACCTACGCGACGCCGGACTGGTTAACGAAGGAATCACGAGCGCCATCGCCGCAACGAATGTTCTTGCGCTGATCAAGTCGCCGTTCCTCAGTCCTTACGACTTCTCGACAGGCGGTGATGAATCCCATTTCATAGCCGGTGCCGATGACTATTTGGACGAGGTGTTGGGCTCAAGGGCGAGGATAGCCAACCCAACCGCAATCCTTGAGAATGCTGAGCGTAAGAATAAGAACCACTCCGACCTGACTCAGATCAATGTGGCTCTGACTCCGAAGTGGCAGCCGACCAAGAACTTCTCTTTGCAGGAGCGTTTCAGCTACACTTTCCAGAGCTTTGACGAGCGTTACTACACTCCATTGGTAGGTATGCCGTCGTTCACAATCCCTGGAAGCGGTGAAGTGAGAAACTCCAACTTCTCTAAGTTCACCCGTCACAATGCCATCTTCAGCGACACACGTGCCGACTGGGCAATTCCACTGGGTGAGCATCGTCTGGACGTGTTCGGAGGTGTAAGATACATGAACGACAGCTATCGTACTCCTGACGTGGGCGGTTACACAAACACGAGTGACAAGATCCCTACAATCACAGGTAGCCTCTCATTCCCTTACATACATGGTATGGACAACTCATGGAACTCGTTGTCTTACTATGCAAATGTGGACTATAACTACAAGGAGACCTACTACCTCCAGGGACAGATCAACATGGAGACTTCATCACGCTTCGGTAAGGATACCGATGCCGGCTTGAAGATGTTCGGTGTGGCATGGGGTCTCTTCCCTTCAATTCAGGGTGCATGGGTTCTGACCAACGAGAAATGGTTCAAGCCAAACAATGCAGTTAACTTCCTGAAACTGAATGTAGGCTTTGAATCAGTAGGAAACGACGCTTTGGACAACAACGCCACTCTGACCTATCTGGCAGCCGCTAACATGCTTAACGGAAGTACCAGTTCATTGAGTCTAGCGAATATAGGTAACTCCAAATTGCGCTGGGAAACCACAAACCGCATCAACGCCGGCTTTGAGGGTAACTTCGCAAGCAACCGCCTGAACGTGAGATTCAACTATTTCAAGTCGTGGACGAGCAATCTGGTGACTCTTGGCACATTGGCATATGTTACCGGTCTGTCGGATTATTGGACAAACGACGGCAAGCTGGAGAACGAGGGCTTTGACGTGGCATTGACAGCCAAGATTATCAACAACCGCAACTTCAAGATGGAGGTAGGCGCAAGTGCAGGTCACTACCACAATAAGCTCACTCAGCTTCCTGAGGGCCAGCAGAGCTTCCCCACCGACCTTTACAACGGAACTATCCTGTCGGAGGTAGGCAAATCAGCCGGCATGTTCTACGGCTTCAAGACCGACGGTGTGTTTGCTTCAACTGCCGATGCACTTGCATCCGGACTTGGTATAGAGGATGCAGCCGGCAACAAGACTCTCTTTGGTGCTGGTGACATGATATTCGTTGACAAGGACGGAAATGGTGTGATCAACAATGATGACCGTTTCGTAATCGGTGATCCGAATCCGGACATCTACGGAAATGTATTCGCCAACTTCTTTATCGGCAAGCACTGGACCGTAGGCATCAACTTCAGTTATTCAGTAGGCAACGACATCTACAATTATCAGCGCGCAATGCTGGAATCGGGTTCAGCCTTCATCAACCAGACCACAGCTTTGAACCGCCGTTGGATGGCAGAAGGTCAGGTTACCGACATTCCTCAGATTGTATATGGCGACCCAATGGGCAACAGCCGTTTCTCCGACCGTTGGATAGAAGACGGTTCTTACCTGAAACTGAAGAACGTGACCGTAAGCTACCAGCTTCCAATCTCCAACGAGTATATCCAGGGAATCAGCGTATGGCTTGCCGCTCACAACCTCTTCACTCTGACCAAGTATCTTGGCAGCGATCCTGAAGTGGCATGTGGCAACGGTGTGCTCATGCAGGGCATCGACGCCGGCTATCTGACTCCGGGCCGCAGCCTGACTCTCGGTGTAAAGATTAACTTGTAAACCACATGAACATGAAAACAAAATCTATAATATTGTCAATGCTGCTCCTGCTGGGAGTGGGAGCAGCCACTACTTCTTGTGAGGATATGTTCACAGCAGAGAACTCTCTTGTAGAAACATCCTTTGAACCACAAGACTCCATATTCCAGATGATGGGTATTGTGCGCAGCATGCAGAAGGTGGTCGACAAGTCAATCATCCTCGGTGAGGTACGTGCCGACCTTGTGAATAAGAACGGTCATACGACTCAGGACCTTCAGCAGCTTTCTGATAATAAGGTAACAACCAGCAATGCCTATAACAAGCCGGAGGATTTCTATGCAGTGATCAACAACTGTAACCTCTATCTGGCTTACGTTGACTCTTTGCAGATGAATAAGGGTGAGCGTAAATACCAGAAGGAAATCATCGCTGCCAAGACCTTCCGCGCCTGGGCTTATCTTGAATTGGCTAAGATCTACGGTGAGGTTCCGTTCATCCTTCGTCCTGTCACAACCGCTTCTGCCGGTGAAGACATCGTGAAAGACAATTCAAATCGCAAGAATCTTGCAGAAATATGCGACGTGCTGATTGGTGACACGATAGAGGGTCTTGACCAGTATAAATACTTCGATGAGAACAATGAACTTCGTCCACACTGGAATGCAAGTGTAACAATCCGCAATTCGTTCATACCTATGCGTCTGATGCTTGCAGAGCTTTATCTCTACCGTGGTGCGTTCCGTCAGAACAAGCAGGACTTCCTTCAAGCGGCTATTCTTTATCATGACTTCCTCGCATTCCGAAACGAGGAACGTCCTCTGAATGCGGCGCGTTCTTCTTGGAGCGATATGGGCACCCGTCCAAGCTTCGGTTATAGCATTAATTTCTCTCAGGGTCTAGTGAATGAACTTGTTACAATACCAATGGACACCATATCTTATTACGGAATATATTCCGATCTTCGTGGTGTTTTCAATTCACAGTATTCTAACAATTATTACGCCAACGTGAATCCTTCCAAGCGTCTTCGTGAGATTTCACAGGAGCAGTTGTGCTACAGGTTTATTTACAACTCCGCCTCCGACTTCCACACCGAGCTGATGTCCCGCGATGTTAACGAATATGCCGACTTGGAAGGCAAGGAGGAGAACATGGGTGACCTCCGTTATCTGTCTGTATGCAATACTGAAGGTGGTTGGGCGGATGAAAGTCATGGCGAATACAGCGACACACGTCAGTGGATTCGCAAATACACTGATGGCGAAAACCGTCTGACCGGCAATTCGAGTGATATCAGAACCGCTTATATCCGTTTGTACAGACTCTCCACTGTGTATCTGCATATGGCAGAGGCTCTGAACTATGCCGGCTTCCCTGAAACTGCATTTGCAGTCCTGAAATACGGTATCACAGAGACTGTCCTGAATGACCGCACGAAGATTTCGCAAGAAGAATACAACCGTCTGTCAAAAGTTTCTTCCTATGGTTTTGCAAGCAATCTTGCTGATTGGGACGAAGAGAAATTCATCGATGCGGAGAGATACAGATTCGGTGGCGTTACCGGAAACCGAGTGGTCAACCAGTGGGGTGTTCATGCTCTTGGCTGTGGCGACGTATGGGCAGACCAATGGTGTACGGGCGAGCGTTATGAACTGCCAACCGATATGAGTGGCTACACACCTGAGGAATATCCTGAATACGTGGTAGACGAGTCTTGGACAGAGGAGAAACTCGCAGCCTATAACGAGGAGTACACCGCTAAGTGTGCAAAAATCGATGAGGAAAATGCAGCATCGCTAGCTGAATATCTCGCAAGCGATGAGGTACGCAACGGCCGCATCGAGGCACTTTCCAAGATGATCCTCGACGAGGAAGCTCTTGAAAACTGCTATGAGGGCACTCGTTTCTATGACTTGATGAGATACTCTCAATATTGGTATGGCGACTACAGCTATCTTGTAGACGCTGTTTCTCATCGCGAAGGAATTGACCAGACCAACTCGGTGGGTAATCTTACTTCTTCTAATGTGTTCTTGCCTCTGAAGGCACGTTAAGGGGCAACAAAACAAATGTAACAAGGCGGG